>BNJU01005647.1_pt1 | contig 696326 bp, 879 predicted proteins | sample 8539281 | NCBI WGS metagenome assembly BNJU01 (sample SAMD00202456, study PRJDB9452) | human saliva metagenome | isolation source: human saliva | place: Japan
AAAAGGTAGTGAAAAGGTAGTGATTCGGTTGATTTATATTGCAATGTGATGAAATTAAATTTCAGAATCGCTTAAATCAAGGTTTCTAACATCTATTGACGTGTAGTGAACCCTATTTCCTCTGTAAACACAACGTGTTTGCGAAGTTTTGTGAGTATTTTCTTCAATTGAAGACGGTCTGGAGTGTTACGTTTGTTTTTAGAAGTAAGGTACAAGCGTTCACCAGATTCTTTGTGTTCAAGTGTAATATTTACGCGCATGGTATCTCCTTCTATTATTCAGCTGATGCAGCTTTTAGCGATCTTACGTCCTTTGTAGTATCCTTTAAGTGATACACGGTGTGAACGTGAGTAATCTCCAGTTGCTTCGTCAAAGTTTACAGATGGAGCTGTTACTTTGTAGTGCGTACGACGTTTGTTTTTCTCGCTTTTTGATGTGCGACGTCAGGTACTGCCATTTCGTTTTTTTCCTTTTAAGATATAAATTCAATTAGGTTTGATTTTTCATCAACTTTAATAGTATAACAAAACTTTTTGTAAAGTAAAGTTACTTGACAAAAAAATTGAAATTTTTGAGAAACTTTTTCTCGCTGTCTATCTTCAAAAGTCCTGCTCTATCTTTGTGGGCCTTCTTTTATGCTATAATGGTAAAAAATGAAACGAGAGGAATGACATGACAGAATTAGACAAACGCCATCGTAGTAGTGTCTACGATAGCATGGTAAAATCTCCCAACCGTGCCATGCTTCGCGCGACGGGAATGACCGATGAAAGCTTTTGAGAAACCGATTGTCGGAGTGATTTCGACATGGGCGGAAAAATACCCTTGTAACATCCACCTCCATGATTTTGGAAAATTGGCCAAAGAAGGTGTGAAAGATGCAGGAGCTTGGCCGGTCCAATTTGGGACCATTACAGTTGCGGACGGGATTGCTATGGGGACACCAGGGATGCGCTTCTCCTTGACGTCACGTGATATCATTGCGGATTCTATCGAAGCTGCTATGGGCGGTCACAACGTGGATGCCTTTGTAGCCATCGGGGGCTGTGATAAGAACATGCCTGGTTCGATGATCGCCATTGCCAATATGGATATCCCAGCGATCTTTGCCTACGGAGGAACCATTGCACCGGGTAATCTGAACGGCAAGGATATCGACTTGGTTTCTGTTTTCGAAGGAATTGGGAAAGTGGAATCACGGCGATATGACCGCTGAAGAAGTGAAGCAATTAGAGTGTAATGCCTGCCCTGGCCCTGGTGGCTGTGGTGGGATGTATACGGCCAATACCATGGCGACAGCGATCGAGGTCCTTGGGATGAGCTTACCAGGTTCCTCTTCTCACCCTGCTGAATCAGCGGATAAGAAGGCCGATATCGAAGAAGCAGGTCGTGCTGTTGTCAAGATGCTGGAAATGGGACTCAAACCATCTGATATCTTGACCCGTGAAGCCTTTTGAAGATGCGATTACAGTGACCATGGCGCTAGGTGGTTCCACCAATGCGACTCTTCACTTGCTTGCGATCGCTCACGCAGCCAACGTGGACTTGACGCTGGAAGACTTCAACGATTTCCAAGAGCGCGTGCCTCACTTGGCTGACTTTGAAACCTTCAGGTCAAATACGTCTTTCCAAGACCTTTACAATGTCGGTGGTGTGCCAGCCGTCATGAAATACCTTCTTAAGAATGGTTTTCCTTCATGGGGATCGCATCACATGTACTGGTAAAACAGTAGCTGAGAACTTGAAGCCTTTTCGCTGATTTGACACCAGGTCAAAAAGTCATCATGCCACTTGAAAAATCCTAAAACGTGCGGATGGTCCATTGATCATCTTGAAAGGGAACTTGGCTCCAGAAGGGGCGGTTGCCAAAGTATCAGGTGTGAAGGTCCGTAACATCACGGGTCCTGCTAAGGTCTTTGACTCTGAAGAAGCTGCCATTGAAGCCGTTCTTTCAGACGAGATCGTGGATGGCGACGTTGTTGTTGTTCGTTTCGTAGGTCCTAAGGGTGGTCCTGGTATGCCGGAAATGCTGTCCTTGTCATCCATGATTGTTGGGAAAGGACAAGGAGACAAGGTGGCTCTCTTGACAGACGGACGCTTCTCAGGTGGGTACTTACGGTCTCGTTGTCGGTCACATTGCGCCTGAAGCTCAGGTTGGTGGCCCAATCGCCTACCTCCACACTGGGGATCTGGTGACAGTTGATCAAGATACCAAAGAAATCACCATGCACGTTTCAGACGAAGAGTTAGCGAAACGGAAGGCTGAAACAACCTTGCCACCACTGTATAGCCGTGGGGTTCTGGGTAAATACGCCCACATCGTTTCTTCAGCATCACGTGGTGCTGTAACCGATTTCTGGAATATGGAACAGTCTGGTAAACAGTAATTGCAAGGACGACTTTGTCCAAAGAGAGTGGGACAGAAATCGGTAATTCGTTAGAATTCGATTTCGTCGTCCCACCTCCGCACAGTTGAGTAGGGCTGTAAAAAGCTGATGAAATCAGCGTAGTAGAGCCCACTCAACCACTGCGTCTTGCTCGACAATCCAAAAATAATTGAGAGGCTAGGACTTTTGTCCCAGCCTCTTTTTTTGGCTCAAAGTCGCTATTTTTCAACCCTGTCGCTGAAAGCGTATGAATATTACTTTTTGGGGGATTTGAGTGTATTATCTGTCATTTTTTTCTTGTAAATCCGTCTATAATTTGCTATAATTGTGACTAATCGAATCAATCCTTTAATACTGTCCAGAGAGGCAGGCAAGGAGCTATGGAAATGAAAGGCCTGGGAAGACCAGCCTATATTTTTGTGTATCTCCTTGTTGTGGGGATTTTTTTGTATAGTTGAAAAAGTGGTTTGATGAAAAAAAGAAATCGTCGATGATGGAGCATGAGCACTCCCTTTATGATTTCGGTCATCGAAGGTAGACGTTTTTGTTCAGCCATAGCTTGTCGCATCTTTAATTTTAGGAGGTTTTTACGATCGTGAATGACGTTAAAATATGATGTAAATGATATGCCAAAACCAGGCTTTATTGGTTGGTTTATCTTTCCAGCATTTGTTTGCCATGTTTGGGGCGACAGTGCTGGTACCGATTTTGGTTGGGAATTGATCCTGCCATTGCTTTTGTTCTCATCTGGTTTGGGAACCTTGGCTCACTTGACCGTGACCAAGTATAAGATTCCTGCCTACATGGGGTCTAGTTTTGCTTATATTGCTGCTATGCAGATGTTGATGAAGACAGATGGAATCGCAGCAGTTGCCCAAGGTGCCATGGCGGGTGGTTTGGTCCACTTGTTTGGTAGCTCTGATTGTTAAGCTTTGCTGGGAAAGACTGGATTGATAAAGGTCCTTCCACCAATCGTGGTTGGTCCCATTATCATGGTAATTGGTTTGAGTCTTGCGTCAAAATGCTGTCAGCTGATGCGACAACCTTAAATAAAAGCTACAGCGGTATGATGCTCTATTGATTTCGATGGTGACCTCTTTTGCTGTTATCCTCTTTAATATGTATGGCAAGAAGATTATCGGTGTCGTCCCTATTTTTACTTGGATTAATCGTAGGTTATATTTTTCTCATTGGCTCTTGGTTTGCTGACAGGACATAGTTTTGTCAATTTCATCAGATGCGTCAGCCATATGGATTCAAAGTTCCAAACTTTGATATTCCATTTGTGGATTATAGCTTTTAAAGCTCTATCCCAAGTGCGATTTTTGACCATGGCTCCGATTGCCTTTTGTGACCATGACGGAACATTTTGGTCACCTCATGGTTTTTAAATAGTTTGACTGAGCGTGATTTACTTCCAAGATCCAGGGCTTTGACCATACGCTTACTGGTGATGGCTTTGGCACAGATTATTGCTGGATTCTTTTGGAGCTCCTCCGGTAACTTCTTATGGGGAAAAACATTGGGGTGATGGCCCTTGAGTAAGGTCTACTCAGTTTACGTTATTTCAGGTGCAGCAGTGATTGCGGTTGTCATGAGCTTTTATTGGGAAAGCTATCAGCACTCTTTGCACTCTATTCCAACTCCTGTATTTGGGAGGTTTGTCTATCGCCCTCTTTGGGGTTATTGCGCTAGCGGTTTGAAAATCTTTAGTTGAACATAAGATTGATTTTGATAATAAAAAGAATCTCTTGATTGCAAGTGTGATCCTAGTATCAGGGATCGGTGGTTTGATGATTGACCTCGGTGGTCTTCAAATCACTGGTGTCGCAACGTCAACCATTCTTGGGATTGTGTTGTACCAAATCCTTCCTGAACCAAAAGCTGATGAGGCTTAGTCCATTCTGGTAGTGAAAAAGTTTGAATGGATTCAAACATTATAAAAACGAGGAACAAACTCTGATGGCAGAGTTGGTGTTCCTCGTTTTTTTATTATGGATCGGATTTCCAAAGAGGCTTTCCTTCATTAGTTGACTGCGTTTCTTAAAAGGTAATGCTTATTATCGTGGTGGAAGGCCAAGGGCGATGCGCCCGTATCGGCTGATTCGTGTAATTTTCCAAGCGGGTGACCAAGTCACTTCAACCTTGACATCTTCGATCCCCTCGATTTCTTTTAGGCGAGCGACGATTTCGATCGGAAGGCTCTCAGCACAGCTACAAGCCGTATCGGTAAAGGTCATAACCACCTTGCAAGTGCCGGCTTCATCTAGATGGATCTCGTAGATCAGTCCCAGATTATAGACATCTAACTCAACATCGGTATCAAATACAAGCTCCAATTTTTCGATTAACGGCTTCTCTAGTGCCAGGGCGCGGTCATTGATTTTGATATCCTCTCTCATCGCAAGATCCTTTCAGTGTAGTATGGCTTCCATTTTCTCATAATTCGGCTGATAAGGCAAGAAGAGAAAGAGGATTTGAACGTGTCGAACGAAGGAAATTCGGTCCAGCCTCCATTTCTCTTCGAATTTGTGGTAAAATAGAGGCAAAAGTAAGACAAAGGATGAAGGCTATGAAATTACAAAAACCAAAAGGGACCCAGGATATCCTTCCTGGCGATTCAGCGAAATGGCAATATGTAGAAGGCTTTGCACGCAAGGTCTTTGCGCGATACAATTATGATGAAATCCGCACACCGATCTTCGAACATTATGAAGTCATCAGCCGTTCAGTAGGGGATACGACGGATATCGTTACCAAAGAAATGTATGACTTCTATGACAAGGAGACCGTCATATCACGCTTCGTCCAGAAGGAACAGCTCCTGTTGTCCGCTCGTATGTAGAAAAATAAACTCTTTGCGCCTGAGGTACAAAAAAACCAAGTAAGTTCTATTACATAGGCCCAATGTTCCGCTACGAACGTCCTCAAGCAGGTCGTTTGCGTCAATTCCACCAAATTGGGGTAGAATGCTTTTGGATCGAGCAATCCCTGCAACGGATGTCGAAACCATTGCCATGGCAGCGCAATTCCTGAAAGAACTAGGGAATTGACAATGTGACCTTGCACTTGAACACCTTTGGGAAGCCCTGCTAGTCGTCAGGCTTATCGTCAAGCCTTGATTGATTACCTCTTGCCAATGAAGGATCAATTGTCTAAGGACAGCCAACGTCGCTTAGAAGAAAATCCGCTTCGTGTCTTGGATTCAAAAGAAAAAAAGAAGACAAGGCTGCGGTTGAACAGGCTCCTTCCATCCTAGACTATCTTGATGAAGAAAGCCAGCGCATTTTTGATGCGGTTCGTCGGATGTTAGAAGACTTTAGGGGGTAGCCTATGTCATCGATACCAATATGGTGCGTGGCTTGGATTACTACAACCACACGATTTTTTTGAGTTCATTACAGAAATTGAAGGCAATGAATTGACAGTCTGTGCAGGGTGGTCGCTATGATGGTTTGGTTGAATACTTCGGTGGCCCTGCGACAGCTGGTTTTGGATTTGGTATCGGTGTGGAACGGATCCTTCTCGTTCTTGAAAAGAAAGGCATTGAATTACCGATCGAAACAGGCCTAGATGCCTATATCGCTGTCCTAGGAGATGAAGTCAATGAAGCAGCGCTTAGCTTGGTTCAGGCCCTTCGAATCCAAGGTTTCAAGGCAGAACGTGACTACCTTGGACGCAAGCTCAAGGCACAATTTAAGTCAGCAGATGTCTTTGCGGCCAAAGCCTTGATTACCTTAGGAAGTAGTGAAGTTGAGAGCGGTCAAGTTACTGTGAAAAATAACCAAACTCGTCAAGAAGTAACGGTAGCTCTTGAAAGCTTGAAGAAAGACTTCCCATCTGTTTTAGCAGAGTTGGGATTGGCTTGATCAAGTCTTGCAGACACCTGAAAAACAGATTCGCATGGGAGTAGGAGCAAAGTCGTTGCGCCTGCTCTCTTTATCTAGCTTCTGTTTGCCGACCTTTGCCAAGATTTGGCGAAAAAGCCGTTAAATTTTTCTGACATTTATGATATAATGAGAAGACTACTAGTAAAGGAATGAAAACAGTCATGACATTAGTTTATCAATCAACACGAGATGAAAAAAATACTGTAACAGCTAGTCAAGCCATCCTTCAAGGATTGGCGACAGATGGCGGTTTGTTTACTCCAGTCTCTTATCCTCAAGTAGAGCTGGATTTTGATACCCTCAAAGACGCTTCTTACCAAGAAGTGGCCAAGCTTGTTTTGTCAGCCTTTTTGGACGACTTTACAGCAGAAGAGTTGGACTACTGTATTTCTCATGCTTATGACAGCAAGTTTGATACTCCCAGCTATTGCTCCTCTTGTCAAACTCGATGGGACAATACAACTTTGGAACTCTTCCACGGTTCCACCATTGCCTTTAAAGATATGGCTTTTGTCGATCTTGCCTTACTTTTATGACAACAGCAGCTAAAAAAAGCACGGTTTGGAAAATAAAATTGTCATCTTGACGGCGACTTCTGGAGATACTGGAAAAGCTGCCATGGCAGGTTTTGCTGATGTTCCAGGGACAGAGATCATTGTCTTTTATCCAAAAGATGGTGTCAGCAAGGTGCAAGAATTGCAAATGACGACTCAAACTGGGAGACAATACCCATGTCATCGCGATCGATGGAAACTTTGACGATGCCCAAACCAATGTCAAACACATGTTCAATGATGTGGCGCTTCGTGAAAAATTAGCAGCCAACAAGATGCAATTTCTCATCAGCCAACTCTATGAACATTGGTCGTTTGGTGCCTCAGGTTGTCTATTACGTATACGCCTATGCGCAATTGGTGAAGACAGGCCAAATCACAGCGGGAGAAAAAAAGTCAACTTTACTGTTCCCAACAGGAAACTTTGGAAATATCTTGGCAGCTTTCTATGCCAAAACAAATCGGTCTTCCAGTTGGGAAAATTGATCTGTGCGTCAAATGAAAAACAATGTCTTGACAGACTTCTTCAAAAACACATGTCTATGATAAGAAACGTGAGTTCAAGGTGACCACCAGTCCATCGATGGATATTTTGGTCTCTTCAAACTTGGAACGCTTGATTTTTCCACTTGGTAGGCAATGATGCCACAAAGACCAAAGAATTGATGGAAAGCCTTGTTGCAACAGGTCAGTACCAATTGTCCAACTTTGATGCAGACATCTTAGATTTGTTTGCGGCTGCATACGCAGATGAAGCAGAAACTGCTGCAGAGATCAAGCGGGTCTATGAAGCGTCTGATTACATCGAAGACCCTCATACAGCCGTAGCATCAGCCGTTTATCAAAAATACCGGACCCAAACAGGAGATACTGCTAAAACAGTCATTGCCTCTACAGCAAGTCCTTATAAATTCCCAGTTGTGGCAGTAGAAGCGGTGACAGGGCGAGACAGGTCTAGGTGATTTCGAAGCCTTGGCTAAATTACACACATCTCAGGTGTTCCTGTGCCACCGGCTGTAGACGGCCTTGAAACTGCACCGGTTCGCCATCGTACAAGCGTGGCAGCTAAAGACATGCAAGCAGCCGTAGAAGACTACTTGGGACTTTAATTCTCTGCTATTAGAAAGATCAAAAAGAGCCGTTTGGCTCTTTTTATACGCATGAATTCATACAAAAAAATCTTAAACATCGCCCTTCCTGCCATGGGTGAAAATTTCTACAAATGCTGATGGGCATGGTGGACTCTTATTTAGTGGCTCACCTGGGCTTGATTGCCATTTCAGGTGTTTCCGTCGCAGGGAATATCATCACGATCTATCAAGCCATCTTTTTGGCACTGGGTGCGGCAGTTGCCAGTGTCATGTCCAAAAAGCTTGGGTGAAAAAAATCAAGACAACATTGCCTACCATGCGACAGAGTCACTGAAGGTGACCTTGTTGTTGAGTGCTCTCTTAGGAGGGGCTTCGCTGTTATTTGGACGCCAGATGATTTCGCTGTTGGGGACTGAAGCTGCAGTAGCCGAAAGTGGGGGATTTACCTTTTCCTTGGTTGGCGGGACCATAGTTCTCTTAGGATTGATGACGACCTTGGGCTCCTTGGTTCGGGTGGCCAACAATCCACGTATTCCTATGTATGTGAGCCTGTTGACCAATCTATTAAACGCTCTGTTCTCCTCTGTGGCTATTTTTCCTTTTTGGTTGGGGGCATTGTTGGAGCAGCTTTGGGGACGGTGCTGGCCCGTCTGGTGGGCGTCATCCTCTTGTGGCAAAAAGGTCCAGCTACCCTTTGCACCCCTTCGTTGGGGATTGGATCGTAAGCTCTTGAACTTAGCACTTCCAGCAGCCGGAGAGCGGCTGATGATGCGGGCTGGAGATGTGGTAATCATTGCGATCGTGGTTGCTTTTGGGACCGAGGCAGTCGCAGGAAATGCTATCGGAGAGACCCTTGACCCAGTTTAACTACATGCCTGTATTTGGGAGTGGCCACAGCGACGGTCATGCTCGTAGCACGGAGCCTGGGTGAAGGTGATCTTGAGCAGATTGATCGCCTTCAAAAGCAGTCTTACTGCTTGTCCTTTGTATTAATGTTACCCATTGCCTTGGGAATCTTTTTTGGGGGCACTCTTCTGACCCATCTCTACACACAAGATACAAAAGCAGTAGAAGCTAGTTTATCGGTTGTCCTCTTTTCTTTGTTAGGAACGCCGTTTACAGCAGGAACGGTCATCTATACAGCTGTTTGGCAAGGCTTGGGAAATGGGAAGCTTCCATTTTATGCGACGACGATTGGCATGTGGGTCATTCGAATTGGAGCCGGTTATCTGCTTGGAGTAACCCTTGGCTTTGGCCTTCCAGGGGTCTGGACGGGGACACTGCTCGACAATGGCTTCCGTTGGCTATTTTTGAGTCAACTTTATAGACGAAAAGTAGGAGAGAAAAAATGACAAAACGAGCCTTTATTTGGGATTTGGATGGGAACCTTGCTGGATTCCTATGATGCTATTTTTAGCAGGTCTTGAGGAGACCTATGCAACTTATCAGCTTCCCTTTGACCGAGCCAGCATTAAAGATTTCATCTTGAAGCATTCGGTTCAAGATCTTTTAGTAGCCGTGGCGGAGGAGTATCATCTGGATGTGACGGACTTGAATCATCGCCGAGCAGAAAGTCTGGCGGAGAAAAATGCCCAGGTCCTTCTGATGGATGGGGCGCGTGATATCCTATCCTGGGGACAAGAAGCTGGAATTGAGCAGTTTGTCTATACCCATAAGGGAGAGAATGCCTTTGTCATCCTGCGGGACTTGGGTTTAGAATCTTTTTACAGAGATTTTGACCAGTCAAAGTGGTTTTGCCCTGCAAGCCTGACCCCAGAAGCTGCCATGTATCTGATGGAGAAGTACGGGTTGGAGCCAGAAAAAGACCTACTATATTGGGGATCGGAGCCTGGATATTGACTTTGCAAGAAATAGCCAGATTCAGAGTATCAATTTCTTGACGTCTGACTATCAAGGCAATCATCAGATGAACACCTTACTAGATATCCCAGCTATTTTTAAACGCTGAAAAGAATCTGTAAAGAATTTGTTTTTCATTTTTGAAATAAAAGTCGTAAGCTTTTCTTTTAAGAAATGTCCGCTATAATAGAAAGCATAAACAAAGACCTCCTAACTTTGTTTAGAAAAATCCTAAAACTTTTCTTTTTTTCATAATAATCTCCCTAAGAGTCGCCAAATCAGGCGGCTTTTTTTGTGAAAAGAAACAGTGCAAGCTCTTTTTTTCCTTGCAAGAGGATATGAAATATTTTATAATTGATTAGTCAATTATTGATTTATCAAAAATAAATAGGAGAAGGAATATGGCAGAAATAAATGATTTGCTCTACCAACTACGCTTGGCAGATCAATCAACTACGCAACTTTTTGAAAAGCGCCTAGGGATTAGCTTAACACGTTACCAAATCTTGCAGGATTTATTAGAACAAGCGCCTTGCAATCAGATCGCGGTTCAGGAGCGCTTGCAGATTGATCCAGCGGCTTTTAACCCGGCATTTCAAAAATATTAGAAAAGGAAGGATTTGTCCATCGGAGTCGAAATCCAAAGAATCAGCGGGAAATCTTAATTCATTTGACGGATACGGCCTATAATCGTTTGGTCAAACATCCCCCTCGCCATCATGTGGCGGTGAAAGAACAGATGAGTCGGATTTTGACTGCTCAAGAACAAGAGCAATTTTCTTACCTGCTGGACAAATTAGTATCTGGCATTGAACAAATAACAGTTGAATAAAAAGGAGAATCTACAATGTCATTACTGACGATTATTTTTAGCAAGTCTTGCTGCACTGGAGCATTTGTATATTTTTTTATTTGGAGAGCATCAGAACCACATCTGATACCACAAGTCGGGTTTTCAACATGGATAAAGAAGAACTCGCTCGCCCATCTGTGACCTCTTTATTTAAGAATCAAGGGATATACAATGCCTTGATTGGTGTCTTCCTCTTGTATGGATTGTTTGTCTCTAAAAATAGTGAAGTTGTTACGAATTTTTGTGCTTTTTATTATTGGAGCTGCGGCCTACGGTGCGATGACAGCCAATAAAAAGATTATCTTGACCCAAGGTGGTCCTGCAATTTTGGCTTTGTTGAGTATCCTATTGTTGGGATAAAAAGGACGTGCCGCTAGGGCTCTTTGAGCTGATTTTATTAAATTAGTGTAGAAAAAAGTATAAAAAAAGACTAAAAATTTTATTGACTTTCTAAGAAAAAGGGTTATAATGGTAGCAACAGAAAAGTAATGAGTCAGCTATTTTCAGGGAGCTTGTGGGAATTGTGAACAAGCAATAGCGACTGATGAAAAATTGGACTGTTATGATCAATGAATTCTAACCCATGTGAATTCGGTTGGCACCCCTTACCGTGCAACTCCTTGATAGAGGAGATAGAGATGTAGGGAAAGACCAGCTATTTTTCCCTATAAAAGAGGTGGCACCGCGGACACTACGCCCTCACACAGTTTTTGTGTGAGGGCTTTTCTATGTGCCTTAGCAAGCGAAGCGAGCTTAGGCACATTGATCCCAAAGCGCAAACAGAGCGATGGGATACCCTTGATCGCCTTAGCAGCAAGGTGCGTTGAATTCATTAGAATAAAAGAGTTCTAAAAGAGAGGTTTCTGATATGAAAAAAAGTTTTATCTGCTGATGTGTTGAGTCCAATTTTTGGCTTATATGCGTTTGGATGCGCCCCATAAAATGATCTTGGAGTCGATCCCTCGTGAAAAAAAGAGAATGCGCGTTTTTTTCAATTGTAGCCTATCGGCCAGTCAGTGAAGTCAAGTTTGAAAATGGCGTCCTCTATTACAATGATCAAATTGTTGAAGAGGATCCTTTGACTTTTTGAATCGCATCACGGTCAAAACGAAAAACTTCAGAAGAACTTCCTTTTAACGGTGGGGCGATTGGATTTGTCGGCTATGACTTGATTGGCCTCTATGAGAACATTGGTTCCATTCCTGAAGATACGATCGGCACACCAGATCTTCACTTTTTTTCTTATATGAAAGCTATGTGATTTTTTTGATCACAAAAAGGAAAAAGGTCTATGTGGTGGAAGAGAACCTCTATAGTGGACGGAGTGAAGCAGAGCAAGCGTCGAGCTTGGAGCAAGTATTAGCACAATTGGCAAGACCTGCAAAAGAAGAGTTTCAGGACAAGGACTCAGCATGCGCTTCATTTCCACAATCATTTGGAGCAAAAAGAGTTTGAGGAAATGGTGGCTCTAGCGCGGGACTATATTCGAAAAAGGAGATATGTTCCAATGCGTGCTCAGTCAACGTTTTTTTCAGCTGATTTTTTTCAGGAAAACCATTGGATTATTACCGCAATTTGCGCGTGACCAACCCTTCGAATTATCTCTACTTTTTATGATTTTTGGGGAGTACCAAATTATCGGTGCCAGTCCAGAAAGTCTGGTGTCGGTCAAGGATCGAGTGGTGACAACCAATCCCATTGCTGGGCACGCGTCCCAGAGGGATCGATGAAGAGGCTGATCGGCAATTGGCAGCTGATTTGGCAGGGGATCCAAAAAGAAGTCGCAGAACACCGGATGTTGGTGGATCTAGGGCGAAACGATATTGGTCGTATCGCTCAAAATGGGTCAGTTGAAGTGACCAAATATATGGAAGTGGAATTCTTCCGTTATGTCATGCACCTGACGAGTGTGGTCAAGGGGTCAATTACTTCCTGGACTAGCCTCCATTGAGGCTCTGAAGGCAACTCTTCCAGCTGGGACTGTTTCGGGTGCTCCCAAGATTCGAGCCATGAAGCGAATCTATGAGGCAGAAAAAAAGAGAAACGAGGCGTCTATGCAGGGTGCTATTGGCTATCTCTCTGTGACGGGGGATCTCGATTTTTGCTATTGCGATTCGAACCATGATCCTCAAAAAAATAAGAAGGCTTATGTGCAGGCTGGAGCAGGAATCGTTTATGATTCGATCGCTGAAAATGAATACCAAGAAACCGTCAATAAGGCAAAAATCGATGACAAGGATTGGAGAAGAAGGATGATTTTATTAGTCGATAATTACGATTCATTTACCTACAATTTAGCACAGTATATCGGAAAAATTTGATGAGGTCCAGGTGCTTCGAAATGATGATCCGGATTTGTACCAAGTTGCCCAAGAAGCAGATGCCTTGGTCTTTTTCTCCAGGTCCAGGTTGGCCAAAGGATGCGGGCAAGATGGAGGAGATGATCCGAGATTTTGCAGGGGTCAAACCAATCTTGGGGATTTGCTTTGGGGCATCAAGCGATTGCGGAAGTTTTTTTGGAGGGCGCTTGGGATTGGCACCACAGGTCATGCATGGCAAACAAAGCCAGATCCAGCTAGAAGCTCCCTCTCCGCTATACGCGGGTGTCGCAAAAAGAAGTCCCAGTCATGCGCTACCATTCGCTGACGATTGAAGACATGCCAGAGGATTTTTGTCATTACCTCTCGGACGACGGATGATCAAGCGATTATGGGAATTCAACACCGTAGCTTACCGATTTATGGTTTTCAATACCATCCAGAAAGTATCGGGACGCCAGATGGGCTCAAGACCATCGAAAATTTTTGTCAAACTAGTCAAGGAGCGGAAGATGAAACAAGTGCTTGCAAAAGTAGCAGAAGGAATGGATCTAACCAGTGCAGAGTTAGAAGCTGCCATGGAGGAAGTCGTTGCTGGTCGTGCTTCAGAAGCACAGGTGACGGCCCTTCTTCTAGGTCTCAAAATGAAGGGAGAAACGGTTGAAGAGCGGACGGCTATTGCAAAAAGTGATGCAGGCCTATGCAGTCGCTATTCCTACAGAAGTTCAAGGAGCAATGGACAATTGTGGAACGGGGGGCGATCGTTCGTATAGTTTCAATATTTCAACAACAGCTGCCTTCGTCCTTGCTGGTGGTGGGATCAAGATGGCGAAACACGGAAATCGTTCGATCTCTTCCAAATCTGGTTCTGCGGATGTACTAGAAGCTCTAGGGATTAACCTTGATTTGGGTCCAGAAGACTTGGGACGAGTGTTTGAAAAAGGCGGGAATTGTCTTCCTATTTGCCAAAAAAATCTGCATCCTGGCATGCGCTATATTATGCCCGCTCGCTTGGCACTAGGGGTTCCAACGGTGATGAACTTAACTGGTCCTCTTATCAATCCGATTCCTCTAGAAACCCAGCTATTGGGAACCAGTCGTCCTGATATGCTAGAAAGTACGGCAGAGATTCTAAAGAATTTGGGTCGGAAAACGCGCAGTGGTGGTGAGTGGCCCGCAAGGTTTGGACGAGGCAGGCCTTGATGGGGAAACCCAGCTCGCTATTCTGGAAAATGGACAGGTTACCTTATCCAGCTTTCAACCAGAAGATATCGGAATGGAGCGCATTGAAATTGATCAAGTACGAGGTGGAGACGCCAAACGCAATGCGGAAATTTTGCTCAGTGTCTTGAAGAATGAAGCGAGTCCCTTCTTAGAGGTGACTGTCTTGAATGCTGGCCTTGGTTTTTATGCCAACGGCAAGGTAGATTCTATCAAGGAGGGATTGCCTTGGCACGTGAAGTGATTGCCAGTGGGGCTGCCCTTGAGAAATTGAGATTATTACAGGAGTATCAAAAATGAGTCAAGAATTCTTGCCAAAGATTCTAAAGGAAAAGGCGCGTGAAGTGGCTGCGATGAAAGAAGAGGAACTCCAACCTTTGCGCGAGACCTACCGCCTGTATGATTACCTAAAGAGTCATCCAGAAAAGCTTCAGGTCATTGCGGAAGTGAAAAAGGCTAGCCCGAGTCTGGGAGATATTCATGTCGATGTGGATATCGTCGCGCAGGCTAAGACTTACGAAGAAAATGGGGCCGTGATGATTTCTGTCTTGACTGATGAAGTGTTTTTCAAGGGCAGTATCGACTATCTCCGGGAAATATCTAGTCAAGTACGTATCCCCACCCTCAACAAAGATTTTATTGTGGATGAAAAAGCCAAGTGATTCGGGCGCGAAACGCAGGGGCGACTGTGATCTTGTTGATAGTTGCAGCCTTATCAGAGGCTCGTCTGAAAGAACTCTTCGATTTTGCGACCCATCTTGGCCTGGAGGTCTTGGTGGAGACCCATAATCTGACAGAACTAGAGGTCGCTCACCGGATTGGGGCTCAGATCATCGGGGTCAATAATCGCAACTTGGTGACCTTTGAGACAGATCTTCATACTAGCCTTGAATTGGCGACCAGCTTTTGAACAAGAACCGGTCTACATCTCTGAGTCTGCTATTTTCACAGCAGCAGACGCGCGCATGCTGGCTCCTTATTTTAATGGCATTCTCGTTGGGACAGCCCTCATGAAGGCAGACAATGTGGCTGAAAAAGTAAAGGAGTTGCAGATTGACAAAGGTTAAAATTTGCGGATTGTCCACTCCGGAAGCCGTCCAGACAGCTGTTGAAGCCGGTGCGGACTACATTGGTTTTGTCTTTGCACCAAGCAAACGGCAAGTCACGTTGGAACAAGCTCGGCAGTTGGCTACAGGGATTCCAAAGGGGGTTCAAAAAGTCGGTGTTTTTTTGTATCACCACAAAGAGAAGAAGTGGAGCAAGCTTGCCAAGTTGTGGGCTTGGACCTGATACAAGTGCATGGGACCGATGGATGAAACCATCTTGCAAGACCTTCCCCAACAGACGATTCGCGCTGTTCAAGTGGGGAAAGACGCAACTCTTCCTGAGACCAGTGCCGATTATCTGCTCTTTGATGCTCCTGTAGCAGGAAGTGGAGAGACGTTTAACTGGCAAGAACTCGAAACCCAAAACGTTACAAAGCCTTTCTTTATTGCAGGAGGCTTGACGGAAGACAATGTAGCAGATGCTATTCGCTTCTTTTCATCCTTATGCGGTGGATGTATCCAGTGGGGTCGAGACAAATGGAATAAAAAGATCAAGAAAAGATAAAAACGATTTATAGAAAGGGTCAAGCATGGCATATAAACAACCAGATCAAAAACGGATTTTACGGGCGGTTCGGGGGACGATTTGTCCCTGAAACCTTGATGACAGCAGTTTTAGAATTAGAAGAAGCCTACAGAGAAAGTCAAACAGATCCTTCTTTTTCAAGCAGAATTGGATCAGCTTCTGAAACAATATGTCGGTCGGGAAACACCGCTCTATTACGCTAAAGAAATCTTACCAAGTATGTCGGTGGAGCCAAGATCTTTCTTAAAAAGAGAAGACCTCAACCACACAGGGGCTCATAAAATTAATAATGCCCTAGGACAGGTTTTGCTGGCACATCGGATGGGCAAAAAGAAGATCATCGCAGAAACAGGGGCCGGACAGCACGGTGTTGCAACGGCAACGGCAGCTGCTTTATTTGATATGGAATGCACCATCTACATGGGGGAAGAAGATGTCAAACGCCAAGCCCTCAATGTCTTTCGGATGGAGTTATTGGGCGCCAAGGTTCAATCAGTAACAGATGGGTCACGTGTTCTCAAGGATGCGGTCAATGCTGCTCTTAGAGCCTGGGTAGCAAATGTGGAGGATACCCACTATATCATGGGGTCTGCTCTAGGACCTCACCCATTCCCAGAAATTGTCCGTGATTTTTCAAAGTGTCATTGGTCGAGAAGCTAAAACGCCAATTTGCAGAGCAAAATGATGGTGCACTGCCAGATGCAGTTTCTAGCCTGTGTAGGAGGCGGATCGAACGCTATTGGCCTCTTTTATCCTTTTGTTGAGGATGCCTCTGTTGCCATGTATGGGGCAGAAGCTGCTGGGCTTGGAGTAGATACAGACCAGCATGCAGCAACCTTGACCAAGGGGCGTCCGGGAGTCCTTCACGGCGCCTTGATGGATGTGTTACAGGATGCGCATGGACAGATTTTAGAAGCCTTTTCGATTTCAGCAGGTCTCGATTATCCAGGGATTGGGCCAGAGCATTCTTATTTCCATGACATCAAGCGGGCGACCTATGTGCCAGTGACAGACAAAGAAGCCCTAGAAGCCTTTCAATTGCTTTCGAAAGTAGAAGGAATCATTCCAGCCCTGGAATCGAGCCACGCTATCGCCTATGCGGTGAAAGTTGGCTAAGGAGATGGGGCCTGAAAAATCCATGATCGTTTGCTTATCAGGTCGTGGGGATAAAGATGTGGTACAAGTCAAAGACCGCCTAGAACAAGAGAGAGGAGAGTAAGATGGGAAAGACCTTAACAGAGCATTTACAAAAGCTGAAAGACCAGCAGCAAGGGATCTTTGTTCCTTATATTATGGCAGGAGATCATGAAAAAGGCTTGGCAGGTTTGCAGGAAACCATCCAATTTTTGGAGGAGCTTGGTGTCTCAGCTATTGAGGTTGGCATTCCTTTTTCGGATCCGGTGGCAGATGGTCCCTGTGATTGAAGAGGCGGGACTACGAAGTTTAGCCCATGGGACGACGACAGAGGAACTGGTGCAAACGATCCAGCGCTTGGAGACAAGTGTTCCTTTTGGTCATCATGACCTATTTCAACCCCTTGTTCCAATATGGGCTCGAAAACTTTTTTAGAGATGTAGAAGGAACAGCGGTCAAGGGAGTGATTATTCCGGATCTTCCTCATGAGCATGCGGATCTGGTAGAGCCTCTATTAGTGGATAAAGACATCGCTTTGGTGCCACTAGTGAGCTTAACCACAGGAATCGAGCGCCAGAAGAAATTGATCCAAGATGCAGAAGGATTTATCTATGCCGTTGCTGTCAATGGAGTGACGGGGAAAGCTGGTAGCTATCGAGATGATTTGGATCACCATTTGGCCCAATTACATGAAATAGCGTCTATTCCTGTTTTAACAGGTTTTGGAGTTTCCAGCATGGAGGATGTTCACCGTTTCAACAAGGTCTCAGATGGGGTTATTGTGGGGTCCAAAATCGTTAAGGCTCTCCACCAAGGGAGACAGACGCCATCGCTCGTTTTATTTCTCAAGCAGTGAAGGGCTAGAAGCTTCATTCCATTCATCATCAGCTTGATTCTCCTAGATCAAGCTCTTTGTCTACTATTTTAAACATTCCCCTCGTTTGGTCTTTACAAACGAGGCTTTTCTCGTTACAATAGAGGTAGTAACAAGAAAAGAGGAGAAGAGAATGATAAGCCTTGAAGAGATTGATCAAGTTGTCCAGTCAGGTCCTTTTTGAACCAACCTGGGACTCTCTTAGCCATCAAGTCTGTCCAGATTGGTATCGAGATGCCAAATTTGGAATATTTATCCACTGGGGCGTCTACAGTGTACCTGCCTTTGGTTCGGAAATGGTATTCACGAAATATGTATATCCAAGGGAATCCTTGCTATGACTATCATCGAGAGCATTTTTGGAGACCAGGCCAGCTTTTGGCTACAAGGATCTCATTCCTCTTTTTACAGCCGATCGCTTTGATCCGGCATCTTGGCTAGATCTCTTTCAAAAAGCGGGAGCCCAGTATCTTTTTCCAGTTGCGGAGCACCACGATGGTTTTTCAGATGTATGCCTCTACTCTCTCGCCTTATAATAGCTTTAGAAATGGGGCCGAGACGAGATGTCTTAGGAGAGCTGAGGAAGGAAGCAGAAAAAAACGTGGCCTGCACTTCTGTACGTCCTCTCACCGGGCAGAACACCAGTTTTTTTCTTTTTCACATGGCAAGGAATTCACTAGTGACATTCCGCAAGAAGTCCCAAGAGACAGCCTTTATTGGCCAGCGGAGCCAGAGCCCAAAGGATCATTTTGATCTGACTTCAAGCCTTATCCAAGCAAAGAATTCTTGGAAGATTGGCTGTTTGCGAACCTGTGAACTGGTGCGGGACTACCAGCCAGAGCTCCTTTATTTTGACTGGTGGATCCAGCATGAGAGTTTCCGTCCCTACTTGATGCGCTTTTTTTGGCTTATTATTACAATCTAGCAGCACAAGAGGATCGCAAGGTGGCTGTTTGTTACAAACAGGACGCCCTCCCTTTCGGTTCAGGAATCGTCGAGATGGAGCGGGGAGGATACGGAGAGACTCAAGCCTTTCCGTGGCAAATGGATACCGCGATCGCCCGTAATTCTTGGTGCTATACCCAGGATCTAGCCTACAAGACCAGTAAGGAATTGCTACAAAATTTAGTTGATGTTGTGGCCAAAAATGGCAATCTTCTGCTTAATATTGGACCCAAGGCAGATGGCACGATCCCTGAGCAAGACCAAGACATCCTCACAGAGATCGGGGACTGGCTGGCGGTAAATGGAGAAGCTATTTATCAGAGTCGGCCTTGGCGGGTGTCATCGGACGGACCGACCGAGGCCCAGGAAGGTTCCTTCTCAGACGGGGAAGCGCCACTCTATACCAGCCAAGATTTTCCGCTATACCATGCGTGAAGGCCTCTTTATGCTATCCAGCTGGAACCAAGTGGAAGGACAGAAGAGTTGACCTTGCCGTCTCTCGCCTATGATCTCAAGCAACCGAGAATTCTTCATGCGCGCATTCAAAAGCTAGAGCTCCTTGGAGAAAGTCAGCTTCTTTCTTGGAGCCAAGATGAGACAGGGCTCCATCTTCAGTTACCAGCTTGTAGGAAAAAAACAACCGCGTGTTTTGCGCCTCAGCTTTTTAGTTTTCTTGAAGCTTTCTATAAGGAATCGTTTAGGTTTCTCTTGTATACTGTACTCATCCAATAAGAAATGAGGTACAGAAAATGAAAATCTCAGTTAATTATCCAAAACGCTTTAAGAAATTGCCACAACAAGGTTCTTGTTACGGCGAATAAACACTTCTCTTCATTTTTCATAAGAAACTCCTAAAGAAGGCTCTACCCGAAAGGGTAGAGTTTTTATGTACCAGAGACCTTGTGATTCGTGGTATAATAGGCCTATGGAAAAAAAGAATAAATTACTACTCATCGACGGGTCTTCCGTCGCTTTTCGTGCCTTTTTCGCACTCTATAATCAAATTGATCGCTTCAAAAATGCCAATGGTCTGCATACCAATGCGGTCTATGGCTTTAACCTCATGTTGAGCCATCTCTTGGAGCGCATCCAACCAACCCATGTCCTCGTTGCTTTTTGATGCAGGAAAGACGACCTTTTCGGACGGAGATGTATGCCGACTACAAAGGGGGCCGTGCAAAAACTCCAGATGAGTTCCGTGAGCAGTTTCCTTTCATTCGTGAGCAACTGGATCATTTGGGAATCCGCCATTATGAGCTGGCCCAGTATGAAGCGGATGATATTATTGGAACGCTAGATAAGATGGCAGAAACTACCTCGGTGCCCTTTTGATGTGACCATTGTCTCTGGGGATAAGGATTTGATCCAGCTGACAGATGACAATACGGTGGTTGAAATCTCCAAAAAAGGGGTAGCAGAGTTTGAAGAATTCACTCCAGCCTATCTGAAAGAAAAGATGGGACTGACACCAGAGCAATTTATCGACCTCAAGGCCTTGATGGGAGATAAAGTCGGATAATATCCCAGGTGTCACTAAGATCGGAGAAAAGACCGGGATCAAACTACTCCTAGAGTACGGCTCTCTCGATGGCATTTACGAGCATATCGACGAGATGAAGGCTTCTAAGATGAAGGAAAACCTCATCAACGACAAGGAGCAGGCCTATCTGTCTAAGACTCTCGCGACCATCGATACCAATGCTCCCATTGAAATTGGGCTGGACGATATCACCTATACGGGCCCTCATCTAGAAAATCTCGCCAAGTTTTATGAGGAGATGGGCTTCAAGCAACTCCGTCAGGCCTTGGATCTCAGTGGAGAAGAAGCAGCTCCTGTAGCTATTGACTATACAGAAGTCGAGCAAGTCACTTCAGATATGCTCACGGAAGATAGTTTCTTCCATTTTGAGATTTTTTTGGGGACAATTACCATACGGAACCCATCATCGGTTTTTGCATGGGGGACCAAAGGTCAGCTCTACGCGAGTACAGATACTGGTCTTTTACAAACACCGATTTTTCAAAGAATTTCTCGAAAAAACGCCCCTCAAGGTCTATGACTTCAAGCGGGCTAAGGTCTTGCTCAGCCACTTGGGCATTACCCTTCAAAATCCCGCGTTTGACAGTCGATTGGCCAAGTATCTCTTGTCGACCGTAGAGGACAATGAAATTTCAACCATTGCGAGTCTCTATAGTCAGATTGCGCTACCGCTGGACGAAGTCGTTTATGGCAAGGGAGCCAAAAAAAGCTATCCCAGAAAAAGGCGGTCCTATTAGAGCATTTGGCACGGAAAAGTCGCTGTTCTACTAGACACGGAAGAGCCCATGGTGGAGCAGTTGCAAGCCCATGACCAGCTAGATTTGCTCTATGATATGGAGCAACCACTAGCAGCTGTTTTGGCCAAGATGGAAATCGCGGGGATCAAGGTAGAGCGCCAGACCCTAGAAGATATGCAGGTGGAAAACGAAGTGGTCTTGGAGCGCTTGACTCAAGAAATCTACGAGCTTGCAGGAGAAGAGTTTAATATCAATTCTCCAAAACAATTGGGGGTCATTCTCTTTGAAAAATTGGGACTCCCTCTTGAATATACTAAGAAGACAAAAACCGGCTATTCAACAGCCGTTGATGTCTTGGAACGCCTGGCTCCAATTGCACCGATTGTGTCTAAGATTCTTGAATACCGCCAAATTGCTAAGATCCAGTCGACCTATGTCATCGGTCTTCAAGATTGGATTTTGGAAGATGGGAAGATCCATACCCGCTATGTACAGGATTTGACGCAGACAGGCCGTTTGTCCAGCGTGGATCCCAACCTGCAAAACATTCCTGTCCGTTTGGAACAAGGTCGTCTTATTCGTAAGGCCTTTGTCCCAGAAGAGGAAAACAGTGTCTTGCTGAGTTCGGACTATTCACAAATCGAACTGCGCGTCTTGGCCCATATTTCGGGAGATGAGCATTTGATTGATGCTTTTAAACATGGGGCAGATATCCATACATCGACTGCTATGCGAGTCTTTCAATATTGAAAAACCAGAAGATGTGACGCCGAACGACCGTCGCAATGCCAAAAGCAGTAAACTTCGGTGTGGTTTATGGAATTTCCGACTTTGGACTGTCTAACAACCTAGGGATCAGTCGAAAAGAAGCCAAGGCCTACATTGAGACCTACTTCGAACGCTACCCTGGCATCAAGGACTATATGGAGAGAGTGGTACGGGAAGCGCGTGATAAAGGCTATGTGGAGACCCTCTTCAAGCGTCGTCGGGAGATTCCAGATATCAATTCTCGCAACTTCAATGTTCGAGGCTTTGCGGAGCGGACGGCTATCAACTCACCCAATCCAAGGATCTGCAGCAGATATCTTGAAAATTGCCATGATCCACTTGGACCAAGCGCTAGAAGCAGGAGCATACAAGACCAAGATGCTTCTTCAGGTGCACGATGAAATCGTTCTGCAAGTACCAAGTGATGAACTGGCAGCGATCAAAGAACTTGTCAAAGAGACCATGGAATCCGCTATCGAACTTGCAGTACCACTGGAAGCCGATGAAAACGAAGGCAAAACATGGTATGAAGCCAAATAAAGATTGAGTTTGTTCAAAACAGAAAGCGGTAGGAGACTTTTCAGTTTCCTACCGCTTTTAACGACAAACACTTGCAATGCCCTTCCGTATTGTTATACTATTTAAAGAAAGGAAACGCATACAAAAGGAGATTCTTATGGCTTATTCATTTCGCAATCCTAGTGATGGTATTATCAAACATTACCTAGAAACCAGCAAGATCATCGCTGTGGTTGGATTATCTGACCGTGAAGATACGACCAGTCATCGTGTCAGCAAGGAGATGCAAGAGCGGGGCTATCGGATTATTCCTGTCAACCCTCGTGCAGCTGGTGGCCAGATTCTTGGAGAAACGGTGTACGCTAGCTTGCAGGAGATTCCTTTCCCAGTAGATATCGTCGATGTATACCGTCGCAGTGAGTTTTTTTACCAGATGTGGCACGTGATTTTATTGAGACGGATGCGAAAAATTTTTCTGGGCACAATTGGAGCTGGAAAAATCAAGAAGCAGAAGAAATCCTTCGTGGAGCTGGACGAGAAGATATCGTCATGAACCGCTGTATCAAACGGGAACATACCCGACTGATCTTAGGAGACTCCCTATACGGTTTATAAATGATAAACAATTGATATAGAAGAAAACCCCAGCTTGCTGGGGGTTTTTCTTCTACTCTTATTCAGTTTCATGGCTTGGATGGCCTGTAAAATGGCGCGGCCCTTGTTTAATCTGCTTGATTTGATCATAAAAAGGCAATTTGGCAGTTGATAAAAGTAAGGCATGGTATAAAAGCCGATGACATCGCGCGTGAAGTAATTCAAGAAGTACCAACCAATCAAGGTTAGATCGAGCACCAAGCGATTGCTGCGGAACCCTTTCATGGTTTCACGACTTTGGCGAAGGACTCCAAAGGCTCCCTTGTAGTCGCCGTCTCGTAATTGCTCATAGAGGATCAATTCGACCAAGCTGAGACTGTAGTATTGTGGCAGGTAAAAAGAGGAGGCCAATCAGGCCCAAGTACGACACCAGCAGTCATCAGAGGCATTTGTTGCATGAGAGATTGGAATTCAGGACTGGAAGCACTCAGAGTGCTAGGGTTGCTCACCTTATCGTAGATCGCCAAAAAAATCGAATGCTGGCGTAGGTGCTGATGAGACTCCCCACATAGAGGATGAGTCCCCATAAAAAGAGGACGACTTGCTTCAAGATCAAGGTGGCAAATACAGAGGTAAAAAGCGATCTTGTTTAAAGATATCTAAGACGCGTGTTCGGTGTTCGATCTTGGGATTAATCGTATCTAAATAGCTAAAAAGTCGCACCGACCACTAAAATGGAGATGACAAAGGAGACGACAGAAGGAAAGAGCTGCCGCTGGATCATGTAGATACTTGCTTGCTGCAAGGTCATATCCGGTAGTAGATCGACCAGATCTTGCCCACTTAAGAGAAAGTTAGCAAGAATGGTCAACAGGACCGGAAGAGCAAAAAGGATAGCTAAGCCCGGTTGCTGGACTTGCATGGTACGTGCCCGGAGGCGAATCAGTTTAAGGTTCATAGATGACACTCTCTTCATAGTAGTACTTTTTATTATAACATAAGTCCGTGACAGAGCCGGTAAAATTTGGTACAATCGTACAGGTGCTCACAGGAAAAACTGTGACAGGAATAAGAAGGCTGGGACTGTTTTTTTCCCAGTACGGAGGTAACCATGACAGATTCACCGATTCAATATCGATTAATCAAAAAAGAAAAGCATACAGGTGCTCGTCTGGGAGAAATTATCACCCCTCACGGGACCTTCCCGACCCCAATGTTTATGCCTGTAGGGACTCAGGCAACCGTTAAGACCCAATCGCCAGAAGAACTCAAGGAAATGGGTTCCGGAATTATCTTGGCCAACACCTACCATCTCTGGCTTCGTCCCGGGGACGACTTGGTCGCAAAAGCAGGAGGACTGCACCAGTTCATGAACTGGGACCAGCCCGATTTTGACAGATAGTGGAGGCTTCCAGGTCTATTCATTAGCGGATACCCGCAACATCACCGAAGAAGGGGTAACCTTTAAAAACCACCTCAACGGCTCGAAGATGTTCCTCTCTCCAGAAAAGGCCATCTCCATCCAAAACAATCTAGGAAGCGACATCATGATGTCCTTTGATGAATGCCCTCAGTTCTATCAGCCCCTATGATTATGTGAAAAAAATCAATCGAACGGACCAGTCGTTGGGCAGAACGTGGCCTAAAGGCTCACCGTCGCCCCTCATGATCAAGGTCTTTTCGGGATTGTCCAAGGGGCTGGATTTGAAGACTTGCGCCGTCAGTCCGCCCAGGATCTGGTCAGCATGGACTTTCCAGGCTATTCCATCGGCGGCTTAGCTGTTGGGGAAAGCCATGAAGAGATGAATGCCGTGCTTGATTTCACAACTCCGCTCTTACCAGAGAAACAAGCCACGCTATCTCATGGGAGTAGGAGCTCCAGACAGTCTGATTGATGGCGTTATTCGTGGAGTGGACATGTTTGACTGTGTCTTGCCGACGCGGATTGCGCGAAATGGTACCTGTATGACTAGCCAAGGACGCCTAGTAGTGAAAAAAATGCGCAATTTGCAGAAGACTTTACACCGCTGGATCCCGAATGTGATTGCTACACTTGTAAGAATTACACCCGAGCTTATCTTCGCCACCTCCTCAAGGCAGATGAGACCTTCGGCATTCGCTTGACCAGCTACCACAACCTGTACTTTCTTGATCAACCTCATGAAGCAGGTCCGTCAAGCCATCATGGATGACAATCTCTTAGAATTCCGTGAGCATTTCGTCGAAAAAAATATGGCTATAACAAATCAGGACGGAATTTCTAGAAATAGATAAATAGGAAGAAAAAAAGACTACAGCCATCTGAGAATAATAGGAATAACTGCTAGACGCAGTGGTTGATTGGTATCTTTGTTCGCTTGTTAAGCTCCAAAGATAACCTAATCAACTGTGCGGGGAGCGAGACGACGAACAAATTGGATATAAATTTGTTCTGTCTCGCTCCCTTTTTCCTATATAATAGCAACTTTTTTTAGCACTCTATTTTCTTTCGAAAACACTTTCATCAAAAAAAACGAAAAAAATCTTCTCAAATCCCTTGCATTGGGCCTTTGTTTGTGTTAAACTACTATGGTGCTGTGAAAAACAGCTATTAGCTTTGATGCAAGAGGTTGCGACACGCTCGGTTGCATTGCCACGCAACGCGCGTCGGTTTTTCTTGTGGAGCTAGCCTATTATCTTAAATAGACGAAAAGGAGAAAAAGATGGCAAACAAAAAAATCCGCATCCGTTTGAAAGCGTACGAACACCGTACACTCGACACAGCGGCTGCAAAAAATCGTAGAATCAGCTACTCGTACAGGTGCACAAGTTGCGGGTCCAATCCCACTTCCAACTGAGCGTAGCCTCTACACAATCATTCGTGCGACTCACAAATACAAAGATTCTCGCGAACAATTCGAAATGCGTACACACAAACGTTTGATCGACATCATCAACCCAACTCAAAAAACAGTTGACGCTTTGATGAAATTGGATCTTCCAAGTGGTGTAAACGTAGAAATCAAACTTTAATCTAAAGCTTGATCCAGAGCATAAAAAAACGCTCGTTAAAAAAACTTTTTGAATAAAAAAACTATAGAAAAAGGAACTATTTTTCTCATGACAAAAAGGAATCTTAGGGAAAAAGTGGGAATGACTCAAATCTTCACTGAAGCTGGCGAATTGATCCCTGTAACAGTTATCGAAGCAACTCCAAACGTTGTTCTTCAAGTTAAAACTGTTGAAACAGATGGTTACAACGCTATCCAAGTTGGTTTCGATGACAAACGCGAAGTATTGAGCAACAAACCTGCTAAAGGACATGTAGCAAAAGCTAACACGGCTCCTAAGCGCTTCATTCGTGAATTCAAAAACGTTGAAGGCTTGGAAGTTGGTGCTGAAATCACAGTTGACACTTTCGAAGCTGGAGACATTGTTGATGTAACTGGTACTTCTAAAGGTAAAGGTTTCCAAGGTGTTATCAAACGCCACGGACAATCACGTGGACCAATGGCTCACGGTTCTCGTTACCACCGTCGTCCAGGTTCTATGGGACCTGTTGCACCTAACCGCGTATTCAAAGGTAAAAACCTTGCAGGACGCATGGGTGGCGATCGTGTAACAATTCAAAACCTTGAAGTTGTACAAGTTGTTCCAGAAAAGAACGTTATCCTTATCAAAGGTAACGTACCAGGTGCTAAGAAATCTCTTATCACTATCAAGTCAGCAGTTAAAGCTGGTAAATAATAAGGAAAGGGGAATACAGTCAAAAATGGCAAATGTAACATTATTCGACCAAACTGGTAAACAAGCGGGCGAAGTTGTTCTTAACGATGCGATCTTTGGTATCGAACCAAACCAAGCAGTTGTATTTGATGTGATCATCAGCCAACGTGCTAGCCTTCGTCAAGGAACTCACGCAGTTAAAAACCGTTCAGCCGTTTCAGGTGGCGGACGCAAACCATGGCGTCAAAAAGGAACTGGACGTGCTCGTCAAGGTTCTATCCGCTCTCCACAATGGCGTGGTGGTGGAATTGTCTTCGGACCAACTCCACGTAGCTATGCGTACAAACTTCCTCAAAAAGTTCGTCGCCTTGCACTTAAATCTGTTTACTCAGAAAAAGTTGCTGAAAACAAATTTGTAGCCGTTGATTCTCTTGAATTTACAGCTCCAAAAACTGCTGAATTTGCAAAAGTTCTTGCAGCTTTGAGCATCGATTCTAAAGTCCTTGTTATTCTTGAAGAAGGAAATGAATTCGCAGCTCTTTCAGCTCGTAACCTTCCAAACGTGAAAGTTGCGACTGCTACAACTGCAAGTGTTCTTGACATCGCAAATAGTGACAAACTTCTTGTTACTCAAGCAGCTATCTCTAAAATCGAGGAGGTTCTTGCATAATGAATTTGTATGATGTTATCAAAAAACCTGTTATCACTGAAAAGTCAATGGCTCAACTTGAAGCAGGCAAATATGTATTCGAAGTTGACACTCGCGCTCATAAACTTTTGATCAAACAAGCTGTTGAAGCTGCGTTTGAAGGTGTAAAAAGTTGCGAATGTGAACACTGTAAACGTAAAACCCTAAAGCAAAAACGCGTTGGACGTTACACTGGTTTTTACTTCAAAAAAACTAAAAAGCTATCATCACGCTTGCAGCTGATTCTAAAGCAATCGAGTTGTTTGCTACTGAAGCTGAATAATCTAAGGAGGAAATATCGTGGGAATTCGTGTTTATAAACCAACAACAAACGGTCGCCGTAATATGACTTCTTTGGATTTCGCTGAAATCACAACAAACACACCTGAGAAAACTTTGCTTGTTTCTCTTAAAAAAACAAAGCAGGTCGTAACAACAACGGTCGTATCACTGTTCGTCACCAAGGTGGTGGACACAAACGTCATTACCGTTTGATCGATTTCAAACGTAACAAAGATGGAGTTGAAGCAGTCGTTAAAAACGATCGAATACGATCCAAAACCGCTCAGCTAACATCGCGCTTGTACACTACACTGACGGTGTGAAAGCTACATCATCGCCCCTAAAGGTCTTGAAGTAGGTCAACGCATCGTATCAGGACCAGAAGCAGATATCAAAGTCGGAAACGCTCTTCCACTTGCTAACATCCCAGTTGGTACTTTGATCCACAACATCGAATTGAAACCTGGTAAAGGTGGAGAATTGGTACGTGCTGCTGGAGCTTCTGCTCAAGTATTGGGTTCTGAAGGTAAATATGTACTTGTTCGTCTTCAATCAGGCGAAGTTCGTATGATTCTTGGAACTTGCCGTGCTACAGTTGGTGTTGTCGGAAACGAACAACATGGACTTGTAAACCTTGGTAAAGCGGGACGTAACCGCTGGAAAGGTGTTCGCCCTACAGTTCGTGGTTCTGTAATGAACCCGAATGATCACCCACACGGTGGTGGTGAAGGTAAAAGCACCAGTTGGACGTAAAGCGCCATCTACTCCTTGGGGTAAACCTGCGCTTGGTCTTAAAACTCGTAACAAGAAAGCGAAATCTGACAAACTTATCGTTCGTCGTCGCAACCAAAAAAATAATCATAAGCAACTAGCTTACACTTTCCGCCAGCTCGGTAGCGCTGCTAGCAGCGCAAGCCGCTGTGGTACTAAATTTTTAAAGGAGAAAATTACAAAAATGGGACGTAGTCTTAAAAAGGACCTTTCGTCGATGAGCATTTGATGAAAAAAAAGTTGAAGCTCAAGCAAACGACGAAAAAGAAAAAGTAATTAAAACTTGGTCACGTCGTTCAACGATCTTCCCAAGTTTCATCGGATACACTATCGCAGTTTATGATGGACGTAAACATGTACCTGTTTACATCCAAGAAGACATGGTAGGTCACAAGCTTGGTGAATTTGCACCAACTCGTACTTACAAAGGTCACGCGGCAGACGACAAGAAGACACGTAGAAAATAAGGAGAACATAAATGGCAGAAATTACTTCAGCTAAAGCAATGGCTCGTACAGTGCGTGTTTCACCTCGTAAATCACGTCTTGTTCTTGACAACATCCGTGGTAAAAGCGTAGCCGATGCCATCGCTATTTTTGACATTCACACCAAACAAAGCTGCAGGGATCATCCTTAAAGTGTTGAACTCAGCAGTAGCAAACGCTGAAAAACAACTTTGGTTTGGAAAAAGCTAACTTGGTAGTATCTGAAGCATTCGCAAACGAAGGACCAACAATGAAACGTTTCCGTCCACGTGCGAAAGGTTCAGCTTCACCAATCAACAAACGTACAGCTCACATCACAGTAGCTGTTGCAGAAAAAAATAAGGAGGTAAACTCGTGGGTCAAAAAAAAGTACATCCAATTGGTATGCGTGTTGGTATCATCCGTGATTGGGATGCCAAATGGTATGCTGAAAAAGAATACGCGGATTACCTTCATGAAGATCTTGCAATCCGTAAATTCATTCAAAAAGAATTGGCTGACGCAGCCGTTTCAACTATTGAAATCGAACGCGCAGTAAACAAAGTTAACGTTTCTCTTCACACTGCTAAACCAGGTATGGTTATCGGTAAAGGTGGAGCAAACGTTGATGCACTTCGTGCAGCTCTTAACAAATTGACTGGTAAACAAGTACACATCAACATCATTGAGATCAAACGTCCTGACTTGGATGCTCACCTTGTTGGTGAAGGAATCGCTCGTCAATTGGAACAACGTGTTGCTTTCCGTCGTGCACAAAAACAAGCGATCCAACGTGCTATGCGTGCTGGAGCTAAAGGAATCAAAACTCAAGTATCAGGTCGTTTGAACGGTGCAGATATTGCCCGTGCAGAAGGATACTCTGAAGGAACTGTTCCACTCACACACTTCGCGCTGATATCGATTACGCTTGGGAAGAAGCAGACACTACTTACGGTAAACTTGGTGTTAAAGTATGGATCTACCGTGGTGAAGTTCTTCCAGCTCGTAAAGACGCTAAAGGAGGTAAATAACCAATGTTAGTACCTAAACGTGTAAAACACCGTCGCGAATTCCGTGGTAAAATGCGCGGTGAAGCAAAAAGGTGGAAAAAGAAGTAGCATTCGGTGAATACGGTCTTCAAGCTACAACTAGCCACTGGATCACAAACCGTCAAATCGAAGCTGCTCGTATCGCCATGACTCGTTACATGAAACGTGGTGGTAAAGTTTGGATTAAGATTTTCCCACACAAATCATACACCGCTAAAGCTATCGGGGTACGTATGGGATCTGGTAAAGGGGCTCCTGAAGGTTGGGTAGCACCAGTTAAACGTGGTAAAGTGATGTTCGAAATCGCTGGTGTATCTGAAGAGATCGCACGCGAAGCACTTCGTCTTGCTAGCCACAAATTGCCAGTTAAAAACTAAATTTGTGAAACGTGAAGCAGAATAAGGAGAGGTCATGAAACTTACAGAAGTAAAAAGAATTTGTTAAAGAACTTCGTGGTCTTTTCTCAAGAAGAACTCGCGAAGCGTGAAAATGAATTGAAGAAAGAATTGTTTGAACTTCGTTTCCAAGCAGCTGCTGGTCAATTGGAACAAACTGGACGTTTGAAAGAAGTGAAAAAACAAATCGCTCGTATCAAAACTGTTCAATCAGAAGCTAAATAATAGACTAGGGAAGGAGAATTTCAATGGAACGCAATAATCGTAAAGTTCTTGTTGGACGCGTTGTGTCTGACAAAATGGACAAAAACAATCACAGTTGTAGTTGAAACTAAACGTAACCACCCAGTCTATGGTAAACGTATCAACTATTCTAAAAAAATACAAAGCTCATGATGAAAAACAATGTTGCTAAAGAAGGCGATATCGTTCGTATCATGGAAACTCGTCCGCTTTCAGCTACAAAAACGCTTCCGTCTTGTAGAAGTCGTTGAAAGAAAGCGGTCATCATCTAATCATACCTGAAAGGAGAAAACGTAAATGATTCAAACAGAAACTCGTTTGAAAGTCGCTGACAACAGTGGCGCACGCGAAATCTTGACAATCAAAGTTCTTGGTGGTTCAAAACGTAAATTCGCGAGCATCGGTGATGTAATCGTTGCATCTGTAAAACAAGCTACTCCTGGTGGTGCGGTTAAGAAAGGTGACGTTGTAAAAAGCTGTTATCGTTCGTACTAAATCAGGTGCTCGTCGTAAAGATGGTTCATACATCAAGTTTCGACGAAAAATGCAGCAGTGATCATCCGTGACGACAAAACTCCTCGCGGAACTCGTATCTTTGGCCCAGTTGCACGTGAATTGCGTGACGGTGGTTTCATGAAGATCGTATCACTTGCTCCAGAAGTACTTTAATCAATAAAAAAACAAACACAGTCCCCTGGCTTAGCCAGGGTGCCCATCGGGCGTAAGAATAAAAGGAGAATAAAATGTTTGTAAAAAGGCGACAAAGTTCGCGTTATCGCTGGTAAAGACAAAGGCGTAGAAGCTGTTGTTCTTACTGCTCTTCCAAAAAGTAAATAAAGTTGTTGTAGAAGGTGTAAACATCATCAAGAAACACCAACGTCCAAATAACGAAAAACCCTCAAGGTGCAATCGTTGAAAAAGAAGCTCCAATCCATGCTTCTAACGTTCAAGTTTTTGGACAAAAAAACGGTGTTGCTGGACGTGTTGGCTACAAATTTGTAGACGGCAAAAAAAGTTCGCTACAACAAAAAAATCAGGCGAAGTGCTTTGACTAATCACGAAGGAAAGGAGAAGTATAATGGCTAATCGTTTAAAAAGAAAAAAATACCTTAATGAAGTAGTACCATCATTGACTGAACAGTTCAACTATTCATCAGTTATGGCTGTGCCAAAAAGTTGATAAAAATCGTTTTGAACATGGGTGTCGGTGATGCAGTATCAAATGCTAAAAACCTTGAAAAAAAGCTGCTGAAGAGCTTGCTTTGATCTCAGGTCAAAAACCATTGATCACTAAGGCTAAAAAAATCAATCGCCGGCTTCCGTCTTCGTGAAGGTGTTGCGATCGGTGCAAAAAGTTACCCTTCGTGGTGAACGTATGTACGAATTCTTGGATAAATTGGTAACAGTTTCACTTCCACGTGTACGTGATCATCCGTGTATTCCTTAAATACGGACCAAACGGTGAAAAAGTTATCACAAACTTGAAACGTGTTTCTAAACCAGGACTTCGTGTCTACAAAAAACGTGAAGACCTTCCAAAAGTACTTAACGGTCTTGGAATTGCTATCCTTTCAACTTCTGAAGGTTTGCTTACTGATAAAGAAGCACGCCAAAAAGAATGTTGGTGGAGAAAGTTATCGCTTACGTTTGGTAATATTTAGTCCCCAATTTCTTTGTGACTCTTCGTTATCGTCTCTTGCTAACCCAAAGTTATGACTGCGAGACGATGCCTAGATTCACCTTGAAATAGGAACCTAAATGTTCCTTCAAATCGAGAAATCGATTTAACCCCGTGAAAACTGGCCAACAAGGCCTGACAATTTAACAGGAGAATAAAAACATGTCACGTATTGGTAATAAAGTTATCGTGTTGCCTGCTGGTGTTGAAATCACTAACAATGACAACGTTGTAACTGTAAAAAGGACCTAAAGGAGAACTTACTCGTGAGTTCTCAAAAGATATTGAAAATTCGTGTGGAAGGTACTGAAGTAACTCTTCACCGTCCAAACGATTCAAAAAGAAATGAAAACTATCCACGGAACTACTCGTGCTCTTTTTGAACAACATGGTTATTGGTGTATCAGAAGGATTCAAGAAACAACTTGAAATGCGTGGGGTTGGTTACCATGCACAACTTCAAGGATCAAAAACTTGTTTTGGCTGTTGGTAAATCACATCCAGACGAAGTTGAAGCTCTAGAAGGAATTGCTTTTGAACTTCCAAACCCCAACAACAATCGTTGTTAGCGGAATTTCAAAAGAAGTAGTTGGTCAAACAGTCGCTTACGTACGTAGCCTTCGTTCACCAGAACCTTACAAGGTAAAAGGTATCCGTTACGTTGGCGAATATGTTCGTCTTAAAGAAGGTAAAACAGGTAAATAATATTGAGTGGTTGATTTTCAGCCACCAATATCATTTCCAACTTTGTGCATAGCACACGATTTAAAACTAAAGAGGTGAAAACTGTGATTTCTAAACCAGATAAAAACAAACTCCGCCAAAAACGCCACCGTCGCGTTCGCGGAAAACTCTCTGGAACTGCTGATCGCCCACGTTTGAACGTATTCCGTTCTAATACAGGCATCTACGCTCAAGTTATTGATGACGTAGCGGGTGTAACGCTCGCAAGTGCTTCAACTCTTGACAAAGAAGTTTCAAAAGGAACAAAAACTGAACAAGCCGTTGCTGTCGGTAAACTCGTTGCAGAACGTGCAAACGCTAAGGTATTTCAGAAGTGGTGTTCGACCGCGGTGGATATCTATATCACGGACGTGTGAAAGCTTTGGCTGATGCAGCTCGTGAAAACGGATTGAAATTCTAATAGGAGGACACTAGAAAATGGCATTTAAAGACAATGCAGTTGAATTAGAAGAACGCGTAGTTGCTGTTAACCGTGTTACTAAAGTTGTTAAAGGTGGACGTCGTCTTCGTTTTGCAGCTCTTGTAGTCGTTGGTGACCACAACGGTCGCGTAGGATTTGGTACTGGTAAAGCTCAAGAAGTTCCAGAAGCAATCCGCAAAGCAGTAGAAGATGCTAAGAAAAACTTGATCGAAGTTCCTATGGTTGGAACAACAATCCCACACGAAGTTATTTCAGAATTCGGTGGAGCTAAAGTATTGTTGAAACCAGCTGTAGAAGGTTCTGGAGTTGCCGCTGGTGGTGCTGTTCGTGCCGTTATCGAGTTGGCAGGTGTAGCTGATGTTACATCTAAATCTCTTGGCTCAAATACTCCAATCAACATTGTTCGTGCAACTGTTGAAGGTTTGAAACAATTGAAACGCGCTGAAGAAGTTGCTGCCCTTCGTGGTATTTCAGTTTCTGATTTGGCATAAGAAGGGGATAAAATGGCTCAAATTAAAATTACTTTGACTAAGTCTCCAATCGGACGCATTCCATCACAACGTAAAACTGTTGTAGCACTTGGACTTGGCAAATTGAACAGCTCTGTTATTAAAGAAGATAACCCAGCAGTACGTGGTATGATCACTGCAGTATCTCACTTGGTAACAGTTGAAGAAGTAAACTAATGAAATTTTAGGGGATGTGCAGTATACCATCCCCTAAAACTAGATATAGTCATCTTTGATGACAAACGTATAGGCGAGTTGATAGGAGAGACAACCTTTTCTCTCTTATCGGCGCTAGCATTTTACAAAAGAGGAGAAAATATATAATGAAACTTCATGAATTGAAACCTGCAGAAGGTTCTCGTAAAACTCGTAACCGTGTTGGTCGTGGTACTTCATCAGGTAACGGTAAAACATCTGGTCGTGGTCAAAAAGGTCAAAAAGCTCGTAGCGGTGGCGGAGTACGTCTTGGTTTTGAAGGTGGACAAACTCCATTGTTCCGTCGTCTTCCAAAACGTGGATTCACTAACATCAACGCTAAAGAATACGCAATTGTTAACCTTGACCAATTGAACGTCTTTGAAGATGGTGCAGAAGTAACTCCAGTTGTTCTTATCGAATCAGGAATTGTTAAAGCTGAAAAATCAGGTATCAAAATTCTTGGTAACGGTGAGTTGACTAAGAAATTGTCTGTAAAAGCAGCTAAATTCTCTAAATCAGCTGAAGAAGCTATCACTGCTAAAGGTGGTTCAGTAGAAGTCATCTAAGAGAGGTGACCTATGTTTTTTAAATTATTGAGAGAAGCCTTCAAAGTCAAGCAAGTTCGATCAAAAATTCTTTTTACAATTTTTATCGTCTTTGTCTTCCGTATCGGGACTAGCATTACGGTTCCATGGGTGAATGCCAATAGCTTGAATGCTTTGAGTGGTCTATCTTTTCTAAATATGTTAAGTTTGGTGTCTGGTAATGCCATGAAAAACTTTTCAGTTTTTGCACTTGGTGTTAGTCCATACATTACTGCTTCTATCGTTGTCCAACTCTTACAAATGGATTTATTACCGAAGTTTGTAGAGTGGGGCAAACAAGGGGAAGTTGGTCGTAGAAAGTTGAACCAGGCAACTCGATATATTGCCCTTGTTCTTGCATTCGTGCAATCTGTCGGAATTACTGCTGGTTTTAATGCTTTATCTGGAGCCAAACTTTTGACTGTTCCTCTAACACCACAAGTTTTCCTTGTGATTGGAGCAATACTAACAGCGGGTAGTATGATTGTAACTTGGTTGGGAGAGCAAATTACTGATAAGGGTTATGGAAATGGTGTTTCTATGATTATCTTTGCGGGGATTGTTGCTTCAATTCCTGATATGATCAAGGGTATCTATGTTGACTACTTTGTCAATGTACCAAGCAGTCGCTTGACTTCATCCCTCATTTTTGTTGCTATCTTAATTGTAGCAGTCTTATTGATTGTTTACTTTACAACTTATGTTCAACAAGCTGAATATAAGATACCAATTCAGTATACTAAGGTAGCACAAGGAGCACCGTCAAGTTCCTATCTTCCATTGAAGATTAACCCTGCAGGAGTTATTCCAGTTATCTTTGCTAGCTCGATTACTGCAGCACCAGCGGCAATTTTACAATTTGTAAGTGCATCTGGTCTTGATTGGGCCTGGGTACGTAGTGCTCAGGAGTTGCTATCTACAACAGCCCCTACAGGTATCGCTTTGTACGCTCTGTTGATTATCCTCTTTACATTCTTCTATACATTTGTACAGATTAATCCAGAGAAGGCAGCAGAAAATTTGCAAAAGAGCGGTGCTTATATCCACGGTGTCCGTCCTGGTAAAGGGACAGAAGAGTATATGTCAAAACTTCTTCGTCGTCTCGCAACAGTCGGTTCCCTCTTCCTAGGTGTCATTTCTATTTTACCTATTGTAGCTAAGGATTTATTCGGTCTTTCAGAAGTCGTTGCTTTTGGGGGAACAAGTCTTTTGATCATTATCTCAACAGGTATTGAAGGAATTAAACAATTGGAAGGTTATTTATTGAAACGTAAGTATGTTGGTTTCATGAATACAACAGAATAATTGTAATAGAAAAGAAAATTCACTATTGCTCAGAGAGTGGAGTTTAAAAATCAAAGACCTTGTCAGATTTTTATCTCCTCTCTTCTATTTTGTTTTTAAATAGGAGTTGAAATGAATTTTTGCTTCTATTTAAAAACAAAAAAGGAGTTTGAATCATGAATCTTTTGATTATGGGCTTACCTGGTGCAGGTAAGGGTACACAAGCAGCAAAAATTGTTGAACAATTTCATGTTGCTCATATCTCAACAGGTGATATGTTCCGTGCGGCAATGGCTAACCAAACTGAAATGGGTGTCTTAGCTAAGTCTTATATCGACAAAGGCGAGTTGGTTCCAGATGAAGTTACAAATGGTATCGTGAAAGAGCGTCTTTCACAAGATGACATTAAAGAAACTGGTTTCTTGTTGGACGGGTACCCACGTACAATTGAACAAGCTCATGCCTTGGATAAAACTTTAGCTGAATTAGGAATTGAGCTTGAAGGTGTTATTAACATCGAAGTAAATCCAGATTGTCTTTTGGAGCGTTTGAGTGGTCGTATCATTCACCGTGAAACTGGCGAAACTTTCCATAAAGTTTTCAACCCACCAGTTGACTACAAAGAAGAAGACTATTACCAACGTGAAGATGACAAACCTGAAACAGTAAAACGTCGTTTGGATGTTAATATTGCTCAAGGTGAACCAATTATTGCCCACTATCGTGCAAAAGGTTTGGTACATGATATCGAAGGTAACAAAGATATCAATGATGTCTTTGCAGATATCGAAAAAGTATTGACAAAATTGAAATAAAAGCGTTTTTCATGCTTGCAAAATGTCTCTACAAATGTTATACTGAGTTAGTCTGACTTATAATTGTTGTCTCTGTGTCTAGAGGCATCAAATCAGAAATTTATGGAGGTACTTTTTGCGTGGCAAAAGACGATGTGATTGAAGTTGAAGGTAAAGTAGTTGATACTATGCCGAATGCAATGTTTACGGTTGAACTTGAAAATGGACATCAGATTTTAGCAACAGTTTCTGGTAAAATTCGTAAAAACTATATTCGTATTTTAGCGGGAGATCGTGTTACTGTCGAAATGAGTCCATATGACTTGACACGTGGACGTATCACTTACCGCTTTAAATAATCGAAAAAAACTTGGAGGGATAAGAAATGAAAAGTAAGACCATCGGTCAAACCAATTTGCGAATACTGTAAAGTAATTCGTCGTAATGAGTCGTGTTATGGTAATTTGCCCAGCAAATCCAAAACACAAACAACGTCAAGGATAAGATAGAAAGGAGAAAACATGGCTCGTATTGCTGGAGTTGACATTCCAAATGACAAACGCGTAGTAATTTCATTGACTTATGTGTACGGTATCGGACTTCCAACATCTAAGAAAATCTTGGCAGCTGCTGGAATTTCAGAAGATGTACGTGTTCGCGATCTTACACCAGATCAAGAAGATGCTATCCGTCGTGAAGTGGATGCAATTAAAGTTGAAGGTGACCTTCGTCGTGAAGTTAACTTGAACATCAAACGTTTGATGGAAATCGGTTCATACCGTGGTATCCGTCACCGTCGTGGACTTCCTGTCCGTGGACAAAAACACTAAAAACAACGCTCGCACTCGTAAAGGTAAAGCTGTTGCGATTGCTGGTAAGAAAAAATAATATAGGAGGTAAAAAGTCTTGGCTAAACCAACACGTAAACGTCGTGTGAAAAAGAATATCGAATCTGGTATTGCTCATATTCACGCTACATTTAATAACACTATTGTTATGATTACTGATGTGCATGGTAATGCAATTGCTTAGTCATCAGCTGGTGCTCTTGGTTTCAAAGGTTCTCGTAAATCTACACCATTTGCTGCTCAAATGGCTTCTGAAGCTTCTGCTAAATCTGCACAAGAACACGGTCTTAAGTCAGTTGAAGTTACTGTTAAAGGTCCAGGTTCTGGTCGTGAGTCAGCTATTCGTGCTCTTGCTGCCGCTGGTCTTGAAGTAACAGCAATTCGTGATGTGACTCCAGTGCCACACAATGGTGCTCGTCCTCCAAAAACGTCGCCGTGTATAATCATAACCTTACACTGCTTTTTCGTTTAAGAGGAGTAACTAAATGATCGAGTTTGAAAAACCAAATATAACAAAAATTGATGAAAATAAAGATTATGGCAAGTTTGTAATCGAACCGCTTGAACGTGGTTACGGTACAACACTTGGTAACTCTTCGTCGTGTACTTCAAAGCTTCTCTTCCAGGGGCTGCTGTAACATCTATCAATATCGAAGGTGTATTGCATGAATTTGATACAGTTCCGGGTGTTCGCGAAGACGTGATGCAAATCATTCTGAACATCAAAGGTATTGCAGTAAAATCTTACGTTAAAGACGAAAAGATCATTGAACTAGATGTGCAAGGTCCTGCTGAAATTACAGCTGGAGATATCTTGACAGATAGCGACATTGAAATTGTAAATCCAGATCATTATCTCTTTACAATCGGTGAAGGTTCTTCTCTAAAAGCGACAATGACTGTTAACAGTGGTCGTGGATATGTACCTGCTGATGAAAATAAAAAGATAATGCACCAGTTGGAACACTTGCTGTAGATTCTATTTATACACCAGTTACAAAAGTCAACTATCAAGTTGAACCTGCTCGTGTAGGTAGCAATGATGGTTTCGACAAATTAACCCTTGAAATCTTGACTAATGGAACAATTATTCCAGAAGATGCTTTAGGGCTTTCAGCACGTATCTTGACAGAGCACCTTGATTTGTTTACAAATCTTACAGAGTACTAAGTCAGCAGAAGTGATGAAAAAAGCTGATACTGAATCGGACGACCGTATCTTGGAACGTACGATTGAGGAACTTGACTTGTCTGTGCGTTCATACAACTGTTTGAAACGTGCCGGTATCAACACTGTGCATGATTTGACAGAAAAATCTGAAGCAGAGATGATGAAAGTAAGAAATCTTGGACGCAAGAGTTTGGAAGAAGTGAAAGTCAAACTCATTGATTTGGGTCTTGGATTAAAAGATAAATAAAGGAGGAATAAATGAGCTTACCGTAAACTAGGACGCACTAGCTCACAACGTAAAAAGCAATGCTTCGCGATTTGACAACTGACCTTTTGATCAACGAGATCAATCGTGACAACTGAAGCTCGTGCTAAAGAAATCCGTAAAACTGTTGAAAAAATGATTACTCTAGGTAAACGTGGTGATTTGCATGCACGTCGTCAAGCAGCTGCTTTCGTACGTAATGAAATCGCATCTGAAAACTATGATGAAGCAACTGATAAGTACACTTCTACTACAGCACTTCAAAAATTGTTCTCAGAAATCGCACCTCGTTATGCTGAGCGTAACGGTGGATACACTCGTATCCTTAAAACTGAACCACGTCGTGGTGATGCAGCGCCAATGGCGATCATCGAATTAGTATAAAATCATCAATTTTGTTGAGTGTTATGATGATGGAGTCTTGTGCTCTTAGTCTAGCTCTGGTCTACCGCTAGGACTTATGTCCTAGCGGGAACACTCATCATAAGATGATAAGGTAGACGCTTGTTTACGAAATTGTTTTTTACTTAAGAACAATTTCGTAAGCAGGCGTTTTTGAGTATTTTATTAAGAAATATGCTATACTATTGAAAAAGAAAATCAACAATGTTCATTTTTTCAAAAATATTCTATAAAGAGGTTATGAGCCAATATATTATCAGTTTCAAGTTCTAAACTAGCGACTTGGTAAAAAAATACTAGCCTGGTACAAGATCAACTAAAGAGATTTTTAGGGATTTCAACTTGGATAATTGTTCACTATTAAGTGATTTAGTTATTCTATCCTCCTTTTTCATTTTATTTTTGTCCAAAATGGATATCGTTCTGTGTTAGAAATGGAGTTTAATCATGAAAGCTATTATTACTGTTGTTGGTAAAGATAAATCTGGAATTGTTGCAGGTGTTGCGACAAAAATTGCTGAATTAGGCTTAAATATTGATGATATCTCACAAACAGTCTTGGACGAATTCTTTACTATGATGGCTGTGGTATCTAGTGATGAAAAACAAGATTTTACACATCTTAGAAACGAATTTGAGGTTTTTGGTCAGACTTTGAATGTCAAAATCAATATTCAAAGTGCGGCTATTTTTGATGCTATGTACAATATCTAGGAGGTATTTATGGATATTAGACAAGTTACCGAAACAATCGCCATGATTGAGGAGCAAAACTTTGACATTAGAACCATTACCATGGGGATTTCCCTTTTGGACTGTATCGATCCAGATATCAATCGTGCTGCAGAAAAAATATATGAAAAGATTACTACAAAAGCAGCTAATTTAGTAGCTGTTGGGGATGAAATTGCGGCTGAGTTGGGCATTCCCATCGTAAATAAACGGGTATCAGTTACTCCAATTTCCTTGATTGGTGCTGCTACCGATGCGACGGATTATGTAGTCTTGGCTAAAGCACTGGATAAAGCTGCGAAAAAAATTGGTGTTGACTTCATTGGTGGTTTTTCAGCCTTGGTACAAAAGGGTTATCAAAAAGGTGATGAAATCCTTATCAACTCCATTCCTCGTGCTTTGGCAGAAACGGATAAGGTTTGTTCATCAGTAAATATCGGTTCTACCAAATCGGGCATCAATATGACTGCAGTAGCGGATATGGGACGCATTATCAAGGAAACAGCTTCTTTATCTGATATGGGGCAGCTAAATTGGTTGTATTTGCCAACGCGGTAGAGGACAATCCTTTTATGGCAGGCGCTTTTCATGGTGTTGGTGAAGCAGATGTCATCATCAATGTCGGTGTTTCTGGTCCAGGTGTTGTTAAACGTGCCTTGGAAAAGGTTCGTGGTCAGAGCTTTGATGTTGTTGCTGAAACTGTTAAAAGACAGCCTTCAAGATTACCCGCATTGGTCAATTAGTCGGTCAAATGGCTAGTGAGCGACTTGGAGTTGATTTTGGAATTGTCGATCTGAGTTTGGCTCCAACTCCAGCAGTGGGTGATTCTGTAGCCCGTGTCCTTGAGGAAATGGGGTTAGAGACAGTTGGGACTCATGGAACGACTGCTGCCTTGGCTCTCTTGAACGACCAAGTTAAAAAAGGCGGAGTGATGGCTTGCAACCAAGTTGGTGGTTTGTCTGGTGCCTTTATCCCAGTTTCTGAGGACGAGGGGATGATTGCTGCTGTGCAAAATGGCTCCCTTAATTTGGAAAAGCTAGAAGCTATGACGGCTATCTGTTCAGTTGGTTTGGATATGATTGCCATTCCTGAAGATACACCTGCAGAAACGATTGCAGCAATGATTGCGGATGAAGCTGCTATCGGAGTCATCAATATGAAAACAACTGCTGTACGTATTATTCCAAAAAGGGAAAGAAGGCGATATGATTGAATTTGGTGGCCTTTCTAGGAACAGCTCCGGTCATGAAAGTTAACGGTGCCTCGTCTGTTGACTTCATTGCTCGTGGAGGGCAAATTCCAGCTCCAATCCATAGTTTTAAAAATTAAAAGGAAATTGAATCTGTTTAAGTTGAGTTTAAGGATAGACAGGTATACTATAATCATTAAATAAAGACCTCCTAACTTTTATTTAATTAAAATCCTAACTTTTTCATAATAATCTCCTACAAAAGTCACTCCAAAGGGTGACTTTTTGTTTTATCTCAGAGAAAATAAAGAAAGTAGCATGTTCAAATTTGTAAATTTGTTCAAAAAAATAAGATGATTTAAAGGATAAAACCAGTTTTTTCATTCTGTAAAATGGGCTAAAACCTGCTATGATTGGCTTTTTGAAAAAAATTATGGTATAATAGTAGTAGTTTTAATAGATGGAGTTGAATTTTTGAAAAACGCTTTCGTGTAAAAAAAGAAAGATTTTAGTGCAATATTTAAAAAGGGAGAGTTTTGCTAATCGTAAATTTGTTATTTATCGATTAGAAAATAATGAACAGCATTTTCGAGTTGGCCTATCTGTCAGTAAAAAATTAGGAAACGCTGTCACGAGGAATCAGATCAAAAGAAGAATTCGACATATTCTGATTGAACATAAAAATCAGCTGGTTGAAAATGTAGATTTTGTTGTGATTGCTCGAAAAGGTGTTGAAATCTTGGACTACGCGGAAATGAAAAAATCTACTTCACGTATTAAAGTTATCAAAAGATTTACCAGGAAGGAAATGGGAGTGAAAAAGAAATTACAGTTGACTAGCTTAGTGGTGCTTGCTTTATTTGTGATGAGCGCCTGCACGGCTAATGGTACGACGAGTGAGATTACAGCTGAATCAACAGGTTTTTGGAGTAAATTTGTTTATTTTTTTGCTGAAACCATTCGCTTTTTATCATTTGATACAAGTATTGGTCTGGGGATTATTTTATTTACCCTTCTAATCAGAACCATTCTTTTACCAGTCTTTCAGATACAAATGGTGGCATCTAGAAAGATGCAAGAAGTACAACCACTGGTTAAGGAGTTGCGAGAACGTTATCCGGGACGGGATATGGAGAGCCGTACCAAGTTGGACCAAGAAATGCGTCAGTTGTTCAAGCAACATGGTGTCAAACAGTCAGCTTCTCTTTGGCCAATCTTAATCCAAATGCCAGTCTTGTTGGCCTTGTTCCAAGCTTTGAGTAGGGTAGAATTTCTAAAAACGGGTCATTTCTTATGGATTAACCTTGGTGGTGTTGATACGACTTTTGTTTTGCCTATTCTGGCAGCTATCTTTACTTTCCTTAGCACCTGGTTATCCAATAAGGCCATGGTTGAGAAAAATGGCGCCATGACAGGGATGATGTATGCAATGCCAGTCATGATTTTCTTCTTTGCCATGTATTCACCAAGTGGGGTTGCCTTATACTGGGCGGTATCCAATGCTTATCAGGTGCTCCAAACCTATCTGCTCAACAATCCATTCAAGATTATTGCAGAGCGTGAGGCGGGAGTACAGGCTAAGAAGGATTTAGAAATCAAGAAGAGAAAAGCTCTCAAGAAAGCACAGAAAAAGAAAAAGTAAGGAGGAATCTTGTAATGGTATTATTTACAGGTTCAACTGTTGAGGAAGCAATCCAAACGGGATTGAAGGAATTGGGGATTCCTAGAATGAAGGCACATATTAAGGTTGTCTCAAGGGAGAAAAAAGGTTTCTTTGGTCTTTTTGGGAAGAAACCAGCGCAAGTTGATATCGAAGCAATTAGTGAGACAACTGTTGTGAAGGCAAATCAGCAAGCAGTTAAGGGAGTTCCAAAGGAAGTTAATGCTAAGAACGAACCCGTTAAGACTGTTAGTGAAGCAACAGTAGACTTAGGCCATGTTGTTGAAGCAATCAAAAAAATCGAGGAAGAAGGACAAGGGATCTCTGAAGAAGTTAAGGCCGAAATTTTAAAAAATGAGAAAGAAGCTAGTACAATTTTAGAGGAGACTGGTCATATTGCCATTCTAAAAGATTTACTGCCTGAAGAATCTAAAGAGCAGGAAGAAGTCGAGCAGAATGATGATTTAGAAAATCTAGGTTTGAAGATTGAACCGACCTATGATATTGACCAGGTGGTCGAAGAAGTGACCAACTATGTTCAAGGTATTATTGATGATATGGATGTTGAGGGAGCAATTTCAAGTACCTCAAATCGCCGTTCTATCAATATGCAAATTGATACTAATGAACCAGGCCGTATTATCGGTTACCATGGTAAGGTTTTGAAATCTCTCCAGCTTTTAGCGCAAAATTATCTTTATAACCGCTATTCAAGAACCTTCTATATTACCATCAATGTTAATGATTATGTAGAGCACCGTGCAGAAGTCTTGCAGAGCTATGCACAGAAGTTAGCTACACGTGTCCTAGAAGAGGGGCGTAGTCAGGTGACTGATCCAATGTCTAGTAGCGAACGTAAAATCATCCATCGTATTATTTCACGTATGGAGGGTGTCACTAGTTATTCAGAAGGTGATGAACCAAATCGTTACGTTGTGGTTGATACAGAATAATCAAAGCAAAATCAGGGGCACCCTGATTTTTTGCTAGCTAAGGGAGGTTGATCCTATGTTGAATACAATGAGAGAATATCTAGCTTACTCTGGTTTACAGTATCAAAAACCCGAGAAGGCAGGTCAAGAAGCTGAAAATATGCTTTATTTGAGAAGCAAGGGGCAGGAGGCCAGAAAGGTCTTTACACACTTAGCCAAGGCTTTTCAAGAAAGACATCCAGAATGGGATCTCCAAGGGACGAGTCAGTGGATGAATCAAGCCCAACGTTTGCGACCACATTTCTGGGCCTATTTACAGTGTGAGGGGGAAGTGACAGAGCCTATGTTGGCTCTTCGTTTGTATGGAAGCCCTTCTGATTTTGGAGTTTCACTAGAAGTTAGTTTTATCGAACGTAAGAAGGATGACCGAACTTTAGACAAACAGGCCAAGGTCCTAGAAGTTCCAGTGGTAGAAGGAATTTATTATCTAGTCTATTCAGATGGAGAAAGTCAAAAGATGGAGGCTACTGAGGAAAATCGTCAAATTTTAAGAGAAAAATTATCCCATCAGGAAGTCCGAAAGGTTTTAGTGAAGGTAGATGTTCCAGTGACAGAAAATTCATCTGAAGAAGAAATCCTAGAAGCCCTACTGGAATCTTATGAAACAATTCTTCCCTTTTATCTAGCTACGAGAAAATAAGATAAGCCGTAAAATATCATAAATCATACAGTCCAAGAGTGAACAGTCCGCTGTGTAATTCTTGGTCTTTTTGTTTCCGTTTTCACATTATATAATAAACTTACAAAAACAATTCAAAAGGAGAACAATTATGGAAGTCATTTCAAGTGTTCTAAATTGGTTTTCTAGCAATATTTTGCAGAATCCCGCATTTTTTGTAGGTTTATTGGTGCTAATAGGATATGCACTTTTGAAAAAACCTGCTCATGACGTTTTCTCAGGTTTCGTTAAAGCAACAGTAGGTTATATGTTGCTCAACGTGGGTGCTGGTGGTTTGGTTACAACCTTCCGCCCAATCTTGGCGACCCTAACTACAAATTCCAAATTGGTGCAGACGGTTATTGACCCTTACTTTGGACTTGCTGCAGCAAACAACAAAATTGCAGCAGAATTTCCAGATTTCGTCGGAACTGCAACAACAGCTCTATTGATCGGTTTTGGAGTAAATATCTTGCTTGTAGCTCTACGCAAGATTACGAAAGTAAGAACCCTCTTTATTACTGGTCACATCATGGTACAACAAGCTGCGACTGTATCTCTTATGGTTCTATTCTTAGTCCCACAATTGCGAAATGCTTATGGTACAGCAGCAATCGGTATCATCTGTGGCCTTTACTGGGCAGTTAGTTCAAATATGACTGTTGAGGCAACTCAACGCTTGACTGGTGGTGGCGGATTTGCGATTGGTCACCAACAACAATTTGCAATCTGGTTTGTAGATAAAGTGGCAGGACGCTTTTGGTAAGAAAGAAGAAAGTCTAGACAATCTTAAATTGCCTAAGTTCCTCTCAATCTTCCATGATACAGTTGTTGCCTCTGCTACTTTGATGCTCGTATTCTTCGGAGCCATTCTTTTAATCTTGGGTCCAGACATTATGTCTAATAAAGAAGTCATCACTTCAGGAACTCTATTCAATCCTGCAAAACAAGATTTCTTTATGTACATTATCCAAAACAGCCTTCACCTTCTCAGTTTACTTGTTCGTTTTTGATGCAAGGTGTCCGCATGTTCGTATCTGAGTTGACAAATGCCTTTCCAAGGTATTTCAAACAAATTGTTGCCTGGTTCATTCCCAGCGGTTGACGTTGCAGACTTCTTATGGATTTGGTTCTCCAAACGCTGTCTTGTCTGGATTTGCCTTTGGTTTGATTGGTCAATTGATTACAATTGTCTTGCTCATCGTCTTTAAAAACCCTATCCTTATTATTACAGGATTTGTACCAGTGTTCTTTGATAATGCAGACCATCGCGGTCTATGCTGATAAGCGTGGCGGATGGAAAGCGACCGTTATCCTATCCTTCATTTCAGGTGTCCTCCAAGTTGCTCTAGAGCTCTCTGTAGCCCTTCTCGACTTAGCATCTTACGGTGGTTACCATGGAAATATCGACTTTGAATTCCCATGGCTTGGATTTGGTTATATCTTCAAATACCTCGGTATTGTTGGTTATGTACTTGTATGTCTCTTCTTGCTCGTTATTCCTCAACTTCAATTTGCAAAAGCAAAAGATAAAGAGAAATATTACAAGGGTGAAGTTCAAGAAGAAGCTTAGTATCTAGAAAAGGAGAAAATAAAATGGTTAAAAGTATTAGCGACGTGTGGAAATGGAATGGGTTCATCTATGGTTATCAAGATGAAGGTTGAAAATGCCCTCCGTAAGCTTTAATCAAACAGACTTTACAGTCAATTCATGCAGTGTCGGTGAAGCAAAAGGTTTAGCAGCAGGCTATGACATCGTAATCGCTTCTCTTCATTTAATCCAAGAATTGGAAGGTCGGACTAATGGGAAGTTAATTGGGCTTGACAACTTGATGGATGATAAAGAAATCACTGAAAAACTCAGTCAAGCACTACAGTAAAAGGTTGGAGGGGGCTGGACAGAAACTGAGAGTTATCGTTTCTGTCCTTCTCCCTCTTTAAATAAAGGAGGCAGATATGAATTTAAAACAAGCTTTAATTGACAATGACTCGATCCGACTAGGGTTAGAAGCTAAGGATTGGAAAGAAGCAGTCAGGGTAGCAGTAGATCCCTTGATTGAAAGTGGGGCGATTTTGCCAGAGTATTACGATGCTATCATCGAATCAACTGAAGAGTATGGGCCTTATTATATTTTAATGCCAGGTATGGCTATGCCCCATGCTAGACCTGAAGCTGGAGTGCAAAGAGATGCCTTTTCATTGATTACCTTACAAAATCCGGTTGTATTTTCAGATGGGAAAGAGGTCTCTGTTTTGCTTGCACTAGCGGCAACAAGCTCAAAAATTCACACGAGTGTAGCTATTCCACAAATCATTGCCTTATTTGAATTAGAAGATTCTATTGCACGTTTACAGGCTTGCCAGACTAAAGAAGATGTCTTGGAAATGATCGAAGAATCTAAGGATAGCCCTTATCTTGAAGGATTGGATTTGGAAAGTTAGAAAGAGGAATAAAGAAATGACAAAAAGAATACCTAATTTACAAGTTGCATTAGACCATTCAGACTTGCAAGGAGCGATTAAAGCAGCTGTTTCTGTTGGTCAGGAAGTAGATATTATCGAAGCTGGAACTGTTTGCTTGCTTCAAGTTGGAAGTGAACTGGTTGAAGTCTTGCGCAGTCTTTTCCCAGATAAGATTATTGTGGCAGATACAAAATGTGCTGATGCTGGTGGAACAGTTGCCAAAAATAATGCCGTTCGTGGAGCAGATTGGATGACTTGTATCTGTTGTGCAACCATCCCTACTATGGAAGCAGCTCTAAAGGCTATCAAGGCTGAACGTGGGGACCGAGGCGAAATCCAGATCGAGCTTTATGGTGATTGGACTTTTGAACAAGCTCAGCTTTGGCTAGATGCTGGTATCTCACAAGCTATTTATCACCAATCCCGTGATGCCCTTCTTGCTGGTGAAACTTGGGGTGAAAAAGACCTTAATAAGGTTAAAAAACTCATTGACATGGGCTTCCGAGTTTCTGTAACAGGTGGTCTAGATGTAGATACTCTCAAACTCTTTGAAGGCGTTGATGTCTTTACCTTTATCGCAGGTCGTGGAATTACAGAGGCGGCGGATCCAGCAGGAGCAGCGCGTGCCTTCAAGGATGAAATCAAACGAATTTGGGGGTAAACCATGGCACGTCCAATTGGAATTTATGAAAAAGGCAACCCTGACACACTTTACTTGGCTAGAACGTTTAAATTTTGCCAAGGAGTTAGGCTTTGATTTTGTCGAGATGTCTATTGACGAACGTGATGAGCGTTTAGCAAGACTTGACTGGAGCAAGGAAGAGCGCTTGGAAGTTGTCAAAGCGATTTATGAAACTGGAGTTCGTATTCCTTCTATCTGTTTTTCAGGTCATCGTCGCTACCCATTGGGATCAAATGATCCAGTTCTAGAGGAAAAATCTCTGGAACTCATGAAAAAATGTATCGAATTAGCTCAGGATTTGGGAGTTCGTACGATTCAATTAGCTGGTTACGATGTTTACTATGAGGAAAAGTCTCCCCAAACACGCCAACGTTTTATCAAAAATTTGAGAAAAGCTTGTGACTGGGCTGAAGAAGCTCAGGTGCTACTTGCCATTGAAATTATGGATGATCCTTTTATCAATAGCATCGAAAAATACTTGGCTGTAGAGAAAGAGATTGACTCTCCCTATCTCTTTGTCTATCCAGATATTGGTAATGTGTCTGCATGGCATAATGATGTCTACAGTGAGTTTTATCTCGGCCATCATGCTATTGCAGCTCTTCATCTCAAGGATACTTATGCAGTGACAGAAAGTTCAAAGGGCCAATTCCGAGATGTACCTTTCGGGCAAGGTTGTGTCAAATGGGAAGAAGCTTTCGATATTTAAAGCAAACCAATTATAATGGTCCTTTCCTAATCGAAATGTGGTCTGAAAATTGTGAAACTGTAGAAGAAACACGTGCAGCCATTCAAGAGGCCCAAGCCTTTCTCTACCCACTAATTAAGAAAGTAGGTTTGATGTAAGATGAATCAAGTAATCAATGCTATGCGTAAACGAGTCTGTGATGCCAATCAATCATTGCCAAAACATGGACTTGTTAAATTTACCTGGGGCAATGTATCGGAAGTCAATCGCGAACTCGGTGTCATTGTTATCAAACCATCAGGTGTGGATTATGACGAATTGACACCTGAAAATATGGTGGTAACTGACCTGGATGGCAAGGTTCTAGAAGGAGATCTAAGACCATCTTCGGACCTCCCAACTCATGTGCAGTTATATAAGGCTTGGCCAGAGATTGCTAGTGTGGTCCATACCCATTCGACAGAAGCTGTTGGTTGGGCTCAGGCAGGTCGTGATATTCCTTTCTATGGAACAACCCATGCGGATTATTTCTACGGTTCAATCCCTTGCGCTCGTAGTTTGACTAAGGATGAAGTAGAAGTAGCCTATGAAAAAGATACTGGCCTAGTTATCGTAGAAGAGTTTGAACGTCGTGGTCTCAACCCTGTTGAAGTACCAGGGATTGTCGTACGTAATCACGGTCCATTCACCTGGGGCAAAAACCCAGAGAATGCTGTCTATCACTCTGTTGTATTAGAGGAAGTATCTAAGATGAATCGCTTTACAGAGCAAATCAATCCAAGAGTTGAACCTGCTCCTCAGTACATCCTAGAAAAACACTACCAACGTAAACATGGACCAAATGCTTATTACGGTCAAAAGAAATAAGAAATTGAATTGAAAAGAGGCTAGGACCTTTCGATCCAAGCCTCGCTTTTGTAGTTGTCAGTATCCACTGTTAAGAGTTTACAGCATATAATTGCAAAGTCTGTACGAATGTGATACCATTATAAAGTTGTTTTGGAAGCGATTGACAAATAGAGGAGTATGAATTATGGTTTTAGATAAGGCGAGCTGTGACTTGCTTCAATATTTGATGGATCAAGAAACGTCCAAAACGATTATGACGATTTCAAAAGATCTGGCTCAATCTCGAAGAAAAATCTACTATCACATTGATAAAATCAATGATGCTTTGGACGATGAGAATTTGCATATCATCAGTCTGCCTCGGATTGGTATTTACTTGACCGATGAACAAAGAGAAGCTTGTCGTCAATTATTAGACGAAGTTGATTCTTATGATTACATCATGAGTGCCAACGAGCGGATGCAGCTGATGCTCCTTCTGATTGGTATTTCCAAAGAGAGAATCACTCTTGAAAAACTCATGGAATTAACAGAAGTCTCTCGAAATACGGTCCTAAATGATTTAAATACTATTCGTTACCAGCTGACACTAGAGCAGTATCAAGTAACGCTTCAAGTTAGTAAATCTCGCGGTTACTATCTAAATGCACATCCTCTTAATAAAATCCAGTATCTTCAATCCCTTCTCTATCATATCTTTATGGAGGAAAATCCAGCCTTTGTTGCTATTTTAGAGGAAAAAATCAAGGAACGATTAGACGGTGAGATGCTTCTTTCCGATGAGGTCAATCAATTTCTCAAAAAACAGGTTCCGTTGGTTGAGCAGGATTTGGGGAAAAAAATAAACCATCACGAAGTCACTTTTATGTTACAGGTCCTCCCCTATCTTCTACTTGGATGTGATACCGTTACTCATAATCAGGACAAACACCAAGAAATTGAGCAAGAGTTTTCATTGATTCGAAAGAGAATTGAATATCAGGTATCTAAAAAACTAGGAGAGCGCTTGTTTGAAACATTTGGAATCTCATTTTCAGAATTAGATAGATCTCTGTTAGCCATTCTTTTGTTATCCTATCGAAAAGATCGAGACATCCATGCAGAAAGTAAAGATTTTCAGCATTTGAGAATGGCTTTAGAAGAGTTTATTTGGTATTTTGAATCCCAAACCAGAATGGAGATTGAACAGAAAGAAGACTTATTGAGGAATCTTGTGATTCATTGTAAGGCGTTATTATTCAGAAAGAACTATGGTATTTTCTCAAAAAAATCCTTTGACACGTCAGATTCGTTCTAAGTATAGTGAACTTTTCGTAATTACAAAAAAATGTGCAGAAGTGTTAGAAGAAGCTTGGCAGATTCGATTGACGGATGATGAGATTGCCTATTTGACCATTCATGTTGGAGGTTTTTTAAAGTATACTCCATCGATTCAAAACAATACCAAGAAGATTTATATTGTGTGTGATGAAGGAGTGGGCGTTTCTAAACTCTTACTCAAACAATGTCGCTTCTATCTTCCAAATGAACAGATAGGGGCAGTCTTTACCACTGAGCAGTTCAAAAGCGTAGAGGATATTACTCAGGTTGATTTACTGATCACAACAAACGATGAACTTGAGAGTCGCTTCCCTGTATTAAAGGTAAATCCTATACTTGAGGCAGAAGATATTTTACGCATAACAGACTTTATGAAGAATAAGGTCCTTAGAAAAGACGGTCGAACCTTCAAGGACAATCTATCAACCATTATCGGCACCTATATATCTGATAAACACGTTGCAGCAAAATTACAGGAAGAAATTCAACTCTTAATCAACCAAGAATTAGTCATACAAGCTTTTTTAGATGAATCATAAATATCACAGTCCAATGATGAACACAAACCTGTGTTTTTCTTGGTCTTTTTTAATATTTCGGTCGGTGTTATACTAAGTATGAAATGAAAACTTGAACAAAATATGGAGGATTTCAAATGCCAAACGTAAAAGAAATTACAAGAGAATCATGGATTTTAGCTACTTTCCCAGAGTGGGGAACATGGTTGAACGAAGAAATCGAAGAAGAAGTCGTGCCTGAAGGCAACTTTGCCATGTGGTGGCTAGGTAACTGTGGTACTTGGATTAAGACACCAGAGTGAGTGCTAACGTTGTCATGGACCTTTGGTCAAACCGTGGAAAATCAACCAAAAAAAGTGAAAGATATGGTTCGTGGACACCAAATGGCAAATATGGCAGGGTGTTCGTAAATTGCAACCAAACTTGCGTGTTCAACCAATGGTTATTGATCCATTTGCAATTAACGAACTAGATTACTACTTGGTTTCACACTTCCACAGTGACCATATCGACCCATACACAGCTGCAGCGATTCTCAACAATCCTAAGTTAGAGCATGTTAAGTTTATCGGTCCTTACCATTGTGGTCGAATCTGGGAAGGCTGGGGTGTTCCCAAAAGAACGAATCATCGTTGTGAAGCCAGGTGATACTATCGAACTAAAAAGACATGAAGATTCATGCAGTAGAATCATTTGACCGTACTTGCTTGGTAACTCTACCAGTAAATGGAGCTGACGAAACAGGTGGTGAACTTGCTGGGTTGGCTGTTACAGATGAAGAAATGGCTCAAAAAGGCTGTTAACTATGTCTTTGAAACACCAGGTGGAACCATCTATCATGGTGCGGATTCTCACTTCTCAAACTACTTTGCGAAACATGGTAAAGACTTCAAAATTGATGTTGCTTTGAATAACTATGGTGAAAACCCAGTAGGTATCCAAGATAAAATGACCTCTATCGACCTACTTCGCATGGCAGAAAATCTACGTGCTAAAGTCATTATCCCAGTTCACTATGATATCTGGTCTAACTTCATGGCTTCTACGAATGAAATCCTAGAACTTTGGAAAATGAGAAAAGATCGCTTGCAATACGATTTCCATCCATTTATCTGGGAAGTTGGTGGTAAATACACTTATCCTCAAGACCAACACTTAATAGAATATCATCACCCACGTGGTTTTGATGACTGCTTCGAACAAGACTCAAATATCCAATTCAAAGCCTTGCTTTAATATAAAAATTTTTTCTGGAGGTTATCCGTATGTTGCACGATACGGATAATTTTCATATAATAGTACAAATAGAATATGTGATAGACCTATCACCTCAAAGAGAAAGGAAATTCTATGTCAAATCTATCTGTTAATGCGATTCGTTTTCTAGGTATTGACGCTATCAATAAAGCCAACTCAGGTCACCCAGGGGTGGTTATGGGAGCTGCACCGATGGCATACAGCCTATTCACTAAAGAACTTCGTATCAATCCAGCTCAACCAAACTGGATTAACCGCGACCGTTTCATTCTTTCAGCTGGTCACGGATCAATGCTTCTTTATGCCCTTCTCCACCTTTCTGGTTTTGAAGATGTGAGTATGGATGAAGTGAAGAACTTCCGTCAATGGGGGTCTAAAACTCCAGGTCACCCAGAATTTGGTCATACAGCAGGGGTTGATGCAACAACAGGTCCTCTAGGACAAGGGATTGCGACTGCGACAGGTTTTGCACAAGCAGAACGTTTCCTTGCAGCTAAGTACAACCGTGAAGGTTATAACATCTTTGACCACTATACTTACGTTATCTGTGGAGATGGTGACTTGATGGAAGGTGTCTCAAGTGAAGCTGCTTCTTATGCAGGCTTGCAAAAACTAGACAAGTTGGTTGTTCTTTATGATTCAAATGATATCAACTTGGATGGTGAGACAAAAGATTCATTCACAGAAAGTGTTCGCGATCGTTACAATGCCTACGGTTGGCATACAGCCTTGGTAGAAGATGGAACAGATTTAGAAGCTATTCATGCTGCTATTGAAGAAGCTAAGGCTTCAGGCAAACCATCTTTGATCGAAGTGAAAACTGTTATTGGATATGGTTCTCCAAACAAACAAGGGACTAATGCCGTACACGGTGCTCCTCTTGGTGCAGACGAAACTGCAGCAACTCGCCAAGCCCTTGGTTGGGAATACGAACCATTTGAAATCCCGGCAGAAGTTTATGCTGATTTCAAAGAAAATGTTGCAGACCGTGGTGCATCAGCATACGAAGCATGGACAAAACTAGTCGCAGATTACAAAGAAGCTCACCCAGAACTTGCTGCAGAAGTGGAAGCAATCATCGAAGGGCGCGATCCAGTTGAGGTGACTCCAGAAGACTTCCCAGCTTTAGAAAATGGCTTCTCTCAAGCTACACGTAACTCAAGCCAAGATGCCTTGAATGTTGTGGCTGCTAAATTGCCAACCTTCCTCGGTGGATCAGCTGACCTTGCTCATTCAAATATGACTTACATCAAAACTGATGGACTTCAAGATGATGCAAATCGCTTAAATCGTAACATCCAGTTTGGTGTTCGTGAATTTGCAATGGGTACTGTCTTGAACGGAATGGCTCTTCACGGTGGACTTCGTGTTTATGGTGGAACATTCTTTGTATTCTCAGACTATCTTAAGGCAGCGGTTCGATTGTCAGCTCTACAAGGTCTTCCTGTAACTTATGTCTTCACCCACGATTCAATCGCAGTTGGTGAAGATGGTCCAACTCATGAACCAATTGAGCACTTGGCGGGTCTTCGTGCGATTCCAAACCTCAATGTTTTCCGTCCAGCAGATGCGCGTGAAACTCAAGCAGCTTGGTATCAAGCAGTGAAGAGCGAGAAAACACCGACCGTTCTCGTCTTGACTCGTCAAAACTTGACTGTTGAGGAAGGAACAGACTTTGACAAGGTTGCGAAAGGTGCTTACGTTGTCTATGAAAATGCAGCAGACTTGACACTATCTTGATTGCAACAGGTTCAGAAGTGAATCTTGCTGTTGCAGCTGCTAAAGAATTGGCAAGTCAAGGTGGCAAAGTTCGCGTAGTCAGCATGCCATCTACAGATGTATTTGACGCACAAGATGCAGCCTACAAAGAAGAAATCTTACCAAATGCAGTTCGTCGCCGTGTAGCAGTCGAAATGGGAGCAACTCAAAATTGGTATAAATACGTTGGTCTTGATGGAGCAGTTCTTGGTATTGATACCTTTGGAGCATCTGCCCCAGCACCAAAAGTTTTAGCAGAGTATGGATTTACAGTTGAAAACCTTGTAGAACTTGTGAATCACTTGAAATAATCTAGAGCTTATTGCTAAAACAGTCGAGGTTGGGAGTTTCTGTCCCAGCCTCTTTCTTGATAGAAAAGCATGGCCTAATCTTGTAAAAACACGTAAAATTTGTTATAGTAGTTTTATCTGAATTACAAAGGAGTAAAAATAATGGGTGGGAATTTAACATTTTTGATTATGCTTGTCTTGATGTTGGGTTTGATGTTCTTTATGCAACGTTCTCAAAAGAAACAAGCTGAAAAACGTATGGAGAGCCTCAACAAACTTCAAAAAGGCTACGAAGTAATCACTATAGGCGGTCTCTACGGTACAGTCGATGAAGTAGACACAGAAAATAGAACAATTGTTCTTGATGTTGATGGCGTATACCTAACCTTCGAACTGGCAGCAATTCGAACTGTTTTGCCAGTCAAAGAAGCTGTGACACCTGAAGGAGCTGTTATTGAAGACGGCAGTGCTATTGAAGAATAAAACGGGGTGGATCACATTCCCGTTTTTCTATAAGTGAGAGGAAGAGTAATGAAAAAAATTGCCTTTGTCTGTCTTGGTAATATTTGTCGCAGTCCTATGGCGGAATTTGTGATGAAATCCTTGACTGATAAGTATGAGGTTCAAAGCCGAGCGACTTCTTCCTGGGAACATGGTAATCCGATCCACAAAGGGACACAAGAAATCTTTCGAAGCCATGGCGTTCCTTATGATACTTCGAAAACTTCCCAACAAATTTCTAAAAATGACTTTGAGTATTTTGACTATATCATTGGGATGGATGAGTCTAACCTTGCTGACTTATATCAGATGTGCCCGCAAGATCAACAAGATAAGATCCAAGCGTTTGCATCTGAAAGCGTTCCAGATCCATGGTATACAGGTGATTTTGAAGAAACTTACGATCGGATTTCAACTGGTTGTCGAGCTTGGTTAAGTCGCTTAGAAAATGAGAGTGAAAATGGAAAATATAAAGAAACTCTATGAAAAATACAGTGTCTATTTGACACGCTCTAGACTAGAAATTGCGACAGTAATCGTCATTGTTGTCTGCGCAGGTTTAGTATTCCTGACAAATCTTCCCAAGCAAGGAGTTCTCAAACTGGATGGGGATACCATTGTTTACGATGGAAGCCTAGTTCGTGGTAAGATGAATGGTCAGGGAACTGTTACCTTTGCAAATGGTGATAGCTATACTGGAGAATTCAGTAATGGAGCCTTCAATGGTAAAGGCACCTACCAAGCCAAAGCAGGCTGGGTATATGAGGGTGATTTTGTAAATGGCCAAGCTGAGGGAAAAGGAAAATTGACTACTGAACAAGAAGTAGTTTATGAGGGAGACTTCAAGCAAGGTTTGTTCCAACAAGCACAGTAACCTCCTCCTAGAAGGAGGTCTTCTTTTAGAGTATAAGAAAACGCTTACATGGAAACCAAAAGGTATTTCCATCCCCTCTTTACAATTAAGTTTGTGAAAAATAAAACTTTTTTAAAAATATTCACAAACTAGTGGCTCAAAAGCATCTGCAAAAGGGTGTTTGACATCATTTTCACAAACAAATAAAAAAAGTTTGTGAAATGTCTATGAAACTGTTTACAAAACGTTTAAAAAAAGAGTTATAATAAACTTGTGAAAAAAATTAACAAAGGACTTACAATCCTTGAAAGCTATGGAGGAAAATATGGCTGATAAAAAAACTGTAACACCAGAAGAAAAGAAACTCGCTGCTGAAAAGCATGTCGATGGTTTGGTGCAAAAAGCTTTAGTTGCCCTTGAAGAAATGCGTAAACTTGACCAAGATCAAGTCGATTATATCGTAGCAAAAGCTTCAGTTGCGAGACTTGATGCTCACGGAGAATTGGCTTTACATGCCTTTTGAAGAAACAGGACGTGGAGTATTTGAAGATAAAGCAACTAAAAACCTATTTGCTTGTGAGCACGTAGTAAACAACATGCGCCACACTAAAACAGTTGGTGTTATCGAAGAAGATGATGTAACAGGATTGACTCTTATCGCTGAACCAGTTGGTGTTGTTTGTGGTATCACTCCAACAACTAACCCAACTTCAACAGCAATCTTTAAAGCGTTGATTTCATTGAAGACTCGTAATCCTATCGTCTTTGCATTCCACCCATCAGCTCAAGAATCATCAGCTCACGCGGCTCAAATCGTTCGTGATGCAGCAATTAAAGCAGGTGCTCCTGAAAACTGTGTACAGTGGATTACTGAACCATCTATGGAAGCAACTAGCGCATTGATGAACCACGAAGGTGTTGCAACAATCCTTGCAACAGGTGGTAATGCCATGGTTAAAGCTGCATATTCATGTGGTAAACCAGCTCTTGGGGTAGGTGCCGGAAACGTTCCAGCTTATGTTGAAAAATCAGCTAACATCCGCCAAGCTGCTCACGATATCGTAATGTCTAAATCATTTGACAATGGTATGGTCTGTGCATCTGAACAAGCGGTTATCATTGATAAAGAAATTTACGATGAATTTGTAGCAGAGTTCAAATCTTATCACACTTACTTTGTAAACAAAAAAGAAAAAGCTCTTCTTGAAGAGTTCTGCTTCGGAGTGAAAGCAAACAGCAAAAACTGTGCTGGTGCAAAATTGAACGCTGACATCGTTGGTAAACCAGCAACTTGGATTGCAGAACAAGCAGGATTTACTGTTCCAGAAGGAACAAACATTCTTGCTGCAGAATGTAAAGAAGTTGGTGAAAACGAGCCATTGACTCGTGAAAAATTGTCACCAGTTATCGCAGTTTTGAAATCTGAAAGCCGTGAAGATGGTATTGCCTAAAGCTCGTCAAATGGTTGAATTTAACGGTCTTGGGCACTCAGCAGCCATCCATACTGCCGATGAAGAATTGACTAAAGAATTTGGTAAAGCTGTTAAAGCTATTCGTGTTATCTGTAACTCACCTTCTACTTTCGGTGGTATCGGGGACGTTTACAATGCCTTCTTGCCATCATTGACACTCGGATGTGGTTCTTACGGACGTAACTCAGTTGGGGATAACGTTAGCGCCATTAACCTCTTGAACATCAAAAAAGTCGGAAGACGGAGAAATAACATGCAATGGATGAAACTTCCTTCAAAAACATACTTTGAACGTGATTCAATTCAATACCTTCAAAAATGTCGTGACGTTGAGCGTGTCATGATCGTTACTGACCACGCTATGGTAGAGCTTGGCTTCCTTGATCGTATCATCGAACAACTTGACCTTCGTCGCAATAAGGTTGTTTACCAAATCTTTGCAGATGTAGAACCAGATCCAGATATCACTACAGTTGAACGTGGTACTGAGATTATGCGTTCCTTCAAACCAGATACAATCATCGCTCTTGGTGGTGGATCACCAATGGATGTCTGCTCAGTTATGTGGCTCTTCTACGAGCAACCAGAAGTGGATTTCCGCGACCTTGTTCAAAAATTCATGGATATCCGTAAACGTGCCTTCAAGTTCCCACTGCTTGGTAAGAAGACTAAATTCATCGCGATCCCAACTACATCTGGTACAGGATCTGAAGTAACTCCATTTGCCGTTATCTCTGATAAAGCAAACAACCGTAAATACCCAATCGCTGACTACTCATTGACACCAACTGTGGCAATCGTTGACCCTGCTTTGGTATTGACAGTTCCTGGATTTGTAGCTGCTGATACTGGTATGGACGTATTGACTCACGCAACTGAAGCTTACGTATCACAAATGGCTAGCGACTACACTGACGGTCTTGCACTTCAAGCCATCAAGCTTGTATTTGAAAACCTTGAAAGCTCAGTTAAGAATGCAGACTTCCATTCACGTGAGAAAATGCATAACGCTTCAACAATCGCTGGTATGGCCTTTGCCAATGCCTTCCTAGGTATTTCTCACTCAATGGCCCACAAGATTGGTGCGCAATTCCCACACAGTTCACGGACGTACAAATGCAATCTTGCTTCCATACGTTATCCGTTACAACGGTACTCGCCCAGCTAAGACAGCTACATGGCCTAAGTACAACTACTACCGTGCAGACGAGAAATATCAAGATATCGCTCGTATGCTTGGACTTCCAGCTTCTACACCAGAAGAAGGGGTTGAATCTTTTGCAAAAGCTGTTTACGAACTTGGTGAGCGCGTAGGTATCGAAATGAACTTCAAAGCACAAGGTGTTGACGAAAAAGAATGGAAAGAACATTCACGTGAATTGGCCTTCCTTGCTTATGAAGACCAATGTTCACCTGCAAACCCACGCCTTCCAATGGTTGACCATATGCAAGAAATCATCGAAGATGCATACTATGGTTACAAAGAAAGACCAGGACGTCGCAAATAATTGATTATCAGCCAGAGGCAGGAGGAATCCTGTCTCTTTTTTGTAATTTCTTTTTGTAAAATGGTATAATAATCGCATCTATTTGTTTGAAAATCAAATCTTTTATAATCGTGCGAGGGAGAAATGTAAGAGATGAATGAGCTAGGGGAAAAGGTAAGGCTTCTTATAGAGGGGAAAGGACTAAGTCGTCCAGTTTTTTGTGGAGATGAGTCTGAGTTATCAGTCCGTCAGTTGGTGCGCATTGAAAAAGGAGAATTTCGTCCTACTATAAAAACACTGGAATATATTGCAGATAGGTTAGACATTCCCTCCTATGTCTTGATGCCAGACTATAAGGAATTACCGAAGCGTTACCAAGAATTAAAATACTTTCTTCTTCATCATCCTGACTATGGAGACAAAGAGTTGCAGGAACAGAAGGAAGAATATTTTGATGAGATTTTTGAATGTTTTTATGATGATTTGTCACGTGATGAGAAAGTGGTAGTGGATTGTCTTCAAGCTATAGATGCAGTGAGAGCAACTGGTAATTCTTTGTATGGTACCAGTGTGATTGAGGACGGTCTTCAATACTTACTATCCAGAGATGTATATAGGGCTGAGGATTTGTTGAAATTGAGACTGTATTTTCTTTGCCAGTTAATGGATGGTTTAAATGAGGGTGAGATAAAAAAGTCTGAGCATGAAACCATTCTTTATTTTCATGATAAACTAAGTTCTCAGGTTGATAAGATGGAGTTTGATTGTTTGGATTTGCTTAGAGATTCCTTGTTAGCTTCTTTAACTTGTATAGAGATTATGGGGCTGTTTCATTATTTTAAGAGAGCGGTTGATGCCTTAAATAAAATAGGACAAAAAACACGAGATTTTCAAAAACAACCGATTGTCTTGATGGTGGAGTGGAAATATTATATTCAGACAGATTATGATTCAGCCAAACAAAAGTATGAAGAAGCAAAAATGATGGCAAGGATGTTTGGTAATGAGCAGTTAATCGTTAGTTTAGATAATGAATGGGCCGAGGACCTAGAAAGATATCATTGAAGGTTTATAGGAGTGATATTTCTGTTATACAGTTTATTTAAGTGTCAAAGCTTTTATAATGATGCGAGGGTAAGTGCGAGCAGTGAATGAATTAGGGAGATAAGGTACGGTTACTTAGAGAAGAGAAAGGACTTAGTCGTCCAGTTTTTTGTGGAGATGAGTCAGAACTGTCAGTTCGTCAGTTAGTCCGCATCGAAAAAGGAGAATTTCGTCCTACAATAAAAACACTAGAATATATAGCGAATAGGCTAGATATTCCATACTATATTCTGATGCCAGACTATAAGGAATTACCGAAGCGTTACCAAGAATTAAAATACTTTCTTCTTCATCATCCTGACTATGGAGACAAAGAGTTGCAGGAGCAAAAGGAAGAATATTTTGATGAGATTTTTGAGTGTTTTTATGATGATTTGCCACGTGATGAGAAGGGGATAGTGGATTGTCTTCAGGCTATAGATGAGGTGAGAGCTACAGATAATGAACAGTATGGCCTTGCACTTGTAGATGAATATTTGGAAGAACTTTGTAATCAAAGTGAGTTTTCGTTTTCAGATTTTTAAAAATTAGATTGTATTTTTTATGTAGTTATTTAGAGTATATAAAAATAGGACAGTTAGCTATTAGTAAGCAGATACAACTTCAATCAATGTTTCAAAAAGTTTGTGATAGAGTAGAAAAAATTCATACTGAAGACTTATTTCTAGTTCGAGATGTGTTGTTTGCAGGATTAGGTAGTTGTGAATTGCTTAACGATTTAGAATTATTTAAGTTGGCAGTGGAAAAACTTAATTGGATTTCTGAGAAAACACGAGATTTTCAAAAACAACCGATTGTCCTGATGGTGGAGTGGAAATATTATATTCAGACAGATTATGATACAGCCAAACAAAAGTATGAAGAAGCAAAAATGATGGCAAGAATGTTTGGCAATGAGAAGTTAATCGTTAGTTTAGATAATGAATGGAGTGAAGATATAGAGCGATATCGTTAAATGTTTTATAGGAGTGACATTTCTGTCATTGGGGAAATGTCGCTTTTTTGTTACAATGAATTCGTAAAAAGAGAAAGGAATTCTTTGATTCCTTTTGAGTCTGATAGATAAATATAGTTTGTATCGATACACGATATCACAAGTGATTAAAGGAGATAATAATGTCCATTTTATCCATTAAAAATATATCAAAATTCTACGCTTTGGACGGTAAAAACAGAGAGCAAGCTTTAAGGAATATAAACCTGCAGATTGAAGAAGGGAAAATAACTGCGATTTATGGTCCGTCAGGCTGTGGAAAAACCAGTCTACTGAATATCATCAGTGGTCTAGATAGAGAGTATGAGGAGTTTTTAGCTTTTAAGGAGAACCTCTCAGGGATTTATCGGAGATTGAACTAACTCAATTTCGTAAAGATAATATTGGATTTGTGTTTCAAAACTTCAATCTCATTCCTCACCAGTCAGTTTTGGACAATGTCAAGTTGCCTCTCTATGTCAAAGATTTATCCGATAAAGAAATGACAAGAATAGCTCAAGAGCAACTAGTCAGTTTAGGAATGAACCCTTTTATGGCTAAAAATGTCAAGCAGCCTTTCTGGAGGTCAAAAGCAACGTGTAGCGATTGCGCGTGCTCTGGTAAATCAGCCGGATATGATTGTAGCTGATGAGCCAACAGGGTCGCTGGATTCTCAATCCCAAGAAATTGTATTGAAGTCTTTAAAAGTTTGACAAAATCTGGGAAAAACCGTACTGATTGTGACTCATAACCCAGAAGTAGCTGAATATGCAGATGTAATTATCAAAATGAAGGATGGTGAAGTCGTTGAAGAAGTCAAAAATAAAGGATTATCCTTTAAAAAAATAAATTCAAACTTTCTTTAAGTAACTTTATGGAAAGAAAGTGGCGTAATTTGTTGATTGCGGTAGCAACTTCAATCGGTTTTGTAGGCGTACTGATTTCTTTTTGGTCTGGGAAATGCTCTGATTTCTATGATTGATGAAAATACAAACGGAGGGAAGCTCCCTTCCCAAGTTCAGATTGCACTGAATTCCAGTGCTGCTGGAAGAGGTTTTTTGAACCAAGATGATAAAAACTACATCACGGATACAGTCGGAAAAGAGTCTATTAAATATCTAGAAAGTCCTTTTAGCATGAGCATGTCAAAGATTAGCATAGACGGACAAGAAGTAGACTTTAGTCAAACCATGCCTTCTTATGCTCAGGTTGTGAGTTTGTATGAGGATACAAGTATTTCTGTTAGTAGTAACGAGGAAGGCAAAGTATTAGCGGGCTCTATTTATACTGATGCGAAAGAGCAGGGATTGACGATTCCGATGAGTCTACTGAAAAATTGGAATGAACAAACAGGGAAAAATCTGACAGCTAGTGATGTTATAGGCAAAACAGTATTGGCAAGCATTGTAGAAAATGGTGCTGAAGGTAGCAAGACTTCTCAATTTCAAACTCAGATTGTACGTGTGATCAATGATGAAGATGACATGGAGGACAGTAACAGTTTTATGTCATCCTATCAAATGGAATCTATTTTGAAAGAAGCTGGATTTACAAAGACTGTATCTTATTTCATTTTGGAACTCAAAGATCCATCTCAGACAAAAGCAGTAACAGAAGAATTGCAGAAAAAAATAAGAAGTATACAGTTCTTTCTCAACAGGCAGTTCTAGATATTGTGATTACCTTTATTCGTGTTATTCAGGGGCTCTTGATAGTACTTTCTTCTCAAGCTATTTTGGTATCCGCTGTTATGATAGGTATTATTATCTACATCAATATCATGCAACGTTCTAAGGAAATAGGTGTTATGAAGGCAGTTGGTTATCAAAATAATGATGTGAAAGGTATTTTTATCTCACGAAGCTATTTGGATTGTAGGGATTGCTTTGTTTATGGCATTTTTGATTGCACAAAGGATTGGAAGTTTGGCGAATGTAGCTGTGAATCATTTCTACCCGTCTATTTCTAAAGTTTTTGAATTAAACGTCCTTTCTATTTTTTTAGTACTCTAGTTTTTTGCAGTACTACTTGCTTATATTTCAGCCTACTTTCCAGCCCGTAAGATTAGTAAAATGGATCCGGTAGAATCTTTACGCTATGAATAAGTGCAAAAAGAAACTAGCATAGAAAATCAAGGCCAGCGCTTGCAATTAAACTCAAATAGTTATATAATAGGTTTGTTGAAAGGTGATTTGTAGTGATTCAAGTTACTCTTTTCACAATAAAATTTTCATGATTTTCATAAGGAGGAAATCACTAATGGTAGTTAAAGTTGGTATTAACGGTTTCGGACGTATCGGTCGTCTTGCTTTCCGCCGTATCCAAAACGTAGAAGGTGTTGAAGTTACTCGCATCAACGACCTTACAGATCCAGTTATGCTTGCACACTTGTTGAAATATGACACAACTCAAGGTCGTTTCGACGGAACTGTGGAAGTTAGAGAAGGTGGATTTGAAGTTAACGGTAAATTCATCCGTGTTTCTGCTGAACGTGATCCAGAACAAATCGACTGGGCTAACGACGGTGTAGAAATCGTTCTTGAAGCTACTGGTTTCTTTGCTAAGAAAGCAGCTGCTGAAAAACACTTGCACCCAGGTGGAGCTAAGAAAGTTGTTATTACTGCTCCTGGTGGAAACGACGTTAAAACAGTTGTATTCAACACTAACCACGATGTTCTTGATGGTACTGAAACAGTTATCTCAGGTGCTTCATGTACTACAAACTGCTTGGCTCCAATGGCTAAAAGCTCTTCAAGACAACTTTGGTGTTGTAGAAGGATTGATGACTACTATCCACGCTACACTGGTGACCAAATGATCCTTGACGGACCACACCGTGGTGGTGACCTTCGTCGTGCTCGCGCTGGTGCAGCAAAACATCGTTCCTAACTCAACTGGTGCTGCTAAAGCTATCGGTCTTGTAATCCCAGAATTGAACGGTAAACTTGACGGATCTGCACAACGCGTTCCAACTCCAACTGGATCAGTTACTGAATTGGTTGCTGTTCTTGAAAAGAACGTTACTGTTGATGAAGTGAACGCGACTATGAAAGCAGCTTCAAACGAATCATACGGTTACACAGAAGATCCAATCGTATCTTCAGATATCGTAGGTATGTCTTACGGATCATTGTTTGACGCAACTCAAACTAAAGTTCTTGACGTTGACGGTAAACAATTGGTTAAAGTTGTTTCATGGTACGACAACGAAATGTCATACACTGCACAACTTGTACGTACTCTTGAATACTTCGCTAAAATCGCTAAATAATTCTTGAGTTGATAAAAGCAAGGCCAACTGGTCTTGCTTTTTCTTATTTGCTTAGAAATAGAAAAAAGAAGCTGGAACAAAATTCCGGCCTCGATAATTATAAGAAATGATTTTCAACGGATTGAACCTTTTGTGAGCTTTTAAACTTTAAAAAGCTCCTTTGATGAAAACTAAATTTTTTTCTATCGATGATATCTAGTTTTCAGCTGGATTGTTGAAGTCTATGGAATGAGAAAACCGAGCCTTCGCTTACCGAATACTATTGAATGGACCTTGATTTTAAATGTGCCTCGAAAGAGTCGGACAAGGCATTTAAGGTTAATTTTTCAAGAGTTAAGGGATGTGTGAAGGAAAGTTTATAGGCGTGGAGCATGAGTCTACTTGTTTTTGAATTTGGATTGTAGAGGGGTCGCCGAGAATGGGGTGATTGTGGTGGGAAAGATGGACCCGAATTTGATGTGTCCGTCCTGTTTTTAGTTTACAACGAACCAATGAAGTTCTATTTTTAAACTCTTTTAGTCGAGTCACGTGGGTTTCGGCGTATTGACCATTTTTTTGATCCACAACTCTTTTTCTACGATCGTGACGATCACGACCGATTTTATCACGGAAAACAAGTTCTTTACTACCGACCTTGCCAGCAACTAGCGCCCAGTACTCTCGAGAGATTTCTTTTTTCTCCAATAAACGATTGAGAATGGGGAGGATGAAGGGATTTTTAGCAAAAAGCACTAAACCACTTGTTTCCATGTCTAGTCTATGAACCACATAACAGGTTTGCCCTGTGTAAGCTGTCACGTGATTGAGGAGGGCAATCTCATCAGGTTGATTCCCGTGAGTTTTCATACCCTCAGGCTTGTTGACAACGATTAAATGTTGGTCTTGGTAGACTTCTTGGACAAGATTTGGATCTCCCCAAGGGATTTCCTTGCTAGGATAGTCATCAGAATCAAAAGTTAACTGACACTCATCGCCAGGTTTAATGATTTGATGCCAGTGAACTTGTTCTTTGTTGATGAGAATATTCTTTTTAGTCCTCAGGAAATGACGGATTTTTCTCGGAATGAGTAGTTGCTCCTCTAGGAAAAATTTGACGGTCATTTCAGGCAAAGAATCCGGAATAATAAAGGTAAATTTCATACAGATATTGTAACAAAAAATAACCTATTTGGACAGAGAAACTAGCTAAATTCTTGTCTTCCCTAAGGGAAGATGATAAAATAAACGCATGAAATTAGATAATCTATTTGAAAAATTCCTTTCTTTGTTTAAGAAAGAGGAGAATGAAACTCCAGAAGCAAAAAATGACGACGCTTATAAAGAAGAAAGAGTGACGAGTAACTTGCGACGGTCAAGAGGAGACCGAAAGAAAGCAGGACAAGTCGGACCAATTCGCAAATTTTGGCGTCGCTACCATCTGACGAAAAATCGTCCTTATTCTAGGACTTAGTGCCAGTTTATTCGTTGGGGTCTATCTATTTGCCTTGGCTAAATCAACAAATGTTACAGATTTGCAAAATGCTTTAAAAACACGAACTGTCATCTTTGACAGAGAGGAGAATGAAGCAGGGGCCTTATCGGGGCAAAAGGGAACCTATGTTGAGCTTGCTGATATTAGCGAAGATTTACAAAATGCAGTCATCGCAACTGAAGATCGAAGTTTTTATAAAAATGATGGTATTAACTATGCCCGTTTCTTCATGGCAATATTGACAGCAGGCAGATCGGGTGGAGGTTCTACCATTACTCAGCAGTTGGCAAAAAATGCCTATTTATCTCAAGATCAGACTGTGCAGAGAAAGGCAAAAGAATTCTTCCTTGCCTTGAACTAACCAAAAATACAGTAAAAAGAAATTCTGACTATGTACTTGAACAATGCCTACTTTGGTAATGGAGTTTGGGGTGTTGAGGATGCAAGTAAAAAGTATTTTGGGGTTTCAGCTCACAATTAACTCTTGATGAAGCGGCTACTCTAGCGGGAATGCTTTGAAAGGACCGGAATTATACAATCCTTTAAGTTCGCTTGAAGATTCTACTAATCGTAGGGATACTGTTTTGCAAAAACATGGTTGCAGCTGGATTTATTGATAAGGATACTGAGGCAACATCAGCTGGTGTTGATATGGCTTCTAGGTTGCAGGATACTTATGAGGGGAAAAATATCAGATTACCGATATCCGTCTTATTTTGACGCGGTTGTCAATGAGGCGGTTGAAAAGTATAACTTAACAGAAGAAGAAATTGTGAACAACGGCTATCGAATTTATACAGAGCTAGATCAGAATTACCAGGCTAATATGCAGGTCATTTATGAAAATACTTCTCTGTTTCCAACAGCCGAAGATGGAACACATGCTGAGTCAGGCAGTGTCGCCTTGGAGCCAAAAACAGGAGGCGTACGAGGAGTTGTAGGCCGTGTAGCTGGTGATGATAAAACAGGTTTCCGTAATTTTAACTATGCAACTCAGTCAAAAAGAAGTCCAGGATCTACTATTAAACCTTTAGTGGTTTATACACCGGCGGTTGAAGCAGGTTGGGCCCTAAATAAAGACTTAGATAATCATACTATGCAATATGATGACTATAAAGTAGACAACTATGCGGGAATAAAGACATCTAGAGAAGTGCCGATGTATCAAGCCTTAGCTGAATCTCTAAACTTGCCTGCAGTAGCAACCGTTAAAGAACTAGGTATCGATAAAGCTTTTGAGGCAGGAGAAAAATTCGGCCTCAATATGACTAATGTCGACAGAGTACTCGGAGTTGCCCTAGGTGGTGGTGTGGAAACCAATCCGCTTCAGATGGCTCAAGCATATGCAGCATTTGCAAATGAAGGGATAATGCCTGAAGCTCACTTTATCACCCGAATTGAAAATGCTAGCGGACAAGTGATTGCAAGTCATAAAAATACTCAAAAACGAGTTATTGACAAGTCAGTTGCCGATAAGATGACCAGTATGATGCTGGGAACCTTTACAAATGGTACAGGAATCAGTTCATCCCCAGATGATTATGTTATGGCTGGGAAAACAGGTACAACAGAAGCAGCCTTTAATCCAGTGTATACAAGTGACCAGTGGGTTATTGGTTATACACCTGATGTGGTGATCAGTCACTGGCTCGGTTTCCCGACAACCGATGAAAATCATTATCTAGCAGGTTCGACATCAAATGGCGCCGCTCATATTTTTAGAAGTATGGCAGAAACAATTCTTCCTTATACACCGGGAAGTACATTTACAGTTGAAAATGCCTATAAGTTAAATGGCATTGCACCAGAAAACACACGTAAACATACAACAAATGATACTAGTGCACAGTCGGATGATATATTAGCAGATATTCGTGGACGAGCACAAAATTTGGTTGATGAAGCAGGAAAAGCAATTTCAGATGCTAAGATTAAAGAAAAAGCTCAGACGGTTTGGGATACTATTGTAGACCTTTTCCGCTAATTTAGTAAAAGATGAGGCCATAAAATCCTTGTCTTTTTTATTGCTAGTTTCTACAATAGAGTTAAGAAAGACAAGATAGGAGATGACATGCCTTATCCACCTTTTCTCGGTTTGCTTTCTACTATAGTAGAAAAAGGAAAAAAACTGTTTTCTAGAGTAAAACTATTCAAAGGTCGCAAGTCTCTTCTCAGGGATTTAGAGATAGTCTTCAAAGGTTGGTGAAAAAAAGTTTCAAAAAGGTGTTGACAAGTAAGAAAAAGTCGGTATAATAGTAAGAGTTGAAAATAACAACTCAGGTCCGTTGGTCAAGGGGTTAAGACACCGCCTTTTCACGGCGGTAACACGGGTTCGAATCCCGTACGGACTATGGTGTATTGCAGTTGAAACACTGGATGAAAAAAGTTAAAAAAAGTTTCAAAAAAGTGTTGACAAGAAAATGTGGTTGTGATATACTAATATAGTTGTCACTTGAGAGAGATTGAGTGACAAAGACCTTTGAAAACTGAACAAGACGAACCAATGTGCAGGGCACTACAACAATAGGTTGTAGTACTGAACAATGAAAAAAACAATAAATCTGTCAGTGACAGAAATGAGTGAGAACTCAAACTTTTAATGAGAGTTTGATCCTGGCTCAGGACGAACGCTGGCGGCGTGCCTAATACATGCAAGTAGAACGCTGAAGGAGGAGCTTGCTTCTCCGGATGAGTTGCGAACGGGTGAGTAACGCGTAGGTAACCTGCCTGGTAGCGGGGGATAACTATTGGAAACGATAGCTAATACCGCATAATAGCAGTTGTTGCATGACAACTGTTTAAAAGGTGCCATTGCATCACTACCAGATGGACCTGCGTTGTATTAGCTAGTTGGTGAGGTAACGGCTCACCAAGGCGACGATACATAGCCGACCTGAGAGGGTGATCGGCCACACTGGGACTGAGACACGGCCCAGACTCCTACGGAGGCAGCAGTAGGGAATCTTCGGCAATGGACGGAAGTCTGACCGAGCAACGCCGCGTGAGTGAAGAAGGTTTTCGGATCGTAAAGCTCTGTTGTAAGAGAAGAACGAGGTGAGAGTGGAAAGTTCACACTGTGACGGTATCTTACCAGAAAGGGACGGCTAACTACGTGCCAGCAGCCGCGGTAATACGTAGGTCCCGAGCGTTGTCCGGATTTATTGGGCGTAAAGCGAGCGCAGGCGGTTAGATAAGTCTGAAGTTAAAGGCTGTGGCTTAACCATAGTACGCTTTTGGAAACTGTTTAACTTGAGTGCAAGAGGGAGAGTGAATTCCATGTGTAGCGGTGAAATGCGTAGATATATGGAGGAACACCGGTGGCGAAAGCGGCTTCTGGCTTTGTAACTGACGCTGAGGCTCGAAAGCGTGGGGAGCAAACAGGATTAGATACCCTGGTAGTCCACGCCGTAAACGATGAGTGCTAGGTGTTAGACCCTTTCCGGGGTTTAGTGCCGCAGCTAACGCATTAAGCACTCCGCCTGGGGAGTACGACCGCAAGGTTGAAACTCAAAAGGAATTGACGGGGGCCCGCACAAGCGGTGGAGCATGTGGTTTAATTCGAAGCAACGCGAAGAACCTTACCAGGTCTTGACATCCCTCTGACCGCTCTAGAGATAGAGTTTTCCTTCGGGACAGAGGTGACAGGTGGTGCATGGTTGTCGTCAGCTCGTGTCGTGAGATGTTGGGTTAAGTCCCGCAACGAGCGCAACCCCTATTGTTAGTTGCCATCATTTCAGTTGGGCACTCTAGCGAGACTGCCGGTAATAAACCGGAGGAAGGTGGGGATGACGTCAAATCATCATGCCCCTTATGACCTGGGCTACACACGTGCTACAATGGCTGGTACAACGAGTCGCAAGTCGGTGACGGCAAGCTAATCTCTTAAAGCCAGTCTCAGTTCGGATTGTAGGCTGCAACTCGCCTACATGAAGTCGGAATCGCTAGTAATCGCGGATCAGCACGCCGCGGTGAATACGTTCCCGGGCCTTGTACACACCGCCCGTCACACCACGAGAGTTTGTAACACCCGAAGTCGGTGAGGTAACCTTTTAGGAGCCAGCCGCCTAAGGTGGGATAGATGATTGGGGTGAAGTCGTAACAAGGTAGCCGTATCGGAAGGTGCGGCTGGATCACCTCCTTTCTAAGGATAAGGAATGCACATTGGTCTTGTTTAGTCTTGAGAGGTCTTGTGGGGCCTTAGCTCAGCTGGGAGAGCGCCTGCTTTGCACGCAGGAGGTCAGCGGTTCGATCCCGCTAGGCTCCATTGGTGAGAGATCACCAGCAATGCACATTGAAAAATTGAATATCTATATCAAATAGTAACAAGAAAATAAACCGAAAACGCTGTAGTATTAATAAAGAGTTTATGACTGAAAGGTCAGAAAAATAAGGTTAAGTTAATAAGGGCGCACGGTGGATGCCTTGGCACTAGGAGCCGAAGAAGGACGTGACAAACGACGATATGCCTTGGGTAGCTGTAGGGCAAGCGATGATCCAGGGATTTTCGAATGGGGGAACCCAACAGGTACTACCTGTTACCCATATCTGTTAAGGATATGAGGAGGAAGACGCAGTGAACTGAAACATCTAAGTAGCTGCAGGAAGAGAAAGCAAAAGCGATTGCCTTAGTAGCGGCGAGCGAAACGGCAGGAGGGCAAACCGAAGAGTTTACTCTTCGGGGTTGTAGGACTGCAATGTGGACTCAAAGACTATAGAAGAATGATTTGGGAAGATCAGCCAAAGAGAGTGATAGCCTCGTATTTAAAATAGTCTTTGTACCTAGCAGTATCCTGAGTACGGCGGGACACGTGAAATCCCGTCGGAATCTGGGAGGACCATCTCCCAACCCTAAATACTCCCTAGTGACCGATAGTGAACCAGTACCGTGAGGGAAAGGTGAAAAGCACCCCGGGAGGGGAGGAAATAGAACCTGAAACCGTGCCTACAACAAGTTCGAGCCCGTTAATGGGTGAGAGCGTGCCTTTTGTAGAATGAACCGGCGAGTTACGATATGATGCGAGGTTAAGTTGAAGAGACGGAGCCGCAGGGAAACCGAGTCTGAATAGGGCGCATTTAGTATTATGTCGTAGACCCGAAACCATGTGACCCTACCCATGAGCAGGTTGAAGGTGCGGTAAGACGCACTGGAGGACCGAACCAGGGCACGTTGAAAAAGTGCTTGGATGACTTGTGGGTAGCGGAGAAATTCCAAACGAACTTGGAGATAGCTGGTTCTCTCCGAAATAGCTTTTAGGGCTAGCGTCGACATTAGAGATTCTTGGAGGTAGAGCACTGTTTGGGTGAGGGGTCCATCCCGGATTACCAATCTCAGATAAACTCCGAATGCCAAATGAATTATGGTCGGCAGTCAGACTGCGAGTGCTAAGATCCGTAGTCGAAAGGGAAACAGCCCAGACCACCAGCTAAGGTCCCAAAAATAATTGTTAAGTGGAAAAGGATGTGGGGTTGCACAGACAACTAGGATGTTAGCTTAGAAGCAGCTATTCATTCAAAGAGTGCGTAATAGCTCACTAGTCGAGTGACCCTGCGCCGAAAATGTACCGGGGCTAAAACAATTTACCGAAGCTGTGGATACCTTTTATAGGTATGGTAGGAGAGCGTTCTATGTGTGAGAAGGTGTACCGTGAGGAGTGCTGGAACGCATAGAAGTGAGAATGCCGGTATGAGTAGCGAAAGACAGGTGAGAATCCTGTCCACCGTAAGACTAAGGTTTCCAGGGGAAGGCTCGTCCGCCCTGGGTTAGTCGGGACCTAAGGAGAGACCGAAAGGTGTATCCGATGGACAACAGGTTGATATTCCTGTACTAGAGTATGTAGTGATGGAGGGACGCAGTAGGCTAACTAAAGCAGACGATTGGAAGTGTCTGTCTAAGCAGTGAGGTGTGAATTGAGTTAAATGCTTAGTTCTATAACATTGAGCTGTGATGGGGAGCGAAGTTTAGTAGCGAAGTTAGTGACGTCACACTGCCAAGAAAAGCTTCTAGCGTTTAAACATACTCTACCCGTACCGCAAACCGACACAGGTAGTCGAGGCGAGTAGCCCTCAGGTGAGCGAGAGAACTCTCGTTAAGGAACTCGGCAAAATGACCCCTGTAACTTCGGGAGAAGGGGTGCTGACTTTAGGTCAGCCGCAGTGAATAGGCCCAAGCAACTGTTTATCAAAAACACAGCTCTCGCTAAATCGTAAGATGATGTATAGGGGGTGACGCCCTGCCCGGTGCTGGAAGGTTAAGAGGAGTGCTTAGCGTAAGCGAAGGTATGAATTGAAGCCCCAGTAAACGGCGGCCGTAACTATAACGGTCCCTAAGGTAGCGAAATTCCTTGTCGGGTAAGTTCCGACCCGCACGAAAGGCGTAATGATTTGGGCACTGTCTCAACGAGAGACTCGGTGAAATTTTTAGTACCTGTGAAGATGCAGGTTACCCGCGACAGGACGGAAAAGACCCCATGGAGCTTTTACTGCAGTTTGATATTGAGTGTCTGTACCACATGTACAGGATAGGTAGGAGTCTATGAGATCGGGACGCCAGTTTCGAAGGAGACGTTGTTGGGATACTACCCTTGTGTTATGGCCACTCTAACCCGGATAGGTGATCCCTATCGGAGACAGTGTCTGACGGGCAGTTTGACTGGGGCGGTCGCCTCCTAAAAGGTAACGGAGGCGCCCAAAGGTTCCCTCAGAATGGTTGGAAATCATTCGCAGAGTGTAAAGGTATAGGGAGCTTGACTGCGAGAGCTACAACTCGAGCAGGGACGAAAGTCGGGCTTAGTGATCCGGTGGTTCCGTATGGAAGGGCCATCGCTCAACGGATAAAAAGCTACCCTGGGGATAACAGGCTTATCTCCCCAAGAGTTCACATCGACGGGGAGGTTTGGCACCTCGATGTCGGCTCGTCGCATCCTGGGGCTGTAGTCGGTCCCCAGGGTTGGGCTGTTCGCCCATTAAAGCGGCACGCGAGCTGGGTTCAGAAACGTCGTGAGACAGTTCGGTCCCTATCCGTCGCGGGCGTAGGAAATTTGAGAGGATCTGCTCTCAGTACGAGAGGACCAGAGTGGACTTACCGCTGGTGTACCAGTTGTCTTGCCAAAGGCATCGCTGGGTAGCTATGTAGGGGAAGGGATAAACGCTGAAAGCATCTAAGTGTGAAACCCACCTCAAGATGAGATTTCCCATGATTTTATATCAGTAAGAGCCCTGAGAGATGATCAGGTAGATAGGTTAGAAGTGGAAGTGTGGCGACACATGTAGCGGACTAATACTAATAGCTCGAGGACTTATCCAAAGTAACTGAGAATACGAAGCGTGATTATTTTTAAGTGAAATTTGATAGATATTCAATTTTGAGTATGTATTACTCAAAGTTAAGTGACGATAGCCCTAGGAGATACACCTGTACCCATGCCGAACACAGAAGTTAGCCCCAGAACGCCGGAAGTAGTTGGGGGTTGCCCCCTGTGAGATATGGGAAGTCGCTTAGCTAAAGGGAGTTTAGCTCAGCTGGGAGAGCATCTGCCCTTACAAGCAGAGGGTCAGCGGTTCGATCCCGTTAACTCCCATAGGTCCCGTAGTGTAGCGGTTATCACGTCGCCCTGTCACGGCGAAGATCGCGGGTTCGATTCCCGTCGGGACCGTTTAAGATAACGAAAGTTATTTTAGACTCGTTAGCTCAGTTGGTAGAGCAATTGACTTTTAATCAATGGGTCACTGGTTCGAGCCCAGTACGGGTCATCATTGCGGGTTTGGCGGAATTGGCAGACGCACCAGATTTAGGATCTGGCGCTTAACGGCGTGGGGGTTCAAGTCCCTTAACCCGCATAGTAGAAATAGGCCGGCTTAGCTCAGTTGGTAGAGCATCTGATTTGTAATCAGAGGGTCGCGTGTTCAAGTCATGTAGCCGGCATTTTTTAATATAACCAAGAGGTCGATGCGAACGTAGTTCAGTGGTAGAACACCACCTTGCCAAGGTGGGGGTCGCGGGTTCGAATCCCGTCGTTCGCTTAGAGAGGCCGGGGTGGCGGAACTGGCAGACGCACAGGACTTAAAATCCTGCGATTGGTAACGATCGTACCGGTTCGATCCCGGTCCTCGGCATATATTAATGAGCACCCTTAGCTCAACTGGATAGAGTACCTGACTACGAATCAGGCGGTTAGAGGTTCGACTCCTCTAGGGTGCATTTTTTCTATTTAACTCGGGAAGTAGCTCAGCTTGGTAGAGTACTTGGTTTTGGGACCAAGGTGTCGCAGGTTCGAATCCTGTCTTCCCGATTGATATTACAAGAGTAAGAACACTAGTTGTTCTTTTTGTTTATTATAAATATTCTTTATAACCTTTCAATAAAATAATTCTAGCTCTATAATTTCTGTAGTGGGTAAATCTCCTATAGATATTATGGAGCCTATTTTGTTGTAGAAAAGTCCCATATGACCTATAATGAAAAAGCGACCAAACCATCATTAGAAAGATTCATATGGAACAATTACATTTTATCACAAAAACTACTCGATATTAAAGACCCTAATATCCAGATTCTAGACATCATCAATATGGATACCCACAAAGAAATCATCGCTAAACTAGATTATGAGGCACCATCTTGCCCTGATTGTGGAAGGCAAATGAAGAAATATGACTTCCACAAACCGTCGAAAATCCCTTACCTCGAAACAACTGGTATGCCTACTAGAATTCTCCTTAAAAAGCGTCGTTTTAAGTGCTATCATTGCTCGAAAATAGCGGTCGCTGAAACTTCTATCGTCAAGAAGAATCATCAAATTCCCCGTATTATCAACCAAAAAATTGCTCAGAAGTTGGTTGAAAAAACTTCTATGACTGATATTGCTCATCAGCTGGCCATTTCAACTTCAACTGTCATTCGTAAGCTAAATGACTTTCACTTTGAGTGTAATTTTAGAAATCTGACTGAGATTATGTCTTGGGACGAGTACGCCTTTACCAAGGGAAAGATGAGCTTTATTGCACAAGATTTTGATCAGCTCAATATAATTACTATTCTTGATGGAAGAAGACAAGCTATCATACGAAATCACTTTCTGCGCTACAATCGAGCCGTTCGTTGTCAGGTGAAAATCATTACGATGGATATGTTTAGCCCTTACTATACCTTAGCTAAACAGCTTCGCTTTCGAACTTCTAGGCTCAGGCTGAAACAGTCTCCCAGACTGTTTCACACCCGAATGCCAAAATTGTACATGATCGCTTTCACATTATACAACATCTAAGCCGGACTATGAGTCGTGTGCGTGTACAAATCATAAATTAATTTGATCAAAAATATCATGAATACAAGGCAATTAAGCGTTATTAGAAGCACATCAAATAAGATAGTCGTAAACTCAGCGATAAACGTTTTTATCGTCCTATTTTTCGCATGCACTTGACAAATAAAAAGATTTTAGACAAACTCTTAGGCTATTCAGAAGACTTGAAACACCATTATAATCTCTATCAGCTCTTGCTTTTTCACTTTCAGAATAAAGAGCCCGAGAAATTTTTCGGGCTTATTGAGGACATTCTAAAGCAGGTTCATCCTCTTTTTCAGACTGTCTTTAAGACATTTCTCAAGGACAAAGAGAAAATTGTCAACGCCCTTCAATTACCTTATTCTAACGCCAAATTGGAAGCAACCAATAATCTCATCAAACTTATCAAACGAAATGCTTTTTGGTTTTAGGAACTTTGACAACTTTAAGAAACGAATTTTTCATCGCTTTGAATATAAAAATGGAAGGACAACGATTGTCCTCTCCAGATGTTAGCTTTTTATTCAACCCACTACAGTTGAGAAAAGAGCCATAATTCTTCTCAGTTTTTCCTGACTTTTTTTCTTATAAAACTTTGCTGAAATATTAAAAAAACTCTTATTTGTTAAAAAAATCACAAATATTTGAAAATATAGGAAATATATTATATAATTAACCTAAATATAAAGCGTTAAAAACGCAAGGAGGAAAAAATATGGCAACATTTTACGTTCCAGCAGTCAACCTTATTGGTAAAGGTGTGGTAAATGAAGTTGGTCCTTATGTTAAGGAGTTGGGCTATACTAAGGCTCTTTTGGTGACAGATAAGTATATCGAATCAAGTGATATCTTGCCAAAAATTTTAAAACCTTTAGATGATGAAGGGATTGCTTACGTTATCTTTAGTGATGTTGAACCGAACCCTACTTGTAAAAATGTCATGGATGGGGTCGCTGCTTTGAAAGAGCATAACTGTGACTTTATCATCTCTGTCGGTGGTGGCTCTCCACAGGATGCAGCTAGCTGTATTTCTGTAATCGCTACTAATGGCGGTAAGCCACAGGATTATGAAGGTTTGCATAAGTCTGCTCAAAAAGGCCTTCCTGTTGTAGCTATCAATACTACTGCAGGTACATCAGCAGAAATTACTATCAACTACGTTATCACTGATGAAGAACGTAAGGTTAAAATGGTAATGGTTGATAAGAACAGTCTTGCTCTTATCTCTGTTAATGACCCTGAATTGATGGTTTCAAAACCTCAAGCTTTGACTGCTGCTACTGGTATGGATGCTCTTACTCATGCTGTTGAAGCTTTGGTAACACCAGGTGCTTATGATGTGACTAAGAAACTCTCTATCGGAGCTATCGAGCTGATCAAAGAATATCTTCCACGTGCAGTAGAAAACGGACACGACATCGAAGCTCGTGAAGGTATGGTTAATGCTATCTTCCTTGGAGGAATGAGCTTTAATAATGCTGGACTCGGCTATGTTCACTCAATGGCTCACCAATTGGGTGCTGTCTATAACTTGCCTCATGGCGTTTGCTGTGCTATGCTGTTGCCAGTCGTTGAGCGCGAAAATGCTAAACGTGTACCTGTTGCTTTCCGTAATGTTGCTAAGGCCTTGGGAATGCAAATTGAAGGAAAATCAGATGAAGAATGTGCTGCTTATGCTATTTCTGAAATTGAAAAACTTTCTGAAACTGTCGGTATTCCTAAGAAATTGACAGAACTTGGTATCGAAGAAAAAGACTTTGACTTTGAATACCTTTCTAAGAATGCCTTGATTGATGCTTGTGCACCAGGTAATCCATTCATGCCAACTTTGGAAGAAACCATTGCTTTCTATAAGGAATTATTCTAAGCAAAGCTACTTTGGAATTTTTAGGGATAGTAAATTTAAGATTCTTACATTACGAATTCCTCCCGAATATTCAAATAATGTATTAGGAAATCAAATACTATTCCTATGATTTAAAACCAATAATATTTAAGAAGAACTATCCTTGTGATAGTTCTTTTTTGGAAAATTTGATATGCTAGGATTATGAAGAAAATCAAAATCGATGTAGTGGCTGTTCCCTTAAGTGGGCATCTTTATCCTACGATGAATTTACTTGCACCCCTATTACAAAATCCTCAGTATGAGATTCGTTTACTTACAGGTCCTCAGAAAAAGGCTGTTGCAGAGGCGGTTGGTTTTCAAGTTCTTCCCATTTTAGAAGGACACGTAAAAGAATTTGAAAAAGTTGCCAACAATAAGGAGCAGTTAGGAATTATTTCAGCCTATCGGCAGTTGTCTGCTAGTCTTGATTTGGTAAACCTAGTTTCGGACCAATTAATCCAAGAATGGACAAATCATCGTCCGGATATTGTCATAGTGGACTTTATCACACTATCTGGTGGACTTGTAGCTGAGCAGATGGGAATTCCGTGGATAACAACTATGGCGACCCAGTTTGCGATTGAAACGACAGATGGACCTCCTTGTTTCTTTGGAGGAATGGGGACTCCCCAGAATAGCTGGCAGGTTTTACAACAGTTTCTTGCAAGAAAAATAACTCATTTGGGGAAACGGATAGTAACTTTTTTATTACGAGACCGCTTAAGGCGTTATCATTTTAAACTTTACAATCAGAAAGGCCAAGAAACTATTTATTCTCCCTATTCTATCTTAGGTATTGGTATGAAAGAAGTAGAATTAAAAAAGGGATTTCCAGAGCACTATAGCTGGGTAGGTCCTTTTGGTGCTTCAGTTGAGACGGTAGAAGACTATCCTCTAGACTTATCCCTTTTTACTGGTCGTAAGAAGGTTCTAGTATCTTGTGGGACACAATTGGAGTGGGCAAAAGAAAATCTCATTTTTCAAACAAAGGAACTTGCCAAAGCTCATCCAGACTGTCACTTTTTTGTGACTCGTGGAGTTGGTGGAGAACCTTTTCAGTGTGAGAATCTGATGGAGAATCTGTCCCTTGTTTCTTATCTTCCTTACAAAGAATACATTCCTCAGATGGATTATGTGATTCATCATGGTGGAGCGGGAATTTTTTTATCAGTGTATCATTTATGGTAAACCGGCTTTTGATTTTTGCCTCATGACTACGACCAATATGATTATGCTGTTCGTGGTGTGGAAGCGGGTGTTGCTTTTCACAGCTAAAAAGAGATAATAGCCAGGAGATTGGGCAGGCATTTGAAAAATTAATTGCTAAAGAAGATTGGTCAGAATTAGAAATTTTTACGCCAGGTGCACAATCCTATCATCCAACAGAAATTTTTGGAAAGCGAAAATCCACCGTCTGTTAGCAGATAAGGAGAAAAGAATGATGAAAAAGTATTAGTTACAGGAGCCACTGGTTTCTTGGGTAAATATGTTGTAGATGAATTAGTCCAGCATGGCTATCGGGTTCGAACTTTTGGTAGAAACAGTAAGGTTGGTCGCTCTTTAGAGAATTCTTCGGTTAGTTTTTTTCAGGGTGATTTGACCAAGGCTGATGATGTGCTAGAGGCTTGCAAGGGGATGGATCTGGTCGTTCATGCGGGAGCCCTGTCAACAGTTTGGGGCCCTTGGGAAGATTTTTATCAGGCTAATGTTTTAGGAACTAGATATGTTCTCGAGGCATGTCGCCAAACAGGTATTCAACGTTTAGTCTATGTATCCTCACCAGCATCTATGCTGCTCCTAAGGATCAGTTGGCTATCAAAGAAAGTGATGCTCCAGAGGAAAACAATCTCAATAACTATATCCGTAGCAAATTAGCTTCGGAGAAACTCTTTAAAGATTATCCAGATGTTCCGAGTATCATCTTGAGACCTCGGGGCCTGTTTGGGATTGGAGATACCAGCATCTTGCCACAGGGTGATTAATCTTAGTCAAAAAAATAGGAATTCCTTTGATTGGAGATGGGCGTCAGCTCATGGATATGACTTGTGTGGAAAATGTAGCTTTGGCAATTCGTTTGGCCATAGAAGCTCCAGAAGCTAAAGGTGAGGTCTATAACATTACTAATGGTGAACCGAGGGCTTTTAGAGATTTGCTAGAGGAAAGTTTGACAGGTCTGGGTTATCCAATCAAATGTAGAAAAATTCCAGCATCTCTCTTATCAGGAATTGCAAGTAGTTTAGAATTTATATACAAGACCTTGAACCTTAAAGGGGAGCCACCTCTAACTCGATATACCTATTATCTGCTTCGCTATAGTCAAACGCTGGATATTAGCAAGGCCGAGAGGGAATTGGGGTATCATCCGAAAATTAGTATTTCAGAAGGGATTGAACAATATGTCCAAGATTATCGAAAGCATTGAGTATTTTTCAGCGGGATATTGTACGAGTTATGCCGGTTTGCTATTCAAGGGTGTCAAGAATAGAAAGATGACTTTCCCCGCAGGAGTGTTCCTTATCAAGCACAGGGATAAGGGCTATCTGCTCTATGATACTGGCTATCACTATGATATTAAGACGAAACTTCGTTATGCTTTTTACCGTTTGGGGACGCCAGTTCAAATGACGGAGAAAGATCAGATTTTGCACTTGTTGAAAGCTAAAGGGATCAAGCCAGAAGAAATTAACTATGTCTTGTTGTCTCATCTACATCCAGATCATTTGGGAGGGGCTAGCTTCTTTCCGAATGCAAACTTTATCCTGACCCAGGAAGTCTATGATGTATACAAGAAACCAAAACTAAAAGATTTAATTTTTAAAGAATTTTTGCCGAGTGACTTCGAGGAAAGATTGACAGTCATCAAGGCAAATCAGCAAAATGCTAACTTTAAGTATCGCCCTACCATCGATCTTTTTGGAGACGGAAGTATCCTTGTATCTTCTATTGATGGGCATGCCAAGGGACAAGCATGTCTCTTTATGCCAGATTATCATCTCTTCATCGCAGCAGATCTTTGTTGGGGAATAGACCTCTTACCTTACACCAAACAGATGCATCTGATTCCTTCCTTGGTGCAAGATAGTAAGGATGACTATATCAAAGGAACGGAGCTCTTGGAAGAGGTTTTAAAGGATGGAATAGAAGTGCTAGTTAGCCATGACCCTGTAGAAAGGATTGAGCGGATCTTGTATGAAAAAAATAACCTTTCTTAAAACTTTTATCCAAACTCGTTGGCTTCATAATTTTAAGTCTCGAGAAGCTTTAGAAAACTATCAGAAGAAGCAACTGGCTGCCTATATGGACTTTCTCAAACGTGAGTCACCTTATTTTAAAAATGGTGTACCTAACGACTTTGATCATATGGATAAAGCGTTCATGATGACGCATTTCAATGAGCTCAACACCCAAGGAGTGGATCGAGACGAGGCCTTGGCTTTGGCTATCGAAAGTGAAAAGACCAGGAATTTTACAGAGCTCAAGGGAGAAATAGCTGTTGGGTTGTCTTCTGGAACATCTGGACACCGGGGACTCTTTATAACAACTGAAAAAGAGAGAAGTATGTGGGCAGCAGCTATCTTGGCAAAGATGTTGCCCAAGGGCCAACTTTTTGGGCACCGCATAGCCTTTTTCCTCAGAGCGGATAATGAACTCTATCAGACCATCAATACGGCACTTATTCGTTTAGAGTACTTTGATATTTTCAAGAATACAGATGAGCATATCGAGCGTCTCAATAGTTATCAACCGACTATTGTAGTGGCACCTGCTTCTATGTTGATTGAATTGAGCAAGCGTCTAAAAGATGGGGAGTTAGTCATTCACCCACAAAAAATCGTTTCGGTGGCTGAAATCTTGGAAGATAGTGATAAAGAGCGAATTTTGAGCGCTTTTGAGTTGCCGATTATTGACCAAGTATATCAAGCAACGGAAGGTTTCCTAGCCTGTACTTGCTCTGCTGGGAATCTTCATCTCAATGAAGACATCATTTTTGTAGAAAAGCACTACTTGGATGAACGACGTTTTTATCCAGTGATTACTGATTTTAAGCGGAGCAGTCAGCCTGTTTATCGCTACCAACTCAACGATATCTTGGTTGAAAATCCTAAACCTTGTCCATGTGGATCTCATTACACAAGGATTGACAAGGTCGAAGGGCGTTCTGACGACATCTTCTATTTTGATGGACGAGATGGAGGTCAGGTAACGATTTATCCTGACTTTATCAGACGTTGTATTCTCTTTGTGGAGAATGTTGGAGATTACCAAGTCAAACAACATTCTGAGAAGTTAGTGGAAGTTTGTCTGAGTCGAAGAGATGAGCAAGTTGAAACAGCGATTACAGAGCAGTTCCGACTCTTGGCGCAACAAAAAGAGTTTAAAGAACCTGAAATACAATTTTCAGATTATCACTGGGATACAAGTCGTAAGCTCAAACGTATCCAACGTTTATGAAAGGACAAAAAATTATGACAGAAGTAAAAAGACATGTAGAAATTGCAGGATATGGAGTCTGCCTCCCAAAAAATACGGTGCAATTTAAAGACCAGACCCGTCATCGTGTGGTTGAAAATGAAGAAACGCAACTAGATTTGGCAGAAGCAGCTATCCAAGCTGCACTTGAAAATGCAAATTTGAGTATGAAAGATATTGATTGCCTGGTATCAGCTAGTGCGGTTGGTGTTCAACCGATTCCTTGTACGGCAGCTTTGATCCATGAACGTGTGGCAAAAGGGCTCTCTATCCCGGCTATGGATATTAATACGACATGTACAAGTTTTATCTCTGCTTTATCAACCATGTCACATTTGATTGAAGCTGGGGATTACCGTCGTGTTTTGATTGTATCCAGTGAAGTTGGTAGCTTGGGCCTTAATCCAAAGCAAAAAGAAAGTTATGAACTCTTTAGTGATGGAGCGGCTGCCTTTATTTTCCAATCAAGTGATAAGGATAAGGGAGTGATAGCAAGCCTTCAACGTACTTGGTCAGAGGGGCTCACGATACAGAGATTCGTGGAGGCTTAACTGCTTATCAGCCAAAAGAGTACTCTGAAGAGACCAAGACAAATTTTATGTTTGATATGAAAGGCAAGAAAATCCTTTTGCTTTCTACTCGTGTCATTCCAGAAATGTTCCAAGAATTCCAAGAGAAATCAGGCATTTCTAAAGATGCTGTAGACTATATTATTCCCCACCAAGCCAGTCGCGCTCTTCCTTTGGTCATGGGAAAACTGGGTGTAGATGAAGACAAGTATCTGAATCTTGTTACTGATTATGGAAATATGGTTTCCGTTGCTGTACCTTTTGGTTTAGCCTATGCACTCGATCATGGCTATGTAAAAGAAGGAGATACCATCTTCTTGATGGGAACTGCAGCTGGTATGACGGTCAATATGTTGGCTTTGAAATTATAAAATGAGAGCAGGCTCAGATATGAGGTCTGCTCTTTTAATTGATTTTATAGATAGAACCATCGGTCTATACAGAAAAAACTTGATAAGTTTTATGAAACTAAGTATACTAGAAGGTAACAAGCGTTTTCAGACGTTGAATCAGGGAGTAGACTTAGAAATTGAGAGGGAAATATGGGAATCAGAAAATTTCGCTTATTAATGTCCAAGTATGGCTTTAGTATTACGATTATCCTGATAGAATTAGTTCTTGTTTTCGGAATTATTCTTTACATGAGCCAGATTGCTCCGATTATTTGGGTGACTCTTGTATTTTTGATTAGCGTAGCAACCGTTATAGCGATTGTCAATCGTTCGATGTCACCTGAAAGCAAAGTGACTTGGTTGATTGTGACCTTTGTACCGGTGTTTGGTCCACTACTTTATCTCATGTTCGGTGAGAGAGAAGACTATCAAAAAAAGAACTGAAACAACTCCAGGAATTGAATTCTATTGTATTTCATGAGAATAATGGACGTCAACTCCATTTGCAACTACAGGAGACAGACAAATCAGCTTACGGAATTATCAATGCCTTGCTACATATGGATAGTAATGCAGAAGTCTATGACCAGACAGATTCACAATTTTTCGCAGATGGAGAAGAAATGTGGAAGCAGATGCTGGAGGATCTTAAAAGAGCAGAAAAATTTATTTTTCTAGAATACTACATTGTCGAAGAGGGCTTGATGTGGGATAGCATACTCGAAATTCTGGAAGAAAAAGCAGCTCAGGGAGTCGAGGTCAAGATGCTCTATGACGACATCGGTTGTATGGTGACTTTGCCTGGGGATTATACTGTTTATTTGCGTTCTAAAGGGATTGATGCTCATAAATTTAATAAGGTGATTCCTCGTATGACAGTAGCCTATAATAACCGTGACCACCGGAAAATATTAGTGATTGATGGACAAATTTCCTATACTGGAGGAATCAACCTTGCAGATGAATATATCAATCATATTGAACGTTTTGGACACTGGAAAGATAGTGGGATTCGGATTGATGGTCCGGCGACTCAAGCCTTTACCAGACTATTTCTCATGAACTGGTACATCAACCGTGGAGAAATTAGTGATTTTGATCAGTATCATTTGGAAAATCAGACACGATCTGGCAGCGGTCTTTGTATCCCATATGGCAGTGGACCAAAACCGATTTACCAGATGAAGGTGGGTAAAATTGTCTATCAAAATCTGATTAATCAAGCGGAGGATTTTGTCTATATCACAACGCCTTATCTCATTATTGATTATGATTTGACAGAGGATATCAAAAATGCGGCTATGAGAGGCGTAGATGTGAGAATAGTCACACCCCATATACCGGATAAAAAACTCATTCAACTTGTAACACGGGGAACTTATCCAGATCTTTTATCCGCGGGTGTTCGCATTTTTGAATACACACCTGGTTTTATCCATAGTAAGCAAATGATTGTTGATGATCGATTTGCGGCTGTCGGTACTATAAACTTGGATTATCGTAGCTTGGTTCACCACTATGAAAATGCAGTACTACTCTACAAAACAGAGTCAATAGAAGATATTCGCAAAGATTTTGAAGGAATTTTTGAACAATCTCAAGAAATCTTCTCGGATACCATAAATCCTACATGGTATCAAATGATGATTAAAGAAGTAACACAGTTATTTGCACCTATGCTTTAATTGAAAGAATTAACTGAGAATAGATGATTAGAGGAGAGGTTGGGACAAAAGTCCTAGCCTCTCAATTTTCTTTGGATTGTCGAGCAAGACGCAGTGGTTGAGTGGGCTTTACTACGCTGATTTCATCAGCTTTTACAGCCCTACTCAACTGTGCGGAGGTGGGACGACGAAATCGAATTCTAACGAATTACCGATTTCTGTCCCACTCTCTTTTCTGTAAGCAGTTTCCTTGACATCTTATTTATTTTTCGTTATCATATGTCCATATAATATATGGGAGTCTGTGTACAGTCTGAGAGGAAGTGTTAAACTTCGACCGCACCTGATCTGGGTAATGCCAGCGTAGGGAACGATACTTGGCCTAATTTTGCACCTTTTTCATATATGGAAGAGGTTTTTCTTTTTTTACAAAGAAAAACTGTAACTTAGAAGGAGGTTTTAATGAAAGCAAGCATTGCTTTACAAGTCCTGCCCCTGTCACAAGGGATTGACCGCATAGCTGTAATTGATAAGGGTCATTGCTTGTCTGCAAGCTCAAGAAGTGACCATGGTGGTGACACCATTTGAAACGGTCTTGGAGGGGGAGTTTGATGAGCTTATGCGCATTCTCAAAGAAGCGCTAGAAGTGGCAGGTCAAGGAGCAGACAATGTTTTTGCCAATGTGAAAATAAATATAGGAGAGATTTTAAGTATCGATGAGAAACTTGAAAAGTATAATGAGACGGCATATTAGTCTGCTAGGATTTTTAGGTGTCTTATCCGTTTGGCAGGTGGCGGGATTCTTAAAACTCTTACCAAAGTTTATCCTGCCGACACCACTTGAGATTCTCCAGTCTTTTGTTCGTGACAGAGAATTTCTTTGGTACCATAGTTGGGCAACCTTGAGAGTAGCCTTATTAGGTTTGGTTTTGGGCGTCTTGATAGCCTGTATTATGGCCGTCCTTATGGATAGTCTGAGTTGGCTCAATGACTTGATTTACCCCATGATGGTGGTTGTCCAGACCATACCGACAATTGCCATAGCCCCTATCCTAGTTTTATGGTTGGGTTATGGAATCTTGCCCAAGATTGTCTTGATTATCTTGACGACAACCTTCCCTATTATCGTCAGTATTCTAGATGGTTTTAGGCATTGTGACAAGGATATGCTGACCTTGTTTAGTCTGATGCGAGCCAATCCTTGGCAAATCCTGTGGCATTTTAAAATCCCTGTCAGCCTGCCCTACTTTTATGCAGGACTGAGGGTCAGTGTCTCCTATGCCTTTATCACAACAGTGGTATCTGAGTGGTTAGGAGGCTTTGAAGGACTAGGTGTCTACATGATTCAGTCCAAAAAACTGTTTCAGTATGATACCATGTTCGCGATTATTATTCTGGTATCGCTGATCAGTCTTCTGGGTATGAAGCTAGTCGATATCAGTGAAAAATATGTGATTAAATGGAAACGTACTTAAAAGAAGCGTTTTGGAAAAAGAAAAGAGGAAATAAAAATGAAGAAAACATGGAAAGTGTTTTTAACGATTGTAACAGCTCTTCTAGCTGTCGTGCTTGTGGCTTGTGGCCAAGGAACAGCTTCTAAGGATAACAAAGAAGCAGAACTCAAAAATTGACTTTATCCTAGACTGGACACCCAATACCAACCACACAGGGCTTTATGTTGCCAAGGAAAAAGGGTATTTCAAAGAAGCTGGAGTGGATGTTGATTTGAAATTGCCACCAGAAGAAAGTTCATCTGACTTGGTTATCAATGGTAAGGCGCCATTTGCTATCTATTTCCAAGACTACATGGCTAAGAAATTGGAAAAAGGGGCAGGAATTACTGCCGTTGCAGCGATCGTTGAGCACAATACATCAGGGATTATCTCTCGTAAGTCTGACAATATCAACAGTCCTAAAGATTTGGTAGGTAAGAAATACGGAACTTGGAATGACCCAACTGAGCTTGCGATGTTGAAAACCTTGGTAGAATCTCAAGGTGGAGACTTTGAGAAGGTTGAAAAAGTACCAAACAACGACTCAAACTCGATCACTCCGATTGCCAATGGCGTTTTTGATGCTGCCTGGATTTACTACGGTTGGGATGGACTCCTTGCCAAATCTCAAGGAGTGGATGCCAACTTCATGTATTTGAAAGACTATGTCAAAGAGTTTGACTACTACTCACCAGTTATCATCGCAAACAATGACTATCTGAAAGACAACAAAGAAGAAGCTCGTAAAGTCATCCAAGCTATCAAAAAAGGCTACCAATACGCGATGGAGCACCCAGAAGAAGCGGCTGATATCCTCATCAAAAATGCCCCAGAGTTAAAGGATAAACGTGACTTTGTCATCGAATCTCAGAAATACTTATCAAAAGAGTATGCTAGCGACAAGGAAAAATGGGGACAGTTTGATGCTGACCGCTGGAATGCCTTCTACAAATGGGATAAAGAAAATGGAATCCTCAAGGAAGACTTGACTGATAAAGGATTTACTAACGAATTTGTAAAATAATGACAGAAATTAGACTAGAACACGTAAGCTATGCCTACGACAATGAAAAGATTTTAGAGGATATTAATCTACAGGTAACTTCAGGTGAAGTGGTCTCTATCCTAGGCCCCAGTGGTGTAGGAAAGACTACTCTCTTTAACCTGATTGCAGGGATTTTAGAAGTCCAGTCAGGTAGAATTGTGCTTGATGGCGAGGAAAATCCCAAGGGGCGCGTGAGTTATATGCTCCAAAAGGATTTACTCCTAGAACATAAGACAGTTCTTGGCAACATCATCCTGCCCCTCTTGATCCAAAAGGTGGACAAGGCAGAAGCCATTGCCAAAGCAGATGAAATTCTTGCTACCTTTCAGTTGACGGCTGTAAGGGATAAGTACCCTCATGAACTCAGTGGTGGGATGCGCCAGCGTGTTGCTTTACTCCGTACCTACCTTTTCGGGCATAAGCTCTTTCTTCTAGACGAGGCCTTTAGCGCTTTGGATGAGATGACTAAGATGGAACTTCATGCCTGGTATCTTGATATTCATAAACAGCTAGGCCTGACGACACTTATCATTACGCATAGTATAGAGGAGGCCCTCAATCTCAGCGACCGCATCTATATCTTGAAAAATCGCCCTGGTCAGATTGTTTCTGAAATCAAACTCGGCTGGTCTGAAAACGAAGACAAGGAAGTTCAAAAAATTGCCTATAAACGCCAGATTTTAGCGGAATTGGGATTAAATAATTAGAAAGACAGGGAGTTGGTGAGGATTATTCATTACCAGCCCCTTTTTCTTTTAAAAATGAAAAAATTTCGGTATAATAGTCAAAGATAGTCAAGGTTTAAAGAGAGGTGGGTTTGTTATGAGACTTAAAAATACATCAGATCATATTGAGGCCTACATCAAGGCAATTTTAGATCAATCTGGTATTGTGGAGTTGCAACGGAGTCAGTTGGCAGATACTTTCCAGGTTGTTCCTAGTCAGATTAACTATGTGATTAAGACTCGTTTTACAGAAAGCAGGGGATACTTGGTTGAAAGTAAGCGTGGTGGTGGTGGCTACATTCGTATAGGACGGATTAGATTCTCCAACCACCATGAAATGCTCCGCGATTTACTGTATTCGGTGGGCGAAGAAGTCAGCCTAGTTATCTTTGAAGATGTTTTAAGACTCTTGTTTGAACAGGATGTAGTGACTCGTCAGGAGATGAATCTATTACTAGCGATGGCGACAGACCGAGTTCTAGGTGAGGATGCCAATCTTATCCGTGCCAATATGCTCCGACAGTTATTACAAGAGGTAGATAGAAAAGGAAAAATAGAACTAAATGAAATATTCAAAAGCATTGAAAGAATGTATAGACAGCGCCTTTCTGGTCGCAAGTCATTTTAGGGGCAGAATACCTAGAGTCTTGGCACCTATTGATTGCTATGGCCAATCATAGTTACAGTGTAGCTGGGGCGACTTTAAATGAATTTCCCTATGAGATTGATCGTCTGGAGGAAGTTGCTGTAGAGCTGACTGAAACAAAGTATAACGATAAGGAAAATTATCAGGAGTTGCCTTTTTCACACCGTTTGAAGGTATTGTTGTTGGAAGCAGAGCATGTAGCTTCTGTTGGCATGCTAAAGGTTTTTAGGAACAGAGCACGTGCTTTATGCTATCTTACATGATGGCAATGCCTTGGCTACTCGTATTCTAGAAAAAGCGGGATTTTCTTACGAAGATCAGAAGGATCAGGTCAAGATTGCTGGACTTCGTCGTAGTCTTGAAGCGCGTGCTGGTTGGACTAGAGATGATTTGAAGGCCCTTCGTCAACGCCATCGTACGGTAGCGGACAAGCAAAATTCTATGGCTAATATGATGGGTATGCCTCAGACACCAAGTGGAGGTTTGGAAGATTATACGCATGATCTTACGGAGCAAGCTCGCTCAGGTAAATTGGAACCAGTCATCGGGCGCGACCAAGAAATCTCTCGTATGATTCAAATTTTGAGCCGTAAGACAAAAAATAATCCAGTCCTAGTTGGAGATGCAGGTGTCGGTAAAACAGCTCTAGCACTTGGTCTTGCGCAACGTATTGCCAACGGGGATGTACCTGATGAAATGGCTAAGATGCGAGTTCTAGAGCTTGATTTGATGAATGTGGTTGCGGGAACTCGTTTCCGTGGTGACTTTGAAGAACGTATGAACAATATCATCAAAGATATCGAGGAAGATGGCAAGGTCATCCTCTTTATCGATGAGCTTCATACCATTATGGGTTCAGGAAGTGGGATTGATTCGACCTTGGATGCAGCCAATATCCTGAAACCTGCCTTGGCACGTGGAACTCTGAGAACTGTCGGTGCGACTACTCAGGAAGAGTATCAAAAGCACATCGAAAAAGACGCAGCCCTTTCTCGTCGTTTTGCTAAAGTGATGATTGAGGAGCCAAGTTTAGCAGATAGTATGGCTATTTTGCAGGGCTTGAAAGCAACTTATGAGAAACACCACCATGTCCAAATCACAGACGATGCAGTAGAAACAGCTGTCAAAATGGCACATCGTTAGTTGACGAGTCGTCATTTGCCAGACTCAGCCATTGATCTATTGGACGAAGCGGCAGCAACAGTGCAAAATAAATCGAAACACGCTAAACAAGAAGAGTCAGGTTTAACACCAGCTGATAAGGCCTTGATGGATGGCAAATGGAAGCAAGCAGCTCAGCTCATTGCAAAAGAACAGGAAGTACCTGTTTATAAAGATGTAGTAGAAGAATCTGATATTTTGACCACCTTGAGTCGCTTATCAGGAATTCCTGTTCAAAAATTGACACAAACGGATTCCAAGAAGTATCTCAACCTTGAAGCTGAACTGCATAAACGTGTGATCGGACAGGAACAGGCTGTATCTAGTATCAGTCGTGCTATTCGCCGTAATCAATCTGGTATTCGTAGTCATAAACGTCCAATCGGATCCTTCATGTTCCTAGGACCAACAGGTGTTGGTAAGACCGAATTGGCCAAGGCCTTGGCAGAAGTCCTCTTTGATGACGAATCAACCCTTATCCGTTTTGACATGAGTGAGTACATGGAGAAATTTGCAGCCAGCCGTCTCAACGGAGCTCCTCCAGGTTATGTAGGTTACGAAGAAGGTGGAGAGTTGACCGAGAAGGTTCGCAATAAACCGTACTCGGTACTTCTCTTTGACGAAGTAGAAAAGGCGCACCCAGACATCTTTAATGTACTCTTACAGGTTTTGGATGATGGTGTCTTGACGGACAGTAAGGGTCGCAAGGTTGACTTCTCAAACACCATTATCATCATGACGTCAAACCTTGGTGCGACAGCCCTTCGTGACGATAAGACAGTCGGCTTTGGAGCTAAGGACATTCGTTTTGACCAGGAAAATATGGAAAAACGTATGTTTGAAGAGCTGAAAAAGGCTTATCGTCCAGAGTTTATCAACCGTATTGATGAGAAGGTAGTCTTCCATAGCTTGTCAAGTCAAGATATGCAAGAAGTAGTTAAGATTATGGTCAAACCATTGATTGCAAGCCTAGCAGAGAAAGGAATTGACTTGAAACTCCAAGCATCTGCCCTTAAACTTCTAGCTCAGCAAGGCTATGATCCAGAGATGGGGGCTCGTCCACTTCGTAGAACTTTACAAACGGAAGTAGAAGACAAGCTAGCTGAGAGCTTCTCCTAAAAGGTGAATTGGAAGCTGGTAAGACTCTGAAGATTGGTGTTAAAGCTGGTCAGTTAAAATTTGAGATTGTTTAAAAATGTGAGGTTGGAACAGATTGTTTCAGCCTCTTTTTTGAAAAGTTATTGCCCAAATAGCTACTTGAATTGTGCATTTAGTTTAAAGGATTTTCAAAACAGAATTCTCCTGATCCGGTTTTGTATATCAAGAAGAAAAATCCTATCATGTAGAAAAATATTTTTATAAAAATAATAAAAAGTGTTGACAAACAATAGAAGGAGTAGTATGATATAAAATATAAAAAGTTATAAAAAGGTTGAAAAAGACATGAGATAGCAGTGGTTTTTGGCACCTTTGCTCCCTTACATCAAGGGCTATTGATTTAATCCAAAGAGCAAAACGTCAATGCGATGCTGTATGGGTGGTAGTTTTCAGGTTATAAGGGAGATCGTGGTGAACAGGTGGGGACTTACACTACAAAAAGAGTTTCGCTATATTCGTGAAGCTTTTCGAGATGATGAGTTGACCTCTGTTTGTAAACTTGACGAAACCAATATTCCACGCTATCCAATGGGCTGGCAGGGAGTGGTTGGATCAGATGTTGCAGAGCCATTTCCTATGATCAGACTGGTGAGGAACTAATCTTTTTGTAGGAGAGTCCGAATACCAACAAGAATTGTCAGAACGTGGTTTCGAGACCGTTCTACAGGAAAGAAAAATTTGGAATTTTCGGCTACCATGATTCGAGAAAATCCAAGTAAATATTGAAATATATCACTCAACCCTTCCGCCGTCAGTTTACGAAAAAGTGTTGATTATGGGAAGTGCTAGTAATGGGAAAAACAACTCTAGCCAAGGATTTAGCTCGCTTCTATGATGCGCCAGTCAGTCCTGGAATATGCTCGTGAGTATCAGATAAAAAATAATGTCCGAGATGATGAGCTTACTCCAAAAGACTATTATTACCTTCTTTTTGAGGGCAATATGATCAAACTTCAAGTTAATCGATAGCAATGCCAATCGAGGCTTGGTCATTGCAGACACCAACTCATTGGTAACCAAGGGCTACTACGATTACTACATGGAAACTGAAGAGCAGGGGGACTTGTCCGTAGAAACATTTGATAATCTCTTCGTTTCCATCTTAGGCAAGGAAAAGTGGGATTTAATCCTCTTTGTGCAACCTGTCGGCTCTTATGTCAATGATGGTTTTCGAGACATGACCATGGCAGAAGACCATATCCGTCATAGTTTTTCTCAGCATTTGGATATGATGAGGGAGCAATATCTAGCTACTATCCCTCATGTTTATCTAGCTGATGATTATCTAGGAAATTATGAAGCAGCAAAAGTAGCTATCGATACCATTTACCAAGCAGATTAGGAGAAGAAAATGAAAAAAATAACTGAAAAAATTACTCGATTTATCGCAAACTTTAAAAATGTTCACGCAGAAGCTCGTAAAATTGGTTTTGCAGGAGTTATGCGTTTGCTTTGGAAAGACCTCTTTGTGGGACGTAGTCTTTTCCAGTGGCTCTATTTGATTGTTTTATCAAGTGTTCCTCTTATTCTGGAGTTTACACAAAACACGGAAAGTCATGACTGGGTTGGTCTCTTGGCCTCTTGGACAGGGATTGTCTGCGTTATCTTAGTAGCTGAAGGTCGAGCTAGTAACTACCTTTTTGGAGCTATTAACTCTGCAATCTATTTGGTCCTAGCTATGAATGCTACTTTCTACGGTGAAGTTTTGACAACAGTTTATTTCTTTGTCATGCGACCGATTGGTCTCTATGCTTGGCTGTCCAATCGGATCAATGAGCAAGGAAAAAGCAGAGAATCTCATTTTGAAAGCTAAGAAATTATCTGTTTTTTGACTGGCTCAAGTACTTAGCCTTGACTGCTATCATTTGGATTGGTATGGGCTTGGCATACCAAAGTATCCATAGTGCTCGCCCTTTCCGTGATAGTGTTACCGATGCGACCAATGGTGTCGGTCAGCTCTTGATGACACGTCTCTATCGTGAGCAATGGATTTTCTGGATTGCAAACCAATCTCTTTAGTATCTATCTCTGGTGGGTGAAATATCCATATCCAAAGGTATGTACTGGGTCCTACACCCTCAATAGTCTAGTCGGTTGGTACCAATGGACTAAGGCTGTCAAGGAGGGATAAGATGACTGAAAGGATAATCCCGGCTGGAATGACAGAAAGAGAATATTTTGAGATTCATGCGACTGAGAAGGAATTTTTAGACTGGTACTGCAAACAGGCTCTTCCTCAGTATGAAAAACCGAGCGTGACGGTGGATATGGTAGCTTATTGCTTTGTGGAAGGGAAAATCAAACTCTTGCTAATTCGTCGCAAGGCCCATCCTTATCAAAACTGTTTGGCTTTGGTCGGTGGTTTTATGGACAAGAGCGAAGATGCAAGGCATGCTTGTCAGCGTGAAGTGCGAGAGGAGGTTAACCTCGACCTTCCTTTGGAAAAAATCGAACAGTTGATGACAGTATCTACTCCAGGTCGTGATCCGCGGGGCTGGACGGTTACTATCGCCCACTTGGTGTATCTACCTAGTCGAGCACTCGAACTCGTTCAAGCTGGAGATGATGCCAAGGATGTGGTTTTTGTCGATGTTGATTTTCAGACGGGCAAGTGCTTCCTAGAGGGACTAGAGTTGGAGGAGCACGCCTTCGCCTTTGACCATTATGCCATTATCCAAGAGTCTATTAAACGAATCCAAGGGCGTCTTGACTGGAATCCGACCTTCCTCTATCTGCTAGAGGAGGAGTTCACTGTCTATGAAGGGACTGAACTGGTCAATCTTATCAACCCAGGACGACCAATCGTCGTAATAACTTTCTCGTAAAATACGGAGAATATGTAGAAGAAGTCGGGCTCAAACGAGTGCCTAAAAGAAACCAAGAAAAACCTATCGATTAAAAATAAAAAGATTGGGGACAGAAATCGATAGATCAAGTCTCGATTTCCCTAGTCTCAGTCCTGAGAAGTTTTTAACAAACGATGGCTGGTTCAAGTTTGAGAATAAGAAAATAAAGTTTGTGTCAAAGAGTCAATTCAGCCATCGTGTCAAAGACTTATTAGTCATAAAAAGCGAGGTCGGGATTTTTCCCGACCTCTTTTTGACTACTAAGGATGTTTATCTTTCTTTAATTGCTCATGATTCGAATGAATAAATCCTTGTATTTATATTTCAAATAGGTTTCGTGTAAATACAATAAAAGCTACATAGACAATCATGAAAATGGCAGTTAGGTAGAACAAATCAAATGTTGTTTGAGCGTAATGAGTAGTAGCTCCATAAGAAACGAAAGCATCTAAAAATCACCCAAGGAAGATACTTGTAATATTTGCTTAACATAGTCTACACCTCCAATATCCTATCTCAATTTTATTATAGCTCTTCAAGAAAAATGCAAAGCGATTACACGTATAAAATATAGTATTCTCATAGGAAAAAAATTTTTCTGTTTTTTTAATTCTTTACGAATAAAAAGATATAGGAGGGCTAAGGAAATAGATGCTAAAAATAATTCTAAAAAATTTTTAGATAAATAGTTGACAAATTTCAAAAACAAATATTACAATAATGTTACAAAAATATTTCTTAACATTTCAAAAAGTGTTACAAAAAGGAGCATAACATGAAAACTAAAACTTCTATCAAATTGATGGCCGCAACTGTACTCGCTTCAACATTGTTATTGGGGGCTTGTGGTAATAAGAAAGAAAATACCACAAGCGATAGTTCTAGCAAGACAACACAAGCATCTTCTAGTTCTAAGGCAAGTTCTTCAAGTAAAGAGAATAAGACTCAGAAGTCCTCAAGTTCAACTTCATCAGAAAAAGCTAAGACCTCCTCTTCTGACCAGTCAGCAACTACTGCAAATCAATCCCCAACAACACCAGCACCAGCACAAGAAACAAGACAGAGCCAAGAAGCTTCTAACCAACAGGCATCTTCGCAAACTCCCTCAAATCAACAAGGTTCTCAAGCACAGACTAGTCAGTCGACTTATGATCCAACTACTGACCGCAAACTTCAAGATAAGCAAGCAGAACACAACAAACGTTACAAGGGTGTTCTAACCATGGTTGATGGAGATTTCTCTGCCGACTGGCAACTGGAAGGGTGCTAATGGTGAGACTATTACTGTCTCATCAGGTGGTCAATTTACAGTAGAATCTAGTGATGGTAAGAAAGAAAACTACTCTATCCAAGGCTATGCCTATACCCTTGATGATGGTAAATATAATGCCAAAAATTGGTGGTGGAAAAATCATCCAAATTACAACAGGCGCAGATGGAACTGTATCTAGCGTTGCTTTGATTCAACCATAGTCTTGAGTACTTTAAATTGCCCCCTAAAAACAAGAAATCCGTAGCTATTGAAGTTACGGGTTTTCATCTTTTATGTGACTTTCAGTCCGTCTCGCTCCGTTAGGTGCGAGACAAATAAACCACCCGCTATGCGGGTGCGCGTCGAAGGTTATACAAAAAAACTCCAAACGCGATACAATAAAGGTGTTCAAGCCAATTGTAAAGCGAAAGGATAAAAATATGGCACAAAAGGCACATAGTTTATCACACACAAAGTGGATGTGTAAATATCACATTGTGTTCACCCCTAAGTATAGACGAAAAATCATTTATAATCAATATCGAAGTAGTTTGGGAGAAATATTCCACCGATTATGTAGTTATAAAGGTGTTGAGATTATCGAAGGACACTTAATGCCTGATCATGTACATATGTTAGTAAGTATTCCACCAAGGATAAGTGTTTCAAGTTTCATGGGTTATTTAAAAGGCAAAAGTGCACTCATGATGTTTGACAAACACGCAAATCTCAAGTACAAGTTTGGGAATCGGCATTTCTGGGCGGAAGGTTATTATGTGAGTACGGTTGGACTCAATGAAGCCACAATTAAGAAATATATCCAAGATTAAAGAAATTATCCAGTGGATGATTTCTTCACGAGTATGAAAATTTGAAAACGAGTAAAACATGATATAGCACTAGATAAATTAAGTGTGAAAGAATATGAGGATCCCTTTAGGGACAGTAGTAATAAGTAATACTCACGCCTCTTTAAGAGGCAAGTGACGAGTCAAGAGCAATGAGGCTTGAACAACGTGAAAGCCAGTGTCTTTAGGCGCTGGCTGGTAATTTGGGCTTATAGCCTCGAGTGCAAACCACCCGTTAGACAGGTGGTTATGATTAGTTGTTAAGCCTTATCTAATTGCAAGAGGGCTTCAATCTCTGCTAGGGTGCTAGCTTGTGAAATGGCTCCACGGAGTTTAGCTGCACCTGATGTTCCACGGAGGTAGTGAGGAGCGAGTCCACGGAATTCACGGACCGCAACCTTTTCTCCCTTGAGGTTGATTAAGCGTTTCAAATGCTCATAGGCAATTTTCATCTTGTCTTCGAAGGTTAAATCAGGCAGGATTTCTCCAGTTTCAAAGTAATGATTGATTTGATTGAAGAGGTAAGGATTTCCCATGGCAGCGCGACCAATCATGACTGCGTCAGCACCAACTTCTTCGATGCGTTGCTTGGCTTCTTGGACCGTACGGATATCGCCGTTGGCGATGAAGGGAATCTTGGTCAGAGCTTGGGCTACGTCGTGCAAGGTCTCAAGATCAGCATGACCAGTATACATTTGCTCACGTGTACGGCCATGCATGGCGAGGGCAGAGACACCTGCAGCTTCGGCAGCTAGAGCATTTTCTACTGCAAGAGACGGGTCAGACCAGCCTGTACGCATTTTGACAGTGAGAGGGATATCAAGGACAGATTGGACCTTGTTAATAATAGAGTAGATTTTATCAGGATCCTTGAGCCACATAGCCCCAGCTTCGTTTTTTACGATTTTATTAACTGGGCAACCCATGTTGATATCCACGATATCGGTCTTGGTATTTTCTTGGATGAATTCTGCTGCGCGTGCTAGGCTGTCTTCATCGCTACCAAAAAGTTGGATAGAAACTGGGCTTTCGCCTTCATCGATATGAAGCATGTGTAGAGTTTTTTCGTTGTTGTATTGGATTCCTTTGTCAGAGACCATTTCCATGACAACGAGTCCAGCCCCGAGCTCTTTTGCGATGGTACGAAAGGCTGAGTTGGTGACACCAGCCATGGGTGCTAAAACGGTACGATTGGGAATCTCAACATTGCCAATCATAAAGGGGGTATTAAGATTTGTCACGAATGAGTTCCTCCAGGTCGTTTTCATCAAAGTTATAAGTTGTTTGGCAGAATTGACAAGTGATTTCTGCCCCGTGGTCTTCGTCCTTCATTTCCTGCAAGTCTGAGCTTGGAAGACTAGAAAGAGCCTTCATAAAGCGTTCTTTGCTACAGTCGCATTGGAAACGAATTTCTTCTTCGGACAGACGTTTGTAGGATTCGTCGCCGTAGATAGCTTTGAGAAGGGCTTCGATATGGTCGTCACTCTCTAGCAGTGTTGAAATGGCTGGCATTTCTTGGATGCGTTTTTCAAAGCGGGCAATCTCTTCTTCCTTGGCCCCTGGCAATACTTGGAGAAGGAAACCTCCGGCAACTTTGACCTTGTCGTCTTTATCCAAAAGAACATTGAGGCCGACTGCTGAAGGGGTTTGTTGGCTTTCAGTAAGGTAATAGGCCAAGTCTTCACCGATTTCCCCAGAAATGAGAGGAGTCATGGAGTTGTAAGGATTTCCAGTACCGTAGTCTGTGATAACGAGAAATTGACCGTTTCCGACAAAAGGACCAACGAGGACTTCACCTGTTGCAGTCTTTTTAATGTCAACTCCAGGGTTTTGAACGTAGCCTTTGACATTCCCCTTGGTATCAGCTACGGTGATGATGGCACCGAGAGAGCTTGTTCCAAGAACTTTAACCGTTAGCTTGGTATTTCCTTTTTCATTGGCTGCGAGAATCTGGCTAGCGATAAGAGTACGACCAAGTGCAACAGTTGAACTGGCTTGAGTTTGATGTTTTTCTTGAGCAGTGCGGACGGTTTCAGTGCTATCAAGGACAAAAGCACGAAAGGCTCCGCTTTCTGATATAGTTTTAATAATTTTATCCATAGCTACTATTTTAGCATAAAAATGCCCAAAGGGGGAGTGCTGTGTTTGAATAGTAGTGAGGGTTATTCTAGCATTTTTTTATATTATGTTCTGCTTGAAGGAGAAAATGTAAGGGGTAACGAATATATTTAGGAGACTTGATGGAAAAAGCTGAGTCTGGTCAATTTTTAGTTCTTTTCTTTTATTGTAGAGTCACAAACGACTTTAGAAGGAACAAACACCAGTCTATTATTTAAAAAAACGACTTGGATATGGAAGATTTGGCAGTGATTCGTCAGATATAATTTGCTTAAAAGGTTTGGGGAATCAGGTCTTTTTGTGAAATTCTCACAATCTTATCAAAAATTTTTAAAATTTTAAAAATTTGATAAACAAGAAAGCGTTTTATTTTTGTATACTAGTTAGTGTAAAGAGGAAATAACCTCAAGATCTTTATCAGGAGGACAGAACATGTCACAAGAAAAATACATCATGGCTATTGACCAAGGAACTACCAGTTCTCGTGCCATTATTTTCAACAAAAAAGGGGAAAAGGTTAGCTCGAGTCAAAAAGAATTCACACAAATCTTCCCACAAGCAGGTTGGGTTGAGCACAATGCAAATGAAATTTGGAACTCTGTCCAATCTGTAATCGCTGGGGCTTTTATCGAAAGTGGTATCAAGCCAAATCAAATCCAAGCTATCGGGATTACCAACCAGCGTGAAACGACAGTTGTTTGGGATAAGAAAACAGGTCTTCCTATCTACAACGCTATCGTTTGGCAGTCTCGTCAGACAGCGCCTTTGGCTGAACAGCTAAAAAAACAAGGTTATGTAGAGAAATTCCATGAAAAGACTGGTTTAATCATCGATGCTTATTTCTCAGCTACTAAGGTTCGCTGGATTTTGGACCATGTAGAAGGTGCTCAAGAGAGAGCTGAAAAGGGTGAGTTGCTCTTTGGTACGATTGATACTTGGTTGGTTTGGAAATTGACTGACGGTGCAGCTCACGTGACTGACTACTCCAATGCAGCCCGTACCATGCTTTATAACATTAAAGAACTCAAATGGGATGATGAGATTTTGGAAATTCTCAACATTCCTAAAGCTATGCTCCCAGAAGTTCGTTCAAATTCTGAACTCTATGGTCAGACAACTCCTTTCCATTTCTATGGTGGACAAGTACCAATCTCGGGTATGGCTGGAGACCAACAAGCAGCTCTCTTTGGACAGTTGGCCTTTGAACCAGGTATGGTCAAGAATACTTATGGAACAGGTTCTTTCATCATCATGAATACGGGTGAAGAGATGCAGTTGTCTGAAAATAATCTCTTGACAACGATTGGTTACGGAATCAACGGCAAGGTTTACTATGCCTTGGAAGGTTCTATCTTCATCGCAGGAAGTGCCATTCAATGGCTTCGTGATGGACTTCGTATGGTAGAGAACTCACCAGAATCTGAAAAATATGCTCGTGATTCTCACAACGATGATGAAGTTTATGTCGTTCCAGCCTTTACAGGTCTAGGTGCTCCATACTGGAACCAAAATGCTCGCGGTTCTGTCTTTGGTTTGACTCGTGGAACAAGCAAAGAAGACTTTATCAAGGCAACTCTTCAATCTATCGTCTATCAAGTACGTGACATCATCGATACCATGCAAGTGGATGCTCAGACAGCTATCCAAGTCTTGAAGGTGGATGGCGGTGCAGCTATGAACAATTTCCTCATGCAGTTCCAAGCGGACATCTTGGGAATCGACATCGCACGCGCTAAAAACTTGGAAACAACAGCTCTAGGAGCAGCCTTCCTAGCAGGTTTGTCAGTAGGCTACTGGAAGGACTTGGATGAGTTGAAACTCTTGAACGAGACAGGAGAACTCTTTGAGCCATCTATGAACGAATCGCGCAAGGAACAACTTTACAAGGGCTGGAAGAAGGCTGTAAAAGCAACCCAAGTCTTTGCGGAAATCGATGACTAATACTCAATGAAAATCAAAGAGCAAATTAGGAAGCTAGCTGCAGGTTGCTCAAAGCACTGCTTTGAGGTTGTGGATAGAACTGACGAAGTCAGTAACCATACCTACGGTAAGGCGACGCTGACGTGGTTTGAAGAGATTTTCGAAGAGTATAATACTGGAAGAATAAAGCGACTCAGTTAAAAAGTGTGTAAATATGGAATTTTCAAAGAAAACACGTGAATTATTAATTCAAAAAATGCAGGAACGTACCCTGGACCTCTTGATTATCGGTGGAGGAATTACAGGGACTGGTGTAGCCTTGTAGGCGGCAGCTAGTGGGCTTGCGACTAGTTTAATTGAAATGCAGGATTTCCCAGAAGGAACATCAAGCTGTTCAACAAAATTGGTTCACGGAAGCCTTCGTTACCTCAAGCAATTTGACGTAGAAGTAGTCTCAGATACAGTGTCTGAACGTGCAGTGGGACCGTTGATTGTCGGTATCGGCCTTTCACTGGGGGGACAACTGGTTATGCCTTGAACCCAGCTTGTGATCTTGGTCCTCGCATCATACACAGCCTTCTTCCAATTCCAAACAAGGGAGATGGGGACTGGTCTTATGCTTGGATTCCAGTTGTAGGACCTATCCTCGGTGTAGCCTTGGCTGTCCTCGTATTCTCACTTTTCTAAGATAAAAGAGCTATTTGCAACAGAGTTTGAGATGGAAGTCTCAGGCTCTTTTTTGTTTTTTGATGGCAAAAATATTGATATTTTAACTTATCTTAAAGTAAGCTAAAACCAACTTTTAAAATGACGGTAAACAGTTGAAAATTAGCATGATAAAGTGGTAAAATGGGAACAAGAAAAATAGTAAATGTATATTTGCATAAAAATTATTGAAAATTTACAAAAAGAAGTTAATTATGGATAAAAAGAAACCAATCTATGTAGGACAAACTGTCCTGTATTTTATTGTTCTACTTGGTTTGCTTTTACTTTTTAGTTACCTAGGACAAAAGTCAGGAAGTTTTATTTACAATGAATTTTAGTTTAAAGGAGAAGAATCATCGTGTCTAATAAGCCTATAAAAGATATGATTGAAGCGATTGAATATTTCGCCCAAACTCAACCTACCTTTCCAGTATACAATGTCTTAGGGCAAGAGCACACTTATGGTGATTTAAAGGCTGATTCAGATAGTTTGGCTGCAACCATTGATCAGCTAGGATTACCTGAAAAATCTCCAGTAGTCGTTTTTGGTGGTCAGGAGTATGAAATGTTGGCTACCTTTGTAGCTCTGACTAAGTCTGGTCATGCCTATATTCCAATCGATAGCCATTCGGCCTTGGAGCGCGTGTCTGCTATTCTTGAAGTGGCAGAGCCAAGCTTAATCATCGCCATCAATGAATTTCCATTGGAAAACCCAGCTGCTCCAATCATGTCCTTGGAGCAAGTGCGTGAAGCTTATGTGGCTCAGAATGCTTATGACTTGCAACATCCGGTAAAAGGGGATGATAACTACTACATTATCTTTACCTCAGGGACAACTGGGAAACCAAAAGGGGTGCAAATTTCGCACGATAACTTGCTCAGCTTTACCAACTGGATGATTACAGACAAGGAATTTGCAACGCCAGAGCGTCCGCAAATGTTGGCGCAACCACCCTATTCCTTTGACTTGTCTGTCATGTATTGGGCACCGACCTTGGCTCTTGGAGGAACCCTTTTGCTCTTCCGTCAGCCCATCACTCAAGACTTCAAACAACTCTTTGCAACCATCTTTTCTCTTCCGATTGCGATTTGGACTTCAACACCATCTTTCGCAGATATGGCCATGTTGTCTGAAGATTTCAATGCTGAAAAAGATGCCAGGGATTACCCATTTCTACTTTGATGGGGAGGAGTTGACCGTTAAAACCGCTCAGAAATTGCGCGAGCGTTTCCCAAATGCACGCATCATCAATGCCTACGGCCCAACGGAAGCGACGGTAGCTTTGTCGGCAGTCGCTATTACAGATGAGATGTTAGCGACTCTTAAACGCTTGCCAATCGGTTATACCAAAAAAGACTCTCCAACCTTCATCATTGATGAGGCAGGCAACAAATTGCCAAATGGGGCGCAAGGGGAAATCATCGTGTCTGGACCGGCTGTTTCAAAAGGTTATATGAATAATCCAGAGAAAACAACAGAAGCCTTCTTCGAATTTGAAGGTCTTCCAGCTTACCACACAGGCGATGTCGGAACCATGACGGACGAAGGCCTCCTTCTCTATGGTGGACGGATGGACTTCCAGATCAAGTTTAATGGCTATCGTATTGAACTAGAGGATGTCTCTCAAAACTTGAACAAATCCAAGTACGTTGAATCTGCTGTTGCAGTACCGCGCTACAACAAAGATCACAAGGTCCAAAAATCTCTAGCTTTATGTCATCTTAAAAGATGGGGTCAAAGGAACAGTTTGAGCGTGAAATTGATATTACCAAAGCCATTAAGGAAGATTTGGAGGATATCATGATGTCTTACATGATGCCGTCTAAGTTCCTTTACAGAAAGGAATTGCCACTAACTCCGAATGGCAAGATTGACATCAAAGGCTTAATCAATGAGGTAAATAATAGATGATGGATTTCCTAAAACAGCTACCTCATATTGAGCCTTATGGGAATCCACAGTACTTTTTGTACGTAATTACGGCTATCTTGCCAATCTTTATCGGACTTTTTTTCAAAAAACGTTTTGCCTGGTATGAAATATTGGTTAGTTTGTTCTTTATCGTAACTATGTTGACGGGGGGCAAGACTAATCAGATAGCTGCCTTAGGTATTTACCTGATATGGCAAATATTACTGGTACTTTTTTACAAGCAGTATCGAAAAGTCCGAGATGGCAAATGGATTTTCTACTTGGTGAGTCTATTATCGTTACTTCCCATCATTTTTGTCAAAGTGCAACCAGCTATTAATGGCACACAGTCTTTATTAGGATTTATTGGTATTTCCTATTTGACTTTTCGTTCGGTGGGAATCATTATTGAACTCAGAGATGGAGTCATTAAGGAATTAAAGTTGTGGGAGTATTTACGTTTTCTCCTCTTTATGCCGACTTTCTCAAGTGGTCCCATTGATCGTTTCAAACGTTTTAATGAAAATTATAAGACGATTCCAGAACGTGATGAGTTGATGGACATGCTAGCCGATTCAGTTCGGTATATCATGTTAGGATTTCTGTATAAATTTATCCTAGCTCATATTTTAGGTGAAATCTTATTACCTCCGCTAAAAAATCTAGCTTTGCAGACAGGTGGTCTCTTTAACTATTATGTGGTCGCAGTCATGTATACATTTGGTTTGGAGCTCTTCTTTGATTTTGCGGGTTATTCTATGTTTGCTTTGGCGATTTCAAATCTGATGGGAATTCGTAGTCCAATCAATTTCAACAAACCTTTCTTGTCGAGAGATTTGAAAGAGTTTTGGAATCGTTGGCACATGAGTTTATCTTTCTGGTTCCGTGACTTTGTCTTTATGCGCATGGTTATGTTGATGACGAGAAAGAAATTGTTTAAGAATCGAAATGTGACTTCAAGTGTCGCCTATATCCTGAATATGCTCCTTATGGGCTTCTGGCATGGGATAACATGGTTTTATATCGCTTACGGACTCTTTCATGGGATAGGCTTAGTGATGAATGATGCCCTGATTCGAAAGAAAAAGACGCTCAATAAGGAACGTAAGAAAGCAGGGCGACCTCCCTTGCTTGAGAATCGTTGGGCTCAGTTACTTGGCATGGTGCTAACCTTCCATGTCGTAATGGTTTCATTCTTAATCTTTTCTGGATTTTTGAATGATTTATGGTTTAAAAATAAAAGGAATTAAAAAAATGGATATCAAATCAGAAGTTATTGAAATTATTGATGAATTGTTTATGGAAGATGTTTCTGACATGATGGATGAGGATCTTTTGATGCAGGTGTCTTGGATAGTATGGGGACAGTTGAATTAATTGTGGAAATCGAAAACCGCTTTGATATTCGTGTCCCAGTTACAGAATTTGGTCGTGATGACTGGAATACAGCTAATAAAATCGTAGCAGGGATCACGGAGTTAAAGAATGCTTAAACGCCTGTGGTTAATCTTCGGGCCTATCTTTGTAGCGGGATTATTGGTTTTTCTTCTTATCTATTTCTATCCAAGTAGCCCAAGTCATAATCTCATGGAGGAAAAATATTCTGCCGCTTCTGTTAGTACAGAGAGCTTTAAGGAGAGAAGCCAAAAAGTGAGAGCCTTTACGGAACCCAATATGCGCTTTATTCCTTTTTTGGGCTCAAGTGAGTGGATTCGTTTTGATAGTGTGCATCCTGCGGTCTTGGCGGAGAAGTATAGTCGCCCCTACCGGCCCTACTTTTTAGGACAAGCAGGAGCAGCCTCTCTCAATCAGTATTTCGGTCTGCAGCAAATCTTACCAGAAATCGAGGAAAGACAGGCGGTATTTGTCATTTCGCCTCAGTGGTTTACAGAGGAGGACTATGAACCAGCATTCTTCCAAAACTACTTTAACAACGATCAGTTGGCAGCCTTTCTAGAAAATCAATCGGGAGATATAGCACCCAAACATGCAGCTAAACGTCTCTTAAAGCAAAATCCTGGAGTCTCTATGAAGGGGATCGTTGAGAAGCTGTCAAAGGGTGAGGAATTATCAGAGATCGACCATGCTATTATCAAGGCTTTTGCGCGTTTTAATGAGCGTCAGGCCTCTCTATTTGGGCAATTTTCCATTCGAGGAAAACTCAAGTACAAGGAACACGTGGAGAACTATTTAAAAGATCTTCCGGATCAATTTTCTTATGAAGAGTTAGAAAAAATTGCTCGAAAGGATGCAGAAGCCAATACCAGTAACAATGATATGGGAATTGAAAATCAATTTTATAAGACCCAGGTGAAAGACTACCTCGAGAAATATAAGGGCTATCAAAAGAATTATAATTTCCTCAAGTCCTCTGAGTACAATGATTTGCAGTTGGTCCTTAATCAATTTGCCAAATCAAAGGTCAATGTGCTCTTTGTTATTCAGCCTGTCAATAAAAAATGGATGGCCCATACAGAGCTCAGCGAGGAAATGTATCAACATGCTGTGGAAAAAATTCGTTACCAGTTAGAAAGTCAAGGTTTCACCAACATTGCTGACTTTTCTAAAAAAGGCGGAGATCCCTACTTTGTCAAGGACACCATTCACATTGGTTGGTTGGGGTGGCTGGCTTTTGATAAGGTTGTCAATCCCTTCTTGACGGATCCGAAACCAGCTCCAGACTACAAGATGAATGATCGTTTCTTTAGCCAAGATTGGGCGAACTACGATGGTAACATCAAAAATTTTCAATAATAATATAGAAAAGAGTTTGAGCTTTTTGTTCAGACTTTTTTTGTTTGAAATGTCGGATAGTTTACCTTCAAAAAGGCTCAAAAAGTTTTCAAAAATCATGAGAAATAGCGTATAATGGTAGAAAGAAAGAAGAAGGAAAGGGATTCCAAAATGAATAAACGTTTCTTGTTGCCTGTCCTATCGACAGCCCTATTAGCTCCAGCCTTTTTAGCTGGACAAGTCTATGCTGAAGAAAGTACTAATTCTTCAGAAGTTACAGAAGTTGTGAGCACTGCAGAAGCACCAGTAGTAGCAGCGACTCCTGAGGTTGTTACAAGTACGGCAACACCAGCTGAAGAGGTTGCACCTCAAAAAGAAGAAGCAGATACTGTTATCTTGCATACCAATGACGTGCATGGTCGTATCGTAGAAGAAAAAGGAGTAATTGGAGATGCCAAGCTCGCGACAGTTATTGAGAAGGAGCGAGAAAAGGACAACCAAACGACTCTAGTAGTGGATGCAGGTGATGCCTTCCAAGGTCTGCCGATTTCAAACTCTACAAAGGGTGAAGCTCGTGCCAAAATCCTAAATGAGATGGGCTACGATGCTATGGCTGTAGGAAATCACGAGTTTGACTTTGGACTTGACGAAGCTAAAAAATACAAAGAAATCTTGAACTTCCCACTGCTTAGCTCAAATACTTATGTTAATGGAGCTCGTCTATTTGAAGCAGCAACAATTGTTGATAAGAACAAGGATGTTGCAGGTGATGAATTTGTTGTCATCGGTGTGACAACACCTGAAACAGCTACCAAGACCCACCCTAAAAATGTTAAAGGCGTAACCTTTACAGAACCTATTGCAGAGGTTAACAAGGTTATCGAAGAAATTCAAGCTAAAGCCTTGGCAGAAGGCAAAGACTACAAACACTATGTTGTCCTTGCTCACTTGGGAGTTGATACAACAACACCTGTAGAATGGCGTGGTTCAACACTTGCCGAAGCACTTTCAAAAAATCCTTTGTTGAAAGGTAAACGTGTTACAGTGATTGATGGTCACTCTCATACAGTAGAATCGACTACCTATGGGGACAATGTGACCTACAACCAGACAGGAAGCTATCTCCATAATGTCGGTAAAATCACTTACAAATCTCGTCAATTATTAGGAAATCCAAGCCAGGTACCTGCTGCAGATGCTAAGAAATTAGAAGCCAATCCAAAGATTGCAGCCATGGTCAAAGAAATCAAACAAAAGTATGACGCTGAAAATGCTGTAGAAGTTGTTTCAAATAGTCCAGTTGAATTGAACGGTGACCGTGAAAATGTCCGTGTCCGTGAAACCAACCTTGGAAATGTCGTCGCAGATTCTCTCTACCAGTATGGTCAAACAGGATTTAGTCATCCAACAGATATCGCTGTGACAAATGGTGGAGGCTTGCGTGAAACAATTGCCAAGGATAAACCAATTACAAAAGGAAATGTCATTGCAGTCTTGCCATTTGGAAACACAATCTCACAAATTCAAGTAACTGGTCAACAAGTTCTGGATATGTTTGAAAAATCACTCGGCTCTATCTTGCAGGTTGATAAGGCAGGAAAAACTGTCTTGGATGAAAATGGTCAACCATTGCTAGAACCAAGTGGTGGATTCTTACAGATTTCAGGAGCTAAGGTCTACTACGATACAAACCTAGTCGCAGGTAAACGCGTCTTGGCTATTCAAGTGAAGAATCGTGCAACTGGTCTTTATGAAAAACTAGATTTGACGAAAATCTACTACCTAGCAACCAATGACTTCCTTGCAGCAGGTGGTGACGGTTATACCATGCTTGGTGGTGCTAGAGAAGAAGGTCCTTCAATGGATGCTGCTTTTGAAGACTATCTAAAAACAGCTGATTTGACTCAGTATGAAAAGGTAAATCCAAATTCACGCACGATTTCTGTGGACTCAAAAACATTTAAACTTCCTGAAGAAGGTAAAGAGCAAGATCCAGCTAAACCAGTAGAAGACCAAGCAACAAAACCGACTCAACCTTCTACTGTAAAAGTTGATTATAAGGTTGCAGATAAGTTTGATAAGAAAACAGTAGTCTCAGAGAAACTACTTCCAAATACAGGTAGTGAGCAATCTATTTTCATGATGCTATTGGGTATGATTCTTGGAGTGACAGCCCTCTGGACTAGCCGTAAACAAGAAAAATAATTCTAAAGGATGAAAACATCTCAGGTGTTTTCATCTTTTTTCTTGACTCCTTGCTTGGATGTGATATACTTAACTAGTAAAGGAATGGTGTGAAAACCTTGTATTTATAGAAATTCCGTTCTGAGAAAGGAGCAAATCATGAGACAGTTGGCAAAGATATCGATCGTTTTTTAAATGAGATTATTCTCAAGGCGGAAAACCAACATGAAATTCTCATTGGTCATTGCACCAGTGATGTGGCCTTGACCAATACTCAGGAGCATATTCTCATGCTTTTATCAGAGGAGTCGCTAACCAACTCTGAGTTGGCGCGTCGTCTCAATGTCAGTCAAGCTGCCGTTACCAAGGCTATCAAATCCTTGGTTAAAGAGGGGATGTTAGAGACATCTAAGGATCCCAAGGATGCGCGCGTTATCTTCTATCGATTGACAGATTTAGCACGACCAATTGCTGAGGAACACCACCATCATCATGAGCACACCCTCTCGACTTATGAGCAGGTTGCCACTCAGTTCACACCAAACGAACAAAAAATTATCCAGCGGTTTTTAACTGCTTTAGTAGGAGAAATCAAGTAATGAGATACATCACAGTAGAGGATTTGTCCTTCTATTATGACAAGGAACCTGTGCTTGAGCATATCAATTACAGTGTTGATAGTGGGGAATTTGTCACCCTTACTGGGGAAAATGGAGCAGCCAAGACAACGCTAATCAAGGCTAGTCTTGGAATTCTTCAACCACGAATTGGGAAAGTAACCATCTCAAAGACAAATATTCATGGGAAAAAATTAAGAATTGCCTATCTTCCCCAGCAGATCGCCAGTTTTAATGCGGGCTTTCCAAGTACTGTTTATGAGTTTGTCAAATCAGGTCGCTACCCAAGAAAGGGCTGGTTCCGTCGTTTGAATGCTCACGATGAAGAACACATCAAGGCTAGTTTAAACTCAGTTGGCATGTGGGAACATCGGGATAAACGCATTGGTTCTCTCTCTGGCGGACAAAAGCAAAGGGCGGTTATTGCACGTATGTTTGCTTCAGATCCGGATATCTTTATCTTGGATGAGCCGACAACAGGGATGGATGCTGGCACCAAGAATGAATTTTATGAGCTCATGCACCATAGTGCCCACCATCATGGCAAGGCTGTTTTGATGATTACTCACGATCCTGAAGAAGTCAAGGATTACGCAGATCGCAATATCCACCTTGTCCGTGACCAAGATTCGCCATGGCGTTGTTTCAATGTCCATGAAAATGATCAGGAGGTGGACCATGTTTAATCTATTTTCTTATGATTTTATGCAGCGGGCCTTTTTGGCTGTTATTGCCATGAGTCTCTTTTCGCCAGTACTGGGAACCTTCCTCATCTTGCGTCGTCAAAGTCTCATGAGTGATACACTGAGTCACGTCTCACTTTCGGGTGTTGCCTTTGGTTTGGTTTTAGGGATTTCTCCGACCATCTCGACTATTGCTATTGTCTTGATTGCCGCGGTCTTTCTTGAATATCTCCGTACGGTTTACAAGAGCTTTATGGAGATTGGGACAGCTATTCTCATGTCTACAGGACTTGCAGTTTCACTCATTGTTATGAGTAAGGGGAAGAGTTCTAGCTCTATGAGTTTGGATCAATACCTTTTTGGTTCTATTGTGACTATTAGTCAAGAACAGGTAATTGGACTCTTTGTCATTGCAGCGGTTGTTTTAATCCTGACCTTCCTCTTTTTAAGACCCATGTACATCTTAACTTTTGACGAGGATACAGCTTTTGTAGATGGTCTTCCAGTGCGTACCATGTCAATTCTCTTTAATATGGTAACGGGTGTGGCTATCGCTCTCATGATCCCAGCTGCGGGAGCACTTTTGGTATCAACTATCATGGTCTTGCCAGCTAGTATCGCTTTACGTCTAGGGAAGAACTTTAGTTCGGTGATGATTCTTGCCAGCGTTATTGGTTTTCTAGGTATGGTAGCAGGGCTTTATATATCCTATTATGCAGAGACACCACCGAGTGCAAGTATTACCATTATCTTTGTAGTTGTCTTTTTGTTAGTCAGCTTACTCAAACGTTTTATAAAATAGGAGAAAGAAATGAAAAAACTAGGCCTACTTTTGGCAAGTCTTGTGACGGTATTCTTAGTGGCTTGTTCCAATCAAAAACAGGCAGACGGAAAATTAAATATCGTCACAACTTTCTATCCTGTCTACGAATTTACCAAGCAAGTAGCAGGAGATACAGCCAATGTCGAGCTCTTGATTGGGGCAGGGACAGAACCACATGATTATGAACCATCGCCTAAGGCAGTTGCTAAAATCCAAGACGCTGATGCCTTCGTTTATGAAAATGAGAACATGGAAACATGGGTTCCCAAGCTTTTAGATTCACTAGATGCGAAAAAAGTAAAAACAATCAAGGCTACTGGAGATATGTTGCTTCTTCCAGGTAGTGAAGAAGAGGAAGACCATGACCATGGTGAAGAAGGCCATCATCACGAGTATGACCCTCATGTATGGTTGTCTCCTGCGCGTGCAATCAAACTTGTAGAGCACATCCGTGACAGTTTATCAGCTGACTATCCTGATAAAAGCAACCTTTGAGCAAAATGCAGCAGCCTATATCGAAAAATTGCAAGCCTTGGATAAGGCCTATACTGAAGGACTTTCTAGTGCTAAACAAAAGAGTTTTGTGACTCAACACGCTGCCTTTCGTTACTTAGCTTTAGACTACGGACTCAATCAAGTTTCTATCTCAGGTCTTTCCCCAGATGCGGAGCCATCAGCAAGCCGTTTGGCAGAATTGACCGAGTACATCAAGAAAAACAAAATTTCTTATATCTACTTTGAAGAAAATGCTTCTCAAGCCCTAGCGAATACCCTCTCAAAAGAAACAGGAGTGAAGTTAGATGTTCTGAATCCTCTTGAAAGCTTGACCGAAGAGGACATGAAAGCTGGAGAAAACTATATCTCTGTCATGGAGAAAAACCTCAAGGCACTCGAGCAGACAACTGATCAGGCAGGAGCAGAGATTGAACCAGAAAAGGCAGAGGAAACTAAAACCGTTCAAAATGGCTACTTTGAGGATGCAGATGTTAAGGACCGTACCCTAAGTGATTATGCTGGTAACTGGCAGTCTGTCTATCCTTTCCTTGAGGATGGGACTCTTGACCAAGTCTTTGAATACAAGGCTAAATTGACTGGTAAGATGACCAAGGATGAATATAAGGCCTACTATCAAAAGGGTTACCAAACAGATGTGACCAAGATTAACATCACGGATAACACTATGGAATTCATCCAAGGTGACCAAAGTAAAAAATATACATACAAGTATGTCGGCAAGAAAATCTTGACCTATAAGAAAGGGAATCGAGGAGTTCGTTATCTCTTTGAAGCGACAGATGCGGACGCTGGACAATTTAAGTATGTTCAGTTTAGCGACCACAATATCGCACCAGTTAAGACTGGGCACTTCCATATCTTCTTTGGAGGTACTAGCCAGGAAGCCCTCTTTGAAGAGATGGACAACTGGCCAACCTACTATCCAGAGAATTTATCTGGTCAAGAGATTGCCCAAGAAATGTTGGCTCATTAAATCCAAACAATCCTTCCTACATGGGGAGGATTTTTCTTGTTTTATCAGCGTTGAGCATCTGGGTTGACATTGGTTGGGAAGGGTGTATAATAGATGTAATAAATACAGTTACAACAAAGCGAGGTTTTCTATGGTTTACGAATATAATAGTCGCATTCATTTGGCAGAGGTGGCTTTAAATATTAGAGATTTAGCAGGTCAGACTGCTTTTTATCACCAATTACTAGGTTTGGAGATTTTGAATCAATCGGAAAAAGAAGTTCTTCTAGGTGCTGGAGGAAAACCGCTAGTAAAACTGATCAAAACAGAAGATACAAGCAATCCTAAGCAGGGCTACGGACTTTACCATTTGGCCTTGCTTTTACCGACTCGTGAAGATTTGGCAAATCTTTTTAAACACTTGTTAGACTTAAAGATTCCATTAGTTGGTGGAGCTGGTCATGGCTATAGTGAGGCTATCTATCTAGAAGACCTGGAGGGTAATGGCATAGAACTCTATAGAGATAAGCCTGTGACAGTCTGGGATATTCGTGAGGATGGCCGTATTATTGGGGTCACAGAAGAGTTGTCTGCCCAAGATATCTACCAACTAGGAAAAGAAATCGAGCCTTTTGCAATTGCAAGTGGGACTCGCATGGGCCATGTTCACCTATCTGTTAAGAATAGCCGAGAAGCGAGTGTGTTCTACCAAGAGTCTCTTGGTCTTGAGGATAAATTCACGATTCCACATGCCAGTTGGATAGCATCAGGGGATTATCATCATCATTTGGCTGTCAATGAATGGGGTGGTAAAAACTTAGCTCCTCGTGAGCATGGAATGGTAGGTCTTGCCTACTATGTGGTTGAAGTTGAGAATAAGGAGTTTTTGGTCAATTTGTTTACGCAAGCACAGGATAGGCAAGGGCAACTTCAATGGATTTCCTCTTCTGAATTCTCCGTTACAGATAAAGACGGCATTGTTACTCGAGTGAGGGTGGAGGTCTAAAAGGTTTTAGCTTTAGGGAAAGAGATACTTTTGACAAGGGTTTTCATTAGAGATATAATGAGGAAAAATTGTTCAAGGAAAAAGAGATGACAAAACCAAAGTATATTACTCGCCTTAAACGTTCTGAAGGTCAATTGCGGGGGATCCAAAAAATGATGGAGGAGGAGCGTGATTGCGCCGATATCATCACTCAGCTTACAGCCGTTCGCTCCAGTATCGATCGTGTGATTGAGTTGATCATTACGGAAAATTTGACGGCTTGTATCAATGATCCTCTAGAGGATTCCCAAGCGCAGAAGGAACGTTTAGAAAAAGCTGTTCAATACTTGATTAAACGTAAGTAAACTGAACACTTCTATGCTATAATAGTAGTGAATACACAGATATAAGAAGTGGCTCTTTACAGAAGTCAATAAACTACTAGCATCATTGTTTCAAGCAACTTAGATGAAGTTGCATGAGGAGATTCGATAGACTCATTTGAAAGGATCTTGGCAAATAGCAAATGATATGATTCTTATCCCAGATGAGCTAACCAGGTTTTAAGCTGGACCATTGGGACCTGATTTTGTGCAAATCTATCAGGGTCAAGGGGCAGATAGACTTTCTTGTGAAATTAGTGTTACAAATCCATACGATCATTTATGGAAAAACAGGCTTGGATGTGGAAGTATTGTTTTTCGTGATTCACAAGCCATCTTAGAGCAGAGCATACTGCCTGATTTTAAAAATTGGAGTGTTAGAACAGATATGAGAACAAGTGAAACCTACTTAGAAATCGCTCAACTATTAACCAGTAATCAGGAAATTTTGGAAAGTTTGAAAGTCTGTTTTGAGACACCGCAAACTTATTTCCAAGAGCATGCTGATCGATATGATGAACGTTGTATTGATGCAGAGGATGACGAGGCAAGGCTCCAATGGATTGGCCTAGCGGATGAGTTGCTAGAGAGTGGTAGTTTTGTGGAGTTAGACTGGAAAACGGAGAAGGAAGATTTTCTCTATGAGCTAGAAACCTTGGTTATGAGATACAAGCTCCCTTTGCAGGAGGAGTGGTTCAAAGAGGATGGGGATATTCCGTTGTGGGCTCAAACTCTGGATCAAGAGTGGGAGTCGCTAGGCTTCTGTCTAGCAGCTATGGACATTGATAGCGATAGCTATGTCCTCTTTCCGTGTCAAGTAAGAGATTTGTCAAACCTTATCACCCTTAGTCAAAAAGTAAATCAGCGCTTTGACTATGCTAAAAATATGTAATTGCTAGTAGATTAAAGGAGTGAATCCAGGATGACTTTTGCTTTTAAAGATGCACCCGACACAGCCTGTATCATTTGCCAACATGTTTTGGATAGGAAAAATCCGATTACCTTTATCTCCCACGATGAAGAGGATGGGATGTGGCAATTTTTGTGTTCAGAAGATCATATCCTAGAGGACGTCCGCCTTGTTTCCTTAGCTGAAGCATTTCAAATAGATGAGTCCATCGGTCAAGCTGCGGATTTGCCTAGAGGCTTTGTGATGGAACGGACAGAGGCTAAAGGTAGATGGAAGGCATATTCGTCATCAGCAGTGGAATCATAGCTTAAGTCTTAAAAAGTCCTTTTGTTAAAAGTGTAAATGAAACCGATAATCCTTAGAATCCAGTTGTAGCTACAAACATACACTTAGGAGGTAGCAAGATGGAATTGTACAGTAAAGTAGTGGAAAAGCTAGAAGAGTTAGCTATTTCCTTTGAAGTTGTGGAGCATGAGCCTGCCCTAACGACTGAGCAAGCAGATAGTTTTATCGAAGGAATCGAGGGTGTTCGCACCAAAACCATGTTTCTAACTAACAAAAAGAAAACAGCTTTTTATCTTGTCATTATGGATGATAAAAAACGTCTGGATATGGAGTTGTTGAAGGATTTGATAGGGGCCAATAGGATTCGTATGGCTTCTCCTGAGAGTCTCTTTGAAAAAATGAGCTTGCCCGCAGGAGTTGTTTCTCCCTTTGGTTTGCTTAACAATGCTGACAAAGATATTCAAGTTTATTTCGACAAAGAAATTATGTCGGAAAGACGAATGAGTTTTCACCCTAATACTAACGAGAAAACCCTCTTTTTAGATAGGACAGATTTACTGAAATACTTAGAATCCATTGGCTATCAAGCTCATATCATTGAATTATAAAGTTCAAAAGAGGATGACTATCAAGTTTTCAAAATCAGAAAAACGCCTACTATCAAGTGTTGACAAAACTTGACGGTAGGCGTTTTATTATGGGGAAGTATGCTGAATTTTCACTTCCATTTTATACTCAATGAAAATCAAAGAGCAAACTAGGAAGCGAGCCGCAGGCTGTACTTGAGTACGGCAAGACGAAGCTGACGTGGTTTGAAGAGATTTTTGAAGAGTATTAATCTCATCCAACCTATTGTGCTGCTTCTACTTGGCCTGGCCAGTGGTTCATGCCACCTTCTACATTTGTGACCTTGAGCCCTTGGGCACTAAGGAAGGAGCAGGCAGATGCGGAGCGAGCTCCACCTTGGCAGATGATATAGTATTCTTGATCGTCTTTGAGTTCTTTGTAGCCTTGCTCCAAGCTACTTAGTGGCAGATTTTTTGCACTAGGTGCATGTCCTGCTTGGTATTCATGTACTTCACGTACATCGATAAGATTGAGTTCTTGGTTTTGATATTTTTCATAAAAGTCAGCCATGCTGATACTAGTTTCCATATTCGACTCCTTCTGGGTTAGCCATTTTGTATAGGGAACGCCGTCAAGTTTTTGGACGGTAAATCCTGCTTGCTTGAGGATGCTCTTAGCCATACAGCTCCAAGACTGCTGTGGCAGCTGACAGTGTAGGCTTGGTTCTTGTCTAGTTCCTCCAAGCCTTCATGCCACCTCTAACATTGATGACATCATAGCCTTTTTTCTTTAGTTTTTTTGCAGCTATCTTACTACGAACACCAGACTGACAAATGACATAAAGTGTTTCTTTTGTCTCTGGTTTATAAGAACCAATTTCAGTTAGGGGAACATTCTTGGCGCTTTCGATGTGGCCTCTGCCAAATTCCGTAGGCGTCCGAACATCTAGTAGCTGAATGGGTTCCTTGAGTTTAGCTTCTAACTCGCTGGTAGAAATACTGTCAATTTTTGTAAACAAGTGAAACATAGGCACCTCCAAATATACCCTTATGGGGTATATTAAACCACTAAGTATAGTTTTTGTCAAGAAAGTTGAATTGACAAGCATTCTTTCTTATTTAGAAAAGTTTTTGTGCTTTTCCAGTATGTTAGATGATACACTACAAACAAAGGAGAACCGTTTTTTCAGTTGGTCGGCAGGATATATCATATAAGTGATTCTAATTATTCAAGAACGGACCAATGAAAACATTCTTTTCTGAAAACAAGCCCTATCAATATTTCAGGCAAAAAAATCGTTCAAAACCCTTGAAAAATCAAAGAAAATTAGGTATAATATGAATAATCATTTGTCGTAGGTTTTGTCTGAAATATTGTCCAGGCAAGGCTCACAGCAGTTAAATCTTCTTACAAAAGTCAGATTTAGCTGCTCTTTTTGTGCTTTTTTTCAGGTTTTCTAGTGTTTGTAACAAAGATTTAAAAGATTCTGAAAATTAGTTAAGGGGGATAAGGTGATAGAAGGTTTACAACCTTTTGACGATAATCAAAGGCCTGAGACGACTAGGCTTGAAACTTTATTTTAAAGGAGAATCATCTTGGCAGGACATGACGTTCAATACGGGAAACATCGTACCCGTCGTAGTTTTTCAAGAATCAAAGAAGTTCTTGACTTACCAAATTTGATTGAAATTCAAACAGATTCATTCAAAGATTTCCTAGATCACGGTCTTAAGGAAGTATTTGAAGATGTATTGCTAATTTCAAACTTTCACAGACACAATGGAGTTGGAATTTGTTGGCTACGAAAATCAAAGAACCTAAATATACGCTAGAGGAAGCACGTATCCACGATGCCAGCTACTCAGCACCTATCTTTGTAACCTTCCGCTTGATTAACAAAGAAACTGGCGAAATTAAAACCCAGGAAGTATTCTTTGGTGATTTCCCAATCATGACTGAGATGGGAACCTTCATCATCAACGGTGGTGAACGAATTATCGTATCACAGTTGGTGCGTTCTCCAGGTGTTTACTTTAATGACAAGGTAGACAAAAATGGTAAAGTGGGTTACGGTTCAACTGTTATCCCTAACCGTGGAGCTTGGTTGGAACTTGAAAGCGACTCAAAAGACATCGCCTATACTCGTATTGACCGTACTCGTAAGATTCCATTTACGACCTTGGTTCGTGCGCTTGGTTTCTCAGGTGATGACGAAATCTTTGATATCTTTGGTGACAGCGACCTCGTTCGTAATACTGTTGAAAAAGATATCCATAAAAATCCAATGGACTCTCGTACAGACGAAGCTTTGAAAGAAATCTATGAGCGTCTTCGTCCAGGTGAGCCTAAGACTGCTGAAAGCTCACGTAGCTTGCTAGTGGCTCGTTTCTTTGATCCACGCCGCTATGATTTGGCAGCTGTTGGTCGTTACAAGATCAATAAAAAACTCAATGTTAAAACACGCTTGCTTAACCAAACCATTGCAGAGCCATTGGTAGATCCTGAAACTGGTGAAATCTTGGTAGAAGCTGGGACAGTTATGACTCGCAGCGTTATTGAAAGTATCGAAAGTCATTTGGATGGCGACTTGAACAAGATTGTCTACATTCCAAATGATGCTGCCGTAGTAACAGAACCAGTTGTTCTTCAAAAATTCAAGGTTGTTGCACCAACTGATCCAGACCGTGTTGTAACTATTATCGGTAATGCTAATCCAGATGACAAGGTTCGCATCGTAACTCCTGCGGATATCTTGGCTGAGATGAGCTACTTCCTCAACTTGGCTGAAGGTATTGGTCGTGTCGATGATATCGACCACCTTGGGAACCGTCGTATCCGTAGCTGTTGGTGAATTGCTTGCTAACCAAGTACGTCTAGGACTTTCTCGTATGGAACGTAATGTCCGTGAACGTATGTCTGTTCAGGACAATGAAGTCTTAACACCACAACAAATTATCAACATCCGTCCTGTAACAGCTGCGGTTAAAGAATTCTTTGGTTCATCACAGTTGTCACAGTTCATGGACCAGCACAACCCTCTTTCTGAGTTGTCTCACAAACGTCGTTTGTCAGCCTTAGGACCTGGTGGTTTGACACGTGACCGTGCAGGATATGAAGTACGTGACGTGCACTACACTCACTATGGTCGTATGTGTCCAATCGAGACACCTGAAGGACCTAACATCGGTTTGATCAACAACTTGTCATCTTACGGTCACTTGAACAAATATGGTTTTGTTCAAACACCATATCGTAAGGTTGACCGTGAAACAGGCAAAGTAACTAACGAAATCGTTTGGTTGACTGCCGATGAAGAGGATGAATTTACTGTAGCGCAGGCTAACTCACGCCTTAACGAAGATGGCACATTTGCTGAGAAAACAGTTATGGGACGTCATCAAGGGGTCAACCAAGAGTACCCAGCTAGCGTTGTAGATTATATGGACGTATCACCTAAGCAGGTAGTTGCCGTTGCGACAGCATGTATTCCTTTCTTGGAAAACGACGACTCCAACCGTGCCCTCATGGGTGCCAACATGCAACGTCAGGCTGTTCCTTTGATCAATCCAAAAGCACCTTACGTTGGTACTGGTATGGAATACCAAGCAGCCCATGACTCAGGAGCTGCAGTTATTGCACAACATGGTGGTAAAGTTACCTATGCGGATGCGGACAAGGTAGAAGTTCGTCGTGAAGATGGTTCATTGGATGTTTACCATATTCAAAAATTCCGTCGTTCAAACTCAGGTACTGCCTACAACCAACGTACCCTTGTTCGAGTTGGTGATCTTGTAGAAAAAGGTGACTTTATCGCTGACGGACCTTCTATGGAAAATGGGGAAATGGCGCTTGGACAAAACCCAATCGTTGCCTACATGACATGGGAAGGTTACAACTTCGAGGATGCCGTTATCATGAGCGAACGCTTGGTTAAAGACGATGTTTATACATCTGTCCACCTTGAAGAATACGAATCAGAAACGCGCGATACAAAGCTTGGACCTGAAGAAATTACTCGTGAAATTCCAAACGTTGGTGAAGATGCTCTTAAAGACCTTGACGAAATGGGGATTATCCGTATCGGTGCTGAGGTTAAAGAAGGGGACATCCTTGTAGGTAAAGTAACACCTAAGGGTGAGAAAGACCTTTCAGCTGAAGAACGTCTCTTGCACGCTATCTTCGGAGACAAGTCTCGTGAAGTTCGTGATACTTCTCTTCGTGTACCACACGGTGCCGATGGTGTTGTTCGTGATGTTAAGATCTTTACACGTGCAAATGGAGATGAATTGCAATCAGGTGTTAACATGCTGGTTCGAGTTTACATCGCTCAAAAACGTAAGATCAAGGTCGGAGATAAGATGGCCGGACGTCACGGAAACAAAGGGGTTGTCCTCTCGTATCGTTCCTGTAGAAGACATGCCTTACCTTCCAGACGGAACTCCAGTCGACATCATGTTGAACCCACTTGGGGTACCATCACGTATGAATATCGGTCAGGTTATGGAGCTCCACCTTGGTATGGCAGCTCGTACCCTTGGTATTCACATCGCAACACCAGTCTTTGACGGAGCAAGTTCTGAAGATCTTTGGTCAACTGTTAAAGAAGCTGGTATGGATAGCGATGCTAAGACTATCCTTTACGATGGACGTACTGGTGAGCCATTTGACAACCGTGTATCAGTTGGTGTCATGTACATGATCAAACTTCACCACATGGTTGATGATAAATTGCACGCTCGTTCTGTCGGACCTTACTCGACCGTTACCCAACAACCACTCGGAGGTAAAGCTCAGTTTGGTGGACAACGTTTCGGTGAGATGGAGGTTTGGGCGCTTGAAGCCTATGGTGCATCAAACGTACTTCAAGAAATCTTGACTTACAAGTCTGACGATATCAACGGACGTTTGAAAGCATATGAAGCTATTACAAAAGGAAAACCAATTCCAAAACCAGGTGTTCCAGAATCCTTCCGAGTTCTTGTTAAAGAATTGCAATCACTTGGTCTTGACATGCGTGTCCTTGACGAAGATGATCAAGAAGTTGAACTTCGTGATCTTGACGAGGGCATGGACGAAGATGTCATCCACGTAGATGACCTTGAAAAAGCACGTAAAAAAGCTGCTGAAGAAGCAAAAGCTGCTTTTGAAGCTGAAGAAGGTGCAAAAGCGGAAGCAACAGAAGAAGCTACTGAACAAGAATAAGTAGCTCACTTAGAATAGAAAGGGAAGAAATAGTGGTTGACGTAAATCGTTTTAAAAGTATGCAAATCACACTAGCTTCTCCAAGCAAAGTCCGTTCATGGTCTTATGGAGAAGTCAAAAAACCTGAAACAATCAATTACCGTACGTTGAAACCAGAACGTGAAGGACTATTTGACGAAGTCATCTTTTGGTCCTACAAAAGACTGGGAATGTGTTTGTGGTAAATACAAACGCATTCGTTACAGAGGAATTGTTTGTGACCGTTGTAGGGTTGAAGTAACGCGTAGGAAAGTTCGTCGTGAGCGTATGGGGCACATCGAATTAAAAGCTCCTGTATCTCACATCTGGTACTTCAAGGGGATTCCAAGCCGTATGGGCTTGACCCTTGATATGAGCCCTCGTGCCCTCGAGGAAGTTATCTACTTTGCGGCTTATGTGGTGATTGATCCGAAGGATACACCGCTTGAGCACAAGTCTATCATGACAGAGCGTGAATACCGTGAGCGCTTGCGTGAGTATGGTTATGGCTCATTCGTTGCCAAAATGGGTGCCGAAGCTATCCAAGATCTTTTGAAACAAGTAGATCTTGAAAAAGAAATTGCTGAACTCAAAGAAGAGTTGAAAACAGCAACTGGACAAAAACGTATCAAAGCGATTCGTCGTTTGGATGTTTTGGATGCCTTTTACAAGTCTGGAAACAAACCTGAATGGATGATTCTCAACATCCTTCCGGTTATTCCACCAGATCTTCGTCCAATGTTGCAGTTGGATGGTGGCCGTTTTGCCTCATCTGACTTGAACGACCTGTACCGCCGTGTTATCAACCGTAACAACCGTTTGGCTCGTTTGCTTGAGTTGAATGCACCAGGTATCATCGTTCAAAATGAGAAGCGTATGCTTCAAGAAGCGGTTGACGCTTTGATTGACAATGGTCGTCGTGGTCGTCCAATTACAGGACCAGGTAGCCGTCCACTGAAATCATTGAGCCACATGCTCAAAGGTAAACAAGGACGCTTCCGTCAAAACTTGCTCGGTAAACGTGTTGACTTCTCAGGACGTTCTGTAATCGCCGTTGGTCCAACTCTTAAGATGTACCAATGTGGTGTGCCACGTGAAATGGCTATCGAGCTCTTTAAACCATTTGTCATGCGTGAAATCGTAGCTCGCGATATTGTGCAAAACGTCAAAGCTGCTAAACGCTTGGTAGAACGCGGAGACGAGCGTATCTGGGATATCCTTGAAGAAGTAATCAAAGAACACCCAGTACTTCTTAATCGCGCACCGACCCTTCACCGTTTGGGTATCCAAGCCTTCGAGCCAGTCTTGATTGATGGTAAGGCCCTTCGCTTGCACCCACTTGTCTGTGAAGCTTACAATGCTGACTTTGACGGGGACCAAATGGCCATCCACGTACCGCTTTCAGAAGAAGCCCAAGCAGAAGCTCGTATCTTGATGCTAGCTGCTGAGCATATCTTGAACCCGAAAGATGGTAAACCAGTTGTTACTCCATCTCAGGACATGGTTTTGGGTAACTACTACTTGACCATGGAAGAAGCTGGTCGTGAAGGTGAAGGAATGGTCTTCAAAGACCGTGACGAAGCGGTTATGGCTTACCGTAATGGTTATGTTCACCTCCACTCACGTGTTGGTATCGCAACAGACAGCCTCAACAGCCTTGGACAGAAGAGCAAAAACATAAGGTCTTGCTCACAACAGTTGGTAAAATCCTCTTCAACGACATCATGCCAGAGGGGCTACCATACTTGCAAGAACCAAACAATGCCAACTTGACAGAAGGCGTTCCAGCCAAATACTTCTTGCCACTTGGTGGAGATATCAAGGATGCTATCAGCAAACTTGAACTTAACCCTCCATTCAAGAAGAAAAACCTTGGAAATATCATCGCTGAAATCTTCAAACGTTTCCGTACGACAGAAACTTCTGCCCTACTTGACCGTATGAAGAACCTCGGTTACCACCACTCAACTCTTGCAGGATTGACAGTGGGTATCGCCGATATCCCAGTCGTTGATGACAAGGCTGAAATCATTGAAGAATCACACAAACGTGTAGAACAAATCACCAAACAATTCCGTCGTGGTATGATCACAGACGACGAGCGATACAATGCCGTTACAGCTGAATGGCGTGCTGCTCGTGAAAAACTTGAGAAACGTTTGATTGCCAACCAAGATCCTAAGAACCCAATCGTTATGATGATGGACTCTGGAGCCCGTGGTAACATCTCAAACTTCTCACAGCTTGCCGGTATGCGTGGTCTGATGGCTGCTCCGAACGGACGTATCATGGAATTGCCAATCCTTTCAAACTTCCGCGAAGGTTTGTCAGTACTCGAAATGTTCTTCTCAACTCACGGTGCGCGTAAAGGTATGACCGATACGGCCCTTAAGACAGCCGACTCAGGTTACTTGACTCGTCGTTTGGTTGACGTTGCCCAAGACGTTATCATCCGTGAGGACGACTGTGGAACTGACCGTGGTCTCTTGATCCGCTCTATCGCAGAAGGAAAAGAGATGATCGAGTCTCTCGAAGAGCGTCTCAATGGTCGTTACACTAAGAAAACTGTTAAACATCCAGAAACTGGTGCAGTGATCATCGGTCCAAATGAGTTGATTACAGAAGACAAGGCGCGTGAAATTGTCAACGCTGGTGTGGAAGAAGTGACTATCCGCTCTGTATTTACATGTAACACTCGTCACGGTGTCTGCCGTCACTGTTATGGTATCAACTTGGCGACTGGTGATGCGGTTGAAGTTGGTGAAGCAGTTGGTACAATCGCTGCCCAATCTATCGGAGAACCTGGTACACAGCTTACAATGCGTACCTTCCACACGGGTGGGGTTGCCTCAAATACCGATATCACTCAGGGTCTTCCTCGTGTCCCAAGAAATCTTTGAAGCCCGCAATCCTAAAGGGGAAGCGGTTATCACAGAGGTTAAAGGACAAGTTACAGCTATCGAAGAAGATGCATCAACTCGTACCAAGAAAGTCTTTGTTAAGGGTGAAACTGGAGAAGGGGAATATGTCGTTCCATTTACCGCTCGTATGCGTGTTGAAGTTGGAGACCAAGTAGCGCGTGGTGCAGCATTGACAGAAGGTTCTATCCAACCGAAACGTCTCCTTGCTGTTCGTGATGTCTTGTCAGTTGAAACCTACCTTCTCGGTGAAGTACAAAAAGTTTACCGTAGCCAAGGGGTAGAAATCGGTGACAAACACATTGAGGTAATGGTTCGTCAAATGATCCGTAAAGTTCGTGTTATGGATCCAGGAGACACAGATCTTCTCATGGGAACTCTTATGGATATCAATGACTTTACAGATGCCAACAAGGATGTTCTTATCGCAGGTGGAGTGCCAGCGACAGGTCGCCCAGTTCTTATGGGAATTACCAAGGCCTCACTTGAAACCAACAGTTTCTTGTCAGCGGCTTCCTTCCAGGAAACAACTCGTGTTCTTACAGACGCAGCTATCCGTGGTAAGAAAGACCATCTCCTTGGTCTTAAGGAAAATGTTATCATCGGTAAGATCATCCCAGCTGGTACTGGTATGGCTCGCTACCGTAACCTTGAACCACAAGCAGTCAATGAAGAGTCTTACCTAGTATCTTCACAAGAAGAAGCTCCAGTAGATACAACTGTAGAAGAAGTCGTTGAAACTGTTGAAGTAAGCGAATAAGTAGATGTTACTTAAGAACTGAGATGAAAAGATTAATCATTCACTATAGATTCTTAAGAAGGATCCACTAGATAAAAAAGCGAACAAGGCAGAATTCTGATTGTTAGAAAACTGGCTTTGCTCGCTTTTTGTATTTAATGTGGCTTTATGTCAACTGTAGTGGGTTGACCAAAAGCTAATCTCTGGAGAGGACAATCGTTGTCCTCTCCATTTTTATATTCAGAGCGATGAAAAATTCGTTTCTTAAAGTTTGTCAAAAGTTCCTAAAACCAAAGGCATTACGCTTGATAAGTTTAATAAGATTATTCGTTGCTTCCAATTTGGCGTTGGAATAAGGTAATTGAAGTGCATTGACAATTTTTTCTTTATCCTTGAGAAAGGTTTTAAAGACAGTCTGAAAGAGAGGATGAACCTGTTTTAGATTGTCCTCAATGAGTCCGAAAAATTTGTCAGGCTCTTTATTCTGAAAGTGAAAAAGCAAGAGCTGATAGAGATCATAGTGGAGTTTCAAGTCTTCGGAATAGCTCAAAAAGCTTTGTCTAGAATTTCTTTATTCGTCAAGTGCATACGAAAAGTAGGGCGATAAAAACGTTTATCGCTCAGTTTACGACTATCTTGTTGGATGAGCTTCCAGTAGCGCTTGATAGCCTTGTATTCATGGGATTTTTCGCTCAAATTGATTCATGATTTGGACACGAACACGACTCATAGCTCGGCTCAAGTGTTGGACAATGTGAAAAGCGATCCAGACACGATTTTAGCACTACGGAAAAAAAAGTTGTCTAGCTAAGTCATAGTAAGGGACTAAACATATCCATAGTAATGATTTTTACCTGACAACGAACGGCTCGTATCATAGCGCAGAAAAGTGATTTCGGATGATAGTCTGTGTTCTGCCTTCAAGAACAGTGATGATATTGAGATTGTCAAAATCTTGAGCAATGAAAACTCATCTTTCCCTTTGTAAAGGCGTACTCGTCCCAGGACATAATCTCAGGAAGACGAGAAAAATCATGCTTAAAGTGAAAAGTCATTGAGCTTACGAATGACAGTTGAAAGTTGAAATGGAAAGCTGATGGGCAATATCGGTCATAGAAGTCTTTTTCAATCAACTTTTGAGCAATCTTTTTGGTTGATGATACGAGGGATTTGGTGATTTTTCTTGACGAGAGAAGTCTCAGCGACCATCATTTTTCGAGCAATGATAGCACTTGAATCGACGCTTTTTTAAGGAGAATTCTGGTAGGGATACCAGTTGTTTCGAGGTAAGGAATTTTCGACGGTTTTTGAAAATCATATTTCTTCATTTGACTTCCGCACTCAGGGCAAGACGGGGCGTCATAGTCCAGTTTAGCGATGATTTCCTTGTGGGTATCCTTATTGATGATATCTAGAATTGGATATTAGGGTCTTTAATATCGAGTAGATTTGTGATAAAATGTAATTGTTCCATATGATTCTTTCTAATGATGGTTTGGTTGCTTTTCATTATAGATCTTATGGGACTTTTTTTCTACAACAAAATAGGCTCCATAATATCCATAGGGAATTTACCCACTACAAATATTATAGAGCCTTTAATGTTAGGTTTGCGTTCTACCCACATTTTCAATTCATAAAGAGCGGCTTATTTTTAACTTGCTCGAGATACAATACTATGCTACAATCTTGTAAAACAATCAAGAAAGTAAATAACATGAAAACAGAATATCAAAAAAATGATTGCGGGAGAACCCTATCACCCATTCGACCCAGAACTCCGTTCTTTAGCGCAAACAGCGCGACAAAAGCAAGCAGCTTTTAATGAAGAAGTCGATCCAGTAAAAGGTCTGGAAATCATCAAAGGATGGTTTGGTTCTACTGGTGAAAATCTCTACATCAACACTCGCTTGATGGTAGATTACGGGGTCAATATTCATCTGGGAGAAAATTTTTATTCCAATTGGAATTTAACCATGTTAGATGTTTGTCCTATAACCATTGGTGACAATGCCATGATTGGTCCTAATTGTCAGTTTCTAACACCCCTCCACCCGCTGGATTCCGATGAACGAAACTCGGGAGTAGAATTTGGCAAACCCATCACGATTGGTAAGAACTTTTGGGCAGGTGGTGGTGTCATTGTCCTACCGGGTGTTACTTTAGGGGATAATGTCGTTGCAGGAGCAGGAGCTGTCATTACAAAATCTTTTGGTGACAATGTAGTTCTAGCAGGAAATCCAGCACGAGTTATCAAAGAGATTCCAGTTAAAGGAAATTAAAGGTTGTAGAAAGAGAAAGTGAAGTCTTTTTCAAAAGAGCTCTTTGGAATCGAAAAGCCTAATCAGTCTCAGTATCAAAAACTTATTGCTAGCAAAAAAACGAGGTCGGGAATTTTTATCCCAGCCTCGTTTTTCGTCTTTAGAGATTTTTTCTCTTTTTAGCTTTTTTAGTCAATGCCACATCGCATTGATCAATATTTTGTGTAAGATAGCTAGTCACTTGGAAATCATCGACCTCTGTTTTTAGCTCGACTTCATAGACAATGCTAAGGTTGTCACCTGCATTTGTGCTATTGATCGTAATCATGTCAATTTCTGAGCAGAATTGGTCAAGAGCTGATTGGATAGCTTCCTGTACCTTCTCTTGATTGGCTACCGTGATTGTCAAAAGTCTACGACGTTGATTGTCAGTTTTGACTTGTTGATTCTCCAAAAAGGAACCAAACGCCCAAGATAAAGAGCGTGAAGAGAATAGCTAGGAAGAGATAGCCTGTTCCACAAGCCAAACCGATAATCATGGCTAGGAAAAAATTGCAATCAGTTCTCTTGAACCACTAGTTGCAGAACGGAAACGAATCAAACTAAAAGGTTCCGGCTACAGCAATTGAAGTACCCAAGCTCCCATTGACCAGAAAAATAACCAAGGTCATAAGGCAGGGAAGCAGAGTCAAGCTGATAGCAAATTCTCTGGTGTAGAGGGTCCGATATTTGTAGGTCCAAGTAAGTGCCAAACCGAGGACTAGACTGACTAGAAGTGCCAGCAGTAGTTGGAAGGGTCTGCACTTGCAGTGGCGTTGTTGAAAATGGAATTAAATAGATTAAGCATAAGCGGTACCTGCGCTTTCTATACTAGGACGTGGTGCATAAGGAAGCCCTTGAGATTTGTGGTAAGCACAACTGTATTTTTGAAAAATTTGTGCTCCATCAAACCATACTTGTCTAGAATGTCTTGTAACCACTGGGGTTTGTTTCCAGGAGCCTTAATCTCCATAATTACAGTATCGTCATCTAGTAAAGCATCTCCATGGTTTCCAGCGAAAAGACTGACATTTTCATCTCTATAGACTAGATTTTGGTCAATTGTGATACGAATTTTGTTATAGTCGTAGCCCTCGATGTATTTCTTTTCCTTCAATGAATAACGATCGTAGTAGATGTACATACGAGGCTGGATAGCCTGCTTGTAATCCTGGTGAAGCTTTTTCACTTTTTCAATGACGACTGTATCAGTAATGCTAGCATCCAAGTGCCCTTTGGTCATAAAATTAAGGATAGAAGTAGGAGTTGAGAGTAGTCTAAACTTGCGACCAACTCCTTCTTGGTCCTTGGTTTTGATTTCTAAAAATACTTGACTATCTGCTTTAGGTTGACTGAGATAGGTCCGCATCCGAACCTTTTCTTTTCGCTTATTTCCAAAATCATCATCTTGGAGCACATCAAAGTCTTCCGTATCAAAGTAGATATTTGAAATAGTTGAAATTGGATAGTCGTCTTCTACTAAATATTCCTTTAAATCTTGAATCAGTTTGTCTAGTTTATCTTTGGAGACAATATATTTGGTTTCAATCCGCTTAAAAGTTGTTTCTAATGGTTTCATAAGTCTTTCTCCTCTTGCTTTCAGTTATACTATTTTTAAACAAGGTGAACTTGCTTGTCTACAATTCTAGAGGGGATTTCTAAAACTTTTGTTAAATTTAGCTTAATTGAAACTAAACTTAAGAAAACTTTTCAGAAAAAAAGTTTAGACTTCTTTAGGAAAAGTCCCGTAGACTAAGAGCATGTAAAATGAAAGACGAGGAAACGAGCATGAAAAGCAAAAAAATGGACATTCCTATTAACGAGTATAGCAACTCTAACACTGGTGACAGCTTGTACCCAGTCAACTTCAAATACAACAGCTAGCAATACTGCGACAACAACGGCATCCACTACAGATGCTAAGAAAACTAGCTATTTTACAGACAAGGACTATGATACTTCTTATGATGAAAAAACAGCAGCAACTGTAACTTTGTCAGGATCAACGGCGACGGTATCAGGTGATGGAGTAGCCGTATCAGGTTCTACCGTTACAATCTCTAAGTCAGGAACCTATGTGATTTCTGGTCAATCCGATGGAGTTCAAATCAAGATTGAAGCTGGAAGTTCAGATGATGTACATATTGTTCTAAATGGTGTAACCATGACCAATACCAATGCAGCTATTTCTGCAACATCAGCTGGTCATGTTTACCTAACTCTAGCAGATGGTACAACCAATAGCCTCTCAGATTCTAGCTTCTAATAGTGATGAAAAAGGCTGATGCAGCCCTCTTCTCTAAAGTGGACTTGACCATCAATGGTAAAGGAACTCTCAATGTAGATGGTAAGAAAAACAATGCTATCAAGGCCAACGATACACTTCACATCACAGGTGGAACCTACAACATCACAGCAGTCGGAGATGCCTTTAATGTCAATGATGAACTCAACATTACTGGCACAACCATGACTATCGATGCCAAGGAGGACGGGGTCAAGGTAGACAATGATGACGATACATCTGTTGGAACCATGTATCTCTCTGATAATACTATCACTGTTACTGCTGGGGACGATGGTATCCACGCATCAGGTGATTTGGTGATCGATAGTGGTACCTATACTGTTAAGAATTCTACAGAAGGGCTTGAAGGTAAGTCAATCACTATCAACGGTGGAGACATTACTATTTACGCGACAGACGATGGTGTCAATGCAGCCAACAAAAATGCCCAACAAAGTGAAATTTTCTTTACCATGAATGGAGGGAATTTGACCGTTGAAGTTGGTCAAGGAGACACTGATCCGATTGACTCAAATGGGAATATCACTGTTACAGGGAGGAACCATCAAAATGACTGGTCAAACTGGTTTTGACTTTGATGGAACAGCGACCTATACAGGCGGAGATATCTACTTTCAATGGCGAAAAACAAACTGAAATCGTCAATTCTATGCCTGGAGCGGAGGGCACCTGGCGGTGACCCTCAAGGAAATGGTGGCCCTCAAGGAAATGGTGGCCTGGTGGTCAACCACCAAAAAGCTTCCTCCCTTTCTCGAAATGAACTGCACCCAAAGTTGAACAGAAAAAATCTAACTTTTGGGGTATTTATTATGAAAAATTAACTTATGAGGATAAAGTTCAGATCTATGAACTTAGAGAATCAAGGATCATAGCTTAGAGAAGCTTTCAAATAAATTTGGGATGTAATTTTCTAATCTAGAGTACATGGTTTAAATTGATTGATCGTTATGGAATAGAGATTGTCAAGAAAAGGTAGAATTGTTATTATTCTCCAGAACTAAAACAAGAAATGATTGATAAAGTCTTACTTGAAGGTCGTTCACGTAAAGTGTCAGCCTTGATTATGCTCTCCCAAACCAAGGAATGCTTTCAAATTGGCTGGCACAATATAAGAAAAAAACAGGTATACTATTGTTGAGAAAACAAGAGGGAGACCATCTAAAATGGGACGTAAACCGAAGAAAAAGCCTGAGGAATTGACAGAGTTAGAGCGTCTACAAGAAGAGCTGCAATACCTAAGAGCGGAGAATGCCATTCTAAAAAGTTGAGAGAACTCCGATTGAAGGAGGAAAAAGAGAAAGAAGAAAGACGGAAATTGTTCAAGAAATTAATCACTGAGTTTTTCGTTAGATATTCTTCTAAAAGACCATTAAACTCGCTCGTTCGACCTACTACTATCACGTGAGCAACTAGACCAAACCAGATAAGGACCAAGAGCTTAAAGCTGAAATTCAATCCATTTTTACCGAACACAAAGGAAATTACGCTATCGTCGAATTCACTCTTGAATTGAGAAATCGTGGTCATATAATCAAACCATAAAAAGGTTCAACGCTCTGATGAAAGTCCTCAGTTACAAGCTAGAATTCGTCGAAACGGAAAGTATTCTTCTCATCAAAGGAGAGATTGGCAAGAAAGCAGATAACCTCATTCAACGTCAATTTGAAGCAGCCAAACCAATGGAAAAAGTGCTATACTGGATGTGACTGAGTTTGCCATTCCATCAAGCATTCAGAAACTCTGTTATCGCCCAGTTTTGGATGGCTTTCAACAGCGAAATTATCGCCTATAATCTTTCTTGGTCACTAACTTTAGCACAAGTACAGACAATGTTGGAACAAGCCTTCTCAGAGAAGCACTACGGAATACGATTCTCCATAGTGATCAAGGGCTGGCAATACTAACACGATTCTTATCATCGGTTCCTAGAGTAGGGAATTCAGCCATCCATGTCACGTAAAGGGCAACAGCTCAGACAATGGCATGATGGAATCTTTCTTTGGCATTTTGAAAATCCGAAATGTTTTATGGCTGTGAGAAGACACTTTAAGTCACTTTAACCAATTGGAACAGGCTATGTAGACTATATTGATTATTACAACAACAAACGAATTAAGGTAAAACTAAAAGGACTTAGTCCTGTACAGTACAGAACTAAATCCTTTTCAATAATTATTGTCTAACTTTTTGGGGTCAGTACAAATTCAATATTTTTCAAGGGGTTTGTTTATTTTTGTGATGACAAGAGGGGCAGGAAGAGGCAAAAATCTCTTTTTGCTCAAAACGTTATTAGTAATCTACGATCGTCCATAATCCAATGGATTGTGGAAATATCCTGGTGCTGGGGTTTAGAAATCGATACTTGGTCTACCGATTGCTATTCCCAGTACCTTTTTAGTTATGTTAAACTTTCACTCCAGAATCAGATTGTTCTTTTCGGTCCAGTCCGACAGCAAATTTACGGATTAGAAGAAACTGGCCATTTTCCTGCTTAACAAACGTGAGCACAACTGTCTTAGGATCTGAACTGATGGAGAGATAGGTGATTCTTTTTATTTCGTAGTCTCCCATAACTGAATCTGTTTCTGAATCTGGGATTCCGTGTTTCCTGATAATATCTTTGTAGTTGCTGCCACCTTTCCCGCTATCAGAAGTATCCCCTTCTACCAAGGCATCGAACTGTTCCTGACTCCAAGTGAAGAATTCAGTATCCCCCTCGTCTGTACTACTATCAGGAAGTTCACCATAATCCTCAGTATCAGTTGAAGAAGTGATGTTTCTATAGGGGTGACTAAAGGTTCTGGCGAAATCAGTAAAGACATTAGTAGATAGAACTTGAGTTATTAAAAACAAGGACAATGGAAATAAGACCTAAGAGTTGTCCCGATGATAGCCAATGTTTTTACGGTTTCTGAGATTGAGGGCGATGCAAAAACTCCTAAAATCAAAGTGGCAATAGCGAGGAAAAATGATAGGATGTTGACGATAGGTATCCAAGAACCAAGAAGCACCAGGGCTCCAAAAGATGATGGCAAGGATTCCTAAGATTTTTCTGTTCTTTTTTTGTTTCATGTGTGAATTTCTCATTTCTAGTAAACTGGATTCGTATCTGTGTGAGATAGTGTTTATTATAGATAAAATAAGAGCTGATGTCAATTTTCTAAATAAAGATAGTTCTCATGGAAACTTTTTCTTGACATCCTATTTGAAAATGATAAAATAGTTCTCATGAAAACAATTGGTTCTCATGAGAACTATTTTTATTTAGAAAGGAGAAAAGCATGGATAAACCGATGTTGGTCTTTAAACGTTTTCGGCCATCAACTTCACCTGATGGTAAAAAAAGAAGCCAAACGTTGTGGTATTGAAGTCATGGGTGGACCGCAAGGTCAGGTTCTTCGTTTTTTTAGATCGTCGTGAGCAGGATCAAGAATTGACGCTTATCAAGGATATTGAACAAGAACTCAATGTCACCAAGTCAGTTGCCAGCAATTTAGTGAAGCGCATGGTGCAAAATGGTTTGGTGGAGTTGGAGGCGAGTCCAAGTGATAAACAGGGCAAAAATTTGTTCATTTGACTGAAAAAAATCTCGCTCTCAAATGAAGCAGGTCAAGTCTTTCTTTGAACGAATTGACCGCAGTTTACTCGATGGAGTATCTGAAGAAAAAAACTAGCTATTTTTTTGAGGAAGTCATGGCTCAATTACAAGCCAATGTAGAAAAAAAATAGGAGGGAAGATGAAAGAAAACTCGCTAAGCGTATCACAGGAAAAGAGTGGGGAATGATTCTCTTGACTGTCCTCTTTACCTGTTTTTCGGTCTATCTAGAGTTAGAAGTACCGACTTACATTTCAGAAATTACAGAATTGATTGGAACTCCAGGTACGGATATGGGTGCACTTTGGTCACCAGCCATTAAGATGATAGGCTTGTCTCTACTTGCTTTTCTGTCATCCGTTACTGTTGGATTTTTTGCTGCTCGCGTTGCAGCGTCTTACACAACTCATTTACGAAGCGATATTTTTCATCGTGTTCTAGATTTCTCGCAGACAGAGATTAAACGTTTTTCAATCCCAAGTCTCTTGACTCGGACGACTAATGATATCACGCAGATTCAAATGCTCTTTACTATGGGGCTCCAGGTAGTCACTCGTGGGCCTATTATGGCTATCTGGGCCATTGGAAAAATCCTTGGCAAATCTGAATACTGGCTCTGGGCAGTAGTGGTGGCTGTTATCGTCAATGTTCTGATGACAACAGTTCTCATGACTCTGGCCTTTCCAAAACAATCTGTCATCCAGAAATTGACAGATAAACTCAATAGTATTACTCGTGAAAGCTTGACAGGGATTCGAGTGGTTCGTGCTTACAATGCTGAAGATTATCAAGATAAAAAATTCGAAGCAGCCAACGATGAAGTCACTCGTCTCAATCTCTTTGTCAACCGATTGATGGCTATTATGAATCCCATTATGATGGCGATTTCGAGTGGCTTGAGTCTAGCTATTTACTGGATTGGTGCCTATATCATCAATGATGCTAGCCTGACAGACCGTCTACCACTCTTTAGTGATATGGTGGTCTTCATGTCTTATGCCATGCAGGTCGTGATGGGATTCTTGCTCATGGGAGCTCTCTTTATCGTCCTTCCTCGTACCTTGGTTTCTGCAGGACGTATCAATCAAGTGCTGGACTTGCATTCTTCTATTGAAAATCCTAGTCAACCACAGACGGCAGATTCTTCTATTCAAGGTCAAGTGGAATTCCGTGATGTCACCTTCCGCTATTCTAAAAACTCAGAAGCAGTTGTGGAACATGTCAGCTTCAAGGCAGAAGCTGGTCAAACAGTTGCCTTTATCGGTTCAACTGGTTCTGGTAAATCTACGCTTGTGAACCTCTTGCCTCGTTTTTATGACGTTTCAGATGGAGAAATCCTAGTGGACGGCGTCAATGTGCAGGATTATGATTTGGAAGACTTGCGGAATAAAGTCGGCTATATCCCACAAAAAGCTGTTCTCTTCTCAGGAGATGTCAAGGGGAATCTAGACTTTGGTAAGAGTCCAGAAACTCCGCTAAGCGAGACCGCTATGTGGCAAGCTCTTGAATTGGCCCAGTCTAAAGGTTTCATCGAGGACAAGGAAGCCGGTCTATCCTCAGAAGTGGCTCAAGGTGGAACCAACTTCTCAGGAGGACAAAGACAACGTTTGGCCATTGCGCGTGCCTTGGCTCGTAAACCAGAAATTCTCATTTTTGATGATTCATTCTCGGCCTTGGACTACAAGACAGACCGTATCTTGCGCCAAGTATTAGCTGAAAAAACACAGTCTATGACCAAGTTAATCGTTGCCCAACGCATTTCAACCATTATGGACGCAGACTTGATCTTAGTATTGGATCAGGGGAAAGTCGTGGGACAAGGCACCCACAAGGAACTTCTTGCAACCAACGAAGTTTATCAAGAAATTGCCTATTCACAACTATCGAAGGAGGAATTGGAACATGGAAAAATAAGAAAATGTCCTTATGGAAACAATATAAACCTTTTCTAGCAGGTCTCCAATTTCCCCTACTAGTAGCTGTTGTGGCAGCTGTATGTTCAAGTATCATTACGGTGTATGGTCCAATTAAAATAAAAGAAATTACCAACTTGATTTCAGATGGGTTAATGACAGAGATTGACCTAGAGGCTGTCTCAAGTATTGCTAGCTTTTTGGTCATCCTATATGTGATTGGTATTATCCTAAACTATACGCAAGCCTATATTTTTTCAACGAGTATCCAACATTTTTCAAAACGTTTGCGAACAGCTATTGCTGAAAAAATTAACCGTCTGCCACTTGCTTATTTTGACCGCCATTCTCAAGGAGATACTCTCTCTCGTGTAACAAATGACGTCGATACGGCAGCTCAGTCCCTCAACCAAAGTCTGGGAACGGTTCTCTCAGCTAGCTTCTTGCTGATTGCTGTTTTGATTACCATGTTTGGCATGAACTGGATTTGGCATTGGTAACAGTTGTTTCAACCCTTGTAGGTTTTGCGGCTGTCTCAGTCATTATGGCTAAGTCACAGGGTTACTTTAAAGCCCAACAAAACAACCTAGCAGCTGTAAACGGCTATGTGGAAGAAATGTACTCAGGCCACAATGTTGTGACCAGCTATAACGCTGTGGAACCAACTAAAGAAACATTCGCAGGATTGAATCAAAATCTACATGATAGTATCTGGAAATCTCAGTTTATTTCAGGGATCATGATGCCTGCTATGTTCTTTGTCGGAAACTTTAGTTATGTATTGGTTGTTATCGTCGGTGCTGCCTTGGCTCTTGAAGGCCATATCAGTATTGGGATTATCGTAGCCTTTATGGTTTATGTTCGTACCTTCTCTCAACCCTTATCACAGATTGCCCAAGGGATTACCAGCTTACAACAAGCTAGTGCAGCTATGACACGTGTTTTTGAGTTTCTAAGTGAAGCTGAGATGGAAGACGAATCTCATAAGGAAACACAATTGTCTGGTATGAAGGGTGAAGTTGTCTTTGACCGAGTTTCCTTTGGTTACACTCCTGAGCGAACCATCATTCATGACTTTTCTGCGACAGCTCATGCAGGGCAAAAGATTGCCATTGTTGGACCAACTGGAGCTGGGAAGACGACTATTGTTAACCTCTTGATGAAATTCTATGAGATTGATAAGGGAAGTATTCGCATTGACGGTGTAGATACCAAGGATATGACGCGTTCAGAAGTTCATGACGCCTTTTCGATGGTCTTGCAGGATACCTGGCTCTTTGAGGGAACCATTCGAGAAAATCTCATCTACAATCAAACAGGAATTAGTGATGAACGTGTGATTGAGGCTACCAAAGCAGTAGGAATCCACCACTTTATCACAACCTTACCAGATGGATACGATACCGTCTTGGATGATACAGTGACCTTGTCAGTCGGACAAAAACAACTCTTGACCATTGCTCGTGCCCTGCTCAAGGATTCTCCGCTTTTGATTCTGGACGAAGCGACATCCTCAGTAGACACACGTACAGAGGAGTTAATTCAAAAGGCTATGGACCGTTTGATGGAGGGACGCACATCCTTTGTCATTGCCCATCGCTTGTCAACTATCCGTAATGCTGATTTGATTCTTGTCATGAAAGATGGAAATATCATCGAGCAAGGCAATCATGAGGAGCTTATGGCTCAGGGTGGTTTCTATGCTGACCTCTACAATAGTCAATTTACAGAAGATGAAGTAGAAGAATAAACTAAAAGAAGGCTTGACGGCCTTCTTTTTCTACACTATACTAGAGTAGGAGAAGCTAACAGGCTTCTTGTGAAAAGAATAGGAATAACGAGAAATACATGAAAAACTATCAAGAGTGGTATGATAAAAGGAAATCAAACCTCCTTCGCTATCCACAAGGATTACAACTGATGCGTGTTTTTAATCGCATGATGACAGTCCTGATGCCCTTGGCATACTTGACCTTGTTGGGGACAAGCTTTATGAGCAAGGGATTGGTGAACGACCTTTATGCTTATATCTTAGTGCCAGCTTCTGGCTTTGTCCTATTGACGCTAGTTCGTAAGTGGATTAATCAACCGCGTCCTTATGAGGCTTGGGGAATTGTCCCACTATTAGACAAGGACAGTTCTGGCAATTCAATGCCCAGCCGCCATGTCTTTTCAGCGACCATCATTTCCATGGCTTGTCTGCACGCAAATCTTCCTGTGGGCTTGATTTTATTAGTATTATCAGCTCTTCTCGGTCTGGTTCGAGTCTTGGGTGGCGTTCATTATCCCAAGGATGTCTTGGTTGGCTATGCCTGTGGGCTCATCTGAGAATTCTCTTCTTTATTTTTGTAAAAAGCAAAGCAAGTGGGCCTGGCCTCGTAACCACTTACGGGTCAAAAAGTGACCACTTGCTTTTTTTGCTCTGTAAAAGTCTTAAGGGCTTTGGTATAGTAGATGCAGAAAGGAGATAGGATGAAGTTACGAATCGAGATTGATGGTGAATTAACTGAGACAGAGATTGTCATCAAGGCTGCAGCCCTGACAGATGAAATAGCTGATTTGCAACGACTCTTGCAAGAAACCAAGGCTCCTAGGTTGATCTTTTATAAGGGGACGGGGGAGTATTACTTAGACTTGTCAGAAATTCTCTTTTTTGAGACAGAAGGTAGCAAGATTTACGCCCATACCCAGAAAGATGCCTACGAGGTTCGGCTCAAGCTTTATGAGTTAGAGTCCATCCTGCCTCGCTATTTCAGTCGGGTATCCAAGTCGACCATTGCCAATCTTCGGCAGGTCTACTCGGTGGACAAGTCCTTCTCAGGTACAGGAACTATTTCCTTTTATCAGACCCACAAGGAGGTGCACGTGTCACGGCATTACCAATCCCTCCTAAAAGAAAATCTAAGAAACATGAGGTAAGAAGATGAAAAAGAAAGCATTTGGTATTGTGTTGCTAGTATTGGCGACTTTTAGTATTGTTACAGGGGAATTTTGGAATCCCTTCATTTGGAGGGCAGATTTGGCCCTTGATTGGTATTGGATTTTTTGCCTATCAATCAGTTGAGGCAATCCTTCGTCGCCACCTCACTTCAGCCTCTTTTACAGCCCTAGTGGCCCTATTGATTGCCAATCATTTTTTTATGACATTTTACCGATTCCCAATCAGTCACTGTTCTGGGCAGGAGTTCTAATCGTGCTCGGGTTAGTATGCTGACTCATACTAATAGAACTTGGAATGGGAAAAAAATGGTGGTATGATGGTGAAAAAGACCATTCTGACAGACAAGGAAGTCGCTTTTTGGGGCGGGTACATTTTACAAAGCAGAACCAAGATTTGGTAGAAGACGAGTTTGAAGTCGGTTTCGGGAATGCCAAAGATTTATTATGACAATGCAGAGATGTTAGGTGATAGCGCAACTCTGAAGATAGAAGTCGGATTTGGGAATGCAGTTGTCTATGTTCCCTCAACACTGGAGAGTAGATCTTAAAGGTGGAAACTTTTCTGTGGTGCAGCCAAGGCAGATGCTCCCTGTAGCCCCAACCAGCAAAACCTTGATTATCCGTGGAGACGTAGCTTTTCGGGAAACTTGGTGTCGTCTACGTCAAATAAAAAGTCTTTCAATTCCCTTGCCAAAATGGAGAAAGTGTGATAACATAGTACGGTATGTGGTGCTAGCACATCCGCTATATTAGATCTAATAGGAGGAAAACACAATGGCTAAAGTATGTTACTTTTACAGGTCGTAAGACTGTATCAGGAAACAACCGTTCACACGCGATGAACCAAACTAAAACGTGCCGTAAAAACCAAACCTTCAAAAAAAGTTACTGTTCTTATCGATGGTAAACCTAAAAAAAGTTTGGGCTTCAGCTCGTGCTTTGAAATCAGGAAAAAGTAGAACGCGTTTAATAAACATGAAAAAGACCGATTAGGGTCTTTTTCTTTTTACTCGAAAGTTGAAATCATTTGAAAAAAATCAAGCAAAATATCCGATGATACATCATTCTGCTTTTTACAGTTGGGCTGAAATATGATAAAATAGAGTATCAACTAGTTGAGGTAAAAAAAATGACTGTAAAAATTAATACAAAAGATGGTCAAGTCGAACTAACTGATGATGTGATCGCTACTGTTGTAGGTGGTGCAGCAACTGAAATTTTTGGTGTAGTCGGTATGGCTAGTAAAAATGCCCTCAAAGATAATTTTCAAGCCCTTCTTGGTAAAGAAAAATTATTCAAAAAGGTGTAGTCGTGAAAGCGACTGAAGACGGTAGTATTGCAGTTGATGTATATACTGTTTTGAGTTACGGTACAAAAATCAGCGAAGTTTCAAAAAACATCCAAGAGCGTGTTCGCTTTAGTTTAGAGAACCAACTTGGAATCACTGCTCAAACTGTGAATGTCTACATTCAAAATATCAAAGTTGTAGGAGAATAATCGTGTCAAATATTACTACAAGCTTATTTCAAGAAATGGTACAGGCTGCTTCAACTCGTTTGAACAAGCAAGCCGAATATGTCAATTCATTGAACGTCTTCCCAGTTCCAGATGGAGATACAGGAACAAACATGGGGATGACTATCGAAAATGGTGCTAAGGGAAGTCGCAGACAAACCAGCTTCAACAGTTGGTGAGGCTGCAAGTATCTTGGCTAAAGGTCTTTTGATGGGTGCGCGTGGAAACTCAGGAGTTATCACTTCTCAGCTTTTCCGTGGATTCTCACAAGCCATCAAGACAAAAGAAGAGTTAACAGGGAAAGACCTAGCTCTTGCCTTTCAATCAGGTGTTGAAGTAGCCTACAAGGCTGTTATGAAGCCAGTTGAAGGAACTATCTTGACCGTATCACGTGGTGCTGCCATCGGTGCTAAGAAAAAAGCAGAACAGACAGATGACGCAGTTGAAGTGATGCGTGCAGCCTTAGAAGGAGCTAAAGCAGCTCTTGCTAAAACTCCTGAAATGCTTCCAGTCTTGAAGGAAGTTGGAGTTGTGGACTCAGGTGGTCAAGGTTTGGTCTTCATCTATGAAGGTTTCCTTTCAGCTCTTACTGGTGAATACAGCGCTTCTGAGGACTTTGTTGCTACTCCAGCAAACATGAGTGAGATGATCAATGCTGAACACCACAAGTCTGTAGCTGGACATGTGGCAACAGAAGACATTACTTTTGGTTACTGTACTGAAATCATGGTTGCCCTCAAACAAGGTCCGACTTATGCTAAAGACTTTGACTACGAAGAATTCCGTAACTACTTGAATGATCTTGGGGATTCTCTACTTGTTGTCAATGACGATGAAATCGTTAAAGTTCACGTCCATACAGAAGACCCAGGACTTGTCTTGCAAGAAGGTCTTAAATATGGTAGCTTGGTCAAGGTTAAAGTGGATAACATGCGTAACCAACACGAAGCGCAAGTAGAAAAAGAAGCAGCTCAAGTTAGCAAGCCAGCTGAAGAAAAAGAATATGCTCTTATCGCAGTAGTAGCTGGACAAGGCTTGGCAGACATCTTCCGTGCACAAGGTGTGGACTATGTCATCGAAGGTGGACAAACCATGAACCCTTCTACAGAAGACTTTGTCAAGGCTGTTGAGAAAGTCAATGCTCGCAATATCATCTTCTTGCCAAACAACAAAAAAATATCTTCATGGCGACTCAATCTGCGACTGAAGTATTGGAACAACCAGCTGTTGTGGTAGAAGCTCATACAATTCCTCAAGGATTGACTAGTCTTCTTGCCTTTGACCCAAGCAAATCAATCGAAGAAAACAAAGAACGCATGACTGCGACTCTTGGCGATGTCATCAGTGGTAGTGTAACAACAGCCGTTCGTGATACAACTATCGATGGTTTGGAAATCCATGAAAATGACAATCTTGGTATGGTTGATGGTAAAATCCTCGTATCAAACCCTGATATGCACCAAACATTGACTGAAACATTGAAACATATGTTGGACGAAGACAGTGAAATCGTAACTTTCTATGTCGGAGAAGACGGAAGTGAAGAATTGGCTAACCAAATTGCTCAAGAAATCGCAGAAGAATTCGAAGATGTCGAAGTAGAAATTCACCAAGGTCAACAACCAGTTTACCCATATCTTTTCAGTGTGGAATAAAGATTAAATAATAAGAAAAAGAAAGTTGAGAAATCAACTTTCTTTTTTTGTGACATTTGTCATATTTCCTCATGACAGAAGCTTCTAGTGACACAACCTTCAAAGAATTATAATAGATGTATCAAATGGAGGAAGAAAAAATGAAACATAAAGTAATTATCGCAATGAGTTTAGTAGCAGCAGGAGTCATGACTTATCTCATGTTTTCAGGATTGGATGAAGGCTTCTATCATTTTCCTTGGGAGTTATTTGCAGGATTTGGCATGATATCTTGGTTGATCCGAGAAGGTTTGAAATTGGTCTCAGATGTGAAAAAGGAGTTTGAAATGAAAAAAGCGATTCTCTATCTCTTTATTGGACTATCACTAGTGGTATGGTTGGTCGAAATGTTTACAGGGTGGTTTGACCAAGCCTTCCTTCACCAAGTCATTCGCGGTGCTTGGGGTCTAGGATTTATGATTTTTATCGCCTTTCCGATGGGGAAGGAGTGGTTGAAAGGAGAATATCATGAACATGATTAAGGTAGAAAGCCTAAATAAAAGCATCAAGGGCAAGGCTATTTTGAAGGCTATTTCCTTTGAGGTAGCAGAGGGCGAATGCGTCGCCTTGATTGGCCCCAATGGTGCCGGTAAGACAACGCTATTGGACTGTTTGCTTGGAGATAAACCGGTCACCAGCGGTCAAGTATCTATCCAAGGCTTGCCAGTGACGAGTTCTCAGTTAGACTATATTAGAGGCTACCTCCCTCAAGAAAATGTCATCGTTCAGAAATTAAAGGTCAAAGAGTTGATTGCTTTCTTTCAAAGTATTTATCCAAATCCTTTGAACAACCAGGAAATCGATCAATTATTGCAGTTTGACAAGCAACAAAAAGAACAATTAGCAGAAAAATTGTCAGGTGGGCAAAAGCGTCTCTTTTCATTTGTCTTGACCTTGATTGGCCGACCAAAGCTTGTCTTTTTAGATGAGCCAACTGCGGCCATGGATACTTCAACTCGTCAACGTTTTTGGGAAATTGTTCAGGATCTAAAAGCGCAGGGAGTCACCATTCTCTATTCGTCTCATTATATTGAGGAAGTAGAGCATACAGCAGACCGGATTTTGGTTTTAAATAAGGGAGAATTGATTCGTGATACGACACCACTAGCTATGCGCAGTGAAGAGATTGAAAAACACTTTATCCTACCTCTAGCTTACAAGGAAGTCGTTGAGCAGTCTAACTTGGTTGAAAACTGGTCACAAAAACAAGATGCCCTGCAAGTAGTCACACGCGAAGCAGATGCTTTCTGGGAACAGTTAGTCCAGGCAGGCTGTAGGATACAAGAAATTGAAGTCAATAACCGTAGCTTGCTGGATACAATCTTTGAAGAAACACAAAAGGGAGATGACTAAGATGAAACGATGGATTGCACTAAACAAGATAGAATTTCTATTGACCAAACGACAATTAGTCTATTATCTATTATCCGTAGGGATGCCGACGGCCTTCTATTTGTTCTTTCAGGCATGTACCAGGATACACCAGGTGGGCCAGCTAATTTTATGCGCGACTACCTTATCTCTATGACGGCCTTTTCCATGATGTCGACAGCTATGTTTTCATTCCCAGCTGTTTTACATACCGATAAAATCAACAACTGGCAGAAAACATTACGCCATACTCCAGTAAATATGGTAGAATATTATCTATCAAAGATAACAAGTATGATGGTTGATTATTTGGTTTCAATCTTGGTTGTTTTCTCAGTTGGTCACTTGGTCAGAGGTGTGGAGATGCCTCTAGGAAGCTGGATTGGGGCTGCGCTCTTGCTGATTGCGGGAAGTGTAGCTTTTGTAGCGCTTGGCTTGATCCTGACACTCTTACCGTCTAGTCAGCTGATGTCTGTCGTGGGCAATCTTCTCTATCTAGGATTGGCTGTTTTAGGCGGACTCTGGATGCCCATCACTTTATTTCCAGACTGGATGCAAGCAATCGGTAAGTGTCTACCAACCTATCAGTTGATGGAATTGCTCAAGACCTTTTTGAACGAGGAGGGCATCAATTTATCAGCCACAGTTTATCTACTTGTTTTTTCAGCAGTTTTATTTGGTTTGACTATTTACCTTCAAGGTCATAAGGAGAATGCTTAATGCTTGAAAGACTGAAAAGCATACACTATATGTTTTGGGCCAGTTTGATTTTTATGGTTTTCCCTATCCTCTCTGCAGTAGTTGGGGAAATTCCTAGCTGGCATTTACTAGTTGATATTCTATTTGTGGTGGCTTACTTAGGCGTTTTGACAACCAAGAGCCAGCGCTTATCCTGGCTCTTTTGGATTATCATGCTAGCCTATGTAGCTGGGAATACCGTCTTTATTTATGGCAACTATGTCTGGTTCTTCTTTTTCCTTGCCAATCTCTTGATTTATCATTTTAGAGTGCGTAGCCTACGTTCTCTGCATGTCTGGACTTTTCTCCTTGCTCAAGTTCTTGTTGTTGGACAACTCATGATGTTTCAGTCAGTCGAAACTGAGGCTGTAGTCTTTGAGCTTGGGATTCTTACTTTTGTCGATTTGATGACATTGGGCTTGGTTCGGATTCGCATTGTCGAGGATTTGAAAGAAGCTCAGGCCAGCAAAATGCCCAGATAAATCTATTGCTTGCTGAAAATGAACGCAGTCGTATCGGTCAGGATTTGCATGATAGTCTGGGGCATACCTTTGCTATGCTGAGTGTCAAGACAGATTTAGCCTTGCAGTTATTTCAGATGCAGGCCTATCCACAGGTGGAGAAGGAATTAAAAGAAATTCACCAGATCAGCAAAGATTCCATGAATGAAGTGCGTACCATCGTGGAAAATCTGAAATCAAGGACCCTAGCATCAGAGCTTGAAACTGTCAAAAAGATGCTGGAGATTGCTGGGATTGAGGTTGAGGTTGACAATCAATTGGACAAGGCTAGCCTGACCCAGGATGTGGAGTCGACGGCTGCTATGATTTTGTTAGAACTGGCGACCAATATCATCAAACATGCCAGTGCTGAAAAAGCCTATCTAAAACTGGAACGTACAGATCAGGAATTGCTATTGACGGTCAGAGATGATGGGAAAGGTTTTGCAACTGTAAAAGGAAATGAACTCCATACAGTCCGAGATCGTGTTGCAGCCTTCTCAGGTCAAGTAGAGCTAGTCAGTTTGAAACATCCAACAGAGGTGCGCGTGCATCTGCCTTATAAGGAGAGAAAGTAGATGAAAGTATTAGTCGCAGAAGATCAAAGTATGCTTAGAGACGCCATGTGCCAGCTCTTAAGCTTTCAACCAGATGTAGAGACTGTCTTGCAAGCGAAAAATGGAGCCGAGGCTATTGAGGTTTTGGGGAAAGAAGCAGTAGATATTGCCATCCTTGACGTCGAAATGCCAGTAAAGACGGGACTAGAAGCGCTCGAGTGGATCAAACAAGAAGTGCCTGAAACCAAGGTGGTTATCGTTACGACCTTTAAACGGCCAGGTTATTTTGAACGAGCGGTCAAAGCAGGAGTTGATGCCTATGTCTTGAAAGAACGGAGCATCGCTGAGCTCATGCAAACCCTACATACGGTGTTAGAGGGACGCAAGGAGTATTCTCCAGAGCTGATGGAAGTCATGATGACCCATCCCAATCCCTTGACCGAGCAAGAAGTAGCTGTTTTACATGGAGTAGCTCAAGGGCTCTCCAACCAAGAAATTGCGGATAAGCTCTACCTCTCAAACGGCACCGTCCGTAATTACATGACCAATATCCTCTCCAAACTAGGCGCCAGCAACCGAACCGAAGCAGCCAAAACCGCCGAAGAAGAAGGCTGGTTGTGAGGGGGGAGAAGAAAGAAAAAAATCTCTTAGAAATGAATCTAAGAGATTTTTTGTGTTGTTCAGGTCTATTTTGCTACCCAACCAATGGCATCGCTAGGTGGGTTTTCGGTATCAATCCAGATGAATTCAATCCCGATTTCCCCGTTTTTAAACTTGGTCAATCGAATGCCGTTGATTTCTAATTCATTGAGTCGTTGACCTGTCAATATTTCTCGTTCCTTCAATTGGAAAACACCTCGCAAAATCCAATTTCCAAGGATTTCTTGCTTATCAGTCGATTGAATCGCCTTACCAGCTTCTTGGTTGATATAGGCATTGATGACATCTCCAGAAGGTAAGAAGCGTAGTTTAAAGGTCCTTTCTTCTTTGGATAGAGTTAGTTTTTTAGTATCAGGTTCAAAAGTCCCAAATCCAGGGCCAAAGAAATCAGGTCTTTCATCATGGAAGTTCTTGGAGTCAGGCAGAGGAATATAAACTTCACTTACTGGACGATAGACGAGTTGTTCGATTTCTTTAATGAGTTTTTCATTGCCAGTATTGTGGACAAAGTGAATCAAGTCCTCACGAATAGCCTTCATCTGAACTTTTTCTTCCTTGCTGGTCCATTTCTTCAAGAGTATTTCTTCTAGAGAAAAGGTCACAAAAGCCAGTTCTTCTGGAGCTAAACTGTCCTTGAATTTATCTTGAATCTTTAAAATTCGTGGCAGACGGTCTTTTTTGGCTAATTTTGAACCACCGTTAAAGGCATTGAAACCAGAGTTTTCTTCTACATTTCCATGTTTGTCTGTGATAACCCAAGATACCGTTTCTAAGATATCGGATTGTTCCTTTTCAGCTGTCAGTAAATGAAGATTTTCAAAGAGAGAAAAAGGATCTTCGATGTAATGAACGTCCCAAGTATCTACCACAATATCTTTATTATTAAAAGTCATGTGAAGCTGGCTGTCAGCTGCTGTATACTTGTAGTGGTGTTGTCCATCTGTAAATCGGAAATTAGTTGGATTGTTTTTGGTAGTTGAGCCTTCAATGACTAGATTATCAATATCGACTGGTAAATAAGTCGTTTCACCGACAAAAATCTTAGGATTTTCACCCTTTGGTGTTGGCATCAGGACGTGATAAACAGCTTCAACGTTGACCGAACCCGAGCTAAATCCTTTGATTTGCGCCTTAGAAGATTCGATTCTCTGGTTTCTCAAAGTCGCAATCTTTCGCGCCAACTCTTCATAGCGCTGATAGTTTTCCTTGTCTGCTGCTTCTTTATCTGCAGCAATATCTGCATGAAACTTGATGTCACCCAACAAGTCTGTCCAAGATTGAGAATCTTTCTTGAACTGGGCAATTTTTTGGTCTCCAGAATTAATCCCAAAAGACTTGATACCCACTAGGTATTTATGATTTTCATCCACAACGACAGAAGCATCATAGGAAGTATTGGCGATATCTTCCCCAACGGCATTAAAGGCTTTTTGAAAAACAGTTTCCTGAAATTTGGAGTTGATAATCGGAGCAACATAATGTTCTGCTTGTCCTTCATCTTCGGATTCTGCCTTTTGAGAGAAAGCTTGGCTCAAACTAGCGAAATTGGTAATTAAGGTTTTGTATTTTTCTTTTTGTTCAGACTTTAGATGTTCCCACATAAGCACCCTCTTTTCTATTCTCAGTATATCAAAAGAAGATTAGTTTTTCACTAATCCTCTTATATATTCGTTAATTAATACTGTAAAATTCGAGTTTGCCTTGTTTTTTTACAAGTCTCAAATACTCTTCGTCTGATAAAACAGCTAAACCATCGTCATAAGCCTTGATTTTTTCAAGAGCCTGATCATAGCTATCCACAAAGTCCTTGACATAGGATTGCCCTTCAAACTGACCGTTCATCTTGGTGTAGATAATGGCCAGTTTCCCTGAGCGGTCAAGTTGAGATTGCCCTTGGCTTTCGTTTAAGGCCTTGGCAACATTCTCCGCGATGCGTTTAATCACGGGTACAACCACGCTGTTTCCAGCTTGTTTGTAGAGCTGACCGTTAGAAACGCCTTCTGGAATTTTAAAGGATTTAGGATAACCTTGAACATTAAAAGTTTCTTTCGGTGTCAGTTTACGAATTTCACCACTGTCCGTCAGGATCAATGGAACATTATGTCCACCTGTTCCCATATTTGCTGTCAGGGTAGGGACAACTCCGTTTTTATTTTCACGGACATACTGACGGCGCCACTGGTAAACCGTATCTTGACTCGTCACTTCAAATTTCAACTGATCGTAGAAATTTTGCTTGCCTTCACGGTAGTAGTAGACCTCGTCTAGCTGTTCACCAAAGTTAATCACATCCTGAAGAGTCGTGGTTAGTTTGATTTCCTCTGGGAACTCAAATAAGTCATAGGCTTCTTTTGTATCAAAACCAACAATATAGATCCGCTCACGGTTTTGTGGGATATTCCCATAGTCTTTCCCGTTGAGAACTTTCCACTTGATAAAGTAGTTGTTCTCGGTCAAGGCTTCACGAATGACCTTGAAGGTATTGCCATGGTCATGACCAACCATGTTTTTGACATTTTCGATGAAAATAGCTCGAGGTTTGCATCCCTCAATCATGCGAAGCAATTCGAAGAAAAGATCGCCACGATCATCATCAAAGCCCTTGCGATAACCCGCAATACTAAAGGCCTGACATGGGAAACCTCCCATAATCACATCCACGCGCTCAGCCGGAATATCCTCTGGCTGAACATCGTGAATATCACGACCATCCAAATAGGTATCTGGATGGTTTAACTGATAAGTCTGACGCGCATACTTATCAAATTCATTGGCATACACCACTCTGAACTCGTTGGTCTGTTCAAATCCCAACTCAATTCCCCCAACACCTGAGAAGAAAGCTGCAATGTTGTACTTCTCAGGTCGGTTCGAACTTACAGAATTTGTCATGTTAGCTCCTTTATAAAATATTAATTATAGTAGTAAATTATGAATTTCTGGAATTCTGCTACTGTCTTCTAATACATTTTTTTAAAAATAATCATAGCGTCTAATCTATCTAATCTACCAATCCTGGTTATATTTTTTTCAACTTAAATCCAATTAGATTGGAATCATCAAATTTAGATTCTATATCAATCTTCGAATTAGATAATGAGAACTTCACAATTTGATCAACCGTGTCCTTATCTGTATTTTTGTAGTTTATCCAATAAACAATTCAAACATTTTCTTAAATAATTCAGAGTAGCGTACCTAACTTCATGTGATGTATTCAAATTTGAACTTGTAAATTCAACTTCTTTATCTACATTTTTTCTCAATGTAAGACAATCAAGCCAAAAACCATTGATAGATATTATGTTTTTGGGGAAAGCTTTAAAACCACAGTTAATGTGTAGTCCGTTAATTTGTTCACTACATAATTCGTCATCATTCTTTGCTTCTCTTACATTATCTAAAGTTTCATCTGAAATCCCAAGTTTATTTAAACCTGTAGCAAATTCCTCTCTTCTCAACATATCGCTGTATTTACTATATAAGAATTGTTCAGATATTTTTTTCAGTTTGTTTTTTTATTTCAACTAACTGAATAGAGGATAATTTTTCTTTTTCCTCCTTTTCTAAGAGTAATATCACAATCTTGGCTCATTATCATATAAAAATTTATCGCCAATTTGTATTACGTCACCGAAAGAGATATCTGAACTTCCTGGTACTTTTAATAGATTGTTTTTGATTATTTAGCTCCATTTCAAATTCTTTAAGCTTTCTATAGACTTCTATCTGAGAATTTGTTAAGGAAAGGAGATGATGTTGCATTGATCTTCTTATTGGATTAATCAGTTCTTTATGATTATTTACATCATTAAAAAGTGTCTGAATAAACTTGTTTTAAATTTAGTTAAAAAGTCTCGTAAATAATACTGTCTACATGCTGACCTTCGTTAATATAATCATAATAAAACAACACTTGATTTTTGATTCAACTGCCAAAGTCGCTCAGTTAACTTACTATATGATTCTTCAAATATTTTTTTGTATTCACTGACATAATTAGCTTTCTGAGATTTCAATATATTATCAAAGAAATCTTCTGTTAATTCTTCTGTCTTTTGAACATAATTAAAATGAAGAACTAATTGTTCAGCAACACTTTCGTCTAATCCTAGACTTCTTAAATATTCTTTAGCACCTTCAAAACTTTTTTTAATTTATCAGGTGTAGTAGAATCAGTATAGATTAAAAAGCAATAAATTTTTTTCTCGAAGTTTACTATGTATGAACTTTAAAACGTCAACAAAAAGATTATCAATTATTGCTCCTCCTGCATCCTCCTGAAGTGTTCTATCAAGAAGTATCAAATGTTTCCGAGATTTATCTGTTCCATTAATATCTTCAATAGTTCCTTTAATTAGTTCAAAAATCAGCAACTATTGCTTTAAAGGGAATGCCAGTTGATTTAAAACATGAATATTTCTCTTGCGTGTTTATCTCACGGCTCAACTTGTACTTAAAAATTAGAGTCTATCTCTTCAGAATACTTTTTTTGACTGTATATTCAGAAAAATGTATCATAAAAAAATAATTTGTTAAAGGATCTATTGTTTCTTTATCAAAAATCTGAAAGTAAGTCATCATCCTTAATTTCACGAAAGCTATCATCAATTGCAATAATTGTCGATACACCATAGTCTTTAAATTTATCGCTCATCAAATTATACCTCTTCATCCGGGAATGTGATTATAAATTTATAAAGATTACCATATTGATTCCTTTCATCGTCCAAAGTAATTGTTGCCCCAAATTCATTTAGCAATGTAGTTACAATATATAATCCCATACCTCTACCATCATTATCGGGTTTATTGGTTACAAATTCATCGAATAGATGATTTTCAACAGATTTATCTATACCAATTCCATTATCAAACACAAATAATTTTTCCTAAATCATTATCAAGTTTAAAAGTTAGTAAAGAATTACTGATATTCATCTTATCCAGCCAATACGTCGAATTGATAACTAAATTTTTCAATGATAATTTTTAAAGCTATCACTAATAATTTTTGCTTTAAAAATCATTCCCAGTAATTTTAACATTCACAGTTGTCTTTCCGTAAGTCAATAATGGAGTATTTTTTTAAGATCTCTTCAAGCTTTTTCCTTTATGGATTCTACAGAATAGCGTCTTCTTCTTGAATATGAATTTACATCTAGTAATGAGGCATAACGCACTAAAAACTTATTACTAGAATCTAACCGATCTAGATTCAAAATAGCCTCTTCTTTATAATCGTTAAGAATTGCATTTCTAGCTTTTGAGGAGCTAGATTTTATACTATTTGAAAGTCTGATTATTTCATGAGATAAAGTCTCTGCTATAATGGTAGCTCCCAGAATTGGTGCAAACTTATCTATATGAGTTCCTAGTTCTTCTACTTGTTTTTCTTTTAGGCTAACTGCACTTCGTAAATTTTGGGTAGATTCTTGAAGAGAAATTAATTCATTTTTCCTTTCATTATCATCCATATTGTCAAACTCATTAATCAAGCGCTCCACTTTATTCTCAGCTTGAACAATATCATTAGAACGTTTCCTGAAAGAAATTCCTGCAATTTCTATACTCTGTCCTGAATGCAGTTCCTTGATATTTTTTCTATTAAAAATAAAAATATTAGAGAAGTCACTATCTTTTTTAGCTATCGTCTTATAAATGAGCTCTTTTGCAATGAGAATAAAATTTGTGCCAAAGTTATCTAGTACTAATCCCTGCCTATTAGTTAGCTCTTTTAAAAGCTCTAAATTTTGTTCCCCATCTATATTAAAAAAACCAGTCGAAGTATGTTGCTTGAAAAACAACACCTTTATTTCTTTGATTATAGTCGGACATCCCTAACCAGTCATTATTTGCACTACCGTAAGGAAAAAAATCCTAAAATTGTTTCTATATATTTTTACGCCCTTAATTTCATCTAAAACTTTTCTAAAATTTTTAGAGATAGGACTATTTGCAGATAGGTCAAAAGCATAGATTGATCCTCTAAAATCACCTGGCAAGAAAAAAATTTCTCTATCAGCTTCGTATCTTTCTGTTTTTTTCATCTTTAACTTCTTCAAAAATAAGTTAGAAACTTATCAAATTTAACATAAGGCAAAGAAATATTTGCTTGTATCAAGCTCGATAAGTCAATTTTTTTATTATTTCCTTCTCCCATTTTTTTATAATATTCTTTAAATGGAATTTCACTCTCTTTCTCAAGTTCCCAGTTTCTTAAGTCTGAAATTAGTTTTTTTCAACTTTATAATCTATATTTTTTTACTTCTACTTATATTTAGATTTATTAATTTCTCATTTGAATCAAAAAGTAAAATCTACTTTTTGAAAGAAAAATTATTTTTCTATATCAGAAATATCATAATTATTACTTGTAAAAACTCTACTATCTAAGTTTACCTTTTACATAAAAAAATTATACTTTTCATCTAGGTAAGGGTTTAAGAACTCTAAAACATCTTGTTCAATTTCTTTCTGCGTTTGAGTACTTTTGCCAAAAAAATCAATTCCTTTCAGACCTAGCACTTCTATTCTAGTTCCGTGATTTTTTTATGATTAAAAGTAAACTCATTAAATGGTAATGCTTGCAAATCAAGTTTAACATCTTCAATTGATTCATTACTTTTTGCTATAACGTTCCCTAGTCGATTTCAATATGATAATAATAAAAATCATTATCATTTAAGAAATCATTTTCTGTATCATAACCTAAGACAGTTTGTAATTCCTCTGACGAAAAAAATACTGGGGGAGTTCCAAATCAACCTTAGTATCAACAGAAATAAATTTACCTAATTGATTCAAGGACAATCGACCAATCCCTTTATTCCCTTTGCGCTTGTCTTTTTGAATTTAGGAGAAACCTTTTGATGATTTGATTTAAAAAGAAGTAGCTATTTTTTAAAAAAAGCATTCTCAATAATATATGGAGTCATACCATTACCATCATCTTCAATAATAATGCGTCCCTGACCATGCTCAGATTGATAGAGAGTATCAATTTCAATATTACAATAATTAGCATCAGCATCTGATGAGTTTTTTTAATTAATTCTAGTAAGGCTATTTTCTCATTATCAATTAAGGCTTCACCCAAATGACTAATAATTCTAGAATCAATAGTTAAATTTACTTCTTTTTTTATTCATTAAATTACCTATTTTCTACCTTTTTTTGAAGATTAAAACATGTTCCTGATTCATAGACTCTACAGAATTTCCACCGACCTTTGAAACTTTTTCTGGGCATTCTTTTTTTGGGAATATTTCTGGTAATCACTTTTTTTCTAAAAATAAATCCATTAGATTCCAGATATTCTGCTGTAATAGTTGATAGGGGGACCACTTGATTATCTACTCTTCTATCTCCAAGAGTCAAAAACTATATTTTTCCTACCTTTAAGACACGTACAAGTTCAGATATTACATTTAGGTAATCTAGCACAAAAATTTTTTTCACTTTATTTTTGTTTTTTTGTCATCAATTCTAGGTAAAAAAATTATTGAGAATTGAAGATTCAAAACTACTTCTGACTCTTCGGTTTCCACCCTAAACTATTAGAATCAATACTAGAATAATTTGCAATTAGCTGTTCATCAAATTTCCCTAAATCCGACTTATCAATCCAATATAGAGGAAGTATAGAATACTGACCATAAGTTACTGTAGTTGGATTATCGCCATATGGTGGGGATGTACAAATTAAATCAACTGTTCCATTTTTCAAATTCTGATAATATATCCTCAGCTTTTTCCTATATAAAGATTTTTTTGTCATATTGAATAAAATTTGGAAGAAAAACATATGATTTCTCAATGTTTTTTTATAAAAATCTTCAATGATATCATTAGACATCGAATCGATATCTTTTTGTGTTTTTACATGTAGTTTAAAAAGTAGAACTACGAGTATTACTATATTTTTTTAAAATATTTATCAAACAAACCCAATAATACTGTCTTATATTTTTTTATATCTTTCTCTTTGTATTGTCGCTCTAATTTTTACTAAACGTCTCAATAAAATCTTCTCTATACCACTTATTGATATTATAGAAATCATGCATTTCAAACTCGAAGGATTCTTTACGTAACAGTTCAATTATTCTATTATTAGAGAGTTTGATTTGTTTTTTTACTGACACCTTGTAATTTTACTAAAGTAATTAAATTAGCTAAAGGATTGATATCAATTCCTATTGAGTTAAACCATTTTTTTCATCCCCTCAACTAGAGTTACTCCCGATCCGTGAAACGGGTCTAATATATTTTGAACCGATTTATCTTCACTTTTTATTAATTTAATTAATTCGTTTTGCATATCTGGAACCATAGTAGCTGGATAAGCACTAATTTTATGAATTCCAGTAGAAACAACATCTGAAAAAAATCCCAATAATTTAGTTCTTTTTTTGTTGATTTCATCTACTAAGGACATTGCTTCTCCATTTCTTAATAAAAAGTATACTCAATTACCATTATACAAAAAAACACGGCATTCCGCCGTGTTTCTGTGTTTATTTCACCAACTTCTTCATCTCATCAATACGTGCGACGGTCGCGTCGTATTTAGCTTGGTAGTCGGCTTGTTTGTCGCGTTCTTTTTGGACGACTTCTGGTTTGGCATTGGCTACGAAGCGTTCGTTAGAGAGCTTCTTACCGACCATGTCCAGTTCTTTTTGCCATTTAGCCAGTTCCTTGTCGAGACGAGCGAGTTCTTCTTCGACATTGAGAAGGTCTGCGAGTGGCAAGTAGATTTCTGCTCCTGTGATGACGCTTGACATCGCGAGTTCAGGTGCAGGGATGGTTGATGCGATTTCCAAGTGTTCTGGATTTGTGAAGCGTTTGATGTAGTTGACATTGCTGTTAAAGAAGACTTCCAAGTCGCTATCGCTTGTCTTAACAAGGATGGTGATAGGCTTGCTTGGAGCAACGTTTACTTCCGCACGCGCATTACGAACAGCACGGATCAAGTCTTTAAGGCTTCCACACCAGTGTGAGCCGCAAGGTCTTCAAAGGCTGGGTTAACCGTTGGGTATGCTGCTGTCACGATAGAGCCTTCTGAGATTTGTCCAAAGATTTCCTCTGTCACGAATGGCATGATTGGGTGGAGGAGACGAAGGATCTTGTCCAAAGTATAAAGGAGAACAGAACGTGTGATGACTTTCTCTTCTTCGTTATCGCTATAAAGGACTTCCTTGGTCAACTCAACATACCAGTCCGCAAACTCGTCCCAGATGAAATTGTAGAGGATGTGTCCAGCTACACCAAACTCAAACTTATCAAAGTTTTCAGTGACTTTTCCGATGGTTTCATTGAGGTTGTGGAGAATCCAGCGGTCTGTAACATTTCCAGCTTCCTTGTTGGCAACTTTTTCCACATTAGCAGTTGCTTGCTCAAGGGTTAAGCCTTCATTGTTCATGAGGATGTAGCGAGAGATGTTCCAAATCTTGTTAATGAAGTTCCATGAAGCATCCATTTTCTCGTAAGAGAAGCGCACGTCTTGCCCTGGTGCAGAACCGTTTGAAAGGAACCAACGAAGGGCATCGGCACCGTATTTCTCGATAACATCCATTGGGTCGATCCCGTTACCAAGTGACTTAGACATCTTGCGTCCTTGCTCGTCACGAATGAGACCGTGAATCAGGACGTTTTGGAATGGCTGACGGCCAGTGAATTCCAAAGATTGGAAGATCATACGAGACACCCAGAAGAAGATGATGTCATAACCTGTTACCAAGGTTGAAGTTGGGAAGTAGCGTTTGAAGTCTTCAGAGTCGACATCCGGCCAGCCCATGGTTGAGAATGGCCAAAGGGCAGAACTGAACCACGTATCCAAGACGTCTTCGTCCTGAGTCCATCCGTCACCTTCTGGCGCTTCTTCACCGACGTACATTTCACCCTCAGCATTGTACCAAGCAGGGATTTGGTGACCCCACCAGAGCTGACGAGAGATTACCCAGTCATGGACATTTCCATCCATTGGAGGAAGGTATCGTTGAAACGAGGTGGGTAGAATTCTACCTTGTCCTCTGTGTCTTGATTGGCAATAGCATTCTTTGCCAATTGGTCCATCTTGACGAACCATTGTGTAGACAAGCGTGGCTCAACCACAACCCCTGTACGCTCTGAGTGACCAACGCTGTGGACACGTTTTTCGATTTTAACAAGGGCACCGATTTCTTCCAACTTGGCAACGACTGCCTTACGAGCTTCAAAACGGTCCATGCCTGCAAATTCGAAGGCCAAGTCATTCATGGTTCCGTCGTCGTTCATGACGTTGACTTGTGGCAAGTTGTGGCGTTGTCCAACCAAGAAGTCGTTTGGATCGTGGGCAGGTGTGATTTTCACGACACCAGTACCAAACTCAGGATCAGCGTGTTCATCCCCAACGATTGGGATGAGTTTATTAGCGATTGGAAGGACGACGTTTTTACCAATCAAGTCCTTGTAGCGTGGGTCTTCTGGATTGACCGCAACCGCAACGTCCCCAAACATGGTCTCAGGACGAGTAGTGGCAACTTCAAGGGCGCGTGAGCCGTCTTCTAGCATGTAGTTCATGTGGTAGAAGGCACCTTCGACGTCCTTATGGATCACCTCGATATCAGAAAGGGCTGTGCGAGCTGCTGGGTCCCAGTTGATGATAAATTCACCACGGTAGATCCAACCTTTCTTGTAAAGGTCCACAAAGACCTTGCGAACGGCTTTGACAAACCTTCGTCAAGGGTGAAACGCTCACGAGAGTAGTCTACAGAGAGACCCATCTTGCCCCATTGTTCCTTGATGGTAGTGGCATATTCGTCTTTCCATTCCCAGACTTTCTCGAGGAATTTCTCACGACCAAGGTCGTAACGGCTAATGCCCTCACCACGCAAGCGCTCCTCAACCTTAGCTTGAGTCGCAATCCCTGCGTGGTCCATACCTGGAAGCCAAAGCGTATCAAAACCTTGCATGCGTTTTTGACGGATGATGATATCTTGCAAAGTTGTATCCCAAGCGTGACCAAGGTGAAGTTTCCCAGTTACGTTTGGTGGTGGAATCACGATAGAGTAGGGCTTAGCCTTTTTATCGCCTGAAGGCTTGAAAACATCCTCATCAAGCCATTTTTGGTAACGACCAGCCTCAACCTCGGCTGGATTGTATTTAGGTGAAAGTTCTTTAGACATGTGTGTGTCCTTTCTAGTTATTTCTATTTTTAATGTTGACCTTGAGTCTCCCACTCACTCTTCAGCAAGCCGTATCTCAAATCATCACAGCGATTGCCTTGGGCATCTTTACGGTCTCTTACGCGAGCTTCTAGAGTGAAGCCAAGCTTCTCTGCGACTCGTTGACTTTGGACATTGTAGCCAAAGCAAGACAATTCTACCTTGTGAAGCCCCAATTCTTTAAAGCTAGGTCAATCAAGGTACGTGCCGCTTCGGGCACAAAGCCTCGGCCCCAATAGTCGGGGTGCAAGGTATAGCCAATCTCCAGCACATCGTCTTCGTGGCGATGGTTGAAATCAACAGAGCCGATGATTTTATCAGTCCCTTTGACCACAATTCCATAGCCTGCTGGGAGATTTTCCTTTTGATTACGCTCGGGAAGGATATGTTCTAGGTAATAAATTTCATCTTCCAAGGTCTTGACGGGTGGAAAGCCTGCTGGGTAAGAGACTTCTGGCAAACTGGCGTATGCATGAATATCCTCTGCATCCGCCACTGTTCGAACTCGCAAGACTAGACGCTCGGTTTCGATTCGTTCAGGTAATGTTGCTCTTGTCATTCTTCTGCCTCGCTTTCTACAAAAAAATCGCCCCTGTCATTAATTTGACAGGGACGAATGTGTTTATCCGCGGTACCACCCAATTTCGGGCAGAGCCCGCATCTCTCGTCTTTTAAACAAAAAGACATTTATATTTCAATTTTTAATTTCAACTCACTAGCAACTAGTTTTGACACATTTGTGGACTTCTCAGCACCGCCACTTTCTGTAAAATGTGGGACTCAAAACACCTCTAATGGCTATATTTTAACAAGTTTTTGACGGAAAAGCAAGGAACAAGAAAGATTACTTGAACTTGATGCCGTTCTCTTTTAATTTCTTGATAGTAGCTGGACCGATTCCTTTCAAAGCAAGGAGTTCTTTTTCTGTCCAGTTTTTGAAGTCAGCCGCAGATTTGATCCCTTCATCGTAGAAAGTTTTAGCACGGTCTACTGAAAGTCCGCCTAGATTCGCTGCGAATTCCTCTACAGAGCTAGTAACCTTTTGAGCTTGTTCTTTAGTTGCTTCTACAGTCTTTTCAACTTGCTTAGAGACAGCTTTACCTGCGTTGTTTGCAGCTTTTTCAGCGTGTTTCACAACTTTTTTTGTTTCTTCGACAACCTTGTTTACTGCGTTTGAAAGTGCGCCTGAGCGACGAAGACTGTTTCTTAATTGTTTTTTACGTTGTAGTTTTTTTGACATGATAAGATCCTTTCAATAAAAAACCCCTGTGACTGAACAAGGATAAATCTTTATGTTTTATTGTATCAACTTTCTTTGGGAAATGCAAGGCTTGTTAGTTTAGAAAGATAGAAGTCCTATGGGGAATTCCGCCTTAGAATAAGAGAATATGATAGAAGAAATGCGAAAAATATGGTATAATGAAACGATAGATTTTTGAATAGGAATACAATCATGTTTGGTTTTTTAAAAAAAGATAAAGTTACAGAAACACCAGCGGTAGTGCCAGCCCACATCGGAGTTATCATGGATGGGAATGGTCGTTGGGCTAAAAAACGCATGCAGCCACGTGTCTTTGGGCATAAGGCTGGGATGGATGCTTTGAGAACAGTAGCCATTGCTGCTAGTGATATGGGTGTCAAGGCTATGACAGTTTATGCCTTTTCAACTGAAAACTGGACTCGTCCAGACCAGGAAGTTAAGTTTATCATGAACCTTCCGGTTGAATTTTATGATAAGTATGTTCCTGAGTTGCACCAAAAGAACATGAAGATTCAAATGATTGGGGAGACTGATCGTTTGCCTAAACAGACTTTTGAAGCTTTGAAAAAGGCAGAAGAGTTGACCAAGTTAAACACAGGTTTGATTCTCAATTTTGCCCTTAATTACGGTGGACGAGCTGAAATTACACAAGCAGTCAAGTTGATTGCGCAGGATGTTTTGGATGCCAAGGTGAATCCAGGCGATATTACAGAAGAGTTGATTGGGGAATATCTCTTTACGGGACATTTGCCGAAAACTTTGCGCGATCCTGACTTAATCATCCGAACTAGTGGCGAGCTTCGTTTGAGTAATTTCTTGCCTTGGCAAGCAGCTTATAGTGAACTTTATTTCACAGATGTCTTGTGGCCTGACTTTGATGAGGAAGCCTTAAAGGAAGCTATTGCAGAGTTTAACCGCCGCAATCGTCGATTTGGAGGAGTATAGGAACATTATGAAAAAGGACTTAATAAAGAGGACCATATTTGCCGCTTTGGCCCTAGCTATCTTTATCCCACTCTTGATGGTTGGAGGGCTGTGGCTACAGATTGTGATGGGAATTTTAGCCATGCTTGGAGTTCGTGAGTTGCTCCAGATGAAAGGGTTAAACACCATGACCCCTGAGGGTTTGTTGACCTTGCTAGCAACTTTCGCACTGACAATCCCCCTAGAAAACTACTTGACATTTTTACCTGTAGATGGGAATGTTGTCGCATATGGTGTTGTGATTTTTATCATGTTAGGTTGCACTGTTTTTAGCAAGAATTACACCATTGAAGATGCTGTATACCCAATCGCCATGAGTTTCTATGTTGGTTTTGGATTCAACGCTTTAGTCGATGCTCGAATCGCTGGCTTGGATAAAGCGCTCTTGGCTCTCTGTATCGTGTGGGCAACAGATAGTGGTGCTTATCTCGTTGGAATGAATTTCGGCAAGAGAAGATTGGCTCCAAGAGTTTCTCCTAACAAATCAGTCGAAGGAGCTTTGGTGGTATTATAGCTGCCATGCTTGTTACACTCATCTTTATGTTAGTGGATAGTACAGTTGCCCTTCCTTATGGTATTTACAAAATGACACTCTTTGCTATTTTCTTTAGTATTGCAGGTCAATTGGGTGACTTGATTGAGAGTGCTATGAAACGCCACTTTGGAGTCAAGGATTCAGGGGTCTTCATCCCTGGACATGGGGGGGTACTAGATCGCTTTGATTCTATGTTGGCCGTGTTCCCTATTATGCACCTATTCGGCTTATTTTAAGGAAAGGTGGACAGATATTAAATGTTAGGATTATTAACCTTTATCCTTGTTTTTGGAATTATCGTGGTGGTTCACGAGTTCGGACATTTCTACTTTGCTAAGAAGTCTGGAATTTTGGTTCGTGAATTTGCCATTGGTATGGGTCCGAAAATCTTTGCCCATATCGGGAAAGACGGGACTGCTTACACGATTCGTCTCCTACCGCTTGGTGGTTATGTCCGCATGGCAGGTTGGGGTGAAGATACCACAGAGATTAAGACAGGAACTCCTGTTAGTTTGACCTTAGCCGAAGATGGCAAGGTTAAGCGCATCAATCTTTCTGGTAAGAAGGTCGACCAAACGGCTCTTCCGATGCAAGTAACCCAGTTTGACTTTGAGGATAAACTCTTTATCACAGGTTTGGTCTTGGAAGAGGAAAAAACGTTCTCCGTAGACCATGATGCAACTATTGTGGAAGCTGATGGAACGGAAGTTCGTATCGCTCCGCTAGACGTTCAATATCAAAATGCAACTGTCTGGGGCAAATTGATTACCAACTTTGCAGGCCCCATGAATAACTTTATCCTAGGAGTTGTCGTCTTCTGGATTTTGATTTTCATGCAAGGTGGTGTTCGTGATACACAAAGTAATAACTTTAGTATCATCCCTGATAGCGCGATAGCAAAAAGTCGGCCTTGAAAAATACGGCCCAAATCACTAAAGTCGGTTCACACGAAATCAGTAACTGGCAAGATTTGATTCAGGCAGTGGAAGCAGAGACCAAGGATAAAACAGCACCTGTTTTAGATGTGACAGTCTCTGAAAATGGAACTGAAAAAAACAAGTCAGTGTGACACCTGAGGAAAGCCAAGGGCGTTATATTTTTGGGTGTTCAACCGAGACTTAAATCGGATATCTGGTCTATGTTTGTAGGTGGATTCACATCTGCGACTGACTCAGCTTTTGCGCATTCTCAATGCCTTGAAAAACTTGATTTTTCCAACCTGACTTGAATAAGTTAGGTGGACCTGTTGCAATCTTTTAAGGCAAGTAGCGATGCTCGCTAAAAATGGTCTTGAGAATGTTTTTGTTCTTCTTGGCTATGATTTCTATCAATATCGGGATTTTTCAACTTGATTCCTATCCCGGCACTTGATGGTGGGAAAATCGTGCTCAATATTATTGAAGCTATTCGTCGCAAAACCACTGAAACAAGAAATTGAAACCTATGTTACTCTAGTTGGAGTTGTGATTATGGTTGTCTTGATGATCGCCGTTACATGGAACGACATCATGCGAACCTTCTTTTAAGAATTAGAGGAAAAATATGAAACAAAGTAAAATGCTAATCCCAACGCTTCGCGAAATGCCAAGCGATGCTCAAGTTATCAGCCACGCTCTTATGTTGCGTGCTGGTTATGTTCGTCAAGTATCAGCAGGAGTCTATTCTTACCTGCCACTTGCTAACCGTGTTATCGAAAAAAAGCTAAGAAGATCATGCGTCAAGAATTTGACAAGATTGGTGCTGTTGAGATGTTGGCTCCAGCCCTTCTCAGTGCTGACCTTTGGCGTGAATCTGGCCGTTATGATACTTACGGTGAAGACTTGTACAAATTGAAAAATCGTGAGAAATCAGACTTTATCTTGGGCCCGACTCACGAAGAAACCTTCACAGCGATTGTCCGTGATTCTGTCAAGTCTTACAAGCAATTGCCACTAAACTTGTACCAAATCCAGCCTAAATACCGTGATGAAAAACGTCCACGTAATGGACTTCTTCGTACGCGTGAATTCATCATGAAAGATGGTTATAGCTTCCACGCTAACTATGATAGCTTGGATGTAACCTATGATGAGTACAAAGGCGACCTATGAGCGTATCTTTACTCGTAGTGGCTTGGACTTCAAAGCCATCATCGGTGACGGTGGAGCAATGGGTGGTAAGGACAGCCAAGAATTTATGGCCATCACACCTGCTCGTACAGACCTTGACCGTTGGGTAGTGTTAGATAAATCTGTCGCATCATTTGATGAGATTCCTGTAGATGTACAGAAAGAAATCAAGGCAGAATTGCTCAAATGGATGGTTTCTGGTGAAGATACCATTGCCTATTCAAGTGAGTCAAGCTATGCAAACTAACTTGGAAATGGCAACTAACGCCTACAAACCAAGCAACCGTGTTGTGACTGAAAATGAAGTGACTCGCGTGGAAACACCAGGTGTTAAATCTATTGACGAAGTAGCGACCTTTTCTAAACGTTCCAGAAGAGCAAACTATCAAAACTCTCTTCTACATGGCAGATGGTGAGCTTGTCGCAGCCCTTCTAGTAGGAAATGACCAACTTAATGAAGTAAAATTGAAAAACCACTTGGGAGCGGATTTCTTTGACGTAGCCACTGAAGAAGAAGTCGCTGCTGTCATTCCAGCAGGATTCGGTTCTCTAGGACCAGTCGGTCTACCTGAAAATGTGAAAATCATTGCAGATCGTAAAGTTCAAGATCTTCGCAATGCTGTTGCTGGTGCCAACCAAGATGGCTACCACTTGACTGGTGTTAATCCAGGTCGTGATTTCACTGCTGAGTATGTAGATATCCGTGAAGTGCGTGAGGGCGAAATTTCACCAGATGGAAAAGGTGTTCTCAACTTTGCCCGTGGTATCGAAATTGGTCATATTTTCAAACTGGGAACTCGCTACTCAGCAAGTATGGGAGCAGATGTCTTGGATGAAAATGGTCGTGCGATCCCAATTATCATGGGATGCTACGGTATCGGTGTTAGTCGCCTCCTTTCAGCGATTATGGAGCAACACGCTCGCCTCTTTGTTAACAAAACTCCAAAAGGCGAATATCGTTACGCTTGGGGAATCAACTTCCCTAAAGAATTGGCGCCATTTGATGTGCACTTGATTCCGGTTAATGTCAAGGATGAAGACTCTCTTGCATTGACAGATCGTATCGAAGCAGCCTTGGTAAACAAAGGTTACGAAGTTTTGACGGATGACCGTAACGAACGTGTCGGTGTTAAATTCAGCGATAGCGACTTGATTGGTCTTCCAATCCGTATTACTGTTGGTAAAAAAGCAGCGGATGGTATCGTAGAAGTCAAGATTAAGGCGACAGGAGATACAATCGAAGTTCACGCAGATAACTTGCTTGAAACCCTTGAAATCCTAACAAATAAATAAAATCTATAATCAGAAGAAAAACAAGACAAAAATGTAACTAGTTTTTGCCTTGTTTTTTCTTTATAATGAGAGAAAGTAAACATTAAAAAGCGTAAAAAGAGGTAGTACTATGCTAAAATTTCCAAAGGATTTTGTCTGGGGTTCCTCAACTTCTGGACCACAGACAGAAGGACGAGTACCTGGTGACGGCAAGGGAGATAATCTCTGGGATTATTGGTATCAAGTAGAGCCAAATCGCTACTACAATGGGATTGGCCCAGATAAGACATCGACCTTCTATGAAAACTGGGAAAAGGATATCGAACTATTGTTAGAAACTGGCCACACAGCCTTTCGAACTTCTATCCAGTGGTCACGTATTTTCCCACAGGGTCGTGGAGCAGTCAATCCTCAAGGTGTGGCTTTCTACCGTCAGGTCTTTGAGGCCATCAAGGCCAAGGGCATTCGTCTCTTAGTCAATCTTTATCACTTTGACCTGCCTTTCGCCCTTCAAGAAGATGGGGATGGTTGGGAAATAAAGCAACTATTAAGGCCTATGAAGACTATGCTCGTTTCTGTTTTGAAACTTATGGAGACTTGGTTGACCAGTGGATTACCTTCAATGAGCCTATCGTTCCTGTAGAGTTTGGCTATTTCTATGATGCCCATTACCCTCATAAGGTAGATGCCAAAGCGGCAGTTAAGGTTGCCTATCATACCCAGCTAGCCAGCACTCTTGCAGTTAAGGCTTGTCATGAAGTCTTACCAGGCTCTAAGATTGGGATTGTCCTCAACTTGACACCAGCCTATCCACGTAGCCAACATCCTGCTGACGTGAAAGCTGCTCGTATTGCAGATCTCTTCCAGGCCCAATCTTTCCTAGATCCGTCTGTTTTAGGAACATATCCAGAAGAGTTAGTGGAAATTTTGTCTGAGCATGACTTGTTACCAGAATACACAACCGAAGAGTTGGAACTCATTCGTGAGAACACCGTTGACTTCCTAGGAGTCAACTACTATCAGCCTTTGCGTGTCATGGCGCCACGTTTTGCTAAGCATCCTGACAGCCCACTCTTGCCAGAGCATTTCTATGAACCTTACGTGATGCCAGGTCGCAAGATTAATCCACACCGCGGTTGGGAAATCTACGAGCAAGGAATTTATGACATTGCCCAAAACATCAAAGAAACTATGGCAATATTGAGTGGATGCTGACTGAGAATGGGATGGGTGTTGAAGGTGAAGATAAATTCCGTGTGAATGGCATGATTCAGGACGACTATCGTATCGACTTTGTCAAAGGACATCTGCGTGAACTCCATCGTGCTATCGAAGACGGTGCCAACTGTAAAGGCTATTTGATCTGGACCTTTATTGATTGCTGGTCATGGCTCAATAGTTACAAAAATCGCTATGGTTTGGTCGAGCTAGACTTAGAAACACAAGAACGTCGCCTGAAAAAATCCGGCCACTGGTTCAAAGAGCTCAGTGACAACAATGGGTTTTAAGCAACTTTTTATATAGATTCAAAAAACCATTGGGAATCAATTCTTTATGAGTTTTTCCAATGGTTTTTCTTGTTTTATAATAATCCGATAAAAAGTAACAAAGCTGACAGAGCAATAAAGGCTAGGGTTGCTAGACCACGTTGGCCTGGGCTGTATATCTTTCTTTCGCCTCGAACTGGGAAGACGATAGCTAGTAATGCGCCACCGACAGCTCCACCTACGTGTCCAGCAAGGCTGATACCAGGCATTAAAACGCTACCTACTAGGTTGATGACTAAGAGGGAGAGGTAGGATTGCCCGAGCTGCTGGAGATAGGGATTGCGTGAAGCATAACGAAGAACGACAATAGAGGCGAACATCCCGTAGAGAGCAGTTGAAGCACCTGCAGTAATAGCATTGGGACTAAAAACTAGGACAAAGAGATTTCCCATCATACCCGAAAGAAGGTAGATAAAGAAAAACTGTTTGGAGCCAAAGATTTGTTCCATTTGCCGTCCCAAGAAGTAAAGGGAAAGCATATTAACGAGAAAATGCTGTAAGCCAATGTGGACAAAGGTTGCGGAGAATAAGCGCCAGATTTGTTCAGGCATGGCCTTGATAGCAGGGGGATACACAGCTCCGAATTTATACAAGGTGGCTGCGCTGGTATAGTTGAAACCACTGGTTAGAAACATGAGTACAAAAATCAGGGTTGTCACGAGTAGAAAGAAGCTCGTGACAGGATAACGACGATCAAAAATTTCTTTCATAGATGAGTACCTCCTCAACTGGAATATCGTGTGGATCAGGATGGAAGTCCTGAATCTGACAAGGATAAAGTGTACTGATAGTGTTGCCTGGGAAATGCTCCAAGTAGCGATCGTAATAGCCACCACCGTAGCCAATTCGATAACCAGAAGGATTGAAAGCTAAACCAGGAACATGGATCAAGTCAATCTGAGACGGCTCAAAGACAATAGTTTTCCCCTGTGGTTCAAGAAGTCCAAAAGAATTTCTTTCGAGTTTCTCTGGTTCATATAGAACAAAGTCCATTTTCCCATGTGGATAGGTTTTGGGAATGAGGATAGTCTTTCCATCTTTTTGAGCTTCTTCAATGAGTCTAGCTGTCTGAAATTCATGAGGAAAAGACAGGTAAGTGGCGATGGTTTTTGCTTCCTTGTAGAAGGAATGTAGAAGTAGTTGCTCAGTCAACCAAGCGCCCATGACTTCCTTTTCTTCTTTGGATAGAGATTTGAGTTCTTGCAAGACCTGCTTGCGTAAGGCTTTTTTCATTGTTTACTCCGCAGCTTTCTTGGCTAAAAAGCTTGATACAGCCTCAACACCGATAGCCAGAGCTTCTTCCTTAGGACTCATCTGTGGATGGTGAAGAGCATAAGGGCTGTCAATGCCAAGCCAGAACATGACACCAGGAACCTTAGAGAGAAGATAACCAAAGTCTTCTCCTGTCATGGCAGGTTCGATGTCGATTAGTTCAATGCCCTCTTTTTCATCAAAGAAAGTCATCAATTCCTGGGCTAATTTAGGGTTGTTTTCGACAGGTAGGTAACCTCCCTGCTTGAGTTCAACTTCCACATCCATATCAAAAGCAGCTGCGACACCTTCAGCGATGGCTTTGACACGTTTTTGTACCAATAGACTCATGCTATGTGTGAGAGCTCGAATGGTTCCATGTAAGAAGGCTGTATCAGCGATGACATTATTGGTTGTACCAGCTTGAAAAACACCGAAAGTGACGACAGCACCCTCGATAGGGTCGACATTACGACTGACAACCGACTGAACTTGAGTGACAAAATAGCTAGCTGCAACCAGAGCGTCGTTTGCTTGATGTGGAAAGGCAGCGTGACCGCCTTTACCCTTGAAACGAATCTTGACTTCGCAAGTTCCTGCAAAGAGTGTATGGGTATTGGTCGCAATTTGTCCAACTTTTAAGTCTGGACCGACATGGAGTCCATAGAATTGGTCAGGCAACCAGTCGCCAAAGGCATCGTCTTCATACATGAGCATGCCGCCGGCTTCGTTTTCCTCGGCAGGTTGGAAGAGAAAGAGGAGATTGTTTTTGGGTTGGTTTTCTAGAGCACGTTCGAGACTTCCAAGGGCAATGGTCATGTGAAAATCGTGTCCACAAGCATGCATGCGGTCTGGGTGTTGAGAGGCAAAAGGAAGGCCTGTTTGTTCAACGATAGGCAGACCATCAATATCTGTTCGCCAACCAATGGTACGTTCTGGCTGACTTCCCTGTAAGTATACTAAAATACCTGTTCGCCAGGTACGAATCTGAACAAAATCCTTACCAGCTGTTAATGTTTCAATGACATTGAGTAAATAAGCGTGAGTCTTGAATTCTTCTAAACCAATCTCGGGAATTTGGTGAAGATCACGTCGAGTTTGAATTAAATCTAACATATTTAGATCCTTTCTACTAGACAATAAAGAGGCAGAAATTCCGGATCTGTCAATAATTACAGGGTACGAAGCGCATCTTCTAGCGCTGTTTTTTGTTGGGTTTGGCTATCGATTTCTTTGATAACACGAGCTGGAACACCAGCTACCACAACATTTTCTGGAACATCTTGAGTAACGATGGCACCTGCTGCGACAACAGAACCGCTACCGATTTGAACACCTTCGATAACTACAGCGTTAGCACCGATGAGAACATTGTCACCGACACGGACAGGCTCAGCACTAGCTGGCTCGATGACACCTGCAAGAACAGCACCTGCACCTACGTGACTATTTTTACCGACAATAGCACGTCCACCTAAAATAGCTCCCATATCAATCATAGTGCCAGCACCGATTTCTGCACCGATATTGATAACAGCTCCCATCATGATAACAGCGTTGTCACCAATCTCAACTTGGTCACGGATGATAGCGCCTGGCTCGATACGAGCATTGATATCACGTTTATCAAGGAGAGGTACAGCTGAATTGCGGGCGTCTTGTTCAACAACATAGTCCTTGTTTTCTGTAAGTCCTTCAAGAAGTGGAGCGATGTCTTTCCAGTCTCCAAAAAAAGAACATTCCCAAGCTTGGTAACAGAAGCAGGGATGGCTCCATCAGTTGCCCTTCAAAGGTCACTTTTTACACTTGTCTTTTTTTCAGCATTAGCGATAAATTGGATAATTTCTTGTGCATTCATTTTTTTGTAGCAGTCATAGGTGTCTCCTCACTCTTTGTAATGCTTACTATTCTATCAAAAAAAGGCTTCAATTTTTGAAGCCTTAAGTGTTAAAAAGAGGATTCTTTCAGTTTATCCTTTGATTCTTCGATGGATAAGAAGATCATGGGAATAATAATCAAAATCATAGCTAATAGCAAGTAGCCATCCAAGACCAGACCTAGAAATAGAACGCTTAGAATAGCAGAGGATAGAGGTTCGCTAGCACTGACGACCGATACTACCAATGGGGAGACCAGGGAGACAGCCTTCATGGATAGGAAAAAGGCAAAAGCTGTTCCCAAAAAGGCAATAGTCAAACAAATCAAGATGCTCACCCAATCCAGTTGAAAGCTAATTTTATATACGGGGTAGAGAAAATTACTAAAGAGTCCAGCTAGCATCATTCCCCAGCCAACAGTTGGGACAAAACCGTATTTTCGAGCAAATGGTTGGGGCAAGATAACATTAAACATAACTCCCAGAGCACTGAGAAGTCCTGTCAGCAATGCGAGGGGAGTGATGGATAGTTTAGACAGATCGCCTTTAGTAGCCATCAGAAAGACTCCAAGCATTGCTGTCAGAACATAGAAAATTGCTTTTTAGAAGCTTTTTTCTTGTAGATAATACGGTTGTATATGAGAATGAAAACAGGACTGATAAATTGGAGGATAGTTGCCGTTGTTGCATTAGAGTATTCTACACAGAGATAGAAGAAATACTGAACGGAGAAAATTCCTAAGATAGCATAAGCCAGAAAAGGCAGATAGTTGTTGCGGTTTCTCCAAAGGTCGAATAAGTGGGAACGGAACTTAAAGCCGGACAAGATGAGTACGAAACCACCTGCAAGACTTAGTCGCATAGAAGTGATCCACCCAGAGGAGACTGGATAATGCGTAAAGAAGAATTCTCCTAAAATGCCACAAATACCCCATATTAATCCGGAAAGGAGGGAATATATGGTTCCCTTGAAAATATTTTTTTGATACTGATTCATATAAAAGTCGAGTTAGGTGACCTACTCTTGATAATAGGTATGTTAGCGTTGGGACCTATTCGAAGAAGAGCTGTTATTATCTTTATCCTTATCCTTATCCTTATCCTTGTCTTTGTCTTTATCCTTGTCCTTGTCTTTATCTTTGTTGTCTTGTTTTATTAAATTTCCAACAATCGTATTCCAAGCTTTTTGGTAATCAGAGTCACTTCCACCAATAGCAAATCGGTAGGTAGTAGTCGGAGCACCAGCTTGATTAGCCCAGTAACTTGTTACCATTTCTCCAGTAACGTCAATCTCTTTGCCGTTGATAGTGACCTTACCAGGCTTCTGTCCAGTCGACTTAAGGACTTGCGAAGAAGTTACACTTGAATCAAGGCTGAAACGCTCAGTTCCCCAAGCAGAAGGAGAAGCTTGTTGAATAGCGTTTACGAGGTGGGCCATATACTTAGCATTACGATAATATGCGCCTTTGGCTAACGGACTGTTATCATCATGACCAACCCAGCCACCAAGGGTCAATCGAGGCGTTGAAAGCATGAGCCACATATCGCCCTCCTCGTTGGTTGTACCAGTTTCCCAATCCAATCAGCACCTGCTAGACTGGAATTTATACCATAAAGATCGCTTTGGAAGCTTGTAGTTATTCGGGATGAAAGTACATCTCTCAGTAAACTTTGCATAATGGTTGCAGTAGCTTTTGAGTAGACCTGAACAGGTTCGTCTTTATGTTCATAGATAACTTCTCCACTACTTTTTTCAATTTTTGAAATCATGTATTTTTTATGGTAAACACCATTGTTGGCCAAGGTTTGGTATCCGTTTGTATGTTGAGCTACAGTAACTTCAATTCCTCCTCCCATAGGAAGACTTTCAATACCGTATTCTGGGATTTCATACCCCATTTTTTCCATATAGGAGCGGACATCAACTCCTTTTTCACGAAGCATACGATAAGTCCAGTAGGCTGGGATATTCCAAGAATAATTGAGAGCTTCCTTTAGGTTTATCATAGCTGTTCCCGGACTGTTGACGTGCATGATCGGAGTTCCGTTGGCAAAGTTCGTTGGATAGTTTGATAGGATGCTAGCACTTCCCATCAAGCCTTGGTCAATAGCAATACCATAGGCTAAGATAGGTTTGGTGGTCGAAGCCGGAGATCGTTTTGTGTCAAAGGCGTGATTATTTTGATTGCTTTGGTAATCTCGTCCTCCTACAAATCCTATGATGGCTCCTGTTTTATTATCCATTAAGACATTTCCGACTTCAGGTTGACCACTACTATCATTTAGAAGGTAGCTATAGTTTGCCATTGCATTTTGCATTGCATTATGGATCGTTTTATCGATTGTAGTAGTGATACGGTAACCACCATTTTGAATTTCTTTTTCAGCCAATTCACGATAAGATTTCTGAATAGATTCATTCTTAAGCTCTTGTTCGGAAACGTTATCTTTTTTGACCAGATAATCATACATGACATTAGTCGCTTCATCAAGTGCAGTGAAGTAAAGATAACCCTTAGCTGTTAGGTTTACACTTTCTGCTGGCAAGAAGTCTTGCTTAATGTCATATGCTATATAGGTTTCGTAGTCTTCCTGACTGAGCACTCCAGTTCTATACATATTGTAAAGGACATCTTTGGAACGCTTGATTCCGAGTTCCATATCCTCTTCATTCTTCATCTCACCAGTCGCTTCATAAGGGGAGTAAGAGATAGGACTTTGTGGTAATCCTGCTATAAAGGCTGCCTGAGGGATTGTTAGCTGATTTGCATCAACCCCAAAAAAATACCTTTGGCTGCTTGTTGAGCCCCCGCAATATTTTGACCTTTATTGTTACGGCCAAATGGAGCGACGTTGAGATAGGTTGTCAAGATTTCATCCTTGCTCATTGCTCGCTCTAAAGCCAAGGCATCCACAATTTCACTAGCTTTACGAGCGAGTGTAGGGGCATCACCAACAACTTGTTGTTTGATGAGCTGTTGTGTCAGAGTAGATCCACCGCTCGAAGAACCAAGACCGATAAAGTTTCCTAGACTAGCACGAATAACAGCTTTAGGAACGACACCATTGTGTTCTGCAAAATGTTCATCCTCTGTTGCAACGATAGCCTGCTTGAGATTATCTGAAATAGCGTCCGACGCAACAGATGTTCGCAGAAGATCGCTCTCAATAGCACCGATCATGGATCCGTCAGCATAGTAAATCTCAGAGATGGATGAAATATCATTCACCTGTTTGATCAGATCCTCCGTCTGAGGAACGGTTACTTTGTCAAATAGAGAAACCGCATAACCGAAAACAACCCCAGTGCCCAAAAGTCCACCAAGAAAGGCGATGATAAAAAGGGTATTAAAGGTTGCCTTGATTCCCAATAAGATATTAGCAAAGATAGTCCAAATATTCGTTTTGGTTTGCTTTTTCTTTTTAGATTTTTTAGGACCACTTTTACCTAAATGTATATTTTTTTAGTTTTTGTTTTTAGGGACTGAAGGAAAGCCAGTCCTTTTTCTTTCATAGATAATAATTTATTCTTCATTTCTTTCCTCACTCCTTATTATTATACCATAAAGCAATGATTGCAAGAAATTAGTCTTGGACGAGCTTTAGAGGGGGTTAGGCAACAAAAAAACCAGGTAAATTCAACCTGGTTTTAAGGGTTTGTTATTCACCTGAAAGTTCTTTTCCAAGATCAATCAAGTAGTCTTTCAAGTGGTCTTTAACTTGAGGATGTTTGAGAGCGTATTCGATAGAAGTTTTCATAAATCCAAACTTATCTCCAACGTCATAACGTGAACCTTTAAATTCACGGGCGAATACACGTTGAGTTTTGTTGAGTGTATCGATAGCATCTGTTAGCTGGATTTCATTTCCGGCACCAGGTTTTTGATTTTCAAGAATACCGAAAATCTCAGGTGTGAGAAGGTAACGGCCGATGATGGCTAAATCACTTGGTGCGTCTTCAGGTGCTGGCTTTTCAACGAAGGTTTCAACACTGTAAAGTCCATCTTTTCCTTCGCCTTGAGGCGCGATAACACCGTAGGCAGAAACTTCTTCATGTGGGACAGGCATCACAGCGATAGTAGAAGCATGAGTTTGCTCATAGTCATTCATAAGTTGTTTGGTCAATGGAATAGCACTATCATCTGTGATATCCATGAGGTCATCTCCAAGCATGACCACAAAGGGTTCATTTCCAACGAAAGCTTTGGCTTGTAAAACGGCATCTCCGAGTCCACGTGGGTGTGTTTGACGGATGAAGTGAAGGCGCATACCAGTTGTTTCGTCAACTAGTTTCAAAAGATCGGTTTTTCCTTTTTCCTTAAGGTTGTACTCTAGTTCAAAGTTTGAATCAAAATGGTCTTCGATAGATCGTTTTGATTTCCCTGTTACTACAAGAATATCCTCAATTCCAGACTTAAGGGCTTCTTCAACGATGAATTGAATAGTTGGCTTATCCACGATTGGCAACATTTCTTTGGCCAAGGCTTTGGTTGCTGGTAGGAAACGAGTTCCAAGTCCCGCAGCAGGGATAACAGCTTTTCTAACTTTTTGCTTCATGAGCATCCTTTCTAACGGTGATTAAGACCACTCGTTCTCTGCCTTGAACTCGTTACTCATGAGTTCAGAAACAGCATCCTTAATATTAACATTTTCATAAATAACCTGGTAGATAGCTTGGGTAATAGGCATATAGACTCCAAGTTCTTGCGCCAATTCGTAAGCAGCTTTGGTTGTTGAAATTCCTTCGATGACCATTCCCATATTGGCTTCGATATCTGCCAAGGCTTCGCCACGCCCAAGAGCATCTCCAGCACGCCAGTTACGTGAGTGGACAGAAGTTCCTGTAACAATCAAATCACCGACACCTGAAAGTCCGCTATAAGTTAGTGGATTTGCTCCAAGTTTAACCCCCAGACGAGTGATTTCTGCAAGACCGCGCGTGATAATAGCAGCTTTAGCGTTGTCTCCAAATCCGAGTCCATGGAGGGCACCTGCACCAACAGCGATGATATTTTTAAGAGCACCAGCTGTTTCCACTCCGATCACATCTGTATTGGTATAAAGACGGAAGTAGTGGTTACTAAAGAGTGTCTGAACATACTGAGCTGTTTGTAAATCTTTAGAAGCAGCAGTGATTAAGGTGATATCGCGTACAATTGTTTCTTCTGCGTGACTAGGACCAGATACAACCACAATTTCACTGCGGAACTCTTGAGGGATTTCTTCTTCAAGAATGGTCGAAAGACGTTTGTGACTATTTGGCTCGAGACCTTTTGAAGCATGCATAATGACGACTTTATGGTCCAAAACAGCAGCTACTTGTTGAGCTACCAATCTTGTCACCTTAGTTGGAACTACGAACAAAACAGCGTCAACGCCTTTCAAGACTTCTGCTAAATCATGGTAGGCAACAATCTTTTCGTCTAAAACAGTATCCTTAAAATAGCGTTTGTTGGTATGTTGTGTATTGATTTCGTCAATTTGGTCAGGAATATTTCCCCAGATACGTACTTCATGTCCATTGTCATTTAAAACTTGTGACAGAGCAGTACCCCAAGAACCAGGCCCTAAAACAGCGATGGTTTGTTTGTTCATTTTCCCCTCCTTCTGAGAAAGCACTTTCCTATATTCTACCATAAAAAGCACTATCTTGCATCTATATTATTTATTAAGAATTAATTGAATGAAAGAGTATAAATAAAAAAACAGCCAATGAGTAATTTGGCTGTCTTTAGGAGAAAAACTAGAGGGTAATGCTATTGTTTTTTTAGAAATTTTTCATAAATAGTAATAATGAAGTAACTGTTAAGACAGTGAGGATAGTTGACAAAGCACTGCCACACCATAATTTCCTCTGAGAACCTCTGTATAGATTGCTACGGTCATAGTTTTTGTTTTGGCATTATATAGCAGGATAGAAGTAGATAGTTCTGAAATCATTGTTACCCATGATAGAATAGCTCCAGAAATAATACCGGGTAACATCATTGGAACAGTGATGTTACTGAAAGTATTGAGACGGCTACTTCCTAAACTCTCAGCTGCTTCTTCAATACTAGGTGCTATTTGTTGTAAGCTAGCAACAGATGAGCGGATTGTATAAGGGAGTCTTCTTACAGATAAGGAGATAATCAAGATGAAAGCTGTTCCTGTAATCATAAGGAAGCCACTTCCGAAGATACCTGTATTGAATGAAGAGATAAAGGCAATACCGAGAACTGTTCCTGGTACGATATAAGGTACCATACTAAGGCTGTCAATTAAGTTTGTAAACAAATTTCGTTTTCTAACAGCTAGGTAGGAGATAAATGATGCAAATAAAACAACTAGAATCAAAGCAATCAAAGGAATGCGAATCGTATTAAAAATAGTAGCTCCCATGCGATTGAAGGCAATCTTGTAACTGTTTAGAGAATAGCCTTTGACAAATACCATACCTGATGTTTTTAAGAAAGAGGTATAAATCAAAAATAATTGAGGTAGAACAGAAAATAAGACAATTCCGTAAACTGTTGCATAAATTGCTGCCATTTTTCCTTTTGTAGTTTTTTTCGGCTCAATTGGATGGAGAGAATTCATGCTGAAACTATAGCGATTGGAAATATATTTTTGGATAAGAAAGATTGTTAAAGCAATGATAATCGCCATGATTGCTAAAGCAGATGCAAAAGCAGAATTTCCGCCAACCTCACTAATGAATTGATTATAAATTAAAACAGGGAAAGTTCGATATCCTTCACCAATTAACATAGGAGTTCCGAAGTCGGAGAATGCTCTCATAAATACGAGTAGGGCGATGACAAGTAAAGTTGGAACTAAAAGGGGCAAAATAACTGTTATCATACGTTTGAATCCAAATACCCCCATGCTTTCAGCGGCTTCAAGAAGAGAATGGTCAATTCTTTTCATGGCTCCAGCCACGTATAGAAAAACTAATGGGAATAGCTGGAGTGTAAACACAAGTACAATTCCTTTGAAGCCATAAATATCAATAGCTGGAAGATGAAGGGCATTTGTCAAAAATTTAGTGATGACACCATTTCGTCCCAACAAGAGAATCCAAGAGTATGCCCCTACGAAAGGAGCTGACATGGAAGCGATGATAATCAATATCTGTAAAAATTTCTTTCCTTTGAAGTCATATATAGAAAAGAGGTAAGCCAATAAGGTCCCTAAAACTAGGGAAGTTACAGTAGAAGTAATGGAGACGTTAAAACTGTTTACTAGTGTCTCAGAGTAATAGGATTTACTAAAGAAATCCTCAAAATTAGCTAGTGAGAATTGACCTTCATGTATGAGTGCTTGCTTGAGTACAATAATAATTGGATAAACAAGAAAAATAAGATAGGTAAGAAAGATGAAGAATGAGGAGGCTGTCCAAATATTTAGTTTTTTACCTTTCATAGCCAACTCCTGTAATAAGATTTTGAGAACCATCTGCAGAAAAGACATTTAACTTTTGAGTATTGATTCGTAGACGAATTCGATCCCCTTTTTGAAGATCTTCTTCAAAAGTTGATTCTTCGCTGACCTGTATTTTTGAAGAAAATGCAGTCTCTACAAAATATTCAGTGGTGAGTCCAAGATAAACACTATCGGAAATGATTCCTTCAATATCTCCAGATTCATCTTTGATAAACTCTTCGGGACGGATACTTACAAGAACAGCTTGTTCCTTAGCTTGATCAAGAGCTGGCATACGAAGAGAGTAGCCGTCTTCAAAGACGATGTACGCTCCATCAGCTTGCTTTTCTAAACGGGCAGGGATGATGTTTGTTCTACCAATAAAGGTTGCGACAAATTCGTTCTCTGGTTTGTGGTATAGCTCTTTTGGACGACCAATTTGTTGAATAACACCATCTTTCATAACCGCGATTTGGTCAGAAATAGCCATGGCTTCTTCTTGGTCGTGGGTCACATATACAGTTGTAATTCCCACTTCGTGTTGAATTTCTCGAATAACTTGGCGCATATCTAAGCGAAGTTTCGCATCCAGGTTACTAAGTGGCTCGTCCATGAGGAGAACACTTGGATTAACAGCTAAGGCACGTGCCAAGGCGACACGTTGTTGTTGTCCACCACTGAGTTTATCGGGCTTTCGATCTGCGTATTGATCAATTTGCATTAGTTCCAGATATTTATTAGTTTGTTGAACTAATTCATCTTTTGGAACCTTTTTTTGTTTAAGACCAAAAGCAACATTATCTCGAACAGTCAAATGTGGGAAAATAGCGTAGTTTTGGAAAACCATACCGATGTTGCGTTTGCTGGGTTCTATATTATTGATTTTAGTATCATCGAAGTAAAATTCTCCGCCTTCAATACTGTTGAAGCCTGCAATCATTCGAAGAAGAGTCGTTTTTCCACAACCTGAAGGTCCAAGAATGGTGAAAAGACTTCCTTTTGGGATCGTAACATTTAAATTCTCAATGACAGGAATGTCATGGTAGATTTTTTTTGCGTTAATAATTTTGATCTCACTCATAGTGAACCTCTTTTACTGTTTCGATTGAATATTAGTGAAAATATCATTGTACTTTTTTTAAGAATAGCTGATTTATTTTTGGATGACGTAATCAGAATCTTCAGTGGCGATATTGATTTCGGTCATTGATTTCATATTTTTATTGGTTTTAGCATTTTTTCGAATGGGTCTAATGGTTGTTTCAGTTCCTAGTTTATCCTGAATGTCTTGAGAAAGAAGGAAATCGATAAATTTTTTAGCGTTTTTCCATGTGTTTGGCATTTTTGATAATAGTCGCGTTACCAGGCAAAAAGACGGTTCCTTCTTTTGGATAAATGACTTTTACATCAACGCCATCGTTTAAGAGTTTCAATGCAGGATCTTCATAGGTGAGTCCGACAGCCATTTCTCCGTCAGCGACTGATTTGTAGACATTTGAAGAACTAGAAGCAATTTTCCCATCTACTAAGCTAAATAGATTTTTCACATATGTCCAAGCTTGCTCATTTTCATAGCCCCCCTGATCTACGAGCATGTTTGTTAATTGAGCAAAGGCGCTAGAAGAATTACTTGGATCAGCAGTTGCGATTTTTCCTTTTAATTTAGGATTGAGTAGATCATTGTAGCCTTCAATTTTAATATCTTTTTGTAAGAGCTGAATTGGCAATGATGACACTGACATCAAGTGTATAAGGCGTGTAGAATCCAGTTTTATTTTGATATTCAGGGATTATCTGGTCGTTCTCTTGAGAAATATAAGGTTCAAAAAGATTTTTCGTTAGAAGAGAAGAGGGCGTAGGAGCCTCGAAAATGACATCGGCTACAGGGGATTCTTTTTTTCAGCCTCAGCTTTTTTGAACAATTCACCAGTGCTGGCTTGTACTAAGTCAACCTTAATACCATATTTTTTTCTTCGAAGGCTGGGATTGTTTCTTCGATAAGGTCTTCAGGGTTAGGCGAGTAGATAACCAAAGTGTTATCTGAATCTTTTTTTCAGAGCTAGTTTCCGCTTCTGTTGTTGAAGAACATCCTGATAAAGTAAGAAATATCCATCCACAAGAGAGAAAGAATAGTAGTTTTTTTCATAAGAGTCTCCTTTTTACGAACGTTTTTTTACTCTACGACTTGCTTAATGTTTATAATTTGCAGAGTTCTATAGGATATAATAAAAACCTTAAAGAAATCTAAAACGAGGAATATGAGTCAAAGGCGTTAGGGGAAAAAGATGGAAGAGATAAATAATCGATATAAGTTAATTTCAAGTGTTAGCTAATTTTTTATACTGCTAAATAAGCTGGATTTGCGATTCAGTCTTTCTTTCCATCCAAGCCCAAAAGAACATTTCTCGACTTTCAAATTCCCCCAAAAATGGTATAATAGTAACATCATAAAATTGGAGAAATAGCATGAGTTTTTACAATCATAAGGAAATTGAGCCTAAGTGGCAAAAATACTGGGCTGACAATCACACTTTTAAAACAGGAACAGATGCCTCAAAACCTAAGTTTTACGCATTGGACATGTTCCCTTACCCATCTGGAGCAGGTCTTCACGTAGGACACCCAGAAGGCTACACAGCAACTGATATCCTCAGCCGTTTCAAACGTGCCAAAGGTTACAATGTCCTTCACCCAATGGGATGGGATGCCTTTGGTTTGCCTGCTGAGCAATACGCTATGGATACTGGTAATGACCCAGCAGAATTCACAGCGGAAAACATTGCCAACTTCAAACGCCAAATCAATGCGCTTGGATTCTCTTACGACTGGGACCGTGAAGTCAATACTACAGATCCAAACTACTACAAGTGGACGCAATGGATTTTCACTAAGCTTTACGAAAATGGTTTGGCTTATGAAGCTGAAGTGCCAGTAAACTGGGTTGAAGAGTTGGGAACAGCTATCGCCAACGAAGAAGTACTTCCAGATGGAACATCTGAGCGTGGTGGCTATCCAGTTGTCCGCAAACCAATGCGCCAATGGATGCTTAAAATTACTGCCTATGCGGAGCGCTTGCTCAATGACTTGGATGATCTTGACTGGCCAGAGTCTATCAAAGATATGCAACGCAACTGGATTGGGAAATCAACTGGTGCCAATGTCACTTTCAAAGTAAAGGGACTGACAAGGAATTCACTGTCTTTACGACACGTCCAGACACCCTCTTTGGTGCGACCTTCACTGTTTTGGCGCCTGAGCATGAACTAGTAGATGCCATCACAAGTCCTGAACAAGCTGAGGCTGTAGCGAACTACAAACACCAAGCTAGCTTGAAGTCAGACTTGGCTCGTACAGATCTTGCCAAGGAAAAAACAGGGGTTTGGACTGGAGCTTATGCTATTAACCCTGTTAATGGTAAGGAAATCCCAATCTGGATTGCGGATTACGTTTTGTCTAGCTATGGTACAGGTGCTGTTATGGCTGTACCTGCCCACGACCAACGTGACTGGGAATTTGCTAAACAATTCGGCCTTCCAATCGTAGAAGTCTTGGAAGGTGGAAACGTAGCAGAAGCTGCTTACACAGAGGATGGCCTTCACGTCAACTCTGACTTCTTGAACGGTCTCAACAAAGAAGAAGCGATTGCTAAAATCGTGTCTTGGCTAGAAGAAAAAGGCTTTGGTCAAGAGAAGGTGACTTACCGCCTTCGCGACTGGCTCTTTAGCCGTCAACGTTACTGGGGTGAACCAATCCCAATTATTCATTGGGAAGATGGAACTTCAACAGCTGTTCCAGAAAGTGAATTGCCACTTGTCTTGCCAGTAACCAAGGACATACGCCCTTCAGGTACTGGAGAAAGCCCATTGGCGAACTTGACAGACTGGCTTGAAGTGACTCGTGAAGATGGTGTTAAAGGTCGTCGTGAAACAAATACTATGCCACAATGGGCAGGTTCAAGCTGGTATTACCTCCGTTATATCGATCCACACAACACTGAGAAATTAGCCGATGAGGACCTCCTCAAACAATGGTTGCCAGTCGATATCTATGTGGGTGGTGCAGAACACGCTGTTCTCCACTTGCTTTACGCTCGTTTCTGGCACAAATTCCTCTATGACCTTGGTGTTGTACCGACTAAAGAGCCATTCCAAAAACTCTTTAACCAAGGAATGATCTTAGGAACAAGCTACCGTGACCACCGTGGTGCTCTTGTGGCAACTGACAAGGTTGAAAAACGTGATGGTTCCTTCTTCCATGTGGAAACAGGCGAAGAGTTGGAGCAAGCACCAGCCAAGATGTCTAAATCCCTCAAGAACGTGGTTAACCCAGACGATGTGGTGGAACAATACGGTGCGGATACCCTTCGTGTCTATGAAATGTTCATGGGACCACTAGATGCTTCTATCGCTTGGTCAGAAGAAGGTTTGGAAGGAAGCCGTAAATTCCTTGACCGTGTTTACCGTTTGATTACAAGTAAAGAAATCGTTGCGGAAAACAATGGCGCTCTTGACAAGGTTTATAACGAAACTGTTAAGGCTGTCACTGAGCAAATAGAGTCGATGAAATTCAACACAGCCATTGCTCAGCTCATGGTCTTTGTCAATGCGGCGAATAAGGAAGACAAACTCTATGTGGATTACGCCAAAGGCTTTATCCAATTGATTGCCCCATTTGCGCCTCACTTGGCAGAAGAACTCTGGCAAACAGTCGCAGCAACAGGTGAGTCTATCTCTTATGTAGCTTGGCCAACATGGGATGAAAGCAAATTGGTTGAAGACGAAATTGAAATCGTCGTCCAAATCAAAGGTAAAGTCCGTGCTAAACTCATGGTCGCTAAAGACCTATCACGAGAAGAATTGCAAGAAGTCGCTCTCGCTGACGAAAAAGTCAAAGCAGAGATCGATGGCAAGGAAATTGTGAAAGTGATTGCGGTACCGAATAAGCTCGTGAATATTGTCGTTAAATAACGAGTTTATTAGCCATATCTGCCACCTTCAATAGTCCACTGGACTATTGAAGCCAACCAAACTTGTAAATATTGTTGTGAAATAAATTTAAAAGTCCTTCAGAGCTAAGCTTTGGAGGATTTTTTAGGCTCAGCTTGACAACAAATAGTATTTTTGTTAATATCATTAACAAAAGAGGGGCGTTATGAATAAGAAAGAACTGCATAAGTTTAATAATCGTTTTAACAGCTTTGCTTTAGCTTTTGAACAGTTGAAAAAAGCTCAGCATAGGAACAGTATTGATAAATCAATCACTATTAATGAAGTCCATTTGATCGACCTGATAGGCCGCAATCAGCCTGTGAATCTAGTGAAATTATCTGAGTTACTTGAAGTATCTAGGAGTGCCATTACTCAGAGTGTTAGACGTTTAACCCAGAAAGACCTCGTTGCTTTTGAATTTGCATCGGATAATGAAAAGAATAAATATCTGATATTATCCCAAAAAGGGGTTGACGTTTTTAACATTCATAAAGAACAGCAAGAATATATAGAGACAGCCATTTTTTCAGTTTTAAATAACTATAGTGAAAAGGACCTTCAAATGATTATGAAATTGATGGATGATGTTGAAAAGGTATGGCAAGAATTACCGTGGTAAAAATCACGGTAATTTTAAAACTATATTGTTAATTATATTAACAAAAAGAGGAAGATATGAATATAAAAATTGAACTGATTTCAGAGTCTGATTTAGCAGACGAATCTTTTTAATATTGTCATCGATGGCTTAAAACCAAGAGAAACATATCGAGTCGAAATGTTTCTATCCGATTATTATTGTATCAATGCTCCCATGCTATTAGCTCATGATGTCTTATGGAAATCAACAGCGACTTTTGTATCGGATATGAATGGTATTATTGATATTTCACAAACTCCATCTTGTTCTGGCTCTGATGAAGATATTGCAATAATGGGGTTATTCTTTAATGCCAAGCCCTTTACCAATAAGGAAAAGAAACTGTCAAACTCTCTTTCTAAATTCCCTTATTAGATCATTTTTTTGTGGAAGTCAAAATTATGCAAGGAAGTACTGTCATTGCAGAGAGAACTTTCACAAGACATTACATGAGTTCGCAAATTAGTCATCAAGATATTTACGGGAAACATTTTCAAGGGAGACTCTTTTATGATCAAAAGGCAATAAAAGCACCAGCATTGATTATTGTGAGCGGTAGTGAAGGAAGGATTGAAAAGGCACAGAATATAGCTCAGCTTCTATCTTCTAGAGGTTATATTTGCCTAGCAGTTGCCTACTTTGGTTTAGAGGGGTTGCCAAAACATTTGGAACGTATTCCTTTAGAGTGCCTTGTGGAAGCAAAGGATTATCTACGTCAGCATCCTCAAGTAGATAGTGAAAGAATTGGAATCTATGGACGGTCTAAGGGAGCAGAGTTAGTTTTAGCTGAGGAGAGCATTTTTAATGACGTTCAATGTTTGGTACTAAATTCACCCTCTGATGTGGTGTATGAAGGGATAAAAGGAAAATGGAACTCCCATACTTCTTCTTGGACGTATTTGCAAAAAGAACTTCCTTATCAAAAGTTTCGACTTAGAGATTATCTGTTCAGCAAACTTTTAAAAAAATCCTTCCCTAAAGATTGCTCTGCTAGGATAGATATTGGTCAAATGCACTCACCAATCTTATTGCTCGGAAGTACTGTTGATGAAATATGGGATGCCTCGTCAGCAATTGATGATATTGTCTCAGATTATAAAGGACACCACATTACATTTAAAAAATATCATGAAACAGGTCACATGTTGACAGTGGCTTATCAACCAAATCACCGTTATCGAAAAGATTGGCGTTTATTGATGAGAGAGAGTAAGGATTCTTGGCTAGCTACGATTCATTTTTTTGATAGGCATTTGAAGAAGAAATAAAAATAGATTATAAATATGCTATAATAGTTCCAACTAAGATAAACACAGTTCTGGTTGGTAGTCCAGACGTAGGCAAGCCTATCAGTAACCTTCCTCCTTGGTTGTCCATTCTTAGGGATAGATTTAAGGAGGTGCTGTCGTGGAAACAATTTCAATTGGATTGACAGTTTATTTTGAAGATGGATTTTGGCATGGTTTGTTCGAACAAGTGTATCGAGAAACTTATCAAGTTTGTCGTGTGACATTTGGTCAGGAGCCAAAAGATGATGAAATTCTAGAGATCTTACAGACTCAGTTTACTCAATTATCTTTTAGTCCAGAAGCTACAGTTAAGCAGCATGTAAAAATCAAGAATCCTAAACGATTACAGCGAGCTGTGAAGAAACAAGTAAAGCAGAAAGTTTCTTCCAAGTCGAAAGAATTATTGCAGTTGCAGTATGAGGAAAGGAAAAAGATTTCAAAACATCAATCTAGTGTCCAAAAACAATTGCTCAAACAAGAGAAATTCGAACGCAAACAGCAAAAACGTAGAGAGAAGCACAAGGGGCATTAACTCACTCGTTTCCATATTTGATCAATCCTCCATAAACTGGAGGATTTTTTGTAGATTACCTGTGAGATGTGATATACTATTCACATCTTTAAACTTATAAGAGTGAGACAAGGAGAAAACTATGCCTGTGAATGAATATGGTCAGATGATTGGTGAACCTGTAGACGACACACCTGGAGTTTTACCGTCACTTGTACGAATAGAAGGACAGTATACGATTATTGAAGCTCTATCAGTCGAAAAGCATGCGGAGGATTTATTGGCTGTTTATGGTCCAGATAGCCCTCGTGAAATGTGGACCTATCTCTTTCAACCACCAGTAGAAAATCTCGAAGAATTAATCGTAGCTTTGAAGCAGATGCTTGAGCGTAAGGATCGTTTCTATTATGCGATTATCGATAAAGCGACTGGAAAGGCACTGGGGACTTTTTCTCTCATGCGTATTGACCAAGCTAATCGCGTGATTGAAGTTGGTGCGGTGACCTTTTCTCCGGCTCTCAAGCACACAAGAATGGGGACAGAAGCCCAGTTTTTATTAGCCCGTTATGTCTTTGAAGAGCTTAACTATCGCCGCTATGAGTGGAAGTGCGATGCCCTCAATCTTCCATCTAGAAAAGCAGCAGAACGTTTGGGATTTGTCTATGAAGGAACCTTCCGCCAAGCTGTTATCTATAAAGGTCGCACCAGAGATACGGATTGGTTGTCCATGATTGATAAGGACTGGCCTCAAGTCAAAGCTTGCTTGGAAGCGTGGTTAAAATCTGAGAATTTTGATGAAGAAGGCCATCAGTTGAAATCTCTTAGAGATTGCTAGAAAGGTTTGCTATGATTAAGATTACAAAAGAAAGATCTGTTTCAATTGATGACGTTTTACATCTCTATCAGGCAGTTGGTTGGACAAACTATACCAATCAGCCCCAAATGTTGGCCCAGGCCTTGTCTCATTCGCTAGCGACTTATCTTGCCCGTGATGGTGAGAAAATCGTTGGTTTAGTGCGTCTGGTTGGAGACGGTTTTTCATCCGTTTTTGTCCAGGATTTGATTGTCTTGCCTACTTATCAGCGTCAAGGAATTGGTAGTAACTTGATGAAAGAAGTCTTAGCTGACTATAAGGGTGCCTACCAAGTACAACTAGCGACTGAACAGACTGAAAAAACATTGGGGTTTTACCGTTCTCTGGGGTTTGAAACCTTATCTACTTATGATTGTACAGGAATGATTTGGGTGGATCGAAAAAAATTAAAATAATTCTTTTTATCTTAAGTTAACTTTAAGTTTACTCATGTATCATGTAATCATTAAGTAAAGACCTCCTAACTTTATTTAATAGAAATCCTAAACTTTTTCTTTTTCATAATAATCTCCCTAAAGAAGCCACCAAATTCGGTGGCTTTTTTTATGTTCACCTGTAGAAATTTTTAAAATAAAATTGACCACATAATCATCCATTTTCGACCACATAGCTCCAAAGTATATTTTTTTCTTTTTTTCCTTTTTGTTAAACTGAGAGTGTGAAAAGGAGGAAAGAAATATGATTTTACAAGCAAAAGGTCTCACTAAGAACTATGGAGACCATATAGCAGTTAGAAATATAAATTTAGAGTTTAAAAAAGGGAGTTTTAATGCAATATTAGGACCTAACGGGGCTGGGAAATCGACAACGATTTCAATGTTAATCGGACTTAAACGAGCAACTAATGGTCAAATCATCTATGCGCCCAATACTAGGATTGGAGTTGTTTTTCAAGCAAGTGTATTGGATGAAAAGTTGACAGTCAAAGAAAACCTAACCATTCGAGCCCAGCAGTATAAGGGGATTAAAGGTGGTCGTGTGGAAGATTTAATCAATCAACTAGGGTTGACTGCTTTTCAGAAACAACTTTATGGAACTTTATCAGGAGGACAGAAACGTCGAGTTGATATTGCTCGGGCTCTCCTATCCAATCCCGATATTTTATTTCTAGATGAGCCTACGACTGGACTAGATATTCAGACCCGCAAATCCATTTGGGATTTATTGTATCGTCTACAAAGAGATGAAGGGATGACTATTATCTTAACGACTCATTATCTGGATGAAGCAGATGAGGCAGATCAACTTTATATTATAGATCATGGAAAGGTTATTGCCCAAGGTTCTGCTACTGAGATTAAAAAGTGAGTACGCTTCCAATCTTTTTAAAAAAATTTGTTTTAAAGACAAGCAAGTGGAGAAATTCTTACCTAAAAAAATATGCCTGTGGAAAAAGAAAAATGAGTTTGAGTATAGTCTTTATCCCTGAGAACCAATTGGAAGCTATTGATTATTTGACCCAAGTTCGTGAGAAGATTGCTGGCTTTTGAATTTCGTCCAGGAACTATGGATGATGCCTTCATAGCCCTTACAGGAAGAGAGGTGCGCTAATGTTAGCCTTATTAAAACGTGATTTTTTTGTTGTATTTTTCGTAATCGTTCAGGAGTCTTTTTTTCTCATTACTGGGAGCTTTGATTTCCTTTCTACTCTATATCATTTTTTTGCAGAAAAAAATTTGATGGATGCCTGGTCCCAACTTCCTGATAATAAGAGCCTTTTTAAATAACTGGCTGATGGGTGGAACTTTGGCTGTGACTGGGATTACAACCAGTTTTACAGCTTTGACCCAGATGGTACAAGACCGTGAAAAATCAAGTGGATCAGGATCTCTTTTTGACAGACTTAGGGAGCTGGGGCTTGCAACTGTCTTATCTTATTAGTAGCCTTATCATTTCCTTTTGTTATGCAAGCCTTTATGCTTATTGTTATGAGCCTTTATTTTTCAAGAAATTCCAGCTATGAGTAAGCTATTTGAAATAAGTTTAATCATGCTACTAAGTAGTCTCCTTTCAACATTGGTAAATGCACTCTTGATTTACCATTTCCAGTCAGTAGATAGTCTGGGTAAATTGGCTACAATTGTAGGTACAGCTTCAGGATTTTTAGTAGGAACTTATGTACCAATGGGAATTCTTCCTAACTTCGCTCAAGTTCTCATGAAGTGCACACCGGCTACCTATCTTGCTTCTCTCTATAGACAGGTCTTAATGAAGGAGCAATTAGAAACTACATTTATGGGGAATAGTAGCTTATTAGAAGAGTTTCAAGAAAAATTAGGAATCCGGCTTAATTGGCAGAACCTTTTAACAAAGGAAGAAACATACTTAATAGTGGTGAGTATCTGCCTCCTAACTTTTCTGCTTTGGCTAGTAGTAGTTAAAATCTCTAGCAAAAAAATAAAATTTATAGGTTAAGTTAACTTTAAGTCTTCTACTGTATCATGTAGTTATTAAGTAAAGACCTCCTAACTTTATTTAATAGAAATCCTAAACTTTTCTTTTTCATAATAATCTCCCTAAAGAAGCCACCAAATTCGGTGGCTTTTTTGTTTGAAAAAAATTCTCCCTAGTGAGTCACTAAGGAGACATGTAGTTAGGATTCTTTTTTGAGTTGTTGGTTTCGATATTGTCTAGGAGTTAGTTGGAAGTGTTGTTTGAATTGTCGATTGAAATTTGAGAGGTTGGTAAAACCGACCTGGCTTGCTATTTCTTGAACACTTTGATTGGTCTGAACGAGCTTTTCGCAAGCTTTTTCCAGGCGCAATCGTATGAGATATTCCATACAACTTGTCCCGGTGTGTTGTTTGAAAATATTCATAAAGTGATTTTTGCTGTATCCAAATGTAGCAGCAAGCTGGTCAATTTGAATGGGTTCTGCATAGTGTCGCTCAAGATAACCTATCATTTCTTTTAATTTCTGGTATTTTTGATAGGTATCATCCGTATAGTGGCGATTGACATACCTGTACTTAAAGAGAAGATAGAGAAATTCATAGAGTTTTGCCTTTAAAAGGAGATCATAATAAATACTCTGCTCTTCAAGGATAGAAAAAAGAGATAAAAGACAATCGCGAATCAGTTCATAAGCATGATCATCTGACGAAATCCGAGGAGTGAGATAAAAATGCCCAGAGTATATAGGTTGAATATAGCGTTGGCTAAAGCTGTCAATTTGACTTCTACCTAGGAAATCGAGATGGATACGAAAAACTGTAGAAATTTGTTCTTGATTTCAATAGGGTAGATAGCGTGAGGAGAAGTTGGCTGAATTAGAAAAATATCGCCTTCATGACTTTCAAAGCGCTCAGAGTTGATATAGAAGGTAGCAGGTCCTTTTTTGACATAGACAATCTCGAGTTCAGGATGCCAATGATAGATGGTATTAGAAGATTGCTTAGATAAGATTTGTTTTTCAAAATCATAGGGAAAATCAGATGGGTTATCTCGTAAAAGTCTTGACTGCTGAACCATGATAAAACCTCCCAATAAGCTATTTCTAGTTTTATTATACCAAAAAAAGGGCGGGGCAAAAAATCCCGACCCTACCTTAAATTAGTAATGAGTATTTGATGAGAAGTTTTTTCTCTAACCTTTCTTCTTCATGTAAAGGAGATTGAGAAGAAGCCCAACAACTGCGAGAGCGATAGCAACGTAGAATGCGGCACTGTAATTTCCATTGTTAGCTGCTGCCATTTGAACCGCAACTTTAGGTGCAAAAAATGCAGCTAAAGAATAACCTGTGAAGACGATACCGTAGTTGACTCCCTGATTAGCAGATCCGTAGTTCTCCATGACAATAGATGGGGAAGACACCCATAACACCGCCGAAGCAGATGCCAAGACCGATGATTCCTAGAGTAAAGCCAAATTGACCAGGGACGATAGTTAAGGAGAAGAGCGCCAATACGATAACAGAATAGATAATCAATAAGGTCTTAGAACGACCAATTTTATCAGAGAGTGATCCCCAGATAAAGCGTCCGCTAGAGTTTGCGATTGAATAGAGAGAGACATAGAGAGCTGCTGTACCAGCAGAGAGTCCAAACATGGATTGACCAATTGGGGATGCTTGAGAGGCAATCATCAAACCAGAGAAGGCACCGACAAAGAACATGCTGATAATGATGTAAAATAGTGGACTTTGTAGCATTTCTTTCCAGTTTTTATTAGCAGGTCCTTGTTTAGTTTGTACGGGAGCTTTCCAACCTGCTGGTTGGTAGCCACTTGGTGCAGCCTTGATGAAGAAAATGGCAGCGATAATCACAACAATATAGATAAGTCCAATGGTTCGAAAAGCAAAGAAGGCATCTTGTTTTTGAATGAGACTACTTGCAACTGGTGACGCAATAACTGCGGCAAATCCCATACCTCCTGTTAGAATCCCAGAAGCTAAACCACGTTTATCTGGGAAGAGGCGAAGAGAATTTGAGAGGGCTCCTGAATAGGCAAATCCTTGACCAAGACCTGCCATCAAACCGTAGGTCAGATAGAGCATGGCTGGGGAACTTGCATAACCAGTTAGATAGAAGCCACTAGCAAATAGAAGGGCACCAAGTGCAATTGTCCATTTCACATATCCCTTGTCTACCAGGTAACCTCCAAGAATCATCGGAACCGGTCCGATAGCTGAGTTAATAGCAAATGCGAGCATAATCTCGGACATAGACCAACCTGTTGAGGAGCTTAAAGGTCCAGCAAAAACTGAAAAGGAATAGACAGCACCTGTACAGAGAAGAATAGCAGTTGACGCAGCTAGAACTTGCCAACGATTGAATGTCTCTTTCATAAGAAGACCCTCCTTTAACTTAATACATTTTTCACAAAGACTATAACATAGTTAAAAATGAGGGTCAATACTTTCTCGGAAAATATTGTTAATTTTTTCACTAAGTTATACTAAGATAAGATAAACTGATAGAATAACACAATGTTTTAGTGTCATGAATGTCGAAGATAATTTAAAGTAGTATAATGAAAGTGAATAAAACAAAAAAGGGGGTAGCAAGATGAAATTAGTTGCTATCGTTGGAACAAACTCTGACCGCTCAACCAATCGGAAACTTTTGAAATTTATGCAAAAGCATTTTTCAGATAAGGCCGATATTGAGGTGTTGGAAATCAAACACTTGCCAGCATTTAACGAACCTGAGGACAAGCTAGCGCCTGCCGAAGTTCAAGCTTTTTCAGAAAAAATCCTTGCTGCAGATGGTGTGATTATCTCAACACCTGAATATGACCATACGATACCAGCACCTTTGGCTTCAGCCTTGGAATGGATTGCCTATACTAGTCGCGCTTTGATTAACAAACCAACGATGATTGTCGGAGCTTCTCTTGGATTGCTTGGAACATCTAGAGCCCAAGCGCACTTGCGTCAGATTCTTGATGCGCCTGAGTTAAAAGCAAGAGTCATGCCAGGGACTGAATTTTTCCTAGGCCATTCTGAACAAGTATTGGACGATGACTATAATCTGAACAATCCTGAAAAAGTCGCAGAGTTGGAAGAACATTTTGCAGAATTCCAAAATTTTGTTGATATAACAAAGGCTTTGGTCAAACCAGAAGATACAAATCGTAAGAAATCTTTCATCTGGGAAGAATGGTTGAAAGCTTAAGCATCTCAAGAAAGGAGAACAATCCATGAAATTAGTAGCTATTGTTGGTACCAATGCCAAACAATCCTATAACCGTAGTTTGTTGCAATTTATGAAAAGACATTTTGCGTCAAAAGCCGACATTGAGATTTTAGAAATTACCGATGTACCGATGTTCAATGAAACCGATGATCAAACAGATACACCTGTTATTCAGAAGTTTAACAAAGCGATTTCGGAAGCTGATGGTGTCATCATCTCGACACCTGAACACAATCATACAATCCCATCAAGTTTAAATAGTTTGCTCGAATGGTTGTCTTTTAACATTCATCCACTAGATGGGAAGCCAACCATGATTGTCGGAGCTTCCTATGATGTTCAAGGTTCTTCGCGTGCCCAACTTCATCTTCGTCAGATTCTTGATGCACCTGGGGTAAATGCAACAGTTATGCCAGGAAGTGAATTTTTACTTGGTCGAGCTCATCGAGCATTCGATGCAAATGGAGATCTGATTAATGAGCGAACTGTTGATTTCTTAGATAGCTGTTTCTATCGTTTCCTTCGCTTTGTATCTGTTGCAAACCAACTAAATCTTCCTGAAGAAATTCGATTTGAACCAGGAACTTACCATGTTACAACTGAAGGTCATAATGGTAAATTACCGATGGATGTCACCGTTTCTGAAGACCGTATTGAAAAAATTGAAATCGATTCTTCTGGAGAATCTTCAGGAATTGCAGATGTTGTATTTACCCGTATTCCAGCGGAAATCATTGAGGGGCAAACCTTAAATGTTGATGCGGTGTCAGGAGCTTCTGTGACTTCAAATGGTGTCTTGGACGGAGTTGCGCGTGCGGTTAAACAAGCTGGTGCAAATCCAGATGTTTTACGTAAACGTTCAAAAGCTCCATCTGCTTTGGATAAAGAGGATAAAACTTATCAGGCAGATGTTGTCATCGTCGGAGGTGGAGGAGCTGGTTTAGCTGCAGCAGCTGCAGTCTTGCAAGCTGGTAAGAAGCCGATTGTTGTTGAGAAATTCCCAGCAATTGGAGGAAATACTGTTCGTGCAGGTGGCCCAATGAATGCGCCAGATCCAGCATGGCAAGGAACCTTCGCAGCTCATCCAGGTGAGGCACATACGCTTCAAGAATTGATTGCGACAGATGAATCAACGATTGACCCAGAATATTTAGAGGACTTTAGAGCCTTGAAGGTTGAGATTGAGCAGTATTTGCAGGATCCAAGCTATTTGTTTGACTCGACCTTACTTTACCGTATCCAAACCTATATTGGTGGAAAACGAAAAGATTTACAAGGGCATGAAATTCATGGCCAATATGATTTGGTTTCTGTATTGACTGAACGAGCCCTAGAGTCTGTTCGCTGGTTGGAAGATATCGGTGTTGAATTTGTTCGTAGTGAAGTCACAATGCCAGTTGGAGCCCTTTGGCGTCGTGGTCATAAGCCGGTTCAACCAATGGGTTATGCTTTTATCTCGGTTCTACAAAAATATGTTCTAGAAAATGGAGGCACGATTTTGACGGACTCTCCAGTCAAAGAATTGCTTGTAGAAGAAGGGGCTGTCAAGGGTGTCAGAGCAGAAGGCCGAAACGGTCAAACCATCATCGTTCATGCAGATGCCGTCGTTCTAGCTTCTGGAGGATTTGGTGCCAATACCAAGATGTTACAAAAATACAATACCTACTGGACTGAAATTGCGGATGATATTGCCACATCTAATACACCAGCCGTAACAGGGGATGGAATCGTCTTGGGTCAAAGTGTAGGTGCTGACCTAGTGGGTATGGGCTTTAGCCAAATGATGCCAGTATCCGATCCAGTGACAGGTGCTCTCTTCTCAGGACTTCAAGTTCCTCCAGCTAACTTTATCATGGTAAATACTGAAGGGAAGCGATTTGTGGATGAGTACGGTAGCCGAGATAAGTTATCTCAAGCAGCGATTGATAATGGAGGTTTGTTCTACTTGATCGCGGATGACCGCATCAAGGCAACAGCCTACAATACTAGCCAAGAAAAAATCGATGCCCAAGTCAAAGCAGGCACTCTCTACCGTGCAGATACGATAGAAGAATTGGCAGTTCAGATTGGTATGGATCCACAAGTTTTAGCGGATACAATCAAGAAGTACAACTCTTATGTTGATGCAGGATTTGACCCTGAATTTAACAAGGGTAGTTTCGATCTCAAGTGTGAGGTTGCACCGTTCTACGCAACACCAAGGAAACCCGCTGTTCACCATACAATGGGTGGACTCAAGATTGATACTTCAACACATGTTTTTAAAATGAAAAAAAGGTCAGATTATCCCTGGTTTGTATGTCTGCTGGAGAAGTTGCAGGAGGACTTCATGCAGGTAACCGTCTAGGAGGAAATTCACTTACGGATATCTTTACGTTTTGGACGTATTGCAGGTCAAACAGCTGTTCAAGAAAAATTGTTAATAATGGATTTAAAATCTTAAGCTAATTTTAAGTATTGTCTTATATCATATAGTTATTAAGTAAAGACCTCCTAACTTTATTTAATAGAAATCCTAAACTTTTCTTTTTCATAATAATCTCCCTAAAGAAGCCACCAAATTCGGTGGCTTTTTTGTTTGTCTACTAGATTTTTGCTATAATAGGAACATGAGTAGAATTTTAGATAATGAAATCATGGGTGATGAGGAGTTGGTAGAGCGTACCCTCCGTCCCCAATATTTACGTGAATATATCGGTCAAGACAAGGTCAAGGATCAGCTTCAAATCTTTATCGAGGCGGCTAAAATGCGTGATGAAGCGCTGGACCATGTTCTTTTGTTTGGCCCTCCAGGTCTCGGGAAAACAACCATGGCTTTTGTTATTGCCAATGAACTGGGAGTCAATCTCAAACAAACGTCTGGTCCCGTTATCGAAAAAGCCGGTGATCTGGTAGCGATTTTGAATGACTTGGAGCCAGGAGATGTTCTTTTCATTGATGAGATTCATCGCTTGCCCATGTCGGTAGAAGAGGTGCTATATAGTGCCATGGAAGACTTCTACATTGACATCATGATTGGTGCGGGAGAAGCTAGCCGTAGTGTCCATCTAGACTTGCCACCTTTTACCTTGATTGGTGCGACGACACGAGCTGGGATGCTTTCAAATCCACTTCGTGCACGTTTTGGGATCACTGGTCACATGGAATACTATACCCATGATGACTTGACAGAGATTGTCGAGCGGACGGCAGATATTTTTGAGATGGAAATCACTCATGAAGCAGCTTTGGAGTTAGCTTTACGTAGCCGTGGGACTCCTCGTATCGCCAATCGTCTTCTCAAGCGCGTGCGCGACTTTGCGCAGATTATGGGCGATGGCTTGATTGATGATGTGATTACGGATAAGGCTTTGACTATGCTGGATGTAGACCATGAAGGTTTGGACTATGTGGACCAGAAAATTCTCCGCACCATGATTGAAATGTACGGTGGCGGTCCTGTCGGTCTAGGTACTCTTTCGGTTAATATCGCTGAAGAGCGTGAGACGGTAGAAGATATGTATGAACCTTACCTGATCCAGAAAGGCTTATCATGCGAACTCGTTCAGGACGGGTCGCGACAGCCAAGGCTTATGAACATTTAGGGTATGAATATATTGAAAAATAAGGCTGAAATCGTAGAATCTTTTAGAGAAAATCCTGATATAATGGCTATTCTGACCATCATCCGTGACTTGGAGTTGAAAGATTCCTGGTTGGCGGCTGGATCGGTCCGAAATTTTATCTGGAATCTCTTGTCAGATAAGCCAGCCTTTGACCGTGAAACAGATGTGGACGTGATTTTCTTTGACCCAGATGTGAGTTACGAAGAAACGCTAGCTCTAGAAAACAAGTTGAGAGAGGACTTTCCTCAGTATCAATGGGAATTGAAAAATCAAGTCTATATGCATCAGCATAGTCCCCACACGCCTCCGTATAGAAATTCCTGCGATGCCATGAGTAAATATCCTGAACGTTGTACGGCAGTAGGACTTCGCTTGCATGCTGGCGCAACTTTAGAGCTCTTTGCGCCTTATGGTTTGGAGGATATTTTGAACTTTCAAGTTCGTCCAACTCCTCATTTTTTAGAAAATCAAGACCGAATGAAGCTCTATCAACAGCGTTTATCCAAGAAAAACTGGCGAGAAAAATGGAAAAATCTCACAATTAAAAATACTTAAGGAAACTTTAAGATAGGAGCTGTATACTTACCTCATAAGTTAAGAAGAACTTAACTTATACTCCTAAAAACTTTTTTTCATAATAATCTCCCTATAAAAAAATTAAGTCGCCCAATCAGGCGACTTTTTGTTCTTAGTTCAAGAAATTTTCATGATATAATAGCCCCTATGAGATTAGATAAATTTTTTTAGTTGCATGTGCAGTAGGAAGCCGGACGGAGGTCAAAAACTTTCTAAAGGCTGGGCGCGTGACGGTCAATGGCAAAAAGGAAAAATCTGCCAAACTGCAAATCAATGAAGACACGGACGAGATTTGTTTTGACGGGCAAAAGTTAGACTACGAGGAGTTTGTTTACTACATGATGAACAAGCCCCAGGGTGTTATTTCAGCAACTGAAGATCCCAAACACAAAACTGTACTGGATTTGTTGGATGACTTAGCTCGTTCAAAGGAAGTTTTCCCAGTAGGACGTTTGGATATCGATACGCATGGACTCTTGCTCTTGACCAATGATGGCCAGCTGGCTCATGCTCTTCTTTCACCAAAACGCCATGTGGATAAGACTTATCTGGCGCAAGTCAATGGAATCATGACGGATGAAGACATTGAGACATTTGCCAAGGGCATTCCGCTCAAGGACTTTACCTGCCAACCTGCCAAGCTGGAGCTTGTGTCTATGGATGCAGAAAAGAATCAAAAGTCTGGTTCGTGTGACCATTGCAGAAGGAAATTCCCACCAGGTCAAACGCATGGTAGCCTATTGTGGCAAGGAAGTGGTAGACTTGCAACGTCTGACTATGGGAACTTTAACCTTGGATGAAAATCTGAAACCTGGGGAATGGCGTCGCCTAAGTAAGGAAGAACTAGAAGCTTTGCTTGAAAGTGTCAGCTAGTGATAGCAAGACCATGAAATATTAGGAAAATGCGAGGAAAATATCCTTGCCTTTTTTTCAGTTTTTTTGGTTGCTTCCTTTGTGAAAAAGAGTTATAATAGACAGTAAGAAAAAAAGGAGGATTTTATGAACGCGATTCAAGAATCATTTACAGATAAATTATTTGCCAACTATGAAGCAAATGTAAAAGTACCAAGCTATCGAAAAATGCTGCTAGCCACAATGGAATTTTTTTGCAGCCCTAGAGCGTCGCCAAAGCCATGTAGACAATACACCTGTTTTTCTCGCTTGACTTGACTAAGGACAAGGTCACTAACCAGAAGGCTTCTGGTCGTTGCTGGATGTTTGCGACTCTCAATACTTTCCGCCACAAACTCATCTCTCAATACAAACTTGAAAACTTTGAATTGTCACAAGCGCACACCTTCTTCTGGGACAAGTATGAAAAAGTCTAACTGGTTCTTGGAGCAAGTGATTGCGACTGCAGATCAAGAATTGACTAGTCGCAAGGTTAGCTTCCTACTCCAAACTCCACAACAAGATGGCGGACAATGGGATATGGTAGTTTCTCTCTTTGAAAAAAATACGGTGTCGTACCTAAATCAGTGTATCCTGAATCTATCTCATCTAGCAGTAGCCGTGAGCTCAATGCAATCCTTAACAAATTGCTTCGTCAAGATGCTCAAATCTTGCGAGATCTATTAGCTTCAGGTGCGGATCAAGCGACTGTTCAGACTAAGAAAGAAGATCTCTTGCAAGAAATCTTTAACTTCCTTGCAATGTCACTAGGCCTCCCACCGCGTAAATTTGACTTTGCTTATCGTGATAAAGACAATAACTACCAAAGCGAAAAAGGCATCACTCCACAAGAGTTTTACAAGAAATATGTCGATCTTCCACTAGAAGACTACGTTTCTGTGATCAATGCTCCAACTGCTGATAAACCATACGGTAAATCATACACAGTTGAAATGTTGGGAAATGTCGTTGGTAGCCGTGCAGTTCGTTACATTAACGTACCGATGGAGCGCTTGAAAGAATTAGCGATTGCTCAAATGCAAACAGGTGAAACTGTTTGGTTTGGTTCAGATGTCGGTCAGCTCAGCAACCGTAAAGCAGGAATCCTTGCGACAGATGTTTATGACTTTGAATCAAGCATGGACATTAAACTCACTCAAGACAAGGCTGGACGTTTGGATTACAGCGAAAGCTTGATGACTCACGCCATGGTCTTGACAGGTGTTGATGTGGACGAAAACGGTAAATCAGTCAAGTGGAAAGTTGAAAACTCATGGGGAGACAAGGTTGGTACCGATGGTTACTTTGTTGCTTCAGATGCTTGGATGGACGAATACACTTACCAAATTGTTGTTCGTAAGGAATTACTAACAGCAGAAGAACGAGCTGCTTACGAAGCAGAACCAATCGTCCTTGCACCATGGGATCCAATGGGTGCCTTGGCAGAATAAATGAGATATAAAAAGAATGTTTCTATAATTTTTAGGGTTGGTGGAAATTTTCCACCAACCCTATTTTAGTAGTATACAAAAAGGCCAACATCCATTATATTAAAAAGCGCCTAAACCTAAAAATAAAAAGGATGATGACCATATGAACAATATACTAGAAGCTACACTACAAATCAAAGATAAAAACATTATTTGGGATGATAAAGTTCAAGAGAAGATATTTAAAAAGGGAAAATCTTTATTTTATTCAGCTACATATACGCATAAACCAGAATTTTGTACTGTTTGTGGGTGTGTTAGCCAAAAATAACAATATCGTTAAAAAAACGGAACGAAAACTTCTCGTATCACTCTCTGTTCTGTTTCAGGCCTTCCGGCCTACTTAAATCTACGCAAGCAAAGATTTCTCTGTAGAGAATGTAGTTCTTCATTTACCGCAGATGCTAGTCGCATTGTAGAAAAACATTGTCATATTTCGAAACGATTAAAAAATGAAATTAAGGCAAAAATAAGTGAAACAGTATCTGAAATATATATCTCAAAAAGAATCAAATGTTTCAGTTCATACTGTAAGACGTATCATAGATGATACAGCACGATTATTAACGATTAAACCATTACATGATTTCCCTGAACATTTGTGTTTTAATGAATTTAAATCCGTCAAAGCTTCCGATAGTAATATGAGCTTCATTATTTGTGATAGCACTACACACAAGCTGGTCGATGTTGTACGTGATAGAAAAATCTTACAGTTTAAAACAATATTTTCATCGTTTTGAGACTAAGACAAGATTAAAGGTAAAAACTATCTCAATCGACATGTACTTACCGTACATTCAATTAATAAAAGAAATGTTTCCTAACGCTAAAATTATCATTGATCCTTTTCACATCGTACAAGCCTTAAATAGAGAATTAAATCGAACTCGGGTACGTGTCATGAATCAGCATCGTTATAAAAATCCTAAATTATATCGAAAGTTAAAACATTATTGGAAGTTAATTTTTAAAGAACCCTAATGAACTTCAGAACTATAAATATAATCGTTATAAGCTTTTTGAAAGCTTCATAACAAGTAAAGGAATCGTAGATTATATCTTAGAAAACAATCCATCTCTAAAAAAATGATTATGAGGTTGTACATTCACCTCGTGAATGTATACAGGATAGAGATTATATAGAATTCAAGGAAACGATTGAAGCAGCTACGCAATTAGACCTATCTCCTGGTTTTAAAAAAAGAGTATTAAAGACTCTTATGACTTACTTGCCATATATTCAAAAATACTTGTGAGTATCCAACTAGAACAAATGGCCCTATTGAAGGAATAAACAATAAAAATAAAAAGTGCTTAAAAAGAAATGCCTACGGCTTTTAGAAACTATTACTATTTTTAGAAATAGGATTATTTTAATAACAAAAAAATGTTTGGTCTAAAACAAAAAGGAATTAAGCAACAATTAGTTGCTTAATCCCTTCCTAAATTTCTTCATCAACACTATTTGACAAAGAGCCCTTTTTTTAGTGCTCAAAAATAGCACTCAATTTTTAAATGGATTTGGTGTTCAAAAAAATATAATCAAATGCAACAAACTAATTTCATTTTTAATAGGCACAATTAATTTTTAGAAGATAGTACGAAAAAAATATTGACTGTTTTTCTTTAGAATGTGTAAAATTTAGATAGATTATTTAAAGTGAGGTTTTTTTATCTTGTCTATATTAAAGAAGAAATTTAATAAGTTTAGTGTTCTATTGAATCTGGTATTAATAGCTATTATAGCTATTGGAGTGCTATTTTTCTTACCTAAGGAACATAAATCAGAAGTCAAATCGTCAATTAATATCGAAAGTATTGAAAAAGTGAATGAAGTTGTATTTTTTTGAATGCGGGAATTAATGAAATTATTTCTGAAACAAAAAAACAACTCAAGTTTTTTTGGGTTTGATGTGCTGTTCTCTAAAAAAAGCAGATTAGTAATTTTTAAATTATAACGCTAAATTTGGAATTAAAAAGTAGTGTAAAGGTTGAACAAATAAGCGAAAAAAAGAATATAAGGTTATTGTTCCAAAATTGGAAGTAATTGGTGTTGAACTTTCAAAAGATGATCCTTATGATTTATATGATAGTCATGGAGAGTTATTAAGTGGGACTACAGAAGATGTTGATACTGGGAAATTGGTCACAAACCAACTTTCTAGTGATAAACAAGCAGAGTATTTAGATAAATTTAAGAGTGAAATTAAAGAATCTGCAATCAATTATTATAAAACAATATTTTTCTTCAATGGATTCTGAAGTAAAAGTAACTATAGAATTTACAGAATAATTTTTGAAATACAAAAACCCTGACCATCTCTGGTCAGGGTTTTGTGTGGTTCTATAATTTTTTAGGGTTGATGGAAATTTTTCCACCAACCCTATTTTTAGTAGTATACAAAAAGGCCAACATCCATTATATTAAAAAGCGCCTAAACCTAAAAACAAAAGGATGATGACCATATGAACAATATACTAGAAGCTATACTACAAATCAAAGATGCACACAATGAAGGTGTTACATTCCATTTCTTAGAGAATATTAAAGAAGTATTGCGTGATGAGAGTGGGAAAGTAACTGGTGTAAAAGGTTATTACAATGGAACTTGGTGAATCAGATGAAAGTGGAAGAAGATTAACGCATGAAGTGGCAGGTAGTGAACATATTATTCCATGTGATCTTGTCGTTGCAGCAATTGAACAAAAAGTAGACTTTAGTGTTCTAGATGAAAGGTAAAAAAATTTGATTTTCGGTCAACATCAGAATACAATAGAAATAAATAATAACAGGTGATGCATATTTAGGGTCCTCAATCTATCGCAACCGCAATTAAAGACGGGCGAGAAGTTGCGACAGAAGTACATGAATCGTTTAAAGAAAACATATAAATAACTTGTGGTGCCTTTTCGTTTTTTTACTGGGAAAAATTAAGGAACTATAGTTATAAATACTTTAAAGATATTAATATATTAACATGCGTATATTTATAGGAAGATTAAATAGAAATATTTGATATTAGCAAGAATATCTACATCTTATAACATATAGGTATTAATATATTCATAAAATATTAGGAGGAGAAATAATGAACAAGAAACTATTATCAGGCTTATGTGCAGCAATACTCTTATCAGGTTTAGTAGGCTGTGGACCTAAAGAACCAAAAACAAGACACTACAACAAGTACATCTACAAACGAAACAAAGGAAACTGAAAAAAACACAACAACTACAACAAACAACTCTGAAGTAACTGAGAAGAACTTCAAAGACTTCCCAGAGACAGATGAAAAGTACTTCACATATGATGAATGGCAAGAAGGTTATGTTATCTATAGTTGTACTTCGATGACAAGGTTGTTCGTGTACCAAAGGAAATCAAAGGTAAACCTGTTATCGCAATTGGAGAACGTGGTCTAGCAAACCTAAAGAACTGTGAGGCAATCGTTCTACCAGATACAGTACGTTATCTATCGAAAAGCTGCATTTGCGATTGATGGTGCTCTAAAGTATGTATACTTAGGTAAGTCAATAGAAACAGTAGAAGATGATATCTTCAATGGATGTAGTTCTCTTGAAGAAGTAACTTTCCCAGAAGGCACAAAAGAGTATTGGAACATTAGTATTCTGGGGCACAAAAGTCAATTAAATCCATTACAATTCCAGCAAGTGTAACAGAAATTACAGACATATTCTATTTTGTAGATAACTGTAACCCAGATGTAGAAATTCATACACCTAAGGGATCAAAAGCAGAAGAAGTAGCTAAAACAATGGGACTTAAAGTAGTAAATGACTAAAGGGGAATAGTATGAACAAGAAACTACTATCAGGCTTAGGGACTGACCCCAAAAAGTGAGAATTTAATAAAAACACCCTAGGGCTACCGTCTTCGGTATTCAACCGGAGACAGGTAGTCCAATTTTTGTTGGATTCTTTTTTCATTAGGTTCTTCATCAACACTATTTGACAAAGAGCCAAAAGAATCAGGTGATAAACCTGATTCTTTTTTGTTTGTATATTCTCACCGAGATTACATGATACCGAAGTAACGAGCTGCGATACCAACTGCAAAGAGTGCAAGGATGATTGTGATTGGAGATACTTTTTTCTTAAGCAACCACATGCAAAGGAAAGTAAGGAGAAGTCCCATCAATCCTGGGATCAATGAGTTCAACTGACCTTGAAGCGTTTGTGGTTGAACGCTATCCAAACTCAAACCACTAAGTGCTTGACCAAGAATACCCTTCAATTCTCCACCTGTAACAGCGCCTTCTGGGAAGTTGATGTAAGCACCTTCTGCCAATTGTTTACCTGGAAGATTGACAGTGAAGTTGATAGAAACCCAACGTTGTACAAGAACGGCAAGGATGAACATACCAAGGATAGAAGCCCCTTTAGTGATGTCTTTCAAGATACCACCAGACATGTCTTTAGTGATTTCAGATCCAGCCTTGTAACCAAACTCTTGTGTGTACCATAGGAAAGACATACGAATTGCATTCCATCCAAAGAAGAAGAGAAGTGGACCAACGATGTTACCAGTTGCAAGCAAGTGATGCACCAAGGGCACCAAGGATAGGACGTACTGTAAACCAGAAGACTGGGTCACCGATACCAGCAAGGGGTCCCATCATACCGATTTTAACACCTTGGATAGCAGCGTCATCGATTTCAGTACCGTTTGCACGTTCTTCTTCAAGTGCAAGAGTAACTCCCATGATTGGAGCAGCTACGTATGGGTGAGTGTTGAAGAACTCAAGGTGGCGCTCAAGAGCAGCGGCTTGGTCTTCTTTTTTAGTGTAAAGTTTCTTGATAGCTGGGATCAAAGAGTAAGCCCAACCCAAGTTTTGCATACGTTCGTAGTTCCATGAACCTTGAAGGAATTGTGAACGCCACCAAACTTTTTGGCGATCTGATTTTGATAATTGAATTTTTTCAGCCATGATTGTTCCCCTTTCTAGTAGTCTTCTAGGATATCACCGATTGGATCGTTAGAAGTTGCAGCTCCTCCGCCACCGTTTCCACCTTGTTTAGAAAGGTTGAGGTAGATGAAGGCAAGGGCAACACCGATGACACCAAGGGCAATCAAAGTCAATTGAGAGATTGCTGCAAGAGCAAAACCGATAGCGAAGAATGGCCATACTTCACGAGTAGCCATCATGTTGATAACCAAAGCGTAACCAACGGCAACGACCATGGCACCACCGACAGCCATACCACCTTTAAGCCATTCTGGCATAAGTTCCAATACTCCTTGAACTGCTTCAGTTGGCATTGCAAGCAAGAGTGCAGCTGGGATAGCAATACGTAGACCTTGAAGAGCAAGGGCAAAGTAGTGAGCGCGTTCAACAGCTGCAATGTTTCCTTCTTTAGCAGCAGCCATCTGCAGTGTGAACCAAACCAACTGAGATTGTACGAACGATCATAGTCAAGAAAAGTCCAGCTACGGCAAGAGGGATTGCAGTTGCAGTTGCGACTGCGATACCTTCAGTAGTAAAGTTACCACCTTTGATCATGATAATTGCAGCAGCAACAGAAGCAAGAGCCGCGTCAGGAGCTACGGCAGCTCCGATGTTAGCCCAACCAAGGGCGATCATTTGAAGTGATCCACCAAGCATAACCCCTGCTTCGAGGTTACCAGTTACAAGACCGATAAGGGTACATGCTACGATTGGTTGATGGAATTGGAATTGGTCGAGGATACCTTCAAGACCTGCGAAGAAGGCAACAACTACAACCAAGATAGCAGAAATGATTGAAATATCTGACATGGTTTTATTCCTTTTCTATTTAATGTTAATTATTGAACGTTAGCTTTGCTAATCAAGTCAAACAAATCTTTTTTAGTGTCGTTTGGTACTTTACGTACGTCAAATTCAACACCAAGATCACGCATTTTTTCAAATGTAGCAACGTCGTCTTTGTCCATTGACAATACGTTGTTGATCATTGTTTTACCAGTTGAGTGAGCCATTGATCCAACGTTAAGAGTCTTAATTGGCACACCGCCTTCGATAGCACGAAGGGCGTCTTGAGGTGTTTCAAACAAGATAAGGGCGTGTGTGTTACCAAAACGAGGATCTTTTGCAACCTCAATCAATTTTTTGATTGGAACAACGTTAGCTTTCACTCCGTTAGGAGCGAGCTTGTTTGATCAACTCTTTACGCAATTCGTCGTTTGCAACGTTATCTGAAGCAACGATGATACGGTCTGCTTTTGAATCTGGTGTCCAAGCAGTTGCAACTTGTCCGTGAAGAAGACGTGTGTCAAGACGAGCAAGATTGATTTTCAATTTACCGTCTCCGATAACTGTTCCTTCTGGGATAGCAGCTTGGGCTACAGGAGCAGCTGCAGCAGTTGCAACTTCCTCAGCTGGGTTTAGCTCTTCTGGAAGAGCCTTGATGCCATCTTTAGCTTCTTTAATGATGTTCGCAGCGACTTTATCCACTCCAGCATTCGCGTCCATAAGACGCTCTGTGTAGGCTTGGATCAACATCGGCAAGTTAAGTCCAGTGATGATGGCAAATTTACGCTCAGGATTTTTTCTCCCATTACGCGACTAGCTTGGTTAAATGGAGAACCACTCCAAAGGTCAGCCAAGACTAGAACCTCATCTTCTGCGTCAAATGCAGCCACAGCATTGTTGAATTTGGCGTATAAATCATCTGGACCTTCGTTTGGCATAAAGGTTACAACTTGAACCTTTTCTTGTTCACCAAAGATCATAGATCCTGACTGATGAATACCACGGCAAAATTCACCGTGGCTCGCAATAATGATTCCGATACTCATTATTGTCATTCCTCCTTATAAAATGTTTGACTTGTAGTTTAAGAAAAACTTTAAGACTCTTTTAAGTATAAACCGTTTTCAGCAAAAAAATCAACTACTTATAATAAATCCCTAAGAATGTAAGGGGGAAGTTTGTTTTTGAAGATATTGATATATCGATACTTTTCGAGATTTCATAAAATCTTGCATGGGAAAAATTAGTATAAAACTTCAAAGTAATTAACAATTTGTTGAAAGTCGTTTTTTTCGGTCAAGTTCTCATAGAGTTTTTTTGGTATAATATAGAAAGCAATTGATGTTTCTAGTAAGAGAATTTAGAGTGAGAGGTATATATGTCCCCTTCTGTTCAGTTATTGAAAAAACGTTATTTAAAAAATATCAAAGAAAATCCAGAACTCTACATTGGTATTGAGTTGGAGTTTCCTATCGTACACACGAAAGGGAAATCCACAGATATTGAAGTCACCAAGGACTTGATGCGATTTTTAGTGGATGCTCTCAGCCTGGAAGTTGAAAAAGAGGACCAGGACGGAAATCCGATTCAACTTGTAGAACCAATGAGTCAGGATCGGATTCTATTTGAGGTTTCCTACACGACCTTGGAGTTTGCCTTTGGTAGAGCCCAGAAAATCCAAGAGGTCGAAGGACGATTTCAAGCTTATATGAAGGTCATTCAGGAAAACTAGGCGAAAAGGATCATGCTATTCAGGGTTGGGGGATTCATCCAAACTGGGATCAGAATGACAATCGACCGGTGGCTTATCCACGCTACCAGATGCTGATGGATTACCTACATATGGGAAGTCGCCAAGAGATAGTTAATTTGCATGACTTCCCACAATATGGAGCCTTTATCTGTGGGAGTCAAGTTCAGTTGGATGTATCGACTGCTAACTACCTACGTGTCATTAATGCTTTCACTCAGATTGAAGCAGCAAAAGCTTACTTATTTGCCAATTCTGAGTTTTCGGGAGCAGACTGGGATACTCAGATTTCACGAGATATTTTTTGGGAAGACTCTATGCATGGGATTTATCCAGAGAACGTTGGTGTCAATTCAAAACTCTTCAAAGATGAGGATGATTTCTTTGATTATCTAGACCACTCTGCGATTTTCACAGCAGAACGAGATGGAGAAACCTACTATTTTTCTCCGATTCGTGCTAGAGATTACCTAGCTACTGATGAGATTCATGCTTATACTTTAAATGGGAAAGAGACTCTGCTTGTCCCTCAAGAAAAGGATTTTCAAACGCACCGTAGTTATCAATTCCAAGACTTAACAACTCGAGGAACAGTCGAATTTCGGAGTGTTTGTACACAACCCCTAGACCGCACTTTTGCTTCGGCAGCCTTTCACTTGGGACTTTTGGTGAATTTAGACAAGCTTGAAGCTTACCTAGAAACAGCTCCTTTCTTTGAAAGTTTTGGTCGTGATTACAAGTCTTTGAGACGACAATTTTCTAAGAAGCAGCTCACAGACGAGGAAAAAGCTGGGATTGTACGTTTTTCCAAAGACTTGCTAGCGATAGCAGAGCAAGGTCTTGAGATGAGAGGTCAAAGTGAAATGACCTACTTAGAGCCTTTAAAAGAAGAAATGACTCTATAATTTTCTTATAAAGGGAGAATTTTCTGAAAAATCATGTTATAATGGATGAGACTATAGATAAAGGATAGAGATTTATGACATTAGTTTATCAATCAACGCGTGATGCGAAAAAAATACCGTAACAGCCAGTCAAGCAATTTTGCAAGGTTTGGCAACAGATGGAGGTTTATTTACTCCAGTTAGCTATCCAAAGGTAGATTTGGATTTTGATACATTGAAAGATGCTTCTTACCAAGAAGTGGCCAAGCTTGTCTTGTCAGCCTTCTTGGATGACTTTACAGCAGAGGAGTTGGACTACTGTATCAACAATGCCTATGACAGCAAGTTTGACACTCCAGCTATCGCTCCTCTTGTTAAACTCGATGGCCAATACAACTTGGAACTTTTCCACGGTTCAACTATTGCCTTTAAAGATATGGCCTTGTCCATCTTGCCATACTTTATGACGACAGCTGCTAAGAAACATGGCTTGGAAAACAAGATTGTCATCTTGACAGCAACATCTGGGGACACTGGGAAGGCTGCCATGGCTGGATTTGCAGATGTTCCAGGCACTGAAATCATCGTCTTTTATCCAAAAGACGGTGTCAGCAAGGTGCAAGAGTTGCAAATGACCACTCAAACTGGGGACAACACTCATGTTATCGCCATTGATGGAAACTTTGATGATGCTCAGACAAATGTGAAGCATATGTTCAACGATGTGGCCCTTCGCGAGAAATTGGCAGCAAACAAGCTCCAATTTTCATCAGCCAACTCTATGAATATTGGCCGTTTGGTACCACAAATTGTCTACTATGTTTATGCCTACGCTCAGCTTGTTAAAAACTGGCGAGATTGTGGCTGGTGACAAGGTTAACTTTACCGTACCGACAGGAAACTTTGAAATATCTTGGCTGCCTTTTTACGCCAAAACAAATCGGCCTACCAGTCGGCAAGCTAATCTGTGCTTCAAATGACAACAATGTCTTGACAGATTTCTTTAAAACTCGTGTTTATGACAAGAAGCGTGAATTTAAAGTGACCACTAGCCCATCTATGGATATCTTGGTGTCTTCAAACTTGGAGCGCTTGATTTTTCCATCTTTTGGGAAATGATGCTGAAAAAGACAGCGGAACTCATGAATGCCTTGAACACTCAAGGTCAGTATGAATTGACAGACTTTTGATACAGAGATTTTTGGACCTCTTTGCGGCAGAGTATGCAACAGAAGCAGAGACCGCAGCAGAAATTAAGCGTGTCTATGAGGCTGATTCTTACATTGAGGATCCTCATACAGCGGTTGCTTCAGCAGTTTATAAAAAATACCAAGCAGCGACTGGTGATGCGACCAAGACAGTGATTGCATCAACAGCTAGTCCTTACAAATTCCCAGTGGTTGCGGTGGAAGCTGTAACTGGACAATCAGGTCTTAGCGACTTTGAAGCCTTGGCTCAATTACATGAAATTTCAGGAGTAGCAGTGCCACCAGCAGTTGATGGCCTTGAAACAGCTCCAGTTCGTCACAAGACAACTGTTGCAGCAGCAGAGATGCAGACTGCAGTAGAATCTTATCTAGGACTTTAAAACAGAGGAAGTAAACTCGGTTGGGAAACTAACTGAGTTTCTTTTCATCAGGAGGAAGGATTGTTTAAGAAATATAAAGATATTCTCAACATAGCCCTGCCAGCCATGGGTGAAAATTTCTTGCAGATGCTCATGGGAATGGTGGATAGTTATCTGGTGGCCCATCTAGGTTTGATAGCCATTTCGGGTGTATCTGTAGCGAGCAATATTATCACCATTTACCAGGCAATTTTTATTGCTCTAGGAGCTGCGATTTCAAGCGTCATTTCAAAAAGTTTGGGGCAGAAGGACCAGTCTAGACTGGCCTACCATGTGACAGAAGCACTCAAAATCACCCTACTCTTGAGTTTATTTTTAGGAGCCTTGTCCATCTTTGCAGGACAAGAGATGATAGGTCTTTTGGGGACAGAAACGGCTGTAGCTGAGAGTGGTGGACTATACCTAGCTTTAGTTGGTGGGACAATTGTCCTCTTGGGCTTGATGACTAGTCTGGGTGCCTTGATTCGTGCTACCCATAATCCTCGTCTCCCCCTCTATGTGAGTCTCTTGTCCAATGCCTTGAATATTGTCTTTTCAAGTATGGCTATTTTTATCCTTGATATGGGCATTGCTGGTGTAGCTTGGGGAACCATTCTATCTCGTTTGGTCGGGGTTGTGATTTTGTGGTCACAATTAAAACTTCCATATACGAGGCCAAGGTTTGGACTGGATAAAGACTTGCTAAACTTGGCTTTACCTGCAGCGGGAGAGCGTCTCATGATGCGAGCTGGAGATGTTGTCATTATTGCCTTGGTTGTTTCCTTTGGGACAGAGGCAGTTGCGGGAAACGCGATTGGTGAAGTCTTGACTCAATTTAACTACATGCCTGCTTTTGGTGTCGCGACGGCAACAGTAATGCAGGTGGCACGAGCAGTAGGGGAGAATGATTGGGCAAGGGTGGACAAGCTCAGTAGGCAAACTTTTTGGCTATCCCTCTTTCTCATGTTGCCCTTGACGCTTAGTATCTATGCTCTCGGAACCCCACTAAGTTACCTCTACACCAGTGATCCTGTGGCTATTGAAGCCAGTGTTTTGGTGACGCTGTTCTCTCTACTAGGGACTCCAATGACGACGGGGACAGTCATTTATACAGCTATCTGGCAGGGTTTGGGAAATGCTCGCCTCCCCTTTTATGCAACAAGTATCGGGATGTGGTGTATCCGTATCGGAACAGGCTACCTGATGGGAATTGTTCTTGGTTGGGGCTTGCCTGGTATCTGGGCAGGGACGCTTTTGGATAATGGTTTCCGTTGGATGTTCCTACGCTATCGTTATCAAGTTTATATGACATCGAAAGGATAAGAAATGCAAGAAACAGCTTTTATTTGGGATTTGGATGGAACCTTACTGGATTCTTATGAAGCCATTTTAGCAGGAATTGAGGAAACCTATCGTCAGTTTTCTCTTCCTTATAATAAGAAAGAAGTTAGAGCTTTTATCTTGAAATATTCTGTCCAGGATTTATTGGAGCAAGTGGCAAAAGAGCGAGGACTAGATGTAGGGCTCCTCAATCAAGTTCGTGCTCAGAGCTTGGCTGAAAAAAATGCCCAAGTCGTCTTGATGCCAGGTGCACGTGAGGTTCTAGCTTGGGCAGATCAGCAAGGAATTCAGCAATTTGTCTATACTCATAAAGGAGACAATGCCTTTACCATTTTACGTGATCTAGGATTGGATTCTTATTTTACAGAAATTTGACAAGCCAGAGCGGTTTTGCTCGTAAACCAAGTCCAGAAGCAGCTACCTACCTCATCGATAAATACCACTTGGATCCAGAACAGACCTATTATATAGGAGATAGAACTTTGGATATCGATTTTGCTCAAAACAGTGGCATCCAGAGTATCAATTTCCTTGCCTCTCCCGCAGCTTGTAATCAACAGATAGAGCATTTAGAAGATATTAGCTCGCTTTCTTTCTAGAGTTTTTTAGGAAGAATGTGTCAGCTTGATGACAAGAAACTAACAAACTATTTCAAGTAATTTGATTTGTTACAACGAATGTACAGTTCTGTTAAATAGCCCCAAAAGGGCTTTTTTAATTTTTTCTTTGTGTTATGATAGACAGGTACTACATTTGAAAAGGAGTTTGAATAGTATGAAGATAAGAATTATTTTAGCATCAACAGTAGCTTTATCACTTGCCCCTTCTTTGGCAGCTCAAGCAGAGGAAATTGCATGGTCGCCACGTACAGTAGAGCAAATTCAAAACGATGTTGCTAAAAGCGAAAATAAAACAAGTTATACAATTAAGTACGGAGATACCCTAAGTACAATTGCAGAAGCTTTGGGAGTAGACTTAAATGTCCTTGCTAACTTGAACAAGATCAGCAATATTGATTTGATTTTCCCTGAGACAGTTCTTACTACAACTGTTAACGAAGATGAAGAAGTAACAGAAGTTGAAGTATACACACCTCAAGAAAACGGTGGTGAAGGAACAACTGCGACAGCAGATTTGACAAACAACCAAGTCACTGTTGATGATCAAACTGTAAAAGTTGAAGATTTGACTCAACCAGTTGAAGAAACAGAGGTTGTAGCAGAAACAACAGATTCACAAGCTAGTGAGGATGCAACAACAGAAACTGCAACACCAGCAGAAGAAACAGTAGTAGATACTACTACAGAGGCTGCAGAGAAACATCTGCCGTCGAAGAAACAGCAACTACTGTTGAGGAAACAACTACGATCGCTGAACCAACAACTACAGTTGCTGAACCAACTACAACTGTTGAAGAAACAACGACTACAGTTGAGGAGACAACTACAACAGAAGCTACTACTGAAGAAGTAACAGAAGCTCAGTCAGCTCCAGCAACTTATCAAGCTGAACCAAGTCAAGGTGCATCAGCAACTTATACAGCGCCAGCCGCTCCTGATTATGCAAGTATTGCAGCTTCAAAATCAGAAAATGCAGGTCTACAACCACAAACGGCTGCCTTTAAAGAAGAAGTAGCTAACTTGTTCGGTATCACATCATTTAGTGGTTACCGCCCAGGAGATAGTGGGGATCACGGAAAAGGTCTTGCTATTGACTTTATGGTTCCAGTAAGTTCAGCCCTAGGTGACCAAATTGCAGATTATGCTATCCAAAATATGGCTAGCCGTGGCATCAGTTACATCATCTGGAAACAACGTTTCTACGCACCATTTGATAGCAAATACGGACCAGCCTACACTTGGAATCCAATGCCAGATCGTGGAAGCGTTACAGAAAACCACTATGACCACGTACACGTATCGATGAACTAAGAATAATGAGAAGTTGGGAACTTGAGTTTCCGCTTCTTTTTTTGTTATGACACACTTTATAAGTGAAATAAAATTTAAAACACGATATAATGTAAGCGGATACAAAGCTACACTAACGATTTTAAGCATAGAGCGAAAGGATGATAAGAATGACAAACCGATTAAAACCCCCATTTGAGAAAACAAGAGATGATTTTGAACAGGAATTTTGTGGAGAAATTGTTGAGCTCTTGATTTTTACCCTCCAAAATGTAAATGGGGCTGCTTCTTTAAAAGATGGATGTCTAATGCCGTCCGTTCATTTTAAAGCTAGTGTCAATGTCGAAACTCAGGACTTTTCTGAACTTGAAGGACGTTTGGAATGGCTCCTGACTCCGGAAGAATTTAAAGAAAAGCATTGGGGCTTTAGTTTTGAACCCTACAAAATTCACCGCATTAAGTGTCAAAAACGTCCCTTCATGGAGTTAGAGCCTTATATGTCAGAAGTGGCGAACAATTGCTACCGCTTGCTGGAATACCTAGATGACCAATCTACGGATGCTAGGTTAGAGACCTTGATTGAAACCTACCAGAAACCTGTTATCATTCGAGACGCTATTGGGGAGTTCACCCTAAATAGAGCATATTCTTGGTTTGAAGGCTTCATCACCTATGAAGGCGGTAAGATTCATGCTATGTTTGATGCGGGTGCAGATGAAAGTCTTCCTCCAAGTTCTTTCGATGATTTAAAGAAATTTATGGGATCTTTCCAAGTTCAAGATGCTAAGATTAAAGACTATATCGTCAAAGAACTGTGGGAAACAGCTCAAGACTGGATTGATTCAGATGAAAATGATGTGGAGTTAACAGAAGAGTATTTTACCAACTCACTTTCCTTGAGTGAACTATCGATCAACGAAGATGGGGAATTGACTCTCTACTATGATGATAGCGAGGAAATTTTTGCAGGCCATGCTATCGAAGTTGTCATCGATAAAGAGGGAGAAATCCTTCGAGCAGATTTGGTAGGTTAGCGCTGGATTTTATCTAGGAATATAAAAAAATAGCCTTTTGGGATTGAAACCAAGAGGCTTTTTTCGGAGTGAGCAAAAGATTTGCATCGTCAATTTATTTGTAGTATACTTGATAAGTCAATTATTGATAAATCAAATATTTACAAAAGGAGAAAATACTAAAAATGCATGAATTACTGTACCAGCTCCATTTAACAGATCAAACGATCACTCAACTTTTTGAAAAACAATTGGGAATTAGTTTGACCCGCTATCAAATCCTGCAGTTTTTACTACAAAAATCACCTTGTACACAAATTGCTGTTCAGGAGAAGTTACGGATTGACCAAGCAGCCTTGACCCGCCATTTTAAGATACTGGAGTCAGAAGGTTATGTCAGTCGTAAGCGTAATCCGATCAATCAGCGGGAAGTTTTAGTTGAATTAACCCAAGAAGCCAAGAATCAACTCTTGGTCAATCCGCCTAACATCACTTGCGAGTGAAGGAACAGATGGAGAGCATTTTATCGACAACTGAGCAGAGAGAGCTGATAACTTTACTAACAAAACTAGTCTCAGGTTTAGAAAAAATAGAATTTTAAGGAGAAAACGATGTCAATCATTACTACTATCTTAGCAACTATCGTTGCCCTCGAGCATTTTTATATTTTTTATTTGGAAAGTATCGCAACCCAATCAGACGCAACCAGCCGTGTCTTTAATATGAACAAGGAAGAATTAGCACGACCATCTGTCACCTCACTGTTTAAAAACCAAGGAATTTATAATGCCTTGATTAGGGTGTTTCTTATTTACGGAATTTATTTCTCACATAGCTTAGAAATCGTAACAATCTTTGTTTTATTTGTCATAGGAGCAGCGACCTATGGTGCCTTAACTGCAGATAAAAAAATCATTCTCAAGCAAGGTGGTCCAGCAATCTTAACTCTTTTGAGCATCCTCTTATTAAAATAAAAATAACCAGCACTTTCTATGAAGGTGCTGGTTTTTAATAACTGATCTTAAACTTTTCTCCGCTTGATTTCAAGTAACCTTTGATAGAAGAAGATTTGGCTACTGTAGATATAAGGGAAGATAGAAATACTTGCAATTCCAAAGCTTATCCAGATAAGGAGATACCATGGAAGTAGCTGTAAATCAAGGACGAAGCGTTGAAACTTATAGCCTTTCATGAGAAAGCGGCTGGTATGTAGCACACGACTTGGTTTAGCAATCCCGATTGCAAGGGTGTCACATAAGAGCAGTTCAACTTGGGAATAGGCATAATATTGTGGCAGATAGAGAATAGTTCCTAAAATCATTACAAGGACACTACCAAAGAAGTAGAGCGCGAAAGTAAGTAGGAAGTGTTCGATATCTGGATTTGTCACGTCGACAGATGGGAATTCGGGATGAAGTTCCACAAATTTACGAGCCATAGCGCTGCTATAAAAGAGCAAGTAGACTCCAAAAAGATTAGGAATGCTCCATAAAAAGAGATAGAAACGCTTGAGCAATAGAGTTAGAAATGTCTGGGTAAAGAAGCGGTTGTCAAGCAAGGACAGGCTATCTTTAAAGGAAAGCTCTATCTCAGAAATTCTGTAAAGATTAATGGTAGTAAAGAGAGCACCAGCTAGGATAATGGAGCTTGTAAATCCAACGGCAATCGGAAAGAGAGCAGATTGGATTGTGATCCCTAGAAAACTCAAGAAGGACTGTTCAAGAATGCCCTCGTCGAGAAGGGATAAAGGTCTGATGAAGCTCGATAGAATCAAGAGAATACTTGGCAATAAAAAGACAAGCAGCAGACGTGGGTGTTCAGCTTGAAATTGTCTAGCCTGCTGGCGAACTTCTTTAAATTAATTTTTGGGTACTTCATTCTTTCATTATACCATAGTTCGTGACAGTTCCTGTTTTTTTTGATAGAATCATACAGTATGCCCTTGGGCACAAAGTAAGAACTGGGACTGTCTTTCCCAGCTTCGGAGGTAAAAAATGTCAGATTCACCAATCAAATATCGATTGATTAAAAAAGAAAAACACACAGGAGCTCGTCTTGGGGAGATTATTACACCCCATGGAACTTTTCCAACGCCTATGTTTATGCCGGTCGGAACTCAAGCGACGGTAAAAACTCAGTCTCCTGAAGAATTGAAAGAGATGGGGTCGGGAATAATCCTGTCCAACACTTATCACTTGTGGCTTCGACCAGGTGACGAACTCATTGCCCGTGCTGGGGGGCTGCATAAGTTCATGAACTGGGATCAACCAATCTTAACAGATAGTGGTGGTTTCCAAGTGTATTCTCTAGCAGATAGCCGTAATATCACAGAAGAAGGGGTAACGTTTAAGAATCACCTCAATGGTTCTAAGATGTTCTTGTCACCAGAAAAGGCCATCTCTATCCAAAATAATTTAGGTTCAGACATCATGATGTCCTTTGATGAGTGCCCTCAATTTTATCAACCCTATGATTATGTAAAAAAATCAATCGAACGTACCAGTCGTTGGGCTGAACGTGGCTTGAAAGCTCACCGTCGTCCACATGACCAAGGTTTATTTGGGATTGTACAAGGGGCAGGATTTGAAGACCTTCGTCGTCAGTCAGCTCAAGACCTTGTCAGCATGGACTTCCCAGGCTACTCTATCGGTGGACTAGCCGTTGGAGAAACCCATGAGGAGATGAATGCAGTTTTGGACTTTACGACCCAACTTCTTCCTGAAAAATAAACCTCGTTACTTGATGGGGGTAGGAGCGCCAGATAGCTTGATTGATGGGGTGATTCGTGGGGTAGATATGTTTGACTGTGTCTTGCCGACGCGTATCGCTCGTAATGGTACTTGTATGACTAGCCAAGGACGTTTGGTTGTCAAGAATGCCCAGTTTGCTGAGGACTTCACACCACTTGATCCAGAGTGTGATTGCTACACATGTAAGAACTACACCCTGTGCCTATCTTCGTCACTTGCTCAAGGCTGATGAAACCTTTGGTATCCGCTTGACAAGTTACCATAACCTTTACTTCTTGCTCAACCTCATGAAGCAGGTTCGTCAGGCTATCATGGATGATAATCTTTTTGGAATTCCGTGAGCATTTTTGTTGAAAAAAATATGGCTATAACAAGTCTGGACGTAATTTCTAAATTTAACTTATCGTCAGCTAAAAAAATCCTAAGTTTTATCTTAGGATTTTTTTCTGTTTTTTGATAGAATAAAGGTATTATGGATTGAAAATTAGATGGCTTTTTTGCCAATCTAATGAATGGAGAATAAACTCGTATGCGTATTAAATGGTTTTCCTTAATTAGGATTACAGGTTTACTTTTGGTACTCTTGTACCATTTCTTTCAGACGCTTTTTCCCAGGAGGTTTCTTTTGGGGTTGACGTCTTCTTCACATTTTCAGGTTTTTTTAATTACTTCACTATTATTAGAAGAATTTGGACAAAAAGGTAAGATTGATGTCCTAGGATTTTTTTAGACGACGCTTCTATCGAATTTTTTTCCGCCAGTTGTTTTTGATGGTCCTCGTTGTTATGCCTTTCACGTTTTTGGTTCGTCAGGATTATGTGGCAGGAATCGGCGGTCAAATTGCCGGTGTTCTTGGATTTATGACTAACTTCTATGAAATGTTGACAGGAGGAAGTTATGAATCTCAGTTTATCCCTCACCTCTTTGTTCACAACTGGAGCTTAGCTGTTGAAGTTCATTACTATATCTTGTGGGGCTTAGCAGTCTGGTTCTTGTCCAAACGAGCAAAAACAAGTGGACAACTACGAGGAATGATTTTCCTGCTTTCCTCAGCAACATTTATGATTAGCTTCCTTTCTATGTTTATTGGTAGCTTTATCGTTAGTTCCTACTCAACACTCTACTTCTCAACTTTGACTCATGTATTTCCGTTCTTCTTAGGTAGTGTGCTTGCTACCGTAATTGGGGTTCGTCATGCAACGCCACTTCTTAAACGTTTGAATAGAAGCTTGGATTTGAAGCAGACTTTGCTAGTCTTTGGGGCTGGTCTAGGAGTCTTGCTCTTATTGACTTTCTTTGTGAAATTCACTTATCTCTTTGCCTATTTACTTGGCTTCTTGTTAGCAAGTTTAGCTACACTTCTGATGATTGTTGCAGCACGACTTTTGCATGAGAAAACTCCGACAATCGAAGAACCAAAGATTATCGGTTTTTTAGCAGACACTAGCTATGCCGTCTATCTTTTCCACTGGCCGTTTTATATTATTTTCTCTCAATTGGTGGGAAATATACTAGCAGTGATTCTAACGATTATCTTCACTTATCTTTTCGCAACCCTTTCTTTCTATGTGATTGAACCTTTGATTGCAGGGAAGTCCAGCAAACTCTTGCGAATGGCAGAAGAAATTCCTCACATCAAGCCAATCTTTGCTGGTAGTGTTGGAGTTCTTAGTTTGATTACCTTGGTCGTGATACTGATAGCTCCACAAGTAGGTGCTTTTGAAACGGATTTGATGGTTACTGGTCTCAATCAAGCCCAAACTAATATTACTCGAACAAAAACTATGGCCGATCAAGCAGAAGCAAGTCGTTACAATATAGCTGACGGTGTATCCATCATCGGAGATTCTGTCACCTTGCGTGCTTCAGATGGACTGAAAGAAATCTTACCAGATGCTCAGATTGATGGTCAAGTCAGTCGAAATACCAAACAAGCAAATGCATTGATGCTGAATTACAGTCAGAATAAAGCCTTGCCTAAAATTGTAGTCATCGCGACTGGTGTTAATAATCCTGAAGATTATAAGGCTGATTTGGATCTACTGATAACAAATCTACCTAAGGGACATCAGCTTGTCCTTGTAACTCCATACGAGGGTGATACAACGCAGGAAACGCAACCTTACGTAGAACAGTATGCAAGCTATGCGCGTGAATTGGCACAAAAGTATCCATATATTGCACTTGCAGATTGGAATCAAGTCGCCAAAGATCATCCAGATATTTGGAAAGGGACAGACCGAGTTCACTTCGGTAGTGATACCACTAAGCAGGATGAAGGCGCTAAACTTTATGCAGAAACTATTAATAATGCCGTTAAAGCTCTGGCAGACAAACCTGTCAAATCAAAATAATCAATAAAAAGTAGAGATAGAATCTCTACTTTTTTTGCTTTTAAACAGGATTGGGAAAAAAACTTGCCAAATTGTCAGAATTATGAGAAAATAGGAGCAGTCAAAAAAATGGAGGGAATACAATGAGAGAAGACATCAAGATTAATGACCGTGCTCTAGCATTGGAAGACCAAATCATTGAAGTGCTCGAAAAAAAGTTTATGATACAGATGTAGAGCTAGATGTATACAACCTTGGATTGATTTATGAGATTCATTTAGATGAGGCTGGACTTTGTACGATTGTCATGACCTTCACTGATACTGCCTGTGATTGTGCAGAAAGTTTGCCGATTGAGATCGTAGTAGGTTTAAAACAAATTGATGGCATTGAAGATGTCAAGGTTGAAGTTACCTGGTCTCCGGCTTGGAAGATCACACGCATTAGTCGTTATGGACGCATAGCACTTGGACTGCCACCACGATAGTTATCTATTTTGAAATTACAAAAAAGCAAGCCATAAGGGCTTGCTTTTGATTTGCTTATTTTTTACCAGATTGTTCCATATTCCAGAAGTCTGTAACGGCACCACGTGATGCAGAAGATACGGTATGGGCATACTTACCGAGGACACCACGGCTATAGAGTGGTGGTAAGGTTGTTTCTGCCTTACGTTTTTTAAGTTCATCATCAGATACAGCCATGGAAATTTCTTTAGTATCTTGGTCAACAGTGACGATATCACCTGTACGGAGGTAGGCGATTGGTCCACCATCCTGTGCTTCAGGAGCGATATGTCCAACAACCAGACCATAAGTACCACCAGAGAAGCGTCCGTCTGTCAAGAGAGCAACCTTGTCTCCTTGACCTTTACCAACAATCATTGATGAAAGTGAGAGCATCTCAGGCATACCAGGACCACCCTTAGGACCAACAAAACGAACAACGACAACATCGCCATCAACGATTTCATCAGACAAGACAGCTTGGATAGCATCTTCTTCAGAATCAAATACCTTGGCTGGACCAACGTGACGACGAACTTTCACACCTGATACCTTGGCTACCGCACCGTCAGGAGCAAGATTACCGTTCAAGATGATAAGCGGACCATCTGCACGTTTAGGATTTTCAAGTGGCATAATGACTTTTTGCCCTGGTGTCAAATCTGCAAAGTCAGCTAAGTTTTCAGCAACAGTCTTACCAGTACATGTGATACGGTCTCCGTGAAGGAATCCATTTGCCAACAAGTACTTCATAACCGCTGGTACACCACCAACTTCGTAGAGGTCTTGGAAGACATACTGCCCAGAAGGTTTCAGGTCGGCCAAGTGAGGCACACGCTCTTGGATGGTATTGAAGTCCTCAAGTGACAAGTCAACATTAGCTGCATGGGCAATGGCGAGCAAGTGAAGAGTAGCATTTGTAGAACCACCGAGAGCCATAGTAACTGTAATGGCATCTTCAAAGGCTTCGCGAGTTAAGATATCAGATGGTTTGATCCCAAGTTCAAGCATTTTGACAACGGCGCGTCCAGCTGCTTCGATATCTTCTTTCTTATCAGCAGACTCTGCGGGGTGCGAAGAAGAGCCTGGCAAACTCATACCCAAAACTTCGATAGCAGTAGCCATGGTGTTGGCAGTATACATACCACCACAACCACCAGGGCCAGGGCAGGCATTACATTCGAGGCGTTTGACATCTTCAGCCGTCATATCACCGTGGTTCCATTTTCCGATTCCTTCAAATACAGAAACCAAGTCGATGTCTTTGCCATCTAGTTTTCCAGGGGCGATAGTACCACCGTAGGCGAAAATAGCTGGGATATTCATATTGGCAATGGCAATCATAGAACCAGGCATGTTCTTGTCGCAACCACCGATAGCTACAAAGGCATCTACGTTGTGGCCACCCATAGCAGCTTCGATAGAGTCCGCAATAATATCACGAGATGTCAAAGAGAAACGCATACCAGGCGTTCCCATAGCAATCCCATCAGCTACCGTAATGGTTCCAAATTGAACCGGCCAAGCACCAGCTGATTTGACACCTTCTTTTGCAAGCTTACCAAAGTCATGCAAGTGAATATTACATGGAGTGTTTTCTGCCCAGGTTGAAATGACCCCTACAATCGGTGTTTCAAAGTCTTTATCTGTCATCCCGGTTGCTCGCATCATGGCACGGTTTGGTGATTTAACCATGCTATCATAAATGCTGCTGCGGTGACGTTTATCTAATTCTGTCATTCAAGTCCCTCCTGTTTCAGTTTGTTCCATTATAGCACAATTTACGCATGAATAACAGAAGAAAATTTTGAATTTTCAGAAATTAACAATACATTGAAATCTTTTAAAAGATTGCATTTTTTACGATATTTAATGAAGAATATTTAGATATCAAAAATAGGAGGGTCATTCTGACATCGAAAAGCTAACTAATCAAACCAAATGGTGTGGTAGCGTTGATACTATCGAGTTGGCACTACCTTGGTGTCTTATATCATCACAGTGCTGGTCTAAAACATTTTGGAATTATTATCGGTCTTTATTAATTCACTCCTGCAGCTCTTAGCCATGCTGGCTTGGGTGTTAATAAACCAGGAAGCCTGGTTTTGACCCCTCTTGTACCAGGTACCATCAAAGAACCTGGCTTTTACTGTCATCCTTCTATAGCAAACAATCCCTGCAAACCACACTGACTTGGTCAAAGTAAGATGTTAGCACAAATCACCGGTGATGAAATCATCAAATGGCAATGATAAAAATATTGAAATTGGCAAGAAATAGATTTCTCAGCAGGACTTTGGTGGTTCTGCCAAAAGATTAACGATTGCTTTAGGAATCATTGAAATTGAACGGTAACTTGAGTTGGTTAGACAGCCAAAGGTTCTCAATGTTGATAACTATAAAGAATATTCTCATTGCAGTGATGCGTCTTCGTATATTGTCCGCATCTATCCTTACGATGTTCCGAAATGTGGATACTTGCAGGCAGATACAAGTCAATGAAGGTTCCATGGTTCCAGGAGACTGTAGCCAAACGTATCTGTGAAGAGACAAAGTCGCGTAGAGGATGGACGAAATCCTTGAGGCACGCTGATGATCTAGTTTATGCACCGAAATTGTTGTTATGTTTCACAAGACTGTCATTATCGACGAAAGATGACTGTAGACGCTGTAGGAATGGCTGAAATACATTGAACGTCTCAACGCTAAGAGAGTTGGTTGAACTAATAGATGAAGAGCGTAAAGCAAAGATGGTTTTAACTTCCAGTCGTCTTCGTAAATCATGAGATGCCAACCGTATCAATACAGAAGCCTTGACAGAAATGCAGAAGCTAAAAAAGCAAATCCTTCGCTGACTCGAATAAGTTATACATGCTGCACTCCATCATGGAAGAAGAGGACTTGGTTCGTCATCAGCAATGAATATCTTTCCACTGAATGGCCAAACAACGAAAGAAAGATGGAAATATGTCTCAGAAACCATTAACAAACCATTCAGACGATATTAATTATCTTATCCAAACCTTGGATAGAAATTTTTTCATTCGTCAAGTAACTTACTCATAAAAAGTTTGATACCATTAAAGTTGATGAAAATCAAATCAATTGAATCCATATCTTAAAAGGAGAAAACGGAAACGGTGAAATTCACGCACCTCATGAAGAAAACAAACGTCAAACATACTACAGTAACAGCCCATCTGGTAAACTTTGACGAAACTACTGAGATTACCACGTTTCACCAAAATACTTATGATACTAAAGGACGTAAGATCACAAAGCTGCACCAGCTAATAATAGAAGGGAGATACCAAAGTGTAATATTAATTTTAGTCAAAGAACTAAGTGAACGGCCAGGCCTTTATTTCTAAAATAAATGTACATCAGACCACCACTGAAGAAATATTTCACTAAAACTTAAATATTGTTGTGTTTGTATGAAGGAGCATTCAATATTTAATCATCATAAGAAAATTTTATTTGCATGTTTTTTTTTTTCCACCAATGCAGATGTCACTATATTTCAGTTCGGCCACCTTTTTGATAAATATATCACTGTTGTTCTACAATATTTCGATGGTGGGGCTTTACTGGTACACTACCTTCTTAGCCTGTGCAGTATTTTACGGAGCTGAAGACACTACAGTTTAATGTTAGAATACATTCAAAATATATTTGAATGAGGTATTTTATGGTTCAAAAAATGTTGTTACTCAATAATTCTAGTATTCTGGGACAGCCGTAGACTTACTTATTATCCTAATGTTGTTTTTGCCAAGAAAGTAGAAAGGACATCACACATCCATTAGGACAATTTGTCTGTTATCATTACATAAGTTTGCTTTACTTGTCTTGTAAATACATTCCTCAGAAGAGATTTAGTTTGTTCTGTCTGATCCACCTTCCTAGGCTCAAAAGTTTTATTGTGAGATTCTGATGGCGCCATTGCAAAAGATGGTTTGGCAAAGATAATAAAACCTGATTTTTCTATGTCATATGATTACTTGCAAGTTGTGGTGCTGACAATATTGTGTTTTTGTCCCATATTTTATTACCTAAATTGAAGGAATTTGATAGTGGTTTATTTACCTTTCTAGTCATGATTCTTGGTTTTTCACTGCACCAAGGCAAGTCCCTTCTGTTGGAGAAATTCTGGCAACATAGCAGATGGTTGTCACAGTGTTTATTTAGGATCAGATATATCCCACTCGAAAACAATGTTTTGACATACCAAGGATCAAGTTCGCTAGGAGAAAAACAGAAAGATAGACTGCCATGCGGATGTTATTAATCAAACAAAATATAACTGCAATCAACTTTGAAAAAGAAAGTCCAAAAATCACTTTGTATTTTATCAAAGTTTACCGATAGTAAACAGATAAATATCATCTTTTATCTCTCCCCTCGTTGTTGAAGAACTCTGTGTCTGTGGAGGATAGCCTTACTAGGATCTTGCATGCACTGCATCCCACCATCTGCAACTGTCAATCAAAACATCTTGACACTAGAAGAGTAGGGAAAATTTATATATTATTTTGGTAAAGATGAGAACTGAGATTTTTTTTATCAACTAGATAACAACTATTTTTACTACTCACCATATTCCACTCTACCTTTATTATAGAGATTCAAAACATTGATGTACCAATGTTTCTAATAGCTAAAATAGAATTATTTCAATTCTTTTTATAGTTATATTCAATATTAGGATTCCAATATAAGAAAAAGGATTTTAAGGTTTTTTTCCACTCTCTACACATGTCAATAATCTTGCTATTTTCCTTGAAAACACTCTCCCTAACGGGGGTGTTTTGTTATTCGTTTTTATCAATGCGTTTTATAGAAAAGAATACAGGACAAACAAATTCCTGTATTCTTAAAATAACTTAGAACAGCATTACAAAAACAGCGACTAATATGATTATAGTGCAAATTATTTGATTTCATGTTGTTTGAACAATTTTTCAGAGAAAAGAGTCACTATAAGCGAAATACACATCAACACAGTGCTTAAAGCTATAGTCATATCCATACCCTTCGTTATTTTGCTGAACCAGTAAATAAGTTGAATAGTAATTATCTAATTTTCAAACATATCCATCTGCCTTGGGAAAGCCTTTGTTCTTTGATTATTAATTCGGCATCTCTATCTATCTTTATTATAGTACAAACGTCCTATTAAACCAATAAATGTATTTATTTTTAGTGCTCCTACTTGAGAGCGCTTGAAATATGTTATAATGAAACTAGATTAATTTATAGGAGGCAAAACCGGAAATTTCATTGAGCTATCTTTCATCGTTTCTTTTGGGGGATGATTGCGACGCTTTATTTTGTTATTGACATCATAGCAGGAGGAGTGGTTTCTTTTGGTATAGCACCCGCCAGTGCAACTCTCATGAGTTTATTTGCTGAAAACGGCTATTCTCACGTGCTTATTGCTCAAGGAAGCATGGGCTTTATTTAAGAGCAATTTTGTCAAAAGTAATCTCAGTTTCTACACTTTTATAGGGATTGACTTGATCTGATTTATGGCTTTGTATCTGATGATCCAGTTGCCAAACCAGACTATTATCCACTTGGCAGCAACATTTCTAAATATCATCTTTTTAGTAGCCTTGGTATTTTGGCCCTATACGGTATCTTTTAAAGTTGCAGGGTTTACTTTGAATTATCTTATAAAAACACTCCCTAAAGTTTGCCTTTTTATCGGAATCTTTATGAGTTTATCAGCAGTGTCTAAGGTTCTCCTTGGTAGCGTCTTGTTAGCCATTATTATTTTCTTATATGCCAGCCCTCATCGCTTTTTGTAGGTATTGTTGGGATGTAATTTTTTATTAGTGATTTATTGGAGCTGTTTATGAAAGTATTCATGAAAATTGGCAACCAAATAAGACCAAATACATCTGCCTCCACTCACCCTCAGAATCTAGTCTTGCAATGATCATCATCTTCCGCTTTGCTTGATTTCTTATCAGACTGGGATATGCGTGAAAGGGAAGCCAATCGTCGGTCAGCGTGTTCGCTCGAACAGTTGATGAGGTTGAATACTATTATCGAGAATCAACCTGCCTAGCCCAGGAGTGGTCGAGACCAAGCCCGCATCGAAGGGATTTTACAAAGTATTTTAGCCTCAGTACACCTGGATTATTTTGTAGTTAGAACGGCAGTCGCTCTTTATATTTGTTTCTATTTATGAAAATATTGATGATATATACGTGCGAAACGATTTTGTAACAGTTGTCTGATTGTTTCTACAGGATTCAACAGATGTATTTGTTTCCAAAAGAGAAACTGAGGTGACAGAAGATTCCAGCTGAGACTTTAAACCAGATGCTAATAGTTTCATGTTCCAGTGTCTGATCCCATCTCGACCAAGCTCTAGGGTCATTTATATTTCCGTAGAACCAGAATCTCTATAAGGCATGATTGACACACTAGGGGAACAATTCTGTAGTAGAATTCATACAAACTCATGTACCAGATATGTTCTATATTGGAGCGAAGGGACCAGAGTGAATCTTGGCTTGGTAGGAACAACAGCCCATGGTTATCAAGTTCGAGAAGCTGTACCAAAGGATTATGTTTGGAGTAGGGACTTTACAGTCGAGTCTTATTTTAGGCTCTGAGCGCCCTCTTTATCATCATTTTTATATACGACCTTAAGAAGGACCTTTTTCTGACTATCAAAGTCAGGTTGTGGACTTGGTGATCCCTATTCAAGCCATTACAAGGGAGAGCAGACCAAGAGAATCGAGACAAACAAAAAGACCAGGAGTTGCAGATCGTCGAGTCGACAAATGATAGTTGATCGACTGGAAAGTAATATTCACGATATTTATCAACTGAACTCAATCAAAAAGATGCCAACATGCGACGCTACAAGCCCAAATTAATCCACATTTTCATGTATAATACCTGGAATTTTTGGTGGATGTATGCAGTATGGAGAACCAAAATGAATTAGCAGATATCATCTATGAGTTCAGTGCTCCTGCGCAATAATATTCTGACGAGCGAGAACGACACTCAAAACAAGAAGTGGAGTTTTGTCGAAGACAGTTATTTCTTGTATGATGCTATCCAAAATCCATCATGTCTATGGATTTAAGATTGACCCTGAATTGGAAGAAATGCGTATTCCAAAGTTCACCCTCCAACCCGTTTGGTGGAAAATTTATTTGCGCATGGAGTTGATCACAGAAGAACGAGATAATGCTATCAGTATCAAGGCTTTGAAAAAGACGGCTATGTCGAAATCTTGTAACCGATAATGGTCGGGATGTCCCTGAAAAACTAGAGAAATTCAAGCTAAACTGGCTCAAAGAACCTTTGAACACACAGCAGATTATATGCAGCGACAGTCTATTGGGACTACATTATCCCACGAACGCTTTAGGTGCCTACTTTGGAGACCGCTAGCACATTAGTGTAGAATCTAGCTGAACAGAAAAGGTGTTCAATATAGAATCACCATTCAGACGAAGTGAGAAAGGATAAACATGTATAAAGTACTATTAGTATGATGATGAGACATGATTACGGATGACTCAAAGCGTTTGACTTTTGAAAATGGGATATAGTCGTCGCAACAGCCAACCATGCTGACGACGCTTGGACTATGTTCGTGAGCATCCGCAGATATCGTCATTTCGGATGTCAACATGCCTGACAAGACAGGACTTGAAATGATTGGGGAAATGAAGGAGCTTAGCCAGAGTCTTACTACATTTTCTTTCCGTTATCAAGAATTTGACTAGCTGTCAAGAAAGCTATGAACTCAATGTCAGATTATCCTGTCAAACCAGTTGATAAGGTTGAACTGAGCATTTACTTGAGAAAACTCTGGTCAACGTTTCGGGAGAAAGGGCATGAACCAGAAATGTTGAGTCATGCATTAGATGACGAAGATTTCGAAAGCACACCTGTCTCAAAAAGAAAAACTGGTGGATCTTCCCAAGAGAAAACAAGGATTTTTAGTCTATTCTTACTACGTTTTAGGTCAGGACTGGTGATTGTGATTTAGCTCAGAAATTGATGGTTTACCTTGTTATGCTTTTTGAGTTACCTTATCAGCTAAACTTTGAAAAATGGAATTTGACGTTGAAAAGCACTCTTCTATGGAACTGTAAAACCTCGATCAGTCTGAAAGTCTCTTTCTTATTATGAACCCATTCATCGAGTTATTATCCAGGAAATCCTCAGCAGATTATCGAGGAGTTGAATTTGTTTTGAGAAGATTGTGTTGAAAACAACTGAGGGTATCCATTACCAAGCAACTCTTTCACTCAGTTTGTGATGGATGTCTTTCCATCTCTTTTGAGCATTTGAAAGCAGATGATATGACAGATATTGTCAAGAGATTCGCTATTGCTAAACTTTGAAGACTTAGTGGTTTATACAAAGAAAACCTTGACGTCCTTCTTTGGTCAATATCACGCATGAATGAAAATGTCGTCAGTGTCTTAGAGGTTATTGGTAGAGATTAGCTAAAAAGACCTTCTTCCATGATATCAGCAAGAGCTCTTTATCAATCCTGTTTATTTAGGTCAAGTTAATCAAGAAGGAAACCAATTCAACCTTTGCGGAGCTTCTCAATAAGCAAACTGGATTAAGGTGCCCAGCAACTTCATTATCTACAAAACGATGAGTAGTTGAGGATATCTACATGGTTGGTTATAGTAATGTAGTGGTATTTTCACAAGGTCTTTTCGAAAACTATGGAGTCTCCGAAAGCCATACGTAAGCAGAGATTAGTCACCCCGCAACTTTTGGTTTATCCATCTTAAAATATGCATAATAAATTCAAAATATGAGGAGGTTACTTTTATGAAAAGTACCAATCTATCTATGGGTTTTATTGACATTATCACGATTAATTCAGCCTTTGCAGTAGTTGAATATTCACTCCAGTACCTAGTAGGACGCCCTCGTGCTAGCCAAGAAAAATGTTGGGACACTTAGTGCTCAACAAATAGAAGATGCTGTTAACTATGCCCACCAAGTGTCAGAGTCATTCACTCTATTTTTAACACGATACTCATTATTCTATCTGCTATCCTAGCGTAGCCTCTTTGTTTTCTTAATTCGTAGAGAAACTGCAGTTGGCAAACTCACACTTATGTTGGATATGCCTTTGCTCATTGTTGGACCAGTCCAGGACAATATGAATCTACAAGATGCCATGCAATTGATTAAAGATGACACCCTACGTTTAGGAATGGAAGTCATGTCAGAGTAACCACTATCTATATTCATCGTCATCACTGTTATCTTTTGGAATCGTCTCTATAAAATATGGCGTCACAAAAGAACTAACAGAATCAAGAGAAGAACTCGCCTAAGAGTTGATTAAAGGATAACTACTAAGATACAATCTTTGGTAGTTATGGACTGAGAAAGAGGGAGGAAAAGATGATTTCCAGTTTATATCGCCTGAGCGGAACACGGAGAGTTTCGTAAACACGTTTGAAAGCTTATTTGTTAGAGCAGTATACGAATATTGATGTGGAAAAATTCATATTAAAGACTTAGCAAGGATGAAGACTTTTTGAGATGACCAACCCGTATGTGGCTTTTTCTACCGACTTACCCTCGAAGGTGAGTGGGTTGATAATGGAGACGTGGAAATTCTTGACCACTCCAGTAGGTGACTTTATCGCCTATGGCGACAATGCTAGCAAGTGTTTTGGTGTCGTAGGATCGGGTAACCGCAACTAACAACCAATACTGTCGGACTGCACAATACAGCCAGCGCTTGGTTTTCCAGTCCTAGCTGACTTTGAGATGCGTGGAATGCTGGGAGATACTCAAAAAGGTTGCAGGATTATTGCTGAACTTATGAACTTGAATCTTGTAAGAGGATAGGATTTGTCTGGGCCAGAGTTTCTTATCCCCATGGATTATAGAATTATTTCAAAGAGACAGTCAAATGTGAGTAAAATCACGGAGATCATTTTTAAAGCATATAAAAACGCAAAACCAAGCTTCAAGGATATTCGCTAGTGCAGTGCCTTGCTACTATTAGCGATTGCTCTACTACTGTTCTCTGAGAAAATTTTTGATGAAAATGGTAGCACCATTTGGAAACCAGGTATCCTTAGGATTGTTATCCCGGTAGAAATTCGTCAGCTGTCAGAATAATAAAAGACTGAGAAATGTCATCTCGAGTCTTTTTGTTAGTTTACGAATTTCGTCAACGATTTCTTTTGCAATTGGAATTCCCTAAACGGTAACCTTTTGTTGATGTAAGTCAATGACATCATTGATATTTTCTCATCGTTTGGATTTTCTTTAGATAGTTGCACGAAAAGCTTGGATCTTTCAATGGTTGGTCCTGGAAGTGTCTGAAGTTTCTCTTTCATATTTGTTATCAAGAAAGAGAAAAGAAGACTGATAACAACTAGAATATAAGCATACTGGCTCACAAAAATTCTCCCTGAGGGTGATAAAGAAGTAGGTGGTAAGATAAAAGTACGTCTTTTTATTTTTCGAGTGATAGATACTGTAAGCCTAGCTCACTTGTTATTTGTTTAGATGACAATTAGTAAAGCTGTTTAGACAAGTCGCGTCATTTACGACGTCGTGGCCCTAAATCGATTATATTTAGAGCATGACTATAAGCATTAGCCGGGCATAAAAGCGCCTAGCGTCTAACAATTATGGAATTTTAGTTACAGTCACTTTGAAGATTACGACGCCTTTTCGCAGAAATTGACAATATTTCTATCGAAAGACTAGTGGGACGCCCAGCCAAAAGTCCGAAATAGGATTTGGCTTAGTAGTAGCTACTTTAGTAATAAATTAATTATATAGATTGAGGACACGCATCCAAATAAGTCGATATTATTTATCTGGATGCATTAGTAAGTGTTTAGGCAAACCGCCAGGACACTGTTAGTCATCAAGACCTAGGGAACTGCTCAGTCTCTGTAACGAATCACATCTTCTCGCGCCTCTACACCCAACAGACGAAGCGCTTTTTGAGGACGACTGCTGTTGCATAGCTAAGGGCTAGACGGCTGTCACGTTCTGGACTTTCATCCAAGATACGAGTGTGGGGTATAGTATTTGTTAAAGGCTTTGAGCTAGCTGATTGCAAATTTAGCGTTATGATAGACGGCTCTATTATCAGTGACGTTTAATAATACGAAGTCTTGATTAGCTTGAATGATTTCTAGCTTTTCAGTATCGCTCGCTTTACAGTTGGCACCTGCTTGAGGTTTGAAATCATTACGCAAGATTGATTGGATACGAGCATAAGCATATTGAAATATAAGGGACCCAGTTTCCCTTCAAAGGATACCATAGCTTTCAAGGTCGAAGTCGTATCCATTTGTACGGCGGTTTCTAAGGTCATAGAATTTAATGGCCCCAACTCCAACAGCATGAGCAACTTGGTCTTTGTTTTCAAGTTCAGGATTTTTGGCTTCGATTCTGCGCTTTTAGCACGGCTGATGGCTTCATGACAGTTGGTTCTAGCAAGATAACATTCCCCTTTTACGAGTAGAGAGTCCCTTCTTTGTTACCAAAGCCAAACGGAACATGGACAATATCTTGGCTCCAAATCGTAACCCATCTCTTTGTAAGACATGCCTTGAGTTGTTTAAAGTGAGCAGATTGTCTTTGACTACAATACAGATTGACGGCAACTGATACTCGTTTTTACGGTAGAGAGAGCCGCAGCTAAGTCACGTGTGATGTAGAGAGTTGCACCGTCAGATTTCTTGATAAGAGCTGGGTGTTCAATTTCCATATTTTTCAAGATTAACAACTTTGAGCAAATCTTCTGATTCGGACCAAAAGTCCTTTTTCAGCGAGGATATCTACAACTGCATCCATTGTCATTGTAGTGCTTCTCCGTTGTAGCTGTCGAATTCAACTTGTAGTCTCATTGTAAAGACGGTTAAATTTACCAAACTTTCATCGCGGAACCATTGCTGCAAGCAGAGAGCCTCATCGCCGTTTTCAAGTTTCAGGAACCATTCATGCGCTGCTTCTTCATCCAAGCTTGGGTCGTTCTCAGCTTCAGCATTGATGCGGACATAGAGTTTGAGAGTTCATCAATTGGATGAGCTTTTTGACAGCTTCTTCATTACCCTCATGTAGCAAATAATCAGCATCCCAACTGTTTGCCCCAGTCTCCCCAAGTGGTTAGACCTTGATAGTTTATAGCCGATTTTTGAAGATATGACTGTTGTCTCCGATAACCGTTGAACGAAGGTGACCGATTGAAAATGGTTGAAGATATTAGGGCTAGACATGTCAATGACAACATTTTCTTGACTGCTAACTTTGGTCATGTAGTTCTCATGTGATAACGTTTTGTAGAATCGGACCAGAAATGGCAGCCTTTGATCAAGGAAGAAGTTTGACGTAAGGACCTGTTGCTACAACCTTTTTCAAAAGCTTGATCTACGGATCTTTTCAGTGATGTCAGCAGTAATCATTTGAGGAGCTTTTACGTCTCAACCTTTTGCAAATGAGAAGGCAGGAAGGCGATATCTCCCATATCTGGAGTTTTTAGGTGTTTTAGTAAACTTGTAAATAGCTTCTGGTCCAGGCTATCAATGACGCTAGCTAACCTGCTAGCAATCAATCTGTATTCATTTTAGGTCTTTAGGCTTTTTCACTATTTTATCACAACGATTACATGGAAAGAAGAGATTTTGAAAATATCCAGTGATATAATGTTCTTACTATGCAAAATGTTATAAATATGCAATCTGAGAGGATCTTATGAGAAAAAGAGACGTCATCAGTCCATCAAAGCGTAAATGATTATGCAGAAGATTAGGAACTCAAAAAGGAAATCTCAGGATCGATTGGAGTCTGAATGTCTCTAGACACAGACGACCTTATCCTGTGATTTACGAGAGTTCTGGCTTAACCAAAGTTAAGAAAAACGATGTTGTCATTATGTCTGACAGCAAATGAGACAGAGAGATTGATCTGGTCGAATTTCTTCACATCACTTGAGAGGTGCTGCAAGAGCCGAATTCACCTTGGTTCTCCACACTCAAACTTGGAGAAGCATCCGTTTTAGCCAATGTAGTAGATTCAAATAAAGATGGGTGGATCTTAGGCACAGCTGTCGGAGCGAATACCTATTGGTCATCTGTAAGGATCAACATGCAGCTAAAGTCATGGAAGAACGCTTGCTAGAGCTAATGGAGATAGATAAGGTCTTGAGAGCTTTCTCAGGACTGTTTTTACAAGGAGAGAGTAAATGACTACTGAAAAATTATCACTGGGTATGCAACAGTAGTGGATATCAAAAACAATATCCAGATGCTTTTGCTTTTTCTGCTAATGTGATTTTTATGAGTTGTTTTTGGCGAAGATGCAGTCAACGCCGCACAGATACTAGAAATCTCACCAACCAGTCGCAATAAAAATGCTGAAAATCCTGATCCTGCGGCTGGAGTTCCTTATCACTCTGCCCAACAGTATATTGATGTCCTCGTTGAACGTGGTTACGTGGGTGCACATCGCTGAACAGATGGAAGACCCAAGCAAGCTGTTGGTGTCGTTAAGCGCGAGGTTGTTCAGGTCATTACACCAGGGACAGTGGGTTGATAGCAGTAAGTCAGATAGTCACAACAACTTTTTGGTGGCTATTGATCGTGAAGGTCTGTATGGACTAGCCTATATGGACCTAGTGACAGGTGATTTTTATGTAACGGGATTATCAGACTTTCTCTCTAGTCTGTGGTGAACTCAACCTCAAGGCTAGAGAGAAGTGGTGATTGGCTACGACTTGTCTGAAGCAGAAGGAGCAGATTTCTCAGCCGTCAAATGAATCTAGTCCTTTCTCCTAGAACAAGAAACATATGAAGACGTTCATCTGTTGATTCGAAGATTGGCAGCTCGTTGAAGGAGCTGCTGCAGTGGAAAACTTCTCCAGTATGTTCATCGGACGCAGATGAGAGAGTTGAATCACTTAAAACCTGAAAAGTTATCCGTTATGAAATCAAAGATTTCTTTGCAGATGGATTTTATGCGACTCATGCTAGTCTGGATTTTGGCTGAAAATGCTCGCTCAGGTAAGAAACATGCAGCCTGTTTCTGCTGGGGACGAGACCAAACTGCAATGGGTATGCGTCTTCTACGTTCTTGGATTCAACGTCCTTGATTGACAGAGCGAACTGTATCCTTGAACGTCAGGAGGTTGTGCAAGTCTTTCTGGATTATTTTTCGAGCGCAGTGATTTGACGGAGCCCTCAAGTGAGTCCCGACGATATCGAGCGTTTGGCTAGTCGAGTTTCTTTGGGAAAAAGCAACCTAAAGACCTTGCATAGAAGCGACTACCTTGGCAAAGTGTTCCGATCGAATCGAGCGCAATTTTAGAGGGAATGGAGCAACCAGCTCTAGCTTATCTGATTGAACAACTAGATGCTATTCCCGAGTTGGAGAAATCTCATTAGCGCCTATTGCTCCTGGAAGCTCCTCACGTGATTACTGAGGGGTGCATTATTCGAACGGGCTTTTGACGAGACCTTGACAAATACCGTCGTGTACTGAGAGAAGGACCAGCTGGATTGCTGAGACTGAGGCCAAGGAAAGAGAAACCCTGGCATCAATACTCTCAAGATTGACTACAATAAAAAGACGGCTACTATTTCCATGTGACCAACTCGCAGCTAGGCAAACGTACCAGCCCACTTTTTCCGCAAGCACATGCTGAAAACTCTGAGCGATTTTGGGACAGAGGAGTTGGCGCGTATCGAGGTAGAAATGCTAGAGGCGCTGAGAAATCAGCAAATCTAGAGTACGAAATCTTTATGCGTATTCGTGAGGAGGTTGAGTGCACATCCAACGCTCTGCAGGCTCTGGCCTCAAGCGAATCGCTACTGTCGATGTCTTGCTAAGGGTTACAGCAGTGGTGCAGAAAACAACACCTGATTCGACCAGAGTTTGGGCAAGAGTCTAGGATTGATATCCAGAATGGTCGTCACGCAGTTGTTGAAAAAGGTCACGGGAGCTCGTGACCCATATCTCCAATCAGTATCCAGATGGATGAAGATACTAGCATTCAACCAATTACAGTCCGAACATGAGCGGAAGTCAACTCACATGCGCTCAACTAGCCATTAGCAGCGGGTTATGGCTCAGATGGGTTTCCTTATGTCCCGCAGAAAGTGCTCGATTTGCCAATCTTTTGATGCGATTTTTACTGTATCGGTGCTGAGACTTGTTTCTAGCTCAAATCTACCTTTTATGGCAGAGATGATGGAAGCTAACTAATGGCTATTAGTCATGCGTGACAAAGGACTACTGATTCTCTTTGATGAGCTTGGTCGAGGAACCGCAACTTATGATGGTATGGCTTCAGCCCAGTCTATTATCGAGTATATCCATGAGCATATTGGAGTTTCAAGACTTTGGCGACGCATCACGCATGAATTAACCAGTGTTTGGAAGACTAGTCTGAAACATCTAGTAAAGTGTACACGTATGGCGCTTGAGCAAAATGGTCAGGTCACTTCCTCATGTAGATTTGGAACCAGGAGCCAGCTGTGACAAATCATAATGGTATTCATGTTGCTAAGATTGCTGTGATCTACAGCAGACTTGCTAAAAGAGCGGATGCGATTCTAACTCAACTAGAGAGCCAAGGTCAGGGAAAATCCACTTCTATCAATCAAAGGAATGTTGTCAATGAGCAAATGTCTCTTTGATGAAAAAGAAGAAAATCCTATCCTAGCAGAATGGCTCAAGTAGATGCTACAATATGACACCTATGCAAGCCATGAATCTCTTTGTTAGAGCTGGAAAGCGAAAATTATACAAAACCCACTGCAAAAAGGAGTGGGTTTTAGGCCTTATCTGAGCCAATAGTTGATTGATGTGGGCAACCTTTTTGATTCTCTTGTAGAGAACGAAATCCAGATGATGAGGTAGACGATTGCAAAACTCTGGGATGAGTTGAAGGATGAAAGTCCAGTGCAGAGGGGAACTCAGCTCAGTTAGGATTGCCAGAGGGACAAAACCCAGCAAACATAAGGAAGAAGAGTGACAGTCGCATCGAAGGAGCTCCAATCTTGAGCGAATAGACGGCCACCAAAAACTAAAGAGGACTCCAATCGTCACCAGATAAGCAGGTGCAAAGAGACGAGTGACTCCATGAACCTGATGTTGGGTCATGAATTGACCACAAAGAGTTGGGCTGAGAGGCGTGTAGTTGCTTGGTGAGTGGATAAAAAGAAAGATAATAGATAGGATGAGGCTGATGAGGATACTAGTTGTGCATCGTGGAATACTTGTTTTTCATAGTTCTAATTTCTCCTTAATAGCTTTTGTGAGGTAACGCGATGAGTAGGCGAAACTGTCGTTTTTAAGATAGATTTTCACTGGCCGTTAGAGGTTGGTTCAGATGACTGATAGCATCAATGTTGACAATTTCGATTGGGAAAATTTGAGCAGGAAGCAGGTAGATTTCAACTGGGTTTGGTAGAGACGAATGTCGAGTGCATAGGTTCGACTGCTCCGTTTCAGCCAGACTTTACGATTTTCAACGTAAATCCGTTGAATCTTTTGAATTTGATCAAGGAGACCTGATCTTGAAATTCTTTCCTTTGAGAGTTTTCTTTTGATCCAGCGATTGAACAAAGTCCTGAACTTTTGAACTCTAGGGACAAGGTTGGTGCTGATGTATGATTTGTCTTCAGTCATACTGTGCATCAAGTCGAGTGACTTTCATAATTTCTCTCATCAAGTTGTAACAGAGATCTCTTACTTTACAAGTCTATTAAAACACCATGACAATTACAAGAAGCTTTGTCTATGGTCGGTTGAAGAGTCTATCTGCAGGTGATGCGTTTTCAGAAGAGATTTTGATAAAGAAGTCACAAGAAGAAATATATTGACAAAATAGAAAAAGTGGTACAATGTTAGACTGGTACTTTTTACTTTGGTCTCTCAAGAGTGTACAGGACGTGCTGACAAAATGTTGCAAAAGTACACACAGATGATAGCTGTCACCAAGTGTATCATCACCAAAAATAAAAAAACACAGGAGAATGTAGATGCCTACAATTAACCAATTGGTTCGCAAACCGCGTAAATCAAAAGTAGAAAAATCTAAATCACCAGCTTTGAACGTTGGTTACAACAGTCATAAAAAAGTTCAAACAAACGTTTCTTCACCACAAAACGTCAGGTAGCAACCGTGTTGAAACCATGACACCTCACCTAACCTGCCCTCTTCAAAATTTGCTCGTGTACGTTTGAGCAACCTTATCGAAGTTACCGCTCACATCCCAGGTATCGGACACAACTTGCAAGAGCACAGGTGAAGCTCAGGTGGACGTGTAAAAGACCCTTCCAGGGTACGTTACCATATCGTCCGTGGTGCACTTGATACTGCAGGTGTTAACGATCGTAAACAAGGCCGTTCTAAATACGGTACTAAACGTCCGAAAAAAGCATAAGGAAAGGGGATAAAGAGAAATGAGTCGTAAAAATAGAGCTCCAAAACGTGACGTATTGCCAGATCCGCTTTACAATTCACAATTAGTTACCGTCTTATCAACCGCGTTATGCTTGATGGTAAACGTAGCCGCCTCAATCGTTTACGGTGCTTTTTGGAGCAAATCAAAGAAGCTACCGGCAACGATGCACCTGAAGTATTGAAACAGTTATGGAAAACATCATGCCTGTACTCGAAGTACGTGCACGTCGTGTTGGTGGATCTAACTACCAAGTCCCAGTTGAAGTTCGTCCAGAACGTCGCACAACACTTGGACTTCGTTGGTTGGTAACAACGCTCGCCTCGTGGTGAACACACAATGCAAGACCGTCTGCAAAAGAAATCTTGGATCGCTAACAACACTGGTGCAGCAGTTAAGAAACGTGAAGACACTCACCGTATGGCTGAAGCCAACCGTGCCTTCGCACACTCTGCGTTGGTAAGAAATGATACCATAGAGTTAGTTCAGCAAAATCGGCAAGTGATGGAAACAGTTCCGTGAACACAAAGCAGTTTATCTGGCACCGGGCCTGCTCGTTACAACGTTAGTGAGCTTTTACGAGGGTTCAATTGAGCTCAAATCGGCAACTAACTTAGCCCGAGTTCAATTCAACTTCCCATCTCACAAGTTGAAAACCAACTAAACAAGATAAACACTGAGAACGGGTGGGATCCTGCCTATCCGTTTTTATTGAAATCGTAATATAATAGAATAGAAATATATATAGGAGAAAACAAACTCATGGCACGCGAATTTTCACTTGAAAACTCGTAATATCGGTATCATGGCTCACGTCGATGCTGGTAAAACAACTACAACTGAGCGTATCCTTTACTACACTGGTAAAATCCACAAAATCGGTGAAACTCACGAAGGTGTGTCACAAATGGACTGGATGGAGCAAGAGCAAGAACGTGGTATCACTATCACATCTGCTGCGACAACAGCTCAATGGAACAACCACCGCGTAAACATCATTGACACACCAGGACACGTGGACTTACAATCGAAGTACAACGTTCTTCGTGTATTGACGGTGCGGTTACAGTTCTGACTCACAATCAGGGTGTTGAGCCTCAAAACTGAAACAGTTTGGCGTCAGCAACTGAGTACGGAGTTCCACGCATCGTATTTGCCAACAAGATGGATAAAATCGGTGCTGACTTCCTTTACTCAGTAAGCACACTTCACGATCGTCTTCAAGCAAATGCACACCCAATTCAATTGCCAATCGGTTCTGAAGATGACTTCCGCGGAATCATCGACTTGATCAAGATGAAAGCTGAAATCTATACTAACGACCTTGGTACAGATATCCTTTGAAGAAGATATTCCAGCTGAATACCTTTTGACCAAGCTCAAGAATACCGTGAAAAATTGGCTGAAGCAGTTAGGTGAAAACTGATGAAGAATTGATGATGAAATACCTTGAAGGTGAAGAAATCACTCAACGAAGAATTGAAAGCGGCGATCCGTAAAGCAACCATCAACGCTGAATTCTTCCCATTGTGTGGTCCTGCTTTTCAGATCAAAGGGCGTTCAATTGATGCTTGATGCGGTTATCGACCACCTTCCAAGCCCACTTGATATCCCAGCGATCAAAGGTATCAACCCAGACAGATGAAGAAGAAACTCGGTCCTGCATCTGACTGTAAAGAGCCATTTCGCGCTCTCTTGCCTCAAGATCATGATCGGACCCATTCGTAGGTCGTCGGACATTCTTCCGTGTTTACCTGGTGTTCTTCAATCAGGTTCTTACGCATTGAATCACTTAAAGGTAAACGTGAATGTATCGGACGTATCCCTTCAAATGCACGCCAACAGCCGTCAAGAAATCGACACTGTTTACTCAGGTGATATCGCCGCCATGTTGGTTTGAAAGACACTACAACTGGTGACTCATTGACAGATGAAAAAGCGAAAATCATCCTTGAGTCAATCAACGTTCCAGAACCAGTTATCCAATTGATGGTTGAGCCAAAATCCAAAGCTGACCAAGACAAGATGGGTATCGCCCTTCAAAAATTGGCTGAAGAAGATCCAACATCCTGCGTTGAAACTAAACGTTGAAACCTGGTGAAACAGTTATCTCTGGTATGGGTGAGTTCCACCTCGACGTCCTTGTTGACCGTATGCGTCGTGAGTTCAAAGTTGAAGCGAACGTAGGTGCTCCCTCAAGTATCTACCAGGAACATTCCGCGCTCTTTACCTGCTATCGTGGATTCTTCAAACGTCAGTCTGGTGGTAGTCAATTCGGTGATGTATGGATTGAATTTACTCCAAACGAAGAAGGTAAAGGATTCGAATTCGAAAACGCAATCGTCGGTGGTGTGGTTCCTCGTGAATTTATCCCAGCGGTTGAAAAAGGTTTGGTAGAATCTATGGCTAAACGGTGTTCTTGCTGGTTACCCAATGGTTGACGTTAAAGCTTTGTTTACGATGGTTCATACCACGATGTCGACTCATCTGAAAAACTGCCTTCAAGATCGCCGCATCTCTTGCACTTAAAGAAGCACGAGACTGCACAACCAGCTCATCCTTGAGCCAATGCGATGCTTGTAACAATCACCGTTCCAGAAGAAAACCTTGGTGATGCGGTCACGTAACTGCTCGTCGTGACGTGTAGATGGTATGGAAGCACAGTAACAGCCAAATCGTTCGTGCTTACGTTCCACTTGCTGAAAATGTTCGGTTACGCAACAGTTCTTTCGTTCTGCATCCAAGGACGTGGTACATTCATGATGGTATTTCGACCACTACGAAGATGTACTAAGTCAGTACAAGAAGAAATCATTAAGAAAAACAGGTGAAGAATAATTCACTGTCACTTTAAAAGAAGTCACTTTGTAGTTTCTTTTTCTGTTTGGTAGAAAGATAGCCAAAATTGCCTCGCAAATATGGAAAATAGAAGGAGGATACTAGAGGAAAATGGATGTCAACCACTAATTTTAATGAACCGTTGGGAATCCTGCCGAGATAAGAAATCTATGAGGCCTTTCTCCCAGGCTGAAATTGAAATGTTATTGCACGACAAAGCAAAGTAATATTTGGGAGTTTGTTTTGTCTTTGGGAGAATATCCTGCCCTTTTGGAACTCTTTTTAGCATTGAAGCAAAGGATTGAAAGAAGAATTTCTAAAAACAGGAAATCAAGGACTTTTCGAGATTAAAACTGAAAAACCAAGATTTTCAAGAGAGCTTTTACAGGCCTACTATCATGAGGCTTTTTCAGAGGCCTTGTTCTAGTGGCAAGGTTTTCGGACCATGTATCAGGATTTTCAGGTCTCGATTTGAAAATGATCAGTTGATTATTGAGGCTCTGAAGCAAAGAGATACAGAGCATTTCAGAAAAACCATTTCTGCCAAATCTCAGCAAAACAACTTGAACTCTTTGGTTTTCCTAAGTTTACATGCTATCTTAGAGAAAAATGAAGATTTGACAGGGAAGACAGGACGCTTTTCCATTCTGAAAATCAAACGATTGTTCAGGCCGCCAATGACGAAACTCTTCATAGTTATGGAGCAATTGGAACAGATGGCACTCGCCAATCCTAGTAGTTGAGGACAAACCTGTCTTTGATTTTCCTGAGAAGGCAGCCCGCTAGCCTAAACTCGACAAGGCAGAGGTTACTCCTATGATTGAGGTCAATACTGAAGAGAACCGACTAGTCTTTTGAAGGAGTTGTCTTTCGATGTTGGCTAGAAGGTGACTAGAACGGGTCGTGTCTTGATTAATTTTCAAGATGACGGACTATACATCCAGTTTCTCCATGCAAAATGGGTCCAAAACGAAGAAGAAGCTCAGAAGTTTGACATCAATCAAGAAAAACATTATGGCTCCGTGTTCGTGGAAATGTCGAGGTCAATAATTTTCACACGAGATTTTGAGACCATGAATGTCCAGACGTGCAGAAGTTGTTCACTATGAACGTAAGGACTTGATGCCAGAAGGTGAGCGTCGTGCTGAGTCATGCCCATACCAACATGTCGACCGCTGGATGCTCTTCCTGAGGTTGAGGAACCTGCTGCGAACAGCAAACGCAAATGCAGCGGGTCAAAGGCAGTGGCAATCACAGACCACGGCAACAGTTCAGTCCTTCCTCATGTGGCGTATAGGAAATGCCAAGAAAAGCTGGTATTCAGCTCATTTATGTGGGATGGTGCCAGACGTATCGAGGACCGTGACTCCTATCGTCTATAAACTGAAAGTGGAGATGTGATCTTTCTGAAGCGATCCCATGTAGCCTTGTGGACGTGGAAACGACTGGGTCTATCTGCATATCTATAATGACTTTGATTCAGGTGGTTGGCTAAGACGTGTGGGCAAGCATCATCGTAAGCCGGAGTTTGATGAATTTCATCAATCCTGGGCACCCTCATCAGCCTCTTACTACGGAATTGACAGGACTACGGACGACCATGTACGCAGCAAACCCTGGTATCATGTTCCTTGAAAGAGTTCCGAGCACCTTTGTAAAGGATACCGTTCTTGTAGTCTACAATGCGAGCTTTGACGTTGGCTTCTGACGCTCAACTATGAGCGCCGGTGGTCTTCCCAAAAATCACTCAGCCTGTCATCGATACGCCGCTCGAGTTCTATCGCGCGATTTATCCGAGTCAAACGCCATGGTTTGGGCCTTTGACCAAAGCGTTTTGGCGTTGCAGAACACCACCATCTGTTGCTACTAGTGATGCGTGGAAGCAACTGGGCTGTCTGCTCTTTATCTTTTGAGAAGGAAGGGCAGACTACTGTGATTTGATTCGCAAATGATTAAGAAACTTTGACGTAAATTCAGTCCGGATTCTTATAAGAAAGTTTCAAAAGTCAAGCATGCGGACTATGTATGAAAAATCATAGTGGCAAACATCTTTAAGCCGTTTTCTCATCATACACTTAGTATTTGAAGGAGTTCCATGATCTCCATACGGTACTAGCAATCTAGATGCCCAGCGAGAAGGTCTTGATCTTGGGCGGCTTGTACAGAAGAAGTCTCCTGATGGCAGTCGTATCACAAGGTGTGATGTGCATGAAGCCGAAGTTGCCAAATACTAAGGACTTGCTCGAGGTGTGGCTCCATGGCTCTCATATGCGCTCTGATTGCCAAAGAGCAGTGGCATGGAAGGACATGGAGGGAGCTTCCAGACCATTATCAAGAGCTTTGATAGAGGTCGGAGACCGTCTCGGTCAGCTCGGTTCTTGCGACAGGAAAACGTCCACTTCTCGAACCTGAGGATGAGATTGATCGCGAGATCATCGCAGTGGAAACGAAGCCAGGTGCCAAGTGATTAACCGGAACGATTGGCCATGGAGTAGTCGCTCAACCAGCTCGACTAGGGCTAAAGTGCATACTTAGAACAACTCACTGAAATGTTGGATGAGCTGCCTTCTAGGAGAAGACTTTGGCTCGCAAGATTGTCATTGAAAACACCAATGCCTCGCGCAGAAATTCCTTGAGCCTGCTGTGTCGCTAAAGGCGACTTTGTATACACATCTTTCATTGACATAGTTGAAGAAACGTCGCCAGAGTTTAACCCATAAAAGTGCTGAGATCTATGGGAAATCCGTCACGCTGATATCGTCGTGATTTCAGCGGATGGAAAAGGAACTGACTTTCTATCTCTGGGGAATGGATTTCGCCGTGATCGATCTGGCTTCGCAGATGCTAGCAGCACCGTTCCAACGAACGAGTGATATTTCGGGTTGGTTCACGTGGTCTCGTCGGTTCTAGTTTTCGCTGGTGACCATGACGGTGGATTATTGAGGTCATCCTGGCTATCTCCTCCTCACTCATGTCTGTGGCCAGTGTCAGTGCTAGTGAGTTTATCACGGATGGTTCCTACGGTTCAGGGCTCGGATGATGCCAGACAAGGACTGTCCAAACTGTGGGCCGCAAGCTCTGTGCAAGAAATGGCCAGGACATTCCTTTCGAGACCTTTCTCGTTTTGACGATAAGGGTTCCCGATATCGATTTGAATCTTCCCAGAGGGCCCGGCTGAGCGCCTACTCGGCCGTCCGTGACATCTTTGGTGAGGAGTATGCCTTCCAGTGCACGAGCAGCGCGTGAACGGCATGCCACACCGCCCGCGACTCGGTCAAGGGTTACGAGCGCGACTATGGTGCGTTCTACCGAGTAGCCGAAGTAGAGCGCCCAGTCAAGGAGCTCGCTTGGTGCTAAACGGACGACCGGTCAGCACCCAGGAGGAATCGTTGTTATTCCCAACCATGGCGGATGTCTCATGACTCTCACTCCAGCAGTACCCTGCAGCATGAGATGTCACTGCCGAGTCGGCAGACCACCTGACTTTTAACTCACGATATTTGATTGAGAACGTCCTCAAACTGCTCGGATGTTCCCGGTCGTACGATGATCCGACCATGATCTGACAAAAGCTCCAGGACTTGTCAGGCATTGATCCAAATGAGATATTCCAATGCGATGATCCTGTGCTCGTCGTGCTCTTCCGGGTACCGATATCCGGGAGTGACGCCTGGAACAAATCGGGACTTGGACCGAAGTATGCTGGTATTCCAGAGTTTGGAAATTTCTCACTTTGTCTCGTGTATGGTGGATGAAACCCATCCGACGACCTTTGCAGTGAGTTGTTCAGCTTTTCTGGCCTTGTCTCATCGGTACCGACGTGCTGGTTGGGAAATGCCCAGGACTTGATCAAGGCTCGGAATTCGCGGGACGGTCATCACCGCTGGATCGGATGTCGATGACATCATGAGCTACTCATGCACGCTGGTTCTAGATCCAAAAGATGGCCTTTACCATCGCGGAGCGTAGTGCGGCGATTGTGGCTCAGCACTCGAAGAAGAGCGCAACGGTTAGTATCGGCGAATGAAGGCCAACAATGCCTGGAGTGGTACATCTATCTTTGTGGTAAAACCAAACGTACATGTTCCCGTAGCCCATGCGCATAAATTTTGTCACGTTGCGATGGCTCTTCGTGCGGCCTACTTTTAAGGTTCACCATCCGATCGGCTATTACTGTGCTTACTTCCATCCGTGCTGGCGGCCTTCGCGATATCAAGCACATGGGTGCAGGCTTTGGAAGCTATCAAACGCAAGAGATGCAAGAAATTCGCCGAAAAGCGTAAAGAACAATGAAGCCTTCCACGTAGAAACTGACTGGTACACACGACTTGAAATCGTCAATGAGATGTGGGAACGTGGCTCAAATTTGGGAAAGTGGACCCTATCGTCAGTGATGCAATTCGAACTTTCATCATCGACGGAGCACACCCTCATCCCACCATTTGTTAGCTATGGATGGACTGGGAGAGAACGTTGCTAGCAACTTGGTGCGAGCCTGCCAAGAGGGAGAATTCTCTCTAAAACAGAACTCTGCAAGCGTGGAGGACTCTCATCAACCTGTGTTGAAAAGATGGATGAAATGGGAAATTTCGGTAATATGCCAGAGGACAACCAGTTGAGTTTGTTTGATGATTTGTTTTAAAAATAGGACTTTAAATTATAGACTGGAAGAAAACTACCAGACTAAAAGGTATATTTCTTTAATCTGTTTTATTTTGATAAATTAATTACGAATAGTATAGATGAATTAAGGATATAAATGGAGGTGATAGGCATCGTGGAGGAAAGTCTGAGTTATAAAGATATATATAGTCCTGAGTATTTGAGATTATGAACAAAATGTTTCAGTATTCCTTTAAGAACAAGCCAAGAGATTGATGTAAATGCAATAGTTAAAGCTTGTGATATTGATGTGAAATTTGATGTCGTTGGGCACTCTGGTTTTACCATTAATGATGAGGAAGAGAGCCAACTGAAACAGAAATTTTGTAAATCAATTTTGAGCCTGAAATTAGGCAGAGATTCACTATTGCTCATGAAATTGGGCATATTATATTGGGTCATAAAGGCAAATCTTATCGTCAGCAGATGATATGACAAAATATAAAATACTATTGATAGGATGAATGAAGTTGCGCTAATAATTTTGAAAGAGATTTAATCAATGCTCAAAAATTGGTTATAGATGCAGTAAAGGAGTCTATTACTAAATTAGGATACTCCATTGATCAAAGTTTCGATGAATTCGATATTTCTGAAATTGTTAAATTAGCATGCTAGAGTCTTAATGTATCTAGGCAGGCTCTAAATTATAGACTGGAAAATTTACAGGTATTTATAGATGGATATAGTGAATGGACAGACGATTCGTATAATAAAATCTTGCAAAACTATAAATCTGGAGGATTATTTTGATGAAGTAAAAGATAGTTATAAATTACACTAAAAATATTTCTACCAACCAGATGAGAGAGATAGTATAAGATTATATATCATTATGATAAGGAGCATGAGGGAAATGATTATTTTAATGAGTTAAAGAACTTTATTGAGAAGTTTAATAAAGTTTTACAGAGGATAGTCCCTGGATAACTGGCAATTATTCTATGTAGCCAAGTAGCTGGTTTTGGTCGATGCTGTTCTTTGGTTCTGGCGGATAAGACAGTGGTCAACCAGAAGATAATCCAATTTATGGGACTTTTCAAGCCTATATCATACAGATATCAAAGAACAAGATTGGGATCGGGTAGGTCAGGCTGAACTTATGTCTATTGGAAGTATTTTCCAACACCAACGACGTCTCTATCTTTGCTTTCTTTAGTGGGGAAAAATATAACCAGAACAAGATATCTCTTTTAGGAAGGCCCCTGTTTGATGACTATGAAACTTATGTAGATATCCTCACTAACAGTCCCAGAGGCTCAATGTCTCTATCTAGGAGAGTACGAAGAATAAGAAAGGACATTTGATGAAACTAAGAATTTTCGCGAAGACAAGCCAGCTGAGAAGGTGTTTGAGTATCAATTAGACCTTGCTGATCAGTCAATTCTTCTATCGACAGCGCTTTTGTCTGGTGCTATTGCTTTAGCAGGATTATTGTCTGCTTTGAAAGAAAAATAAAAATAGAAAAGAGAAACAAAATGGTTTCTACCAAATTTTTAAAGAAAAATCTAGAAAAATACGCTGTTTTTGGTTGCAAAACGGGTGAATGTACAACCTGGTCATACTTTTGGCCTCTCTATCGATGTGGAGCAACGCGAGTTGGCTCACTTAATCGTCAAAGAAGCTTATGCACTTGGTGCACATGAAGTTATCGTTCAATGGGCAGATGACTTTGTAAACCGTGAGAAATTCCTTCACGCGCCGATGGAGCGTTTGGACAATGTACCAGAATACAAGATTGCTGAGATGAACTACCTTCTGAAAAACAAAGCAGTCGTCTCGGTGTCCGTTCTTCTGATCCAGGTGTCTTGAACGGAGTGGACGCATGAAAAACTTAGCTTCTGCTAAAGCTATGGGAATTGCTATGAAGCCAATGCGTATCGCAACTCAATCTAACAAGGTTAGCTGGATCTGTAGTAGCCTGCTGGACTAGAGTGGGCTAAGAAAGAGTCTTTCCAAATGTCATGAGCGACTGAAGAAGCAGTGGACCTCCTTTTGGGACCAAATCTTCAAAACTTGCTGTATCCATGAAGAAGATCCAGTTATAGGCTTTGGAAGAGACATGCTATCCTCGAAGAGCAAGGCGGAAAATGCTCACTAAAGAACAATTCTCAGCTCTTCACTACACAGCACCTGGAACTGACTTTGACACTTGGCTTGCCTAAGAACCACGTTTGGGAATCAGCTGGAGCCATCAATGCTCAAGGTGAAGGATTTCTTTGCCAAATATGCCAACAGAAGAAGTCTTTACAGCTCCTGACTTCCGTCGCGCAGATGGTTATGTCACTTCTACAAAACCACTTAGCTAGCAATGGAAACATCATCGAAGGCATCAAAGGTGACCTTTGAAAATGGTCAAATCGTCTGATATCACAGCTGAAAAGGGTGATCAAGTTATGAAGGACCTTGTCTTTAAGAATGCTGGTGCGTGCCTGGGTGAATGTGCCTTGGTACCAGATCCAAGTCCAATTTCTCAGTCAGGTATTACCTTCTTTTTAACACTCTTTTTGACGAAAATGCTTCAACCACTTGGCTATTGGTGCCGCCTATGCAACGAGCGTTGTTAGTGGAGCAGAGATGAGCGAAGAAGAACTTGAAGCAAGCAGATCTTAATCGTTCAGGATGTTCACGTTGACTTTATGATTGGTTCCAACCAAAATGGATATCGATGGTATCCGTGAGGATGGAACACGCGTACCCTCTTCCGCAATGGAGATTACAAAATTTAAGGAGAAAGCTATGATTGAAGTATGTTTGTTTGGACTTTTTAATCGACTACTAGCAGGAGCTATCACCACTCGTGGAGAACGAATGGATGCTTCTGGAAAAATGTTTCTCGGCTGGATTATGCCTTTTCTAGACATCACTTTTGTGCTTAGTACTCAAGCTCAAACGGTACAGCCATTATCCCGATCAGCGGACTATTAGCGAGCTATGACTATCGTGGAGCACGGATGCTGCTTTGAGGAGAAATATTTCTCAGCTGGATTGGTGCCTAGGACAATTAATAGTTCTTAGACCCATAGCTTAAGCAGTACAGCCAAGGATCCCATCCAGTTCTCAGCTCTGATTTTGCCATGCCAGTTTTCTGCAAAGAGGAAGCTGGTTTCGACTATGGAAGGCGGACTAGCTTGAGCATAAGAGAGAGACGTGAGACAAAGTCTCGCCTCATAATTCTTTAGTTGTCGCTCAAGACGCAGTGGTTGAGTGTTCTACGCTGATTTCATCCCAACTTTTACAGCCCTACTCAACTGTGTGCGGAGGGTGGGGTTTGAAATCGAATTTAACAATTACCGTTCTGTCCCTCTCTCTTTTAGGTCCTTTATATAAAATTGCTTCGAAAAGCCTCATCTAAAAGCTTAGCCACCAAGAGCTTTTCGGTGACTGGTTCTTTTTATATTGCCTCAAGAAGTATGGGCTGGTAAAGCATGAAGAATTCAGCAATTGCACTATATTATCAAATTGTGAGACTGGTTCGATGAATGAAGGCATAAGCAACATTACTCAGCCCTAGTCACAACTCAAATGCAGTTCGTAAGCCCTAGAAAATGAGATGGGAATTGAGATTTTTATCCGAAATCCAAGGTACCCTCTCGTAGGTAGGTTGGTTTTGTCTGCCGTCAGGTTGTCCGAGCAAACGCAACTTTCTGAAGAACGTTATAAGATCCAATCGCTCATCGCGACGCTTTTTAGTGTGTCAGCACTTGGCTAACACTCATGCCTTTGTTTCCTTTGTTTTGCCCAAGAAAAGCGATATGGAAAAAGTATGAGCTTTTTGCGTGAAACCAGAACCTGGGAGATTATCGACGACGTCAAGAACTTCCCGCAAGTGAAGTAAGGTCCTCCTTTTAAATAGCTATAACCGAGATGTTCTTTCGAAGATGTTGGATGACAATCATCTGGTAGTATCCTCCTTTCGTCTGACCCCATATCTTTGTCAGCAAGTACTAACCTCTTGCTACAAAGAGACAAGGTGCAGTTAGCGAGACCTAGAAGACTTCCCTTGCACGAGCTATGACCTAAGGCACCCATAATTCCTTCTCTTTCTCAGAGATTTTGTCACAGAACACACAGAAACTCATCGTGGTTGGTGATCGTAGCGACCTTTGTTCAATCTCTTGATTGGTTTGGACGGCTATACCATCGCGACAGGTATCCTCAATAGTAATCTAATAGAGACAATATTGTCTGGATTCACATGATATATGATGATCCGATTGAACTGGTTTATATCCAACGAGAAAGACTAGCCCTATCTAAGATGGGTGAACGCTTCATCGAGTATTTGCTTGAAGAAGTTCGTTTTGATAGCTAATCGTAAGTACATTAGAAAAGAAAAGATATGACTACAATGAATACCAATGATTTTGATTTTCACTTGCCTGAGGAGTTGATTGCACAACACTTCTGGAAAAGCGCGATGCCTCTAAACTTTTGATAGTCAATCGCCAGACTGGAGAATTTCAAGATCGCCACTTTCACTCCATTATTGACATGCTAGAGCCAGGTGATGCCCTGTTATGAATGATACCCGCGTATTACCAGCTCGACTTCATGGCCAAAAAGGAAGAAACAGGGGGCCATGTTGAACTCTTTGCTCTTGAAAATACAGCAGGAGATGAATGGAAGTGTGGCTACAAACCACTAAAAGCGTCTCAAGGTCGGTGCCCGCGTTGTCTTTGGTGATGGCCGACTAAGCGCAGTGTGACTGAGGAATTAACCCACGGTATGGCGTATTGTCCGTTTTGAATATGAAGGTCTTTCCTAGAAGTACTTGAGTCTTGGAGAAAATGCCTTTGCCTCCTTATATTCCACGATTGGATGACCGTGAAACGTTACCAGACGTCTAGTGCCAAGGAGGTAGGATCTTGCAAAGCAGCCCAACTGCAGGGCTACATGTACCAAAGAATTACTAGAAGAAATCCAGCAAAAAGGCGCACCTGGCTCTACCTGACCTTGCACGTTGGACTTGGGACCCTTTGACCTGTTTCAGTGAGATAGTTTGGATGATACATGAGATGCACTCAGAGTTTACCAATTGTCTGAGGAAACGGCAGACGACCTGCGACAGGTCATGAAAATGGTGGCCCGTGTCATTGCTGTGCAGGGACCTCTATCCGTACGCTAGAGACTATCGAGCTGGGTTTGACGGCCGTCAGGCCGATTCTGGCTGGACTGCAATATCTTTATCAAGGCAGCTATGATTGGAAGGTTGTGGATACTTTCTACCCCCAATTTCCATTTGCCAGAAGTCTACCTTGGTCATGCTCATTTCTGCCTTTGCAGGCAAGCGAATTGGTCCTCGAAGCCTACCAACATGCTATCGACCAAAAATACCGTTTCTTTAGCTTTTAGTACATGTTATCTATAAAATAGAAAAGAGCTAATTTACAATTGGATTAGCCTTTTTTGATCAAATAGCTATTGAATTATATGAAATAAATGATACACTGAAAACTACAGGTTAGCCGTCAAAAATATATGTGTAATTTCAGGGCTAGCTATTTTAGATGCCAGATGAGACTGTATCTATCATTTTAAAGGAAATTTTAATAAAACATTGCGTTACACTAGTCTTTCCAACTCTTGCCTTGTTGGCTGTGGTGACACTTCTGCCCTTGTGGAGAAATATGAAAAAACTTCACAACATCTTCAAGCAAGAGGCTTCTTCTAAGTAACTAAGGTCATCAAGTAAAACAAGCAGCAAAGAGAACAGTCTGAACAAGTTCTTCCAAGCATACAGCTACTCAAGCTGAGACAATCAAAAAGATTATTCTATTCACTTGGAACTTGGGAGAATTATGCAGAACAACAGCTACGATTGTGACGGTGTGACTATCAAGAGTTCAAAGGAACTTTAAATGAGATGGATCAAGTAGAGGAGAAGGACGGTTACTATCGACGAATTCATCTTGTTGAAGCGGAAGAAGACACGCCTCATCTTACTCAGCTTCGAGTCCAAATGGTAACAGAAGTACAGACGGCAGGGCAACGTCTTGTGTTATTAATCACCGCTTGACAAAGATAGTCATTTTTTACGTAATTAGGTGAAAGAAGAAGTAGAATTGGAGTGGCCTTGGCACTGTGTTCTCCGAAGCATAAATTTTAAATCATTCGAGTTTGCTTCGACGTTTAAGTTGGATAATTAAACTCACGTTAAGTGAAGATAATAAGGATAATATCAAAAAGCCCTGTTTTAGGGCTTTCTTTACTGCTAATATAAAGAAATCAATGAAAGAAAGTATGTTTTTTTCTGAGACGACGTCGTGTCTTTATCGGCGAATGTGATGGACAGGCGGTCTATTATGACCAAAAGACAGGAGAGGCTTTAGCTGCTCCAAAGAGTAGGTTGCTCAATACTGAAAAAGCTGGTGACACGAATGCCTTTATTCCTGACTTGGTAATTCTCTTACTAGCAGGTGGGCCTGCAATTTCGGGCTTCTTTTCACTCAAGTTTGTTGGTGTCTACAACTGGTTCAGTCTAGCCTGTATTCTTCTCTTTTGGTTGATGCAGTTTTTCTCGTTAGTTGCTTTACTCGAACGAGCTCTCTATAAAAATGTTCGCAAAGCACAGCCGACGACAGAGAAAGTCTTTTATTATGCCGCATCTCATAATTTGCTTGTGAAAAACCAGTTTGATCCCAGACAACTGGGCACTCTAGCTTTTCGATTTGTCCGCTTTGCAGTAAATATAGTGTCCATCTATTATTTTTTGTATTTCTTGACTCTTCCTCTAAAATTTGGTCAACCAATTAATGAAGGCTATGGTTTGTGGTTTGCTGGCTTGTTATTCTTTTCAGTATTTCTTTTGTATAACCAAAACAATCCAGTTCGCTTTGTGAAGATTATGAGATTATACAGCCAAGGAAAAGTACGATTTAAGGAAGAAGTGGAACATTGAGAAACTATCTTGGGATTCTGCTAAATATCTAGAGAAAATCTTTTAGAAAAACAAAAAGCCTTGTAAATCAAGGCTTTTTCCTGTTGTTTAGATGCCCCTGCAGGCTCTTTTGAAAGAAACTTAGAAAAATCTAAAATGAAATTATTTCAAAATGGGGTAAAAGCAAAATTTCCTCCCTACTTTCTCAATTATTCCTAATTTTAGTTCCAAAAAGCTTCAATTCATAATCTAATTATAATATGGGTAATGGGTACTATCTTATTACATTCAGATTTTTTGTTCTCTTCAAAGAGTTATGTAGGCTTTTATGGTTTTAAATAGGTAAAAAGTTGAATTATAGTGAGTATTGTGTCACAATAGGTAATATATAAATAATTAATGGAATGGATATAATTCTTTCCTACCTTTATAAGAAGGATTGGTTGCAACTTTTTTTATCTAGCAATTATGGTTAGCTTTCAAGTTTAGCTAGTTTTATAGAAAGAGGCATAGTTTCCGAGATTATCGTCGTGTCTTTTATCGGCGAATGCTTATTGCATGGTCTATATTATGACCAAAGAGTGACAGGAGAGGCTTTAGTCGCCCAAAGAGTAGGTTGCTCAATACTGAAAAGCTGGTGGCACAGGTGCGCTTTGTTCCTGACTTGGTCATTCTCCTCTTACTAGCAGGTGGGCCCTGCAATTTCTGAGGCTTTCTTTTCCCTCAAGTTTGTTGAGTGTCTACAACTGGTTTCAGTCTAGCCTGTATCTTCTCTTTTGGTTGATGCAGTTTTTCTCGTTGGTTGCTTTTACTCGAACGGAGCTCTATAAAATGTTCGCTAAAGCACAGCCGAGGACAGAAAGTCTTTTACCTCTACCGCATCTCTCGTAATTTGCTTTGTGAAAAAGCCAGTTTGATCACGGAACGGCTGGGCCTCTAGCTTTTGCGTCCCGGGTGCCCGCTTTGCGAAAGTAAATATAGTGTCCATCTATTATTTTTGTATTTCTTGACTCTTCCTCCTAAAATTTGGTCAACTCGAGTTAATGAGAAGCTATGGTTTGTGGTTGCTGGCTGACTCTTCTTTGTCAGTCTTATGTATAACCAAAACAATCCAGTTCCGCTTTTGTAGAAGATTATGGGATCTATATAGTCAGAAAAGTACGGTTTAAGGAAGAGTAGCTGGCAGACATTGAAACTATCTTGAGGATAGCTAAATGTCTAGAGAAAATCTTTTGAAAACAGGCCTTGATGTCAAGGAAACTTTCACTAGCTGTTCGATGCTGCAGGCTCTTTGAGAGAAACTTAGAAAATCTAAATGAGTATTGTCAAAAGTGGGGTAAAGCAAAATTTCCTCCTACTCTCAATTATTCCTAATTTTAGTTCCAAAAACTTCAATTCATAATCTAATTATAATATGGGTAATGGGTACTCATCTTATTACATTCAGATTTTTTGTTCTCTTCAAAGAGTTATGTAGGCTTTATGGTTTTAAATAGGTAAAAAAGTTGAACTATAGTGAGTATGTGTGTCATAATCAGGTAATATATAAATAATTAATGGAATTGGATATAATTCTTTCCCACCCTTAACAAGAAGGATTGGTTGCAGCTTTTATCTAGCAATTATGGTTAGCTCAGTTTGGCTAGTTTTTAAGCTCTGATTTCGACTCAATAAAAAACAAATTTCAGAAGTGCAAAAAGACAAGATGGTGACATTGCTACAGTCAGTCGCCATGTCTTGCTAGCGCAGGCTGTTTGTGCCGTCAGCTCATTTACCAGTCAATTTGATCAAAGGGCTTAATTATTATTTTTGAAAGGTCTTTTATGGAAAAATTCTTTCTTTAGGTCTGACAGGTAAGAAATTACTTGCTCAGGGTTTCTTGTTTGTTCTGCTAGGTCTTATCTTTGATGGTCACGGGAACCTGGTTGCCAGTGACGGTTATTCGACTGGTTCTGTTTTTAGCTTGGATAGCAACGGTCTTAGATTTAGTATTACGTATTTTCTAAAAAAGTCAGTCAACGGACACCTTGGGAGTTGCACTGGTTAAATTGTTAGTGATGGGATATTTGCTAGGCTCGAATCTTGCTACTGATGTCCAATTTATATTTTGGCTCTTGTGATTGGAATTTCTCAGATTTTTCATGCTAGTATCAACCTTGTCACCTATGTTCTCTACCGCAAAAACAAAATTCGACCTCGTTTTCGTTTCTTACTAGATGGTCTCGTACTAGTTTTTCTTGGTGGGACTAGTCTTTTGTCCTCTACAGGAAATTCTGTCTTTCAACTCTTTGTATTAGGGGCTTATTTTTTCCTTTATGGTGTGTCCAATATCCGTGATGGTTTCTTGTTTGAGGAGGAAATTGGGAAAAACCATCTCAAACGTCGTGTCAGAATGAGCTTACCTATTGCCCTAGCCGCTCTCATCCCTGCAAGAACTTTAGCAAAAATTAACAAATTTATGCTGGAAAATGCTGATGAGGAAGAAGATATCCATCTTGGAATAGTGAAGTTTGGTAAGACAGCAGAGCTAGAAATTTTTGTTCATACAGCTGAGACCTCCCTATTTTCAGCTATTGGTCATGTGGACCTCTGCTATCAAGGACGTGTGATTTCTTATGGAAACTATGATCCGTCATCTGAGACCTTATTTGGTATGGTAGGAGATGGTGTCTTATATTTTTGCTGACCGTGATAAGTACATTGACTCATGTAAACGGGAGAGTCAAAAACGCTATTTGGTTACGGAATAGATTTGACACCGGAAATGGAAGAAGCGGTTCAGGAAAAATTAGCTGAATTAAAACAACTAACGATTCCTTGGGAGTTAAGCGCAGATAAAATTAAAACGGAAGATGGTAAGGAAGACTACACCTACGCTTATAAAAATCAGACATGAGACGGATGGGGAACTTTATAAAATTTATCAAATCCAAAGTTTTAAATCTTACTTTGTCTTGTCCTACAAACTGTGTGCTCTTGGCTGATACCATAGTCGGTCAGGCTGGCACCGATATCCTCTCACCAAAAGGATTTATCGCTCCAGGAACTTACCAAGCCTACCTTGATCGAGAGTTTGAAAAACCAAATAGTATAGTCGTATCTAAACATGTTTATTAAGGAGAATTTATGAACTTAGTTAAAAAATATACCCCGTTAATCCTTTTTATAGGGCTGGTTGCTCTTGTAATTCTGAATGCATCGAGCTTTATATCAGGAGCAATCTCTCTCTTTGATGTAATATCAACCTTGATTTATGGTGCTGTTATTGCTTTTGTGCTTAATGTTCCCATGAAAAAAATTGAACAGTACTTAGTTAAATTGAAGGTAAAGGCAGAGTTGCGTCGTCCGATTGCCATGGTACTTGTTTTCCTAGCTCTTATCTTAATCGTGATTGCTCTTTTGGTTTTGGTGCTGCCAACCCTAGCTCAGACTATTAGTCAGCTGGGAACAGTCCTTTCAACAGTCCTTACTCAACTTGGGAAATTGCTAGGCAGCTCGGAATTTGTAACCAAAGACATGTTGTCAACTATCGTATCAGGCATTCAGGGACAGTCTAGCTCTATTAGCCAAGCTTTGATAGGTTTTTTATCAGGTCTGACTAGTAATATCGGCAATATTTTTTCAAGTTTGATGAATGCCTTTTTGATTATAGTCTTCACCTTTTTATTTTTATCCAGTAAGGAACATTTGGCAGCGATGACGAGTCGACTTCTAAAAGTTTTTCTTCCAGAGAAGGTGGTGATAAAGTTGACTTACATTGGACAAGTAGCACTAGAGACTTATGACCAATTTTTGATGAGTCAGCTGATTGAAGCAGTTATCATAGGAGTTATGATAGCGGTTGGTTACAGCGTGTTTAGGATACCCTATGGAGTAATGACAGGTATCTTTGCAGTGAGCGCTATCGTTCATTCCTATGTAGGGCCTATGATTGCTTTGTGTTGCTAGGGAGCGATTTTTATCTTCTACAGTGAGTCCCACTCAAGCCTTACTTTCTTCTTCTATATCAAGTTATACAGCTGATTGAAGGAAACCTTATTTATCCCAGAGTTGTGGGTCAATCTATTGGCTTACCAGCCCTTTCACGCTTGCGGCTGCTAGTATCGGAGGGAATCTTTTTCGGACTACTTTGGAATGATATTCTTTACCCCCGTATTTGCTGTTATCTATCGACTGGTTAAAGAATTTGTCGTTGCAAAGGAAAATCAGGTAGATTAAGAAAAACTAAATTTAATAAGATATACTGAGAAGAGAGTGAGAGATTCTCTTCTCTTTTATTTTTAAATACTTTTCTACAAAAGCTATTGGACGTCAAAAAGTCTTTTGGTTTCAAGGCTTTTTCCTGTTGATTTAGATGCTCTCAACATGGATTTGTAAGAACTTTTCATATTGAAAATAAACAAAAATGTTGAAATATAGCTGATTTTAGGGAAATACTTTTAGGTATTTTTCAATGTCAGAATTTAAAAAAATGGGGCAAAAAAATAACGAATGACTCATAGAGGTTTCCTATTTGGTTTGAAAATCTATAATACCTAATGATTATGCCATACTAGATATATAGTGTTGTTATAAATAAATGTCAGTGCGAGTTCAAATCGGAGGATAAAATGGAAAAAAACAAATTTCTACGCAGAATGGAATGCGAAAAAAAGTGATAATTAAAGAGACAAAAAAAGCTGAGAATATGATTTCCCAGCTTTTTTTGAATGCGATAGAAATAGCAACTAGACTATTTACGAAAGGCCTCAATAATGTAGGTGAAGCCAGTAACTAAAAACTGAAAAAGGCAATGACATAAACGACAAAGACACCTGTAGCCACTGGATTGAACAGAATCACTAGACCTAGTAAAAAAATTCAAGCAAGGCTACCCACGTGATATTGCTACCAATAATAGGGAAAAATCAATCTTAGACGATTGCCTTTTAAAAGAAAGCAATAATGGCTTCTACAATTAACCAAATTCCTACAATGGTCGGAATGACGACCGGCAGGGTCACAAAGCCATAAGCAACGAGGTAAAGAGCTAAGAGAAGACTAACAAATCCTTGGAAAAGATAAACAGGTGAGCGAAGCTCTTTTGGTGCAGAGAAATAGCCTAAAATAGTCGCTATAGAAGAAACCAGTAAACCAAATGAAATCCACCAGCTGTAAGCAACAAGATTAGCTACTGGGTTTGTAAATAGGAAAAGTCCTAAAAGGACAAAAACAACTCCTGCAAGGAATAGCAGTAAACGATTAGAAAATTTCATTTCAATACCCCCTATATAGTATAGTATAGTTTGTTAATAAAACTATTGTACTTATTTTTATAGAAAATATCAATAAAATAAATAAACAATTTGGAAGTTTCAGTCTGACTTACAAAAAGAAAAGGAGTTTTCACTCCTTTTCACAGATTTAAGACAAAGTCCTTATAAAAGTGTCTTCTAAAGATTTTTAACTTCAATCTGAAGCGAGGTTATCCTCGCTTTTTTTCTATTTATCAAACAATTCCTTATTTTCAATCAAGAGTTCTAGTGGAGATTTTTTTCTCTTGCTACAATAAAACCAGGTTCATATTGAGTATGAAATGTTCTTTTCTGAGAAGTTGGATCAATATACAACTCATCTCCATCTTCTGTGTATAGTTGGTTGCCTTTTGTTAGATAAAGTAAATCCTCTAAGTGCTGTCCATAAGTATGTAGGAAATGTTCGATGTATTTGACAGCTTTTAAGATCTCACTTACTTTGTCAGAGTATTCATTCGATTCAAGAACACTCTTTTCTAACTCAATTTCTTTACTAGTTCCAAATAGTTGGGTTGGAGTTGCATTAAAATATTCTGCTATCTTATCCAAATTTGCAAAGGTAGGATAGCTTTTTTGTTTTTCGTAATCAGAGATGTCTGGAAAGATTGCTCATAAAAAAATGTGGGGCAAATGATGGGGCAAATCAGTTATAGACAAGCAAAAAAGCCTTATAAATCAAGGCTTTTTCCTGTTGATTTAGATACCCCCTACAGGGCTCGAACCTGTGACCCATAGATTAAGAGTCTACTGCTCTACCAACTGAGCTAAGGAGGCAAATAAAAAGCTGTATTGGTGCCGAAACTTCACGGTTTGTATTGAACCCGCGCAATTAAGCAGGTGGGCAACTCGCTCTAACTGAAGCTGTTTCCGTGTGAGACGGCCTACATGCTGTTAGAAGACTTTTGTTTCCCTAATAATACAAAAAATAGTCGGTCAACACTTAAATGTGAAGTCGTACACCACAGCGTTTCTATGATTATATGATACCACTTTTTCAAAAAAAATCAAGGGAAAATTAAAAATTTTGAAAAGGATTTCATAAGTTTCGTAATTTATCAATGGTTTCCTTGCGTTGAGCCAGGGCACGTTCGTATTTTCCACTATCTTCTGGTGAGAAGTAGCTATGGTTGCGGATTTTTTCAGGCAAGTACTCTTGCTTGACCCAGTGGCCAGGATAATTATGTGGATAGAGATAATTTTGGGCGTTCCCTAGTTCCTTGCTACCGCTATAGTGACCATCTCGCAAGTGACGTGGAATTGGTAGGTGACCGGATGTTTTAAGGTCAGCCAGGGCCTTATCCATAGCCACATAGGCTGAGTTGGATTTGGGTGAAAGTGCCAGATCAATGACGACATTGGCAATGAGGATGCGGGCTTCGGGGAATCCGATCTTTGCGCAGCATCTAAGGCAGTTACGGTATGAATCTGAGCTTCGGGATTGGCCAAGCCAATATCTTCATAAGCAATAACAGTCAAACGACGAGCTAGACTAGGAAGGTCACCAGCCTCTATCAAGCGAGCAGCATAGTGGAGACTAGCGTCCACATCTGAACCGCGAATAGACTTTTGAAGGGCAGATAGAACATCATAGTGCCCGTCTCCATCCTTGTCCATAGTGATGTAGCTTCTCTGAAGACTATTTTCCATGATATCAAGCGTGATATGACGGATACCGTCATCATTTTCTGGAGTGGAGAGAACTGCCAAATCCAGAGAGTTAAAGGCAGAACGGAGGTCTCCATTGGTCGATGTTGCGATAAAATCAAGGGCATCATCATCTAATTCAACAGGGAAATCAAAACCACGTTCAGGATCTGTCAGGGCTATTTGAATGGCCTTTTTGACGTCTTGATTGGATAAGGGTTCTAATTCAAAAATCTGAACACGGCTACGAATGGCTGGAGTGACAGAAAAGAAAGGGTTTTCAGTCGTGGCTCCGATCATGATGACCAGTCCACTTTCCAAAAGAGGCAAGAGGAAGTCTTGCTTGGTCTTGTCAAGACGATGAATCTCGTCTAGTAGCAGTACAAGGCCACCTGAGAATTTAGCTTCCTCAGCGATTTCTTGGAGACGTTTTTTACTATCAACAGTGGCATTGAAGGTCCGAAAAGCATACTTAGTCGTTCCAGCGATGGCTGAAGCGATACTTGTTTTTCCGATACCCGGAGGTCCATAGAGAATCATAGACGACAGGCGGTTAGCCTCCACCATGCGACGGATGATTTTTCCTGGGCCGACCAGATGTTCCTGACCGATGACCTGGTCGATGGTTTTGGGGCGCATACGAAGCGCGAGATTGTCTGGCATAGCAGTCCTTTCTAACATGGATTTTCTGATGTATATGTGGTAATATGGTAGTATCTATTTTAGCATATTTCCGAGTATTCGGGGCGATTAAAGAGTCGTATAGAAAGAGGACAAAATGGCAACATACGGATTTTTAGATGTTTTACAGGAAGAGTTGGACAAAAACTTTCCTTTTGATTATGAGATTAGCTGGGACAAGCGCAATCATGCGGTTGAAGTGAGTTTTCTGCTAGAGGCGCAAAATCCTGCAGGAGTAGAGATGCTAGATGAAGACGGAGAGGTTTCGTCAGATGATATCCTTTTTGAAGAAGCGGTGCTTTTTTACAACCCTGCCAAGTCAACTGTTAATGAAGAAGACTATTTGACAGTCATTCCTTACCTACCTAAGAAAGGTTTTTCTCGTGAATTCTTAGCTTATTTTGCCCTATTTCTCAAAGATACTGCAGAGGTTGGGCTAGATGCCCTCATGGACTTTTTGGAAGACCCAGAAGCAGAAGAATTCGTCATGGAATGGAACCAAGAAGTCTTTGAAGAAGGAAAAGCAGGCTTGGAAGAGGGAGAATTTTACCCTTATCCGAGATACTAGGAGCTTGTAGTGGATATAGACATTTCAGATTTCACAGGCTGCAAAATTGCCCTCTTTTGTGGAGATAAGCTACTGACCATCTTGCGTGATGACAAGGACAATATCCCTTGGCCCAATATGTGGGAGTTACCAGGTGGGGGCCGTGAAGGGAACGAAAGTCCTTTCGAGTGCGCACGCGTGAAGTTTATGAGGAACTGGGCATTCATTTAAATGAGGATTGTCTGCTCTGGAGTAAGGTTTATCCCAGCATGCTCTTTGAAGGTCGGCAGTCTGTCTTTATGGTCGGGCAACTAAGTCAAGAACAATTTGACAATATCACCTTTTGGAGATGAAGGACAGACATACAAACTGATGAGCATTGAGGAATTTCTTGGCTCAGATAAGGTTGTACCTCAGTTGCAAGAGAGATTAAAAGATTATTTAAAAAGTAAGTGATTAGAAAGGACGGTTCGGTTAAATTTCTAAACTGAACCCGCCCTAAACACTGTGCCAAAAAGATAAACTTCTCTTAAACATAAGTGTCTTAAGAGAGTTTCCTATTTTGGCTTTGTGTTTTATGGGCTTGGTATCTTAATTATGGAAACATGGCAAGAGTTAAAAGTAACGGTTAAGCGTGAGGGGGAGGAGCTAGTCTCTAACCTCCTGATTGAGCTAGGCGCCCAAGGGGTTGCAATCGAAGACAGCATGGACTATGTGGGTAATGTGGACCGCTTTGGTGAGATTTTCCCAGAGGTCGAGCAACAGGAAGAAGTCGTGGTGACAGCCTATTATCCTGAAACGGTTGATGTAGCAGTGGTTGAGGCAGACTTACAGGCTCGCTTAGCAGAATTGACGGATTTTATGGACTTGGGAGAAGTCAAGATGGGAACGACAGCCTTGGCTGAGGAAGACTGGGCTGACAACTGGAAGAAATACTATGAACCAGCTCGTATCACTCATGACTTGACCATCGTGCCATCATGGACAGACTATGAGGCGACTGCTGGAGAAAAGATTATTAAGCTGGATCCTGGTATGGCCTTTGGAACAGGAACCCACCCAACAACCAAGATGAGCCTCTTTGCCTTGGAGCAGGTTCTTCGTGGTGGGGAAACGGTGCTAGATGTAGGGACAGGTTCAGGCGTCCTTTCTATTGCTAGCTCGCTTCTGGGTGCCAAGGAAATCTTCGCCTATGACTTGGATGATGTGGCGGTTCGCGTCGCTCAGGAAAATATTGAGCTCAACCCGAGCATGGAAAACATCCATGTAGCCCCAGGAGATTTGCTTAAGGGTGTGGAGATTGAGGCAGATGTCATCGTTGCTAATATCTTGGCGGATATCCTCATTCATCTGACGGATGATGCCTATCGTTTGGTCAAGGACGAAGGTTACCTGATCATGAGTGGCATTATCAAGGACAAGTGGAATATGGTACGTGAATCAGCAGAAGCAGCTGGATTTTTCCTTGAAACCCACATGATTCAAGGGGAATGGAATGCCTGCGTCTTCAAGAAAACCAAAGATATCCCTGGTGTGATTGGAGGCTAACATGCAGCAGTATTTTGTAAAAGGCTTGCCTGTCTCGCCTGTCACCATTGAGGACAAAGAGACTAGCAAGCACATGTTTCAGGTCATGCGCCTGAAAGAAGACGATGAGGTGACTCTAGTCTTTGATGATGGGATTAAGCGCTTGGCGCGCGTGGTCAATGTAGAGGCACGTCAGTTGGAGCTGATTGAGGAATTAGTAGACAATGTGGAACTGCCAGTCCAAGTGACCATCGCATCAGGTTTTCCCAAGGGGGACAAGCTGGAGTTCATCACTCAAAAAGTGACAGAGCTCGGAGCTAGTCAAATCTGGGCCTTCCCTGCCGATTGGTCAGTTTCCAAATGGGATGGCAAGAAATTGGGCAAAAAGGTTGAGAAGTTAGAAAAAATCGCCCTCGGAGCAGCAGAACAAAGTAAGCGAAACCTTGTCCCAAGTATCACTCTTTTTGAAAAAAAGTCTGACTTTCTAGCCCAACTGGACCAGTTTGACCGCATTGTGGTAGCCTATGAAGAGTCAGCAAAAGAAGGAGAATCAGCTGCTCTTATCCAGGCTATTACTAGTCTTGAAAAAGGAGCTAAACTGCTCTTTATCTTTGGACCAGAAGGAGGTCTTTCACCTGCAGAAGTTGAAAGCTTCCAGGCTAAAGGAGCAGTCCTTGCAGGACTTGGGCCTCGTATTCTAAGAACAGAAACAGCACCACTTTATGCCTTGGGAGCAGTTAGTGTTATTCTAGAGTTAGTTAGAAAATGAATACTTGATAATTTTTTTCTATATTTCATTTCTAATTTTTTAAAAAAATTCATTAATAAAAAAATTTGGAAATATCTATAGGTAATTATGTTTAAATAACATTACTAATTAAATTTATAATTGGAGATTATTAGGAATTATGGAAGAAGTAAAAACTACAGGAATTTTTGAACAGAAATTTGACCTATGGAATAAAAAAAATTATTAGATTTATCAAGAAGAAATAGACTGTTAAATTATAAAGTTCGTAAAGCGGGAACATATAAACCAGACGGTGATATAGAAGAGTTATTTGATAAATTGGTAAATGGGAATGGTTTTGTTTTTAAAGATAGTAGTAATTCTCAAGAAGATGAATTTATCAGAAGTCGAAATAGGAAACTTGAATATATACGAAAACAAATTAAAGAAGCAGAAGACGAGCTTGGGTTTAATATAGGTTATGCAAACTTTTCGGTATGCTAGAGTGGGGAGAGTCAAACTATTTTGATAAAAAACTAGAATCTCCTCTTGTTTTAGTTCCTATAAAGATTGTACGTGAAAACTTATCTTCTCCTATAGAGATTACCATTAAAAAAATGATGAAGATATTGTTGTTAATCCAGTAATAAGCAAAAAGCTTTTTTTGATGATTTTTGGTGTAATTATTGATAGTTATTATGATTTTTTTCTCATATAAGAGATGCTTTTAGACTATTTTTAAACGACAAATTTCAGATTTCGATTGGACTATAAATGAAACTATTGTCATTGATACTTTCAATTTTCAAAATTTAGTTATTCAAAAAGATTTAGAAAGAAATAAAGATAATCTTCGTAATAATCCTTTTATAAAAGCAATATCAGGAGAACAAACTGATGAAGTTGATCAACTCTTTGAAGGTTATAACAAAGAGATTAATCTAAGAAAAGAACCTTCCATTAGTAGGTTACAGATACTGGATGCAGATTCAAGTCAACAAGAAGCAATTAGTAGGGCGAGGAGAGGAGACAGTTTTTGTTCTTCAAGGACCACCAGGGACAGGGAAATCTCAAACAATAACAAATATTATTGCTGAACAACTAGGAATGGGAAGAAAGGTTCTATTTGTTTCAGAGAAGCAGGCGGCTTTAGATGTTGTATATAAGAAATTACAGCATCAAGGTCTATCAGATTTTGTACTTACTCTGCATAATACGAAACAAAAGAAGGGAGAAATAAGAAATCAGTTACAGAGTGCGTTATTACTTTCTGAAAAAAATCCTATAAATTTAAAGATGAAAATTTATACTTGTATTCAAGACTTGATGAAGAAGTGAGAGATTTAGACGATTACGTTGACATTTTTACATGATGCTAATAATAAAACTCAATCAATTTATTATTTACAAGGCAAGCTATCATCAGTAATAACAGCAGATGATTTACTGTTTGAAGTAGATGAATCGATTCTGGATCTTAGCCATAATGAGATGGATCAGCTTTTGCAAATAATAACGAAATTTGCTAAGTCATATATCACGGATTCCACAAGATATAATAATAATTCATGGAAGAACTATGAAGGAGAGCTTTCGTTCACAAAAAAATTACAGAATTATCTACGTTATGTAAGGATATAATTGAATTAAGAAATCTTAGTTTAAATCTGAATCAGAGAATTTCTTGTATAGTTTCAAACTCATTTAATTCAACAGAAATGAGAGCGGGTTTTCATCTGTTGCAAAAAAATTAATGATTGAAAAGAATGGAAGTTTTTTTCATCAAGGTGGATTACATTAAATCTAGAAGATATAAGGTTAGATATTCTAGAATTAACAAAGTTATTAAATCAACAACAGAATTTGATAATATCTAAAAATGATAATGAAAAATGAAATTCGAGAAATTTTTTTGACGAAGAATTCTTAAGAACAGAAAATATAGAACAACTTTTAAAGGTGTTTAAGTATGAGTATAATTCGCCCTTCAAGAGATTATTTTTCAACAACTTACAAAAGAAATTTTTTTAGAAAAAAATAAATTATTAACTAAAGAATTAAAATTAGATTATGAACAATTAATTTATAACTTCGAAAAAAACTTTTTAAAAATTAAATCAAGTGATATTGAATTGGATAGTTTGTATATCAAAAATTAATGAAATTAAAAAAATAGAATTAATGAAAAAAATTAGGTAAATCATATAATTATACAGACGAGATGATTAATAACATTTTTAAACGGAGTTTCATGGTTACTTGAAATTAAACAGGCTTTTTTTATAAAGATGATAAGTGGATTATAGCAGTTGAAGAACTACAGGAATTAATTGCCGGAGAAAAAGATGTTAATTGGTTAGAATTGGAAAAAAATTAGTTAGTTCATTTTCTAGATAATGAGCATAGAATGGATGTTTCATTACAGGAGTTTTTATAAATTATTTCCGTCAATCAACAGAAATATTGATGATATTATTTATTTTATACAAGATTTAGATTTTTTTCTAAACGAGATGAATTTTTTTGCTTACAAAAAGATTAAAAACGAACTTTTGGATACATATAAATTATCAGATTTTTATTTCAAAACTTGAAAGACAAACCAATTTTATCACATTTGATTTATCCAATATTTTTTTAAAAAAAGATACTTAATGCTTGTTCTTGAAAAAAATCCTAATTATAAGAAAAATTAGTCAGTTGTCCTCAAAAGAGATAGCTGAGCGTATTGAAAATTTTAAATCTCATGATAAATCTACTTTTTTTCAATGGCTAGAGATAGAATATTTAAGTATTTGGTGGATAGATTACCAAGTGTAAATGATAGTATTCGTATTTCTGGTGGTGAAATTGCAGTTTTAAAAAAAGAAATTGCTAAAAAAGTTAGATTGATGTCAACCAGAAAACTTATTCAAAGTTTACCAAATTTATTACCTAGGTTAAAGCCTTGTATTATGATGTCTCCATTGACCGTAAGTACCTACTTTTCTTCAATTGACAATTGGCAATTTGATTTAGTTATATTCGACGAAGCATCTCAAGTTAAGACAGAATATGCAGTTGCAGCTATAAGTAGAGGAAAACAAATTATTGTAGCTGGAGATAGTAAACAAATGCCGCCAACATCATTTTTTGATTCCTCTAACGACGAAGGAGATTTGAAGGATGACGAAATTGATATTGAAGATATGGAATCTATATTAGATGAACTTAGTGTAAAAATACCTGAAACATATTTAAATTGGCATTATCGTAGTAAAGATGAATCATTGATTGCTTTTTCTAATAAAAAATTTTATAACAATAGACTATATACATTTCCAACTGACAATTCTGATATTCATAGCAATGTTCAGTTTACATTTATACCAGACGGGGTATGGGAATCGAAATTTGGAAATTCTATTGAAGCAGATAAAGTTATTGAAGTAATCAAAAACATTGCAATAAATTGTCCAAATAAATCTGTAGGTGTAGTTGCCTTTGGAATGAGTCAAGCACGAGTTATAGAAGATAAGTTATTCAAATTTAGAGAGGAAAATCCAGAATTAGAAGCATTTTTTGATGAATCGAAGCATGAATCATTCTTTGTTAAGAACCTCGAGAATGTTCAAGGAGATGAAAGAGATATAGTTATTTTAAGTGTTGGATATGGTAAAAATCCAGATGGTAAACTTAGAATGAATTTTGGACCTTTGACAAAGTCTGGAGGAGAGCGAAGATTAAACGTTGCTGTATCTAGAGCTAGGGAAACTATGCATGTTATTTCTAGTATTAGAGGAGTAGATATTCCGATAGAAGAAACTACAAATGAAAATAGAATTATTTTTAGAGATTTTCTAGAATTTGCGGAGAAGGGGATCCCGGCCTTACTTGGCTATGAAGAGCATGAAGAACAAAAAAATCTCCAGAATTTGATTCCGATTTTGAAGAAAAATGTATATAATTTTTTTAGTGACTAAAGGGTATAAAGTTCACACACAAGTAGGAGCTTCAGGATATAGAATAGATATGGCTATTATACATCCTAATATACCTGGGAGATATGTATTAGCTATAGAATGTGATGGTGCAGCCTATCATTCTTCGAAAACTGCTCGGGATCGTGATCGTTTACGTCAGGAAATTTTAGAGTCTAAAGGTTGGAATTTTTATAGGATATGGTCAACTTCTTGGATTCACGATAATGTCAATGAGAAGAATAAGTTAGTAAATGCCATTGAAAAAAATTAATAGAAAAATTATTCTATGTTGTCAGATGATGTTGTGATAGAAAATGAAGAAACAATACCTTCTAATCTCATAACTGTTACTGATTCTAAAGTTGGAAATAATCTTCCAAGATATAATGGAGATGTTTATGACTTTGAAGAAAATTTATATGAATTATCTAATATTATTATGTTAGTTGCATCTAGATTTGTTGGCTATAATGTAAAGGATTTGATGCGCTATATTAATAAAGAGGTATTTGGGAAACTTCGTCTTACTCAAGGCTATATAGATGTTTACAGTTCGGCCTTTAGATTACTAATAGCCCATGATAGAATTGTGATTAAAGGAGGAATAATAGAATCAGTTACAAGATAAGCATGGTGCTAATAACTATAATCCAGAAGGTATAGGAAGGTATAGTATTAAAGATTGTGTAGAAAGAGGAAGAGGAAGGTTATTTTAGAATGGTGCTTTTAGGATTGTTAATTATCATTATATTTGGCTTAGCTGTGGCTATTTTAAAAAATGCAGTTGAAGGTCGTGATGTTAGATTTGAACTTGCAGTAGAATTAGTATTGATAGTTATTTACTTCATTCTATATCTGATTGTATTTAATTAAGAATTCTAGGTTTAAATAGTATAAAGCCATCTTCGGATGGCTTTTTAATGTAGATAACCTGTCTGAAAGCTTGACTTTGTATCCTGGTATATTTTCCAAGCACTTTTCTTGAAACCCTTTCCTTCTTCTGATAGACTAATACATAGTTTGAAAAAAGGAGACTTAACATGAAAAAATTTGTTGCTGAATTAATCGGTACTTTTATGCTTGTGTTCATCGGAACAGGAGCTGTTGTTTTTGGAAATGGTGTTGAAGGACTTGGACACCTTGGAATTGCTCTTGCTTTTGGTTTAGCAATCGTAGTCGCAGCCTTCTCAATTGGAACTGTTTCAGGTGCTCACTTGAACCCAGCTGTTTCTATCGCTATGTTTGTTAACAAACGTTTGTCATCTTCAGAACTTGTAAACTACATCATTGGTCAAGTAGTTGGTGCTTTCCTTGCATCTGGAGCTGTATTCTTCCTCTTGGCAAATTCAGGTATGTCAACTGCAAGCCTTGGTGAAAATGCCTTGGCAAATGGAGTAACTGTATTTGGTGGTTTCTTGTTTGAAACAATCGCAACTTTCTTGTTTGTTTTGGTTATCATGACTGTGACTTCAGCAAGCAAAGGTAATGGCGCTATTGCTGGTTTGGTGATCGGTTTGTCATTGACTGCTTTGATTCTTGTTGGATTGAATATTACTGGCCTTTCAGTAAACCCAGCTCGTAGCTTGGCTCCTGCTGTATTGGTAGGTGGCGCAGCCCTTCAACAAGTTTGGATTTTCATCCTTGCACCAATCGTTGGTGGAGTTCTTGCAGCTCTTGTTGCTAAAAACTTCCTTGGAACTGAAGAATAATTGAAACTCAAAAAACCTACTCTTCATACAGGAGAGTAGGTTTTTTATATATTAAAATCCCCCACGATAAGAGGTGAGGGATTTTATAATTAACTCAATTCAGCAACGATTGCTTTGATTTGTTCTGCAGTGTGGACACCTGCAACTTGTTTGACAACTTGGCCATCTTTCTTGAAGAGTAGAGTAGGGATAGACATGATACCAAATGAACGAGCTGTATTTGGGTTTTCATCAACGTCCATTTTAACGATTTTCAAGACATCTTCTGAAAGTTCTTCAGATAATTTGTCCAAGATTGGACCTTGCATACGACATGGACCACACCAAGTTGCCCAGAAGTCTACCAAGACCAATCCGTCTTTTGTTTCTTGTTCAAATGTTGCATCTGTAATTGCTTTTGCCATAGTATTTCTCCTTTTTAGTTATATTGGCTTAAATCTTGTTTCATGAGATAGAAGAAAACATCTCCATAAGTCCCATGGTAGTCCAGAACATGGCCCTTGTAGGTTAGTTTTTGGACAGGGTAATAGTCTGCGACACCAATCAGGCAGGCATGTTGAGAACGTTCAAATTCTTCGTATGAATCGAAGGTCATTGTTCTCTCTTGCTTGCTGGCATCCAGATAAGTGATTTCAATCATAGGATTCTCCTTTGCTAAATCATGTCTTCATTTTACTCCTTGGAAAAAGAAATGTCAATAAAATTGATTGCGCACGCAAGTTTTTTTGAAAAATTTAGAACAACCAGTCTGCTTTTGTTTCAAGACTTTCTTCGACTGCTTTTTGTAGATAAGCAAGAGTCGTCTGGCCCTCACTAGTGAGGCAGATAAAACTGGCTCGCTTATCCTGGTCACAACATCTCCGACTCAGTAAAGCACAGTTTTTGGTTTCTAGGCGTGCCACCATCCGTGAGACAGCACTTGGGCTCAGATGGAGTTTGTCAGGCAGGTCGATCTGTCTCAAAGATTTTTCTTGAGCCTGATTTAAAAAGTGCAAGAGGTAGAATTCTTTGAGCGTTAGACTTTGTTCGCTTTGCTCAGCGATCGTTTGCTCTAAAATAGCTTCTAATTCTACTTGTCGGCGGTTGAAGTCAAACCACTTATCTAAGTAAGTCACATCAATCTCCTTTCCTATATAATAGTTGTAAATAGCTTTATAGATCTAAGATGCTTGCGCACGCAATTAGTATACAACTTTTTAGATGAGATAGCAAGAAGGATGTTTCTTGTGTATTTCCTTGAAATTTTCTGAAAAAGTAGTAAACTGGTATGCAGAAAGTCTATTTGTGGAGTAAACGATGAAGTTATATGTTCAGTTAATGATTCTCTTTGTCATTTCACTGATTGGTGAGGGAATCTCTATCTTTTCCATTTGCCTATCCCTGGAAGCATTATTGGTTTGATTATTTTATTTTTAGCCTTGCAGTTCAAGTGGTTGCGGGTACGTCATGTCAACATGGTTGGGAATTTTCTCCTGGCTAATATGACTATTCTATTTTTGCCTCCTGCAGTTGGGATTATGGAGAAATTTGATGTGATTGCTCCCTATTTATTGCCCATTGTCTTGATTGTCTTTTTTGCAGCAGTTATCAATATTATCTTGATTGCGTTGGTCGTTCAGTTTATCAAAAAGCGTTATGAAGGTGATTACGAAGAAAGAGGTGCCAAATGAGCGAATTTGTATCCAATCCACTTTTTGGGATAGCCTTGTCTATCCTGGCCTATCTCGGGGGCATGATTATCTTTAGACGATATCCTCATCCTCTGACGACTCCCTTGCTGCTAGCAACCTTGTTTATCATCGCTTTTCTGAAATTGACTGGTATTTCTTACGCTGCCTATTATCAAGGTGGGGTTTATCTGAATAACTTGATTGTACCTTCGACAGTAGCACTCGGGATTCCTCTCTATAAAAGTTTTCACCTCATGAAGCACCATGTTAGAAGTATTTTACTTGGGAGTTTTTTAGCAGTCATTGTGAATACCATTTTTACAGCTTTAGTTGCAAAATTTTTCGGTATGGATTTCTTCTTGGCGATTTCGCTTTTCCCAAAGTCTGTAACGACGGCCATGGCAGTTGGAATTACGGATAAGCTACAAGGGATAGCGACAATCACTTTGGTAGTTGTGGTAGCAACTGGGATTTTGACCAGCGTTATTGGACCAACACTTTTAAAATGGCTAAAAATAGACGACCCAGTAGCTGTTGGTCTTGCTCTTGGAGGAACGGGTCACGCAGTTGGGACTGGGACAGCTTTTCGCTATGGAGCTGTTGCGGGGGCTATGGGTGGCCTGGCTATCGGTGTCACCGGTATTCTCTACGTATTTGTCAGTCCCATCGTAGCAGGTTTGATATTGAGCTAAAAAATAATAATGTTATATTTCTTTGTGTAAAAAGAAGCCCCTAGCTTTATTTGCTAGGGGATTCATTCATTATTGTAAGTTTACTTTGTTCTTTAAGATATAGTAGGTGCCGAGATAGAAGCCGACGCTAAGGATTAAGTCCTTGAAAATTTCAAAGGATAATACCCAATTGTAGTCGAAATCGATGCGAAGATTTAGAGTGATAAAACCAAGGACTATTTGGATAGCGATGTAGGCGACAACCGCAAGAGCTGTACGGTATTCATTAAAGAGTTGACCGATAGAGATAGAAAAGTAGATACAAAGGATACTTGCAAGAGTGTTAACGATATAGGAAATCAAGGCTAACCAGAAATCATCTTGATAATTTTTGAGAATAAACTCGGCAAAGTTGGATATTAAGACGTCTGGTTGAATCATGGATATGATGATGTAAAGACTAAAAAGAAAGACCAGTGTACTTGTCAAAGACCAAACAAAGGCTCCAAGGAGTTTAGAGGAAAGAATCTGGTGTTCAGATACTGGAAGGGTTAGTGTTAGATAGCCACGACGATCATATACGCTTCCTTTAAATCGTTGAATAATCAAGATCAAGGTTGAGATACCCAAAGTAATAACCAGACCCCCAAAAACCAGAGATAGAAAGACTAACATGACAACGCCCTTGTCTTGATAATAGGTGCTTGAGAGGGTACTGCCCTGAATTCCTATAATGACAGATAGGGATAGTACAGCAGCGTAGAGGGCTAAAAACCATTTGTTGACATTTTTAAATTCATAACGAACTAAATTCCAAAACATAAGAATCTCCTTTATCTAGGCTTTGAATTCGTGACGGAAGAGCTGGTCGATAGACTCTCCTGATTCGTAGCGAATATCATCCACATTTCCTTGACGGACAACTTTTCCATCCTTGAGGAAGACAATCTCATCCAATATTGGTTCGATGTCTGAAATCAAGTGAGTTGAAATCAAGACAGTCGAAGTTGGAGAGTAGTTGTTGATGATGGTGTTCAAGATATAGTCACGAGCTGCAGGATCGACTCCTCCGATAGGTTCGTCAAGGATGTATAGACGAGCATCACGACTCATGACAAGGATCAACTGAACTTTTTCTTTATTCCCTTTTGAGAGTTTCTTGAAACGGCTATTCTCATCGATACCAAGGTCACGAAGAAGACCTTGAGCACGTTCGAGATTGAAATCTTTATAGAAGGTCTTGAAAAAGGTAAGAGCTTCTTTGACTTTCATCTGTTCGTTGAGATAGGTCGTATCAGGTAGATAAGAAACGATAGCCTTAGTTGCTGGGCTTGGTTCCATATCGTTGATAAGAATGCGCCCACCATCAGGTTGTAACAAGCCATTGATTAGTTTAATCAAGGTTGTCTTTCCAGAACCGTTTGGGCCAAGGAGTCCAACAATCTTTCCGGCTGGGATTTCAAGGGAAACATTTTGAAGAGCAGGGCTTGCTCCATAGAATTTTGAAACATTTTCAAATGTTAACAAGGTCATAGTCTAAACTCCTTCAATATAATCTCTCAAAACAGTTGGTAGTTCTTCTTTTTCATAGCCAAATTCTACCATGCCTGTTACAAATTGCTGCAGTTGTTCTTCAGATAGTTGCTTACGGGATTGGAGGATTAGGTCCAAGTCCTCGGTGACAAAACGACCTGCAGTCCGCTTGGTGTATACGAAGCCTTCTCTTTCTAGATCTGATAGGGCACGTTGGATGGTATTAGGATTGACGCCAGCCTCGCTAGCCAGTTCTCTGACAGTTGGCAGTTGTTGGTTGGGTTCTAGTTTATGGGAAACGATTTGCAGTTTGATTTTATCCATTATCTGCAAATAAATGGGTTTGTTGTTATCAAATGTCCAGGACATCACAGTCTCCTTTCTACAATTTCTTTTTGTATCACTTAAATAATACAACTAAACAAAAAACTTGTCAAGCTAAAAGGAGAATTATTTTGGGAATTGCTTAAAAAATGATATAATGAAAAGAAAACGACAAGGAGGGGAAGGCATGCGTTGTCCAAAATGTGGCGCTACTAAATCAAGTGTTATCGATAGCCGTCAGGCTGAAGAAGGAAATACGATTAGAAGAAGACGTGAGTGTGAAGAATGTCAGCATCGTTTTACGACCTATGAACGTGTAGAAGAGAGAACGCTGGTTGTGGTCAAGAAGGATGGTACACGGGAGCAGTTCTCCAGAGATAAATCTTTAACGGGATTATTCGTTCGGCTCAAAAACGTCCGGTGTCTAGTGATGAGATTGGCATGGTAGTCAATCGTATCGAACAAAAACTCCTCAGTCGCAATGATAATGAAATTCAGAGCGAAGATATTGGTTCGCTCGTCATGGAAGAGTTAGCTGAACTCGACGAAATCACATATGTTCGTTTCGCTAGTGTCTATCGTAGCTTTAAGGACGTGAGTGAGCTCGAAAATCTTCTCAAACAAATTACGCAATCTTCAAAGAAGAAAAAGGAAAAATAAATGAAGCCTAATGATCGTTTTTCTTTTCTAAAGAATAATCGGGTGTCGCAAGATCCCACAACTTTGGTGCAGTGCTACCTCCCGATTATCGGTCAGGATGCGCTGAGTCTTTACCTTTATACCTTAGCTTTTTGGGATGATGGACAAAAAGAACACCTGTTTGCAGCTATTCTCAACCATCTCAATTTTGGGATGGACAGGCTTTTAAAAGCCTTTAAAATCTTATCAGCCTTCAACCTGATTACCCTCTATCAAAAGGGTGACGTCTATGAACTTGCTATTCATCCAACGCTTTCTGGCTCAGATTTCTTGCGTCATACGGTTTATCGTACCTTATTGGAGAAAAAAATCGGTGAACCAGCAGTTTCTGATTTGCGCCAAGAGCAGGCAGATGGAGAGCCTTTGGCCGTTCCTTTGAGTCAGGCCTTTCCAGAGATAGAAGAATTGGCTAGTCATGATGAGACACCAGTAAAAGCTGATTTTAAAAATGATTTTGATTTGGAGCATTTTCGTCAGCTCATGGCGAGAGATAATCTCCGTTTCCAAGATGAACAGTCAGATGTCTTGGAGTTGTTTAAAATTGCTGATGAGAAAAAATGGACCTGGTTTGAGACTTATCAATTGGCCAAATCAACAGCAGTTTCACAAGTTGTTTCTGTCAAGCGCATGCGTGAAAAATTAGCGCAAAAACCAGTTTCGTCGGATTTTAGTCCTCAAGAAGCGACCATTATCCGAGAAGCTAAAAGTAAAACGGCCCTAGAATTTTTAGCGGGAATCAAACAAACCCGAAATGCTGGAATTATCCAAGCCGAACGCGATTTGCTAAAACAGATGGCAGACCTAGGCTTGCTTGATGAAGTTATCAATGTCGTTATACTATTGACCTTCAACAAGGTTGATTCGGCCAATCTCAATGAAAAAAATATGCCATGAAAGTGGCCAATGATTACTCTTATAACAAGATCTCGTTCTGCTGAAGAGGCAGTACTTAGGATTCGAGAGAAAAATCAAAAAGGGCAGGCGCAGAAATCAGCTAAGACAGCTCCAGTGAAAAAAACAATGTCCCTAAATGGAGCAATCCAGAATATAGGAATGAGACAAGCGAAGAAACTCGTTTGGAATTAGAGCGTAAGAAAAAAAGAAATGTTAGCCCGATTAGAAAAAAAGGAGGAGACTAGATGGAAAGTGTAGGAGACGTGCTAAAAAGGTCAGCCGAGCCGTTTTCAGTATCAGGATTTAGTCCAGCAAATCGTGAAAGATCCTGACGTTGCGACTTTTATCCAGAAGAAATCCCTCAGTCAAGAGGAATTGAATCGTAGTATCTCTAAGTTCAACCAATATATCACCGAGCGTGATAAGTTCCTTCGCGGAGATACAGACTATGTGGCGCGAGGTTATAAGCCGATTCTTGTCATGAATCATGGATATGCAGATGTCGCTTATGAAGAGACTCCAGAACTAATCGCTGCAGAAAAAGAAGTCGCTATTAAAAAAACCGCCTAAGACTGATCAATCTACCAGCTAGTCTTAAAAAAGCTAGTTTAGCCCAAGTTGATTTGGATGATTTAGGACGTCTACCAGTCTTTGAAAAACTATTAGGTTTTGTTGAAGATTTTCCTAGCATACGAAAAGGTCTTTATCTTTATGGAGACTTTGGTGTAGGAAAGAGCTTTATGGTCGCTGCCCTAGCACATGACTTGTCAGAAAAACGTGGTGTTTCATCAACTCTTCTCCATTATCCGAGCTTTGTTATTGATGTCAAAAATGCTATTGGTGATGGAAATGTTAAGACTTTGGTGGATGAGATTAAGCAAGCTGAAGTTTTTGATTTTTGGATGATATTGGTGCTGAACAATCAACACCGTGGGTCCGTGATGAAATCTTGCAAGTGATTCTTCAGTATCGTATGCAGGAAGATTTACCGACCTTTTTCACTTCCAACTTCAATTTTGAAGATTTGGAAAAACATTTTGCAAAAGGCAAGAACGGAAATGATGAAACTTGGGAAGCTAGACGTGTCATGGAGCGTATCCGTTATTTAGCAGAGGAAACAAGATTAGAAGGAGAAAAATCGTCGATGACAGAAACGATTAAATTAATGCAAAAGCCACTCATCAGTGCGCAGATTTAAGGAGCAAGAGATTCCTCAAGAGGACTTGAATGAGATTTTAAAGGCTGCCCAAATGGCTTCAACTTGGAAAAATTTCCAATCTTATTCAGTGATTTTAGTAAGAAGTCAAGAGAAGAAAGATGCTCTGTATGAACTAGTTCCTCAGGAAGCTATTCGTCAATCAGCAGCATTCTTGCTCTTTGTTGGTGATTTAAACCGTGCAGAAAAAAAGGAGCTCGTCTCCATACAGATACTTTTCCAACCACAAGGTGTGGAAGGTCTCTTGATTACATCTGTGGATGCTGCACTTGCTGGGCAAAATACCTTGCTGGCTGCAGAGAGTCTAGGTTACGGTGGGGTAATTATTGGATTGGTGCGTTACAAATCTGCTGAGTTAGCAGAATTGTTCAAGCTTCCTGACTATACTTATCCTGTTTTTGGGATTGCACTGGGTGTACCTAACCAAAAACATGACGTGAAACCAAGATTGCCACTCGAGCAAGTTGTTTTTGAGGAAGAATACCAAGAACAAACAGCTGAGGCTATTGAAGCTTATGACCGTGTGCAGACTGAATACGCAGGAGCGCGTGCGACTACCACTTGAGTCAGCGTCTTGCGGAGCAATTCGGTCAGCCTGAACCAAGCTCGACTAGAGAAAATCTTGAACAAAAGAACTTATTGTAGAAAGTGAGAAAACATGGCCTTACCAACTGTTGCCATTGTAGGACGTCCCAATGTTGGGAAATCAACCCTGTTTAACCGTATTGCAGGGGAACGCATCTCAATCGTAGAAGATGTCGAAGGAGTAACACGAGACCGTATCTATGCTACTGGTGAGTGGCTCAACCGTTCTTTTAGTATGATTGATACTGGAGGGATTGACGATGTTGATGCTCCATTTATGGAACAAATCAAGCACCAGGCAGAGATTGCCATGGAAGAGGCAGACGTCATCGTCTTTGTCGTTTCTGGAAAAGAAGGAATCACAGATGCAGACGAATACGTAGCTCGTAAACTCTATAAGACTCATAAACCGGTCATCCTTGCAGTCAACAAGGTGGACAATCCAGAGATGCGAAATGATATCTATGATTTTTTTATGCACTAGGCTTTGGGTGAACCACTGCCAATTTCATCTGTACACGGGATTGGTACAGGGGATGTATTGGACGCTATCGTCGAAAAATCTCCCACACGAAGTCGATGATGAAAAATCCAGATGTCATTAAATTCAGCTTGATTGGTCGCCCAAATGTCGGAAAATCTAGCTTGATCAATGCCATTTTGGGAGAAGATCGCGTCATTGCCAGTCCCGTTGCTGGTACAACTCGTGATGCCATTGATACGCATTTTACAGATGCTGACGGCCAAGAATTTACCATGATTGATACAGCTGGTATGCGTAAGTCTGGTAAAGTCTATGAAAATACAGAGAAATACTCAGTTATGCGTGCCATGCGTGCTATTGACCGTTCAGATGTAGTTTTGATGGTGCTCAATGCCGAAGAAGGCATCCGTGAGTACGATAAGCGTATCGCAGGATTTGCCCACGAAGCTGGTAAAGGGATGATCATCGTAGTTAACAAGTGGGATACACTTGAAAAAAAGATAATCATACTATGAAAAACTGGGAAGAGGATATCCGTGAGCAGTTCCAATATCTGCCTTATGCACCGATTATCTTTGTTTCGGCTTTGACCAAGCAACGTCTTCACAAGTTGCCTGAAATGATCAAACAAATCAGCGAGAGTCAAAATACCCGTATCCCATCAGCAGTTTTGAATGATGTGATTATGGATGCTATTGCCATCAACCCGACACCGACAGACAAAGGGAAACGCCTCAAAATCTTCTATGCGACTCAAGTTGCAACCAAACCACCGACCTTTGTTATCTTTGTGAATGAAGAAGAACTTATGCACTTCTCTTACTTGCGTTTCTTGGAAAATCAAATCCGCAAGGCCTTTGTCTTTGAAGGAACACCAATCCATCTGATTGCAAGAAAACGGAAATAAGATGATAAAAAAGAGGGCATTTAGTCTTCTTTTTTTATCGATAAGTTCAAGATTGTAGAGCTACATTTGTCATCAAATTAACATCATTTTCCTGGTCCTTGTCACGGTTTTGTAATGGAAACGTACTTTCTTTGTAAGATTCAAAATGCTATAATGCTCTAAACAATTTTCCTTGCATAAGGAGGTTATTATGAAAAAAGATAGATTGTTAAAGAATCCATTCTTAGTGCGTCTACTTGGATTGTTGATGGCATTTTTTTCTTCCTATCAGCATTCACTGCACCTGAAAAACCAGACTACGGTATTTATGACCCAAATCATTATTTGACAGAGGAAGTAGTTACTCAGATTCGTGATTTGAATGAAGCCAATAGTCAAAAGGCAGAAAAGCTTCAAATAGGTGTCTATATCGTAGACAATCTGGAAGGAGAAAGCATTGAAACGGTAGCAAATGAAACCGCTAGGGCTTGGAAGATTGGCTATTCAGGCGATGATTTTGGAAGCCTCATTGTAGTAGCTGTCCAAGACCGTAAATCAAGAATTGAAACCAGTAATAACACCGCCATTAGGATAACAGATTATCAAACCAAGCAGATCTTGGCGACCAGCCGTACAGATTTTAAAAAAATGGGGACTATAGTAAAGGAATTCTAGCGATTGCCAAAGGCTTGGACAATCAGTTTTATAGAGGAAGTGGAACATTTCCATCTGATGAATCCTCTGAAATCAAACGTTATTCTGATAGCATCAGTGGGAAAAAATCGAGTCGCAATAGTAGCTCGTCCAGTCGTCGTAAGAACAGTGCCCCTATGGACAATGTGTTCGGAGTCGGATAATCATTTATTTCATTATCGTATTTATAGCCATTATTAGAGGCATGGAGGTGGCTGAGGAGGAGATTCCTCTGATGGAGGATGGTGGTTTAGTGACTCTTCCGACTCAGGTTCATCTTGGTCCGACTCAGGATCAGACTCCTCTAGTAGCTGGGACGGCGGAGGCTTCGATGGCGGAGGCTCATCCGATGATTGGTAATGTTCGTGTATAAATTAAGGAAATAAGTAGGTTTAGATATGAAAAATAAAGGAATTATTTATGTGTTGGGCATTTTGCTGGCTATTATCTTACTTGGCGGTTGCTCAGTAGTAGGCACTTATAACGATCTTGTCTCAGAACAAACCAAGGTCGAACAAGCACAGGCAGATGTAGCGACAGCCCTTCAACGTCGTTCAGACTTGATAGGAAATTTGGTAGAGTCTGTAAAGGGACAGATGAACCATGAGACAGAAGTCTTTACCCAAATCGCAGAAGCACGAGCAAATTGGCACCGGATCAGTGACTTCAAAAGAGAACCAAGAAGCTCAAGGAGAGTTGAGCTCGGCTATCTCACGTTTGATTTCGCTAACAGAAAACTATCCAGAATTGAAGAGCAATCAAAACGTTGAACAACTCATGACGGAGTTGGCTGGAAGTGAAAACCGTATCTTTGTAGCTCGCAAGGATTACAACAAAGTGGCAACAGAATACAATCAAAAATTAAGAAGCTTCCCAGCAGTTCTTTTCGCTAACATGATGAACTTTAAAGAGGCAGAAACCTTTAAAGAAAGCGAAGAAGCCAAGACAGCTCCAAAGGTTGATTTTAGCACTTCTACAACTAAAGAATAGGCTTGAAATTTCTAAAAGAAAATCAATGATTAGCAATAGTTTGAACATTTACAAAAAAAAGGCTCTCAATGAGCTTTTTTTAGCTTGTATAAACACGGATTCTTTCTTGAAAAAGCTGGGCAAAATATGCTACAATAAAAAAAGAACATTCTAAAATATTCAGAATTTAAAGTAAGGAAAAAAATGGCAAATTTATTAAAAACAATCATCGAAAATGATAAAGGGGAACTCCGCCGCTTAGAAAAGATGGCTGATAAAGTCCTCAAATACGCAGATGAAATGGTCGCTTTGACAGACGAGCAGTTGCAAGCTAAGACAGAAGAATTTAAGCAACGTTATCAAAATGGTGAAACGCTTGATCAACTCTTGTACGAAGCCTTTGCGGTTGTACGTGAGGGAGCTAAGCGTGTTCTTGGACTCTTCCCATACAAGGTTCAGGTTATGGGTGGTATCGTTCTTCACCACGGTGACGTTCCAGAAATGCGTACAGGGGAAGGGAAAACCTTGACAGCGACAATGCCTGTTTACCTAAATGCTCTTTCAGGTAAAGGTGTACACGTAGTTACCGTCAACGAATACCTTACAGAACGTGACGCGACTGAGATGGGTGAGTTGTACTCATGGCTTGGTTTGTCAGTTGGGATTAACCTAGTCGCAAAAATCTCCAATGGAGAAAAAAGAAGCTTATCTCTGTGACATTACGTATTCAACAAACTCAGAAATTGGTTTCGACTATCTTCGTGATAACATGGTGGTTCGTGCGGAGAACATGGTTCAACGCCCACTTAACTATGCCTTGGTCGATGAGGTTGACTCTATCTTGATCGACGAAGCTCGTACACCATTGATCGTTTCAGGAGCTAATGCAGTTGAAACAAGTCAACTCTACCACATGGCTGACCATTTTGTGAAGTCTTTGGATAAAGATGACTACATCATTGATATTCAGTCTAAGACAATCGGTTTGTCTGACTCAGGTATTGACAAGGCTGAAAGCTACTTCAAACTAGAAAACCTTTATGATATCGAAAATGTGGCTTTTGACTCACTTTATCGACAACGCCCTTCGTGCCAACTACATCATGATTCTTGATATTGACTATGTGGTCAGCGAAGAACAAGAAATCTTGATTGTCGACCAATTTACAGGTCGTACCATGGAAGGTCGTCGTTACTCTGATGGTTTGCACCAAGCGATTGAAGCTAAAGAAGGTGTGCCAATCCAAGATGAAACCAAGACATCAGCATCGATTACCTACCAAAACCTTTTCCGTATGTATAAAAAATTGGCAGGTATGACTGGTACTGGTAAAACAGAAGAAGAAGAATTCCGCGAAATCTACAACATCCGTGTTATTCCAATTCCTACTAACCGTCCGATCCAACGTATCGACCATTCAGACCTTCTTTACGCTAGTCTCGATGCAAAATTCAAGGCTGTCGTTGAAGATGTTAAGGCGCGTTACCAAAAAGGTCAGCCTGTCTTGGTAGGTACTGTTGCCGTTGAAACCAGTGATTTTCTTTCTAAAAAATTGGTTGAAGCAGGCGTACCTCACGAAGTATTGAATGCTAAGAACCACTACAGAGAAGCGCAAATCATCATGAATGCTGGTCAACGTGGTGCTATCACTATCGCAACCAACATGGCCGGTCGTGGTACCGATATTAAGCTTGGTGAAGGTGTTCGTGAGCTTGGTGGACTTTTGTGTTATCGGTACAGAGCGTCATGAGAGCCGTCGTATCGATAATCAGCTTCGTGGACGTTCAGGTCGTCAAGGTGACCCAGGTGAGTCACAATTCTACTTGTCGCTTGAAGATGATTTGATGAAACGTTTTGGTTCAGAACGTTTGAAAGGTGTCTTTGAACGTCTTAATATGTCTGACGAAGCCATCGAATCTCGTATGTTGACACGTCAGGTCGAAGCGACGCAAAAAAACGTGTTGAAGGAAACAACTACGATACTCGTAAACAAGTCCTTCAATATGACGATGTCATGCGTGAACAACGTGAGATTATCTACGCGCAACGTTATGATGTCATCACTGCAGATCGTGACTTGGCTCCTGAGATTCATGCTATGATTCGTCGTACGATTGGACGTATTGTAGATGGCCATGCTCGTTCTAAACAAGATGAAAAACTCGAAGCAATCTTGAACTTTGCGAAGTACAATTTGCTTCCAGAAGATTCAATTTCACTTTCAGACCTAGAAGGTTTATCAGACCAAGCTATCAAGGATGAATTATACCAACGTGCATTGAAAGTCTACGATAGCCAAGTTGCTAAACTTCGTGACGAAGAAGCAGTGAAAGAATTCCAGAAAGTCTTGATTCTACGTGTTGTAGATAACAAGTGGACTGACCATATCGATGCCCTTGATCAGTTGAGAAATGCTGTTGGTCTTCGTGGTTATGCACAAAACAACCCTGTCGTGGAATATCAAGCGGAAGGCTTCCGTATGTTTAATGATATGATTGGTTCGATTGAGTTTGATGTGACTCGCTTGATGATGAAAGCACAAATTCATGAACAAGAACGACCACAAACCGAACATCATATTAGTACGACAGCAACTCGAAATATTGCTGCGCAACAAACAAGTCTTCCAGCTGATTTGGACCTCAGTCAAGTAAAACGTAATGACTTATGCCCATGTGGATCTGGTAAGAAATTTAAAAACTGTCACGGTAAACGACGTTAAGAATGACTAATTTTCAGGCGGATGCCTAGTGAAAAGTGAATTTTCGCTTGGCGTCCGTTTGCTTTATAAGGAGATGGATAATGGTATTTACAGCAAAAAGCCCTAAAATTAATATTGATGAAGTTCGTAGTTTATCTAAACTAGAAGGACAAGTACTTGCGAACAAACTCCAACGTGATCAAGAGCTTGAAGCAATTATTCGTGGGGAAGACCAACGCATCTTGTTAGTGATTGGTCCTTGCTCGTCTGACAATGAAGAGGCAGTTCTTGAGTATGCCAAGCGTTTGTCAAAACTTCAGGAAGAAGTCAAAGACCGCGTCTTTATGGTCATGCGCGTCTATACTGCTAAACCACGTACTAACGGTGACGGATATAAGGGCTTGATTCACCAACCAAATGCCAAAGAAGCACCTAGCCTCATCAATGGGATCAAGGCAGTTCGTCATTTGCACTACCGTGTTATTTCTGAAACAGGAATGACAACAGCAGATGAGATGTTGTACCCAGAGAACCTTCCTTTGGTAGATGATTTGATTTCTTACATGGCAGTTGGAGCCCGTTCGGTTGAAGACCAACAACACCGTTTTGTAGCTAGTGGAGCAGATTTTGCAACAGGTTTTAAAAATCCAACCTCTGGAAATCTCAATGTTATGTTCAACGGTATTTATGCGGCTCAAAACAAGCAGAGTTTCCTTTTCTTAGGGAAAGAAGTCGAAACTACTGGAAATCCTTTATCGCATGCTATTCTCCGTGGAGCTCTTAACGAGTACGGGAAAAACATTCCAAACTACTACTACGATAATTTGATGGATACTATTGCTCAGTATGAAAAGATGGGCCTTGAAAATCCATTCATTATTATTGATACCAACCATGATAACTCAGGTAAACAGTATATGGAGCAGATTCGTATCGTTCGTCAGACTCTGATTAACCGTGATTGGAATGAAAAGATTAAAAAATATGTCCGTGGTTTCATGGTTGAGTCTTATCTAGAAGACGGTCGTCAAAATGAACCAGAAGTCTTTGGAAAATCTATCACCGATCCATGTCTAGGATGGGAAAATACTGAAGCTCTTGTTCGCGAAATCTACCAAAGACTAGGAGACTAATATGGCATTTATCGAGAAAGGTCAAGAAATCGATATTGAAGCGATTAAGGCGGAAACACAGCTATCTGCAGAAGCATTGCAACATAAGGAAAGTCGTGACCAGGAACTAGCAGATATCATTTCAGGTAAGGATGATCGTATCCTTCTGGTCATTGGGCCTTGTTCGTCTGATAATGAAGAAGCAGTACTTGAGTATGCTCGTCGTTTGGCAGACTTGCAGAAAAAAGTGGCGGATAAGATTTTCATGGTTATGCGTGTATATACTGCAAAGCCACGTACCAATGGAGATGGCTACAAGGGCTTGGTTCATCAGCCAGATACTTCGAAGGCTCCAAGCTTGATTAATGGTTTGCAGGCTGTTCGTCAACTTCATTATCGAGTGATTACAGAAACCGGATTGACTACAGCAGATGAAATGCTGTATCCAGCCAATCTGGTCTTAGTTGATGACTTGGTGAGTTATCATGCAGTAGGTGCGCGTTCAGTAGAAGACCAAGAACACCGTTTTGTAGCTTCGGGAATTGACGCACCAGTAGGGATGAAAAACCCAACTTCTGGGAATCTATCTGTGATGTTTAATGCCGTTTATGCGCACAAAACAAACAAACCTTTCTCTTTCATGGCCAAGAAGTTGAAACCTCAGGAAATCCCTTGGCTCACGTCATCCTTCGCGGTGCTTTGAATGAATACGGGAAAAATGAACCTAACTTCTACTACGAAACTCTTCTAGATGCTATTGGACGTTACGAGTCTATGGGGCTCGAAAATCCCTTTATCATGATTGATACCAACCATGATAATTCAGGGAAACAATATATGGAGCAAGTTCGAATTGTTCGTCAATCTTTGCTCAATCGTGACTGGAATGAAAAAATCAAGAAGACAGTTCGAGGCTTCATGATTGAATCCTACTTAGCAGATGGTCGCCAAAACCAGCCAGAAATCTTTGGACGTTCCATTACAGACCCATGTTTAGGATGGGAAAACACAGTTGCCTTGGTAGAAGAAATCTATACTACCTTAACAAAATAAGTGAAAAGGATGGAGTTGGGGGTATCTCAACTCCTTTTGATAAAAATGATAGTTGGACACGGAATTGATATTGAAGAATTAGCTTCCATACAAAATGCAGTTGAAAAAAGAAAAGGTTTTGCCCAGCGTGTCTTGACAGACAAGGAAATGGAGCGCTTTTCCAGTCTCAAAGGTCGCAGACAGGTCGAGTATTTGGCTGGTCGTTGGTCAGCTAAAGAGGCTTTCTCAAAGGCTATGGGAACGGGAATTGGGAAGTTGGGCTTTCAAGACTTGGAAATCTTGAACAATGAAAGAGGAGCTCCCTACTTCAGCAAATCCCCGTTTTCAGGAAAAGTTTGGCTATCAATCAGCCATACAGATCAGTTTGTGACAGCTAGTGTTATTTTGGAGGAGAATCATGAAAACTAGTCCACATAGACCAACTAAAGCCCTCATCGATCTGGGAGCTATCCGCTACAATATCCAACAAATGGGAGCGCACATTCCCAAAGATACCCTCAAATGGGCAGTTGTAAAAGCCAATGCCTACGGACACGGAGCGGTAGCTGTTGCAACAGCCATTCAGGATGATGTTGACGGCTTTTGCGTTTCGAATATTGATGAAGCCATCGAACTCCGTCAGGTAGGTATCGCTAAGAAGATTCTTATTTTGGGAGTATCTGAGGTTGAATCTCTTTCACTGGCTAAGGAGTATGCCATTACCTTAACAGTGGCAGGATTGGGATGGGTCCAGAAACTCATAGCTACAGAGCCAGACTTAGCTGGTTTAACCGTTCACCTTAAGATTGACTCAGGTATGGGACGAATTGGTTTTAGAAGTGCAAGCGAGGCCGCACAAGCTCAAACTTTACTCAAGGAACATGGAGCAAATGTTGAGGGAATCTTTACCCATTTTGCAACTGCAGATGAAGAGTCAGATAGCTACTTTAAACAACAGTTGGAATGTTTCAAGGGAATAATCGCAGGCTTGCAAGAAGTCCCTGAACTAGTCCATGCGAGTAACTCCGCAACTACTTTATGGCATGCGGAAACGATTTTCAATGCTGTTCGCATGGGGGACTCTATGTATGGTCTCAATCCAAGTGGACAAGTTTTAGAATTGCCTTATGAACTAAAACCAGCCCTGACTTTGGGAACAGCCATCGTTCATGTCAAAACAGTAGAGGCTGGAGCTTGTATGGGCTACGGAGCGACCTATCAGGCAGACAGTGAACAAGTTATTGCCACCTTGCCAATCGGTTATGCGGATGGTTGGACACGAGATATGCAGAATTTCTCAGTGCTGGTGGATGGACAATTGTGCCCCATTGTAGGGCGTGTATCCATGGACCAAATCACCATTCGCTTACCTAAGCTTTACCCATTGGGTACCAAGGTAACTTTAATTGGCTCAGACGGTGACAAGGAGATTACTGCAACAGATGTGGCAGTCTACCGAGGAACGATTAATTATGAGGTAGTTTGTCTCCTCAGTGATCGAGTTCCAAGAGAATATTATTAAGAAACAGAAGGAAAGGAGAGGAGCATGAATTTACATCAACCCTTGCATGTCTTGCCTGGTGTGGGACCAAAATCTGCAGAGAAATATACCAAACTAGGAATTGAAAACCTGCAAGACCTCTTGCTTTACTTTCCTTTCCGTTATGAAGATTTTAAGACCAAGCAGGTGCTAGAGCTAGAAGACGGTGAGAAGGCAGTCCTGTCTGGTCAGGTGGTGACGCCAGCTAGTGTTCAGTATTATGGTTTTAAGCGCAATCGCCTACGCTTTAGCCTCAAGCAGGGGGGAGGTTGTGTTTGCCGTTAACTTCTTTAATCAACCCTACCTGGCTGATAAGATTGAGCTAGGAGCGACTCTAGCTGTCTTTGGCAAGTGGGATCGTGCTAAGGCTAGTCTAACAGGGATGAAGGTTTTAGCCCAAGTGGAGGACGACCTTCAACCAGTCTATCGTCTCGCACAAGGTATCAGTCAAGCAGGACTTGTTAAGGCCATCAAGACCGCCTTTGATCAAGGACTGGATCTCTTGATAGAGGAAAATCTCCCTCAGTCTTTGCTAGATAAATACAAACTCATGCCCCGAAGTCAGTCTGTGCGTGCCATGCATTTTCCTAAGGATTTGGCAGAATACAAGCAGGCTCTCCGTCGAATCAAGTTTGAGGAGCTCTTTTATTTCCAAATGCAATTACAGACCCTCAAGTCTGAAAATAAGGTTGATGGAAGTGGCCTGGTCTTGAATTGGTCCCAGGAAAAACTAACGGCAGTAAAAGAGAAGTTACCCTTTGCTCTGACCCAAGCCCAAGAAAAAAGCCTGCAAGAAATCCTAACAGATATGAAGTCGGACCACCACATGAATCGACTCTTACAAGGTGATGTAGGAAGCGGGAAGACAGTGGTTGCAGGTCTTGCCATGTATGCTGCTGTAACGGCTGGTTACCAGGCTGCCCTCATGGTTCCAACAGAGATTCTTGCAGAGCAGCATTTTGAAAGTCTAGAGAATCTCTTTCCTGATTTGAAATTAGCTCTCCTGACAGGTTCATTGAAAGCTGCAGAAAAACGCATGGTTTTGGAGACCATTGCCAAGGGCGGGGTAGATGTGATCATCGGTACCCATGCTCTTATACAAGACGGCGTGGACTATGCCCGACTCGGCTTGATTATCATCGACGAGCAACACCGTTTTGGAGTCGGGCAAAGGCGTATTTTACGTGAAAAAGGAGAAAATCCAGATGTCCTCATGATGACGGCAACTCCCATTCCACGAACCTTAGCCATCACAGCCTTTGGAGATATGGATGTTTCCATTATTGACCAGATGCCAGCTGGACGTAAACCGATTGTGACACGTTGGATTAAGCATGAGCAACTGCCACAGGTTTTGACTTGGCTCGAGGGAGAAATTCAGAAAGGTTCTCAAGCCTATGTTATCTCTCCATTGATTGAGGAGTCTGAAGCTCTTGATCTGAAAAATGCTATTGATTTGTCAGAGGAGTTAACAACTCATTTTGCTGGGAAAGCAAAAGTTGCGCTCTTGCATGGGAAGATGAAGAGTGATGAAAAAGACCAGATTATGCAGGATTTCAAAGAGAGAAAGACAGATATCCTGGTCTCTACAACGGTTATCGAGGTCGGGGTCAATGTTCCCAATGCGACAGTCATGATTATCATGGATGCTGACCGTTTCGGACTTAGTCAACTTCACCAGCTCAGAGGTCGTGTCGGTCGTGGGGACAAGCAGTCCTACGCAGTTCTAGTGGCCAATCCAAAAACTGATTCTGGGAAAGACCGCATGCGTATCATGACAGAAACGACCAACGGTTTTGTCCTTGCGGAGGAAGATTTGAAAATGCGAGGCTCTGGAGAAATCTTTGGGACCAAACAGTCGGGTCTACCAGAGTTTCATGTAGCTGATATCATCGAAGACTTCCCAATCCTTGAGGAAGCTAGAAAGGTAGCAAGCTATATCAGTTCTCTCCCTAACTGGCGAGAGGATCCAGAGTGGCACATGATTGCCTTACATCTAGAAAAGAAAGAATATCTAGATTAAGCATTTTCTAAGATAATATTAAGTTTGCTTTTAGGGTGAGTATCTATACTAGAGTCATCAAAAAGAAACGAGGACTCTCTCATGACAATTGAAGTAAATTACCAAAAGACATTTCAAAAGGAAATTCAACCTTCTCCTAAATACTAAGAAAAGAGCGAAATCGCTCTTTTTTATTTTTTTAAAACTACTTTCAGAGGGATTCTTGCAGGGGTCAGACATTAAATCCACTTTCCGTTTCCCTTTCTTTCTTGCATTGCTTTCCCATATGTGCTACAGTTATGATAACGGTTACAAAGTAAAGGAGGGTTTTATGAGAAATCCAGCATTAGTAGAAGAAATGAAAACATATAAAGGAAGAGATGAAGTTCCACAGGATTTTGATGCTTTTTGGGATGGTGAGATTGACAAGGTTTTGGTCTTGCCAGATTACCAACTAGAGGAACGTGATTTTTCATATTCCAAATGTTAAGTGCTATGAGTTAACCTTTAAAAGGTACACGTGATGGCCTTTGTCTATGCGCGTGTGGTCTTACCAAAAATCAGATAAGAAAGTACCAGTTATTTTTCCACTTCCATGGCTATATGGGACGTTGTTGGGATTGGACAGATATGCTAGCCTTTACCGTCGCTGGTTATGGGGTTGTATCGATGGATGTTCGTGGGCAATCTGGTTACTCACAAGATGGCTTGCGTTCGCCTCTCGGAAATACAGTTAAGGGGCAAATCATCCGTGGTGCAGTAGAAGGAAAAGAGCAACTCTTCTATAAGGATGTTTATCTTGATATTTATCAATTGATTGAGATTGTAGCTAGTCTCCCGCAAGTAGATGAAGAGCAGTTGGCTAGTTATGGAGCTTCGCAAGGAGGAGCGCTGGCTTTTAGTGGTCGTAGGGCTCAATCCACGTATCAAGCGAACAGTTGCAATCTATCCATTCTTGTCAGACTTTAGACGAGTATTAGAAATTGGGAATACCAGTGAAGCCTATGATGAACTCTTCCGTTATTTTAAGTTTCATGATCCATTCCATGAAACAGAAGAACAGATCATGGAGACGCTTGGTTATATTGATGTGAAAAACCTTGCCCATCGAATAAAAGGCGAGGTGAGAATGATTACGGGGCTTGATGACGATGTCTGCTATCCAATTACCCAGTTTGCCATTTACAATCGTTTGACTTGTGAAAAGAGCTATCGTCTCATGCCAGAATATGCCCACGAAGCTATGAATGTCCATGTCAATGACCAGGTTTACAACTGGTTGTGTGGTAGTGAGATTCCCTTTACTTATGTAGGTCATTAAAAAAATGAAAAATAGCCCTGCTAAAACAGGGCTTTTCTTTGTTGAGGAGTAAAGAAAGTAGTTTCAAAAAGTTTGAAACATAGAAATATATCTGAAAGTAAATTCTATTATAGATTACTAAGGCTAAAACTTGGAATATTTATTATATAATAAGTGTAGTATCAATTTGAAAGGAGTAAAATTGTTGCTTACTTTAAGATATAAAGTAGAAAAATGCAACAGAAATTCAGATGAAAAGAATGGGAAAAACCCATCAACAATACAGTTTCTTTCTTGCTCAAAGCCCTAGGGGCAAAAATTTTTAAGCAAAAAAGAAAGCGCTTTATTTTTGTGGAAAATGGAAGGAAATATATGACACAGAGAGATTTTGAACGGAAACAACGTTTTGGGATTAGAAAAATTTACAGTAGGAGTCGATCAGTAGTCATTGGGGCAGTTGTTTTTTTGGTGCTTCACCAGTTTTAGCTCAAGAAGCTCCAGCAACCAGTGGTGAAACAGCTGGACAAGCTTTGCCAGAATTGCCAAAAGAAGTAGAATCAGGAAATCTAGCTAACCTTGATAAGGAACTTGCTGATAAGTTGGCAAAAGCGACGGATAAAGGAACTGAAGTAAACCGTGAAGAGCTGAAAGCAAACCCAGGTTCTGAAAAACCGACAGAAACTGAAACTCCAGCAGAGACTCCAGCAGCTGAAACTGAGAATGAGGAAGTTGGTAGCGTCCCACGTGACTTCTACGCAAGAGAATTAGAAAATGCCAATGTTGTCGTTGAAAAAGAAGATGTAGAGACCAATGCAACAAATGGTCAACGAGTTGATTTGAATGATGAACTTGATAAACTGAAAAAACTTCAGAATGCTACCGTTCATATGGAGTTTAAGCCAGATGCATCTGCTCCACGTTTTTACAACCTCTTCTCAGTTTCTAGTGATACCAAAGTAAATGAGTATTTCACTATGGCCATCCTTGATAACACAGCTATCGTTGAAGGTCGTGATGCAAATGGAAACCAATTCTATGGTGATTATAAAACTGCTCCTTTGAAAATTAAGCCAGGTGAGTGGAACTCTGTAACCTTTACAGTTGAAAGACCAAATGCTGACCAACCAAATGGTCAGGTTCGCGTCTATGTAAATGGTGTCTTGTCGCGCACAAGTCCTCAGTCTGGTCGCTTCATCCAAGACATGCCAGATGTTAATCATGTACAAATCGGAACAACAAAACGTACAGGCAAAAACTTCTGGGGTGCTAATCTTAAAGTCCGTAATCTAACTGTTTATGATCGTGCCCTTTCTCCAGAAGAAGTTAAAAAACGTAGCCAGTTCTTTGAAAGAGGTGAATTGGCGAAAAAACTTCCTGAAGGTGCAGAAGTAACTGAAAAGTTAGATGTATTTGAAGGTGGTGTGAACCGCAAGCCAAATAAAGATGGTATTGCAAGTTACCGTATACCTGCACTTCTAAAGACAGATAAAGGTACCTTGATTGCCGGAACGGATGAAAGACGCTTGCATCACTCTGACTGGGGTGATATTGGTATGGTCGTTCGTCGTAGTGATGACAATGGAAAGACATGGGGAGATAGAATTACCATCTCTAATCCTCGTGACAATGAGAAAGCTAAAAATCCAGAATGGCCATCACCAGTTAATATTGACATGGCTTTAGTCCAAGATCCGAAAACCAAGAGAATCTTCTCAATTTATGATATGTTCCTCGAAGGGAAGGCAGTATTCTCTCTACCAGGGAAAGCACCACAAGCCTATGAGCAAATCGGTGATAAGGTTTACCAAGTCTTGTACAAACAAGGTGATGCGGGACGTTATACTATCCGTGAAAATGGTGAAGTTTTTGACCCTGAAAATAGAAAAACAGAATACCGTGTTGTAGTTGATCCTAAACAACCAGCTTATAGCGATAAGGGTGATTTATACAAGGGTGAAGAACTAATTGGCAATGTCTATTTCGAATACAGTGACAAGAATATCTTTAGAGTTTCAAATACCAACTATCTCTGGATGTCTTATAGTGATGATGATGGGAAAACATGGTCTGCACCTAAAGATATTACATACGGTATTCGCAAGGACTGGATGCACTTCTTAGGTACTGGACCTGGTACAGGGATTGCCTGCACTCAGGACCTCACAAAGGTCGTCTCGTTATCCCAGTCTATACTACAAATAACGTATCTTACTTGAGTGGTTCTCAGTCTTCACGTGTTATTTACTCAGATGACCATGGTGAAACTTGGCAAGCAGGTGAAGCAGTCAATGATAACCGTCCAGTAGGTAACCAAACAATTCACTCTTCAACTATGAATAATCCAGGTGCTCAAAATACTGAGTCAACTGTTGTTCAGTTGAATAATGGGGATCTCAAACTCTTCATGCGTGGATTAACAGGAGATTTGCAGGTTGCAACAAGTAAGGACGGTGGAGCAACTTGGGAAAAAGATGTAAAACGTTATGCGGATGTTAAGGACGTATACGTTCAAATGTCTGCTATTCATACTGTACAAGATGGTAAGGAATATATCATCCTCAGTAACGCAGGTGGACCAGGACGCTACAATGGTTTGGTACACTTGGCACGTGTGGAAACTAACGGAGAATTAACTTGGCTTAAACATAATCCAATTCAAAGTGGTAAATTTGCCTATAACTCATTGCAAGATCTTGGGAATGGTGAATTTGGCTTACTTTATGAACATGCAGATGCCAATCAAAATGAATATACTTTGTCTTATAAGAAATTCAACTGGAATTTCTTGAGCAAAGATATGGTTGCACCAACTAAAGCAAAAGTAAAAAGTGCAGTAGATATGGGTAACAATATTGTTGCACTAGAATTTGATTCAGAAGTCTTGGTAAACCAAGCTCCTGTTCTTAAATTAGCGAATGGAAACCTAGCAACCTTCTTAACTCAGTACGATACAAAAACACTGCTATTTGTTGTCAAAAAAGAAGATATTGGCCAAGAAGTTACAGAGATAGTTGATGGTGCGATTGAGAGCATGCATAATTTGCCAGTTAGCCTTGAAGATGCAGGAATCCCTGGTGGAATTAATGGTAAAAGAACCTGCCATTCATGAAGTTCCAGAGTTCACTGGAGGCGTCAATGGTGACGAAGTGGCAGTACATGAAGTTCCAGAATATAATCCAGTGGAGACCTCAAAAGGGGAACCGGCAGTTCATGAAGTCCCAGAATTCGAAGGTGGCGTAAATGGCGAAGAAGCAGCTGTAACAGAGACACCTGAGTATACAGAAGCTATTGGAACAGTGGGCGACGAGCCAGCACCAACAGTAGAAGTTCCGGAAACCACAGGTGGTGTCAATGGCGAAGAAGCAGCTGTAACAGAACTTCCTGAGTACACTGAAGCTATTGGAACTGCAGGTGATGAAGCGGCACCAACAGTAGAAATCCCAGAATTCGAAGGAGGTGTCAATGGCGACGAAGCAGCTGTGGCTGAGCTCCCTGAGTATACTGAACCTAGTGCAACAGTCGGTGATGAAAGCAGCACCAACAGTAGAAATCCCAGAATTCGAAGGTGGTGTCAATGACGACGAAGCGGTTGTAACAGAGCTCCCTGAGTACACTGAACCTAGTGCAACAGTCGGTGACGAAGCAGCGCCAACGGTGGAAATCCCAGAATTCGAAGGAGGTGTTAATGCAGTCGAAGCTGCAGTTCATGAGCTTCCAGAATTCACAGGCGGAGTAAATGCAGTTGAAGCGCTCAAAAATGAGCTTCCAGAATTCACAGGTGGAGCAAATGCAGTTCAAGCGCTTAAGCATGAACTTCCAGAATTCACAGGCGGAGTAAATGCAGTTCAAGCAGCAGTCAATGAAGCTCCAGAATATAAGGGTGAAGAAAAACCACTTGTCACTTTAGTGGCACAGCAAGACAAGACATATCAAGCTCCAGCAGCTCAACCACAACAACCAACCCTCCCTGCAACAGGAAGTGAAGTTTCTACTCCTCTAGTATCTGTAGGAATGGTTGGAATGCTTCTCGGCTTGTTTGGAATGGCTAAGAAAAAAGAAGATTAATGGCAACATTGAATCTAAAAAGTCTCTATAAAAAAGGTTTAGACTTATATTAGAAGGGTCTGTAACGTTCATTCGTTACAGGCTCTTTTGTTTGCAGAAAGCGAATATTCTAGTAGAAATAAGCGGATGAAAGGAGAATTTAACTCGGGCAGTTCTCCCTGAAACTACTTTCAGGAGATTCTGTTTCATAAAATTGTTTTGAAACTTCAATCTATTCTAGTACAAGTTCTTGAAAGCGCTTTAAAAATGATATATAATAGGCTCATAAGAAAAAAGAAAAGGAGGAAAGTGGATGCCACAAATCAGTAAAGAAGCTTTGATTGAGCAGATTAAAGATGGAATCATCGTTTCTTGTCAGGCACTTCCTCACGAACCGCTTTATACAGAAGCGGGAGGTGTAATGCCCTTGCTAGTCAAAGCGGCTGAGCAAGGTGGAGCAGTCGGTATCCGAGCAAATAGTGTTCGGGATATTAAGGAAATCAAAGAGGTCACAAAACTTCCGATTATCGGAATTATCAAACGTGATTATCCACCACAGGAACCATTCATCACTGCTACCATGAAAGAAGTAGATGAACTAGCAGCTCTAGATATTGAGGTGATTGCTCTTGATTGTACAAAGAGAGAACGCCATGATGGCCTAGAGATTCAAGAATTTATCCGTCAAATCAAAGAAATATCCAAACCAACTCTTGATGGCTGACACAAGTACATTTGAAGAAGGACTAACAGCAGTTGAGGCGGGAATCGACTTTGTCGGAACAACCTTGTCAGGCTACACGTCTTATAGTCCAAAAGTGGATGGCCCAGACTTTGAATTGATTAAGAAACTTTGTGATGCAGGAGTAGACGTCATCGCAGAGGGTAAGATTCACACACCAGAACAGGCTAAGCAAATCCTAGGTTACGGAGTGCGAGGCATCGTAGTTGGTGGCGCTATTACTAGACCAAAAGAGATCACGGAACGATTTGTTGCGGGTCTCAAGTAAGATAATTAAAATACGAGGAGAGTGGTTGATTAGTAAAACAAAATGTAAACGTATACAAAGTTGTCAATGCTCATTATCCGTTTCGGATACGCTTATCATCATTTAGGAGAATACTAATGAAATTTAGAAAACTAGCTTGTACAGTACTTGCGGGTGCTGCTGTTCTATCTCTTGCTGCTTGTGGCAAATCAGACGCTAAAAAAGACGCTGCAAGTGATGCAGGAAAAACTGAAATCACTTGGTGGGCTTTCCCAGTCTTCACTCAAGAAAAATCTGGTGACGGTGTAGGAACATATGAAAAATCTATCATCGAAGCTTTCGAAAAAGCAAACCCAGATATCAAAGTTAAACTAGAAACAATCGACTTCAAATCTGGTCCAGAAAAAATCACAACAGCTATTGAAGCTGGAACTGCTCCAGATGTACTTTTCGATGCACCAGGTCGTATCATTAATTACGGTAAAAATGGTAAATTAGCTGAGTTGAATGACCTCTTTACAGATGAATTTGTTAAAGATGTTAACAATGAAAACATCATTCAAGCAAGTAAAGCTGGTGACAAAGCATACATGTATCCAATCAGTTCTGCACCATTCTACATGGCTATGAACAAGAAAATGTTGGAAGATGCTGGTGTAGCTGACCTTGTTAAAGAAGGTTGGACAACTGATGATTTTGAAAAAGTTTTGAAAGCGCTTAAAGACAAAGGATACACTCCAGGTTCATTGTTCAGTTCTGGTCAAGGGGGAGACCAAGGAACACGTGCCTTCATCGCTAACCTTTACGGCGGTTCTGTAACAGACAAAGAAGTTACTAAATACACAACTGACGATCCTAAGTTCGTCAAAGGTCTTGAAAAAGCAACTAGCTGGATTAAAGATGGTTTGTTGAACAACGGTTCACAATTTGACGGTGGAGCAGACATCCAAAACTTTGCAAACGGTCAAACATCATACACAATCCTTTGGGCACCAGCTCAAAACGGTATCCAAGCTAAATTGTTGGAAGCAAGTAAAGTTGAAGTGGTAGAAGTTCCATTCCCATCTGATTCAGGCAAACCAGCTCTTGAGTACCTTGTAAACGGATTTGCAGTATTTAACAACAAGGATGAAAAGAAAGTCGCTGCAGCTAAGAAATTCATCCAATTCATCGCAGATGATAAAGAGTGGGGTCCTAAAGACGTAGTTCGTACAGGTGCCTTCCCAGTTCGTACTTCATTTGGAAAACTTTATGATGATAAACGTATGGAAACTATCAGTGGTTGGACTCAATACTACTCTCCATACTACAACACAATCGACGGATTTGCTGAAATGAGAACTCTATGGTTCCCAATGTTGCAAGCAGTATCTAATGGCGACCAAGAACCTGCTGCAGCTTTGAAGACATTCACTGAAAAAGCGAATGAAACAATCAAAAAGCGACTAAATAATAAGCCCCTAAATAAAAAGTAAAATCCCCCTTTTCCCTGTGCACATCTGTGTACGAAAAAGGGGAGTTTTTGTTTTAAAAATGTAAGGAACTGACAGGTCAAAAATTAAAATGAAGTTCTTACATAGGCTTTTCATGGAAAAATTTCATTTTTGATTTTTACATCAATGTCAGACAACAATCAAAAAAAACAAAAACTATTTGAAAGTGAGGTGCCGACTGTGAAAGTCAATAAAATTCGCATGAGAGAAACAATTGTTTCTTATGCTTTCTTAGCACCAGTATTAATCTTCTTTACCGTCTTTGTCTTAGCTCCAATGATCATGGGATTCATCACTAGTTTCTTTAACTACTCGATGACTAGCTTTGAGTTTGTAGGATTGGACAACTACATCCGCATGTTTAAAGACCCTGTCTTTACAAAATCTTTGATTAATACCGTAATCTTAGTTATCGGATCTGTACCAGTCGTTGTACTCTTCTCACTATTTGTGGCATCACAAACTTACCAACAAAATGCAGTTGCTAGATCCTTCTATCGTTTCGTATTCTTCCTTCCTGTTGTAACAGGTAGTGTTGCCGTAACGGTTGTATGGAAATGGATTTATGATCCTCTATCAGGTATTTGAATTTCGTGCTTAAGTCAAGCCATATCATTAGTCAAAACATTTCTTGGTTGGGTGATAAAAACTGGGCTTTGATGGCGATTATGATTATTCTTTTGACAACATCAGTTGGTCAGCCAATCATCCTTTACATCGCTGCAATGGGTAATATTGATAACTCTCTTGTTGAAGCGGCGCGTGTCGACGGAGCAACTGAGTTACAAGTCTTCTGGAAGATTAAATGGCCAAGCCTCCTTCCAACAACTCTTTATATCGCAATCATTACAACAATCAACTCATTCCAGTGTTTCGCTTTGATTCAGCTATTGACTTCAGGTGGTCCAAACTACTCAACAAGTACTCTCATGTACTACCTTTACGAAAAAGCTTTCCAATTGACTGAGTATGGCTATGCCAATACTATTGGTGTATTCTTGGCAGTTATGATTGCCATTGTCAGCTTTGTTCAATTTAAAGTACTTGGAAACGACGTAGAATATTAATAGAAAGGAGACAGCTATGCAATCTACACAAAAGAAACCTTTAACAGCTTTCACTGTTATTTCAACCATCTTCTTGCTTTTATTGACTGTACTGTTTATCTTTCCATTCTACTGGATTTTGACAGGTGCATTCAAATCACAACCGGATACCATTATGATTCCACCACAATGGTTCCCTAAAGCTCCAACAATGGAGAACTTCCAACAATTGATGGTGCAAAACCCAGCCTTGCAATGGATGTGGAACTCAGTCTTCATTTCATTGGTAACAATGTTCTTGGTTTGTGCAACTTCATCCCTAGCAGGTTATGTATTGGCTAAGAAACGTTTCTATGGACAACGCATTCTCTTCGCTATCTTTATCGCTGCCATGGCTCTTCCAAAACAAGTTGTCCTTGTACCATTGGTACGTATCGTCAACTTCATGGGAATCCATGACACTCTTTGGGCGGTTATCTTGCCTTTTGATCGGATGGCCATTTGGGGTTTTTCCTCATGAAACAGTTCAGTGAAAACATTCCAACAGAATTGCTCGAATCTGCTAAAATCGATGGATGTGGTGAGATTCGTACTTTCTGGAGCGTAGCCTTCCCTATTGTGAAACCAGGATTTGCAGCTCTTGCAATCTTTACCTTCATCAATACATGGAATGACTACTTCATGCAGTTGGTTATGTTGACATCTCGTAACAACTTGACCATCTCACTCGGGGTTGCGACTATGCAGGCTGAGATGGCAACCAACTATGGTTTAATTATGGCAGGGGCTGCTCTGCAGCTAGTGCCAATCGTAACAGTCTTCCTTGTCTTCCAAAAAAATCCTTCACTCAAGGTATTACTATGGGAGCCGTTAAAGGTTAATACTCTGCGAAAATTGAATATAGTACAATCTGTTTATCAGTATGCAGAAGTATAGTTGATAGACTAAGAGAATACAGGATATATAAGTGTCTACAAAATGGAGAGGAGTTGGTTACTTCAGGAAGTTTTGTTAGACACTTATAAACTTAATTTTTGACTTTTTAGCTACTATTTAGAATAGTTATTTCCCATCTTAGTGGTATCCAAGATAAGTATGTTGTACTTATCTTGGACGGAGTTTTTGAGAGTAAAATAGTTCGGGGAACTATTTTAGCCTGAGCCTAGAAATGAATGAGCGAGGAGCTCAAAAATTAGGTCTTTCATTTCATGGTTTTCTAAAATCATCCACTGGATAATTTTACCTTCCGTCCGCACTATTTAAGGGAAATGGTAAAAAAGATAAATCAAATTGGAAATAAGCATCAGAAGTAAAGGAAATTACTATGATTTTTGATGATTTAAAAAACATTAGCTTTTACAAGGGAATTCACCCAAATCTGGACAAAGCTATAGATTATCTCTATGAGCATCGTAAGGATACTTTTTGAATTAGGTAAATACGATATTAATGGGGATAAGGTCTTTCTAGTTGTACAGGAAAATGTTCTCAACAAAGAAGAAAATGATCGCTTTGAGCATCATAAAAACTATGCAGATTTGCATTTGTTAGTTGAAGGACATGAGTATTCTAGCTACGGTTCTCGCATCAAAGATGAGGCTGTAGCCTTTGATGAAGCCAGTGATATTGGCTTTTGTTCATTGTCACGAACAATACCCACTTTTGTTGGGATATCACAATTTTGCAGTTTTCTTCCCAGGAGAACCTCACCAGCCTAACGGTTATGCAGGTATGGAAGATAAAGTTCGCAAATATTTATTTAAAATTTTAATCGATTAGTCAGTTAGGAGGAGCAAACAATGGCACATAAAGGATCTGGATTGATAAAAGCGGCATTTGATACGGATAACTTTCTGATGCGTTTTTGCGAGAAGGTTTTAGATATTGTGACGGTTAACCTACTCTTTGTTGTGTCTTGTTTGCCTATTGTGACTATTGGAGTAGCTAAAATCAGTCTCTATCAGACAATCTTTGAAGTGAAGCGCAGCCGTCGTATTCCTGTTTTCAAAATTTATATTAGAGCCTTTAAGCAAAATTTGAAATTAGGTTTTCAGTTAGGTTTGCTGGAATTAGGAATCTTTTTGATCAGTGTGGTTGACTTATCACTATTTTGGAGTCAAACTGGAGTTGCCTTTCAACTCATTAAAGCTATTTGTTTGGGAATTCTGATATTTTTAACACTAGTTATGTTAGCTAGCTATCCAATTGCTGCACGCTATGAATTAACTTGGAAAGAAGTGCTCCAAAAGAGCTTACTTTTGGTAAGTTTTAACTTCGTGTGGTTCTTCTTGATGCTTGCGATTATTTTATTAATCATTATGCTTCTCTATCTATCAGGCTTTACTCTAGTGCTTGGTGGTTCAGCATTTCTACTCTTTGGCTTTGGTCTACTTGCCTTTTGCCAAGCCGGATTAATGGAAAAATTGTTTGCTAAATATCAGGCAGATTGAAAATGATATGAAACTACTTTCAAACAAGAAAAGCTATGGGAGATGAATAGAAATTAAAATCTAAGTGGCTGAGATGTATTGAAAGCGCTTTTCACAAGGTGTATACTAAAATTGTAAAAAATCAACTGCTCAAAGCAGAAAAAAGAAATCTTAGGAGAAATCTATGTCAGATTTAAAAAAATATGAAGGTGTCATTCCTGCCTTCTACGCATGTTATGATGATGCAGGTGAAGTTAGCCCAGAACGTACTCGTGCCTTGGTGCAATACTTCATTGATAAAGGTGTTCAAGGGCTTTATGTCAACGGTTCTTCAGGTGAATGTATCTACCAAAGCGTAGAAGACCGCAAATTGATTTTGGAAGAAGTCATGGCTGTTGCTAAAGGCAAATTGACCATCATTGCTCACGTAGCTTGTAACAATACCAAAGACAGTATCGAGCTTGCTCGCCATGCTGAAAGCTTGGGAGTAGATGCTATTGCAACAATCCCACCAATTTATTTCCGCTTACCTGAATACTCAGTTGCAAAATACTGGAACGACATCAGTGCAGCAGCACCAAATACAGACTATGTTATCTATAACATTCCTCAATTGGCAGGAGTTGCTTTGACTCCAAGTCTTTACACAGAAATGTTGAAGAACCCACGTGTGATTGGTGTTAAAAACTCTTCAATGCCAGTTCAAGATATCCAAACTTTTGTTAGTCTTGGTGGCGAAGATCATATCGTCTTTAATGGTCCAGATGAACAATTCCTTGGTGGTCGTCTCATGGGTGCTAAAGCTGGTATCGGTGGTACTTATGGTGCTATGCCAGAACTCTTCTTGAAACTCAACCAATTGATTGCAGATAAAGACCTAGAAACAGCGCGTGAATTGCAATATGCAATCAATGCTATCATTGGTAAATTGACTGCTGCACATGGAAACATGTACGGTGTTATCAAAGAAGTCTTGAAAATCAATGAAGGACTTAATATCGGATCAGTTCGTTCTCCACTTACACCAGTGACCGAAGAAGATCGTCCAGTTGTTGAAGCAGCTGCTCAATTGATTCGTGAAACTAAGGAGCGTTTCCTCTAATCAATAGGAGGCTTTATGACTAATTACGTTGCAATTGATATTGGTGGAACTAATATCAAATATGGTTTGATTGACCAAGATGGACAACTGGTAGAGTCTCACGAAGTAGCAACTGAGGCACATAAGGGTGGTCCACACATTTTACAAAAAACAAAAGACATTGTAGCTAGCTATCTCGAAAAAGGTCCAGTAGCAGGTGTGGCTATTTCCTCAGCGGGAATGGTTGATCCTGATAAGGGTGAAATTTTCTATGCTGGTCCACAGATTCCAAATTATGCTGGAACCCAATTTAAAAAGGAAATTGAAGCTAGCTTTAATATTCCTTGTGAAATTGAAAATGATGTTAACTGTGCAGGCCTTGCTGAAGCTGTCTCTGGTTCAGGAAAGGGTGCAAGTATTACCCTTTGTTTGACAATTGGGACGGGTATCGGTGGTTGCTTAATCATTGATGGCCAAGTTTTCCATGGCTTTAGTAATTCTGCCTGTGAGGTTGGTTATCTGCACATGCAAGATGGAGCTTTCCAGGATTTAGCGTCTACGACAGCTCTTGTTAAGTATGTAGCAGACGCACATGGAGATGAAGTGGAACAGTGGAACGGTCGCAGAATTTTCAAAGAAGCTACCGAAGGCAATAAACTCTGCATGGAGGGGATTGACCGTATGGTGGATTACCTTGGTAAGGGTCTCGCAAATATTTGTTATGTTGCCAATCCAGAAGTTGTCATCCTTGGTGGTGGCATTATGGGGCAAGAAGCAATTTTGAAACCAAAAATCCGTAAGGCTTTGAAAGATTCGCTTGTTCAAAGTTTGGCAGACAAGACTCGACTTGAATTTGCCCACCATCAGAATACTGCTGGTATGCTCGGAGCATATTATCATTTCAGAACTAAACAGTCCTAAATTGGCTTTTGCCAATTTAGGTTTTTAGCAGGAAAAAGTTAGGTAAAACTTTAATAAAACTTTTGAAGCCCTTGCATTTCTTGGAATAATATAGTATATTTATTATACTGAGAAATCTCGAAAAAGCGTTTGTAAAATCAAGTCATTTTTATTCAGAAAAATGTAAGCGATTTCTAAAATGAATTTAAACAGAAGATAAGAGTGGGAGGAAGAAGAGTTTTAAAGTAGGTACTGAGAAATAAAAATTGTCGCCAGAGAAACTGGGCTCTTGCAGTAGCTGACTGCTTTTTGTTCATTAGGAGAATTTGATGAAACAGTATTTTTTTGAAAGAAGTCGTATATTTAGTATTCGTAAACTAACGGTTGGTGTAGCCTCTGTGGCAGTTGGACTGGCTTTTTTTGCATCTGGAAATGTTGCCGCTAACGAAGTTGTGACAGAGCCAAAACTGGAAGTAGAAGGTCAAGCAAAAGAAGTAATCGATGTTGATAAAGAAAAAGCGGAAGCAGTTAAGGAAACTAAAGAAGTAGTGAGTCCTGTTAAAGAAGAAGTTGCTAAACAAGCATCTCCTGCTACAGAAAAAGTTACAGAAGAGACTAAAACTACTGAAGAGGCTGGAGATTTACTTCCAGAAGAAATTCCTGACCGTGCTTATCCTGATACGCCAGTGAATAAAATTGATACTTCAGCTATTGTATCAGAAAAGGATAGCCCGAAAGTAGAAACTAAGAGTATTCTAAAAGCTGAAGAAACAAGTGCAACTGGAGGAGAGAAAGAAAATAGAGCCATTATCAATGGTGGTCAGGATCTCAAACATATTGACTATGAAGGACAACCAGCTACATCTGCGACTATGGTTTATAGCATTTTTAGCTCTCCACTTGCAAATGGTGGGAAGCAGGATTATCTCAATTCTGGCTCTGGTATCTTTGTTGCGCCAAATATTATCTTGACAGTAGCACACAACTTCTTAGTCAAGGATGCGGATACCAATGCGGGATCTATCCGTGGTGGTGATACTGCTAAATTCTACTACAATGTCGGTTCAAATAGTCCAAAGGTAAGATCTTTGCCAAACTCAGGTAAGACGGTTATTTTCAAGGAAAAGGATATCCATTTTTGGAATAAAGATAAGTTTGGTGAAGGTTACAAGAATGACCTAGCCTTGGTCGTAGCACCTGTTCCACTTCAAATCGCTAGTCCAAATAAGGCCGCAACCTTCACTCCTCTGGCAGAGCATCGGGAATACAAAGCTGGAGAACCTGTTAGTACCATTGGTTATCCTACAGATTCAAGCTCACCAGAATTGAAGGAGCCGATTGTTCCAGGACAGTTGTATAAGGCTGACGGTGTTGTTAAAGGTACTGAAAAATATGATGATAAGGGAACAGTAGGTGTTACCTATCGTTTGACTTCTGTATCAGGCCTTTCTGGTGGCGGTATTATCAACGGTGATGGCAAAGTCATCGGAATTCACCAACGTGGTACTGTTGACAATATGAACATTGCTGAAAAAGATCGTTTCGGAGGAGGTTTGGTCTTGTCTCCAGAACAACTAGCTTGGGCTAAAGGCATCATTGAAAAATACGGTGTCAAAGAAGGCTGGTATCAAGGTGACAACGATAATCGCTATTACTTTGATTCAAAAGGACAATTACTCAGAAATACCACAGCTGTCATCGGTGGAAACAAGTATGCCTTTGATAATAGTGGACTTGCTACCCTAGTTGAAGGTGTTGACTATGGTCGTGTAGTTATCGAACATGTGGACCAAAATGATAACCCAGTCAAAGAAAACGATACTTTGTAGACAGGGCAGAAGTTGGAGCACAATTCAATTATAACTACAAATCGGAAATTGAAAAAACAGATTTCTACAAGAAGAATAAAGAAAAATATGAGATTGTTTCAATTGGTGATTCTCCAGTCAATAAACAATTGAAAGACGCTTGGGATGAGGATCATAGTGTTGTGAGCAAGGCTCCCGCAGGAACTCGTGTCATTAAAGTAGTCTATAAAGTTAACAAAGGTTCCTTTGAGGTTCACTATCGCTTGAAAGACTCTGATAAAGAGTTGACGACTGCAGATGTGGACAATAACGAAGGTAAAGAATACGATGTTTCCTTTGTTCATAAATTCCAAGCTAAAGAAATTGCAGGTTATCGTGCAGTCAATGCAAGTCAAGAAGCAACTATCAAGCATAAAGGGGTGAATGAAGTTATTTTTGAATACGAAAAGATTGAAGATCCAAAACCAGCAACTCCTGTAACTCCAGTGGTTGATCCAAAAGATGAAGAAACTGAAATTGCTGCTTACGGTCCACTTCCAAGCAAGGCTCAGTTGGACTACCACAAGGAAGAATTGGCTGCCTTCATCCACTATGGTATGAATACCTATACTAACTCTGAGTGGGGTAACGGTAGAGAAAATCCTCAAAACTTTAACCCGACTAACCTTGATACAGACCAGTGGATTAAGACATTGAAGGACGCTGGATTCAAACGAACAATCATGGTTGTCAAACACCATGACGGATTTGTAATCTATCCTTCTCAATATACAAAACATACCGTAGCTGCTAGTCCATGGAAAAATGGTAAGGGTGACCTTCTTGAAGAAATCTCAAAATCAGCAACTAAGTATGACATGAATATGGGTGTGTACCTATCACCATGGGATGCAAATAATCCAAACTATCACGTGAATACTGAAAAAGAGTACAACGAATACTACCTTAACCAACTCAAGGAAATCCTTGGCAATCCTAAATACGGAAATAATGGTAAATTCATCGAAGTATGGATGGACGGTGCTCGTGGTAGCGGAGCTCAAAAAGTAACCTATACCTTTGACAAGTGGTTCGAGTACATCAAGAAAGCTGAAGGGGATATCGCTATCTTCTCTGCTCAACCGACAAGCGTACGTTGGATTGGTAATGAACGTGGGATCGCTGGAGATCCAGTTTGGCATAAAGTCAAGAAAGCTAAAATCACCGACGATGTGAAGAATGATTATCTCAATCATGGGGATCCAGAAGGAGATATGTACTCAGTCGGTGAAGCAGACGTTTCTATCCGTTCAGGTTGGTTCTACCATGACAATCAACAACCAAAATCAATCAAAGATTTGATGGATATTTACTTCAAGTCTGTTGGTCGTGGAACGCCACTTCTACTCAATATTCCACCAAATAAAGAAGGTAGATTCGCAGATGCAGATGTCGCTCGCTTGCAAGAATTCCGAGCAACATTGGATCAAATGTATGCGACTGACTTCGCTAAGGGTGCAACAGTTACTGCAAGCTCTACTCGTAAGAATCACTTGTATCAAGCAAGCCACCTAACAGATGGTAAGGATGATACGAGCTGGGCACTAGCAAATGATGCTAAGACAGGTGAATTCACTGTCGATCTTGGTCAAAAGAGACGCTTTGACGTAGTCGAACTCAAAGAAGATATCGCTAAAGGTCAACGTATCTCTGGCTTCAAGGTTGAAGTTGAGCTCAATGGACGTTGGGTACCATACGGTGAAGGGTCAACTGTTGGTTATCGTCGCCTTATCCAAGGTCAACCAGTAGAAGCACAAAAAATTCGCGTGACCATTACTGGTGCACAAGCGACACCTATTTTGACAAACTTCTCTGTTTATAAGACACCAAGCAGTATTGAGAAAACAGACGGCTACCCTCTAGGATTGGATTACCATTCAAATACAACAGCTGATAAAGAAAATACAACTTGGTATGACGAATCTGAAGGTATCCGCGGAACATCTATGTGGACAAACCAAAAAGATGCAAGTGTAACCTACCGCTTCACTGGAACAAAAGCATATGTAGTATCTACAGTGGATCCAAACCACGGTGAAATGTCAGTTTACGTAGATGGTCAGAAGGTTGCAGACGTGCAAACCAATAATGCAGCTCGTAAACGTAGCCAGATGGTTTATGAAACAGGTGATTTGGCTCCAGGTGAACATACCATCAAACTTGTTAACAAGACTGGTAAACCTATTGCGACTGAAGGTATCTACACTCTTAACAATGCCGGCAAAGGTATGTTTGAGATGAAAGAAACAACTTATGAAGTTCAAAAAGGTCAACCGGTTACTGTAACCATTAAGCGTGTTGGTGGTAGCAAAGGAACAGCAACAGTCCATGTTGTAACAGAACCAGAACAGGGGTTCATGGTAAAGTGTACAAGGACACAACAGCTGACTTGACTTTCCAAGATGGTGAAACTGAGAAAACAATCACGATTCCAACGATTGACTTTTACAGAGCAAGCTGATTCAATCTTTGACTTCAAAGTGAAAATGACTAGCGTTTCTGATAATGCCCTCCTTGGTTTTGCTTCAGAAGCTACGATTCAAGTGATGAAGGCAGAACTACTCCAAAAAGACCAGACAAGCTATGACGATCAAGCAACTCAGCTTGACTATAGCCCAGGTTGGCACCGTGAAACCAATTCATCAGGTAAATACCAAAACACTGAGTCTTGGGCATCATTCGGTCGATTGAATGACGAGCAAAAGAAAAATGCTAGTGTAACAGCCTACTTCTACGGAACAGGTCTTGAAATCAAAGGTTTTGTTGATCCTGGACATGGTATCTACAAGGTTACTCTAGATGGTAAAGAACTTGAGTATCAAGATGGCTTAGGGAATGCGTCTGAATACAATGGTAAGAAATACTTCAGTGGTACAGCTACTACCCGTCAAGGTGGTCAGACTCTCGTTCGTTTGACTGGACTCGAAGAAGGTTGGCATGCTGTAACCTTGCAATTGGATCCAAAACGTAATGATACTACGAGAAATATTGGTATCCAAGTTGACCAGTTCATCACTCATGGTGAAGATAGTGCTCTTTATACCAAAGCAGAGTTAATCCAAGCCATGAAGAGCTGGAAGGATGAGTTGGTTAAGTTTGACCAGACAAGCTTGAAGAATACTCCAGAGGCACGTCAAGCCTTTAAGTCAAACTTGGACAAATTATCTGAGCAACTTTCAGCAAGTGATGCCGATGCACAAGAAGTTCTGAAAACAGCAACAGCTTTGCAAACGATCCTTGATAAGGAGGGAAATTACGGTGCAGATGATACGCCAACACCAGATCAGCCAGAAGAACCAAACTATGACAAGGCTATGGCAAGTCTGACCGAAGCGATTGAAAGAAAAACAGCTGAACTCGGTGATGACAAGGAAGCTAAGAAGAAGCTAGTCGCACTAACAGAGCAAGCCTTGGCAGCCATCCAAGAAGCTAAGACTCAGGATGCGGTAGATAAGGCCTTGCAAGCAGCTTTGGCATCTATTAACAGTCTTCAGGCGACTCCGAAAGAGGAGCCGGCTCCAGAAGAACCAAAACAGCCAGAAGAGCCAAACTATGACAAGGCTATGGCAAGTCTGACCGAAGCGATTGAAAGAAAAACAGCTGAGCTCGGTGATGACAAGGAAGCTAAGAAGAAGCTAGTTGCATTAACAGAGCAAGCCTTGACAGCCATCCAAGAAGCTAAGACTCAGGATGCAGTAGATAAAGGCCTTGCAAGCAGCTTTGGCATCTATCAATGAGCTTCAAGCAACTCCAAAAGAGGAGCCAGCTCCAGAAGAACCAGCACAGCCAGAGGAACCATCAAAACCAGAAGAGTCTAAAGTTGACTACCATAAGGCAATTGCAGATTTGACTGAAGCTATCGAGAAAAAAGCAACAGAACTTGCCGATGATGTAGCTGCTCAGGAAAAACTCGTTGAACTTGGAGAACAAGCTCTTGCAACTATCCAAGAAGCTAAGACTCAGGATGCAGTAGATAAGGCCTTGCAAGCAGCTTTGGCATCTATCAATGAGCTTCAAGCAACTCCAAAAGAGGAGCCAGCTCCAGAAAAACCAACACAACCAGAGGTACCAAGCAAACCAGAAGAGCCTAAGCTTGACTACGATAAAGCTATGGCAAGCTTGTCCGAAGCCATTAAAAGTAAAACAGCTGAGTTGGGTGATGACAAGGAAGCTAAGAAGAAACTAGTTGAACTAGCAGAACAAGCCTTAGCTGCTATTGAAGAAGCCAAAACTCAGGATGCAGTAGATAAGGCCTTGCAAGCGCCTTTGACATCTATCAACAATCTTCAGGCGACACCAAAAGAGGAACCAAGCAAGCCAGAAGAACCAACACAGCCAGAGGTACCAAGCAAACCAGTAGAGCCTAAGCTTGACTACGATAAAGCTATGGCAAGCTTTGTCCGAAGCCATTAAAAAGTAAAACAGCTGAGTTGGGTGATGACAAGGAAGCTAAGAAGAAACTAGTTGAACTAGCAGAACAAGCCTTTAGTCGCTATTGAAGAAGCCAAAACTCAGGATGCAGTAGATAAGGCCTTGAAAGACGCTCTGACATCTATCAACAATCTTCAGGCGACACCAAAAGAGGAACCAGCTCCAGAAGAGCCAAGTAAACCAGAAGAGCCTGCAAGACCAGAGGACCCAAGTAAGCCAGAAGAGGAAGTGAAACATTCAAATCTTCCAGCTGAAGGTGTTAAAGAATTGAGTGTAACTCAACCAAGCCTTGAAGTAACGACAGAGCCGATTGCCTTCAATACTATTCGTCGTGAAAATCTTCTTCTACCTAAAGGTAAGGAACAAGTCGTTTCTGAAGGAAAAGACGGACAAGTAACAACCTATGTAGAAGTTGACGGCGCTGATCGTAAAAGTTGTTAAGGTTGAACGTGAGGAAGCTCAAGACCGCATCGTTGAAGTTGGTACTCAAGAAGGAACTGCTATTCCGACAGAAGGCGTTATGAATTTGGACTTTAATCTACCAAATCTAAAAGTAGAGAAAGAACCAATCGCCTTCAAGACTGTTCGCCGTGAGAATGCTAATTTAGCTAAAGGTAAGGAACAAGTTGTTTCTGAAGGAAAAGACGGACAAGTAACGACTTATGTAGAAGTCGATGGTGACAACCGTAAGGTTCTTAAGGTTGAACGTGAGAAGCCCAAGACCGCATCGTCGAAGTTGGAACCAAGGAAGAAAGTCCATCAACTGATAGCACATTGAAGGTCTTGAAAGATTCATCAACAAACTTGAAACTGATTGCTCGAGAAGGGACCTCAATGGTGGTTCTGTTCTAGAGGTCGATAAGGTTGCTAACCAGGTCTTGGAAGGTCGCCGTTTCGATGCTTATCAAATTCAATTGAAGAATGAGAAAGGAGAACTTGTTCAATTGAAAGGTGCAGCCCTTGTTCAAGTTGCTGTGGCGTCTGATGTAGCCAATGTCTATGCTATGAATGCAAATCAAGAATTGCAGGAAGTGAAGTTTGAACAGAAGGGTTCAGCACTTGAATTTGTAGCTCCACACCTAGGTGTCTATGCGGTAGTCTACAAGGATGCAGCTCAACCAAGTGCACCAGCAAATGTAGAAACTCCTACTCCACAACCTATGGGAGAAGATAAGTCTTTTAGCAGAGGCTAAGGGCACTGTAGCAGATTCTACAAGCAAACAGTTACCAGCAACAGGAGAAGAAGTAAGTTCAACTCTCTTGCCTGCCCTCACTCTTGTTTCAGGAATGATGCTATTCTTCTTCAAAAAAGATATGAAGGACTAGAATAGAGAACGTCAAAGGAAGTATCTTGAACCACTAAAAAAGGAGTCCCATTGTGGGCTCCTTTTTGTGGGGAAAAATATTTTAAACAGAAAACCCTGAATGGTTTCCAATTTCAGGGCTTTCTATTTCTTGTGTTTCTGCGATAACCATTTAATCGATTATTTTCCCAGTAGCTATTAAAGATTTTTTCTTTACTTTCGCGATCAATCTCTAGGAAATAAGCATAGAGTAAATCAATGATAATCAGCATTGGAAGCTGAGCAGAGATTCGTTGGATATATGAGGCTTGGTTTTGACTTGCGACTAATACTGTTTCTGTAAATGCTTGGGTATCCTTATTCGGTGCACTTGTAAATAGAACTGTCTTAGCTCCCATATCCTGGGCATCTAATAGGCTATCGATGATAGATGGTGTTGTTCCTGAGAGAAAAACCAAACACCAAACATTTTTCATCAATAATGCTAGTCGTCCAGGCAAAACCGTCTGGATCTGTTAAGGCTTCACAGACGACACCCAATCTCATAAAACGTAGCTTCATCTCACGTGCGACTAGACCAGAACTCCCAGTTCCGAAAAAATACACGCGTTCGGATTGGTCAATCATCTGAGCCACGCGTTCCAGTTGCTCATCGTCAATCAATCCTTGAGAAATTTCTCGCAGGTTTGCATAACTTCTAAGGACTCTCTGAGTCAAAGGATCTCATATCCTGTTGAGGAGCAGAAAAGAGTGTCTTTTTGTTGTTGGTATTTGAAGATGAACTCTCGATAGCCCTTAAAACCACATTTCTTGGCAAAACGAGTGAGCGCGCCTGGGAAATATGAAGTTTTTTGAGTAACTTGCTGAGAGGATAAGTCATCGTTTATGGTATCTGCCTGCAGAAAATAGCGAGCAATTTCTTGCTCTAAATCGGTCATTTCTTCAAAGTGAAGCTCAATGATTGTAGAAATATCTTGCTTATTCATGGGACTCCTTTGATAGCTATTTGCCAGAATTTATTTGATAAATCTAACAAATAAAATAGCGCTCACCTCCATTATATCATAGAAAATAATTTTTTGGACCAAAAAAAGGAAAAGTCTTTTTCTTTTTCCATAATTTTTCTACCCTAAATTATGGTACAATGAAGAGTGTGATTTTGATTAGAAATGAGATTGATGTGTATGAGAAAAATTCAATAGCCACTCGATACCGATACGGCTTAATTTGTTATTTGCAATCGTCATTTTGCTTTTTAACAATTATTGGCCGTTTGCTTTATATGCAAGTTCTTCATAAGGATTTTTATGAAAAATAAACTCGCTTCTGTTAGCCAAACTCGAGTAACCATGGGTTCCGCTCGTGGAGAAATTTATGATGCAACAGGAAAACCTTTAGTCCAAAACACCGTTAAGCAAGTTGTTTCCTTTACACGAAGCAACAAGATGACTGCGGCTGATTTAAAGGATATTTCTAAAAAATTGTTGACCTATGTCACAGTCACCTCTCCAGAGTTGACGGACCGTCAAATGGCTGATTACTACTTGGCTGATGCTGAAGTTTATAAGAAGACAGTTGAAGCTCTTCCAAAAGATAAACGATATGATTCAGATGGCAATCAACTTTCCGAATCTGAACTCTATAACAACGCCGCTAATAGTATTGCGGCTAATCAGATGGACTATTCCGAGGATGAAAAGAAGGCCATCTATCTCTTTAGCCAGCTCAATTCAGTTGGAAATTTTGCTACAGGAAATATTCAAACAGATCCTTTGAGCGATACACAGGTAGCTGTGATTGCTTCTGCGTCTAAGGAATTGCCAGGTATTTCTATCTCTACCTCATGGGATCGAAAGGTCTTAGAGACGTCTCTTTCATCTATTGTCGGAACTGTTTCTAGTGAAAAATCCGGTCTTCCAGCAGAAGAAGTAGACACTTATTTGAAAAAGGCTATTCGCTCAATGACCGAGTCGGGACTTCCTATCTTGAAAAGCAATACGAAGAGGTCTTGCAAGGGAAACGGACCGTCAAGGAAATCCATTTGGATAAGCACGGAGACATGGAGAGCGTAGAAAATATCGAAGAAGGTAGCAAGGGGAAAAACATCAAATTAACCATTGATTTAGCCTTCCAAGATAGCGTAGACAGTCTCTTGAAGAGTTATTTCAACTCAGAACTTGCAAATGGTGGAGCCAGATATTCAGAAGGTGTCTATGCAGTAGCCCTCAATCCTAAGACAGGTGCTGTATTAGCCATGTCAGGAATGAAGCACAATGTAGAGACTGGAGAACTGACCACGGACTCACTTGGTACAGTAACCAATGTCTTCGTACCAGGGTCTGTCGTTAAGGCGGCAACCATCAGTTCTGGTTGGGAAAATGGAGTCTTGTCAGGCAACCAAACCTTGATAGACCAACCAATCGTCTTCCAAGGTTCTGCCCCTATCAATTCCTGGTATACTCCTTATTACGGTTCTTTCCCGATTACAGCCGTTGAAGCCTTGGAGTATTCATCCAATGCTTACATGGTCCAAACTGCTCTTGGAATCATGGGGCAAACTTATCAGCCGAATATGACAGTGGGAACCAACAATCTTGAATCTGCTATGGGTAAACTTCGTGCTACCTTTGGAGAGTATGGACTAGGAGTTTCTACTGAGATTGACTTGCCAGATGAATCGACAGGATTTATCCCCCAAAAATTTGACTTGGCTAATTATTTAACTAATGCTTTTGGCCAGTTTGATAACTACACACCGATGCAATTAGCCCAGTACGTTGCAACTATTGCTAACAATGGTGTTCGTCTAGCTCCACATATTGTCGAGGGAATATACGACAACAATGATAAGGGTGGCCTTGGGGAATTAATCCAAGCAATAAATACCAAGGAAATCAACAAGGTCAATATTTCTGAATCAGATATGGCAATCTTGCACCAAGGATTTTACCAAGTATCGCATGGAACTAGTCCCCTAACGACAGGACGGGCGTTTTCAGATGGTGCCACTGTTTCTATCAGTGGTAAAACCGGTACAGCTGAAAGCTATGTAGCTGGTGGTCAAAAAGAAGCTAATAATACCAATGCCGTGGCCTATGCTCCAACAGAAAATCCTCAAATTGCAGTTGCAGTAGTCTTTCCTCATAATACCAATTTAACCAAAAATGTTGGGCCAGCAATTGCTCGCGACATTATCAATCTATACAACCAACACCATCCAATGAACTAGAAAGGAAGCCATGCTTTACCCAACACCTATAGCTAAGCTGATTGACAGTTATTCTAAACTTCCAGGTATCGGGATTAAGACAGCGACCCGACTGGCCTTTTATACCATTGGGATGCCGGATGACGATGTCAATGAATTTGCAAAAAATCTCCTTGCAGCCAAGCGAGAATTGACTTATTGCTCTATTTGTGGACGTTTGACAGACGAGGATCCTTGCTCTATCTGTACTGATCCTAGCCGAGATCAGTCAACGATTCTGGTCCTTGAGGATAGTCGCGATGTCGCTGCCATGGAAAATATCCAAGAGTACCACGGACTTTACCATGTCTTACACGGCTTGATTTCCCCTATGAATGGGATTAGCCCAGATGACATCAATCTCAAGAGTCTCATGACGCGCCTCATGGATAGCGAGGTTTCAGAGGTCATCGTAGCCACCAATGCAACTGCTGATGGTGAGGCGACTTCCATGTATATCTCTCGACTTCTCAAACCCGCAGGGATCAAGGTTACTCGTCTAGCGCGAGGTCTAGCAGTCGGAGCTGATATCGAATATGCGGACGAAGTAACGCTCTTAAGAGCTATCGAAAATCGTACAGAACTCTAGTCTGTAAGATTAATGATAGAAGCAATTAGCTAGTAGATAAGATTTTAAGAAACATAGAGACTGGATTTGTTTTTAATCTAGTCTCTTTTTTTGCTATTCAAGTTTAAAAAAAGAGACAAATGTGATATACTAAAGAGCAAGTATTCTAGTAGAAATAGGACAATCATATGAAACAAACAATTATTTTATTATATGGTGGACGCAGTGCAGAACGTGAAGTGTCTGTATTGTCAGCTGAGAGTGTCATGCGTGCGGTCAACTATGATCGTTTCGCAGTCAAAACCTTCTTTATCAGCCAGTCCGGTGATTTCATCAAAACCCAAGAATTTACCCAAACTCCTGGACAAGATGAACGTCTCATGACCAATGAAACGATTGATTGGGACAAGAAAATTGCTCCAAGTGCCATCTACGAAGAAGGAGCGGTTGTTTTTCCAGTTCTTCATGGACCTATGGGGGAAGATGGTTCTGTTCAAGGTTTCTTAGAAGTCTTGAAAATGCCTTATGTCGGTTGTAACATCCTATCTTCAAGCCTTGCCATGGATAAAATCACAACTAAGCGTGTCTTGGAATCTGCTGGGATTGCCCAAGTCCCTTACGTAGCGATTGTTGAAGGGGATGACTTGACTTCTAAGATTGCAGAAGTTGAGGATAAATTAACCTACCCAGTCTTTACCAAACCATCCAATATGGGTTCTAGTGTCGGTATTTCTAAGTCTGAAAATAAAGAAGAACTCCATCAAGCTTTAGAGCTTGCCTTCAAGTACGATAGTCGTGTCTTGGTAGAGCAAGGAGTCAATGCACGTGAAATCGAGGTTGGTCTTTTAGGAAACTATGATGTCAAGAGCACGCTACCTGGTGAAGTTGTCAAAGACGTAGCCTTTTACGACTATGAAGCCAAATACATCGATAACAAGATTACGATGGATATTCCAGCCAAGATTAGTGATGATGTAGTAGCAGTCATGCGTAAAAATGCAGAAGCCGCCTTCCGTGCTATTGGTGGACTTGGTCTCTCACGTTGTGACTTTTTCTATACAGATAAGGGAGAAGTTTTCCTAAACGAGCTCAACACTATGCCAGGATTCACCCAATGGTCTATGTATCCCTTGCTTTGGGACAATATGGGTCTTCCTTACCCAGAACTAATTGAGCGTTTGGTGGATCTTGCTAAGGAAAGTTTTGACAAGCGTGAAGCGCACCTATTGTAAAGACAGACATAAGGGCGGGGAAGGACTCCTTGCCCCTTTTTAAAGGAGTAAACATGAAACTTACGATTCACGAAGTTGCGCGTGTTGTTGATGCAAAAAATGATGTGACAAGCTATGCGGATAATCCGTTAGTCAAGGCAGAGTTTGATAGTCGCTTGATTGGAGCTGGGGATCTATTTGTGCCACTCAAGGGGGCGCGTGATGGTCATGACTTTATTGAGACGGCTTTTGAAAACGGTGCTGCTGTAACCCTGTCAGAGAAGGCAGTAGCAGGTCATCCTTACATTTTTAGTAGAGGATGTTTTGACAGCCTTTCAAGCTCTTGAGGCCTATTACCTTCAAAAGACTGGTGTCGATGTCTTTGCTGTTACAGGTTCAAATGGGAAGACAACGACCAAGGATATGTTGGCCCATTTGCTTTCTACAAACTACAAAACCTACAAAACGCAAGGGAACTATAATAACGAGATTGGGCTTCCCTACACGGTTCTCCATATGTCAGATGACACTGAAAAGTTAGTCTTGGAAATGGGACAGGATCACCTAGGAGACATCCATCTCTTATCTGAACTAGCTCATCCAAAGACAGCTATTGTGACTCTGGTCGGAGAAGCTCATTTGGCCTTCTTTAAAGACCGTTCTGAAATTGCCAAAGGGGAAATTGCAAATCGCTGATGGGATGGAGCAGGGTGCCTTGCTTTTAGCGCCAGCTGATCCTATTGTAGAGGATTATCTACCTGCTGAGCAAAAAGTGGTTCGTTTTGGTCCAGGTGCAGAACTCGAAATTACAGAATTGATTGAGCGTAAGGATAGTTTAACCTTCAAGGCTAATTTCTTGGAGCAGGCTCTCGACTTGCCAGTAACAGGTAAGTACAATGCGACCAATGCCATGATTGCCTCTTATGTTGCTTTGCAAGAAGGAGTAACTGAGGAGCAGATTGGTCAAGCCTTCCAAAATCTAGAATTGACCCGCAATCGTACCGAGTGGAAAAAAGCTGCCAATGGAGCAGATATCTTGTCAGATGTCTACAATGCTAACCCAACAGCTATGAAGTTGATTTTAGAAACTTTCTCTGCCATTCCAGCCAATGAAGGTGGCAAGAAACTCGCAGTTCTGGCAGATATGAAAGAGCTAGGGGATCAATCCGTTCAACTCCATAATCAAATGATTTTGAGCCTGTCACCTGATGTACTTGATACCGTTATTTTCTACGGTGAAGACATTGCTGACTTGGCTCAGTTAGCTAGTCAAATGTTCCCCATCGGTCATGTTTACTACTTCAAGAAAACAGCTGAGGAAGACCAGTTTGAAGCCATGGTTAAGCAGGTCAAGGAAAGTCTTGGCGCACATGACCAGATTTTGCTTAAAGGTTCGAACTCTATGAATCTAGCCCAAGCTAGTAGAAAGTTTAGAAAATGAGTGCAACTGATTTCGCTAAAGCTATTCAGAGAATGTTGGCCATTACTGATACTGGACTGACCTATACCAAGGATCCTTTTGACCGTGAACGTTATGAGGATTTACGGCAGATTTTATCAAGTATCTTGCAGGATCAAACAGAGCTCAATCAAGAGGAATTGACTGCAATTTTAAAACCAACAGGTAGCTATGCAACTCCCTTGATGGATGTGCGGGCATGGATTGTTCAAAATCAGAAGATTTGCCTGGTTAGAGGACAAGGAGAGGATACTTGGGCCTTACCTGGTGGCTTTGGCGAGGTAGGATATTCTCCCAAGGAAAATATCCGAAAAGAAGTTCAGGAAGAAACAGGATTTTCGGCAGAAGTAGGTTCTTTATTGGCGGTTTTTGATACCAACCGCTTTCAACTTCAGAACAAACAGTATGCCAAGTTCGTTTTTTTGACTGTCAGTTATTGGATGGACAATTTCAAGAAAAATCAAGAAATTGCAGAACTTGAATTTTTTTGATATCAAGAATCTCCCACCCCTATCTGAAAAACGAATAACCAAAGAACAAATGGAAATTCTATGGCAGGTCTATCAGGGTGAGCGGGGAACAATATGTCGATTAGAAGCTTTTGCTTTATATTAAGATCGACAGTTTCTTTTTACACAAAATTATAAGAAATAAATGTAAGCTAGGCTCTATAGAGATGAGTAGGAGGCCTGCTTATATGAAAATGAGGAAAGTTATATGAATGTTTGGGATGCTTTATTTAGCACGCAGCCGACGGAGCCACCCCAATTTGATCTTCTTTGGTATGGAAGTCTATTTAGTTTATTGGCATTGACTGTATTTCTTGCCTATCGTTATGGTGATAAAAAAGTTTGCCAGCGATTTTTCCAGATTTTACAGGCGACCCAGTTAATCCTTCTCTACGGTTGGTATTTGGTCAATCAGATGCCTTTAACAGAAAGCCTACCCTTTTATCATTGCCGTTTAGCAATGTTTGTAGTGCTTTTGATTCCTGGTGTCTCTAGAGTCAAACAGTACTTTGCTGTTCTCGGAACCTTTGGGACTTTGGCGGCCTTTGTTTATCCAGTGCCAGATCCCTATCCCTTCCCACATATTGCCATTTTGTCCTTTATTTTCGGACACTTAGCCCTCTTTGGAAATTCCTTGATTTATCTCTTGAAGGACTACGATGCTAATTTATTGGATTTCAAACGAATCCTAGTCATCACATCTTCGCTTAATGCGCTGATCTTTGTGGTTAATCTAATGACGGGTGGAGATTATGGCTTTTTGACAAAACCACCATTGGTTGGAGACCACGGTCCTTTGATCAATTATATAGTGGTTACGCTGTTCTTGACTTGCGCTATTTACTTAGTTTCTAAGGCGTTTCAGACCATGCTTGAGGAGAAGGGTGAAAGAAGACTACGAATCTGGCAAAAATGAAAAAATATTTTCCCAACCGCTTGACTTTTATCTGAGAATTTTGATACAATAGTAGGCGGTATTGTTTACCCCATTTGTAAGGCCCCGGAACCTTTCAAATAACTTGCGGACCGGAACATCCGCCCTGTAAACAAAAACGACATTCATATAGGAGAAATCATGAACAAAACTACATTCATGGCTAAACCAGGCCAAGTAGAACGCAAATGGTACGTTGTTGACGCAACTGATGTACCTCTTGGACGCCTTTCAGCAGTTGTTGCTAGCGTACTTCGCGGAAAAAACAAACCAACATTCACACCACACACTGATACAGGTGACTTCGTAATCGTTATCAATGCTGAAAAAGTTAAATTGACTGGTAAAAAAGCAACTGATAAGATCTACTACACTCACTCAAACCACCCAGGTGGATTGAAATCAATCTCTGCTGGTGAACTTCGTTCTAAAAAAATGCAGTACGTTTGATCGAGAAATCAGTTAAAGGTATGCTTCCACACAATACTCTTGGTCGCGCTCAAGGTATGAAATTGAAAGTATTCGTTGGAGCTGAGCACACTCACGCTGCACAACAACCAGAAGTTCTTGATATTTCAGGACTTATCTAAGGAAAGGAACAATAAAGTATGTCACAAGCACAATATGCAGGTACTGGACGTCGTAAAAACGCTGTTGCACGCGTTCGCCTTGTTCCAGGAACTGGTAAAATCACTGTTAACAAAAAAAGATGTTGAAGAGTACATCCCACACGCTGACCTTCGTCTTGTAATCAACCAACCATTCGCAGTTACTTCAACTGCAGGTTCATACGACGTTTTTCGTTAACGTTGTAGGTGGTGGTTACGCTGGTCAAGCAGGAGCTATCCGTCACGGTATCGCTCGTGCCCTTCTTCAAGTAGACCCAGACTTCGCGATTCATTGAAACGCGCAGGACTTCTTACACGTGACTCACGTAAAGTTGAGCGTAAGAAACCAGGCTTGAAAAAAAGCTCGTAAAAGCATCACAATTTAGTAAACGTTAAAACTTATTTAAACTTATTGAAAGCATTTCGTATCAAAAATACGGGATGCTTTTTCTGTTCACCCCAAATTTTTTGTAACTAGGTGATACTTGAAATTAATACAAATTTGGTTGTTTTTTTGATAAATCTAAGCAACACTACATGATGAAGTGAAAGGGATGAATCTTTGATAGTATTCACTTATTGTGAAATATGATATATTTATTAATTAGATGGATGAATACTTCTAGAGTTAAATATAGTATAATAGGGACATACTTTTTTTGGTTTATTTTTTTGTTTGTAGTCGGATTATGAAAGAATATCCAATATTATGCGATAAGATAGAATGTTACAAAAAGAAAAGGGGATGCAATCCGATGAAGAAAGACAGATTAATTGTATTGACAGATGCTGTTCTAGCAATTATTATGACCATCTTGGTTTTAGAGTTAGAAAAACCAACAACACCAAGTCTTGAAGCTTTTTTGGGATTTTACGGCAAAATTTCTTTTGCTTGTTTTCTTTCCTTTTTCTGGTTGGGATCGTTATGGATGGCACTAAACACATTATGGGAAAAGGTTGAGAAAATTTCCTCAGAAATTATTTGGTGGAATTTGTTTCTACTCTTGGAGCTGAGGAGTTCTCTTTGGAGAATTTCATGCCATCCAAGATACCAGTCTGAATGATGTGGTGGACCGGATCTATATAAATGTCAAGGATTTACCGTTTCAGTCCTTGGGAGCTTTAGCTAATATCCTGTCTGATATTAAGAAGGGACTGATTCAAGACAGTCATATCTGGTCTTTCTTCCAGTCATTTTTTTCAAACAATATCAGTTGATAATCAGCTTAAATCAGATCTATCAGTTTGTCTATCTTTCTCTGATGGAGATCATGTCCCTATCTTCACTTTTGATTATTGGAAAAAAACGGCTCGGTCAGGAGCTAGTATGAATAAGGAGAACAAATGAAACGTTTAAAAATGTTATGGCATATTATGCAGGTTACGGGTTTTTACTCGGTTTGCTCTGAGTTTTGTGACCTTTGTTTTTTTGGGTCAGGAGGCGTGCTTTTCCTAGTTGAACCTGCTATCACAAATTACGGAGACGGTCTTTGGTATGCTTTTTGTGACTTCGACGACTGTCGGCTACGAGGGATCTCCTAGCTGTGACCTTGATTGGAAGGATTACCAGTGTCTTCTTGACGATTTATGGGCTCATATTTTTGGCTGTTTATCAGCTGTTATTTTTTTAATTATTATACCAATTTAAATAAGGAAAGAGGAGAGGACAAATGACTGCCAATTATTCAACACGGGAATACCGTGAGAAATTATACGATGACCTTCATGTTCGATTGAGAGATACAGCGATTTTGATGTGTGCAATTTTTATTGCCTCTATCGGACTAAATATGAATTCAACAGCTGTCATTATAGGAGCCATGTTGATTTCACCTCTCATGACACCGATTGTTGGACTGGGATTCGGTTTAGCTATTTTTTTGATACGCGTTTAATCAAGCAATCTCTAGAGGTTTTATTGACTCAAGTGTTGGTCAGTTTGCTTGTCTCGACTCTGTATTTCTGGATTTCTCCCTTGTCTTATGCAAGTAGCGAGTTGATTGCACGAACCTCTCCAACCATTTGGGATGTCCTCATTGCTATTGCTGGTGGGATTGCTGGTGTGATCGGTTCAAGGAAAAAAGAAGCAAACAATATCGTGCCAGGAGTAGCCATTGCTACAGCTCTGATGCCGCCTATCTGTACTGCTGGCTATGGTTTAGCTAATGGGAATGTACGATTTTTATTGGGGGCTCTCTATCTTTTCTTGATCAACTGTGTCTTTATCATGCTAGCCAACATTGTTGGAACAAGAATTTTGATGAGAAAATCTCCTTTAACTTCATTTAAAGAGCTGAGCATTAAAATGAGAATTGGCTTGATATCTTTGATTGTATTGTTGATTCTTCCAGCTAGCTATTCGGCAGTTACTCTGACAATAGAACAAGCGCGCAAAGAAGGGATCAAACAGTTTGTAGGAAAAGAGTTCGCCAATTATACGGTTATTAATCAAGTCTACAAGTCAAGTAACAATGAATTGGTCTTGACGGTTGTTGGAGATCCGATTTCAGAAGAAGAATTAGAAACACTCCACCAAAAACAAGCCTCTTACGGTATTCAATCTGTTCAATTGAAAGTGAATCAAGTTCAGAACTCGCCAACATTAGATAGTGAAGCGACCAAGGAATTTTTATGAAAAACATTGACAAGTATATTGATCAAAAACTCTCTGAAAAAAAGATTCACAAAACGATCTCGTAAAAAGAAAATGAAGCAGACAAGGATTGAGGACAATGAACTGAATCGGTTTTTACGCCGTGTTTTTTTCTTGTATCTTCCTCTTTCTTACTTATAGCAGGTTGTTTTTTGCTTGAATAAGAAATAAATTAGAAGTTCTATCATCTAAGAAAAAAATGATGAACAAAAAAATCATTTAACTAATGGTGTGAACGTTTAGTGTTTATCAGCTCCATTCTCTGTAATTTTGGGGGTAAAATCCACACCATTCGGATAAAATTAGTTGAATTTGATTGGAAAAAAGCTTTTATAAAAGCGGAGAAAAGTCTTGATATTACGCTGTTTTTAGTCCAACTGAAATTCATACTTTCCAAAACCAGGCTTGAAAAAAAGGCCCGTAAAGCTTCACAATTTAGTAAACGTTAATTCGTTACTGGACAGCAGAATACAAACGAAAACACTTTGCATCTTGCAAGGTGTTTTTTGTATGAGAACTGGCGGTGCGCAATTAGGATAGCTCTAGCGACTTTAGTCGCATAGAGATATGCTATGCACAGTTGCCTCAAGAAAACAATGCTTCTTGGTCCACCCTGTTAGACAAGCTTCAAAACCAAGGAATCCAACAGATTTCTCTTGTAGTTACAGATGGCTTTAAGGGGCTTGAGCAGATTATCAGTCAGGCTCACCCATTAGCTAAACAACAATGTTGCTTAATTCATATTAGTCGAAATCTAGCTAGTAAAGTGAAACGAGCAGATAGAGCGGTTATTCTGGGGCAATTTATAATGATTTATCGTGCTGAAAATTTAGAAATGGCAGGACAAGTTTTAGAGGACTTTCTCGCCGAATGGAAACCAAAAGTATAGGAAAGTCATGGAAAGTCTGGAGAAGACGGATAATCTTTTAACTTTTTATCAGTTTCCCTACCAGATTTGGCACAGCATGTATTCGACAAAACCTCATTGAGTCTCTTAACAAAGAAATCAAACATCAAACGAAAAAGAAGGTTCTTTTTCCTAATGAGGAGGCTCTGGAACGTTACTTAGTTACGTTGTTTGAAGATTATAATTTCAAGCAAAGTCAACGAATCCATAAAGGGTTTGGTCAATGTTCTGATACACTTGAAAGCTTATTTAATTAACACTCCGTAACTCTACTTAAGTGTTTACACATAATTATTGACAGTATCAAAAAATAAAGTATATTGTTTTCATCATAATATAATTAAATATCAGTATAGAGAATTTTATCTATATATCAGATATCAGCAATTGCTTTTGCTGTCATTTTTCGCTACAATAGTTACAAGGAGGAAATAAACATGTTAAAAGAAGTATTAAACGTCGCAAAAAGTTGCGAAAAAAATCATCTCTTCTTAGGAGGGTAGCATTTGGGACGCTTGGCTTGAAAGTCTTAGCAAGTAAAGAAGCTAAGAAAGGCTATTCTAAGGCCTTGGCTAAAGCTTACAAATTGAAAGATGGACTGGATGCATCTGTTTCTGTTGTAAAACAACACGGTGATGATGTTTTACAAGACGCTAAATATTTATACGAACAGGAAAAAGAAAGAAGAACAATTAGATAGCCTGACAGGTGAATAATATGTCTTTTTAAAAGTGCTACACAGAGGATATCAACATATCCGATTATCGTCCTCGTTTTTCACTGACCTTGGATATTCAAGATTATCTTCGTTCCTTGGCTAAAAGATGAAAAAAGGGATCGACTCTATTCAGTTTTATATGGATCAGCAGAGACTTTACTCTACGTATGAAAGAAGGCTTTCTGTATTAGAAAATGCAGAGGCCTTTTTTTAAAAAAATTGACAAGGGAAAGTTTCGGACTTGATGACTCTTCCCATTCGTAGAGAAGAGAGTGCTTATTCAATTGTATCGGGTGCAGCTGATTAAGCGTTTGCTGTTTCGAAGTTTTGTACCCTACCCTATTCGTTATATTTGGACTTGTTATCAGGCTTTGGGTTATGTCAAAGAAGCCTATCAAACTTTAGCGCGCAAGGAACTAACCATGGAGGTCTTGGACTGTTCGGCCATTTTTGTTGTCCTTGTTTATGAACCAATCCAAGACAGCTAGCAACATCATGTTTATGCTTGATTTGGGTAATCATCTGGATCAGTGGTCTTTAAAAAAACAGCAACAGATTTGGAACAAAAGCCTTCTTGCTAAAAGAAAGTGATGTTTTTCTTAGTGCGGGGAGACATGGTCATCAGCATCAAGAGTTCTGATGTTCAAGTAGGTGATGTATTAGTTGTCTCCCAAGGTAATGAAATCTTGTTTGACGGCCAAGTGGTTTCAGGATTAGGCATGGTCAATGAGAGTTCCTTGACTGGAGAGAGCTTCCCTGTTGAAAAGAAAGAGGGAGATTCTGTATGTGCGAATACTGTTTTTGGAAACAGGAGAGTTAAGAATTCGTGTGACTGATAATCAGATAAACAGTCGTATTTTTGCAACTCATCAATCTGATGAAAAAAATCTGAAGAGAGTAAGAAGACAAAACAACGTCATTTTTATTAGGATGGCAGACAAGGTTGTAAAAATATAACTTCTTAGGTGCTGGTTTGACTTATCTGTTAACAGGTTCGTTTTTCAAAAGCCATTTCCTTTTTTATTGGTGGATTTTTTTCATGTGCTCTAAAAAAATATCCACACCTGTAGCCTACCTTACGGCCATAAAGGAAGGTCTAAATCGAGAAATGGTTATTAAAGATGGTGATGTATTAGAAAAAAATATCTGGAAGTGGATACTTTCTTGTTTGATAAAACGGGTACCATCACGACGAGTTATCCTTTGGTTGAAAAAGGTTCTTCCTTTCGGAGATTATACTGAGAAAGATATTTTTAAGAATAAGTGCATGTTTGGAGGAACATATCTATCATCCTATTGCCAATGCAATTGTTAAACAAGCTGAAATTGAAGGCATTGAACACGAAGAAATGCATGGCAAGCTTCAGTATGTTGCAAGCAAAAGGGATTAAATCGCAAATTGATGGTCAATCGGTTGTCATTGGAAATTATGTACTAATGCAAGACGAACAGGTAAGAATTAGTTCTGAGCGACTGGCCTTGATTGAGCAATATAAGACTCATTACAATTTATTGTTTTTTTGGCTTATAAGAAAGAATTAATTGGGATGTTTTGTATCCACACTCCCTTGAGAAGCGAGGCGAAAGTTGCATTGAAAAAGCTAAAGCGCCAAGGGAAAAAACTGATTCTGGCAACTGGTGATACGTTGGCTAGAACAGAAGAGTTGGTTAAAGATCTGCCATTTGACAACGTTTATACTGATTTAAAACCAGATGGTAAGTTTCAGTTGGTTCAGGAATTACAGAAAGCTGGCCGAACTATTTTTGATGGTTGGAGACGGGTTAAACGACTCTGTCGCCTTTGACGCTTGCAGATATTGGGGTTGTGATGAATGAAAAGTGCTGATATTTCTAAGCAGATGAGTGATATTTTATTATTAGATAATCGTTTAGATTTCTTCGAGGAATTGAATTCTTTATCTGAATCGTTGCAGAAATTAATTCAAAGAAATATTCAAGAAACAGTTGTAATAAATGGAAGTTTAATTGGATTTGGGTTGTTAAATTGGTTAAGCCCATCTAATCTTTCGATATTGCACAATCTGACTACTTTAAGAATCGTCCTTCGTAGTCTTTCTATTAAAAGTAGGTAAGAGACCGAGAAGCTGAGGTTATAAAAACTAAAAGGAGTTGTCTCATTTGAGAATAACGGCTCTTTGTCAACTGTAGTGGGTTGGTGGAAAATTATACCCTGGAGAGGACCAAATTGGTTCTCTCCTTTTAAATATTGAAAAAACCATTGGCAGTGGACATACTTTAAGACTATATATTTCTGAAACTAGTTTCACAATACAAATATTGACATGCAATTATTAATTGGTGGATTTTAAGTTGACATCTACAAAGGTTAATGTTAGAATACATTCAAAAATATATTTGAATGAGGTGTTTTATGATTCAAAATATTGTTACTTCAATAATCCTGTATTCTGGGACAGCCGTAGACTTACTTATTATCCTAATGTTATTTTTTGCCAAAAGAAAAAGCAGAAAGGACATCATTAACATCTATTTAGGACAATTTCTAGGCTCTGTTAGTCTAATATTCCTAAGTTTGCTTTTTGCATTTGTCTTAAATTATATTCCTAGTAAAGAGATTTTAGGTTTACTCGGTTTGATTCCAATTTTCCTAGGCCTCAAAGTTTTGCTTTTAGGAGATTCTGATGGAGAAGCTATTGCAAAAGATGGTTTGCGAAAAGACAATAAAAACCTGATTTTTCTAGTCGCTATGATTACTTTTGCAAGTTGTGGCGCTGACAATATTGGTGTCTTTGTCCCATATTTTACCACCTTAAATTTAGCGAATTTGATAGTTACTTTACTTACTTTTCTAGTCATGATTTATCTCTTGGTTTTTTCTGCCCAAAAATTAGCACAAGTCCCTTCTGTTGGAGAAACTTTGGAAAAATATAGCAGATGGTTTATTGCCGTTGTCTATTTAGGATTGGGGATGTATATCCTGATTGAAAACAACAGCTTTGACATGCTATGGGCTGTGTTAGGCTAGGAGAAAAAATTATGAAAAAAGATAGTATCTGTCAAGTGGATGTTATTAATCAACAAAATGTTACAACCGCAACGAACTACCTTGGAAAGGAAAAAGTCCAAAAATCACTTCGCATTTTATCAAAATTTACCGATAATAAACAGATAAATATCATCTTTTATCTCCTTGCTGTTGAAGAACTCTGTGTCTGTGATATAGCCTGTTTACTAAATCTCAGTATGGCATCTGCCTCCCACCATCTTCGTAAACTAGCCAATCAAAACATCTTGGACACTAGAAGAGAGGGGAAAATTATATATTATTTTATAAAGGATGAGGAAATCAGAGATTTTTTTAATCAACTAGGATAACAACTATTTTTACTACTTTTCCATGATTATAGGGAGATTATATATGAAATTTTTTTGATGAAAATTACTCACAAGAAATACCTACTCGTATCAAATGTTTAAGAAAAAAAGTATAATTTAAAAGCAAAAGCGACCTAGGTAATGCAGGTCAAGTTAGCCAAGTTGAAAAGGAAGAAATTTGAAAGAATTTGTATCTTTTATTTTTTGTTTCATTTATGCCCTATGCTACTGGAATAGTTAGTAGTCATTTCATGAATCATACGGCACAGCTCTTTTATGGACTGATCGTTATTGTTTCAACGGTAGCAAACTGGTTTTTTTACATAAAGTAATTGATAAACCCAATATAGATCAGAAAGAATTACTTGAAGCTACCGCACAATATAGGAAGTTATTGATACCTGACCTAATAATTAAAGGAGTGGGATTGATTCTGTCCTTAATTCTCTATCCTCCGATTATGATGTATAGTGTTTTAATTGCAGATTTTTACATCATAACTTTAAAAACACTATCCGAAAAAAAGAGTGAATAACTAAAAAAACGGTGACCAAAGTTAGGTGTATTATTTTAATGCTTAGAGACCTAAACTATTCCCTATTTTAAAAAAATATTGATTCAGATTTTATGAAATTAAAAAAAGTAGATATTGTTCAGAAAAATCCTTGATATTACGCTGTTTTTTTAGTCCAACTGAAATCCATACTTTTCCAAACCAGGCTTGAAAAAGGCCCGTAAAGCGTCACAATTTAGTAAACGTTAAAAACTTATTTACATTTATTAAAAGCATTTCGTATCAAAAAAATACGAGATGCTTTTTTCTAGCTTAATTTTACAAATTGGATTTTGAAGGACACCATGGACCTATTTTTCAAGTTGATAACGACTACAAATTTGTTCAGGAGACCATGAAGATTGTAATCGCTCTTTAATTTCCTACTTCAATTCACAGGAGTCTAACTCGATTTTTCTTCCCTTCTGCTTCGCCAATTGTTCATTGTGTGTTTGTGCCGCTTGTGCAGAGTAAGTGTCATTACCACACTTAATTCTCTTGAGAAGGTTGATTTGTGAACGCCTAATTTTCTAGCTATTTGGCAGGGTTTGAGACCCTAATTCTAGGTAAGTCTCTATCTTAATTCGCTCAATTATGGTAATATGATGGTAGCTTATAGATTTCTCCCGTGTTCTGTTTAGTGTGGTTACTTACAGTTTACACGAGATTGGGCTCTATGAGTTTTTTGTTGCACTATATTTTACCATTTATCAAATATAAAAAAAAGTAAGCTCAGAAAATCTCTGATCTTATTCTCATATCTCTCCAAACAACTTCCGTAAAATTTTCGGTGTGATACGTTGTCCTGGCCCTACGTAAGTATAGGCGTGCAGGTACATGGCAGGATTGAAGTTGAGTTCGATACAGGTGCAATTTGGTAGCTCCTTACTAGCAGGCTTGGTGTAGTCTGGGATAATCAAATCGACTCCACAGGCCCAAGCCCCCATAGCAGTCGCCATATCGGCGACTAGTTGTTTGTAACTCTCGCCCATCTGGTCAGTCATGTCAATGGAGTCGCCTCCAGTTGAGATATTAGAATTACCACGCAGAAAGGTTTGGCTACCTTTAGGCAAGACTGTATCAGGTGTGTAACCCTGCTGTTCCAACATGAGTAATTCAATATCACCCAGATTGATGATTTCAAGAGGTGAGCGATGGTCGCGACCACGCAGAGGGTCTTGGTTTTTCTTTTCGACTAATTCTCGGATGCTTGAGCTTCCGTCGCCTACGACATTGGCCGCAACGCGGAGCACGACAGCCTCGCATTTTCCATCCAAGATAAAGAAACGGTACTCGGTCCCTGCCACAAACTCCTCGACTAGCACATGGCTATCTTCCGAAAAGGCGATGTCTAGGGCTTTTTCATAGCCAGAAAGGCTTGTTGACTCTTGGAAGATGGAAATGCCCAGACCGAAGTTGGTGGATTTGGGTTTGACAACAATAGCAGAGTTGGCTATTTGTCCGTAGTACCGTAAGGCATCGTCCTTGTTAGCAAATTCTGCTCCCGCAGGTACTGGAAAACCAGCCTTGTCCAAAATCTTTTTGGTCACAACCTTATTAGCCATGGCCAGTGGAATTACGTAGTTATCTTTGGATGTCATGTTGCCATTTTTAATGTACTCCACATGGTCACCATGCCAGAGTTTGAGAAATTGGTCTTCCTCATCTAAAATTTCTACGTTCAAGCCCAGCTGAATGGCGTCAAAGAGAATCATTTGGGTGGAGAGTTCCATGTTTTCATAGCCTTTGAGGGCATAAGGTGCTGTCCAAGCATAGTCATGAAAGGCTTGTCCTTGTTGTTGGCCAAATTTTTCAAGGGACCCTTCTTCAACCTGCTCTGCTATTTTTCCAGAAAGGGTCAAACGTGGATCAAGAAGAGAGGCCTCCACCTTAGTGATAAGCTGGCTATAATAGTCATCCAGTCCAAAGTGAGCGACGATGTCCTTCATGGCTGTCACGATAGGTTTAGGGTCAGCCTCTTTAGGAAGTGGTGTGTGGGGATGGCTGAGAGCGATTTGGTTGTTGAGAGTAGCAGCTACTGCCAATTCTTCGTCGACTTGCTCCATGTCGTCTAGCCACAAGAGTGCGAGTGCAAAGAGGTGGGTGGTGTCTAGTGTTTCTTGGCTGATTGCCAGTGGCTCAAAGGGGTTGAGGTCAAAGTTGCGGAACTCTAGATAGGAGATGCCCTTAGTCAAAAAGTCCCGGCTAGTCTTAGCACCGCGTAAACGGATGGCAGAGTAAAAATTCTTTTTCAGAGGACAGTTGCCCAGATCCAACAGCGTTTTTCGATGTCGGTCACGTATTGCTCCAGTGAAGAGAAGGAAATGTGAACATCAGGGGGCATTGACATAGCCGTAGTTGGAGTTACGAATCGACCGCACGCAACCAATTTCATCTGTCAAAAAAACCCTTTTTTTCTGCTAGCGGGCTTGCTCCGTAAAAGGTAGGTCAAGAGCCAGCGATAACACAAGAAGTTCTGAGCTAACTTGAGATAGAGGGCATTCTTGAAGGTCAGTAAATCGTCATAATCACTGACTTCAAAGAGTCGCTGGGTCAGATCTTTGCCGAGTTCAAAATTATAGTGAATTCCAGATATGGACTGGAGCAATTTGCCGTAGCGTTCTGCCAAACCAACTCGGTATTGATACTCGTAGTCACTTTCCAACTGGGCAATCTGAATCTCTTCTTCTACAATCACAGGTGGCATGGATAAAGGCCAAAGATATTCTGACTTATCCATTGAGCGAATAGCCACATCGGTGATGGCCCCGAGGAAGCGACGAGCTTCCGTGGTCGACTGTGCTACCGGTGTAATGAGCTCTAGTTGAGGTTCGCTATAATCTGTCTGGATATAGGGATGGAAACTGCGAGAACCCAATTTTTCAGGGTGTGGCGTTTGAGCGACACGGCCTTCAGTATTGATTCGTAGAGATTCGCGCTCCAGACCAAAGGTAGCTCGTAAGATGGGAGTATTTGGGGATAATTTTTGAAATACGTTTGATAGGTTCATGATTGGGCCTCGAAATAATTAGTTTCTCTATTATTTTATCAGTTTGTTAAATAAACTCAACTTTCTGCTACGGAGATGGAGAAGGAAATGCTCGGACGAATTGACTATTTACTTGCATTAAATATAAGCAAAAGCATTAGTAGAAGTATTGAAACTACACCTAATAGTTTTTTCCCCACACTCAATCTCTCATTTCTGTCTTTTTTTCGTAGACAGTTATAAAGTCGATCAGAATAAACCTTGTAAGTGTATAAGTTAATTCTTACAGACCTAAACTATTCCCCTATTTAAAAAAATAATGATTCATATTTTTATGAAATTAATTAGTAGATATAGTTCTGAAAAAGCCGTTATATTACGCTGTTTTTTTAGTCCAACTGAAATCCATACTTTCCAAACCAGGTCTTACGATTTGTAAGTAAAAGAACAATAAAAAAAGAGGAGCTTCACAATAAAGCTCCTCTTCTTTTACATATCCGAATCATTATTCTTATTTCAAAAAAAAGGTAGTGATTCGGTTGATTTATATTGCAATGTAGTGAAATTTAGAATTTCAAGAATCGCTTAAAATCAAGGGTTCTCACATCTATTGACGTGTAGTGAATCCCTATTTCACCTCTGTAATTATCAAGTATTACAATCTATATTTCTTTTAATATTTTACCAAATAATTCTTCTAGCTTCCCTAAGTCTCCATAGACAGTTCCGTCCATATAAAGGTTGTAAACTTCATCATCTTGTTCCACTCGTATTTGTGCAGAATACCCTTTTAATAGTGCTAAGGAACGAATAACTTCTCGTTGAGTTCGTCCATTTCCTTCTCGAAAGGGATGGAAATAATTAAGATTATCAAGAATTTTTTTGCTAAATGTTTAATGATTTCATCTTTTGAGTTGGCAGTTTGATGATAGGAATGAATGAGATGATTTATATAAGTTTCTGCAAAGATTAAACGACTGTATCGACATAAAAAGGATTACCACTTTTTAGAGATATTCACCTTGCGATATTGTCCTGACCAGGCATAAACGTCTTGAAACAAATAGTTATGAATGGCTAAAATATTACTCATGGAATAGACTTCAATGGCTTTCAAGCGCAAGTCTGCAAGTCTTTTAGTAACGAATAAGTGTTCATTTCGGTAGGCTTCTTCAATATTTGTAACATTTTGTTTGTTGATTAAGACTGTGGAATTTGGATAGGTATATTGGTGATTAGGGTCAATGTACTTATAGCTTTCGTATTGATTTTTTTAACCAATATTCAATTCCTTTCGTCTATTGACAACATAAGTTTTTTTAAATCAATCACATCTTGAACAGTAGGTTCATAATTTTCAATCATTGATGATCCAATAGCATACCAGACAGTATCGAAATCTGAAAAATTATCAAAAGGAATCCCTAAAATTGTTAATTCTTCTTTATTTACATCAAGAGTCATGTCACATCTCCTTATATAATGTTACCTTTATTATACCATAAAATCGGTATTTTTTTACCTAAAGGGATAGAGACTATAAGATATATTATGTTTAATGTAGATTTATGATAAAAATAGTTTTACTATAAAAAAAGAAATAACAGAGGTATAGCATGGAGCCATATATTACAGAAGCTTTAGTAAGAGCAGGGATTGAGTTGGGAACTCTAACATTTAAGGGAACAACAACACTAGTGAATAGTAAAATTCAATCATTAAAGGAAGAACATAACGCCGATAAATTACGAAATACTTATGATGAAATTGTAAATGAGTTACTTTCGGAACGAGAACAGGCAATCAGAATTGCTCAGGCATATAAAGAAGAATATGAAAAAGTACATATTGATGATAAAGATATTGAGTATTTGCACAACACTTTAGAACGGGTTATTTCTCTTCTATCTTCATTTACTAATGTTGAAGATGGGAAAGAAGATTCAATGAAACAATTGGTTGCTCTGCTTAATAAGGATACTTTAAAGACTATGCAACTATTAGGATTTAATTACAAGGAGGCAATAGGAGAACCTTTAACGGAGGTTTGCTCAAATGCTATAAGAAATACATTAGGAAGTCTATCATCTAAGAAAAACGTACGTAACAAAAAATAATTGAACCAATGGTGTGAACTTTTTGGTAAAATCTAGCTTAATTTGTGTATTTTTAGGGTAAAATTCACACCATTCAACTGAAATTGATGAATGTAACGATAACAAATAAAATGTTTGATAAGGTAAAGAGATTTAATAAGCGGAGGAAAATAAATTGAAAAATTTTTTTTAAGGAGAGTTTTATCGAATCTCTGTATTAACAGACAAGTTAGTAAGGTTAGAATACTCTCAAACTGGAAGTTTTGAGGATAGAACTACACAACTTATCTATAATAGAGATTTTGGTCAAGTTTCGTCAGATTATATCGAGACATCAAACGTACTAGATATTATGACGGACTATTTTCATCTGCACTTTAATAAAGGAGAATTTAACGCCGAAAATTTATTTATAGAATTAAAAGGAAATTTTGCCGTATATGGTAGTCGCTGGTATTTTGGTGAATCTATTGAAACGTTAAAAGGAACAGCTCGGACTCTGGATGAGGCAGATGGAGCAATCTCGTTAGAAGATGGAATTATTAGCCGAAATGGTATTGCCTTACTGGATGATTCTCAAGGATTTATTTGGGATGAACAGTCTGGTTATATTGAGAGAGAAAATCAAATTGACCTGTATTTCTTTGCCTATGGGCATGATTATAGAGGAGCAATCAGAGACTTTTACCATTTGACTGGTTCAACACCCTTGTTGCCAAGATATGCTTTAGGCAATTGGTGGAGTAGATATTGGCCTTATACGTCGGATGAATACTTGGATTTAATAGACAGATTTGAAACAGAGAAAATTCCATTATCTATCGGTGTTTTAGATATGGATTGGCATATAACTGAAATTCCAGCCCGTTTTGGAAGTGGGTGGACAGGATATAGTTGGAATAGAAACTTAATACCAAATCCAGAACAGTTATTGCAACAACTTCATGATAGAAAGTTAAAACTCTCTTTAAATGTCCATCCTGCTGATGGTATACGGGCTTATGAAGAAGCTTATCCTCGGGTCGCAAAACGATTAGGGTTAAATGTAGAATTAGAGGAACCTGCTATTTTTGATTTTTTTAATCCATCTTTTAGAGAATCCTACTTTAAAGATGTTCATTATGAGCTAGAAAAGCAGGGAGTAGATTTTTGGTGGATTGACTGGCAACAAGGGACTCAAGGTATGTTGGATCCACTGTGGCTTTTTTAAACCATTATCACTATCAGGATAGTTGTAAAAATGCAGAAGGTGGTTTGATTTTATCAAGATATGCAGGTCCTGGCAGTCATCGCTACCCTGTTGGTTTTTTTCAGGAGATACTATTATTAGTTGGAATTCGTTAAGATTTCAACCTTATTTTACAGCGACAGCATCTAATATTGGTTATAGTTGGTGGAGTCATGATATTGGTGGGCACATGCTTGGAGATTATGACGAAGAATTACAAACTAGATGGCTACAGTTTGGTGTTTTTAGTCCGATTACTCGATTACATAGTTCTAGAAGTCCCTTTAATAGTAAAGAACCTTGGTTTTTTTCAGAAACAACATCTAAGATTATGAAGAAATACCTTTGTTTGAGACATCAGATGCTTCCATATCTATATACCATGAATGTAAAGACACATGAGGAAGGTGCCCCATTAATCAGCCCAATGTATTATTTCTACCCAGAGAATGATGAGAGCTATAATGTTCCTAATCAATACTTTTTTGGAACAGAACTGATGGTGGCTCCCATTGTAGAAAAGATGGATTTGGTATTCCAATCTGCAAAAGTAGATGTATGGTTCCCTGAAGGTGAATGGTATGACTTCTTTTCAGAGAAAAAATATACAGGTGGTGTAAAGTTGAGTGTTTATAGAGATATTTCGACGATACCTGTGTTCGCAAAAAGTGGTGCAATCATTCCCTTGGTTGGTTCTGAGATAGATATGGGTGTTGATTTACCTGAAGTTGTAGATTGGTATGTATTCCCGGGCAAACAACATTCTTTTGAAATGATTGAAGATCAAAATGGTCAAAGATACAAAACAAGATTATCAATCGATTGGGAAATGGGAATGGTAGAGTTAGTATTACAAGGAGATTCTAGTATCGTTCCAAGTAATAGAAGGCATAGAATTCATTTTAAAGGAACGAATGTGTCTATAATTGAATTGCCAAATAAGAATGATACAGCTAAATTCGAATGGAAAGATAATAAAATTCCATCTCTAAATGATGAAGTTTTTAGACTACTAAAGACGGCTTTCTACCATATGAATTAAAAAGATAGATTGTTAAATCAATTCATTAATACGAAAAAAATTCTCATGAGTTAATGAATATCTTGCATCGTCAGGACGAGGAATTGAGAGGGCGTTTGTTAGAAATGATATTTACTAGTGAAAACTAATTGAGACATTTCATAAACAATTTCGATTCTTTAATGTGTAATAGTTTTACATCTCTATGCTTATTGGCTTGTATTTCACTAGCTACAAGCTTGGTATAGGGATTTTTTTGTTTATTGAAGAGGATAAGTACGTTTCAAAGTTTGAAAAACTACTTTTAAACCAAACAAGAGTAAATTTATATATACAATGATCATTACTTTATTTTTCTATCAATATGAAGAAAGATAGTAGAGGAACTTAGCAGTATGTATATCATTAGAATTATTGTGAGAGTTTTTTTGTAGTTTGAAAGTATTGAAAATCGTAAAGATATCATTACGAGAATACAAGAAGATGTTGTTTTATTTCCATTTAAAATTACTTCCTTCCTTAACAATAAGGAAAAAGAATGCGTTTTCATCTTTTGGTTTGAGGTTTATAATAAGAGTATCAAAGTCAGGAGGAAAAAAAGATGACTACTTTTTAAAGATGGATTTTTATGGGTGGTGCTGTTGTTGCTCATCAACTTGAAGGCGGATGTCCTTGAAAAAGAAAAAAACCAGGAATCTTTGATGACCCATCTAAGACATTCATTGATTTGTACATGAAGTAAAGTCTCTATATTGCAGAGGGTGTTAAGCGACTATATAATAGCGAAGGCTTGAAAGATGTATTTCCGAATTCTGAAGAACGATTAAAAACATATCCTAGAAAAATCAAGTTTATGGATTTGCGCCTTCAGAGATTATCTATAACATCTCGACTAATTTTATTTTTTTAGAAATCTCTCTCAAGATATCAGTAGAAAGAACTTTGTTCTAGAAGATACTATTCCTCGTCGCTAAAGAAGGTAGGATTCAGGAATTAGTAGATAATCATTTCGGATAGAATGGTTAAAATATAATAAAAGTTTCCATTCCTATAAACAATATAGGAGAACAATAACAATTTAAATGGTGTGAACTTTTAGGTAAAATCTAGCTCAATTCGTGTATTTTTTTAGGGTAAAATTCACACCATTCAAATGAAAGTTATTCAAATTAGATAAAAATCGTTCTTTCTGAAAACGTGGGAAAACATTGATTTTAAGTCCATCTTGAAACGAATTCAAATAGAAATGTTTCCAACCAGGTCTTAAGAAAGCTCGTAAAGCATCACAATTTAGTAAACGTTAATTCGAAAGAATTACGATACTTTACAAAGAGCACCTTTCAGGGGTGCTCTTTTTTGTTAAAAAGTAAGACTTATCACAAAAATTTTTTTCTTGAGTTATTTTTTTATCGACAACTTTTTCTCAAATATATGAAATTCATTTGAAATAGAAAAGGGCCTATATTTACAATACTTTTCAAAAAGCATCTATTAGTTTGACAGTAATCAAAGGAGTGTTATAATAGAAAAAAAGATAGAAATGAGAGATTGAGTGTGGGGAAAAAAACTATTAGGTGTAGTTTCAATACTTCTACTAATGCTTTTTGCTTATATTTAATGCAAGTAAAAAAACAACAATAATACCTATGATAATGAATTTTTTTAACTTCGTTAGCAAAAGGGTTAGATAAACGTTGGGAGTTTGTTGCCAAAAGGGATTATGATAAAGAATCACTAAAAAAACTATAGAATCTGTGTGGATTATGAACTAAATGAACTTAAGAAATATAAAAAAATCGAGAGTTCGAAAATCCTGAGTTAAAGAAACTAGCTGACACCTATATTGATGTCCTTAAGAATGAAAAAGGAAACGGCAATAAATCGAAAATACTTGGATAGAATCTTTAGAAACGAGTGGAACAAACTCCAATATAAACGTTATGAATTACTTTTTAGATATTAATTCAATAAGTGAAATCCCTGTTCAAGATAAAAAAATAGTTTAAATAATATATTGAGGTCCGGTGAAGCTGTTAAAGAATTTAATAGAGTTTACGGAATATTAGTAGATACGTTTGATGCAAAAAAACTTTGTAGTTGAAGAGGTTGAAGATGGATCAGAAAAAGAGAAGCGCTACGTGGGGAATTTTTGAAAATACTACAGGTCATCGCATCAATTACATAGATATAAATATTTCTTTTTATGATGAAAATGATAAAATTTATTCTGGTTTTAAGTTTGAAACAAGATATTTATGGGAAAATGGAACTAAACAAAGCTTCGAATTCTCGATTCCAGATTCAGACAAGAGGTTCAAATATTTTAAGGTTAATTTGGGTGAAAACAGTTTTAGGTATGAGTAGGCTTCTTGTTTTATTAGCATAAAAATAATATATTTTCAATAGGTCTTAAGAAAGCTCGTAAAGCATCACAATTTAGTAAACGTTAATTCGAAAGAATTACGATACTTACAAAGAGCACCTTTCGGGGTGTTCTTTTTTATACTTCCTTACTAAATTGGTGCAATTGACACAGTTGTTGCGACTTTAGTCGCTTACAAATGTGGCTGCAATTTGACGAAGTCAAGTTGCCTCAAAACGTTAATCAATACGATACTATCAACATTTACAGACGTTCAAGAATTTTCTTTTGGATGTCTTTTTGTTTCAAAAATACAAAATTCACCCAAATAATATATTTAAGTCCAATATTTTGTTACTTGTATGAGTGTAGTATGATATAATTAAATGAGAATAATATAAAGGAGTTATAAATGAAAAATAGGAAAAAGGCATAAATTGGCTTTTTGATTCTGTTATGTTCCTTAATCCCTATAGTGCTGATAAGTTCTCTTCTTCTTTTTTTAATCATAAGAAGCAAGATGCAGAAGTAGTGAATACTCCTACAACGGAACAGCGTTCTACTACTAGTACGACAACGACTAGTTCACCAAGTACTAGTTCAACGACTTCCCAAGATAGTATTACTACTACCACGGAGGAGGAAAGACCTTCGACACAAGAAGAGAAAACGAATGCTAAATCACAAAAAATAGATGAGCAAGCCATTCTAAATGGAGATTTCTCTACTCTAGTTGGAACATGGAGAAATGGACTTGGACAAGAGTTTGCATTCGATAAAAATGGATTAGTAAACAGTGGAAACATTGAGAAAGTGAGCATGGGTAACCATGGAACTATTGAATTCAGTGTTAGATCTGGTTTTACAGGGTATGGAATGAGTGTTTACCCTGCTGGACTTATTATAGATGGGTTAGATTCTGACTTAAGTAAAAACAGGCTTACTGCTGGTCAAGTCGCTCCAACTAGCTCAGAACAAGTTTTTTTATAAAGTAGACTAATAATCAACCATCTCAGAATTAATGAGATGGTTTTCTTCTTATTTGTAAGTCATTATCATTTTTATGAAGATGAAGCAAGTGGGTTTAAAAATAGCTTCCATAGGTGTTTCCAGCTTGTTTAGCAAGATGTTGGAATTTATGAGGACCTTGATGGATATTATTTTTTTCTTCATAGTATGTTGTGTTATAATGTAGATGCGATATGAATAAATTAAGATAGCTCTGTAAATTCTGTAAAATATCACTTTGTGTGAACATGACTACATTTGAATTTATAGAATGATAGGAGGTGGTTTACAATGATAAGTTTAGAGTTGATGTCTGAAGAAAATAGCATAGATGTTTATTCTTTTTGAAAAAGAAAATAGAGAGTATTTTTGAGCGAAGTTTACCTCCCTAGACCAGCTCACTATTTTTGATTCAGAAAGTTTTTAAAGAAATTACAAGGGAATTGTTAAAGGGAACAAGAGAATCATGATGTCTACATGCATCTTATTAGAGATACACAAGGTGTTATGGTTGGAAGAATCAATTTAAGTGTTTTTAGGGAAGGATAGAAAAACAGCAGAACTTGGATATAGGATTGGAGAAAATGTTACTAATTTAGGATATGCCAGCGAAGCGGTTAAACTCGTTTTAGAAAAGGCCTTTACTACTTATGGTTTACATAAGATTATTGCGGGGACGGCAACGTACAATCTGGCTTCTCAGAGAGTGCTTTTAAAAAATGGTTTTACCTTTAGTAAAATCATAGAAAATGACTTTCAAATGAATAACGAGTGGATTAATACGGCAGTATTTGAGATAAGGAATCTATAGCATCATCATTACCAGCCGTTTGCCAAACCTCAACATTTCTAGTAGACATTCGTCTACTTTTTTTATATAATAAAACTAAACCAAAATGGTTGAATTTTGGAAACAAAGTCAACCTACGATGAAAACATCACGCTAGGAGGTAAAACATGTACCAACCAGAAAAACTCAAAGCTCGGAGAAAAGAGTTAAAAGCTAACACAGAAAGAAATTGCAGAGCGACTTGGCATTAGTTTTCAGGCTTATTCAGCTTGGGAACGCGGAGTCAAGGAGCCTTCTAAAGAGAAGGTTGCTCAACTAGAAGATCTTTTTAAAAAGTACCAAAAAGGCTATTTCACCCAAATCGAAATTGTCCGTCTCTATAATAGCCTCTCGAACCAAGGGAAAGAAAAAGGTGGTAGTCTATGCCCGTAATTTGGCTCAAGAAGAACAAGCCAAGAAGGTGACTGCTATTTCAGAAAAACTCTACGAGTATCACGTCTATGAACGCATGTCGGCTGGTATCGGAGCTTCGGTTTATGATGATCGAAACTTTGATACGGTTTACTTCAATGAAGAATTGGCTCACGATTTTGCTTCATGGGTGTCTGGGGATTCTATGGAACCTAAATATCAAAATGGTTCCGTGGCTCTGATTCGAGAGACAGGATTTGATTATGATGGTGCTGTCTATGCAGTGGTTTGCAATAACCAGACCTATATCAAACGGGTCTACCGTGAAGAAGATGGTCTGCGTCTGGTCTCTATCAATCCTAAATACAAGGATATTCACATTTCTTACGAAGAAGATCCGCGAATTGTGGGCATTATCGTGGGTAATTTTGTACCGATGGAGGGATAGTCTATGGGCTACTTTGATTATTCCAGAGAGCCCAAAAGTGATATTGCCTTTGTTGATATGAAGTCCTTTTATGCCAGTGTTGAGTGTGTGGAAAGAGGACTCCATCCCCTCAAAACCTCCCTTTGTGTCATGAGTCGAGCGGATAATTCTGTTGGGCTTATTCTTGCCTCCTCACCTATGTTCAAAAAGGTCTTTTGGGAAAGCAAATGTCGGTCGTGCCCTATGACCCTGCCCTTTGATATCCAGACGCGTAAATTTTTCCTACTACAATGCCAAAAAAACAAGGCTTGCGGGCAGATCCAGCCTATGTGAAATTTATCGAGGATTGGGCTCGAGTGACAGTCATTGTCCCTCCTCGGATGGATAAGTATATCGCGGTCAATATGGAAATTCAGCGCATTTTTCCAGAATTATGCCAGTCCAGATGATATCTATCCCTACTCTATTGACGAAGGTTTTATCGATTTGACTAGTTCGCTCAATTATTTTGTCCCAGACCAGCAGATTTCTCGCAAAAGATAAGTTGGATATGCTTTCGGCTCGTATTCAGAGGGATATCTGGCAGCAGACAGGGATTTACTCGACGGTCGGCATGTCGAATGCCAATCCTCTGCTTGCTAAGTTGGCCTTGGATAATGAAGCCAAGCACACCGACCATGCGAGCCAATTGGTCCTATCAAGATGTGGAAGATAAGGTCTGGTCTATTCCTAAAATGACTGACTTTTGGGGGATTGGGCATCGGATGGAGAAGCGCTTGAATGGTTTAGGGATTCATTCGATTAAGGAGTTAGCCAATAGCAATCCTGATGTCCTGAAGAAGGAACTTGGTCAAGCTGGACTTCGCTTGTGGTTTCATGCTAATGGGATAGATGAGAGTAATGTTCATAACCCCTATAAGCCAAAATCTCATGGCTTGGGCAATTCGCAAATTTTACCGAGAGACTATGTCAAACGGCGAGATATTGAAATTATCCTTCGAGAGATGGCTGAGCAGGTGGCTATCAGGCTTCGAAGAGCTAGTAAAAAAAGGCGACAGTGGTATCTATTCATCTTGGTTTTTTTCTAAGCAGGAACAAAAACGCTCCATCCATACTCAGATGAAGGTTGAACCAACCAATAACACCAGTATTTTGGTTGGTCATGTCCTGGAATTATTTCACAGCAAATATACTTCTGGGGCCGTTAGGAGTGTTGCCGTTAGTTATTCAGGATTTGTGGATGAATCCTTTGCGTTGATTTCCCTTTTTGATGATGTTGATAAAGTAGAAAAAGAAGAAAGGCTCCAGACAGCCATTGATTCCATTCGAGAACAATTCGGCTTTTACTTCCCTTTTTGAAGGCGACTGCCTTAGAGGATGCGTCGAGAAGTATTGCCAGAAGTAAGCTCATCGGAGGACATTCTGCTGGAGGATTAGATGGACTCAAATGATTGATCGTTCTTATTTACCCTTCCAATCCGCAAGGGACTATCAGGATCCAGGGATGCAGAAGTGGATGGGCTTCTTTTTATCAGAGCATACGAGCTCGCTCAGTGAAGAAAAAAATCGTGTCGATTTCTCGACAGATTTGACTCCTGTTGAGAAGTTGTTCTTGCTCTCTCAACTCTATATAAATCGACTAAAAGGCTCTTTTGTGGTCAAGGAGAATAATCATAAAAGCACGATAATCGGTGAAGTAAGAGAATTATCTCCTCAAGAAGTCTCTGTTAAAACGGATGAGGGTTATAGACTGCTAAGGGGCCAAGACATTCTCGCAATCCAACTTTGTCAGGAGGAAGTTTATGACTAGAAAAGAGCTTTATGAAAATAAATTGCAGATGGACTATTTCTCAGATGACTACATTCGTTTTGAGGAAGATTTTCAAAAATACTCTGCCATGAATGTGCCCCTGACTTTTTTGATTGACGACATCCTACGAACCATGGCTATTAACCAAAAGGACTACTTTGTCTTGAATAAGGAAAATACCAAGGACGGCAGGGAGCATCGGTTTTATTTTAGGGTGAAGATGGAAAAAGATTGTCCACGTACTCGAACCTATGCTTATCTTGGGCTGAAACAAAACTGCCTGTAGATTGCATAGGAAATACCGAAACAATAGTAAACATGGTATAATGAAGAAAATTCATGAAATATTACCTGTGAACAGGAGAAAAAAACTTAGGGGGTAGCTTATGCTAGGAGCAGTTATTGGAGATATTATTGGTTCCCTGATTTGAGGCGGATAATCATAAGAGTAAAGAGTTTGATTTGTTCACTCGTGATTCTTGCCCGACGGACGATAGTGTTATGACTTTGGCGGTTGCTAAAGCCTTATTGGCTAGTAGGGAAGACTGGAGTCAACTCTCTAAAAATGCAGTGAAATACATGCAAGAGATAGGGAGACAATATCCAGATTGTGGATATGGCGGTCATTTTTCTACTGGATTTTTTTCAGATGATCCTCAACCCTATGGGAGTTATGGGAATGGATCTGCCATGAGAATTAGCGCTGTCGGTTTTATAGCAGATAGTATAGAGCAGGCAAAGGCTTTGTCCCAAGCAGTGACAGAAGTGAGTCATGACCATCCTGAGGGACTAAAAGGTGCAGAAGCAGTTGCAGTAGCGATCTTCTTGGCTAGAACTGGTTCTAGCCGTCATGAGATCAGAGACTACATCGATAAAAATTACTACCCGATGGACTTTACCCTAGACCAAATCCGTGAAGATTATAGCTTTGATGTAACTTGTCAAGGTTCAGTTCCTCAGGCCTTCCAAGCCTTTTTGAGTCACAAGATTTTGAAGATGCTATCAGAAATGCTATTTCCATCGGAGGAGATAGTGATACGATCGCTGCTATCTGTGGAGGTCTTGCAGAGGCCTATTATGGAATTCCTAATCCAATCAGAGATCAAGCTATGACCTATTTGGATGATCGTTTAGTAGAGATAGTGGAAACTTTTGAAAGTACTTATCCCTTCCAATCTAATAAATAATAGGCTGCGAGGAGTGAGAACAGATAAACTGTGATGTCTGGTGTTCGATAGGGTATAGACATAAGTTGATCAGCTATATTTCTAAACCATTCAAGAGCTATTTTTTGAATGGTTTTTTGTTTGCGGTTCAAAAGTAATTGAGCTATACCAATTTTTATTCTTGACAAGCGAAAGAAACAAGTATATACTGTTTTCACTGATTCTATAAACAGAAAATCAGACTATACCAATTTCGATAAGGAGAAAGCACAGCTTGTCTGTGTCGTATATACTATGTGTGGAATTGTTGGTGTTGTTGGAAACTCAAATGCAACTGATATTTTGATTCAAGGACTTGAAAAACTCGAATACCGTGGTTATGATTCGGCTGGAATTTTTGTTCTAGGTGGTGCTGAAAGCCATCTGGTCAAGGCTGTTGGTCGTATTGCAGAATTGTCTGCCAAGACAGCAGGCGTTGAGGGGACAACTGGTATTGGACATACTCGTTGGGCCACTCACGGAAAACCAACAGAGGACAATGCTCACCCACACCGCTCTGAGACAGGACGTTTTGTCTTGGTGCACAATGGGGTGATTGAAAACTATCTTGAAATCAAGGAAGAATACCTTGCAGGTCACCACTTCAAGGGACAAACAGATACAGAAATCGCCGTTCACTTGATTGGAAAATTTGTTGAAGAAGACGGATTGTCAGTACTTGAAGCCTTCAAAAAAGCCCTTCACATCATCCGTGGTTCTTATGCCTTTGCTTTGATCGACTCTGAAAATCCAGATGTCATCTATGTGGCCAAAAACAAATCACCACTTTTGATTGGTCTTGGCGATGGCTACAACATGGTTTGCTCAGACGCCATGGCCATGATTCGTGAAACTAACCAATACATGGAAATCCATGACCAAGAGTTGGTAATTGTCAAGGCTGATAGCGTCGAAGTGCAAGACTATGATGGCAATAGTTGTGAGCGTGCTAGCTACACTGCTGAACTTGATTTGTCTGATATCGGTAAGGGGGAACTTATCCTTACTACATGCTCAAGGAAATCGATGAGCAACCAACGGTGATGCGTAAGCTGATCCAAGCCTACACAGATGAGGCTGGTCAAGTTGTCGTAGATCCAGCTATTATAAAGGCTGTTCAAGACGCGGACCGCATCTACATTCTTGCAGCTGGAACTTCTTACCATGCAGGATTTGCTTCTAAAAAGATGCTAGAAGAATTGACAGATACACCAGTTGAACTTGGCATCTCCTCTGAGTGGGGGTATGGGATGCCACTTCTCAGCAAGAAACCACTCTTCATCTTTATCAGCCAATCTGGTGAAACAGCTGATAGCCGTCAGGTTTTGGTTAAGGCCAATGAAATGGGAATTCCAAGCTTGACAGTGACAAACGCGCCAGGATCAACCCTTTCACGTGAAGCCAACCATACTATGTTGCTTCACGCAGGCCCTGAAATTGCTGTAGCTTCAACCAAGGCTTATACAGCCCAAATCGCAGCCCTTGCCTTCCTTGCAAAAGCAGTTGGTGAAGCAAATGGTAACGAAAAAGCTCAAGCATTTGACTTGGTTCACGAGTTGTCTATCGTAGCACAGTCTATCGAATCAACACTTTCAAAGAAAGAATTGATTGATGCTAAGGTTCGTGACCTTCTTGAAACAACACGCAATGCCTTTTACATCGGACGTGGTCAAGATTATTATGTAGCCATGGAAGCCAGTCTCAAGCTCAAAGAGATTTCTTACATCCAATGTGAAGGTTTTGCGGCTGGGGAGCTCAAGCATGGAACGATTGCTTTGATTGAAGATGGGACACCTGTTTTGGCCCTCTTGTCAGACCCAGTCCTTGCCAACCACACTCGTGGAAATATCCAAGAAGTGGTAGCGCGTGGTGCTAAGGTCCTCACCATCGCAGAAGAAAATGTTGCCAAAAATACAGACGATATCGTTCTTACGACCGTACACCCTTACCTCTCACCAATCTCAATGGTCGTACCAACGCAATTAGTCGCTTACTTTGCAACCCTACACCGTGGACTCGATGTGGACAAACCACGTAACCTTGCTAAGTCTGTAACGGTAGAATAACAAAAAAGTCTAGTTTAACTAGACTTTTTTTATTATAAATCTTGCATGGAAATCTTATTGAGTTCGTTAACAACTTGCAGAATAGATAGTCGGCTAATGTTCATGATTCGCTTATTATCAATTTCTTTAATATCAAAATTAGTGATAATAGCGTCATAGTCACTTTGCCTAATTTCTTCGATATTTAGGGTTTCTTTATCCCAAGTTTCATACTGGATGTTATTTGCAGTATGGAATTCGTAGAGATATCAAGAATTCTGGATGAGCAAAAGTCATACTCACTGAGAACTAAGACTTTGACTTTCTTTTTATGTTCAAATAATTGATCTGTAAGCCCCTCTGCGTGGGTAAATAGGGTGTAGATTAGGTGAGAAAGAGCAGGTATCTTCTCCTTTTGTCCCATAATATTCTTATAGCGCATCATTTCAAAGACGGTTGCTTCATAAAAATTAGGGAAGAATTTTTTAATCTTTCCAAGTGTATAGTCTTTATTTTGTGAAATGATCGATTCGGAGTTGATTTCTCTTCGCTCAAGCAAGGCAGTGTTATGAAGATTCCAAATCAAGGTATCCGTATTTGAAAAATTGAACACCAAATCTTTCGAGTCAAGTTGTCCAGAATGTCTCGTAAAAGATGATAGGACAAATTAACTTTTTCGTCAGATTGACGAGCGACTAGAAAGTCTTCGACTGTGAAGAAGAGGCTAGGTTCAGCAAATGGACTGAAGATTTGATAGAGATTTTCCGGATTGATATCAATGTTAAGTCCTTGGGCCAATTCTTGTAACTGATGCTGAAAATCGGGTAGTTGGTCGAAAATAGGATTTAACCAGGAAATGTTTTGTTCTGATAACTGAACGAAATATCCTCTCTTCATTCGGTGCAAATCGACTGTAGCCTGTGTTCTGATTTGGTAAAGATTTTGATATTTTGCAGGGAATTTCGCCAAATTGATGAAGAAAGAGACAAAATTATTTATATTTTCTTCCTTAACCTCCTCAAAGGGCCAGTCCAGAAAATTATAAGCTTCGTGGAAAAATTGGGAGAAGAAAAATCGAATATCTTTTTCATTTCCAATGATAGATATTGGGGTTACCTTGAGCTTAAAGCGGTAAGTTCCATCAAGTGTCTTATTGATATCTGCAATTTTCTTTCGCAAAGAAGGGAGGGAAATATCCAGAGACTGGGCAAGATGCTCATAGGTAAAGGGGCTGTCCAAAAGGAAAAATTCTTTTAAAATTTGAAAATATTCAGACGTCTGTAAAAAATATTGGTAAATTCGCTCAATGCCATTATTTTTCGTATTCACCATCATTATCCCCGCAGTTGAGTGTCGAATATCAAAATCAGGAAAGATTTCACGTAATTCTTTGATATCACTTTTAATGATGCGAGCATTGTGTCCAATGGTTTTAGATAAATCATCTAGGTAAATCCAGTCAGGATTTTCAAACAAATATTCTAAAATCTTTAATTGCCTTTGCTCTTTTTGACTGAGTAATTCTCTCATTTTTAATAAACTCCCGAAGTAATGTTAGAATAATTAGAAAAGAAGATAGTCGGAAATCGTCAGAATCATAAAATAAAGTCACCCCTTAAGAGAGATTCGAAATCTATCGAAGAGGGGTGATACTTGATAAGAAGTTCTTACTAGTTTTCAATCTACTTACGATATAAACGGTCGTATTGGTAGTAGGGATCAAAGGTTACGTTAATTCCCAATTTACGGAGAACATTCTTATCTTCGTCCGTTAAGATGATCGTAGAATGAGCTTCGCTACCTTTGAGATTTCCGAGTTCTTTCATAGCACGGTCTGCATCAGGATTCTGCATAGCTGTAATTGCAAGAGCGATGAGAATCTCATTAGAATGAAGACGTGGATTGCGACTACCTAAGTGATTAATTTTTCAAACCTTGATTGGTTTCACCACTTCTGGTTCAATTAATTTTGTTTCGGCATCGATGTTAGCTGACTTTTTGATTGCATTGATCACAGCAGCAGCTGTTGGACCAAAGAGTTCCGAGTTCTTACCAGTGACAATTTCACCAGAAGGTAACTCAAGTGCTAGAGCAGGTCCATCTGTTTCTTCAGCTTTTTGTCGAGCAAAGCAACAGCTACCTTACGGTCAGCTGGGTGTGATGCCGAGATCATTCATGAGAAGTTCGATTTTTCTTGACAGCAGACTCAGCAACTTTTTTTCGGCTTTAAAGTCGAGAACTGTTTGGTAGTAGCATGGATAATCTTTGTTTCGATGCTTCAATTGCAGCATCGTTATCAGTGATTGCAAAACCAACCATATTTACACCCATGTCAGTTGGAGATGCATAAGGAGATTCACCCAAGATACGTTCGAGCATACGCTTAAGAACAGGGAAAATTTCGATATCACGATTGTAGTTGACTGTAGTTTCTCCATAAGTTTGGAGATGGAATGGGTCAATCATATTGACATCGTCAAGGTCTGCAGTAGCAGCTTCATAGGCTAAATTGACTGGGTGATGCAGTGGAAGGTTCCATACTGGGAAGGTTTCAAACTTAGCATAACCAGATTTGATGCCATTCAGTTGGTCGTGGTACATGTTAGACATACAAGTTGCCAACTTACCTGAACCAGGTCCAGGAGCAGTCACGACAATTAAATTGCGACTAGTTTTGATATAGTCATTTTTCCCCATACCTTCAGGAGAGATGATATGATCCATATCTGTCGGATATCCCTTGATTGGGTAGTGAGATACGAGTCAATTCCATTTTTTCTAATTGATTACGGAAGGCATCAGTCGCAGGTTGACCAGCATATTGGGTAATAACCACAGAGCCAACAAAGATACCAAGTTCGTTAAATTTATCAATCAAACGAAGCACTTCTTGGTCGTAAGAGATACCCAAGTCACCACGAGCTTTTGAGTGCTCGATATTGCTAGCGTTAATGGCAATGACAACCTCGACTTGTTCTTTCAACTCTTGCAAGAGTTTGATTTTGTTATCTGGCTCATATCCAGGAAGGACACGGGTCATGGTGGAAATCTTCCAACATCTTGCCCTCCCAAACCCAAGTATAGTTTGCCGTCAAATTGATGAATACGCTCCAAAAATATGGTCGCGTTGTAAGTTTTAGATATTTTTTTCAGAACTAAAAGCTTGTTTTTTTCATTTTTTACCTCTGTTTTCTATTATATATAAAAATAAAAGATAAGAAACTACAGAGTAATAAAAGTAAGAAAAAAGATAGAGCAAACGCTTGCACAAATGATAAAAAAAGTCTATGATGGAGTAAAGTTAAGTTAAAAGAGGTGAAAAGATGCAAGAAAAATGGTGGCATAATGCAGTTGTCTATCAAGTTTATCCAAAAAGTTTCAAGGATAGTAATGGAGATGGGTTTGGTGATTTGCCTGGAATAACTAGCAAGTTAGACTATTTAGCTAAGCTTGGGATCACAGCAATTTGGCTTTCGCCTGTCTATGATAGTCCTATGGATGATAATGGTTACGATATTTCAAATTATCAAGACATCGCTTCTATCTTTGGAACCATGGAAGACATGGACCAGCTGATCGCTGAAGCCAAAAAACGAGATATTCGAATCATCATGGACTTGGTTGTCAATCATACCTCAGACGAGCATGCCTGGTTTATCGAAGCGCGTGAAAATCCCCAAAGTCCCGAACGTGACTACTATATTTGGCGAGATAAACCCAATGATTTAACCTCTACTTTTAGTGGTTCTGCTTGGGAATACGATGAGAAGTCTGGTCAATATTATCTGCACTTTTTCAGTAAGAAACAACCAGACCTCAACTGGGAAAACGAAGAGCTCCGTCATAAAATCTATGAGATGATGAATTTCTGGATTGATAAAGGGATTGGTGGATTCCGTATGGACGTTATTGACATGATTGGCAAGATACCTGACCAGAAGGTTGTCAACAATGGTCCCATGCTCCATCCCTATCTCAAGGAAATGAATCAGGCTACTTTCGGTGACAAAGAGCTCTTGACAGTAGGGGAGACATGGGGAGCGACACCAGAAATCGCAAAACTCTATTCAGATCCAAAAGGACAAGAACTGTCTATGGTCTTCCAGTTTGAACATATCTGTCTTCAGTATCAGGAAGGGCAACCTAAGTGGCACTACCAAAAAGAGTTAAATGTAGGGAAATTAAAAGAGATTTTCAACAAGTGGCAGACAGAATTGGGGGTTGAAGATGGTTGGAATTCCCTCTTCTGGAACAACCATGACCTTCCACGCATTGTTTCCATTTGGGGGGATGAGGAGCAATATCGTGAGAAATCAGCTAAGGCTTTTGCGATCTTACTTCATTTGATGAGGGGGACGCCTTACATCTATCAAGGTGAAGAGATCGGTATGACCAATTTCCCATTTGAAAACTTGGAGCAAGTAGAAGATATTGAGTCTATCAACTATGCCAAAGAAGCGCTAGAACAAGGTGTACCGCTAGAGCAAATTATGGATAGCATTCGTGTGATTGGACGTGACAATGCTCGTACGCCAATGCAGTGGGATTCTACAGATTATGCTGGTTTTTCAAGTGCAAAACCTTGGCTATCAGTCAATCCAAACTATGCGAAGATTAATGTAGAAGAGGCTTTAGCAAATCCAGATTCCATCTTCTATACTTATCAAAAACTAGTTCAGATTCGCAAAGAAAACAGCTGGCTGGTTCAAGCTGACTTTGAATTATTAGAAACGGCTGAGAAAGTCTTTGCCTATATCCGTAAGGACGGGGAACGCCGTTTCCTAGTGGTAGCTAACCTCTCAAATCAAGAACAAGAATTTCACTTTAATGGGGTTCTCAAATCAGTCTTGGTTGCCAACACCGATGTTCCAGACAAACTCGAGCAATTAACACTAGCTCCTTGGGATGCCTTCTGCGTCGAATTAGCCAATTAAACCTAAAAAACTCAAGTATCCAAGATGCTTGAGTTTTTTTCTAAAATAAGTGTAGGAATTTCTTTTAAAAAAATATTATTTTTGAATTTTCTAAAAATTGCATGAAAAACCCTTGCTTTTTATAAAAAAATAGGGTATAATGGTGAAAAATAGTATTTTAAAGGAGAATACCGATGAAATCGAAAAAAAGTTGCTCGCAGTAGCAGGGATAACGATGAGTGCGACTCTTCTTTTAGCTACTTTGTGGAAAGACAGAGAAAAAGCAGATGCTCCTACAACATTTTCATACGTATATGCCATCGATCCATCAACATTGGACTATAGCGTTACTAGTAAAAAGTTCAACATCGGACGTCATCGCTAACTTGGTCGACGGACTCTTGAAAATGACAAATACGGAAACTTGATTCCATCTCTTGCTGAAGACTGGTCGGTTTCACAAGACGGTTTGACCTACACTTACAAACTACGTAAAGGTGTCAAATGGTATACTTCTGAAGGTGAGGAGTACGCTGAGGTCAAGGCTCAAGACTTTGTGACTGGTTTGAAGCATGTCGCTGATGGTAAGTCAGATGGTCTAACTCTTATCCAAGATTCTATCAAAGGTTTGGCAGAATACGTTAGCGGGTGAAAACGAATGACTTCTCAACAGTCGGTGTCAAAGCAGTTGATGACTATACGGTTGAGTATACCTTGAACAAAACCAGAAAGCTTTTTGGAATTCTAAGGTAACAACAGCGACTATGCTCCCAGTTAATGAAGAATTCCTAAACTCTCAAGGTAAAGATTATGGTGCAAACTACACCTTCAGGTATTCTCTACAACGGTCCATATATTTTGAAGAACTTCACTTCAAAATCAGTGATTGAGTACGAAAAGAATCCAAACTACTGGGACAAGGACAATGTTAAGATTGACCACGTCAAATTGACTTTCTACGACGGTTCTGACCAAGAATCATTGATCCGTAGCTTTGCATCAGGTTCCTATACAACAGCTCGCCTCTTCCCAACTAGTTCAAGTTTTGACTCAACTAAGAAAGAATACGGCGATAAGATTGTTTATAGTCCTCAAGAAGCGACAAGCTATTACTTTACTTTCAACGTAAATCGTCAGTCTTATAATAAAACAGCGAAGACAGATGAAGCACAAAAAACTTCAACTAAAGAAGCACTTCTCAATAAAAACTTCCGCCAGGCAATCAACTTTGCTCTTGACCGTCATTCTTATTCTGCTCAGATGAATGGTGAAGAAGGAGCGGACAAGATTATCCGTACCAGTCTTGTACCTTATGACTATGTTCAGGTCGGTGAAAAGACTTTCGGTGAATTGGCTCAAGAACAATTGGTAACATACGGAGACCAGTGGAAAGATGTAGCTTTGACAGATGGTAAAGACACTCTTTACAATCCAACAAAAGCAAAAGCTGCCTTTGAAAAAGCAAAATTAGAATTGCAAGCTAAAGGTGTAACCTTCCCAATCCATTTGGATATTCCAGTTGAACAGACAGATGTCATTGCTGTTCAACAAACCAATTCCCTCAAACAATCTGTCGAAGCGATGCTTGAACTGAAAAATGTTGTCATCGATGTCCTTCAAATGACAGATAATGAGAAAATGAGTATTACATCTCAAGCTAAGGTTCCTTCTCAAAAAGACTATGACTTGAATGGAACTGGTTGGGGACCAGACTATCAAGATCCAGCTACCTATCTAAATATCTTGGATGCTAAGAAAGGTTCTGCCCTTAAACACTTGGGTATCACAAAAGGTAAAGATCCGAAGTCATGGCTCAAGTTGGACTTGATGAGTACAAGAAACTCTTGGATGATGCAAAGATCAGAAACAACCGACCTTAACAAACGCTATGAAAAAAATATGCTAAAGCACAGGCTTGGGTATCTGATAGTTCACTTCTATTCCTGTAGCATCTTCAGGAGGTTCTCCCACAGTTAGTCGTACAGTACCATTTTCGAAAAGCCTACTCTCAAGTTGGGATCAAGGGAGATCCGTTTGTATTTAAAGGTTTAGAGTTGCAAAAATGATATTGTAAACCACTAAAGAATACGAAGAAGCTCTAAGAAATGGCAAAAAGAGAAACTTGAAACAAACGCTAAATATCAAAAAGAGTTAGCCAACCACGTTAAATAATCTTAAACAACGATGAAAGAAATCCTGATTTTATGCGGGCTTTTTTCTTTCATATACTGACGAGAGGGCGAATAATTAAATAACTTTACTTTTTGAGGGCGAAATTTGATAGAATAGATACATGTCATAAAACCCTAACATATAAGGAGAGAATGAATCATGAAACTCAAAAACGACTGATTGGAGTGGGGTTGACGCTTGTCATGCATGGTCTTATTGACAGCGTGTGGGAAGTCAGCATCAGATGCTAAAAACCTACTCGTCAACATTTGGTGCCGATCCAACAACCTTCAACTACATTTTTGGATTATTCTGGTGACAATACTAATGTTATTACCAACTTGGTAGATGGTTTGCTTTGAAAATGACAATTATGGAAATTCATTCCCTGTTTTTGCAGAAGATTGGAGTGTTTCAAAGGATGGTTTGACTTACACTTATAAACTTCGTCAAGATGCTAAATGGTTCACGGCTGACGGGGAAGAATACGCCCCTAATTAAAGCACAAGATTTCGTCACAGGTATCAAGTATGCACTGATAACAAGAGTCAAGCGCTTGATTTGATTCAGAACTCAATCAAGGGATTAGATGATTATGTGACAGGCGCAAATACTGACTTTTCAAATGTTGGTGTGAAAAGCTGTAGATGATTACACTGTCCAATATACTTTTGACACGTCCAGAACCATTCTGGAACTCTAAAACAACCAATAGTATCCTCTTCCAGTCAATGAAGAATTCTTGACTTCTAAAGGTAAAGAATTTGGGGAATTAAAACCAGATAGCATTCTCTACAGTGGTCCTTATTTGTTAAAAAGAATTCACATCAAAAATCATCACTGAGTACATGAAGAACCCTCATTACTATGACCAAGAAAAAAAGTGACGATTGAAAGAGTTAAGTTGGCTTTATGTTGATGGTTCGGATCAAGATATGACGATTCGTAACTTTGAAAGTGGTGCTTACTCATCTGCAGGAGTCTATCCAAACAGTTCAAACTTTGCTAAGACAAAGGAAAAATACAAGGACAATATCGTCTATAGCTTACAGGATGCGACTTCTTGGTACTATAATTTTTAACGTTAATCGCCAAACATACAATCATACAGCTAAGACTAGCGATGAGCAAAAACAAGCTACCCAAGTCATGATTTTAAATAAAAATTTCCGTCAAGCAATCAACTTTTGCCATTGACCGTACAGCTTATTCGGCTCAGTCTAATGGAGAAGAAGCGACTAAAAATACTCTTCGTAACACACTTGTGCCACCAACTTTCGTGCAAGTAGGTGACAAGACTTTTGGTGAGACAGTCGCATCTAAGTTGGTAAACTATGGTACACAGTGGTCAAACTATGAATCTTGAAGACGCCCAGGACGGCTACTCAATAAAGAAAAAGCACAAGCTCAGTTTGCAGAGGCTAAAAAAGAATTAGAAGCACAAGGTGTGACCTTCCCAATTCATTTGGACTTGCCTGTAGACCAAGTTAACAAAACCTTGCTTCCAAAGATTCATTCGCTTAAACAATCTGTCGAATCAACTCTTGGGGCAGAAAATGTAGTGATTGATGTCGTTCAAATTTCAACAGAAGACTATGCCAACGCGACATTCCAAGCGCCAACCACAGCTGATCATGACTATGATTTAAACTTGGATGGTTGGTCTGCAGACTACCAAGATCCATCAACTTATCTCAATCCTTTTCAATGCTGAGGATGGATTCTTATCTCAAGATTTTAGGACTTGATCCAAGCAAGGATACTGATAAGATTACAAGTATCGGATTGGACCAATATACTCAAAAATTGAAAGCGGCAGATGCAGAAAATACAGACGTAGCCAAACGTTATGAAAAATTATGCAGACGCACAAGCTTGGCTGATTGATAGTTCGCTATTGCTCCCTGTAAATTCAAATGGTGGTGGGGCTTCAGTAACACGTGTGACACCATTTACACGAGCTACTCACTTGTCGGAATCAAAGGTACTGGAAGTAACTACAAGTACATGAGATTGCAAACTGAAGTAGTAACAACTGCTCAATTTGACGAAGCTAAAGCCAAATGGGAACAAGAACGTAAAAATTCTGTCGAAAAAGAGTCAAAAAGAATTGAAAGTCATGTTAAATAATAAAAAAATGGAGCTTTTTAAGAGCTCTATTTTTTATTATAGTTGTGTTTTGGGAACACAAAAAGGAGTAAAAACTATAGTAAATATAAAAACGAAAAACACTTACCAAAAAGCAAGTGCTTTCTTGATTGGTGTTGATGGCCTTGAGAGGCAATTTATGATATAATTAAATTAAAATGTTTTGTAGAGGTGTTCCATGAAAAGTAGACGCATTAAAAAAGGTAAATCTAGTAAGTTTCAGCAGAGTTTAAATGTAGGTTTGTTGCTAATCTATGTTGTTCTTGCTTCTTTTTTATTGTTTCTGATTTTTAGGTATCAGATTTTAGCGGTCAGTTATTTTAATGTTATTTTGGCAATAGTTTTAGCGCTTATCGCTTTATTGTCTCTGTTGTTAATAGTAAAACGGAAAGCCAAGATTTTCACTTTGATAGTACTATTGCTATCAGTCTTATTCAGCTCTGTAGCTTTGGTAGCTGTAAATCAATTTGTCAGTCTTGCAAATCAATTCAACGCAACGTCGAATTATTCAAGCTACTCTATGAGTGTGGCGGTACTAGCAGATAGTGAGATCGATAACGTTTCTCAACTTTCTAGCGTAACTGCTCCAACAGGAACAGATGCTGAGAATATTCAAAAATTGATAGATGACATTAAAACAACTCAAAGCAAGGAATTGACAGTTGAGGAAGCTTCTTCTTACCTAGCATCCTATAAGAGTTTGTTAAATGGAGAAACCAAAGCAATTGTCTTAAACAGCGTTTTTGAAAATCTGATTGAACAGGAATATCCTGACCATGCTAAAAAGATTAAGAAAATCTATACTAAGGATTTGACAAAGAAAGTGGAAGCTCCTAAGGTTGCTACAGGGAATTCTTTCAATGTTTATGTCAGCGGGATTGATACCTATGGTCCTATCAGTTCTGTTTCGCGCTCAGATGTCAATATTATCATGACAGTTAATCAGGATACCAAGAAGATTCTCTTGACGACAACTCCACGAGATGCCTACGTTCCTATCGCGGATGGCGGGAATAACCAAAACGATAAGTTGACGCATGCGGGTATCTATGGCGTAGATGCTTCTATCCATACCTTAGAAAATCTTTATGGTATCGACTTGAACTACTATGCTCGTCTCAATTTCACCTCTTTCTTGAAGTTGATTGACCTTCTTGGAGGCGTTGATGTCTATAATGACCAAGAGTTTACTGCACATACAAATGGCAAACACTACCCGGTTGGAAATATCCATCTTGATTCAGAACTGGCTTTAGGTTTTGTTCGTGAACGCTACCCTTGACGAACGGTGATGGGGATCGCGGTCGTAACCAACAAAAAGTCATTACATGATTATTCAGAAATTAACCTCGGCGGAAGCTCTGAAAAATTACGATAGCATCATTCAAAGTTTGCAGGATTCGATCCAGACCAATATGCCACCAGAAACAATGGTTAGTCTTGTAAATACTCAATTAGCAAGCGGTGGGAAATATACCGTTACCAATCAAGATTTGAAAGGTATTGGACGTATGGGGCTTCCGTCTTACGCTATGCCAGATAGCAATCTTTACATGTTAGAAATTGATCCAACGAGCTTGGAGACTGTTAAGGCGGCCATTAAAGATACCATGGAAGGAAAATAAGATGATTGACATTCATTCGCATATTGTTTTCGATGTTGACGATGGTCCTAAAAATCGAGCTGAGAGCAAGGCTCTCCTAGAGGAAGCTTACGCACAAGGTGTTCGAACCGTTGTCTCAACCTCTCATCGTCGAAAAGGGATGTTTGAAACACCTGAGGATAAAATTGCAGCTAATTTTAGCGAAGTCAAACAGTTGGCTCGAGAAGTTGCTCCAGACTTGAATGTAGTATACGGAGCTGAGATTTATTTTTCAAGTGATGTTATAGAAAAACTTGAGCAAAACATCATCCCAAAACTCAATGGTACTCGTTATGCCTTGATCGAGTTTAGCATGAATACACCCTACAGAGATATTCATAGCGCCTTGACAAAAGTTCTAATGTCGGGGATTACACCTGTGGTTGCTCATATTGAGCGTTATCACACCTTGGAAAATGATGAGAAAAAAGTAAGGGAGCTCATCAATATGGGCTGCTATATGCAGATTAATAGTTCGAGTGTATTAAAACCACGACTATTTGGTGACACCTACAAATTTATGAAAAAGCGTGCTAGGTATTTTTTGGACAAGGGCTTAGTACATGTAGTGGCTAGCGATATGCATAACCTGGATAATCGTCCACCTTATATGAGAGAAGCTTATGAACTCATTGCTAAAAAATATGGACCAGGAAAAGCTCGTGAGCTTTTTATAACAAATCCATCAAAAATTATAAATGATCAACTTATTTAGGAGAAATGATGAAAGAACAAGAAAAATTTGAAATTGATGTATTTCAATTAGTAAAAGTGCTTTGGAAACGAAAATTCCTCATCGCCTTAGTTGCGCTAGTAGCAGGTCTAGCAGCTTTTGCTTATAGCTCGTTTGTAATAAAGCCGCAGTACGCTAGTACCACACGCATCTATGTTGTCAATCGTAACCAAGCAGATAAACCAGGTTTGACTAACCAAGATTTGCAGGCAGGTTCATACTTGGTAAAAGACTACCGTGAAATCATCCTCTCACAGGATGTACTTGAAAAAGTGGTGGCTGATCAAAATTTAACCATTGATGCCAAAACTCTTGGGAAAAAAGTTTCAGTAACAGTTCCTGCAGATACTCGTATCGTATCCATTTCAGTTCGAGATGGCAAGCCTGAAGAAGCAAGTCGTATCGCCAACGCTCTACGAGAAGTAGTACTCAGAAGATTATTTCAGTAACACGAGTGTCAGATGTGACAACACTTGAGGAAGCAAGACCAGCAACATCTCCATCTTCACCAAATATTCGTCGAAACACAATGATGGCTACTGTAGCAGGTGTAGGATTTGTTGTAATTATCGTACTTTTAGTCGAATTATTAGATGATCGAGTGAAACGTCCAGAAGATATCGAAGAAGTTATGCACCCTCACTTTTTGGGTGTTATTCCAAATCTTGAGAAATTAAAGTAAAGAGGAAATATGGCAAAGTTAGAATTATCACAACAACGATTAAACTCTGTAAAAAGCTGAAGAGTATTATAACGCTCTACGTACCAATATCCAGTTGAGTGGGGATGGTCTCAAAGTGATTGCACTTTCTTCGGTTCGACCTGGAGAAGGGAAGTCTACCACTTCAACCAATATTGCCTGGGCTTTCGCGCGTGCAGGTTATAAGACGCTTCTTATTGATGCCGATATTCGTAATTCAGTCATGTCAGGTGTCTTCAAGTCTCGAGAAAAGATTACAGGTTTAACAGACTACTTATCAGGGACTCAAAGATTTGTCGCACGGTTTGTGCGAAACAAATGTGGAAAACTTGTTTGTCATTCAATCAGGTGCTGTTTCACCAAACCAACTGCCCTTCTTCAAAGTGACAAATTTGAGCTAATGATTGAAACTTTTACGCAAATACTTTGACTATATCATTGTGGATACAGCCCTGTCGGTGTTGTCATTGATGCTATGCTATTATCGTACAAAAATGTGATGCCTCTATCCTGTAACTGAAGCTTCTGCAACAAAACGGAGAGAAGTTCAAAAAGCTAAAGACCAGTTAGAGCAAACAGGAACACCATTCTTAGGAGTTATTCTGAATAAATTTAATATCCAGCTTGAAAAATATGGTTCTTACGGATTATACGGGAACTACGGTTCCTATGGGAAAAAATAAGAAAAAGTAGATTTTGAAAAAGAAGATTATATGAAAAGTAGGTGAAGTTTAAGTGGAGATTAGTGAAGTCTTATACAAAAGTTTTTAAGCAACTTGCAGACTTTTTTATTGGATTGGTTGGAACTGTTGTATTAGTCTTTCCAGCTTCCGTGATTATTTTCATCATATATAAAGCAAAAGGATATAAGGGTAGTATTTTCTACTCAATACCGAGTAGGCTTTGAATGGAAAAATTCAAAATCATTAAGTTTCGTTCAATGGTTGAGAATGCTGAAGAAATTCTCTTGGCAATAGAGAGCTACATCAAAAATATATTGACAATAGCTACAAATTACCTCCTAACGAAGATCCGCGCTTAACGATTATTGGGAATTTTATTAGAAAAACGAGTATTGATGAATTTCCTCAGTTTATAAATGTTTTGCGAGGTGAAATGAGCTTTATAGGACCTAGACCAATCCTTGATAAGGAATTAGAAGAATATTCCCAAGAGGAACAGGAGCTTCTGCTTTCAGTCAAACCAGGGATAACAGGCATGTGGCAAGTTTCTGGGAGAAGTGAAGTCTCATTATCCTGAGCGTTGCGAGATGGAGTTGTACTATCCTAGAAATCAATCTTTCAAATTAGATGTAAAGATATTTTTGCTAACCATTAAGCAAGTTTTGTCAGGAAAAGGGGCTCATTAAATAACAGATATGTTTTGTTAGGATTTTATGATCTGTTGATGAGTTTAAAATGGAATTGATACGAAATCAAATACTGGTAGTCATGTTTTAGAATATTCTTGCGAAGTTATATAATCAGAGTAGTCTATTAGGAACATGGCAAAAGAGTCAACTAGTTTCTTAGGTGAACTCTATGAAACTAGGGTGCGAGTGTTTGATTTCTTTTTTAGAGCAAACAGTTCAATCTAAATGAAGGGGGTTAAAATGACAAAGAATTATAAAATTATCGTGGCAACACACTAGCAATTTACTATGCCTCGTTGATACTGATCTTTACCCTACCTATCCATGTTGGTAGTGAAGGAAAAGAAAAGTTAGGATACCAATGTGATAATGAAGGAGACAATATTTCAAGTTTGAACCCCTATTATTGCGAATTAACTGGACTTTATTGGGCCTGGAAAAATTTAGAATGTGACTATCTCGGTTTGGTACACTATCGTCGCTATTTCACGGCAAAACGTCACTCATATAGTGAAACGATTGATATGAATGATATTATCCTGTCCAAGGCAGAATTGCAAGATTTGTTAGCAGAAAATGATGTGATCGTTCCTAAAAAACGGAAATATTACATTGAAACACTATACTCACACTACGCACATACACATGATGCCATTCATTTAGACGTGACCCGCCAGATTGTTAGCGAGTTGAGACCGGATTATATCGAGGTTTTTGATCGGGTCATGAAACAGCGCAGTGGTTATATGTTCAATATGTTTATCATGTCCAAAGAAAATGTAGCTAGCTTTGTGAATGGTTGTTCTGATTATCGATGCTCTCTATAGAAGATTAGATATTAGAGATTATTCTGCTTTTGACGCTAGATTATTTGGTCGTGTCAGCGAACGCTTGTTCAATGTTTGGTTGGCAAAGCAAGATTTGCGGGTAAAAGAGATTCCGTTTATCTATATGGAGAAAATTGACTTGATTCAAAAAGGGAAATCCTTCCTACAAGCAAAATTCTTCGGTAAAAATATGGACAGAGTTTTTAGATAGGGATAAAAGAAAAAGGATGAAATTAGTAGTAAAAATAAAATCTTTGCGGAGCTAATGGCTCTTGTTGCCTTAGGAATATTTTTAACGGTTTCGATATTAAATGTGACTTTTTATGCTCGATATATACCTGGAACAGTTTATAAATTAGCGATAGCTTTCTCGATTTTTCTTTTGTTCGTTAAAGAGATGTTTAAAAGAAAGTACGATTATAGAGCGCTCATTGGATTGTTTGCAACAATTTTAATTTATTTTATCGTGGGGAAAATGACTGTTCTGGTCTAGAAGTTCCTGTAAGCATATTATTTATTTACGCTTACGAGATGTTCCCTTTAAGAAGGTGGCGCAAACGTCATTAGTCGTTAGTACGTGTTTATTGTTCTTTATTATTGTCAGTGCAAAAGTTGGAATAATAACGAATTATATAGAAGTTTCTGAGTCTCGAGTACGAAGTTATCTAGGATTTCGTTATGCCTTATTCCCATCAATGTTACTGATGGACATAGTCGCTATTGTGTTTTATTTAAAGCAAAAACAAAATCCAATATTGGAAATGGCTACTGTTATCCCTTTTCTGTGTATTGGGTATATGATCAAAACGGATTCTCGTTTAACATTTTTCAGTTCCTGTATATTGTTGGCATGCAGTTTGCTAACAAAATGGTTCCCTGAGCTATTATCTAAACTAGGATATGTTTTTAAAGCTTTTAAATTGACTTTTATTGTAAATGCAATCATTAGTTTTTGGGTCTCATTTACCTATCTCAATTCAGGTTATTCTTTTATTAATGACCTTCTTTTTAAAGTGAATCATATGTTAGGAGGCCGTCTATACTTAGCAAATAAATCTTTAAATCTGTATGGTTTTGGATTGCTAGGACGACCAGTTGAATGGTACGGTAACGGTCTGACTGTTGAAGGAGTTAGAAACTATCAGACCTATTATCTGTATGTAGACAATTTGTATGTCCAAGTTTTTACAAAGATTTGGCTTACTCATCCTGGGATTGATGCTCAGTCCTAACTTTGACTTTTGTCTAAAATAATTAAGAAACGCCATGGGTTCTTGCCTGATTTTTGATATTAATGAGTTTTCATTCCATGATTGATGATTTGAATTTCTATCTTCATAATAATATTTTTTGGATCTTGGTAGGCGCTTTAATCTACCCGGATTATCAGTTTTCTGATGAAAGCGATGAAGAGCTAGGGGAACATTCGTTTGAAAAAATCGTATAGTGAAATGGTAAGAAGTATTTAACAAGAACTTAAAAGAGCATAGACTGGGAAGACGGTTTTATTTCGATTTATATAGAGGAAAGTATGTCTGATATCAAAATCATCCAAGGTAAGATTTTATCTCATCTTGAAAGAGTTCATTAATATTTGCGAAGAAAAATAATCTAACCTACTATGCTCTAGGCGGAACCTTGTTAGAGCGGTACGTCATAAAGGTTTCATACCGTGGATGATGATATTGACATTGGTATGCTGAGAGAAGATTATGAAAAGTTTAAAAAAATTAGCTCCACATTCATTACCAAGAACTTATAAGTTTTTAAGTGAAGACACTATTGGCTATAAAAAGCTTTTCTGTCATTCGTGACGATTCAACGAAGATTATCATGAATTATAGTAAAGAAGATTTGCAGAAAGTTTATGGATAGATATTTTTCCATTAGATGGTATGCCATCTAATGATTTAAAGAAAAAAATCCATTCTTTTAGATACTTGTATACAAGGATGATGGTCCAGCTCTCGCAATTTAATAGTTTGGTGAATCAGAAAAAAGAGAACCGTCCACTGACTGAAAAAGTGATTATTGCATTTGCGAATGCTGTAAATATTGAGAAGATTATTTCTTTTAACTGGGCACAGAAAAAATATTTACAAGCGATTAAGAAATATTCATTTAGTGAGGCTTTTGCAGGAAACTATACTGGGGCTTATAAATTAAGAGAAATCGTACCTTCTGATTATTTTGGTGAGCCAGTTTTATTAGAGTTTCAAGGGATTGAATTGAGTTGTCCACGTAAGTACAAGGAATATTTGACAGCTATTTATGGAGAGAATTATATGCAGTTACCTCCAGAAGACAAGCGAATTCAACATCATTATAAAATCATATCTCTTGGTGAGGATAAAGGGGAAGAGTAGTATAGAGATGAAAAATTGCAATAGTCAGATATAATCTTAGTAATATTGAGGTGCGGAAAAAGTAGCAATAAATATGGCAAACGAATTATCTCGTTATTATGACGTTAGGCTTTATGTCAATTTTATTAAATGAAGATGGCTTTATAAACTATGATATTGATCCCAATGTTCAATTAGTGAATTTTTTTACAGAGGAAATATTCGTATTAGAACTGCTATTTTAAAATTGACTAAAAAGCTTAGAGATTATATAAAGAGAGAGAAGATAGAGATTGTATTTTTCAATTGTCTTTAACAAATATAATGATAAGATTAGCTACCATTGGTCTTAATGTGAAAATTGTTTTTTGCGATCATCACAGTTTAGAATTTCAAGATGGTAGAAGCAGAAAAATCCAAAGATATATTGAGCTAAATATTTTGATAAAATTGTAACTTTAACAGAGGAAGATCGTGTAAAATATTCGGATAAATATAATGTCTCTATTGAAAAAGTCAAAGCAATATATAATTGGATAGATGATATTGATTCAAATGAAATCAGCTTAGAAAACAATTCGAAAAAAATCATTACAGTTGGTCGATTTCATTCTCAAAAGGGCTATGATTATCTTGCAGAAGTAGCTATAAAAGTCTTATCTAAACATTCGGATTGGCATTGGGATATTTATGGTTCTGGAGATAAATTCATCGAACAAGACTTAAAAAACAGATTAGTACAAGGTCGCGTTTCTGCACAAGTTGATTTTAAAGGGAATGTAAAGGGGACGAAGAATATATATCCAGACCATAGTATTTACGTCATGACTTCCCGCTTTGAAGGTTTGCCTTTGGTGCTATTAGAGGCTCAACAATATAATCTTCCTATTGTTAGCTTTAGTTGTCCGACGGGGCCTAGTGAGATTGTCGAAAATGGAGTCAATGGATTTTTGGTAGATTGTTATGATACTGATAAGATGAGTGAAAAGCTTCTCAAATTAATGGAAAATGAAAGCTTGCGACATTCTTTTTCAGCACATGCTAAAGACAATATGGATAAATTTGATAAAAATAGAATACTTAATCAGTGGATTGAATTGATTGAAACGATTTAGGAGATAAAATGAAAGATTGTTTGTTAACAATTGTAATGCCCAGTTATAATATTCAGGACTACCTTTCAAAAGGGATTCAATCCTTTCAACAAGTAAACTCAAAGTACAAAGAAAAATTTGAGGTTTTAATTGTAAACGATGGTAGTACAGATGATACAGAAAAAGTAGCAGAAGAACTTTTGGGGAAAGATCCTCTACTAAATGGACGAGTAATAACAAAAGAAAATGGTGGACATGGTTCAACCATCAATCGTGGTATCCAAGAAGCAAAAGGGAAATTTTTTAAAGTTATTGACGGGGATGATTGGGTTATTCCGTCAGAATTTGAAAAATTTTTGAATAGTCTTGAAACTATTGATACAGAAATGATTATTACTGATTTTACGGAACAACATGTATATAATGGCACTGCTATCCGAAATGATTTTATTGATAAATATGAAGTTGGTAATATATATACTGGAATTCCTGATGCGAATTCCAATGCATTCAGTTACTTATAAAACATCTATCTTATCGAAGAATAACATTCGATTGAGTGAAAAACTTTTACGTTGATATGCAGTACACTCTGTTTCTTTTGGAGTATGTTCATAGTTTTGTCTACTGGAATTACGATGTTTATCAATACTATATTGGAAGGCCTGAACAGAGCATGAATATTGAGAGTATGAAGCGCAATGTCCGTCATCATTTGATTGTAACCACTCTATCCTAGACTACTATTCTAGAATAAAAGATAATAATGTTTTAGAAAAAGTCGTTGCAAAACTGTTCTAGAATATTTGATTAGCTTGCAGGTAGATTTGTCCTGGATGGTTGATGGTTCGAGAAGCTTTTCAAGAGAACCATATAGTAAAATCCAACAAAGTTCTTATGACTATATTCCTACGAAAAGATTTGATAAATTATCTTATCTAAACCATAGAACCAACTATATTCTAGGTTTTATTTTTAGTTCGATTTTGAAGAAGTACTCTAAGAAGAAAGAAAAAGAGAGAGGAATTTAGAATGTTTATCAGCATTGTTGTTCCGGTATACAACGTTGCAGATTATTTGCATTATGCGATAGATAGCCTAATGAAACAGACCTATCAAAACTTTGAAGTAATTCTTGTAAATGACGGTTCGACAGACAATTCTCCTGTGTTATGCGAGGATTATGCAAATCGGTATGAAAATATCCATGTTTTTCACAAAGAAAATGGTGGTTTATCTGACGCACGTAACTTTGGAGTTTCTAAAGCGAGTTCAGATTGGATTTTCTTTTTAGATCCAGATGATTATCTTGAATACTACACGCTTGATTTAATAGTGAAAATACAGGAATTGCACCAAGCGGATTTGATTTCAACCAAGGTAAAAGCGACATCTAAATACAATGATTATAGCTCTTTATCAATTTTAAGGAACTGATTATAAAGATCTAAACGTACTTACGAAAGAAAAAGGCACTTGAACTGATGTTGATGATAAGATTGCAACTGTTTCTGCTTTGTGCCAAACTCTACCATAGAAGTATCCTGGAGACAGTTCCTTTTCCAGTTGGTAAAATTTATGAAGATTTTTATGTTGTAGGGCAACACCTTGCTCTTGCAGATAAAATTGTGATTAGTCCGCTTGAAACATATAATTATTATCGAAGAGAGGGAAGTATTGTCCGTTCAACATTTACTGAAAAAAAGGTATGAATTCTTCGATGCTGTTGCTAAAAAAATGAAGAAGTAGTTAGGAAAGAATATATTCAAAACGAAGAACTGCTCCAATCATTGCAAGCGAAAAAAATATTAGGTGGTTTTGTAGTGATTGGTGCAAAAGCTGACTCAGGCTTAAAAGATTTTTCAAAAGATAAAGAGTTGTTGAAAGTCGAAATGAGTGAGTTGCTAAAAATAGTAAGCTATCATGGAAAGTAAAACTAAAATACCTTATTTTTTTATGTTTAGCCCCTAAATTGTATTTGTTACATGATAGTATCGTGCATAAAACCAATTTAATTTGCAACAAATATCAAAAATTGTAGGAAAGAGGAAATATGATAGAAGATTTTAGAATAATTGCTCATTGTAAGTTTGTTCGGTCACAATTTCTAATTTCACGGATTGATTATAAATAGGACGGATTGACATGAAAGTATTAAAAAACTACGCTTACAATCTTTCTTATCAATTGTTGGTAATTTTACTCCCGATTATTACGACTCCCTATGTGACACGGGTCTTTTCTTCGGATGATTTAGGAACTTATGGTTACTTTAATTCCATTGTCACCTACTTTATTCTCCTAGCAACTCTAGGAGTTGCTAACTATGGGACCAAGGTCATTTCAGGGCATCGCAAGGAAATTGAAAAGAACTTTTGGGGGATTTACTCTCTGCAATTAGGTGCAACTCTTCTTTCTCTAACCTTGTATGGTCTTCTTTGTCTGAATCTTCCTTTTATGCAAAATCCAGTAGCCTACATTCTAGGCCTGAGTTTAGTTTCTAAAGGGTTAGACATCTCCTGGCTCTTTCAAGGGTTGGAGGATTTTCGAAAGATTACTGTTCGAAACATCACGGTTAAAATCGTTGGGGTCACCTCTATTTTCCTCTTTGTCAAGTCTGCAAAATGATCTTTACCTCTATGTGCTAACCATATTTGAGCTTTTTGGGGCAACTGGCATGTGGTTGCCTGCTCGAGAGTTTATCGGTAGACCCTCATTTTGACATAGGATATGCTAGGCATCATTTGAAACCCGTCATCTTATTGTTCCTTCCGCAAGTGGCGATTTCCTTGTATGTAACGCTAGATCGTACCATGCTTGGAGCCTTAGCTTCTACAAAAGATGTAGGGATTTATGACCAGGCTCTAAAGTTGGTAAATATCCTTCTGACCTTGGTAACTTCCTTTGGGAGTGTTATGCTACCTCGTGTTGCGCATTTATTAGCCACAGGTGATCATAAGGCAGTCAATAAGATGCATGAAAATGTCCTTCCTCATTTTATAATTTAGTCATTTTTCCAATGATGGCAGGGATCTTGATTGTCAATGATGATTTTGTTCAGTTTTTCCTTGGTCAAGATTTTCAGGATGCACGCTATGCAATTGCCATTATGATCTTCCGTATGTTCTTCATCGGTTGGACCAATATTATGGGAATTCAGATATTGATCCCTCATAACCGAAATAAAGAATTCATGATTTCAACAACGGCTCCTGCAATTATCAGTGTAGGATTAAACTTATTATTCCTTCCTAAACTTGATATATCGGAGCAAATGCATTGTTTCTGTCTTAACAGAGGCGCTAGTGTGGGCAATTCAATTGTACTTTACCCGCAGATACCTAAAAGAAGTTCCTATTATTGGATCTATGACAAAAATCATTCTAGCATCAGCTATCATGTATGGTATTTTGCTAGGTTCAAAAACAGTTATACATTTTTCGCCAACCTTTAATGTTCTAGTTTTTGCAGTGCTTGTGAATCATTTATCTTTTTGCAATTCTATCGCTGAAAGTGGTAGATATGAAAGAATTAAAACAAATCATTGGGAAAAATAGGATGCATAAAAACCTGGAATATTAATTTAGATTTAATAAAAGTGCTAGCATGTATTGGAGTTGTTTTTACTTCATACAACAATGATTGGATTTAAAGGCACAGGGTCTGGAATCTTTTGACATATTTATATTACTTAGGCACCTACTCTATACCTCTGTTTTTATGGTCAATGGTTATTTATTGTTAGGAAAGAGTAATATAACCTATTCCTACATACTGCAGAAAGTCAAATGGATTTTTAATAGTATCATCATGGACTACTATCATTTGGCTCTTAAAAAGAGACTTTACAGTTAATCCAATAAAAAATTGTAGGCTCTCTGTTGCAAAAAGGGTATTTCTCTCAGTTCTGGTTTTTGCACTAATGCTTTATTTATTTATGCCTCACCTGTTTTGAAAAAATTTGAACTCAAAAAGAAAAATATTTATACATTCTATCTTGCCTTATCGCTATTGGTTTAATGTTTGAGTTAGCAAATATTATACTTCAAATGCCATTACAGTCATATGTTATACAAACCTTTAGGCTGTGGACGTGGTTTTTCTACTACCTGTTAGGAGGTTTGCTAGCTCAATTTGATAAAGAATTTATAAAAAATGGCTTTAAGAGATGGATGAAAGTAGTTGCAATACTGTTGCTGTTGATTTTCCAGTAATATTATTTTTCTTAGCAAAACCATTTACCATAATCTTTTTGCTGAATATTTTTTTATGATATTCTATTTGTTAAGATTACAAGTTTAGGAATTTTTCTTGACGGTATTTTACACTTTTCTTTAGATGACAATAAAAGCAAATGGATTGTTACACTTTCCGATCAAACAATGGGAGTTTTTATAGTACATACTATGTTATGAAAGTGTTGGAAAAACTACTTGGTTTTAGTTATACAGGTGCATATTTGCTTTTTCCGATATTCACTTTATGTATAAGTTTTTTTGTTATTAGTTTATTAATGAAAATTCCTTATTTCAATCGAATCGTCAAATTATAAAAAGGAGAATAAAATGTACGATTATCTTATCGTTGGTGCAGGTTTGTCTGGAGCAATCTTCGCACACGAAGCTACAAAACGTGGTAAAAAAGTAAAAGTGATTGACAAGCGTGATCACATCGGTGGAAATATCTTCTGTGAAAATGTTGAAGGCATCAATGTCCACAAGTATGGTGCCCACATTTTCCATACCTCAAACAAAAAGGTTTGGGACTATGTCAACCAGTTCGCTGAATTCAATAACTATATCAACTCACCGGTGGCTAACTACAAGGGCAGTCTCTACAATCTTCCCTTCAATATGAATACCTTTTACGCTATGTGGGGAACTAAGACACCTCAAGAAGTCAAAGACAAGATTGCCGAGCAAACAGCTGATATGAAGGATGTTGAACCGAAAAACCTGGAAGAACAAGCTATCAAGTTGATTGGTCCAGATATCTACGAAAAGTTGATTAAGGGCTATACAGAAAAACAATGGGGGCGCTCTGCTACAGACCTTCCTCCATTTATCATCAAACGTCTTCCAGTTCGTTTGACCTTTGATAACAACTACTTTAATGACCGTTACCAAGGAATTCCAATCGGTGGATACAACATCATCATTGAAAACATGCTAGGCGACGTAGAAGTAGAACTTGGTGTTGACTTCTTTGCCAATCGGGAAGAACTGGAAGCTTCAGCTGAAAAAGTTGTCTTCACGGGGATGATTGACCAGTACTTTGACTATAAACATGGTGAGTTGGAATATCGTAGCCTTCGATTCGAGCACGAAGTTCTGAATGAAGAAAACTATCAAGGGAATGCCGTGGTTAATTACACAGAACGTGAGATTCCTTACACTCGTATCATCGAACACAAGCACTTCGAGTATGGCACCCAACCAAAGACAGTTATCACTCGTGAATACCCAGCTGATTGGAAACGTGGAGATGAACCATATTACCCAATCAACGATGAAAAGAACAACGCCATGTTTGCTAAGTACCAAAAAGAAGCAACAAAAAATGACAAGGTTATCTTCTGTGGGCGCCTAGCTGACTATAAATACTACGATATGCATGTGGTAATTGAGCGTGCACTTGAGGTTGTGGAGAAAGAATTTAAAGATGACAAGAAGCAGAATTAATTGGATTGATTTTGGGAAAGGATTAGCTATATTTTTGGTTTTGATGGGCCATGTACTATTAGGTCTGTATCAATCTGAAAAATTTCCATCTTGGAATAATGTATTATTAGTGATTATAGCTCAACTCTATATATTTCATATACCTGTATTTTTCGCGTTGTCAGGATATTTTTTCAAACCACTCTCAACTATCAAGGAATTTTTTGATTATGCTAAAAAGAAGACGATTGTTCTAGGAATACCCTATATCTTTTATTCAATAATTCACTTTTGTCTGCAAAAAAATTGCAGGAACAACTGTTCGGATTCCCACGACTATATTTGATTTAATAAATATCTACAAACAACCTCTAGGGGTTTCGTGGTATATATATGTGCTTTGGTCTATATTGATGATATATGGCTTATTGTCCATTGTTGTCAAAAAACGCAGAATGTTACTTTTAATAAGTGCTCTCGCCTATTGTAGTACTTTATTTGTTCAGAGTGATATTTACATTATTCAAAGAACGTTAGTTTGGGGTGTTTGCTTCCTGCTAGGAAGTGTCTTGAGTGAAATTCATTTAGATAGAATGGATGCGAAAAAGTTTCTTCTTTTCTTTATCCCGTTTGATTTGATTTACATGTCGGCATGGTTCTTGTTCTATGAAGTCGATTCTAAAAAAGATTACGTTAGCTATAGTAATCCTGGATTGTGGGGCATTGCTTTTGTAGTCTGTATATTATTTTCGTTTATTTTATTTCCAAAGATCGAGAAAAATTGCCCGAAAGTATTCAACTATTTCTCCAAATACGGTAAAGATAGTTTAGGGATATACATCATTCATGCACCAATTTGCAGTATGCTCCGCATTCTAATGCTGAAAATGGGAATTAATTCAGTTTTTTATTCACGTTATTGCTGGGATTTTATTAGGATGGTATTTATCTATATTTGCAACTTATATAATGAAAAATTCAATTCTGAACATTGTTTTGTTGCCTCAAAAATATATTAAACTCAAGTGAAAATAGGTTTACGTGACACGCTGGAACAACTGAATATATTAAGAGAGCTGAGTTAGCTCTCTTTTTATAAAATTTATAAAAATTGTTTGAAAATTATAAAAATGATTCTTAGAGACAATTAAATATTTCATACCAATGGAAAATTGAATCTTATGTGGTATGAAAATACTTGAAAAATACAATAAATTTCACCCTGTTTTTTTCAACCTTTTCTGAATGTTTTTACATTGTTTTTCAATGAAAAATAAAAACTAGCACTTGTAATGGAATATTAAAATAATTTAATGAAAAACCTTCGATAAAGTCACAAAAATTAGGCACGAATCGGATTTTTGTGATATAATATTCTGTGAATAGCTATGCCTTCTTGTAGCTGTTAAAAATCAAAAGTGTGAAACTTGAAGATAGAGAGGACGCAACGTAATGACTAGAAATGGTTTCTTTACAGGCTTTAGATATTGGAACAAGCTCACTAAAGTATTAGTTGCTGAGCTTGTAGATGGTGAAGTAAATGTAATCGGTGTTAGCAACGCCAAAAGTAAAGGTGTCAAGGATGGAATTATTGTTGACATCGAGGTCAGCAAAGAACGGTTATCAAATCTGCTATTTCTCAAGCAGAAGAAAAAGCAGGAATTTCAATCAAATCAGTAAACGTTGGACTTCCAGCAAACTTGTTGCAAGTGGAACCAACTCAGGGAATGATTCCTGTAACATCAGATACAAAAGAAATTACAGATCAAGATGTTGAGAATGTTGTCAAATCTGCTTTTGACAAAGAGCATGACACCTGATCGTGAAGTGATTACTTTTGTGCCAGAAGAATTTGTAGTAGACGGCTTCCAAGGGATTCGTGACCCTCGCGGTATGATGGGTGTTCGTTTGGAAATGCGTGGACTTCTCTATACAGGTCCAAGAACCATTCTTCACAACCTTCGTAAAACTGTAGAACGTGTTGGAGTTCAAGTCGATAACGTGATTATTTCACCGCTTGCAATTGTAAACTCTGTTCTTAACGAAGGCGAACGTGAGTTTGGAGCGACTGTTATCGATATGGGTGGTGGCCAAACAAGCGTTGCTACTATCCGTAATCAAGAGCTTCAATACACAAATGTTTACCAAGAAGGTGGCGATTACGTCACTAAAGACATTTCAAAAGTTCTTAAAACTTCTAAGAAGATCGCAGAAGGTTTGAAACTGAACTACGGTGAAGCTTATCCGCAACTTGCAAGCAAAGAAACTTTCCAAGTTGAAGTTATCGGTGAAGTAGAACCTGTTGAAGTTACAGAAGAATACTTGGCTCAAATTATTTCAGCTAGATTAAAACACATCTTTGAACAAATCAAACAAGATTTGGAAAGAAGACATTTGTTGGATTTGCCAGGTGGTATTGCTCTGATTGGTGGGAATGCTATTCTGCCGGGTATCGTTGAGCTTGCCCAAGAAGTACTTGGAGTTCGTGTAAAACTTTACGTTCCAAACCAAGTGGGTATCCGCAATCCTGCATTTGCTCATGTGATTAGTTTGTCTGAATTTGCTGGAAGCCTTACAGAAATTAATGTTTTAGCTCAAAGAGCTATCAGAGGAGATCAAGTTTTGCGTCAACAACCGATTGATTTCAGGACTTCAAGTCAGGAAAAACCTGCAGCTTCTCAACGTTCAGTGTTTGGTACAACTCCAACTGAATCAGCAGAACCGACTTATACTGCTGACTCAGCAACTTCAAATCAATCAGAAGAAAAACCAAAATTGACTGAGCGATTCCGTAGCTTAATCGGAAGCATGTTTGATGAATAGGATAGAGGGATAAAATATGACATTTTTCATTTGATACAGCAAAGAAAGACAAGGTGCAGTAATTAAAGTAATTGGTGTCGGTGGTGGCGGAGGAAACGCCATCAACCGCATGGTTGACGAAGGTGTTTCAGGTGTTGAGTTCATCGCAGCCAACACAGATGTACAAGCCTTGAGCAGTACAAAAGCTGAAACAGTTATCCAACTTGGTCCAAAATTAACTCGTGGACTTGGTGCTGGAGGACAGCCTGAAGTTGGTCGTAAGGCTGCTGAAGAAAGCGAAGAAGTAATTACTGAAGCTATCAGTGGTGCAGATATGGTCTTCATCACTGCTGGTATGGGTGGTGGTTCTGGTACAGGTGCTGCACCAGTTATCGCTCGTATCGCTAAAGGTTTAGGTGCTTTGACTGTTGGTGTTGTGACACGTCCATTCGGTTTCGAAGGAAGCAAACGTGGTCAATTCGCAGTTGAAGGGATCAATGAACTCGCGAACACGTTGATACTCTCTTGATTATTTCAAACAACAACTTATTAGAAATTGTTGACAAGAAAACTCCTCTTCTGAAGCTTTGTCTGAAGCAGATAACGTTCTTCGTCAAGGTGTTCAAGGGATTACAGATTTGATTACAAATCCTGGTTTGATCAACTTGGACTTCGCAGACGTGAAGACAGTAATGGCAAACAAAGGAAATGCCCTTACGGGTATCGGTATCGGTAGCGGAGAAGAACGCGTTATTGAAGCTACTCGTAAAGCTATCTACTCACCACTTCTTGAAACAACTATCGATGGAGCAGAAGATGTTATCGTGAACGTAACTGGTGGTTTGATATGACTTTGATTGAAGCAGAAGAAGCTTCTGAAATCGTCAATCAGTCGCTGGACATGGCGTAAATATCTGGCTCGGTACTTCTATTGATGAATCAATGAAAGATGAAATCCGTGTAACTGTTGTTGCTACTGGAGTTCGTCAAGATGCAGTCGATAAAGTTGTAGCGCCACAACCAAGACAAGCGTCATTCCGTGAACCAGTAAGAACTGCTCACACTCACACTTATGACCGTCATTTTGATTTGGCTGAAAACAGCTGAACTTCCAACTCCTTCACAACGTCAAACTGAAGCTCCTAAAGCATCGGCTTTTTGGTGATTGGGACTTGAGACGTGATTCAATTGTTCGTCAAGGTGAATCAGTCGTATCTCCAGTTGAACGTTTTCGAAGCACCATCTTCTGACGAAGATGAGTTGGAAACACCACCATTCTTTTAAAACCGTTAATAGAGATGGATTTAAAAGAAAAATACAAATCAGGTATTTCAACAGAGTTACAAAAGCAATTCAAGAAACCGGCCGTGAAGACGGTTCGGTTTCTGTAATTGCTCGTAACAAAAATATGTTGATATTGCAACTGCAAAGAAATTTGATTGACCAAGGAGTCAAACACATTGGTGAAAAACCGTGTTGACAAATTTCTTTGAGAAGTATCATGCTTTTAAGTGATAAAGATGTTACTTTGGCACTTGATTGGTAGCTTACAAAAGAAGAAAAGTCAAGGATATCATTCCTTATGTTGATTATTTTTCACGCTTTAGATTCTTTGAAATTAGCTCAAGAAATTCAAAAACGTGCCAATCGTACGGTTAAATGTTTTTTGCAGGTCAATATTTCTGGAGAGGAAAGCAAGCATGGTTTTTCAAAAGAAGAACTATTGACAGTCTTGCCAGACTTGTCTAGCTTGGATAAAATCGAGTATGTTGGTCTCATGACCATGGCTCCCTTTGAAGCCCAAACAGAAGAGTTGCAAAAAATCTTTAAAGAAACGCAAGAGTTGCAACAATACATTCGTGAACAACAACTCCCCAATATGCCAATGACAGAACTAAGTATGGGAATGAGCCGTGACTATAAAGAAGGATTCAGTGTGGCTCGACTTTCGTTCGAATTGGTACTGCATTTTTTTAAATAGGAAATAATCATGTCATTAAAAGATAAATTTGATAAATTTATAGATTACTTTACAGAAGATGGAGATGAAGTTGCTTCGAAGTTGTCGCTGCACGTTCTGAACGTCCACTAGCTTCAGTTCCTCCAAAGAGAGAATTACCTAGCAAGCTTCTGCTCGCCAAGAACCTTCACCAGTTGAGACAAAAAGAGAAGAATATTACAAAACTTCATGCCCGTCAGCAACAACTAGCAATTGAAAGCCATCACTCTACTGAAAAAGTAACCATCGATGTTCGTTACCCACGCCGTTATGAAGATGCAACAGATATTGTTGATTTGTTGGCTGGAAATGAAAGTATCTTGATTGACTTCCAATATATGACAGAAGTTCAAGCTCGTCGTTGTTTGGATTACTTGGATGGAGCACGTCATGTTCTTGCTGGTGAGTTAAGAAAAGTAGCGAACACAATGTATCTTTTTGACACCTGTTGGTGTTGTGGTAAACATTGAAGATATTCGTTTACCTGAAGAAGCTCAAAGCGAAGGATACGACTTTGACATGAAGAGAAATAGAGTACGTTAATGTTTCTAATAATTCGTTTTATCCAAAATGCTACAGATATCTATTCGCTGATACTTGTAGCTTTTGCTCTATTATCATGGTTTCCAAATGCCTATAACACCCAGTTGGGGAAGTTTTTAGAGACTTTGTGTAAACCAATTCTTGAACCTCTAAAACGTCTACCTCTTCAAATCGCAGGTTTGGATTTCTCTGTTTGGATAGCCCTAATTCTCTTGCGCATGATAAGTCGCTATCTCATCAATTTGTTGGTAGTTTTATGAGTAAAGAACTTTACCAACATTTCGCAACAGAAGATATCCCCTTTATCGACAAGGGTTTGGAGTGGTTAGGACAGGTAGAAGAACATTACGCACCGATTTTATCTCCTTTTATCAATCCTCACCAAGTATTTATCTTGGAGACATTGGGAAACAATAGAGGGGTAAAAACCTTTTCTAGTACTCGTTTTGTACCTTCAGAGTATGCTCGGGTCATTCTAGCGCCGGATTATTTTACGCCAACCTTGGAAGATTTTGAAATGACCTTGCTTGAGATTGAGTATCCCAGCAAGTTTCAACAATTAACCCATTCAAAAATTCTGGGAACAGTTCTCAATCGGCTAGGTATTGACCGAAAGTTATTCGGAGACATTTTGGTAACAGAAGATAAAGCCCAAATTATTGTCGATCGAAGATTTACTACTCTTTTCCAGGATGGGATTCAAAAGATTTCCAAGTTGCCTGTAAGTTTAGTAGAACGTCCTTTTTCAGATAGGATAGAATCTAAAGACGAGTATCAAGAAAAAGAAGTCTTGGTTTCAAGCCTGCGACTAGATGCCTTTTTATCTAGTATATTGAAATTATCACGCTCACAAACTGTAGCTCTGGTTGAAAAGAAGCTGGTTCAGGTCAATTATCATATAGTTGAAAAGTCTGACTATCAGTTAAAATTTGGTGATTTAATCAGTGTGAGACGCTTTGGCCGAATAATCTTGCTCAAAGAAAATGGTCAAACCAAGAAAGATAAGATAAAACTAACAGTCCAACTACTTTTAAGCAAGTGAGAAAATATGTCAATTACACCACAAGATATTACTGACAAGGAATTCTCAAGAAAATTCAGAGGCTACGATCAGAAAGAGGTTGACCCTATTTCTAGATAAGATTTATTTTGAATTAGAGGAATTAATCCGATACAAAGAGGAAACTGAACTCTATATCAAAAAACTAGAAGAACGTTTTTCCTATTATACGACTGATATTCCTAAAAGAACAGTAACAAACGAGCAAGAACCAGAAGCAATTAATGATTCTATTTTTATTAAATAAGTGAGGGAAAAATATGCCAATTACATCGTTAGAAATTAAGGATAAAAACCTTTGGTGTTCAGTTTAGAGGTTTTAACCGTGAAGAAGTTGATGAATTTTTAGATATTGTTGTTCGGGACTATGAAGATTTAGTTCGTAGCAATCATGAAAAGGATCAACATATCAAAAATTTAGAAGAGCGTCTATCTTATTTTGACGAAATCAAAGATTCGTTGAGTCAGTCAGTTTTGATTGCCCAAGACACAGCTGAACGTGTAAAACAAGTCACGAATGACCGTTCTAATAACATCATTAAGCAGGCTGAGCAAGATGCTCAACGTTTACTTGATGAAGCTAAGTATAAAGCCAATGAAATTTTGCGACAAGCTACAGATAATGCTAAAAAAGTTGCTGTGGAAACTGAAGAGTTGAAGAACAAGAGTCGCGTCTTCCACCAACGTTTGAAATCAACAATCGAAAGTCAGTTGGCTATTGTTGATTCATCAGATTGGGAAGAAATTTTGCGTCCGACTGCAACTTATCTTCAAACGAGTGACGAAGCTTTCAAGGAAGTTGTCCGAGAGGTTCTAGGTGAAGATGTATCGTCATACCATGAAGAAGAGCCGATTGACATGACTCGTCAATTCTCTCCAGAAGAAGTTGCAGAACTTCAAGCACGTATTGAAGCAGCTAACAAGGAATTGTTGGAAACGCAACAAAATGCTGAAGAGTCAACTGAAACTGCAGTTGAAGTTCAGCCAGTTGCTGAAACTCCTGTTGAACCATCGCATGAGGAAGGACCTCAAGACGATCCTAACACTCAACAAGAGTCAGTTCTAATTTTATAAGAATCTCATTAGAGAACAAGAATTTATCAAACACATTTCTAGCGAGTAGGAGATGGTGGAAGTCCTACAATCCCTGTTGGTAAATTTATCCTCTCTTAGAATCAAATCTGAAAATAGTAAGATTTGACGTTGCCCACGTTACGGGAAAAGAGGGAAAGAGACTAGGTCTTTTTCCGAACAAAGGTGGTACCACGATTTTCGTCCTTTTTGCGAGTCGTGGTTTTTATATTGTCAATTTACATTAAAGGAGTAAACATGAAACTTAAAGAAACCCTCAATCTTGGGAAAACAGAATTTCCAATGCGTGCCGGACTTCCAACTAAAGAGCCAGTTTGGCAAAAAGAGTGGGAAGAAGCAAAACTCTATCAACGTCGTCAAGAGCTAAATGAAGGAAAACCACATTTCACGCTTCATGATGGCCCTCCATACGCTAACGGAAATATCCACGTAGGACATGCCATGAACAAGATTTCGAAAGATATCATTGTTCGTTCTAAGTCTATGTCAGGATTTTACGCACCATATATCCCAGGTTGGGATACACACGGTCTGCCAATCGAGCAAGTCTTGGCTAAACAAGGTGTTAAACGCAAAGAAATGGACTTGGTTGAGTACTTGAAACTTTGCCGTGAATACGCTCTTTCTCAAGTAGATAAACAACGCGAAGACTTCAAACGTTTGGGTGTTTCAGGTGACTGGGAAAATCCTTATGTAACCTTGACGCCAGACTATGAAGCAGCGCAAATCCGCGTCTTCGGTGAGATGGCTAACAAAGGCTACATCTACCGCGGAGCTAAGCCAGTTTACTGGTCTTGGTCTTCTGAGTCAGCGCTTGCTGAAGCGGAAATTGAATACCATGACTTAGTTTCAACTTCTCTTTACTATGCTAATAAGGTTAAAGATGGCAAAGGTGTCCTTGATACAGATACTTACATTGTTGTTTGACAACAACTCCATTTACCATCACAGCTTCTCGTGGTTTGACTGTTGGTGCGGATATTGATTACGTCTTGGTGCAACCAGCTGGCGAAACTCGTAAATTTGTAGTTGCTGCTGAATTGTTGAATAGCTTGTCTGAGAAATTCGGTTGGGCGGATGTTCAAGTCTTGGCAACTTACCGTGGTTCAGAATTAAACCATATCGTGACAGAACACCCATGGGATACAGCTGTAGATGAACTCGTTATCCTTGGTGATCACGTTACAACTGATTCTGGTACAGGTATCGTCCATACAGCCCCTGGTTTTGGTGAGGACGACTACAATGTCGGTGTTGCCAATGGTCTTGAAGTTGCTGTAACTGTCAACGAACGCGGTATCATGATGGCTAATGCTGGCGCTGAGTTTGAAGGTCAATTTTATGACAAGGTTGTGCCAACAGTTATTGAAAAACTTGGAAATCTTCTTCTTGCTCAAGAAGAAATCTCTCACTCCTATCCATTTGACTGGCGTACGAAAAAACCAATTATCTGGCGTGCGGTACCTCAATGGTTTGCTTCTGTATCTAAATTCCGCCAAGAAATCTTGGACGAAATTGAAAAAGTGAAGTTCCACTCAGAGTGGGGTAAAGTCCGCCTTTACAATATGATTCGTGACCGTGGTGACTGGGTTATCTCTCGCCAACGTGCTTGGGGTGTTCCTCTTCCAATCTTCTATGCAGAAGACGGAACACCAATCATGACAGCTGAAACCATCGAGCATGTAGCTCAACTCTTTGAAGAACATGGTTCAATCATCTGGTGGGAACGTGATGCTAAAGACCTCTTGCCTGAAGGGTTTACCCATCCGGGTTCACCAAATGGTTTGTTCAAGAAAGAAACAGATATCATGGACGTTTGGTTCGATTCAGGTTCATCATGGAATGGTGTCGTGGTTAACCGTCCAGAACTCAAATATCCAGCAGATCTTTATCTTGAAGGTTCAGACCAATACCGTGGTTGGTTCAACTCATCTCTTATCACATCTGTTGCCAACCATGGCGTAGCACCTTACAAGCAAATCTTGTCACAAGGTTTTGCCCTTGATGGTAAAGGTGAGAAGATGTCTAAATCTCTTGGAAACACCATTGCTCCAAGCGACGTTGAAAAACAATTTGGTGCAGAAATCTTGCGTCTCTGGGTAACCAGTGTTGACTCAAGCAACGATGTGCGTATCTCTATGGATATCTTGAGCCAAGTTTCTGAAACGTACCGTAAGATCCGTAACACTCTTCGTTTCTTGATTGCTAACACATCTGACTTTAATCCAGCTGAGGATGCTGTCGCTTATGAAGAACTTCGTTCTGTTGATAAGTACATGACCATCCGCTTTAACCAACTTGTCAAGACGATTCGTGATGCTTATGTAAACTTCGAATTCTTGACAATCTACAAGGCATTGGTGAACTTTATCAACGTTGACCTATCTGCCTTCTACCTTGACTTTGCCAAAGATGTTGTTTACATTGAAGGAGCTAAGTCACTTGAACGCCGTCAAATGCAAACTGTCTTCTATGACATCCTTGTAAAAATTACCAAACTCTTAACACCGATCCTTCCTCACACTGCGGAAGAAATCTGGTCTTACCTCGAGTTTGAAGCGGAAGAATTTGTTCAATTGTCAGAATTGCCAGAAGCACAAACATTTGCGAATCAAGAGGAAATCTTGGATACCTGGTCAGCCTTCATGGACTTCCGTGGCCAAGCTCAAAAAGCCTTGGAAGAAGCGCGTAACGAAAAATCATCGGTAAATCTCTTGAAGCTCACTTGACTGTTTATCCAAATGAAGTGGTGAAAACTCTTCTTGGAGCTGTTGATAGCAATGTAGCACAACTCTTGATTGTTTCTGAATTAACCATCGCAGAAGGACCAGCTCCAGAAGGTGCAGTGGCCTTTGAAGATGTGGCCTTCACAGTTGACCGTGCAGCTGGTGAAGTTTGTGACCGTTGTCGTCGTATCGACCCAACAACTGCAGAACGTAGTTATCATGCAACCATCTGTGACCACTGTGCAAGCATCGTTGAAGAAAACTTTGCGGATGCAGTAGCAGAAGGATTTGAAGCTAAATAATCTAACAAAAATACAGGAGAAATTCCTGTATTTTTTTTAAAAATAAAAACTTTATTAAAAATATGGTATAATATACCTTATTAAAATAAAAGGAGATATTTATGAAGACAAAAACACTAGCACAAGTAGATGGCTTTTATTGGTATTATTGCAGGGCAATTTTAGCTTTCTTACCGATTTTTTATGATATTTCTGCGACCATTTCTGAAGACGAAGATGTCAGAGGCTAATTTTTGGGCATTATTTTCATTGTTTTCTCTTTAGTGAAAATTGCAACCCTCATTCTTGGAATCCTCTCACTTGTCTACTATAAGGATGACAATCGTATTTCACTAGCACCATCGATTCTATTTATCGTTGGATCTGTAGTTGCCTTGATTCCTTTCCTTGGGTGGATTGGTGGAATCGTCCTTGTCATTGGTGGAGCTTTGTACCTAGCAAGCTTGAAACAATTTAGAATTGAAGAATAAATTATTTTTTAGGGAAGAGTCCAAGAGCTCTTCTCTTTTTCGTTGATTTTAACTAGCTTTTTTGTGAAAAATTGTGTAAAATAGAATAGATAAACGAGGGCGACCTCGAAAAATAAAAGGAGAATCCAACTAATGGTAAAATTGGTTTTTGCTCGCCACGGTGAGTCTGAATGGAACAAAGCTAACCTTTTCACAGGATGGGCTGACGTAGATCTTTCTGAAAAAGGTACTCAACAAGCTATCGATGCTGGTAAATTGATCAAAGAAGCTGGTATTGAATTTGACCAAGCTTACACTTCAGTATTGAAACGTGCTATCAAAACAACTAACCTTGCACTTGAAGCATCTGACCAACTTTGGGTTCCAGTTGAAAAATCATGGCGCTTGAACGAACGTCACTACGGTGGTTTGACTGGTAAAAACAAAGCTGAAGCTGCTGAACAATTTGGTGATGAGCAAGTTCACATCTGGCGCCGTTCATACGATGTATTGCCTCCAGCAATGCCTCGTGATGATGAGTACTCAGCTCATACTGACCGTCGTTACGCTTCACTTGATGACTCAGTAATTCCAGATGCTGAAAACTTGAAAGTGACTTTGGAACGCGCTCTTCCATTCTGGGAAGACAAAATCGCTCCAGCACTTAAAGATGGTAAAAACGTATTCGTAGGTGCACACGGTAACTCAATCCGCGCTCTTGTAAAACACATCAAACAATTGTCAGACGACGAAATCATGGATGTGGAAATTCCTAACTTCCCACCATTGGTATTCGAATTTGACGAAAAATTGAACGTTGTGAAAGAATACTATCTTGGAAAATAATGTAAAATAGAGTCTAGGATTAATCCTAGGCTTTTTTATTTTGAAAATAGGAAAAACTGATAATATAATTTAACTTGTCAAAGACAGGGATTCTTGTTATAATAGTTAAGATGGAGGCGCTATGGCACTGAAAAAAGCAAGTCTAGCCTGTGCGGTTTGTGGTTCGAGAAACTACTCAATTAAAATTAGTGGGAATCCAAAACCGACTCGCTTAGAAGTAAATAAATTTTGTAAACATTGTGGTAAATACACAACACATAGAGAAACGAGATAGGAGATAAAAATGGGTTTTATTAAGGATATCTTTACTCTTCTTAAAGATACAACTTGGCCAACTCGAAAACAAAGTTGGGTAGATTTTAAATCTATCATGGAATACACTGCCTTCTTTGTAGTTATTATTTATATTTTTGACCAATTAATCGTTAGCGGATTAATTCGATTCATTAATATTTTTTTAAAATAGAACAAATTCACTGAAAGAAGTTTACTGTTAAGAAAGGAAAAAAGATGGATAGTTTTGACAAAGGATGGTTTGTCCTACAAACATATTCTGGTTATGAAAATAAAGTAAAAGAAAATCTCTTGCAACGTGCACAGACATACAATATGTTGGATAACATCTTGCGTGTTGAAATCCCAACTCAAACTGTACAAGTTGAAAAAAATGGGAAGAAAAAAGAAGTTGAAGAAAATCGTTTTCCAGGTTATGTTCTTGTAGAGATGGTTATGACAGATGAAGCTTGGTTTGTAGTGCGTAACACACCAAACGTTACTGGATTTGTTGGGTCACACGGTAACAGATCTAAACCAACTCCACTATTGGAACAAGAAATCAGAGATATCTTGGTATCAATGGGACAAACTGTACAAGAATTCAATATCAATGTTGAAGTAGGCCAAACTGTCCGTATTATCGATGGTGCCTTTGCTGATTACACAGGAAAAATTACTGAAATTGATAATAACAAAGTGAAGATGATTATTTCAATGTTTGGTAATGATACAGTAGCAGAAGTAAACTTGAATCAAATTGCTGAATTGTGATTGCCGACATTCTATTTGTAGCTATTGACTCTAGTCAACTAATTTTTTATAAAACCAGTTGACAAGATTCTAAAAGTAGGTATAATAGAAAGAGTTGACAAGCTCAAGGTCCGTTGGTCAAGGGGTTAAGACACCGCCTTTTCACGGCGGTAACACGGGTTCGAATCCCGTACGGACTATGGGTGTATCGCGGTTGAAGGAAACAGGTTATAAAAAAAGTTAAAAAAACCTGTTGACAGAGAAAAGTGACTGTGATATACTAATATAGTTGTCGCAAGCGCGACAAAGACCTTTGAAAACTGAACAAGACGAACCAATGTGCAGGGCACTATAACTGATGTTATAGTACTGAACAATGAAAAAACAATAAATCTGTCAGTGACAGAAATGAGTGAGAACTCAAACTTTTAATGAGAGTTTGATCCTGGCTCAGGACGAACGCTGGCGACGTGCCTAATACATGCAAGTAGAACGCTGAAGCTTGGTGCTTGCACCGAGCGGATGAGTTGCGAACGGGTGAGTAACGCGTAGGTAACCTGCCTGGTAGCGGGGGATAACTATTGGAAACGATAGCTAATACCGCATAACAGTAGATATCGCATGATATGTGCTTGAAAGGTGCAATTGCATCACTACCAGATGGACCTGCGTTGTATTAGCTAGTTGGTGAGGTAACGGCTCACCAAGGCAACGATACATAGCCGACCTGAGAGGGTGATCGGCCACACTGGGACTGAGACACGGCCCAGACTCCTACGGGAGGCGCAGTAGGGAATCTTCGGCAATGGACGGAAGTCTGACCGAGCAACGTCGCGTGAGTGAAGAAGGTTTTTCGGATCGTAAAGCTCTGTTGTAAGAGAAGAACGAGTGTGAGAGTGGAAAGTTCACACTGTGACGGTATCTTACCAGAAAGGGACGGCTAACTACGTGCCAGCAGCCGCGGTAATACGTAGGTCCCGAGCGTTGTCCGGATTTATTGGGCGTAAAGCGAGCGCAGGCGGTTAGATAAGTCTGAAGTTAAAGGCTGTGGCTTAACCATAGTACGCTTTGGAAACTGTTTAACTTGAGTGCAAGAGGGGAGAGTGGAATTCCATGTGTAGCGGTGAAATGCGTAGATATATGGAGGAACACCGGTGGCGAAAGCGGCTCTCTGGCTTGTAACTGACGCTGAGGCTCGAAAGCGTGGGGAGCAAACAGGATTAGATACCCTGGTAGTCCACGCCGTAAACGATGAGTGCTAGGTGTTAGACCCTTTCCGGGGTTTAGTGCCGTAGCTAACGCATTAAGCACTCCGCCTGGGGAGTACGACCGCAAGGTTGAAACTCAAAGGAATTGACGGGGGCCCGCACAAGCGGTGGAGCATGTGGTTTAATTCGAAGCAACGCGAAGAACCTTACCAGGTCTTGACATCCCTCTGACCGCTCTAGAGATAGAGCTTTCCTTCGGGACAGAGGTGACAGGTGGTGCATGGTTGTCGTCAGCTCGTGTCGTGAGATGTTGGGTTAAGTCCCGCAACGAGCGCAACCCCCTATTGTTAGTTGCCATCATTCAGTTGGGCACTCTAGCGAGACTGCCGGTAATAAACCGGAGGAAGGTGGGATGACGTCAAATCATCATGCCCCTTATGACCTGGGCTACACACGTGCTACAATGGCTGGTACAACGAGTCGCAAGTCGGTGACGGCAAGCTAATCTCTTAAAGCCAGTCTCAGTTCGGATTGTAGGTCGCAACTCGCCTACATGAAGTCGGAATCGCTAGTAATCGCGGATCAGCACGTCACGGTGAATACGTTCCCGGCCTTGTACACACCGCCCGTCACACCACGAGAGTTTGTAACACCCGAAGTCGGTGAGGTAACCATTTGGAGCCAGCCGCCTAAGGTGGGATAGATGATTGGGGTGAAGTCGTAACAAGGTAGCCGTATCGGAAGGTGCACTGGATCACCCTCCTTTCTAAGGATAAGGAATGCACATTGGTCTTGTTTAGTCTTGAGAGGTCTTGTGAGGGCCTTAGCTCAGCTGGGAGAGCGCCTGCTTTGCACGCAGGAGGTCAGCGGTTCGATCCCGCTAGGCTCCATTGGTGAGAGATCACCAAGTAATGCACATTGAAAAATTGAATATCTATATCAAATAGTAACAAGAAAAATAAACCGAAAACGCTGTAGTATTAATAAGAGTTTATGACTGAAAGGTCAAAAATAAGGTTAAGTTAATAAGGGCGCACGGTGGATGCCTTGGCACTAGGAGCCGAAGAAGGACGTGACAAACGACGATATGCCTTGGGTAGCTGTAAGTAAGCGATGATCCAGGGATTTCCGAATGGGGGAACCCAACAGGTACTACCTGTTACCCATATCTGTTAAGGATATGAGGAGGAAGACGCAGTGAACTGAAACATCTAAGTAGTCGAGGAAGAGAAAGCAAAAAGCGATTGCCTTAGTAGCATGGAGCGAAACGGCAGGAGGGCAAACCGAAGAGTTTACTCTTCGGGGTTGTAGGACTGCAATGTGGACTCAAAGACTATAGAAGAATGATATGGGAAGATCAGCCAAAGAGAGTGAGAGCCTCGTATTTTAAATAGTCTTTGTACCTAGCAGTATCCTGAGTACGGCGGGACACGTGAAATCCTGTCGGAATCTGGGAGGACCATCTCCCAACCCTAAATACTCCCTAGTGACCGATAGTGAACCAGTACCGTGAGGGAAAGGTGAAAAGCACCCCGGAGGGGAGTGAAATAGAACCTGAAACCGTGTGCCTACAACAAGTTCGAGCCCGTTAATGGGTGAGAGCGTGCCTTTTGTAGAATGAACCGGCGAGTTACGATATGATGCGAGGTTAAGTTGAAGAGACGGAGCCGTAGGGAAACCGAGTCTGAATAGGGCGTCTTAGTATTATGTCGTAGACCCGAAACCATGTGACCTACCCATGAGCAGGTTGAAGGTGCGGTAAGACGCACTGGAGGACCGAACCAGGGCACGTTGAAAAAGTGCTTGGATGACTTGTGGGTAGCGGAGAAATTCCAAACGAACTTGGAGATAGCTGGTCTTTCCGAAATAGCTTTAGGGCTAGCGTCGACATCAAGATTCTTGGAGGTAGAGCACTGTTTGGGTGAGGGGTCCATCCCGGATTACCAATCTCAGATAAACTCCGAATGCCAATGAATTATGGTCGGCAGTCAGACTGCGAGTGCTAAGATCCGTAGTCGAAAGGGAAACAGCCCAGACCACCAGCTAAGGTCCCAAAATAATTGTTAAGTGGAAAAGGATGTGGGGTTGCACAGACAACTCAGGGATGTTAGCTAGAAGCACTATTCATTCAAAGAGTGCGTAATAGCTCACTAGTCGAGTGACCCTGCGCCGAAAAATGTACCGGGGCTAAAAACACTTACTGAAGCTGTGGATACCTTTTATAGGTATGGTAGGAGAGCGTTCTATGTGTGCGAAGGTGTACCGTGAGGAGCGCTGGAACGCATAGAAGTGAGAATGCCGGTATGAGTAGCGAAAGACAGGTGAGAATCCTGTCCACCGTAAGACTAAGGTTTCCAGGGAAGGCTCGTCCGCCCTGGGTTAGTCGGGACCCTAAGGAGAGACCGAAAGGTGTATCCGATGGACAACAGGTTGATATTCCTGTACTAGAGTATGTAGTGATGGAGGGACGCAGTAGGCTAACTAAAGCAGACGATTGGAAGTGTCTGTCTAAGCAGTGAGGTGTGAATTGAGTTAAATGCTTAGTTCTATAACATTGAGCTGTGATGGGGAGCGAAGTTTAGTAGCGAAGTTAGTGATGTCACACTGCCAAGAAAAGCTTCTAGCGTTAAACATACTTCTACCCGTACCGCAAACCGACACAGGTAGTCGAGGCGAGTAGCCTCAGGTGAGCGAGAGAACCTCGTTAAGGAACTCGGCAAAATGACCCCTGTAACTTCGGGAGAAGGGGTGCTGACTTTAGGTCAGCCGCAGTGAATAGGCCCAAGCAACTGTTTATCAAAAACACAGCTCTCTGCTAAATCGTAAGATGATGTATAGGGGGTGACGCCTGCCCGGTGCTGGAAGGTTAAGAGGAGTGCTTAGAGGTAACTCGAAGGTATGAATTGAAGCCCCAGTAAACGGCTACCGTAACTATAACGGTCCTAAGGTAGCGAAATTCCTTGTCGGGTAAGTTCCGACCCGCACGAAAGGCGTAATGATTTGGGCACTGTCTCAACGAGAGACTCGGTGAAATTTTAGTACCTGTGAAGATGCAGGTTACCCGCGACAGGACGGAAAGACCCCATGGAGCTTTACTGCAGTTTGATATTGAGTGTCTGTACCACATGTACAGGATAGGTAGGAGTCTATGAGATCGGGACGCCAGTTTCGATGGAGACGTTGTTGATACTACCCTTGTGTTATGGCCACTCTAACCCGGATAGGTGATCCCTATCGGAGACAGTGTCTGACGGGCAGTTTGACTGGGGCGGTCGCCTCCCAAAAGGTAACGGAGGCGCCCAAAGGTTCCCTCAGAATGGTTGGAAATCATTCGCAGAGTGTAAAGGTATAAGGGAGCTTGACTGCGAGAGCTACAACTCGAGCAGGGACGAAAGTCGGGCTTAGTGATCCGGTGGTTCCGTATGGAAGGGCCATCGCTCAACGGATAAAAGCTACCCTGGGGATAACAGGCTTATCTCCCCAAGAGTTCACATCGACGGGGAGGTTTGGCACCTCGATGTCGGCTCGTCGCATCCTGGGGCTGTAGTCGGTCCCAAGGGTTGGGCTGTTCGCCCATTAGAAAGTGACGCGAGCTGGGTTCAGAACGTCGTGAGACAGTTCGGTCCCCTATCCGTCGCGGGCGTAGGAAATTTGAGAGGATCTGCTCCTAGTACGAGAGGACCAGAGTGGACTTACCGCTGGTGTACCAGTTGTCTTGCCAAAGGCATCGCTGGGTAGCTATGTAGGAAGGGATAAACGCTGAAAGCATCTAAGTGTGAAACCCACCTCAAGATGAGATTTCCCATGATTTTATATCAGTAAGAGCCCTGAGAGATGATCAGGTAGATAGGGTTAGAAGTGGAAGTGTGGCGACACATGTAGCGGACTAATACTAATAGCTCGAGGACTTATCCAAAGTAACTGAGAATATGAAAGCGTAAGGTTTTCTTGGAATTTGATAGATATTCAATTTTGAGTAGGTATTACTCAGAGTTAAGTGACGATAGCCTAGGAGATACACCTGTACCCATGCCGAACACAGAAGGTTCCCCTAGAACGCCGGAAGTAGTTGGGGGTTGCCCCTGTGAGATATGGAAGTCGCTTAGCTCGAGGGAGTTTAGCTCAGCTGGGAGAGCATCTGCCTTACAAGCAGAGGGTCAGCGGTTCGATCCCGTTAACTCCCATAGGTCCCCGTAGTGTAGCGGTTATCACGTCGCCCCTGTCACGGCGAAGATCGCGGGTCTCGATTCCCGTCGGGACCGTAATAACGAAAGTTATTTGACTCGTTAGCTCAGTTGGTAGAGCAATTGACTTTTTAATCAATGGGTCACTGGTTCGAGCCCAGTACGGGTCATATTTGCGGGTTTGGCGGAATTGGCAGACGCACCAGATTTAGGATCTGGCGCTTAACGGCGTGGGGGTTCAAGTCCCCTAACCCGCATAATAGAAATCAGCCGGCTTAGCTCAGTTGGTAGAGCATCTGATTTGTAATCAGAGGGTCGCGTGTTCAAGTCATGTAGCCGGCATTTTTAATATAAACCAGAGTCGATGCGAACGTAGTTCAGTGGTAGAACACCACCCTTGCCAAGGTGGGGGTCGCGGGTCTCGAATCCCGTCGTTCGCTTAGAGAGGCCGGGGTGGCGGAACTGGCAGACGCACAGGACTTAAAAATCCTGCGATTGGTAACGATCGTACCGGTTCGATTCCGGTCCTCGGCATATATTGAAGAGCACCCTTAGCTCAACTGGATAGAGTACCTGACTACGAATCAGGCGGTTAGAGGTTCGACTCTCTAGGGTGCATTAAACGTTTAACTCGGGAAGTAGCTCAGCTTGGTAGAGTACTTGGTTTGGGACCAAGGTGTCGCAGGTTCGAATCCTGTCTTCCCTGATTGATGGCGGTGTAGCTCAGCTGGCTAGAGCGTCCGGTTCATACCCGGGAGGTCGGGGGTTCGATCCCTTCGCCGCTATAATGATCTTGTTGGACCTTTTAGCTCAGCTGGTTAGAGCTCCGGCTCATAACCGAGTGGTCGTAGGTTCAAGTCCTACAAGGTCCATTGTAATGATGGAGGATTACCCAAGTCCGGCTGAAGGGAACGGTCTTGAAAACCGTCAGGCGTGTAAAAGCGTGCGTGGGTTCGAATCCCACATCCTCCTTTATTTATTATTAACGCGGGATGGAGCAGCTCGGTAGCTCGTCGGGCTCATAACCCGAAGGTCGTAGGTTCAAATCCTGCTCCCGCAATATTTGGCTCGGTAGCTCAGTTGGTAGAGCAATGGATTGAAGCTCCATGTGTCGGCGGTTCGATTCCGTCTCGCGCCATTTTTTTAATAAGATACTATGCGGGTGTAGTTTAGTGGTAAAACTACAGCCTTCCAAGCTGTTGTCGCGAGTTCGATTCTCGTCACCCGCTTTGAACTTTGTTCAAGTACCAAGTTTTTTTCTTGGGCGCGTAGCTCAGGTGGTTAGAGCGCACGCCTGATAAGCGTGAGGTCGGTGGTTCTGAGTCCACTCGTGCCCATTAATAGGAGAATTACTCAAGAGGCTGAAGAGGACGGTTTGCTAAATCGTTAGGGTCGGGTAACCGGCGCAAGGGTTCGAATCCCTTTATTCTCCGTAATTAAAGAGCTGTATAGCTCTTTTTTATTGTCTTAATCTTATATTATTCTTTTTATAACTGTTTAACATTTGATATAATGTAAGTGAAAGCACTACAATAATTAGTTAACTACCAAGGAGTTCGTTATGGAATCTAAGAAGATCTTAGGAAGCTTGCTAGTTCTTTTCATAAGTCTTTTTATGTTTGTCTGTAGTAATCATAGCTCCGAAAATTCTAATCAGGGGCTTAGTTTATCAACAACAGTTAGTCAATCAAATACTAATGAACAAACTTCCGTAGAGGCTAAGAAAAATTTAAAGAATTCTACAAGCCAGTTTTTGATAATTATCAAAAAATACTTTCTACACCGAAGGATGTAAATGCAATTGCTGATCTCTATAAGAGTTTACAAGGTACTGAACGCCCTATCAATAGTTGGTCAGTTGAAAATGCGGTTTATCAAGCTGATAAGATGAGTTTTGTCTATGCAGATCTTAATAAAGATGGTGTGGAGGAATTGTTAATAGGCGTTGAGCAATCTAATGGTGATTATTTTATTTCGGGCCTTTATTATCTCGTAAATGAGAAACCGATACTTTTAGCAGAAGGCTTTGTAGCAAGTCATGGTGGGGCTAGAAATTCTATGAATATCTATAATGATGGAGATATCTTAGAATTAAGCTGGTCATCTGGTACAGGTGAAGGTAGGGGAGCACTTTATCATCTGAATTCTAGCCAGCAAGCAGCAAGTAAAGTTCAGGAACAGGACATTCGTGTACCAGGTAACAAAAGTTTGCATTCTGACTTTGGTAAAGCAGAGGCAGATTTAATGAATTTTAAGCAACTAGATTGGCAGAAATTTGAAAACTCTACTAGCACGACTATTTCGGGAGAAAAGCAAAAAGCTCCTTGGAATGCCAACAAATCTGCTAAATTAGAAGCTTTTATTAAAGGATGGGGAGAAAGACTTGGTCAGCCCAATTACAAAAAAGGAATTGCTGGAGGAGATGTTGGTGCGGATAATCTCTATACCTTTGGTGATGGGCCGAGTGAAAAAATAAATGCGGAATACTCGGATAATGGGTTAGGAACTGCTAAGTATCGTATCGTAGAGCGCTATAGTAACTGGGATAAATTTCCAGATGTTCATAGCTATTACTTTGCGATAACCAATACAGGAGAAGCGATTGTCTTTCATTCACCGACAACTAATGGTGGGATTATGTACTTGAAACCAACCGAAAACACAGAAATACAAGCAGAGTTCAGACGCTTGGTTGAAGAAGACTAGAAAAATGAAGAATTTGGTCTTGGCTAAGCTCTTTTTATAAAAATCTCTTTTTTCATTTTTATATTCTTTGATTATTTAATTGTATGCTAGTGTTATATAAGAACGTAAAGCATTGTTTGATGATGACTCTATAATTCAGGGAATAGAATATATGACAAAAATTGTGAAGTTTCATAGTATTTACTATAGATTTGTTCTTTTTATAGTTATTTTTATATCTTTTGGGTGTTCATCAAATTGTTGGTCGAGGAACTCAAACAGTTAATATTTTTGATTACGCCTTCAGCTTCCATCAAACACAGTTAGGTATTTCCTTCTTTTATTAATTCTAGTTGGCATTGGCATAAATCTTCTTTGTTCTTGGAAATTTTCTGTATCTCCAAAAGGAATTTATCTTAGAAGATTAGCTTTATTTGTTCCTTGGAGTGATATTAGTGGAGTTTCGCATGTTTGGATTAACAAGGCGAGTAATTTTACTAGTGGGATTAATTTTTATAACAATAAATGTTTAGTTTTTATCGTCATTATTACAAGCCAATTTGTATCTATAATATTTCTTTATTGGCTTTTATTTGCTGTCAAACTCTTTAATCCTCAGATTAAGACGAATATCTTATCAGCTAGTTTTTGCTACGGGATTTAATATTCTATTGAATACATCAATTGTCTTTTATCTTTACTTTTCTTGACTTAAAAACTCTTAGTTTTAGTTCTTTTTACTTTTTTTGCTTACTCTATTTTTATAAAAAATTTTTATCATTCCTTTATGCTTGGTTTCTAGTCAAAATTCTAAGTATGGTCCTTATCTGGGACATAGTAATTTCTTTAAGAGAAATGCTTCAGATGTGATTCATGTTTAATTTTATAAAAATGATGACTTTCTACTTTTTGGTAGGAAGTTTTTTATTATTTCTATGTCGAAATAGTTGACAGATGTAACAAAAAGAGTTACAATTTTTTTTGAAAGTTCGATATAGAACAAAAAAGGAGACAAAATGGACAAGATGTTAGGGGGCTACCAAGCTCTACAGATTCGATTGTTGAATGGGCGTATCTTTCAAAAACTCTTGAGCAAGGAACCAGATGCTCAATACAGAAGTGAACAAGGGAAAATTTTAACGATTTTGTGGAAGCAAGAGTTGGGGTGCGCTACTGCGACCGATATCGCTCTTGCGACGGGTCTAGCCAATAATACATTGACCAGTATGGTTAAGAAATTGGAAGAACAAGGTTTGGTTACGATTCAACCTTGCAAGCAGGATAAAAGGAAAAAATATATCTCGTTGATAGACTCGGTTGGGCGCAAAAAGAAATTGGCGACCGTGTCAGCAAAGAACTGGGAGAGATTTTTTATCAAGGGTTTTCGGATCAAGAAATCCGAGAATTTGAGGCTTATCAAGAGCGTATTATCACAAATCTAAAAGCTAAAGAGAATGACATCTAGGGAAAGGAAGTAACAGTTATGATCGGAATTACAGGTGTAACAGGGAACTTAGGCTCCTATGTGGCTGATCTTGTCGATAAAAAAGAAATCGCTTCCGTCCATCTAGCACGAAGCCCAGAGCGTGCAAAAGTTTACGCGTCTGCGGAAATCCGTAGAATGTCGTATACAAATACTCCAAAAGTGGTTGAGGCCTTAAAGGGGATCGATACCTTGTTAATGGTTTCTGCTCGGGAAAATCCAGAGCGTGTCAAGGAGCACAAGGAGTTTTTAGATGTTGCAAGACTAGCAGGGGTACAACATATCGTATATACCTCCTTTTATGGGGCAGATGAGAAGGCAACTTTCACTTTGTCTCGAGATCATGCCCAGACGGAAGCCTATATCAAGGAGTTAGGGTTCACCTACACTTTTTTGAGAGATAATTTTTACTTGGACTTCTTGATTGATCTTGCGCTTGAAAATGGAGAAATTCGTGGTCCGGCCGGCAATGGCCTGGAATCAGCTGTTGCCCGTAAGGACACATCTAGGGTTGCAGCAGAAATTCTTTTAAATCCTAAGGAGTGGGAAAATCAAAGCTTGGATCTGACAGGGCCAGAGGATCTTTCCATGGAAAAAATCGTAGTGCTTCTCTCAAAAGAGACCGGTAAGACCATCTCGTATGTGGATGAATCAGTAGAAGAAGCCTATGAGTCACGGAAAAAATGGCCAGCACAAACATGGGAGTACGATGCCTGGGTCAGCACCTATACAGCGATTAAAGCTGGTGAACAAGCTGGGGTTTCTACAGATGTCGAAAAAGTCCTAGGGCATCCAGCAAGCAGCCTATTGGATACTCTTAGAGATAGAAAACTTATTGAGGAAAAAAATGATTGAATACAAACATGTAGCCTTGCGCTACACGGATAAGGACATTTTAAAAGATGTCAATCTCCGCATTGAAAATGGAGAGTTCATGGTGCTAGTGGGTCCTTCAGGATCTGGAAAGACCACCATGATCAAGATGATTAACCGTCTTTTGGAACCGACAGATGGCAATATCTACATGGATGGAAAACGCATCAAGGACTATGATGAACGGGAGTTACGTCTCAGTACCGGCTATGTCCTCCAAGCTATTGCCCTATTTCCTAACTTGACGGTTGCGGAAAATATAGCTCTCATTCCTGAGATGAAGGGCTGGAGCAAAGAGCAAATCGCTTCTAAAACAGAAGAACTCTTGAACAAGGTAGGCCTGCCTGCTGCAGAGTATGCTCATCGGTTACCAAACGAGTTATCTGGTGGGGAGCAACAGCGGATTGGCATTGTACGAGCCATCATTGGGGAACCAAAAATCTTGCTGATGGATGAGCCCTTTTCAGCCTTGGATGCTATCTCTCGCAAGCAGTTGCAAGCTCTCACCAAGGATTTGCATAAGGAGTTCGGGATGACCACCATCTTCGTTACTCATGATACGGACGAGGCTTTGAAATTAGGGGATCGAATTGCAGTTTTGCAAGATGGAGAAATTCGCCAGGTCGCAGAACCTGAAACAATTTTACAAGCGCCTGCGACAGACTTTGTAGCAAACTTGTTTGGAGGTAGCCTTCATGTCTAATTTGATTTCAACCTTTCAAGAGCGATTTAGTGAATGGGTAACAGCTCTGGGACAACACTTACAATTGTCTCTTTTGACCTTATTGGTTGCTATTTTTCTGACCATTCCGCTGGCGGTTTATCTACATGGTCATAAAAAAGCGGCGAACTGGGTGCTACAAGTTGCGGGTATCTTCCAGACCATTCCCTCAATGGCCTTGTTGGGGCTCTTTATTCCTTTCATGGGAATTGGAACCTTACCAGCCCTCACAGCCCTTGTCATCTATGCTATTTTCCCGATTTTGGAAAATACGATTACAGCCTTGAACGGCATTGATCCTAGTCTTGAGGAGGCGGGGATTGCTTTTGGAATGACCAAGTGGGAGCGACTCAAGAAGTTTGAAATTCCACTGGCCATGCCTGTCATTGTATCGGGGGTTCGAACAGCAACTGTTATGATCATTGGGACAGCAACTCTAGCTGCTCTTGTGGGAGCTGGAGGACTAGGCTCCTTTATCCTTTTGGGAATTGATCGTCGGAATGCTAGTCTCATTTTAATCGGCGCAATCTCATCAGCCATTTTGGCCATTCTCTTTAATGTTATTCTCAAATGGTTGGAAAAGGAAAAGTTGCGTACGATTGTTGCAGCCTTTGCTGTTATGGTCCTTGGTTTGGGAGCTAGTTATGCTCCAAGCATGATTCCAAATAAAGAGAAAGAAAATCTGGTTATAGCTGGGAAGTTGGGACCTGAACCTGAGATTCTCATGAATATGTACAAGCTTCTCATTGAGGAAAATACGGATATGACGGTGACGGTCAAGCCTAACTTTGGGAAGACAGATTTTCTTTATCGAGCGCTGAAAAAAGGGGACATTGATATCTATCCAGAATTTTCTGGAACAGTGACAGAGAGTCTCCTCCAACCATCTCCACAAATTGGGCATGACCCAGAAAAGGTTTACGAGGTGGCTCGTGACGGCATTGCCAAACAGGATCAACTAGCCTTTCTTAAACCCATGGCTTATCAAAATACTTATGCTATAGCAGTTCCTAAAAAAATTGCGCAAGAATATGGGCTTAAGACGATTTCTGACTTGAAAAAAGTAGAAGGACAGCTCAAGGCGGGGTTCACTCTGGAGTTTAATGACCGTGAGGATGGAAACAAGGGCTTGCAGTCTGTTTATGGATTGAATCTCAATGTGGCAACCATGGAACCAGCTCTTCGCTACCAAGCCATCCAGTCAGGTGACATTCAAATTACAGATGCTTACTCAACGGATGCTGAAATTGCTAGGTATGACTTGATGATTTTAGAAGATGATCAACACCTCTTCCCACCTTATCAAGGGGCTCCACTTATGAAAGCTGAATTACTCGAAAAACATCCTGAGTTGGAAGCAGTCCTTAATAAACTAGCTGGTAAAATCACCGAGAGCCAGATGAGTCAGATGAACTATCAGGTCGGTGTGGAAGGTCAATCGGCTGAAGAAGTAGCGCATGAGTTTCTCCTTCAAGAAGGAATACTTAAGCAATAATCAAAGGAGTATTAGTTTATGAGTATACAAAAAGGATCAAAAGATCCTTTTTTTATTGTACCAATGCTAACAAGATGGTAAGCACCAGTGCAATTCCAATTCGAATCAGATGATGGGCTGGATGGAAGTTTTCTTTTTGTTTGCCATTCCAATAGGCTCCGTAGCAAATTAATCCACAGCCAATCAGCCAAAGAGATAGTGCGATAATCGGCAAAAAGAAGTAGAGAAAGATAGATAAGGTTGCAAGGCTACTTCCGATGAGGAGAAGCCGATTTCCCTAGGGGATTCCTGCCTTTTCTTAATTCTGAAAGGCTAGCCAATAAATGAAGAAGAGGAAAAGCAAGAAGTAAGAAGGCTATAAAAAAGCCGAGAAGAATGGAGAAGAACATAGAATTTCCTTTCAAGAAGAGATTTTGGATATGAGGATTATATATCAAGACCTACGACTCATTTTATGAAGTACCACAAATGATAATACAAGATTCAAAATGATAACCAACAAAGTCAAAAGAGAGTAACCATAAAGTTTAATTGGAAATTCATTTTTGAGATTGCAAAGAGCAAACAAACTCGTTAAAATGCCCGTCAACAATCCAGGCACATATTTTCGAATAACGACTGTCTGAATCAGATGTCCTAAGACATGGTAGATATAAGCGATTATGATGCTTACGTAAATAGTATAGTTGCTAAACCGGTAACTAAGAAAAAGTGATAGAAGCAGGATTAGAAATTGCTCCAAGACAATAGCATTGAAAGTAAAAGGCGTGTAATAAGAAAGGATTCGATTATCTGGAAACTGTGCTGATAATTTTTTGACAAAGGATGGCATCCATATGATTTCTTCCAGTTCGTGAAGCATAAAGAGCGCTGGAAAGAGAAAATAAAATTGTATGATGGACATTGAAAATACTCCCTTCTAGTTAGAGCCCACTTTTAAAATCTCCAAATAAAATTGGATCACTTCTTGTTCGGTGTAGGACTTGCCTTTTTTCAACCACCAGCTGAGGGTTTCGATGAAATGGCTGACGACCAGATGCTTGAGATAGGAGTGAGGGAGAGTTGGATGGGCCTTGATCAGTTCATCGGCTACCATTGGGTAGACATCGTGTTCTAGTTCTTTTTGCAGCTGACGGATAAAATAATCGTTTTTAGAGAACAAGAGACTGGTTACATGGTCTTGATTTTTCTTGAAATGCTGAAAGATATGGGCCAGATAGTCTTGTGGTGAGAGGTGTTCAGCACGCTCAAAGAGATGGTGAAAGAGCTTTTGACAGAGTTCATCTAGCAATAACTCCTTACTCTCGTAATGGCTGTAAAAGGTCGAGCGTCCCACATCAGCAAGGTCTATGATTTCCTGAACGGTGATGGCCTCGTAGTCTTTTTGGTTGAGTAAGTGTAAGAAAGCCTGATAGATAGCTTTTCGTGTCTTGGTAATGCGACGATCTTGACTAGTCATATGGACAATTTGAACAAACTGTTCCGTATCTTACAAAGTAAACAGTTTGCTCCTATCCTTTCTGTAATGAATGTTAGATAATGATAATGAACAGGATGTTCATGAATCTATTATAACAAAGGAATGATGATTATGAAGACAAAACATACAGTCTGGTTAGCTTTTTTCTTGAATTTAAGTTATGCCATTGTTGAGTTTATCGCAGGAGGGATTTTTGGATCGAGTGCAGTTCTTGCGGACTCAATTCATGACTTGGGGGATGCAATTGCAATAGGGATATCAGCCTTTCTTGAAACAATCTCCAATCGTGAAGAAGATAGTCATTACACCTTGGGTTACAAACGGTTTAGCCTTCTAGGTGCCTTGGTAACGGCTGTGATTCTGATGACAGGATCTGTTCTGGTAATCTTGGGAAATATAACAAAACTCTTTCATCCACAACCTGTCAATGATGAGGGAATCCTCTGGCTAGGAATCATTGCTGTTAGTATTAATGTGCTAGCCAGTCTTGTCGTTCGTAAGGGAAAAACTAAGAATGAGTCTATTTTGAGCCTGCATTTTCTGGAAGATACTCTGGGTTGGGTGGCTGTTATCCTAATGGCCATTGTTCTGCGATTTACCGACTGGTATATTCTGGATCCGCTCTTATCTCTTGTCATCTCTATCTTTATTCTGTCAAAAGCTATTCCACGTTTTTGGTCCACGCTTAAGATTTTCTTAGATGCTGTACCGGAAGGAGTAGATATCAAGCAAGTAAAGAGTGATTTGGAGCAGTTGGACCATGTTGCTAGCCTTAATCAGCTCAATCTCTGGACCATGGATGGTTTGGAGAAAAATGCCATTGTCCATGTTTGTCTAAAAGAAATTGAACAGATGGAGCTTTGCAAGGAATCGATTCGAAGCAAACTCAAAGATTGTGGTTTTCAAAATATCACCATTGAGATTGACGCAGACCTAGCAAGTCATCAAACTCATAAGCGAAATATGGAAGAGCTAGAAGCAGTCCAAAACCATGGACATGAACATCATCATTGATGAGGCGTAGTATAAGAGAGCGAAAGCTTCATAAATAGTGTATACTTGAAATAAGTTAGATACAGAGAGGTAAATGTTTATGAAATCAGCAGTTTATACCAAGGCAGGTCAGGTAGGTATTGAGGAAATCAAGCGTCCAAGCATTCAAGAGGCGGATGATGTTATTATCCGTGTGGTTCGTGCTTGCGTATGTGGTTCAGACCTATGGAGTTACCGAAATCCAGATATTAAAGCGGGTCACAAAAATAGTGGACACGAAGCAATTGGAATCGTTGAAGAAGTTGGTGAGGCTGTCACTACTGTAAAACCAGGTGACTTTGTCATCGCGCCTTTTACTCATGGTTGTGGTCAGTGTGATGCCTGTCGTGCCGGTTATGATGGGACTTGTGACCGCCATATTGGCACCAACTGGTCAGGTGGTGTCCAGGCTGAATATCTCCGTTTCCACTACGCTAATTGGGCACTTGTGAAAATTCCAGGTCAACCTTCAGATTATAGCGAAGGCATGCTCAAGTCACTTTTAACACTTGCTGATGTCATGCCGACCGGTTACCATGCAGCGCGTGTGGCTAATGTGCAAAAAGGCGACAAGGTTGTCGTTATTGGGGATGGGGCTGTTGGCCAATGTGCTGTCATTGCTGCTAAGATGCGTGGAGCTTCACAAATTATCCTTATGAGTCGTCACGAAGATCGACAACAAATGGCCTTGGAGTCAGGAGCGACAGCTGTTGTGGCCGAACGTGGTGAAGAAGGCATTGCCAAGGTGCGTGAAATCCTCGGAGGAGGAGCAGATGCAGCACTTGAGTGTGTTGGTACTGAGGCGGCTGTTGAGCAAGCACTGGGTGTCCTTCATAATGGTGGTCGTATGGGAATTGTTGGTGTGCCTCACTATAATAACCGTGCCCTTGGTTCGACCTTTGCTCAGAATATTTCTGTTGCGGGTGGAGCAGCTTCTGCAACAACATACGATAAGCAATTCTTGCTCAAAGCTGTTCTGGATGGGGATATCAATCCAGGTCGTGTCTTTACTTCAAGCTATAAACTGGAAGATATCGACCAAGCTTATAAGGACATGGATGAACGCAAGACTATTAAATCTATGATTGTGATGGATTAAAAAAAGAAAATCCTAATAGAGAACGGAAGAGCTCTTATTAGGATTTTTTATGTTCAGTTATTGCGCTTAATGCAAGGTACTTTCTCTTAAAGTCAGTTTGGTTCCTAGCATAGTAAGGCTTGGAATTTTACGGCCGTGAAGGACTTCTCTGTTCAGAATATCCATTCCTGTGCGTCCCATTTCTTCGGTGTAGACGGTAATACTGGAAAGTGGTGGGAACACTTGCTTGGTTAGAATGGTATCATTAAAGGAAATAATGCTGACGCGCTCTGGTATGCTGATGCTGGCTTCTTGAAGGGCGCGAAGGGCACCAATGGCCAAGCTATCACTGGCTGCAAAAAAGGCTTGTGGAAGCTTCTCTCCTAATTTTTCGATAGCTTCTTTCATTAAATCATATCCAGATTGAGCAGTAAATAGACCTTGGAAAACGAATTTCTCGTTATAAATTCCTTTTTCTTGCGTATAAGATTTGAAGTAATCTAAACGCTTGTCTGCGATGACTTCTTCTTGGTCAGTAGTAGTTTCAAGACCGGATAAGATACCAATCTTCTTAATCCCGTGGTCTGTAAAGTAATCAACCACCTGTCTAACAGCATTATTAAAATCTGTAATGACACAGGTATGGCCCAAGGCGATGGTGTCACTATCAAGAAAAACTAGAGGTTTTTGATATTCTTCAAATGAGGCAATCTGTGCTTGGCTAAATTTTCCAATACAAAGAATTCCAATGACTTCTTCGCTAAGCGTGAAAGGTTGGTCGTTGAAATAGCGCAAGATTTCGTAATCTAATTCTTGGGCTCTATTTTCAATTCCTAGTCGAATCTGGTAGTAGTAGAGGTCTTCTAACTCTCCCTGTTCACTGACCCATTGGATGATGGCAATCTTTTGTTTGAGTTTATGAGATTCACCAGTTTTGAGATGCTTGGTGTAACCTAGTTCTTCGGCGACGGTTAAAATACGATGTCGGGTTTCTTCTGTGACAGATAGACTCTGATCGCGATTGAGGACACGGGATACAGTTGCGATTGAAACAGAGGCTAGCTGAGCGATATCTTTGAGTGTAGCCATAATTCCCCTCCTTTTTAGGTTATTATAGCATATTTCTTGCTTTTTACTCATAGTTTAGTAAAATATCGGTAAAATTGTTGACCAAAGCAAAACCCTTGGGTACAATAGAAGAAAACGATTACAAGGTAAATTTTTTTACCTGACAAATTGTCAAAGGAGAATTCATATGACACAACATCTTACTGCTGATGCACTTCGCAAGGACTTTCTTGCGGTTTTTGGTCAAGAAGCAGATCAAACCTTCTTCTCACCAGGCCGTATCAACTTGATTGGGGAACATACTGACTATAATGGTGGCCATGTTTTCCCAGCTGCTATTTCACTCGGAACTTATGGGGCCGCACGTAAGCGTGATGACCAAGTATTGCGTTTTTACTCAGCTAACTTTGAGGATAAAGGAATCATCGAAGTGCCTCTAGCTGACCTTAAGTTTGAGAAAGAGCACAACTGGACCAACTATCCAAAGGGTGTCCTTCATTTCTTGCAAGAAGCTGGTCATGTGATTGATAAAGGGTTTGATTTCTATGTTTTTGGGAATATACCAAATGGTGCGGGCTTGTCTTCTTCTGCATCCTTGGAGCTTTTGACAGGTGTCGTGGCAGAATACCTCTTTGACCTAAAATTGGACCGTCTAGACTTAGTTAAAATCGGAAAATTGACAGAAAATAACTTTATCGGTGTTAACTCTGGTATCATGGACCAGTTTGCCATCGGTATGGGGGCTGACCACCGTGCTATTTACCTGGATACTAACACTCTAGAATACGACTTGGTACCACTTGATTTGAAAGACAATGTCGTTGTGATTATGAATACCAATAAGCGCCGTGAACTAGCAGATTCTAAGTACAATGAACGCCGTGCTGAATGTGAAAAAGCAGTGGAAGAACTCCAAGTTGCCTTGGATATCCAGACTTTAGGTGAGTTGGATGAATGGGCTTTTGATGAATACAGCTATCTAATCAAAGACGCAAATCGTTTGAAACGTGCCCGCCATGCTGTTCTTGAAAATCAACGCACCCTTAAGGCACAAGCGGCTCTTCAAGCAGGAAATTTGGACAAGTTTGGTCGTTTGATGAATGCTTCTCATGTTTCACTTGAGCACGACTATGAAGTGACTGGTTTGGAATTGGATACCCTTGTTCATACAGCTTGGGCTCAAGAAGGTGTTCTCGGTGCTCGTATGACAGGAGCAGGCTTTGGTGGTTGCGCCATTGCCTTGGTTCAAAAAGATGCGGTTGAGGCCTTTAAAGAAGCTGTTGGCAAGCACTACGAAGAAGTAGTTGGCTATGCACCAAGCTTCTATATCGCTGAAGTTGCAGGTGGCACTCGCGTTCTTGCTTAGTCAGGAGGAGGTTTTCTAGTGACCTTAGTAGAAACATTTGTGACCAAAGTCATTGCAGAAAGCACCTTTGAAGAGTTGGACCGTATCTATCTGACCAATCGTGTTTTAGCACTGGTGGGAGATGGAGTTCTCGAAGTCAAGACTGGCCAAGATAACTTGATTGACCTCAAAGACCAGCTTGTCGAGGAAGCAGTTCGCTTGGAAACGATTGAAGATAGTCTGGCTTCGCGTGAGATTCTCGGTGCTGACCTCATGGACTTGGTAACCCCTTTTCCAAGTCAGGTCAATCGTGATTTTTGGAATACCTATGCCCAGTCACCAGAGCAGGCAATTGCAGACTTCTACCAACTCAGTCAGAAAAATGACTACATCAAACTAAAGGCTATCGCAAAGAATATTGCTTATCGTGTACCGTCTGACTACGGTGAACTGGAGATTACTATCAATCTCTCTAAACCTGAAAAGGATCCAAAGGAGATTGCGGCAGCCAAGTTAGTCAAGTCCAGTAACTATCCTCAGTGTCAGCTCTGTATGGAAAATGAAGGCTATCATGGTCGTGTCAACCATCCAGCTAGAAGCAATCATCGTATTATCCGTTTTGATATTTCTGGGCAGGAGTGGGGCTTCCAGTATTCGCCTTATGCGTACTTTAATGAGCACTGTATTTTCTTAGATAGCCAACATCGTCCCATGGCCATCAGTCGTCAAAGTTTTGAGCGTTTGTTAGCAATTGTGGAGCAGTTCCCAGGCTATTTTGCAGGCTCGAATGCGGACCTACCAATTGTTGGTGGTTCAATCTTGACCCATGATCATTACCAAGGTGGGCGCCATGTATTCCCAATGGAAGTGGCTCCTATTCAGAAAAGCTTTACCTTTGAAGGTTTTGAATCAGTCAAAGCAGGAATTGTTCAGTGGCCTATGTCAGTGATTCGATTGACGTCGGATTCAAAAGACGATTTGACCAACCTTGCTGAGAAAATATTACTGGCTTGGCGTCAGTACTCCGATCCAAGTGTGCAGGTCTTGGCGGAAAGTAATGGAACTCCGCACCATACTATCACACCGATAGCCCGTAAACGAGATGGACAGTTTGAGTTGGATTTGGTCTTGCGGGAAAATCAAACATCTCCAGAGCATCCAGATGGTATCTATCATCCTCATAAGGATGTCCAACATATCAAGAAGGAAAATATCGGCTTGATTGAGGTTATGGGTTTGGCTATCTTGCCACCACGCTTGAAGGAAGAAGTAGAGCAAGTAGCAGCTTACCTAGTCGGAGAGGATATTCCAGTTGCAGATTATCACCAAGAATGGGCAGATGAGTTGAAAGAATCCAATCCTAGATTGACTGACAAAGACCAAGCTCTTGAAATTGTCCGAGAATCTGTGGGTAAAATCTTCTCTCGGGTATTGGAAGATGCAGGAGTTTACAAGCAAACTGCAGAAGGACAGACAGCCTTTATGCGTTTCGTGGAGCAGGTTGGTATTTTGCCCGAATAAGTGCTTCTCTCTTGCGTAGAGTCTTGAAAGTAGTATCATAGTGTCGTTTGAAATATCAGGAGGAACGTATGAAAGATTTTCACTTTGACGCTATATCTGCCTTTGAAAACTACGAAATTGAAAAAATGAGAGACGGTCACGTTGTAGTGACGACAAAAGTAGTAGACTCCTCACTCAACTATTATGGGAATGCCCATGGAGGCTATCTATTTACCCTTTGTGACCAAATCAGTGGCCTTGTGGTGATTTCGCTAGGCTTAGATGGAGTGACACTCCAGTCTTCTATCAACTATCTGAAAGCCGGAAATCTAGGAGACGTTCTTACTATCAAAGGAGAATGTGTCCATCATGGACGTACCACTTGTGTCGTCGATGTTGATATCACCAACCAAGATGGTCGAAATGTCTGCAAGGCAACCTTCACCATGTTTGTCACAGGACAACGATCTGAAGATAGACAGGTGAGGATATAGGAAATAAGAAAAAGAGGCATGTGCCTCTTTTTCTTATTTATGTTTCCACTGTAATACTCTATCATTCTATTCACTAAATCTTAAAAAATAGCCATCTGGGTCTAAAACTGCAAATTCATGAGGATAGATATATTGTTCACCAACACGAAATTCTCTTTTGGTCAGTGGACGATGAATAGGATAGTTAGACTCGATTACTTTCTGATAGAGTCGAGGGACATCTTCAATGCCAAAGGAAATATTGACACCGCGCCCGAAAGGATAGGTTAGTTGGGTTAATTCTTCTGTGCTGCCTTCTTCTAGCATAAGTTGGCAGTCTTCAAGCGATAAGAAGAGGAAGTTTTCTTCTGGTCGCTCGTATTCGATTGTAAAACCCAGTAAATCGCAGTAGAAGGAACGAGACTGTTCTAAATTTGAGACAATAAATTCGGGAATAACTGCATTGTAGTCCATAAATAAAATCCTGAGTTATAAGTAGTCGCAAAACAAGAAGTCGAACTTCCTGAAAAATATCAAATTCGTTGGGTAGGAAGCTTTTCTAATCAACATTCTATTTACTGATGGTATATACTACTTCGGTTGGATTTTTTTAAAAAGGAGATAAGGTGTACTCCGTTGAACTCGAAGGCTCTGAAGATACGCTCAAAACCTTAAGTCCTATTCTTGAACAATTATGGCTCTTGGACCCAAAAACTCCAGGTAAATAATCATTCACATACTAAAAGAGACTTATCGACGTATGATTAGTCTCTTTCGCTATACCATATGCTTTTCAGCGAAAACGTTGCCTATTTAAATATACTTTAAAAAATGATAAAATATTTGTAAGCCTACCACTTTGAGGAGATTAAGCATCATGAAAAGCAAGATTTTATTAGGTTCTGTGACGCTCTTATCTGCATTTATACTAGCAGCATGCGGAAATGGAGATAAGAAAACAAGCGAAATTTCAGAAGAACCAACAACAGAAGTAACAATAACTGCGGACACTTCTGATGAGACAAAAGCAGTCTCATATACAGACACTCAACGTATCGGAAGCGATGATATTGGGTATGTTAATATCCCGAAAGATTGGATATTCACTAAAAGCCAATATACGGAAGAAATATTACAGTACGAGTCAAAAGATAAAAATACCAGAGTCCTACTAAATTCTTTCGCTAAAAATGACGTACATCCACAGAACCAGGACGCTTTTGGAGTAAAGTTCATTGCTACTTATTTTTATAATACCCTTCGAAGCGAAGAAACTGTAGTCGATATAGACGGTGAATGGTCAAAGGTAGCTGGAATGAACGCCTATGTGCTTAAATCACACAAAAGAAATGGAGAGTATCTTTTTGACTGGTTTCCAAAAAGGCGAAAAAGTATACGTCTTCGGACTTGAAGGTACAGAGGAAAATATTACAACTTTCAGACCTATGCTCGAACAATCTTGGGGCTTAGATCCAAAAACTCCAGGTAAATAATCACTCACACACTAAAAGAGACTAATCAACGTGATTAGTCTCTTTCTTTTTTATGTGACTTTCAGTCCGTCTCGCTCCGTTAGGTGCGAGACAAAAAAACCACCCGCTATACGGGTGCGCATCGAAGGTTATACCAAAAAACTCCAAACGCGATACAATTAAGGTGTTCAAGCCAATTGTAAAGCGAAAGGAGAAAAATATGGCTCAAAAAGCACATAGTTTATCACATACAAAATGGATGTGTTCTATCACATTGTGTTCACCCCTAAGTATAGACGAAAAGTGATCTATAATCAATATTGAAGTAGTTTGGGAGAAATATTCCATAGATTATGTAGTTATAAAGGTGTTGAGATTATTGAGGGCCATTTAATGCCAGATCATGTTCATATGTTGGTAAGTATTCCACCTAGAATTAGTATTTCAAGTTTCATGGAATATTTAAAAGGTAAAAGCGCTCTAATGATGTTCGATAAACACGCAAATCTGAAATATAAGTTTGGAAATCGATATTTTTGGGCAGAGGGATATTATGTGAGTACAGTTGGCCTCAATGAAGCCAAAATAAAGAAATACATTCAGGAACAAGAGCGAAAAGATATTGCTTTAGATTAGTTGAGTTGAGTGTAAAAGAATATGAAGATCCCTTTAGGGATAGTGGCAAGTAGTACATATGCCTCTTTGATAGGCTTGTGACGAGTCAAATGCAAAGTGAAAACCAGCGTCTTTAGGCGCTGGCTAGTTATCTGGGCTTATAGCCCTGGTACAAACCACACGTTTGACGGGTGGTCATGATTCCTTTTTCGCACTCTAGTGCTTTATTATCCTATTCACTAAATCTTAAAAAATAGCCATCTGGGTCTAGAACTGCAAATTCATGAGGGTAGATATATTGTTCACCAACTCGAAATTCTCTTTTAGTCAAAGGACGATGAATAGGATAGTTAGACTCGATTACTTTCTGATGGAGTCTAGGGACATCCTTTATGCCAAAGGAGATATTGACACCACGACCAAATGGGTAGGTTAGTTCAGCTAATTCATCCTCTGTCCCCCTCCTCTAGCATTAGCTGGCAATCTTCAAGCGATAAGAAGAGGAAGTTTTCTTCTGGACGCTCGTATTCGACAGAAAATCCCAGCAAGTCGCAGTAGAAGTGGCGTGACTTTTCGAGGTCAGATACTACAAATTCAGGAATGACAGATTGATAGTCCATTAGCTTTCTCCTTAGAGTTCAATCTCCAAGACAATCGGTGTATGGTCTTGGCGTGCGCCTGAATCAATCATATCTGACTTGGTAACCTTGTCTGCCACACGGTTACTTGTGAGCCAGTAGTCGATTCTCCAGCCTGTGTTGTTGATTTTTGAAGTTTTGCTGCGTTGTGCCCACCATGTGTAGCGTTCTGGAACGTCACCATGGATATGGCGGAAGGTGTCAGTAAATCCTTTGGCTAAAAGGTTTGTAAATCCTTCACGTTCTTCGTCTGTAAAACCTGGTGAACGACGGTTGCTGGCTGGGTTGGCAAGGTCAATTTCCTTGTGGGCAACGTTGTAGTCTCCAGTTGCTAGGACTGGTTTTTTCTTGTCTAACTCAGACAAGTATTCCGCATATTTGACGTCCCAGACTTGACGTTCTTCCAAACGTTTGAGTCCATCACCTGCATTTGGTGTGTAGACTTGAGTCACGAAAAATTTATCAAATTCCAAAGTAATGATGCGGCCTTCCAAGTCCATAGTAGAAGGGGCTCCAATTTCTGGGAAGCTGATAGTTGGAGTGAGTTCTTTCTTATAGAGGAACATGGTTCCAGCATAGCCTTTACGGGCAGGCTCTTGAGAGGAACGCCAAGTGTTTTCGTAGCCTGGGAAGAGTTCTTCCAGTACCTCAAGGTGTTTTTTAGTAGGACCTTTAGCTGAAAGCTTGGTTTCTTGGATAGCGATGATATCAGCGTCTTCGGCTACCAAAGTTTGGAGAACGTCTTGAGACAATTTCGCACGCGCAGAGTCACTCGTCAACGCTGCATTGAGGGAATCAATGTTCCATGAGATTAGTTTCATAGTGTATTCCTTTTCATTCAGATTATAGACAATATTATACCAGAAAAAGAAGTAATTCCCCAGCGTATAGTTTGAAAAATCAAGGTCATTCCTTTATAATAAAGAATGATTTATGTAAAGGATTGAAACTAAATGAAATGTTACTCCTTTGAATATCTTTATCACTGAGTATGACAAAGTTCAAGTGAGTGTCGTCACCTATGAATAAGAAAAACCTGGGGTTCATGCCTCAGGTTTCCATTTGTTATTAGAAAGGAATACTATGTCCATCATCCAAAAACTTTGGTGGTTTTTAAGTTAGAAAAACGCCGTTATCTCGTTGGAATCGTAGCTTTGGTTTTGGTTTCTGTACTAAACCTCATCCCACCTATGATTATGGGGCGCGTGATTGATGCCATCACTTCGGGACGATTAACACAGAATGAGCTCCTGCTTCATCTCTTTTATCTCCTATTGGCAGCTTTCGGGATGTACTATCTGCGTTACGTTTGGCGCATGTATATCCTAGGAACCTCCTACCGACTTGGGCAAATCATGCGTTCAAGACTATTTGAACACTTTACAAAAATGTCGCCTGCATTTTATCAGAATTATCGAACAGGGGATTTGATGGCTCATGCAACCAATGATATCAATGCTCTGACTCGTCTAGCAGGTGGGGGTGTCATGTCTGCAGTGGATGCCTCTATCACAGCCTTGGTAACTTTGTTGACCATGCTCTTTAGCATTTCTTGGCAGATGACCTTGGTTGCCATTCTTCCCTTGCCATTTATGGCCTATGCGACTAGTCGTCTGGGGAGAAAGACCCATAAAGCTTTTGGGGAATCGCAAGCAGCCTTTTCTGAACTCAACAATAAGGTTCAGGAGTCTGTAGCAGGTATTAAGGTAACCAAGTCCTTTGGCTATCAGTCTGATGAATTGGCATCTTTTCAGGAAGTTAATGATTTGACCTTCCAAAAAAATCTGCAAACCATGAAATATGATAGTCTCTTTGACCCTATGGTTCTGCTTTTTGTTGGTTCTTCTTATGCCTTAACTCTTTTGGTCGGTGCCTTTATGGTACAAGCGGGGCAGGTGACTGTTGGGGATCTGGTCACTTTTATCTCTTACTTGGATATGCTGGTCTGGCCTTTGATGGCTATTGGTTTCCCTCTTTAACATTACTCAGAGAGGGAAAGTTTCTTACCAACGGATTGAGAGTCTATTGTCCCAAGAATCACCTGTGAAAGACCCAGAATCTCCACTTGACGGGATTGAAAATGGGCGTTTAGACTATGCCATTGATCGTTTTGCCTTTGAAGACGAGGAGACGCTACGAGATATTTACTTTAGTCTCGAAAAAGGGCAAACCTTGGGCTTGGTTGGTCAGACTGGTTCAGGGAAAACCGCTTTGATTAAGTTGCTCCTACGTGAGTATGACGTTGATCACGGAGCCATTTATCTAAATGGCCATGACGTTCGTGACTATCGACTAGCTGACTTACGTAGTTTGATGGGATACGTCCCACAGGATCAATTTCTCTTTGCAAGCTCTATCCTAGACAATATTCGATTTGGGAATCCTGACCTGCCTTTCTCAAAAGTAGAAGAAGCAACCAAGTTTGCTCAAGTCTATCAAGACATTCAAGCCATGCCCCAGGGATTTGATACGGTTATTGGTGAAAGGTGTCAGTCTATCTGGTGGACAAAAGCAACGTCTTGCTATGAGTCGAGCTATGATTTTAAATCCTGATATCTTGATTTTAGATGATTCCTTGTCAGCTGTGGATGCCAAGACAGAGTTCGCTATTATCGATAATCTCAAGGAAACTCGCAAAGATAAAACGACCATCATCACTGCCCATCGTCTCAGTGCAGTTGTTCATGCAGATTTGATTTTGGTCATGCAGAATGGTCGAATCATTGAACGAGGCACACATGAAGACTTACTCGCCTTGGATGGTTGGTATGCCCAAACCTACCAGTCTCAACAGTTAGAAATGAAAGGAGAAGAAGATGCGCAATAAACAAGAACAATGGGCTGTATTGAAACGCTTGTTGTCCTATCTCAAGCCCTATGGTCTCCTAACCTTTTTAGCCTTAGCCTTTCTCCTTACGACGACTGTTATCAAGAGTATCATCCCCCTTGGTAGCTTCGCACTTTATCGATCAGTATCTAAACAATCTCAACCAGCTTGCCGTTACAGTTCTGCTAGTTTACTATGGTCTTTTTATTCTTCAAACCATTGTCCAATATGTAGGGAACATCCTCTTTGCGCGAGTGTCCTACAGTATCGTTAGAGATATCCGACGTGATGCCTTTGCTAATATGGAGAAGCTAGGCATGTCTTATTTTGATAAAACACCTGCAGGTTCCATCGTTTCTCGTTTGACCAATGACACTGAGACTATTAGCGATATGTTTTCAGGAATCTTATCCAGTTTTATCTCAGCAGTCTTTATATTCGTGACGACCCTTTATACCATGTTAGTTCTGGACTATCGTCTGACTGCTTTAGTATTGCTCTTTCTACCTTTGATTTTCCTTTTGGTCAATCTCTACCGTAAAAAATCGGTCAAGGTCATTGAAAAAACCAGAAGTCTACTGTCAGATATTAACAGTAAGCTGGCAGAAAATATCGAAGGAATTCGCGTCATTCAAGCCTTTAACCAAGAAAAACGCCTGCAAGAAGAGTTTGATGAGATAAACCAGGAACACCTAGTCTACGCTAACCGTTCAGTAGCCTTGGACTCCCTCTTTTTACGTCCAGCTATGAGTTTGTTGAAGCTGTTGGGATATGCAGTTTTGATGGCTTACTATGGCTATCGTGGTCTCTATCTAGGAATAACGGCAGGAACCATGTATGCTTTTATCCAGTACATCAATCGCCTCTTTGATCCCCTCATCGAGGTAACACAAAACTTTTCTACCCTTCAAACATCCATGGTGTCAGCAGGTCGTGTCTTTGCACTTATCGATGAGACCAACTATGAACCGGCCCAAGAAAATGGACAAGCGGAGATTAGAGAAGGGAATATCCGTTTTGAACATGTGTCCTTCTCTTATGACGGAAAACACCAGATTCTTGATGATATTTCCTTTACAGTCAATAAAGGTGAAACCATCGCCTTTGTCGGACATACTGGCTCTGGGAAATCTTCTATCATCAATGTTCTTATGCGCTTTTATGAATTTCAGTCTGGTCGAGTTCTCTTAGATGGTGTGGATATTCGTAAGTATAGCCAAGAGGAATTGAGAAAAAATATCGGTCTGGTTCTACAGGAACCTTTCCTCTATCATGGGACCATCAAGTCCAATATCGCTATGTACCAAGATATCAGCGATGACCAGGTTAAGGCAGCAGCAGAGTTTGTGGATGCAGATTCCTTCATTCAAGATTTTCCTTTAGGTTATGATGCTCCTGTGTCTGAGCGTGGTTCGAGTTTTTCAACTGGTCAACGTCAGCTTCTTGCTTTTGCTAGAACTGTTGCCAGTCAACCGAAAATTCTGATTTTGGATGAAGCGACAGCCAATATTGACTCTGAAACAGAAGCCTTGGTCCAAAATTCCCTAGCCAAGATGAGACAGGGCCGGACGACCATTGCCATCGCTCATCGTCTTTCTACCATTCAGGATGCTAACTGTATCTATGTCCTTGACAAGGGACGAATCATAGAGAGTGGCACACATGAGGAGCTTTTAGCCTTGGGAGGTACTTATCACAAGATGTATAGTTTACAAGCAGGAGCTCTGTCCTAAGGAAGAATTCCTTTAAAATACAGATTTCTTGCACCGGCTCTTTCATTTTGTGGTATAATGTAGAATGTTTAAAGATTACATATTAAAGAACAGAGGAGAATGTGCATGCTGAAATGGGATGAACTACCTCAGGAGATGCAATTGAGCGAGGTAAAACCATACTACCAGCTCGTCTCTGGAAGAAAAGGTTCACTGATTCTCAAGCGTTGTCTAGACTTGTTTCTAGCCTTGGTCTTGTTAATCTTGACTTCACCCGTATTTCTGATTCTAAGCATTTGGATCAAGCTAGATAGTAAGGGTCCAGTTATTTACAAGCAGGTGCGGGTAACCCAGTACAACCGACATTTCAAGATTTGGAAATTCCGGACCATGGTGACCGATGCGGATAAGAAAGGAAGTCTAGTAACTTCTGCCAATGATAGCCGTATCACCAAGGTTGGAAATTTCATTCGCCGTGTTCGTTTGGATGAACTTCCACAATTGGTCAATGTTCTCAAAGGAGAGATGTCCTTTGTAGGAACTCGTCCAGAAGTACCACGCTACACAGAGCAGTATAGCCCTGAAATGATGGCTACCTTGCTCTTGCCAGCAGGGATTACATCGCTTGCCAGCATTAACTATAAGGACGAGGATGCCATTATCAGTCAAATGACTGCAAAAGGTATGACGGTTGACCAGGCTTATGTTGAGAGAGTCCTACCAGAAAAGATGCACTATAATCTAGCCTACCTACGTGATTTTAATTTCTTCGGAGATATCAAGATCATGTTCCAGACTGTATTTGAAGTTTTAAAATAAAGTAGTCACAAGAGTGAATACAGTAAAAGGAGTAAATCAATGACAAAGTATAATATTCCATTTTCACCACCTGATATTACCGAAGCTGAAATTGCTGAAGTAGCAGATACCCTCCGTTCTGGTTGGATCACAACAGGTCCAAAGACAAAAGAATTGGAGCGTCGTCTATCTGCCTATACTCAGACACCTAAGACAGTCTGCCTCAACTCTGCAACAGCAGCTCTTGAATTGATCTTGCGCGTGCTTGAAGTGGGTCCTGGCGATGAAGTTATCGTTCCGGCTATGACTTATACAGCATCATGTAGCGTTATCACTCACGTAGGTGCTACACCAGTTATGGTTGATATCCAAGGTGATACCTTTGAAATGGACTATGACAAGCTTGAGCAAGCGATTACTGAGAAGACTAAGGTTATCATCCCAGTAGAACTTGCAGGGATTGTCTGTGACTATGACCGTTTGTTCCAAGTTGTTGAGAAGAAACGTGACCTCTTTACAGCTACTAGCAAGTGGCAAAGGCCTTTAACCGTATTGTGATTGTCTCTGATAGTGCCCATGCTTTGGGTTCAACCTATAAAGGACAACCAGCTGGTTCCATTGCAGACTTTACATCATTCTCTTTCCACGCAGTTAAGAATTTTACAACTGCTGAAGGAGGAAGTGCGACCTGGAAAGCTAATCCAGCTATTGATGATGAAGAAATGTACAAGGAATTCCAAATCCTATCTCTTCATGGTCAAACAAAAGATGCGCTAGCTAAGATGCAACTAGGTTCATGGGAATACGATATCGTAACTCCTGCCTACAAGTGCAACATGACAGATATCATGGCTTCAATTGGTTTGGTACAATTGGATCGTTATCCTAGCTTGCTTCAACGTCGTAAAGAAATCGTAAGTCGCTACGACCGTGGATTTGCAGGAACTCGTATTTACCCATTGGCGCATGAGACAGATACTGTTGAATCTTGTCGTCACCTTTACGTTACCCATGTAGAAGGTGCTAGTCTCGAACAACGCAATCAAATTATCCAAGAATTGGCCAAAGCTGGAATCGCAAGTAACGTTCACTACAAACCGCTTCCGCTTTTGACAGCCTATAAAAATCTTGGCTTCGAAATGGCAAACTATCCTAAGGCCTATGCCTACTTTGTAAACGAGATTACATTACCGCTTCATACCAAATTAACGGATGAAGAAGTAGATTATATCATTGAGACTTTTGTCAAAGTTTCTGATGAAGTTCTAGGTGCTTCACAAAAATAATTAAAAAAATTAGTAAAAAATTAGTGAAAACGGTTGACAAAGGAAAAACAATAACATATAATTAACTCAACAAATCAGAAAAGTAATTATTTTTAATCTTCAGGGAGCCTGTGGTTACTGTGAACAGGTGGTTGGAACTAGTGAAATTGGGCTGATTTTAAAAGTGAATTTGAAACAATGAAAATTCGGTAGGCACACCTTACAGTGCAACTTGTTGTTAGACAAGGCAGAGATGTAAAGGGGTATTCTCTTTACAAATGAGGTGGTACCGCGTTACAAACGCCCTCACATGGAAGTAAATTCCGTGTGTGGGCTTTTTCATATTTTGGAACAATGGAAAAGAGGAAAAATTTATGACAACTAAAGGATATTTTGGACAATTTGGTGGTAGTTTTGTACCAGAACCAATTCAGGCTTTATTAGATGAGTTGGAAGTGACTTTTGATAAATACAAGGATGATCCAGAATTTTTGGCAGAATATCGTCATTACTTGAAGGATTATTCAGGTCGTGAAACACCGCTTTATTTTGCGGAAAGTTTGACAGATCACTTAGGTGGCGCTAAGATTTATCTCAAGCGCGAAGACCTTAACCACCTGGGTTCTCACAAGCTTAACAACGTTTTAGGGCAGATCCTTCTTGCCAAACGTATGGGTAAAAAACGTGTCATTGCAGAGACAGGAGCTGGTCAGCACGGTGTTGCGACAGCTGCAGCGGCAGCCAAATTTGGTATGGCATGTGATGTCTACATGGGGGCAGAAGATGTGGAGCGTCAACGTCTCAATGTGTTCCGCATGGAGATGATGGGAGCAACTGTTCACGCAGTTGAAACTGGTACTCGTACCCTCAAAGATGCGGTTGACGCAGCCTTTGGAGCATGGATGAATGACCTTGATGCTTTCTACGTTTTAGGTTCGGCTGTAGGTCCGCACCCTTACCCAACGATTGTTCATGAATTCCAAAAAGTAATCAGTGAAGAATCACGTCGTCAAATCTTGGAAAAAGAAGGACGTTTGCCAGACTACGTCATTGCCTGTGTGGGTGGTGGTTCGAATGCCATCGGTGCCTTTTCACAGTATGTAGGTGATGAAGAAGTTAAATTGGTTGGGGTAGAAGCTGCTGGTCACGGTCTAGATACTGACAAACACGCGGCAACAATGACCAAGGGCAGTGTAGGAATTGTCGATGGAATGAAGACCTATGCAGTCTTTAAGGAAGATGGAGAGCTCGCGCCAGTTTACTCTATCTCAGCAGGTTTGGACTATCCAGGGGTTGGTCCAGAACATGCCTTCTTTAAAGACTCTGGTCGTGTAGAGTATGTTGCAGCGACTGATGAAGAGGCTGTTCAAGCCTTGCTTTTACTAAGCAAGACAGAAGGAATTATCCCAGCGATCGAAAGCTCGCATGCCATCGCAGAAGCAGTCAAACGCGCACCAAAACTAAGTAAAGATGAGATTATCATCATCAATGTCTCTGGTCGTGGAGACAAGGACGTAGCTGCTATTGCAGACTACCTTGAAGCTAAAAAATAAAAGATGGAAAAATTATAGCTGTTTCTCTCTCAGAGAGCTTGTGGTTGCTGAAAACAAGCAGAGAAAGCTGTAAGGTTGGGTCCATCTCAAACGAGAGAAGAATTCATAATTCTCAAGGGAGTGCCCTTTATCGCACAACCTGTTACAGGAGCTATCTGAGACAGGAATGAGAGATAGGAGAAATCCTATAATTGAGGTGGCACCGCGAATTTCGTCCTCACGCAAGTTATTTTGCGTGGGGATTTTTTGTAGAATAAACACGGGATTTAAGAAGAACTGAAAGGGAAATTACAATGGAACGAATCATTCATGGAGATGTTTTATCACCAATCTTGGCGTATATGCGCTTAAATGGACAACACAAGGTTATACTTGAAAGTATCCCAAGAGAAAAGGAAAATGCTCGATTTTCTATCTTGGCCTATAATCCAGTTTTTGAGATTAAGTTTGAGAATGGAGTCCTATATCAAAATGGCCAAGTGATTGATCGTGACCCCTTGGATTTCCTCTATGAGGTGACTCATAAGAGTCAGCACTATTCAGACCTGCCTTTTGGTGGTGGAGCGATTGGCTTTGTTGGTTACGACATGATTTCTCTTTATGAAGAAATTGGCCAGCTTCCTGAGGATACGATTGGGACGCCAGATATGCATTTCTTTGTTTACGAGAGTTATATGGTATTTGACCACAAGAAAGAAAAAATTCATATCATCGAGAATGCTCTTTACAGTGATCGAAGCAATGAAGAACTAGAAGCGGCTTTGGATCAGGTTTTAGAGGAGTTGAAAATCCCTGCTCCAAATGAATTTGAAGACTTGGACGTTTCTCCACTTCAGTTTAGACCACATATTGCACCTCAGAAATTTGAAGAAATGGTAGAAACAGCTCGCGACTTGATTCGCAATGGAGATATGTTCCAATGCGTGCTCAGTCAGCGTTTCTCCGCAGAGGTAACTGGAAATCCTTTTGACTTTTACAGAAATCTCCGAGCGACAAATCCATCAAATTACCTCTACTTTTATGACTTTGGAGATTATCAAATCATCGGTGCCAGTCCCGAGAGTTTGGTTTCCGTCAAGAATGGCATCGTGTCAACCAATCCAATTGCAGGGACACGACCTAGAGGTGCCAATGACGAGGAAGATGCAGCACTTGCAAGTGATCTACTTTCTGATGAAAAGGAAACGGCAGAACACCGAATGCTAGTGGATCTAGGACGCAATGATATCGGTCGAATTGCTGAAACAGCAAGTGTCCAAGTAACCAAGTATATGGAAGTGGAACTTTTCCGCTATGTCATGCATTTGACCAGCGTGGTTAAAGGACGTTTGCTTCCAGAACTGACTGCCATGGATGCCTTGAAAGCGACTCTTCCAGCAGGAACAGTATCGGGGGCACCAAAGATTCGGGCTATGAAACGCATCTATGAGTTGGAAACAGAGAAGCGTGGTGTTTATGCAGGAGCTATCGGTTACCTATCAGCAACTGGAGACATGGACTTTGCCATTGCTATTCGAACCATGATTCTTAAAAATAAAACAGCCTACGTACAGGCTGGTGCAGGAATTGTTTATGATTCTATCGCCCAAAACGAATACCAAGAAACGATTAACAAAGCTAAATCTATGACTAGAATGGGAGAACTAAGACCATGATTTTACTGATTGATAATTATGATTCATTTACCTATAACTTGGCTCAATACATTGGGAATTTCGCAGAAGTTCAGGTTTTGAGAAATGATGATCCAAATCTTTATGAAGAAGCTGAAAAAGCAGATGGTCTGGTCTTTTCTCCTGGTCCAGGTTGGCCAGCTGATGCTGGGAAAATGGAAGAAATGATTCGTGATTTTGCAGGTAAGAAACCTATTCTAGGGATTTGTTTGGGGCACCAAGCCATTGCAGAAGTATTTGGTGGTAAGTTGGGCTTGGCTCCTAAAGTTATGCACGGTAAACAAAGCCAGATTCGATTTGAGACTCCATCAGTTCTCTATCAAGGGATTGAGGAAAATCGTCCAGTCATGCGTTACCACAGTATTTTAATTGAAGAGATGCCAGAAGAGTTTGAAGTGACAGCTCGTTCGACAGATGACCAAGCTATTATGGGTATTCAACACAAAACCTTGCAGATTTATGGCTTGCAGTATCATCCAGAAAGTATTGGAACGCCAGATGGCCTATCTTCTATTCAGAATTTTATCGAGAAAGTTGTAAAGTGAGGAAGACAAAATGAAAGAAATTATTGAAAAATTAGCGAACTTTGAAGACCTATCAAGTGTTGAGATGACAGATGTTATCGAACGCATCGTGACAGGGCGAGTGACAGAAGCGCAAATCGCTTCACTTCTTTTAGCCCTCAAGATGAAGGGAGAAACACCTGAGGAAAGAACAGCCCTCGCTCAAGTTATGAGAGGACATGCTCAACACATTCCAACCAATATTCAAGATGCTATGGATAACTGTGGTACGGGTGGAGATAAGTCATTTAGCTTTAACATCTCAACAACTGCAGCCTTTGTCTTGGCAGGTGGTGGCATCCACATGGCCAAACATGGAAATCGTTCAATTTCTTCTAAATCTGGTTCAGCAGATGTCTTGCAAGCTTTGGGAATCAATATTGATCTCAAGCCAGCACAATTGGGTAAGATATTTGACCAAACAGGAATCGTCTTTCTCTTTGCTAAAAACATGCACCCAGCTATGAAATATATCATGCCAGCACGCTTGGAATTGGGAATTCCAACCATCATGAATTTGACAGGTCCACTCATTCACCCAATGGTCTTAGAAACACAGCTTCTAGGAATTAGTCGTCCAGAACTTCTAGAAAGTACTGCTCAGGTTTTGAAAAACATGGGTCGCAAACGTGCCATTGTAGTAGCTGGTCCGGAAGGATTAGATGAAGCTGGTTTGAATGGTACTACTAGCATTGCCCTTCTTGAAAATGGTGAAATCACTTTGTCAACCTTTACCCCAGAAGATTTGGGAATGGAACGCATTGCCATTGAGGACATTCGTGGGGGAAATGCTCATGAGAATGCAGCCATTCTTGTTAGCGTTCTTAATAACGAACCAAGTCCATTCTTGGAAACAACAGTCTTAAATGCTGGCCTTGGTTTTTATGCCAATGGTAAAGCAGACAGTATCAAGGACGGAGTTGAAATGGCACGCCAAGTGATTGCTAGTGGTAAGGCCCTGGAAAAACTCAGACTATTACAGGAGTACCAAAAATGAGTCAGGAATTTTTGTCACGTATCTTAGAGCAGAAGGCGCGTGAAGTTGAAAAGATGGAGCTAGAGGAGCTTCAGCCCTTGCGTGAAAGTTATCGCTTAGCTGAATATTTGAAAAACCATCAGGACCGCTTGCAAATTATTGCAGAGGTCAAGAAGGCGAGTCCAAGTATGGGTGATATCAATCTGGATGTAGATATCGTTCAACAGGCCCAGACTTACGAGGTTAACGGTGCGGTTATGATTTCTGTTCTGACAGATGAAGTTTTCTTCAAAGGTCATTTGGATTACCTTCGTGAGATTTCAAGTCAGGTACAGATTCCGACTTTAAACAAGGATTTTATTATCGATGAAAAGCAAATCATCCGTGCTCGTAATGCGGGTGCGACAGTTATCTTGCTCATCGTAGCAGCTTTATCAGAAGAACGCCTCAAGGAACTGTATGACTATGCGACAGAGCTAGGTCTAGAAGTTTTGGTAGAAACTCATAATCTAGCAGAGCTAGAAGTGGCTCACCGCCTTGGCGCTCAAATTATTGGTGTGAATAATCGTAATTTGACTACCTTTGAAGTTGACTTGCAGACTAGCGTAGACTTGGCCCAATACTTTAAGGATGATTGCTTGTACATTTCTGAATCTGCTATTTTTACAGAAGCGGATGCGGAACGAGTTGCACCCTACTTTAACGGAATTTTGGTAGGAACAGCTCTGATGCAAGCGGAAGATGTAGCCCAGAGAATCAAGGAGTTGCAGATTGACAAAGGTTAAGATTTGTGGACTATCGACCAAAGGAGCGGTAGAAACAGCTGTGTCAGCGGGGGCCGACTACATCGGTTTTGTCTTTGCTCCTAGCAAAAGACAAGTGACCTTGGGACAAGCAGCAGAGCTGGCTGAGATTATTCCTACAAATGTAAAAAGGTTGGCGTATTTGTTTCACCAAGTCGGGAAGAATTACTAGAAGCGATTGAAAAGGTTGGCTTGGACTTAGTTCAAATTCATGGTCAGGTGGCGGATGATTTGTTTGTGGATTTGCCTTGTGCCAGCATTCAGGCTGTTCAGGTGGATGGAGATGGTCATGTACCCAATTCTCAGGCAGATTATCTACTCTTTGATGCCCCTGTGGCAGGAAGTGGTCAAACCTTTGACTGGGGGCAACTGGATACGACAGAACTATCTCAGTCTTTCTTCATCGCAGGCGGGCTCAATGAGGATAATGTAGAAGAAGCAATTCAACACTTTACTCCCTTTGCAGTAGATGTATCAAGTGGAGTAGAATCAAACGGACAAAAAGATCATGAAAAGATTAGAAGATTTATAGAGAGGGTTAAGCATGGCATATCAAGAACCAAATAAAGATGGATTTTACGGGAAATTCGGTGGACGTTTTGTTCCAGAAACATTGATGACAGCAGTATTGGAATTAGAAGAGGCTTATCGTGAAAGTCAGGAAGATCCAAGTTTCCAAGAGGAGTTAAACCAACTTTTGCGCCAGTATGTAGGACGTGAAACACCTCTTTACTACGCAAAAAACTTGACCCAGCATATTGGTGGAGCCAAGATTTACCTCAAACGTGAAGACCTCAACCATACAGGTGCACACAAGATTAACAATGCCTTGGGACAAGTTCTTCTCGCTAAACGCATGGGCAAAAAGAAAATTATCGCTGAAACTGGTGCCGGTCAGCACGGTGTAGCAACTGCAACTGCTGCAGCCCTTTTCAACATGGAATGTACTATCTACATGGGTGAGGAAGATGTCAAACGCCAAGCCCTCAATGTCTTTCGTATGGAGCTTTTGGGAGCCAAGGTGGAAGCTGTAACAGATGGTTCGCGCGTGCTCAAAGACGCGGTCAATGCAGCCCTTCGTTCTTGGGTGGCAAATATCGATGATACCCACTATATCCTTGGTTCTGCCTTGGGGCCTCATCCTTTTCCAGAAATTGTGCGTGATTTCCAAAGTGTTATCGGTCGAGAAGCTAAACAACAGTACCGTGACTTGACAGGGCAAGATTTGCCAGATGCCCTAGTAGCCTGTGTTGGTGGTGGTTCTAATGCCATCGGGCTTTTCCATCCATTTGTGGAAGATGAATCTGTTGCTATGTATGGAGCTGAAGCGGCAGGACTTGGTGTTGATACAGAGCATCACGCAGCTACCTTGACCAAGGGTCGCCCAGGAGTTCTTCACGGTTCTCTCATGGATGTTCTCCAAGATGCTCATGGTCAAATTCTTGAAGCCTTCTCTATTTCAGCAGGTTTGGACTATCCAGGTATCGGTCCAGAACATTCTCACTACCACGATATCAAGCGTGCGACCTATGTGCCTGTGACAGATGAAGAAGCCTTGGAAGGATTCCAGCTTTTGTCTCGTGTAGAAGGGATTATCCCAGCTTTGGAGTCTAGTCACGCTATCGCCTTTGCGGTGAAATTAGCCAAAGAACTTGGTCCAGATAAGTCTATGATTGTCTGTCTATCAGGTCGTGGGGACAAGGATGTAGTTCAAGTCAAAGACCGCTTGGAAGCAGACGCAGCAAAGAAGGGAGAAGCTCATGCCTAAGACACTAACAGAAAAACTGAACGCTATCAAAGCAACTGGAAAGGGAATTTTTGTCCCCTATATCATGGCTGGAGATCATGAAAAAGGTTTGGATGGTCTCGGTGAAACAATTCACTTTTTAGAAGACTTAGGTGTTTCTGCCATTGAGGTAGGAGTTCCCTTCTCGGATCCGGTTGCAGATGGTCCTGTTATCGAAGAAGCCGGCTTGCGCAGTCTAGCTTGCGGAACCTCTACCCAGGTTTTGGTTGAAACCTTGAAAACCATTGAAACAGAAATTCCGCTTGTCATCATGACCTACTTTAACCCCCTCTTTCAGTACGGTGTGGAGAAATTGGTTAAAAATCTTGCTGATACAGCAGTCAAGGGCTTGATTATCCCAGACCTCCCTCATGAACATGCCAACTTTGTAGAGCCATATTTGGCGGATACAGACATTGCTTTGATTCCACTTGTTAGCTTGACGACAGGGATTGAGCGTCAAAAAGAACTCATTGAGGGAGCTGAAGGTTTGTCTATGCCGTTGCTATCAATGGAGTCACAGGGAAGTCAGGAAATTACCGAGATGATTTGGACAAGCACTTGTTTCAACTCCATCAAGTGGCTGATATTCCAGTCTTGACAGGATTTGGTGTATCCACACAGGCTGATGTGGAACGCTTCAATGCTGTATCAGACGGTGTTATCGTCGGTTCCAAGATTGTTAAGGCTCTGCATGAAGGACAAGTAGCAGAAATCGCTGACTTTATCCGAGAAGCAGTAGCTTACCAAAAATAATCACACAAGTAGCTAGCAAGAGGAAAGGCACAAAAGGTAGTCTTTCCTTTTTCTTTAGCAGGAGAAAGGCTATAATGCCAGTTGTGGAAGCAAATTGAATTAAAATCAGCATTTCAGTAAGCCTAAAAACAAGAGCACAGGAAGCCAGAAAGAGAAAATCCCCTGCACCTATGCGGATATCGATAAAGTGAGCCAAAATTCCAAGAATAAGAAAGACAATCATAACTAGATTCCAACCACAGGAAACTATGAGGATTAGGTGAAAGGTCAGCCAGACTAGCAAGGGATATTCTTGATGCTGGAGGTCATAGATTCCTAAGGTCAAGCCAGCAGTTACTAGGATGACTTGACCCAAGGAAAGCCAGCCCCATGACCAAGCCAGAAAGAGGACACCCAAGCCCAATTCAAAGAGGGCATACCAGAAAGGATAGTGTGCCTTGCAGTAGCGACAGCGAAAGCGATTGAAGAGCTGAGAGAGGATCGGAATCAAATCTAGTGGACGCAAGCGAGTCTGACAGGAATCGCAGTGACTAGCCGGTCGGATAATGGATTGCTCAGGGAAACGGTCAATGACCAAACCTAGAAAGGAAGCGAGAATGCTCCCGACAAGAAAAAAATAAAGATCAATCATACTTATCTATTCGTAAAAAATAAGAGAAGTTGTATAATAAAGAAACATTGATAGGATGGTGAGGTCAAGATGATGATTCGTTTTGAAGAAAATATGAGCACAGAAAATGCTCAGCACGTATGCCAATGGTCCAACTCCCTTGGCAAATCCTTTCAAGAACAATGGATGGGAACAATGATTCCTTTTCCCTTAACAATTCAAGTCTTGCAAGATTTGGAAGGAATCTTTTCAATCTTTGATGGACAAGAGTTTGTGGGGCTTATCCAGAAAATCAGGCTAGAAGACAGGAATCTTCATATCGGGAGATTTTTTATCAACCCCCAGAAACAGGGGCAGGGCTTAGGTAGCCAGGCTTTAAGGAAATTTGTCAGTTTAGCCTTTGAAAATGAAGACATAGATACTATTTCTCTAAATGTCTATGAGGCAAATCAAAGAGCTCAGAATCTTTACCAAAAAGAAGGATTTGAAATTGTTCAAACCATTGAAGTTCCAGAACGTAAATACATAATGAGAAAATCTAGGTAAGGACTAGATGATATCGAGGACTGTACCCGTACAATTTTTGGTTTTCAAACTTGTTGCAGAGAAATTTTCTTGATAGAATAGATACATGACTAGATATAAAGCTGTAATTTCCTATGATGGCTACGCTTTTGCTGGTTTTCAGCGACAACCTCACGCGCGTAGTGTCCAAGAGGAAATTGAAAAAACTTTAACCAAATTAAATAAAGGACAAGCCATTACCATTCATGGCGCTGGGCGAACAGATAGTGGTGTTCATGCATTAGGTCAGGTCATCCACTTTGATCTTCCCTATCAGATGGATGAGGAAAAACTTCGTTTTGCTCTCGATACCCAAAGCCCTGAAGATATCGATGTGATTTCGATTGAGATTGTGGCTGATGATTTTCATTGCCGTTATGCCAAGCATAGCAAGACCTATGAGTTTATCGTAGATAGAGGACGTCCTAAAAATCCTATGCGTCGTCATTATGCGACTCATTATCCTTATCCACTAGATGTGGAGCGGATGCAGCTTGCTGTAAAAAAACTAGAGGGAACGCATGATTTTACTGGTTTTACAGCATCAGGGACTAGTGTGGAAGACAAGGTAAGAACGATCACGGAAGCCAGTCTTAGGGTTGATGAAACAGGGCAGTTTTTGACTTTTACCTTCTCAGGCAATGGTTTCCTCTATAAACAGATTCGAAATATGGTCGGAACCCTGCTGAAAATTGGTAACAATCGGATGCCGATTGAACAGATTGACCTCATCTTGGAGCAAAAGGATAGACAGTTGGCAGGACCAACTGCAGGGCCTAATGGTTTGTATTTGAAGGAGATTCGTTATGAAGAATAATCGTATTTTAGCACTTTCAGGAAATGATATTTTTAGTGGTGGTGGATTAGCTGCTGACCTTGCCACCTATACTTTGAATGGTTTGCATGGATTTGTAGCCATGACCTGCTTGACTGCTTTGACAGAAAATGGTTTTGAAGTCTTTCCAACTGATGAAACTATTTTCCAACAACAGTTGGATAGTCTCAAGAGCGTAGACTTTGGAGGGATTAAAATTGGTCTTTTACCGACTGTTGGTGTTGCTGAGAAAGCTTTGAATTTCATCAAGGAACGTGAAGGAGTTCCAGTAGTCTTGGACCCTGTTCTCGTTTGTAAGGAAACGCATGACGTTGCAGTCAGTGAGCTCTGTCAAGAGTTGATTCGCTTTTTCCCTTATGTATCTGTGGTTACTCCGAATCTTCCTGAGGCAGAGTTGCTTGCAGACCAAAAGATTGAAAGTCTGGAAGACATGAAAAATGCAGCCAAAAAACTACATGACTTGGGTGCACCAGCAGTGATTATCAAGGGTGGAAATCGCCTCAGTCAGGATAAGGCTGTGGATGTCTTTTATGACGGAGAAAATTACACAATCCTTGAAAATCCAGTCATCCAAGGACAAAATGCTGGTGCAGGATGTACCTTTGCATCTAGCATTGCTAGTCAGTTAGTCAAGGGAGAGGAACTATTACCAGCAATTGAAAGTTCTAAAGCCTTTGTTTACCGAGCTATTGCACAAGCAGATCAATATGGAGTGAGACAATATGAAGCAAACCAAAACAAGTAAAATCGCCCTATTATCAATACTGACTGCCCTATCAGTAGTTTTAGGTTATATTGTCAAAATCCCAACCCAAACAGGAATTTTAACTCTTTTAGATGCTGGTGTTTTCTTCACTGCTTTTTATTATGGAAAACGGGAAGGAGCTATTGTCGGAGGTCTAGGAGGTTTCATTATTGACCTAATCTCAGGTCATCCTCATTGGATGTTCTTCAGCTTGCTTTTCCATGGCTTGCAGGGTTACTTTGCAGGTTTTAAAGGAAAATGGCGGTGGCTTGGATTAGTTTTGGCAACTTTTCTCATGGTAGCTGGATATGCATGTGCGACCTCTTGGATGAAAGGTTGGGGGGTAGCCCTGACAGATATTCCTCACAATTTGTTGCAGAATTTTGTTGGAATGATTGTTGGGTATCTTCTATATCAGAGTATCAAGAAAATTAGTAAGCAGTAAAAATAGTCTTCCATGGGAACTATTGAAAAAACTCTGATTATTTGCTAAAATAAAAGCTATGAAAACACTCTACGATGTGCAACAATTTCTCAAACAGTTTGGTATCATTGTCTACATGGGGAAACGTCTCTATGATATTGAGCTGATGAAGATTGAATTATCTCGAATCTATGATGCAGGCTTGATGGACAAGCTAGATTACTTAGAAGCGGAAGCTGTTCTGCGCCGAGAGCACAAACTAGAATTAGACTATTTAGAGAAAAATGGAGATTAAGTAGTATGGTAACTTGGATTTTGTGGGGACTTGTAGTAGCGATGTTGGCATGGATGGGATACAACTATCTTCGCATTCGTCGTGCAGCAAAAATTGTAGACAATGCAGAGTTTGAGTCATTGATTCGTATAGGACAGTTGATTGACTTACGTGATCCAGCTGACTTTCACAGAAAACATATCCTCGGAGCTCGTAATATCCCTTCAAATCAATTGAAGACAAGTCTTGCAGCGCTTCGCAAGGATAAGCCTGTTCTTCTCTATGAAAATCAACGTGCGCAACGTGTCACAAATGCAGCGCTTTTCTTGAAAAAACAAGGTTTCTCAGAAATCTATATCCTTTCTTACGGATTGGATTCTTGGACAGGAAAGGTGAAATCTAATTAACAATGTGAAAAAAACTTGTCACATATGTTTAATATAGATACCGATTTTTTTATGGTATAATAATTTATATAAATTTTAAGGAGTTTTTATTATGCAAGAAAAGAAAAAAGCATCGCTTGTTTTAGGTATCCTATCTATCGTCCTTGGTTTGTTATCTCCAATCGTAGGTCTGATTTTGGGTATTATTGGTCTTGTTTTGGGTAATTCACATCAAAATCAATCTGGACTAAATTATAAAACAGAAAAAATCCTCAATATCGTAGGGATTGTCATTTCAGTCCTTAACTGGATTGCAGGAGTCATTTTGATGATGCACTAATCAGGATTCTAACAAAAAAAGCTTTATTTTTAAAGCTTTTTTGTTTTACCCATTTTTCGTTAAGTGGTTTTTAATCATTTCTAATTCTTTCTAGCTCAGGGACAGGTTTTCAAAGTTCTAAAACGTGTTACCTAATAGATAAATCCGGTTTGTATGGTATAATGATTGCGTAATAAATTTAAGGAGTTTTTATTATGCAAGAAAAGAAAAAAGCATCGCTTGTTTTAGGTATCCTATCTATCGTCCTTGGTTTGCTATCTCCAATCGTTGGTTTGATTTTTGGGTATTATTGGTCTTGTTTTTGGGGAATTCACACCAAAAAGAATCTGGACTGGACTATAAAACAGAAAAAAATTCTCAACATCGTAGGACTTGTAGTTTCTGTTCTTAACTGGATTCTAGCAATCGCAATATTTTTTAGATAAGCAAAAAACAAAAAAGCTTTATCTTTAAAGCTTTTTTGTTTTATCCACTTTTCTCTAAGTAGTTTTTTTAATGATTTTCAATTCCTCTTGATTCAAGGATCGATATTGACCTTCTGCTAGCTTTGAATCTAATGTAAAATTCCCGAACTGAACTCGTTTGAGGGCAGTGACCTTGACACCGACAGATAGGAACATTTTCTTGACCTGGTGAAATTTTCCTTCAGAAATGGTGATGGTGGCTCTACTGTGGCTAGGACTTGAGGCTAGAATTTCAAGCTGAGCAGGTTTACAGGCAGTTCCATCAAGAAAGACAATCCCATCGTTAAACTCTTGGATATGATTAGGAGTCAGTGGTCCATTGACCTCAACTTGATAGGTTTTATCGACATGATATTGAGGATGAAGGAGTTGAAAACCTAGAGGGCCATTATCTGTTAGAAGAAGCAGCCCTGTCGTATCTCTATCCAATCGACCAATTGCGTATAGCTGATCCGACTGGAGATGTTGAGGAAGGAGGTCCATGACAGTTGGAAGTTTTTTGTCCTTACTTGCAGTTACAACACCACCTGGCTTATGGAGCATGAGATAGGTGTGCTCATATCCTTTGGATTTTTCTACCTTGAAAAATCAGCTCTTGAAGACCAGTATCTATATTTTGTGCAAGGGAAGTAGCAGCTTGTCCATCTACTAAGATTTCTTTTTTGAGAAGAGCTTGTTTCATGGCTTTCCGACTGAATTTTTCCTGGGCCAATAAATTATCTAAACGCATACCAGCCTATCTTATCACAAGTCAGGATTTTTGAAAAGAAAAGAGAAGGAATGAATTTTCTTTTGAAAACATTTACACTTACTTGAGTTATGCCATTTGCTTAAAATTGTGGTATAATCGTTCAGTTAGAAAATAAATTTGAAATAAATAGAGGAAATCATGACAAAATTAAGAGAAGATATCCGTAATATCGCGATTATCGCCCACGTCGACCACGGTAAAACGACCCTCGTTGACGAATTGTTGAAACAATCTGAAACTCTTGATGCACGTACAGAATTAGCTGAGCGTGCAATGGACTCAAACGATATTGAAAAAGAGCGTGGAATCACCATCCTTGCTAAAAATACAGCCGTTGCCTACAACGGAACTCGTATCAACATCATGGATACACCAGGACACGCGGACTTCGGTGGAGAAGTTGAGCGTATCATGAAAATGGTTGATGGTGTTGTTTTAGTTGTAGATGCTTACGAAGGAACCATGCCACAGACTCGTTTCGTATTGAAAAAAGCCTTGGAACAAGACCTTGTGCCGATCGTTGTAGTTAACAAAATCGATAAGCCATCAGCTCGTCCAGCAGAAGTAGTAGATGAAGTTTTGGAACTTTTCATCGAGCTTGGTGCGGATGATGATCAACTTGACTTCCCGGTTGTCTATGCATCAGCGATCAACGGAACATCTTCATTGTCAGATGATCCAGCAGACCAAGAAAAGACTATGGCGCCAATCTTTGACACCATTATCGACCACATTCCAGCTCCAGTTGACAACTCAGATGAGCCTCTTCAATTCCAAGTGTCACTTCTTGACTACAATGACTTCGTAGGACGTATCGGTATCGGACGTATCTTCCGTGGTAGTGTCAAGGTTGGAGACCAAGTAACCCTTTCTAAACTTGACGGAACAACTAAAAACTTCCGTGTTACAAAACTCTTTGGTTTCTTTGGTTTGGAACGTCGTGAAATCCAAGAAGCTAAAGCTGGTGACTTGATTGCCGTATCAGGTATGGAAGATATCTTCGTTGGTGAAACCATTACTCCAACAGATGCGATTGAAGCTCTTCCAGTTCTTCACATCGATGAGCCAACCCTTCAAATGACCTTCTTGGTTAACAACTCACCTTTTGCTGGTCGTGAAGGAAAATGGGTGACTTCTCGTAAGGTTGAAGAGCGCCTTCAAGCAGAATTGCAAACAGACGTTTCTCTTCGTGTAGACCCAACTGACTCACCAGATAAGTGGACAGTTTCAGGACGTGGGGAATTGCACTTGTCAATCCTTATCGAAACCATGCGTCGTGAAGGATATGAGCTTCAAGTATCTCGTCCAGAAGTTATCATTAAAGAAATCGATGGTGTTAAATGTGAGCCGTTTGAACGCGTGCAAATTGACACACCAGAAGAATACCAAGGATCTGTTATCCAAAGTCTTTCTGAACGTAAGGGTGAAATGTTGGATATGATCTCAACTGGTAACGGTCAAACTCGTTTGGTCTTCCTAGTTCCTGCGCGTGGTTTGATTGGATACTCAACTGAGTTCTTGTCAATGACTCGTGGTTACGGTATCATGAACCATACCTTCGACCAATACTTGCCATTGATTCCAGGTGAAATCGGTGGACGTCACCGTGGTGCCCTTGTTTCTATCGATACTGGTAAGGCAACAACATACTCAATCATGTCTATCGAAGAACGTGGTACTATCTTTGTTAACCCAGGTACTGAGGTTTACGAAGGAATGATCATCGGTGAAAACTCTCGTGAAAATGACTTGACTGTTAATATCACGAAAGCAAAACAAATGACTAACGTTCGTTCAGCTACCAAGGACCAAACAGCGGTTATCAAAACTCCTCGTATCTTGACACTTGAAGAATCACTTGAGTTCTTGAACGACGATGAGTACATGGAAGTAACGCCTGAATCGATTCGTTTGCGTAAACAAATCCTTAACAAGGCAGAGCGTGAGAAAGCAAACAAAAAGAAAAAATCAGCTGAATAAGAGCTAGAAAGAGATAAAGATGGTCTATCTAATCATAGGGATTTTATTACTCTTACTCTATATCTTTGCGACCCCTCAAAGTATTAAGGGAACAGTCAACGTTGTTATTCTGGTTTCGGATTGGTTGCTCTCTTGATTTTATTGATGCTGTCGGCTCTACAGATCTTCCAACTTCCAGCAGAAATCTATATAACATTGGGAATGCTGGCTCTTACTTACTTTAGTTTGAGAGATATTTCCTTAATATCGATTAAAAAGAGGTAGGATTTACCCTCATTCCTCTACACCATTAGAGTCAAAATGTAAAATGATTGAAGCAAAATCAGATTCATGCTGGTTTTGCTTTTTGTTTTCACGACATAACTAGGTAAGAGGCGATTTCATTTATTTTTCATATCTTTTGAATAGAAGTACGTTTTTTGATACAATGAAAGAAAACGGTTACAAGATTGGAGTTTGATATGAACCGACATTTATTTAAGGAAAAGCAACGTTTTTCTTTAAGAAAATATGCAATAGGAACTTGTTCTGTTTTATTAGGAACGAGTTTGTTTTTTGCGGCCTCACCGATTGAAATCGTAGGAGCTCAGGAGAGACAGCCACAATTAGTTTCTCATTATGTTGAGGATAAAGATTTACCTGAAGCAATAAAGGAAGAATTGCGGTGGTTTGAAGATAATGCAATCGAGCTAGAAGAGGGTAAGGACTATTACTTCATTTATCGTAAATCAGCTGCAAGCTTACCCAATACGGGACTCTTTTCTAATCCTTTAGTGCCAGTACTAGGAATGGGAATTCTTTTGGTTTCGTTAACGTTAATCAAGAAGAAAAAAGGTAGAAGTCTTTTTCTAGTGACAGTTTTGGCAGTTGGGGGAACAGCAGTCTCAGTCTCTGCCCTAGAAAACTTAGTAGAGCTTCGTCCAGCCCTCGTTAAAACGGTAGAAGGGGAGTTTTTGCCAAGACCTGAAAAGATTGAAGGTTATGAATTTACGGGTTACTATTTTGTAAGATGCAATGAAGAGATATCTCAAAGCCTAGTCACACCTTCAAAAACGACTCAGGGAAGTCTGCTTGAACAAGCTTTAATTCCAAGTCATCCAGGTATAATTGAAACTCCAGCAACTCCAAGCCGACCATCTTCTGAAGAGTCTACATCAATCCCTCCTCAGGGTCAACCAAGTTTAGTAGAGGTGAAACCGGAATTGGAAATTAGCAAGGAATCCATTCCTTTTGATACCATTCGTCAGGAAGATCCAAACTTACCGAAGGGACAAACGCAAGTTATCCAAGCAGGAGTCGCAGGAGAACGTACCATCTTAACAGAGGTTACAAGGGGTAATGGTAAGGAGAGTCGTGAAGTTCGCTCAAACACTGTGACTCAAGAACCAGTTTCAGAAATTATTGCAGTCGGTACTAAGGTAGAATCCACATCAATTCCTCTAGAAGGTTCTCCAAGCTTGGTGGAAGTGAAACCAGAGCTAGAAACAAGCACAGAGTCAGTTCCTTTTGATCGACTCTACCAAGAAGATCCAGATTTGCCTAAGGGTCAAACTCGAGTTATCCAGGCAGGAGTAGTAGGAGAACGTACCATCTTAACAGAAGTTACAAGGGTTGATGGTAAGGAGAGCCGTCAAGTCAAATCAAATACTGTGACTCAAGAACCAGTTTCAGAAATTATCGCAGTTGGTAGCAAGGTGGAATCCACATCAATTCCTCTAGAAGGTAGTCCAAATTTAGTAGAAGTGAAACCTGAGTTGGAAACTAGTACAGAAGAGATACCTTATAATACTCTTCATCAAGAGGACCCAGATTTATTAAAAGGTGAAACTCGTATAATCCAAGCAGGTGTGGTTGGGCAACGTACGATTCTAACAGAAGTTACAAGGGTTGATGGTAAGGAGAGTCGTGAAGTTCGCTCAAATACTGTGACTCAAGAACCAGTTTCAGAAATTATTGCAGTTGGTAGCAAGGTGGAAGCGACAGCTATTCCGCAAGAAGGTAGTCCAAGTTTAGTAGAAGTGAAGCCAGAGTTGGAAACTAGTACAGAAGAGATACCTTATAATACTCTTCATCAAGAGGATCCGGATTTACTAAAAGGTGAGACTCGTATAATCCAAGCAGGTGTGGTTGGGCAACGTACGATTCTAACAGAAGTTACAAGGGTTGATGGTAAGGAGAGTCGTGAAGTTCGCTCAAATACTGTGACTCAAGAACCAGTTTCAGAAATTATTGCAGTTGGTAGCAAGGTGGAAGCGACAGCTATTCCGCAAGAAGGTAGTCCAAGTTTAGTAGAAGTGAAACCAGAATTGGAAGTAACAACAGAGGTGGTTCCATTTAAGACCATTCGTCAAGAAGATCCGAATATGGCAGAAGACCAAGTTAAACTAATTCAAGCAGGTGTCAACGGGAAACGTACCATCCTAACCGAAGTTAGCACGCTTAATGGTCAGGAAAAACGTAAGATTATTTCGAATACTTTAACGACAGAAGCCATTCCGGAAATCATTGCTATCGGGACAAAAAAAGAGCTTCTCCCACTCCCCCAACCAAAAATTGAAACCCAATCGGTTCCTTATAAAATTATCTACCAAGCAGATGAAACTCTAGCAGTTGGGACCCGAAAAACAAAAGTTTCTGGCGTTAATGGAAAGCTAGAAACGACTACAAACTATACGAGAGATAAGGTCAGCGGTGCAATCAAAGAGTCTAGTACTACAAAAACCTTGGTTGAGAAGGTAGATGAAATTATTCTTGTAGGAACAAAACCAAGTATCGAAACGAAGGTTATTGCAAATAAGACGGTTTTTGAAGCAGACTCTACACTACCTTACCAGACGCAAAAAGTGTTTGTTCCAGGGAAGGAAGGTAGTGAGAAAACGATGACTAGTTACAAAGTTGATAGTCAGTCAGGTCTTGTAACTGAAAAAGATAAACAGAAACAAACCACGGCCCCAATTGATAAGGTTATTAAAGTTGGGAATGTCGAAAAGATTGTGACTCCAATTCCGATCAAGGAAGAACGTCGAAAGGATCCATCACTTGACAAGGATACTGAAAAAATTGAGAGCCCAGGTCAAGCAGGAGAGTTGACGGCTACTCGAGTTTATGAAGTGAACACTCACACTGGGGCATTACTGTCGTATAAAGAAACTATTGCTGAGACGAAAGCTATGAAACCGAAGGTAATCTTGGTAGGAACCAAAGAAAATAAACCACATCTCCTCCCAGATAACAAGGATCTAGAAAATGCGATTGATACAAATCGAGTAAGCCGAGATATGAAAGGGATAGATTTATTTACTAACACATACTTAGTGAATGCTCTGAAACCAAGCATCCTTGGGCGTGACGTGATTAGTAAGAAGATTGAACTCAAAAAGACAAATCCAGCTATCACTGATGAAGAAGTCAAAGAAGTCCTGCGCAAAGAATACCTTGAAAGATTATCGATTAAAGATACTTTTGAACAAACAAAGAATAACTTAGATTCAGATCTGAAAAAGATTGCTTCTCATACCCTTAGCATACTAGGAAATACTCCAGATTCTAGGGCAAAAGTCCAAGTGAACTAGAAGCAAATAAAGAAAAAATTCTTTTAGGTCTAACTTATATCAATCGTTTTTACAATATTGATTTTGGTAAGACCAATATTCGCGATATTCTAGCCTTTAATCCAAGCTCTTTTGGTAAAAAAGTTACTTCCTTAGATTGGTTGAAGCATCTAGGTTCCATGAACTATAGTGAGATGAAGTTGGTCAATAGTCCTAATACCTATGAAAAGTATTTTGAGAAGATTACTGACAAAGGAACATTGAAAGACTTCCTTGACTACAACCGGACTACCTTTACAGATATGGATGGTGATACTTGGTTGAAGGATGCTACAAAGGCCATTGTTATAGAGAAAAAATCAAAAGAGAAGCCTGACGAAAACGTTGCTCTATATACAAAATTGACCTCTGATCCTGTCAAGTATGGGGCTGAGCCACAACAAGTTGCACATCATAAACAGTATAATATGGCAACTCTTTTAGGTCTGGTCAATATAAAAGAACCAAGCATTTATGCTATTACAAATATGGCAACTGTTTCTTATGGAAATATCGGAACCTACATTGATTCTTCACTTGCAAAAAGTAACCCTGCCCAATACAAGGCTGATTTAGAAAAGGCGAGGGCTCTGGTTGAGTTAACAGCGGATCGTCAGGCAGCTTACGTTGATTCCCTGTACAGAATTACTAAAAAAGAGAACCAAACAAAACTGATAACCAACCGTTTGATTGTGGATACTATGAAAAAGTATACTAACAAGCAAAATGCAGGTATCAAGGAAACTTGGTCTAAGGAGTTTGGTCCAGAGGCTGATAAAGGAGTCAAGGACTTTATGTCTCCGTTAGGTATGTATTCTCCGTCTCAAACCGTTGGAGCTGAAGCCAATGGTTCTGGTGTGCGTTACTTTATTGATAGAGTTTTAGATGATCGTGGTTCAGCAACCTACTCTCATGAAATGACTCACTTGTTGGATCGTACAGTACTCTTTAACAACCATGGACGACGAGATGGTACGGGAGCAGAGTTCTATGCTCGTGGAATCTTTGAAAATTCTTATACACCTGAAACTGATACCTACTTTAACTTGAATTTTGTCTTTGATGAAAGTAAGAAAGATAGTTTCTACAATAAGAAACCGGACCGCTTTAAATCTGCTGCAGATTTGAAAGAATACATGCATGGTAGTTTTGATGTACTTTATAGTTTAGATTATTTGGAAGCTGAGGCTAGTCGAGGATTGTCAGCAGCTGAAAAAGCAATCTATTTCAAACAGCTCTTGCCAAGTCCAACTTCAGGTTCTAGAACTCCAGTTTCTTACGACAATCCATCTGCCCAACCGACTCATCAGAGTGAGGAAATTAAGGCTTTGACGGAGGTAGACGCAAGTAAGTTGACGGACATCAATAGTTTGATTGATAATCATATCGTGGTAAATCGCTATATTATTAAAGGGCTAACAGCAACTGGGAAAGTAGATGCCAATGGCTATTACACGGTCGATATGTTTGATACGATTTATGGTGTTAATCAAAATGATAAAGGAATGAGTGGTGATATTAGCTTAGAAAACAAGCCTTTGAGTTAATGGCAGGACTTGGTTACTACGAAGGTTTCGTCCCTTATGTGTCGAATCAATACAAGAAAGATGCTGAGAAAGCCAATCGTCCATTGTCGGACAAATATATCTTTGATAAGATTTTAGCTGGAAAAAGCTATGCTCAATTTAAGAAAGAACAAGTCAATGAACGAATCAATAACCTGAACAAGTTAAAACCGATAACGATTGACTACAAAGGCAAGAAGGAAGTGATTGCTAGCCCAGAAAGAATGAAGCAGTTAATGGCAGAAGCGGTAAAAGAAGAACTTGCTGAGATTAAAGCTGGTAACACAAGTGCGAAACAATATCGCTTTATTGAAACTCCGGTACAGAAGTTGAAAAAAGCCATTTACAAAGCTTATCTTAAGGAATCAAATGAATTTAAAGAATCGATCTATAAATCTTGATAGCTGAGATAAATTTCAACCGGATCAGAATCATTTTTCTAAGTAGTTTTGAGTACTTAATAAGACAAGAAAAACACCTTTCGGACTGCAAGTCTCTACAGTCCGAAAGGTGTTTTTTATCTGTACAATTATCTCTTTTTGTTTTTTGAATATCGCTGGTAGAAGTCGACTTTTATCTGGATAAAGTGTTCTAATTCACGGAAGAGTTGCAAGAGAGTCGCCCGTGTCTCAAACTCTTCTCTAGTTTTCGGAAGGCTACGATTGCGAAATACCTGTAGGTAGCTCTCGATATCATTCAATAAATCGTAGGCTGGATTAGTTTGACTCAGCTGACTAGCTGTCTTTGAAAAGAGCTGTGCGACAATAAGGCTCTCACTTGCGGCTAGTTGGCAAGTATTAATCTGTTGAGCCATATTTCTCAAGATACGAGTTTGCCTTTGTCGCATCTCAAAGTAATGAATATGATAATCTGTCTGATGAAAGAGATGATCAGAGTGGTCGAGGTAAACCAGTTTAAGCGCCTCCTCAAGCAGCTGGTCAAGTTCATTTACGAGTTGTGCTTGATTACGACCGTCTCCTCTTTTTAGATAGTAAGCTAGGCGTAGAAGGACATTTCTGAGTTTATCTTCAACAAGAATATGATAGCGTTGGATTTCTCTTTCACGCGAAGGCATATAGAGATTGACCAGCAGTGCAAAGCCAGTACCGATTAGAAATAGTAGTAGTTCGTTCACTAAAAGTTCTGGTGAGGTTGATTGCTGGATTAAGAGATGGCTGACCAAGACGCTACTAGGGGTAATCCCAATTTCCCAACCGAGTTTATAGGCCAGAGGAACATAGATTGCTAAGTAGAGTCCAAAACTCCAGATATGATAGCCAGTCAGTTGGAAAGCTATAACACCAACTAAGAGAGCTAGGAGAGTTGAAAAAAGGCGATTTCTAGCTAGCTTGATAGTACTTCTGCGAGTGTCAGAAAGACTCAAGATAGCAATGATACCGGCTGATACAGCTGATGACAAATCAAAAAAGTAGGCTAGAAAACAGGCAAAACAGGTTGCCAGGACTAATTTTAAAGTACGTTGAGTGATAGACATAGAATACTTTCCTTGAGAAAATGTTTTAAAGTTTTAGTAGTAGGTGAGGTAGAAAGGTCTATTCCAAGAGAGTTATTGAGAAAATAATAGTGGTTTGATTATAGTATAAATATGTTTTGAAATCAAGTGAATCTAATAATAGTATAGGCAGAATGAATATTTACCAAACTGGTCCAGATATCGTTTTTGTGGTATAATAGTAGAAAGGAGTTTTACATGCAAGAATTTTTTTAAAAGTTATTTTTGATAAGCTAGATTTAACCTCAGTATTTGAGAATCTCTTGACCAAAGTGATTTCTCTTTTAATTTTATTTGTACTATTTTATATTGCTAAAAAGCTACTTCATGCGGCTGTAAAGAAAATAGTGAAACCATCGCTAAAATTTTCAAATCGGGACGCGGGAAGACAGAAGACAATTTCGCGTTTGCTTGAAAATGTCTTTAATTACATTCTCTATTTCTTCTTAGTCTACTGCATTTTATCTATCCTAGGACTGCCTGTATCAAGTTTACTAGCTGGTGCTGGGATTGCTGGGGTTGCGATTGGTATGGGGGCACAAGGCTTCCTTTCAGATGTCATCAATGGTTTCTTTATTCTCTTTGAACGTCAGTTGGATGTGGGAGATGAGGTCGTTTTGACAAATGGTCCCATTACTGTATCGGGGAAAGTCGTTAGTGTCGGAATTCGAACTACTCAACTAAGAGGCGAAGACCAAGCTCTCCATTTTGTTCCTAACCGTAATATTACTGTGGTTAGCAATTTTTCAAGAGAAGAGTAGAACTGAAATTTCCCTTGATTTATGCTATAATAGAGGGAGTTTGACAGAGGAGAAATGATGGTTTTAGATAAACAATTAGGAAATGGTTGTACCTGGATAAATCTTGATATCGAAAAAATTAAAAATCTTGAAGATTTATCAGAAATCTATGGATTGGATAAAGAAACTATCGAATATGCTCTGGATAGAAATGAACGAGCCCACATGGACTATAACCGTGAGAATGGGACTGTGACTTTTATCTATAATGTTCTTGACTTAGAAAAGGACAAGGAATACTATGAAGCTATTCCCATGACCTTTATTGTTGAAACAACGAATCATCACGATTAGTAACCATAAGAATGCTTACGTGATTGAACGTCTACTGACTTATCTTAAAACTCATGAAACGATTTCAATCTACAAGTTTCTCTTTGCCAGCTTAGAGCTTATCAGTAACGCTTATTATCCCGTCATTGAAGAAATGGATAAAAGTAAGGATGAGATTAGTGCCTTGCTACGTCAAACCACGACAAAGAAAAATCTCTTTGCTCTCTCTGACTTGGAGACTGGTATGGTTTACTTGACAGCAGCGGCAAAACAAAATCGACTTCTATTGGAACATATCCAAGGCCATGCTCTTTATCGGAGATTTAACGAAGTCGAACGAGAGCAGTTTGATGATGCGATGATTGAAGCCCATCAGTTGGTGTCTATGACAGATTTGATTTCTCAAGTCTTACAACAACTCTCTGCTTCTTACAACAACATCCTAAACAATAACCTGAATGATAGTTTGACAATTTTGACCATTATCTCAGTATTGCTAGCAGTCCTTGCTGTTATTACAGGTTTCTTCGGAATGAATGTTCCTCTACCATTTACAGAAGAGCCCAATGCTTGGATTTATATCTTAATAGCTAGCTTGATTTTATGGGCAGCCTTATCTCAATGGCTGAAGAAAATTACTAGGAAATAAAAGAGAAGGAGCCAGAATGGCGATTGAACATTACATGCCAGATTTTGCTGTGGAAGCAGTATATGATTTGACAGTCCAAAGCCTGAAAGACCAAGGAATCAAAGCTGTTTTGGTCGATTTGGATAATACACTCATTGCTTGGAATAACCCTGACGGGACTCCAGAGATGAAACGATGGTTGCACGACCTTCGTGATGCAGGGATTCGCATTATCGTAGTCTCAAATAATTCTAAAAAACGTGTTCAACGAGCAGTTGAAAAATTTGGAATTGATTATGTTTACTGGGCTTTGAAGCCTTTTACTTTCGGGATCGATCGAGCGATGAAAGAATTCCACTATGAGAAAAACGAAGTGGTCATGGTTGGGGATCAGCTCATGACAGACATTCGTGCAGCTCACCGTGCAGGAATTCGCTCGATTTTGGTTAAACCCTTGGTGCGGCACGATTCCATCAAAACGCAAATTAACCGAGCTCGTGAACATCGTGTTATGAAGCAAATCACTGAAAAGTACGGACCTATTACTTATAAAAAAGGAATTTAACTATGGAAGAAATTCTCTGTATTGGTTGTGGAGCAACCATTCAGACGGAAGATAAGACTGGGTTGGGTTTTACCCCTCAGTCGGCACTTGAAAAAGGTTTGGAAACTGGAGAAGTTTATTGCCAGCGTTGTTTCCGTCTTCGTCATTATAATGAAATCACAGATGTGCAGTTGACGGATGATGATTTCCTCAAACTCTTGCACGAGGTTGGAGATAGCGATGCCTTGGTGGTCAATGTCATTGATATTTTTGACTTCAATGGCTCTGTTATCCCAGGTTTGCCACGCTTTGTCTCAGGGAATGATGTGCTTTTGGTTGGAAATAAAAAAAGACATCTTGCCTAAGTCTGTTAAGGACAGCAAGGTAACACACTGGCTGATGGAGCGCGCTCACGAAGAAGGTCTTCGTCCTGTGGATGTTGTCCTGACTTCAGCACAAAACAAGCATGCTATTAGAGAAGTAATCGACAAGATTGAGCAATACCGTAAGGGACGTGACGTCTATGTGGTCGGCGTGACCAATGTTGGGAAATCAACCCTTATCAATGCCATCATCCAGGAAATCACTGGTGACCAGAATGTCATCACGACGTCTCGATTCCCGGGTACAACCTTGGACAAGATTGAGATTCCGCTTGATGACGGATCTTATATCTATGATACACCGGGGATTATTCACCGTCATCAAATGGCTCACTACTTGACGGCTAAAAATCTCAAGTATGTCAGTCCTAAAAAGGAAATCAAACCAAAAACCTATCAGCTAAACCCTGAACAAACTCTATTTTTAGGGGGATTGGGACGCTTTGACTTTATTGCAGGAGAAAAGCAAGGTTTCACAGCCTTCTTTGACAATGAACTCAAACTTCATCGTACCAAACTGGAGGGAGCCAGTGCCTTTTACGACAAGCACCTGGGAACCCTCCTTACACCACCAAATAGCAAGGAAAAAGAAGATTTTCCAAAACTGGTCCAACATGTCTTTACTATCAAAGACAAGACAGACCTAGTCATATCAGGACTAGGCTGGATTCGTGTAACAGGAACTGCCAAAGTAGCCGTCTGGGCACCAGAAGGCGTCGCCGTCGTCACACGAAAAGCAATTATTTAAACACAGAAAGGAAAGAGTTATCTTTATAAAGGCGAGCATTGCGAGCCCATAGAAGATACTTTTCGCCGTGGTGTTAGTTGGTACAAGTGATTGTACCAACTACGGAAAATTTGAGACCTTAGGCTCAAATTTTAGTCATGAAAGTCTGAAGGACTTTGCTGACGTCCGTCACCACTTCAGAAAAGTATAAAAAGAAACTCTTTTAAAGAAAATATGTCATTAACATCAAAACAACGTGCCTTCCTCAACAGCCAGGCACACACCCTCAAACCCATCATCCAAATCGGGAAAAATGGCCTCAACGACCAAATCAAAACCAGCGTTCGTCAAGCACTTGATGCCCGCGAATTGATCAAGGTTACACTCTTGCAAAATACAGATGAAAACATCCATGAAGTAGCTGAAATCTTGGAAGAAGAAATTGGCGTAGATACAGTCCAAAAAATCGGACGGATCTTGATTTTGTATAAACAATCCAGCAAGAAAGAAAAACGCAAGATTTCTAAAAAAGTTAAAGAAATCTAAGCATGACGCTCCAAAGACTGTTTTTACAGAAGAGTAAAGGAGATTAACCTATGGCAATCGAATTATTAACTCCCTTTACAAAAGTGGAGTTAGAGCCAGAAATCAAGGATAAAAAACGGAAACAAGTCGGTATTTTGGGTGGAAATTTTAACCCTGTTCACAATGCCCATCTGATTGTTGCAGATCAAGTGCGCCAACAGTTGGGATTGGATCAGGTTCTGCTCATGCCCGAATACCAACCACCTCACGTAGATAAAAAGGAAACCATTCCTGAACACCATCGCCTCAAGATGTTAGAATTGGCGATTGATGGAATCGAAGGTATAGCTATTGAGACGATCGAGCTAGAGCGTAAGGGGATTTCCTACACCTACGACACCATGAAGCTTCTAACAGAGAAGAATCCAGACACAGATTACTATTTCATTATCGGTGCCGATATGGTAGACTATTTGCCTAAGTGGTACCGAATTGATGAGTTGGTGGAACTAGTTCAGTTTGTAGGGGTTCAACGTCCGCGTTACAAGGCAGGGACTTCTTATCCAGTTATCTGGGTGGATGTACCTCTCATGGATATTTCATCCAGCATGGTGCGTGATTTCATTGCCCAAGGACGCACACCTAACTTTCTCCTACCTAAGCCAGTGCTAGACTATATCGAGAAAGAAGGACTTTACTGATGGCATACCAGGACTATATCAACTGTTCCCGTGAGGAATTATTGAAAAAAATGGCAGAGCTTCTACCTGAAACGCTTAACACATTGCTTGGGTGTAGAGCGTGCAGCTATAGAACTTGCAGAACGATTCGGAGTGGATGCCGAGAAAGCAGGTCTAGCAGGTCTCCTTCATGACTATGCTAAAAAGTTGTCAGACCAGGAATTTCTAGACTTGATTGACCGTTATCAGCTAGATCCTGACCTCAAAAACTGGGGCAATAATGTTTGGCATGGTATGGTCGGTATCTACAAAATTCAGGAAGATTTGAACTTGCAAGACTCTGAAATTTTGCGTGCAATAGAAATCCATACAGTAGGAGCGAGTCAGATGACGGATCTTGACAAGGTTATCTATGTGGCAGACTACATCGAGCACAATCGTGCCTTTCCAGGAGTAGATGAGGCGCGTGAAATTGCTGAACTATCACTAAATAAGGCAGTAGCTTATGAGACAGCTCACACAGTGGAGCATTTAGCTCATCAGGGATTTCCCATCTATCCCCAAACCCTTGGAACCTATAACGCCTATGTGCACTATTTGAAAGAGGACTAAATGAACGAAAAAAAGAATTACTAGAACTAGTCGTGAAAGCGGCTGATGAGAAACGCGCGGAGGATATCCTCGCACTTGACGTACAAGAATTGACCAGTGTGACAGACTATTTTGTTATCACTAGCTCAATGAATAGCCGTCAGTTGGATGCTATCGCTGATAATATCCGTGAAAAAGTAGCTGAAGCTGGCTTTAAAGGCAGCCATGTTGAAGGCGATGCGACTGGTGGCTGGGTCTTGCTAGACCTTGGTGGCGTTGTTGTGCATATCTTCTCAGAAGAGATGCGTGCCCACTATAACCTAGAAAAACTATGGCATGAGGCAGAGTCAGTAGACCTCTCAGAAACTCTGGCTTAGAAGATGAACTCAGTTGCATTCAACTGGGTTTTATTTGCTTATTTTAGAAAAATTGATTGAAAGGTAAAGGGCGAGTGGTGTTTGCCATGGACGCTCTTGGTATCATGATGATGGTGACTTATGAAACGTTTGCAGCGGTCTATGATGCAGTTATGGATGATAGTTTATACGACAAATGGACGGACTTTTCCCTCCGTCATCTACCTAAGACTAAGGAGAGAAAGAAACTCTTGGAATTGGCTTGTGGGACAGGCATCCAGTCCGTTCGCTTTTCTCAAGCAGGTTTTGATGTGACTGGGCTTGATTTAAGTGCGGATATGTTGAAGATTGCCGAAAAGAGAGCGGCTTCAGCCAAGCAAAAGATTGATTTTATTGAAGGCAATATGCTGGATTTATCCAAGGCTGGTAAATACGACTTTGTGACTTGCTATTCGGACTCTATCTGCTATATGCAGGACGAGGTGGAAGTAGGGGATGTCTTTAAAGAAGTCTATAATGCCCTCAATGAGGATGGAGTCTTTATCTTTGATGTGCATTCGACCTACCAGACAGATGAAGTCTTCCCAGGCTATTCTTATCATGAAAATGCGGAAGATTTTGCCATGCTCTGGGATACCTATGAGGATGCAGCACCACATTCCATCGTGCATGAACTGACTTTCTTTATCAAAGAAGCGGACGGTTCCTTTAGCCGTCATGATGAAGTGCATGAGGAGCGCACTTATGAAGTCTTAACCTATGATATTCTGCTGGAGCAGGCTGGTTTCAAGTCCTTTAAACTCTTTGCGGACTTTGAAGACAAGGAACCAACAGAGACTAGCGCCCGTTGGTTTTTCGTCGCACAGAAGTAGGAGAATATCATGACCATTACAGGTATTATCGCGGAGTTCAATCCCTTTCATAATGGCCATAAATACCTGCTGGAACAGGCAGAGGGACTGAAAATCGTTGCCATGTCTGGGAATTTATGCAGCGCGGAGAGCCTGCTATTGTGGACAAGTGGACACGGGCTCAAATGGCACTAGAGAATGGGGCGGATTTAGTTGTAGAATTGCCCTTTTTAGTCAGTGTTCAAGCGGCGGACTTTTTTGGTCAAGGTGCAGTGGCTATCTTGGATCATTTGGGGATGGATACCCTAGCCTTTGGGACAGAAGAAGTTCTGGATTACCAGCAAATTGCTAACCTATATACAGAGCGTGGTCAAGAGATGGAACTCTTCATGGAAAACTTACCGGATTCTCTTTCTTACCCTCAGAAAACCCAAGCCATGTGGAAGGAATTTGCAGACCTTGATTTTTCAGGTGATACGCCCAATCATGTCCTTGCTCTTGCCTATGCCAAGGCGGTAGCAGGGCGAAAGATCAAGCTTCATCCAATTCAACGTCAGGGAGCAGGTTACCATTCTGTGGACAAGGATGTTGACTTTGCATCTGCAACAGCCCTCCGTCAGCATCAAACAGATCAGAATTTTCTAGAGCGTTTTATGCCTTCTGTTGAACTTTTTGAAAATGCTAGTAAGGTGAGTTGGGAAGATTATTTTTCACTCTTACGCTATCAAATCTTGTCAAATCCTGACCTAACTAACATTTATCAGGTCAATCAAGAAATGTCGGTGCGCATCAAGGATGCTATTAAGACAGCTCAGTCTGTGGAAGAATTAGTCGAGATAGTTGCTACCAAACGCTACACCAAAGCGCGTGTGCGACGCCTCTTGATCTATATCTTGGTACAAGCTAGAGAAAGTGACCTGCCAGAAGCCATTCATGTCCTTGGTTTTACCGAAAAAGGAAGACAACACCTTAAAACTCTTAAGGAGCAGGTTAATCTAGTTAGCCGAATCGGTAAAGAACCCTGGGATGCTATGACTCAAAAGGCAGACCAGATTTATCAACTGGGACACCCTAGTGTCGTAGAACAAAATTTTGGCAGAGTGCCAATCAGAATCGAATCGAACTAAGTCTACTGAAAGGTAGGCTTTTTTTAGTTTTTTTCGAATAACTAGATAGAAATGAAAAAATCTTGTACAAGTTCCTGACAATTTTTTTCTTTTCGTGTATAATAGTGGAAAAGAGGTAAAACGAGGTATGGTTATGGAAGCAGTTCTTTATTCAACATTCCGAAATCATTTAAAAGACTACATGAAGAAGGTAAACGATGAGTTTGAGCCTTTGACAGTAGTCAATAAAAATCCAGATGAAGATATTGTAGTCCTATCAAAGAGCGAGTGGGATAGTATTCAAGAAACTTTGAGGATTGCTCAGAATAAGGAACTTTCTGACAAGGTCTTGCGAGGAATGTCCCAAGTTCGTGCAGGGCGCACGCAGGTCCATGTTATTGAGGAGTGAGAAATGCTACTCAAGTTTACAGAAGATGCCTGGGCGGATTATTGCTACTGGCAAACTCAGGACAAGAAAACATTAAAAAGAATCAACAAACTAATCAAGGATATTCAACGTGATCCATTTACAGGAATTGGTAAACCAGAACCACTCAAATACGATTACCAAGGAGCCTGGTCACGTCGCATTGATGCAGAGAATCGCATCATCTATATGATGGATGGTGATAGCGTCGCTTTCTTATCCTTTAAAGATCATTACTAAGTCTACTGAGAGGTAGACTTTTTTACTTATTTTTTTGTAAAAAAATTCTATAAAAAAATGGTTTCGTTAAAGAAGCTTATTTTAATAAGGAAAACAACAATTTAAACTCGAAAAAAATGACCAAAATATCTTCCATTTAAGGTTTGTTAAAAATATTTTTTTGTGGTAAAATGTATAAGAATGCATGTCATTCAGATAAACAAATAAATTGAGGTAAAAACATGGAAATTATGGCGATTGTTATAGTTGTTTTTGCCGTCATCATTGGTTTAGTCATTGGATATGTCAGCATCTCAGTCAAGATGAAATCATCACAAGAGGTCGCAGAGTTGATGCTTTTAAATGCTGAACAAGAAGCAACTAATTTACGAGGACAAGCTGAGCGCGAAGCGGATTTATTAATCAATGAAGCTAAAAGCGAAAAGCAAATCCCTTAAAAAAAGAAGCACTATTGGAGGCTAAAGAAGAAGCCAGAAAATACCGCGAAGAAGTGGACGCTGAATTTAAGTCGGAGCGTCAAGAACTCAAGCAAATCGAAAGTCGTTTGACGGAGAGAGCTACGAGCCTTGACCGTAAAGACGATAATTTGACGAACAAAGAAAAAAACACTTGAACAAAAAAAGAACAAAGTATTTCTGATAGAGCAAAAAAACCTTGATGCACGTGAAGAGCAACTAGAGGAAATTGAAAAGCAAAAAGCAAGCTGAACTTGAGCGTGTCGGAAGTCTGACTCAGTCGGAGGCAAAAGATATCATCTTAGCCCAAACAGAAGAAGACTTGACTAAGGAAATTGCTAGCCGCATTCGTGAGGCTGAGCAAGAAGTTAAGGAACGTTCTGATAAGCTTGCTAAGGATATTTTTGTCCCAAGCCATGCAGAGAATTGCTGGTGAGTATGTAGCTGAGTCTACAAACTCAACCGTTCATCTGCCTGATGATACCATGAAAGGTCGTATCATTGGACGTGAAGGTCGTAACATTCGTACCTTTGAAAGTTTGACAGGGGTTGATGTCATCATTGATGATACGCCAGAAGTGGTAACCTTGTCAGGTTTTGATCCTATCCGTCGTGAGATTGCCCGTATGACGATGGAAACCTTACTTAAGGATGGACGTATTCACCCAGCTCGTATCGAAGAGTTGGTTGAGAAAAACCGTCAAGAAATTGATAACCGTATTCGTGAATATGGTGAAGCTGCTGCCTATGAAATTGGGGCACCGAACCTTCACCCAGACTTGATGAAGATCATGGGTCGCTTGCAGTTCCGTACTTCATACGGACAAAACGTCTTGCGTCACTCGATTGAAGTGGCTAAGTTGGCTGGTATCATGGCTAGCGAACTTGGTGAAAATGCCGCACTTGCTCGTCGTGCAGGATTCCTCCACGATATCGGGAAAGCTATTGACCGTGAGGTAGAAGGCAGCCACGTTGAGATTGGTACAGAATTGGCTCGCAAGTACAAGGAGCATCCAGTTGTGATCAATACAATTGCTAGTCACCACGGAGATGTAGAGCCTGAAAGTGTAATCGCAGTTATCGTTGCTGCGGCGGATGCCTTAAGTGCAGCCCGCCCAGGAGCTCGTAGCGAATCCCTTGAAAGCTACATCAAACGTCTCCATGATTTAGAAGAAATCGCTAATAGCTTTGAAGGTGTTCAAAATAGCTTTGCCCTTCAAGCTGGTCGTGAAATCCGCATCATGGTAAATCCGGGTCAAATCAAGGACGACAAGGTCACAATCTTGGCTCATAAAGTTCGTGAGAAAATCGAAAGTAATCTCGATTACCCAGGAAATATCAAGGTAACCGTGATTCGTGAACTTCGTGCAGTTGATTATGCAAAATAAATAAGAAAGAGCAGTTGAAAAATTACTGCTTTTTTGTTACACTAGATAGAAAGATTGTAGTAAGCAGAAATGCCTTCACAAAGAGAATTCTGATGAATTTTCAAGTCATTTCACAAACTATCCAAAGGAGACATCATGGCAGACCGTGGCTTACTAATCGTTTTTTCAGGTCCTTCTGGAGTTGGAAAAGGAACGGTTAGACGAGAAATTTTTGAGAGTTCTGAAAATCAATTCCAATATTCTGTATCTATGACAACGCGGGCGCAACGTCCAGGTGAAGTAGACGGTGTTGATTATTTCTTCCGCACACGTGAAGAATTTGAAGAATTAATTCGTCAAGGACAAATGTTAGAGTATGCAGAGTATGTAGGCAACTACTATGGAACTCCTCTGACTTATGTCAACGAAACTCTTGATAAGGGAATCGACGTCTTCCTTGAAATTGAAGTACAAGGGGCTCTCCAGGTCAAAAAGAAAGTTCCAGATGCAGTCTTTATCTTTTTGACACCACCAGATTTAGAAGAATTGCAAGACCGTCTTGTAGGCCGTGGTACAGATAGTGCAGAAGTGATTGCTCAGCGTATCGAAAAAGCCAAAGAAGAAATTGCTTTGATGCGTGAGTATGACTATGCTATTGTCAATGACCATGTTCCTCTTGCTGCAGAACGTGTCAAACGTGTGATTGAAGCTGAACATTTCCGTGTCGATCGTGTCATCGGTCACTACCAGGATATGCTACCAAAGTCTCCGACTATTCGATAAACTATAGAAAACAGGTACAAACAAATGATGCTTAAACCCTCTATTGATACCTTACTTGACAAGGTACCATCAAAATATTCACTCGTAATCTTGTTAGCAAAACGTGCTCACGAATTAGAAGCTGGAGCAACTCCAACACAAGAATTCAAATCTGAAAAATCTACACTTCGTGCCTTGGAAGAAATTGAATCAGGGAATGTAACCATCCACCCAGATCCAGAAGGAAACGCGAAGCTGTTCGTCGTCGTATCGAAGAAGAAAGACGATTGAGAGAAGAAGAAGAAAAGAAAATCAAAGAGCAAATCGCGAAAGAAAAAGAAGAAGGTGAAAAAATTTAAGGTTGGGGGGACTCAATCTTATTTTTTCTATTGCAAGAATACTCAATCAATTGAAACGATTTAAGAAGAGAAGGAGGTGAGGATATGGCTATTGCAAAAATCATTGTAGATGTTCCTTTGATGCAGACAGACCAGCCCTATAGCTACAAGATTCCAGAGGAATTTGAGGGGATGCTAGAAGTTGGTATGCGGGTTCATGTACCCTTTGGGAAGGCTAATCGCTTGATTCAGGGAATTGTTCTTGGAATTGAACAAGAAAATGATGCGGAAGTGGCAGACGATGACTTGAAAGAGATTGCCGAAGTGCTGGACTTTTCTCCTGTCTTAACGGAGGAACAACTCTGGCTAGCTGAAGAACTACGTAAGTCAGTATTCTCTTATAAAATTTCCATTCTTAAAGCAATGCTTCCTGGGTTTTTGAACTCTAGCTATGATAAGATCCTCTATCCTCTGGAAGGCTTGAGTCAAGAAGACAGACATCGTTTGTTTGGTTCGCAGGAGTCTCTAGCATTTTCATCTCTAGACTTAGAAAGCAGGCTGAGATGATGCGGTTGACTCGAAAAGGTCTTTTAAAACTAGAGTACCAGGCTGTGGATCAGAAGAAAGTTAAGACGCAGTCTTGGGTTGAAGTGAATCGTGACAAATTAGAAAAACTAGAAATCTCAAACCGTGCCAAGAAGAAATTGGAACTGCGAGATTATTTATTAGCACATCCTGAAACAGTTCCTCTGGCTGATTTGTTAGAACATTACTCACGCGAACAAGTTAACTTCTTTGTGGAACATGGTGCTGTTACCATCGTTCAAAAGGAAGTCCAACGCTCAGCTGCCTACTTTGAAGGAATTGAGTCGAATCAAGCCCTAGAGTTAAACCCAGAGCAAAAACAAGCCTGTGAGGCAGTTGTTGGAGCGATTGGTAAGCAGCAACCTCCCTTTCTACTTCAAGGAATTACAGGAAGTGGGAAAACCGAGGTTTACTTGCAGATTATCCAAGGTGCTTTGGATATGGGAAAAACAGCAATTGTTCTAGTTCCGGAAATCTCTCTGACACCTCAAATGACGGAGCGCTTTATTGCACGGTTTGGCGATAAAGTAGCCATTCTCCACTCTGGCTTGTCAAATGGTGAAAAGTATGATGAATGGCGCAAGGTGGAGCGTGGAGAAGCTCGGGTAGTCGTTGGGGCTCGCTCGGCTATTTTTGCACCTTTAAAAAATCTAGGGGTCATCATTATTGATGAAGAGCATGAGGCAAGTTACAAGCAAGACAGCAATCCTCGATACCATGCTAGAGATGTGGCTCTTTTACGAGCACAGTACAATCAAGCAGCATTAGTCCTTGGTTCTGCAACGCCAAGTTTAGAAAGTCGTGCGCGTGCTGGTAAGGGTGTCTATCAACATCTACGTCTAACTCAACGTGCCAATCCTTTAGCAAGCATTCCTGAGGTTCAACTGATTGACTTCCGTGATTACATCGGGCAGAATGAAACGTCAAACTTTACACCTCCTCTGATTGAGGCAATTAAAGATCGACTGGATAAAAAAGAGCAGGTTGTTCTCATGCTCAATCGTCGTGGTTATTCTAGCTTTGTCATGTGCCGAGAATGTGGGACCGTGGATACCTGTCCTAACTGCGATATTTCCTTGACGCTGCATATGGATACTAAGACTATGAACTGTCATTATTGTGGTTTTTCTAAGGAAATCCCCCATGTCTGTCCAAACTGTCAGAGTCGTAGTATTCGATACTATGGAACAGGAACTCAAAAGGCCTACGATGAGCTAACAGAACTCTTTCCTCAGGCTCGCATTCTGCGAATGGATGTAGATACAACACGTAAAAAAGGCAGTCACCAAGCTCTACTTGAACAATTTGGCAATGGTGAAGCGGACATATTGTTAGGAACCCAGATGATTGCCAAGGGCTTGGATTTTCCAAATGTGACCTTGGTTGGTGTTCTCAATGCGGATACTGCCTTGAACCTGCCTGATTTCCGTTCTTCTGAGAGGACCTTCCAACTCTTGACCCAGGTAGCAGGACGAGCAGGACGAGCTGAAAAGGCAGGTCAGGTCTTGATTCAGTCCTATAATCCACAACACTATGCAATTCGTTTTGCCAAGGATCAGGACTACGAAGGTTTCTATGCCTATGAAATGGGTATCAGACGTCAGTTGGGTTACCCACCTTATTATTTCACTATTGGGATTACCTTATCTCATAAAAAGAAGAAGAGGTTCTTAGACGTGCTTATCAAGTGATGGGTATTTTGAGGTCTGGTTTGTCGGATGCTAGTATCATCCTTGGACCAACGCCTAAACCTATCGCTCGCACGCATAACCTCTATCATTATCAGATTTTAATCAAATATCGTTTAGAAGATGAGTTAGCCTCGACTCTTAATCAGGTCTTAGCCCTAACTCAAGAACGTGAAAATAGCGAACTTCGTCTCAGTATTGATCACGAACCGCAGCAATTTTTGTAAAAAGGAGAAAAGATGACAAAACTAATCTTTATGGGAACGCCCGATTTTTCAGCGACCGTTTTGAAGGGACTTTTGTCAGATGATCGCTATGAAATCGTGGCCGTCGTGACGCAGCCAGATCGCGCAGTCGGTCGTAAAAAAGTCATCCAAGAAACCCCAGTGAAACAAGCAGCTAAAGAAGCAGGGCTTCCTATCTACCAACCCGAAAAATTATCAGGTAGTCCAGAAATGGAAGCTATCATGAATTTGGGAGCTGATGGGATTGTGACTGCAGCTTTTGGACAATTTCTCCCAAGTAAACTCCTTGATAGCATGGATTTTGCAGTCAATGTGCATGCTTCGCTCCTTCCTAAACACCGTGGTGGAGCTCCCATTCATTATGCCTTGATTCAAGGAGATAAGGAAGCAGGTGTTACCATTATGGAAATGGTCAAGGAAATGGATGCAGGAGATATGATTTCTCGCCGTAGCATTCCCATTACCGATGAGGACAATGTCGGAACCTTGTTTGAAAAATTGGCGATTGTTGGTCGTGATCTGCTTTTGGATACTCTTCCTGCTTATATAGCTGGTGAAATTCAGCCTCAACCACAAGATCCAAACCAGGTTACATTTTCTCCAAATATCAAACCTGAGGAAGAAAAGTTGGAATGGAACAAGACCAATCGTCAACTCTTTAACCAAATCCGTGGGATGAATCCATGGCCTGTTGCTCATACTTTCCTCAAGGGAGATCGTTTTAAGATTTATGAAGCCCTGCCTGTAGAAGGGAAGGGTAATCCGGGTGAGATTCTCTCCATCGGTAAGAAGGAGTTGATCGTCGCAACAGCAGAAGGAGCTCTATCTCTCAAACAGGTTCAACCAGCAGGAAAACCTAAGATGGACATTGCTTCCTTCCTTAACGGTGTGGGACGAACTTTAGCAGTAGGAGAACGATTTGGTGACTAAAGTAGAAACGGCTAGAAGTGTAGCCTTGAATGTACTTGAGGACGTTCTTGTCAATCAAGCATACTCCAATATCGCCTTAAATAAACACCTTAAGGGAAGTCAACTGTCAGTAGCAGATAAGGGGTTGGTGACAGAACTTGTTTATGGAACCGTAGCTCGTAAACTAACTTTAGAATGGTATTTGTCTCACTTTATTGAGGATAGAGACAAGCTAGACAGCTGGCTCTATGTTTTGCTTCTCATGAGCGTCTATCAACTCCAATACTTGGATAAGCTTCCTGATCATGCAGTGGTCAATGAAGCGGTAGAAATTGCAAAACTTCGTAAAAAGGGTAGCGAAAAACTAGTCAATGCTGTTTTGCGCCGTATTTTGCGTGAGGGTTTGCCTGATATTGACAGTATCAAGCGTAAGAACAAGCGTGATTCTATCGCCTACTCTTTGCCAGTTTGGTTGATTTCTAAGCTCAAGGAAGAGTATGGCGAAGAGCGAGCGCAAGCGATTTTTGAAAGTCTTTTACAACGTAACAAAGCCAGTATCCGTGTGACAGATTTGAGTCGCAAAGAGGAAATTAAAACTTTACTTGATGCCAGTGATTCGATTCTGTCAGCTGCTGGTTTGGTCAAGGAGCAAGGGCATTTTGCTAGTCATGATTTGTTTACTGAAGGGGCTATTACTATTCAGGATGAGTCTAGTCAGTTGGTTGCGCCAACACTAGATTTACAAGGAGATGAGCAGGTTTTAGATGCTTGTGCAGCTCCTGGCGGAAAGACAGCCCATATGGCGTCTTATCTAATGACAGGTCAGGTAACGGCTCTGGATCTCTACGACCATAAACTCACTTTGATTCAAGAAAATGCGGAGCGTTTAGGTGTAGAGGACCGTGTTCAAACGCAAAAACTGGACGCTCGAAAAGTGCATGAGTTTTTTGGCAAGGATCAATTTGATAAGATTTTAGTCGATGCCCCGTGCTCAGGGATAGGACTTTTACGTCGAAAACCAGATATCAAATACAACAAAGACACTGCTGATTTCACGTCATTACAGGAAATTCAGTTGGAAATATTAGGTAGTGTTTGTCAAACGCTACGTAAAGGTGGTATAATAACTTATAGTACCTGCACTATTGTCTCTGAAGAGAACTTTCAAGTTGTTCAAGCGTTTTTAGAAAGTCATCCAGAGTTCGAGCAGGTTAAACTAGAACACGAATGCAAGGATATCCTGAAAGATGGCTGCATCCTCATTACTCCAGAGTTGTATGGGAGTGATGGATTCTTTATCAGCCAATTTCGCAAGATATCCGATTAGGAAGGAACTGACACAATGGAGATTTCATTATTAACAGATGTTGGTCAGAAACGTACAAATAATCAAGACTATGTTAATCACTTTGTCAACCGTGCCGGTCACACAATGATTATCTTGGCTGACGGGATGGGAGGACACCGAGCTGGTAATATTGCTAGTGAGATGGCAGTAACAGATTTGGGTGTAGCCTGGGTTGATACTCACATCGATACCGTGAATGAAGTTCGTGAATGGTTTGCTGAACATCTAGAGATTGAAAATCAAAAGATTTACCAATTAGGTCGAGATGAAGCATATAAGGGGATGGGTACTACTCTAGAAGCCCTTGCAATCATTGATAATCAAGCTATCTATGCTCATATTGGCGATTCCCGTATCGGATTGGTTCGTGGTGAAGAATACCATCAATTAACGAGTGACCATTCTTTGGTGAATGAATTGCTCAAGGCAGGTCAATTAACACCTGAAGAAGCTGAAGCACATCCACAAAAGAATATCATCACCCAGTCTATCGGACAAAAAGATGAAATTCAACCTGATTTAGGAATTGTAAGCTTGGAACCAGGGGACTATATCGTTATGAACAGTGATGGTCTCACGAATATGATTTCAGGAAGTGAAATCTATGACATCGTGACAAGTGATATTTCACTTGAAGACAAGGCGGCAACCTTAGTACGTTTTGCAAACAATGCCGGAGGGCTTGATAACATTACTGTTGCCTTGATTGCGATTGAGGAGGAATCAGAATGATCCAGATCGGCAAGATATTTGCCGGACGATATCGGATTATCAAACAAATTGGCCGCGGAGGGATGGCAGATGTCTACCTGGCCAAAGATTTGATTCTGGATGGGGAAGAAGTTGCTGTAAAGGTTCTGAGAACCAACTATCAGACAGATCCTATCGCTGTTGCACGTTTTCAGCGTGAAGCGCGTGCGATGGCAGACTTAGATCATCCTCATATCGTTCGAATTACGGATATCGGTGAAGAAGACGGTCAGCAGTACCTAGCTATGGAATATGTAGCGGGTCTTGACCTCAAACGCTATATCAAAGAACACTATCCTCTCTCTAACGAGGAAGCTGTTCGTATCATGGGGCAGATTCTCTTAGCTATGCGTTTGGCACATGCAAAGGGAATTGTTCACCGTGATTTGAAACCTCAAAATATTCTCTTGACTCCTGATGGCACTGCAAAAGTTACAGACTTTGGGATTGCGGTGGCCTTTGCAGAAACAAGTTTGACACAGACCAACTCTATGTTAGTTCTGTTCACTATCTATCACCTGAACAGGCGCGTGGTTCAAAGGCGACCATACAGAGTGATATTTATGCCATGGGGATTATTTTCTTTGAAATGTTGACAGGTCATATTCCTTATGATGGCGATAGTGCTGTTACCATTGCACTTCAGCATTTCCAAAAACCACTTCCTTCTGTCATTGCAGAAAACCCATCAGTGCCACAATCCTTGGAAAACGTGGTTATAAAAGCGACAGCTAAAAAGTTAACAGACCGTTACCAAACTGTCTCAGAGATGTATGTTGATTTATTGAGCAGTCTTTCTTATAACCGTCGCAATGAACCAAAGCTAGTATTTGAAGACACAAGTAAAGTTGATACAAAAACTTTACCGAAAATCTCACAGTCTACTTTAACAGGGATTCCTAAAGTGCAACCGAAGGAAGAGAGTCATCAGAGCCAAAAGCCGACCCAAAAGGCAACTAATAAAGAAACCGTTGCAAAACCAGTCAAGAAACGTCGTTTCAAAGCAAGATATTTTGTGCTTTTAGCTAGTTTTATACTTGTTATGGCTTCTCTATTTTGGATTGTATCGAAAACACCAGCAACTGTGGAAATTCCAAAAGTTGCAGGACAAACTGTAGCAGAAGCCAAGGAAAATCTTAAAAAAGCTAATTTTGAAATTGGCGAGGAAAAGACTGAAGCTAGTGATACTGTCGAAGAAGGTCGAGTTATCCGAACAGATCCAGATGCTGGCTCGGCACGAAAAGAAGGAACAAAAGTTAATCTTATTATCTCTTCAGGTCAGCAATCGTTTAAGATTGGAAATTATATTGGACGTAAATCTACGGACGTCATTGCAGAATTGAAAGGTAAAAAAGTTCCTGAAAATCTCATCAAGATTGTAGAAGAGGAATCAAGTGAAACAGAGGCGGGCCTTGTTATGAGACAGAGTCTGCCAGAAGGAACCACTTATGATCTTAGTAAGGCGACAGAGATTACCTTGACAGTAGCCAAGAAGGTAACTAGCGTTCCTATGCCAAGTTACATTGGATCAAGTCTTGAATTTACCAAGAATAACTTAATTCAGATAGTAGGTGTAAAAGAGGCTAATATTGAAGTGGTAGAGGTCTCTACAGCACCAGAGGGAACTGCTGAGGAAACTGTAGTCAGTCAAAGTCCAAAACCAGGTGAAGGTGTGGATCTGAATACTACTCGTATCAAGATTTCTATCTATAAACCGAAAATAACAACAACAAATCCTACAGTAAGCAATCCTAGTCGTGCAGAAACATCTCCACAGATTAGAGAACCACAGGCTAATCAAAACACTACAACGTCAGATTTGCATTGAGGGGGATAACTAGTCAATCTTTGTCGCAGTTTTTGTGACAAAGATTTTTTTTCCTTCAAATTTATGATAAAATAGTAAGGAGTTTAAAAAGGAGGGGAACATGGACGAATCAAAAAAACTGAATGCAGTCATTGATGTCATTATGTTAGCAGGAACAATTCTGCTTCGCAATGGATCAGAAATCTATCGTGTCGAAGACACCATGATTCGAATCGCTCATTCACAAGGCATCATGGATTGTAATGTTTTGGCCATGCCTGCAGCTATTTTTTTCTCCATTGAAAATACAAATATCTCTCGAATGAAACGAGTAACCTCCTCTGCTTATAATATTGAGAAGGTTTGTGATGTTAATCAGATTTCACGGCAGCTTGTATCAGGCGACTTGATTTGGAGACAGCCTTTATTCAACTCAAGCAATTAAATGCTAAGGCATCTCCCTACACCAATGTTCAGCTAACTGCTGCAGCGACCCTTAGTGCTCCCTTCTTCTCGATCATGTTCGGTGGGAATGCCTACGATGCCATTGGTGCAGGAGTAGCAACCATATTTGCTTTCACCTGTTCTCTTTACGTAGAAAAATTTATTCGTATTCCCTTTATGACAGCTTTTGCAGGTGCTCTTGTTTTTGGCTTGATTGCGCAATTTTGGGCGCGCTATTCTGGATTGCCTTCTACAGCTGATTTGGTCATTGCAGGTGCGGTTATGCCCTTTGTACCTGGAATTGCCCTGACTAATGCCGTTAGAGATATTATGACCAATCACATTAACTCTGGTATGAGCAAGATGTTTGAATCTTTGCTGGTTACCCTTGCCTTAGGGGCAGGCACCTCTGTCGCCCTCGTACTCATGAACTAATATGACTCTAACAACATTTTTATTGCAGGCTCTAGCTAGTCTGCTAGCAATTATCACTTTTTTAATCGTTTTAAATGTCCAGCGTTCCATGCTTATCCCTGGTGGAGTTTTGGGAATGTCAATCTGGCTCCTCTATCTAATACTCAAGGAGCCAACTAATGTCATTTTGGCAACCTTTATTGCTGCGGTGATTGGTTCTTGTGTTAGCCAGATTATGAGTATTCTCTACAAAACTCCAGCAGTGGTTTTTGCCCTAGCTATTCTGGCACCACTAGTGCCAGGTTATCTGTCCTATCGAACCACTTCCTTCTTCGTTACAGGTGACTACGGCCATGCCATTTCTAGTGCCATGTTAGTCATGATGTTGGCCCTTGTTATTTCAATAGGAATGGCAAGTGGGACAGTCATACTCAAGTTGTATTACTATCTCAAAAAGAATCGAGCTAGCTAAGACTCGATTTTTTCGTTGGTAGAGTGGCTGAAAGAACATGGATAGGAAGATGGAAATGAACTTGATTTGGGGAATCAAGTCTTTTTTCGCTCATTTGACCTCAATTATGATAAAATAGAGGTGGACGAATTTTTACAATGAATGATAAAAATAGAGGTAAATATGACAATCGGTATTGATAAGATTGGTTTTGCGACCAGTCAATACGTTTTGAAATTACAAGATTTAGCAGAAACCCGAGGAATTGATCCTGAAAAATTGAGTAAAGGACTCCTTTTAAAAGAATTGAGTATCGCTCCTTTAACAGAGGATATTGTTACCTTGGCTGCTAGTGCAGGGAATTCTATCCTGACTGAAGAAGAGAAGCAAGAGATTGATATGGTTATCGTAGCGACAGAGTCTGGGATTGACCAGAGTAAAGCTGCAGCTGTCTTTGTACACGGTTTGCTTGGAATTCAACCTTTTGCTCGTAGTTTTGAAATCAAGGAAGCTTGCTATGGTGCAACTGCGGCTCTTCACTATGCTAAGTTACATGTAGAAAATTCTCCTAAATCAAAGGTTCTGGTGCTTGCTAGTGATATTGCAAGATATGGTGTCGAAACTCCTGGAGAACCAACTCAAGGTGCAGGATGTGTTGCTATGTTAATTAGCCAAAATCCACGTGTGATGATTTTCAACAATGATAATGTTGCACAAACTCGTGATATCATGGATTTTTGGCGTCCAAACTATTCGACAACACCATTTGTAAATGGGGTTTACTCAACGCAACAATATCTTGATAGTTTAAAAACGACTTGGGAAGAGTATCAAAAGCGTTATGACTGTAATTTGAACGATTTTGAGGCTGTATGTTTCCACTTACCTTATCCGAAGCTAGCTCTCAAGGGTTTGAAGAAAATTCTCGACAAATCCTTGCCTCAAGAGAAGAAGGACTTGCTTCAAAAGCACTTTGATGAATCTATTATTTATAGCCAAAAAGTTGGGAACATTTATACAGGTTCACTCTTCTTAGGTCTCTTGTCTCTTCTTGAAAATTCTGATAGTCTTAAAGCAGGAGACAAGATTGCTCTCTATAGCTACGGAAGTGGTGCTGTATCTGAGTTCTTCAGTGTGGAATTGGTTGAAGGCTATGAAAAGCAATTGCAGAAAGGTCGTTTAGATTTGCTAGACCAACGCCAGTCTGTGAGTGTCGCTGATTATGAACGAATCTTCTTTGAGGAAGCAAACTTGGATGAGTCAGGTTCTGCAACCATGTCTGGCTATGAGGGACAGGACTATGCTCTGGTTGAGATTGTAGAACACCAACGTCGCTACAGCAAGGTTGAAAAATAATGAAAAAAAATTGGAATGGATTTGCTAAAAAATCAATTCAAGAGCGCCTTGAGTTCGTTAAGTCTCAGGCGCTTACTTCTATGGAAGCCCAAGAAAGTCTTGAGCAAAATGAAAATCTTAGTATAGCAGTTGCGAACCAACTGAGTGAAAATGTAGTGGGGACCTTCTCACTACCCTACTCAGTAGTGCCAGAAGTACTGGTAAACGGTCAAGAGTACACAGTTCCTTATGTGACCGAAGAGCCATCTGTTGTTGCTGCAGCTAGTTTTGCTAGTAAGATTATCAAACGTGCGGGTGGTTTTACTGCTCAGGTTCATCAACGCCAAATGATTGGTCAGGTAGCTCTTTATCAGGTTCCAGATAGGGATAAAGCATGTCAGGCTATTTTGAGTCAGAAAGCAGAGCTACTCGAACAAGCAAACCAAGCCTATCCATCTATTGTCAAACGTGGTGGTGGAGCCAGAGAGCTAACAGTTGAGAAAATTTCTGGTGAGGCTGACTTTTTAGTGGTTTATCTTCATGTGGATACTCAGGAAGCCATGGGAGCTAATATGCTCAATACCATGCTTGAAGCTTTAAAACCTAGCTTAGAGGCTTTAAGTCAAGGGCAAAGTTTAATGGGCATTCTATCCAACTATGCCACGGATTCTCTAGTAACTGCAACTTGTCGGATTGCCTTTCGTTATTTGAGTCGCCAGAAGGATGAAGCGCGTGAACTAGCTGAAAAAATGGTTTTAGCCAGCCAGTTTGCTCAAGCAGATCCTTATCGAGCAGCAACCCATAACAAAGGTATCTTCAACGGAATCGATGCTCTCTTGATTGCAACAGGAAATGATTGGCGTGCCATCGAAGCAGGAGCGCATGCCTATGCGAGTCATGATGGTGTTTATCGAGGTCTCAGTCGTTGGACTATGGATTTGGAAACAGAAGAGCTAATCGGAGAGATGACTATGCCGATGCCGGTTGCGACCAAAGGTGGATCAATTGGTCTTAATCCTCGTGTAGTCCTCAGCCATGAGTTGCTAGGTCATCCATCAGCTAAGGAATTGGCCCAAATTATCGTGTCAATTGGTCTTGCACAAAACTTTGCGGCTCTTAAAGCTCTTGTCAGTACAGGTATTCAGCATGGACACATGAAACTTCAGGCAAAATCGTTAGCGCTTTTAGCAGGTGCGACTGAGGCAGAAGTATCCAAGTTAGTAGAAAGCTTGATTGCTGAAAAAACTTTTAATTTAGAAAAAGCACAAACTCTTTTGAAAAACTTAAGATCATAAGAAAAACTCAGGCTAATCAAGTCTGAGTTTTTTGTTTATACTCAATGAAAATCAAAGCACAAACTAGGAAGCTAGCCGCAGGTTGCTCAAAACACTGTTTTGAGGTTGTAGATGGAAGCTGACGTGGTTTGAAGAGATTTTCGAAGAGTATTAAATACTTTTACCTGGTAAGAGACTAACTGGTAAGAAATAACCAGTCGTAGCAACTTCTTTCCCCTCAATTTTTTGAAGTAGTAAATCGACTGTCAGGCGAGCAATTTCTTCCAAGGGTTGTTTAATGGTAGTGAGGTGAGGATAGAAATTCTCGATAAAATAAGTTCCATCGTAGCCAATAACCTTAAGTTGTTCTGGAACAGAAATACCAAGTTCCTGAGCGATTTTCATCACCAAGATGGCTGTCAAATCATCCGATGCGAAAATCGCATCTGGTTTTTGTTTGGTCAGGATATTTTTAATTTCCATTTCCTTACGAAGGGGCGAAAAGTCACTGGAAACATTGATAATAGGAGCCTTGGGTAAGATAGAAGCAAAGCCTGCATGACGAAGTCCAGTTGGTGAGTTGGAGTTATCATTACCTGTAATCATAATAACAGATTTAGCTCCAGTTTTAGCCAAAGTCTGAGCGGCTAGGACACCACCAGCATAGTTGTCAGAAGAAACGACAGGGATATCTGGTGATAGGTTCCGGTCAAATGAAATGATTGGAGCGGTTACGCGATTGTAATCCTCAATCCCAAGGTTGTGACTTCCCGAAATGATACCGTCCACCTGATTGGCTTCCAACATTTCGATGTATTCACGTTCTTTTTCCGAATCGTGTTCACTATTACAAATGATTGTCTTGTAACCTTTTTTGAATAGTTCGTGTTCCAATTTGTCAATCAATTCAGCATAGAACACATGGCTGATTTTAGGGAAAATCAAACCGATTAACTTGGCTGATTTTCCTTGAAGACTTCGAGCTAAGTTATTGGGTTTATAGCCCAGCTCACGCATAGCATCATTAACCTTTTGAATGGTTTTTTCTGAAAGATAACCCTTTTTGTTGATGACACGTGAAACAGTAGTAGGGCTGACGCCAGCTAATTTTGCGACATCAGTTAGTTTTGCGACCATATTCTAATTCGTAGTATGTTCCAGTTGGGTTTCCAGATTTAATGAGAATTCCATTTTGATCTGCATGCGGGAATACACGACCAGAAAATACTTTTTCTCCTTTATTAATGAAAATTTCAAAGACTGAATTGTCGATGAAGATATTTACGGTAGTAGCTTGATTATCAATTGGACATGAGCGAGTAGTTCCAAATTCTTGAGCGTATTGCTCACCTGCCTGACTGCGGTCAATGGTTACTTGGCCATTGACAAGATCGAAATTGATAGAGAGCCCCTTGCCGTCGTTATCAGCAAGAAGGATGATTTCACTTTGGCTATTAGCCTCTAAGTTTAGTTCAAGTTCGTAGGTGTTCTTAGTTTCAGAACGATTTGAAAATTCCTCTTTTGAAGCACGGAGGTCCTTGATGGCTGCTACAGGATACTGATAGAGTTTGCCCTCTTTAATGGTTAATTCTTTGACCAATGAGAAAGTTCCTTGGTGATCAAAGCGATCAGATGGATAAGACACATCTGGTAAACCAAGCCAACTTACTGCCAGGGCACGTCCATCAGGAGTGTTAAAAGCTTGAGTAGCATAGGCTTCAAAACCATAATCAAGATTGTGAAGTTCAGAAACATCAACCATACGAGCATTTTCTGGGTCAAAGGAAGCACCGATTTTATACATATTTGGATAGATATTGTCATAGTCAAGAACCTTTTTATCCAAACCTTGTGGACAGTAGAGAAGAACTGGCTGTTCCCCAACAAAGACTAGGTTTGGGCACTCCATCATATAGGCAGTACGGTCATTGTTGAAGTTCAAATCACCCACTTCTTGCCAGTTTGTATAATCGTTATCGACCGCTTTGTAGAGACGGACAAATCCTTTTTTCTCCAAGTCCTGACCGCCGACGATAGCATAGTATTGTCCTTTAAAGTTAAAAATTTGTGGATCACGGAAGTGGTCAGTAGCATCAGCTGGTTGATCAATTAAGATTTTATCAATCTTTTCGATTTTTCCATCCTTATCCATTAAGGCACCGATTTGATAAGGGTGACGTACCCAGTTTTCGTCACGAACATTTCCTGTATAAAATAAGAACAGTTGATCGCCAAACTGCATAGCAGATCCTGAGTAAGCGCCGTGGCTATCAAGTGGAGTATCAGGTAAGATTTTAACACCAGTTTCAGTAAAGTGAACCAAATCGTCACTTTCAAGCTGAACCCAAGATTTTAAACCATGAGCTGCACCAAAGGGGAAGTTTTGGTAAAAGACAACCCACTTGCCATCAAAGTAAGAAAAACCGTTCGGGTCGTTGAGAAGACCTTGCTTGGGTTCGATGTGATAGCTTGTATGCCATGGTGACTGCGCCATCTTTTCTTGGATTTGTTTTATTTCTTCTTGTGTCCAATCTTCATAGCGTCTATAACGACGCTCGGTAGTCCATTCCATTTATATTCCCTCCATAAATTCTACTATCTTTATAGTAAACGTTTCCTTATAAAAAAAGCAAGTCTTTTATCATAAAAATTAAGAAAAAAATGTCAAACGATTGACAGGAAATAGAAGTTAAATTTTATGAAAATTGATGAAAAATATGAAAGTTTTTTGAAAACTTTTTAGCAAAAAAACCTTTTAATAATAGGTATTTATCGAAGAAATACTATTCAAAAAAATATCAAAAAAACAGTCAAAAAAACAAAAAAAACAAATAATTTTTTTCTGCAAAACGCTTGACATATTTTTTTAAAACGTGATAGAATAATACTCGTAGGGCGAATAAATCGCTTTCAAACATTTTACAAAAATTTTTTTATAAGGAGATTTTTTTGCAAATGACGAATACAGAAATTGCAAAAAGTCATCGAAGCCTTAGGTGGACGTGAGAACGTTAATAGTGTAGCTCACTGTGCGACTCGTCTTCGCGTTATGGTTAAAGATGAAGCGAAAATTAACAAAGATGCTATCGAGAACTTGGAAAAAGTTCAAGGTGCTTTCTTTAACTCAGGTCAATACCAAATCATCTTTGGTACTGGTACAGTAAACAAGATGTACGATGAAGTCGTAGCTCTTGGTTTGCCAACTTCTACAAAATCTGAAATGAAAGCAGAAGCTGCAAAACAAGGAAATTGGTTCCAACGTGCTATCCGTACATTCGGTGACGTCTTCGTTCCAATCATTCCAGTTATCGTAGCAACTGGTCTCTTCATGGGTGTTCGTGGTCTCTTGACTGCTCTCGAGATGACACTTCCACAAGATGTGACAACTTACACTCAAATCTTAACTGACACAGCCTTTATCATCTTGCCAGGATTGGTTGTTTGGTCAACCTTCCGTGTATTCGGTGGTAACCCAGCCGTTGGTATCGTCCTTGGTATGATGCTCGTATCTGGCTCACTTCCAAATGCCTGGGCTGTTGCTTCTGGTGGTGAAGTAACTGCAATGCAGTTCTTCGGATTTATCCCAGTTGTAGGTTTGCAAGGTTCAGTTCTTCCAGCCTTCATCATCGGGGTTGTCGGAGCTAAATTTGAAAGCTGTTCGTAAAGTTGTTCCAGACGTTCTTGACCTATTGGTGACACCATTCGTAACACTTTTGGTTATGTCAATTCTTGGTTTGTTTATTATCGGACCAGTCTTCCACGTTGTTGAAAACTACATCCTCATTGGAACTAAAGCTATTCTTAACTTGCCATTCGGACTTGGTGGTTTCTTGATTGGTGGAGTTCACCAATTAATCGTCGTATCAGGTGTTCACCACATCTTCAACTTGCTTGAAGTTCAATTGCTTGCTGCTGACCATGTTAACCCATTCAACGCTATCATTACTGCAGCTATGACTGCTCAAGGTGCTGCGACAGTAGCCGTTGGTGTGAAAACTAAAAATCCTAAACTTAAAACACTTGCTTTCCCAGCTGCTCTTTCTGCCTTCCTAGGTATTACTGAGCCTGCTATCTTCGGGGTTAACTTGCGTTTCCGTAAGCCATTCTTCCTTTCATTGATTGCTGGTGCAATCGGTGGTGGATTGGCATCTATCCTTGGACTTGCTGGTACTGGTAATGGTATCACAATCATCCCTGGTACAATGCTTTACATTGGTAACGGACAACTTCTACAATACCTTCTTATGGTAGCTGTATCATTTGCACTTGGTTTCGCTCTTACTTACATGTTTGGTTATGAAGATGAAGTAGAAGAAGCTGCAGGTGCTATTACTGAAGCTGAAACAGATCGTTTGACTGAAGAAGCAGTTACTGGTGCTGTTGTTGCACCGAGCGAAGGTGTTATTCAAACACCAATCGTTGGTGATGTCGTTGCTCTTTCAAATGTGAATGATCCAGTCTTCTCAAGTGGAGCTATGGGACAAGGTATCGCTGTAAAACCTAGCCAAGATGTTGTCTACGCACCAGCTGATGCTGAAGTGACAATTGTCTTCCCAACAGGACATGCTTATGGCCTAAGAACAGCTAACGGAGCCGAAATCTTGATCCACGTTGGTATCGACACTGTTTCAATGAACGGTGAAGGATTCAACCATAAAGTTGCTCAAGGTGACAAGGTTAAAGCTGGAGATGTTCTTGGAACGTTTGACTCAGCTAAGATTGCTGCTGCAGGTCTTGATAACACAACAATGGTTATCGTGACAAACACTGCGGACTTTGCTTCAGTAAATCCAGTTGCTTCTGGATCAGTTGCTAAGGGAGATGCAATCATCGAAGTTAAAGCTTAATACTCTTCAAAAATCAAATTCAAACTGCGTCATACTTGCTTTGCCGTATGTATGTGTTACTGACTTCGTCAGTTCTATCTACAACCTCAAAGCTGTACTTTGAGCAACCTGCAGCTCGATTCCTAGTTTGTTCTTTGATTTTCATTGAGTATACTACTGTCGATTTAATAAATCAAAAAAACGAACAAATGTCATGTTTGTTCGTTTTTGCTTGAATGGTAAAATTTACAGAGGAAAATCTAAAATATAGAGCAACTTTCCTTCTGGAAATATGCTATAATAGAGAAAATAAAAACTAGAGGTTTATCATGACAAAACTATACGGAAGCTTGGAAGCGGGCGGTACAAAATTTGTCTGTGCTGTCGGTGATGAAAACTTTAACGTTGTAGAAAAAGTACAATTTCCAACAACAACTCCTATCGAGACAATCGATAAAACTATCGAGTTCTTTTCAAAATTTGAGAACCTTGCAGGCCTTGCCATTGGTTCATTTGGTCCTATTGATATCGATAAAAACTCAAAAACTTACGGATTTATCACAACAACTCCAAAACCTAACTGGGCAAATGTCGACTTGCTTGGTGCCCTCCGTCGCGCTCTAAACGTGCCTATGTATTTCACAACAGACGTAAACAGTTCTGCCTACGGTGAAGTGGTAGCTCGTAACAATGCCGGCGGTCGTATCGAAAACTTAGTGTACTACACAATCGGTACAGGTATCGGAGCAGGTGTTATCCAACGTGGTGAGTTTATCGGTGGTGTTGGTCACCCTGAGATGGGTCATTATTATGTGGCTAGACACCCAATGGATATTGAAAAAGAATTTAAAGGTGTTTGTCCTTTCCATAATGGATGTTTGGAAGGTTATGCAGCTGGTCCAAGTTTGGAAGCTCGTACAGGTGTTCGTGGGGAAACATTGAACTCAACAACTCTGTCTGGGATGTTCAAGCCTACTACATTGCTCAAGCTGCAGTGAACGCAACTGTAACTTTCCGTCCAGATGTCATCGTCTTTGGTGGTGGGGTTATGGCTCAACAACACATGCTTGACCGTGTACGTGAGAAATTCACAGCCCTTCTCAATGGTTACCTACCAGTTCCAGATGTGCGTGACTATATCGTAACACCAGCTGTTGCTGGTAATGGTTCAGCGACATTCGGAAACTTTGTTCTTGCTAAGAGCGTTGCTAAATAAGAATAAAAAAGGAGGTCGGGATACATCCCGGCCTCTTTCTTTAATCTTTTTCTATTTTGGTTTCCTGATGGAAAATATTTTGCCAAGTTTCGTGACGGCGCCAGATACTGGTATGAATGGTATCACCGACTTGATAGCGGATGAGTTTAGTCTTTTGACTGATAGAAGTTAAATGAAGCTCCTTAATAGCAGAGGTCAATTCTTTTTCAGCCTTATAGGCTCCTTTGTCTAATTCTTGTCCGTCTTGGCGGATATAAATGAAGTCTTCTGCAAGTAACTCTTCCAGTTGATTTCCTTGGTCAATCAGTTGCTCTCTCATGAGCAATTTTTATAGACATTATCTAGGATTTCATCCTCAGGGATTGGTGCTGGTTCAATATGAATGTCAGTATCAAAGACACCAAATCGTTCTGATAACATAGATTCGACCTGATCCGCAATTTCGTGGCTCTCGAAAACAGAGAGGTCTGGGTTCATCTCAAGTGTAATGTCCAGATAAATATTGCTTCCGTAAGTACGACCGCGTTGGGACTTGACCTTGCTAATCTTAGGAATTTCCATGATTGCTTTTTGGTAATCTTCTAGCAAGTGCTCATCAAAGCCGTCCGAAAGACTGAAGGATGACTCAATAAAAATGTCATAGGCAGTCTTGAGGATAAAGAAGGTAATGATAATAGCGACCAACTTATCAACTATAGGATAGTTGAAGCTACTAGCCAGGATAGCGATAGAAGTTCCAAGAGAAGTTACAGCATCTGATAGATTGTCCTTAGCAGCCGCTTTAAGCGCCTTAGATTTAGACTGCTTGCTCAGATGGGTATTGTAGAGATAAACGGCGAACATGATGATGGCAGAGATGACTCCCAGAGTCGCACCAAGTGGGTCAATGACCGTTTGTTCTCGGCTGAGTATTTTTTGGATGGTGTCACGTAGAACATCAAAGCCAACGTAAAACATGATGATGGAAGTGATGAGACTTGCCAAGTCCTCGATTTTCCAGTGACCGAAGCGATGATCTCTATCTGCGGGTTGGCGAGCCAAACGAATCCCGATGAGAAGGGCTACATTTCCAACGATATCTGAAACGTTATTAAAACCATCAGCCACCAAACTGGATGAATGGAGGAGGTGTCCGGTCGCTAGCTTAGCTGCAGACAAGAAAAGATAAGTCAAAATGCTGATAATGGCACCACGCTCAGCCAATTTTAAGTTTGAAACCGATTGATTCATCTAACTCCCCTTCTAGCATTTTAGTATTCTTTCATTATACTGGTTTTCCAAGGAAATTTCAAATGGAGGAAGTAAGGAAATTGATAGAATAGAACATGAAATACTTTTTTTAAAAAAAGAAAACATGCTAAAATGATATTCGAATATTTGTATTTTTTTATAAAATATTAGCAGATAACATTGGAAATTAGGTGAAATATTAATTATCATTCTAGCACTTAATCTTGTTGCTGAGATAGGTAACTATACAGTGTAGTTGTAATAGGTAGAATTTTTTTCACACTCTTATTGCTATTAATAAAGAAGTTTGATATATTAAAATGAGATAAACGATAAATCTCTATAATTTTTTAACAGGAATCTGCTCACCGGTTGTAATTATTTTTAGATATTATTATGCGTATATGATGATTATTACTTAGTTACTGCCCTTAATTTACATCAAAGAAAAGAAAGATTGAATAATAGAAAGGTTTTTAGAATAATGACAATTTCTATAGTAATTCCTTGCTTCAATGAAGAAGAATCTGTCCCGATTTTTTTCAAAGAAGTTGAAAAAATTGCTTTGCAAATCCATGAAGATATAGAATATATTTTTGTTGATGACGGTTCAAAAGATGGAACGCTATCAGTTTTAAAAGAACTAAGTGGTGTATGTGACCGAGTCAATTATGTATCTTTTTCACGCAATTTTGGTAAAGAGGCAGCTCTATATGCTGGATTGAAGCAAGCAAAGGGAGATTATGTTGCAGTAATGGACGCGGATCTTCAGGATCCACCAGAGTTATTAGTTCAAATGAAATCTATACTAGATGAAGATGAAGATATTGACTGTGTAGGTAGCTATCGTGTTAATCGTAAGGGAGAACCATTTATCCGTTCGATTTTTGCAAAATTATTTTATCGAATCATTAATAAAATCAGTCAGTTGAATATTGTTGATGGTGCTCGTGATTTTCGCTTGATGCGTCGTCAAATGGTAGAGGCTATATTGGAGCTATCTGAATATAATCGTTTCTCTAAAGGTATCTTTGCTTGGGTTGGTTTTAGAACAAAATATATAGAATATAACAATGTTGAACGGGTGGCAGGAAATACTTCGTGGAGTTTCTGGTCTCTGTTTAAATACTCACTGGAAGGGATAATTAACTTTTCAGATGCTCCACTCAATATATCCTTTTTCATGGGTGGATTCGTGTGTTTAGTATCCTTTATCTTAATGTTTTTAATTGTAGTTAGAACTTTGATAATGGGAAATCCTACTTCAGGCTGGACCTCAATTATGACAATTATCCTTTTCTTAGGAGGACTTCAATTGCTTTCTATAGGTATTGTGGGTAAATATATTGGAAAAATATTTCTAGAGACCAAAAAAAGACCCATTTATTTGGTAAAGGAGAAAACTCATGAAAGTTTGTAGAAAGTCTTTAGTTAGTTAGTTAGTTATCTATTGTGTGTAGCTTAATTTTTTTATTTTTGATTTACATTCTAAATCATTTCACATTATACACTTCAGATGATTTTTGTTTATAGATACATTTATAAAGATTCTCTACCGACTGGAAATGAGGAAAAAAATCAAAAAAATATTTTTTTGATTTAGTTACATCTCAGGTAAATCATTGGGCAATATGGAACGGTCGCTTTACAGGGCATAGTATTGTTCAAATTTTTTATGCAATTTGATAAAGTATATTTTAATATTTTTTTAATTCTATTGTTTTTTTGTATTACTTGTAGTATTATAGAGCAGTTAAGTTCTAATTTAATTAAGGTAAATTCTAAAAAAATAGTTGTGTCTTTTTTCCTGATTTTTATTGTTTTTTTATGCTTTGGTGGTTTTTACCAGAAATTGGGAAAAACGATTTTTGTGGATATCAGGTTCAGGAAATTATCTATGGACAGCACTCATAGATTTATTTTTGGTTCTATCTATTTACAAAGAAAGATCTTCATATAAAAAGTTTTTACCTTTTTACAGTATTGCTAGCCTTTTTTTCATGGGGGCAGGGAATGAAAATACTTCTCCAGCATTTATTCTCTGGGGTATACTATATTTTTACATTTCATATATTGAAAGATAATTTTCCAAAGTGGAAAATTATTGAAATTGTTAGTGCTACAGTAGGTTACTTTTTAATGATTTCTTCGCCTGGATCTCGTCATAGAGCAGGTGAGATTGCAATTTTTGATAATCTTAAAGGAAAGATATTTGAATTAGTCAAATTATCTTTTTGGAAAATACGAAGTCTTATATTTAATGATTGCAATATTAGTCTGTTATTTATTGGTCAGCAAACTGATAAAAAAAGAACAATTTATCGAAGTATGTTTTGTAATGCTAGCCCATTTTGCTTGTATATATAGTCTCATTGCTAGTAATGAGAAACCAGATAGAGTTTTCTTTGGAGCAAGTATTCTTATTTGTTTAGCAGTTATTCAGCTAATAAAAATTAACACTTGACAATATAAAAATCATTAGAAAAAAACTTCTAGTTGTTTATGTAATAGTAGTAGCCATTAAATTTGGTATTTCCTATAATAATGTTGTTTGAGATAATTATGAAACGTATATTCAAGTTCAGCAGACAGTATACAGAGTTAAGAAATGCTCAAAAAAATGGGTCAAGACAAAGTTGTATTAAAATTTTTTTAAGCAACCTAGATATTTATATAATGCCTATCTTGGGACGAACAATTTACATCCAAACAGTGATGCTTGGTTTAATCAATGGATGGCAGTCTTTTTTTGGTGTTAAAAAGTGTAGAAGGAGAATAATAGTTACCTAGAATTCCATTGAATTGTTTGGATTTTTCTTTCATTTATTGTATAAAGTAAGATTTTTCTGATATAATAGAACTACTCAAGGGAGTAGCTGGCGGTTAACCGCGATAGTGTCGTCATTCCGAATTATTTCCGGCACTATATTAAACAGCGAGACTTGTTTTTTTAAAAAACAGGTCTCTTTTTTTGTAAAAAGAGGCCAAAAAGGAGGAGACTGTTTTGTCAAAAAGAACAAAATAAAGATTTGTTTTACACGCAATCTTCTGAGGAAGTCCTAAAGAACTTGGACTCATCTATCGAAGGTTTGTCAACTGCTCAAGCTCAAGAACGCTTAGCGACTTATGGTCGTAATGAGTTGGAAGAGGGCGAAAAACGTAGCCTACTAGCTAAATTCCTTGATCAATTTAAGGATTTGATGATTATTATCTTGCTTGCGGCAGCGGCACTTTCTGTCATTACAGAAGGAATGGACGGTTTAACAGATGCCATTATCATCTTGGCCGTAGTTGTCCTGAATGCAGCCTTTGGTGTTTACCAAGAAGGTCAAGCAGAAGCAGCGATTGAGGCTTTGAAAAATATGTCTAGCCCAATGGCCCGTGTTCGTCGTGATGGTCATGTCATTGAGATCGACTCAAAAGAATTGGTGCCTGGGGACATCGTCTTGCTTGAAGCTGGAGATGTAGTTCCTGCTGATATGCGCTTGCTGGAAGCGGCGTCTCTTAAAATCGAAGAAGCTGCTCTTACTGGTGAATCTGTACCAGTTGAAAAAGATATTACTCAAGTAGTTGAAGCAGACGCTGGTATTGGGGACCGCGTTAATATGGGTTACCAAAACTCAAATGTAACTTATGGTCGTGGTATTGGTGTCGTGACCAACACTGGTATGTATACAGAAGTTGGTAAGATTGCAGATATGTTGGCTAATGCCGATGAGACTGAAACACCATTGAAGCAAAGCTTGGAACAATTATCTAAAGCCTTGACTTACTTAATCGTTGTGATTGCTGTCATTACTTTCTTGGTTGGTGTCTTCGTTCGTGGAGAGCATCCATTAGAAGGCTTGATGGTGGCGGTTGCTCTTGCGGTTGCTGCGATTCCAGAAGGTCTCCCTGCCATTGTAACCATCGTTCTATCTTTGGGAACTACAACCCTTGCAAAACGTAATTCGATTGTCCGCAAATTACCAGCGGTTGAAACGCTTGGTTCAACAGAAATCATCGCATCTGATAAAACAGGTACCTTGACTATGAACCAAATGACTGTTGAAAAGGTTTATACCAACGGTCAATTGCAAAGCTCTGCAACAGAAATTGCGGCTAGCAATAATACCCTTCGTATCATGAACTTTGCTAATGATACCAAGGTGGACCCATCTGGTAAATTGATTGGTGATCCAACGGAGACAGCTCTTGTACAGTTTGGTTTGGACCACAACTTTGATGTTCGTGAAGTCTTGAAGGATGAGCCACGTGTGGCTGAATTGCCATTTGACTCAGACCGTAAACTCATGTCTACCATTCATAAGGAATCAGATGGTTCTTACTTTATCGCTGTCAAGGGAGCCCCTGACCAATTGCTCAAACGTGTGACTCGTATTGAAGTCAATGGGGAAGTTCGCCCAATCACAGAAGAAGACAAGAAAGCTATTCTTGCCACCAACAAAGACTTGGCTAAACAAGCCCTTCGTGTCTTGATGATGGCTTACAAGACAAGTAACGAAATTCCAACCTTGGAATCTGAAATTGTTGAATCTGACCTCATCTTCTCTGGTTTGGTCGGCATGATTGACCCTGAGCGTCCTGAAGCAGCAGAAGCTGTCCGTGTCGCTAAAGAAGCAGGTATCCGTCCAATCATGATCACGGGTGACCACCAAGATACAGCTGAAGCCATTGCCAAACGTCTTGGAATCATCGATCCAAATGATACAGAAGACCACGTCTTTACAGGGGCTGAGTTGAACGAACTCTCTGATGAAGAATTCCAAAAAGTTTTCAAGCAATACTCTGTTTACGCTCGTGTATCACCTGAACACAAGGTTCGTATCGTGAAAGCATGGCAAAAAGAAGGTAAAGTTGTTGCCATGACAGGTGATGGGGTTAATGATGCACCATCACTTAAGACAGCTGATATCGGTATCGGTATGGGGATTACTGGTACAGAGGTTTCTAAAGGGAGCTTCTGATATGGTCCTTGCCGATGACAACTTCGCAACCATTATCGTAGCGGTTGAAGAAGGACGTAAGGTCTTCTCAAATATCCAAAAATCAATTCAATACCTCTTGTCTGCCAATATGGCTGAGGTCTTCACTATCTTCTTTGCAACCCTCTTTGGTTGGGATGTGTTACAACCAGTGCATCTTCTCTGGATTAACTTGGTAACAGATACGCTACCAGCCATCGCTCTTGGTGTTGAACCAGCTGAGCCAGGGGTTATGACTCACAAACCTCGTGGACGTAAATCTAACTTCTTTGACGGTGGTGTCTTCGGAGCTATCCTTTATCAAGGTATCTTCCAAACCATGCTCGTTCTTGGTGTCTATGGCTGGGCAATTCTCTTCCCAGAGCATCAAGTTCAAACTGAGATCCACGCAGATGCCCTTACCATGGCCTTTGCAACTCTAGGTTTTATCCAATTGCTCCATGCCTTTAACGTCAAGTCTGTTTACCAATCAATCTTTACGGTTGGACTCTTCAAAAACAAAAACCTTTAACTGGTCAATCCCAGTTGCCTTCATCCTCTTGATGGCTACGATTGTAGTTCCAGGATTTAACAGCCTCTTCCACGTTTCACATTTGAGCTTGACTCAATGGTTGGCGGTTATTATAGGTTCACTCTTGATTGTTGTTCTTGTTGAAATTGTTAAAGCAATTCAACGTGCACTTGGTAAAGATAAAAACGCCATTTAAACATTGAAAAGTCATCTTCGGATGGCTTTTTTGCTTTTATATAAGATAAACGGAGATAGATTTTATGCTATAATCAAGTAGAATGATAAAGATGGAGGAAATAGTAGTTGGAAAAGAAAATTGTCAAAGATATGATGTTTTTATCGCAGGTATCCCAGCCTGCGAGTCAAGAGGATTTGCCTCTAGCAAAGGATTTGCAGGACACCTTACTGGCTAACCGTGAAACCTGTGTTGGACTAGCAGCCAATATGATTGGGGTACAAAAGCGAGTCATTATCTTTAACTTTGGCATGATTCCCATGGTTATGTTTAATCCGGTTCTCAAATCTTTTGAAGGACCATACGAGACCGAGGAAGGATGTTTGTCTCTAACAGGTGTAAGACCGACAACCAGGTATGAAAAAATTACCGTATCCTATAGAGATGTTCATTGGCAAGAGCAGACCATTTCCCTGACAGGCTTTCCGGCTCAGATCTGTCAGCATGAACTCGACCATTTAGAAGGTCGCGTTATTTAGACTCAAATCCTTGGTGCTCCTAGAAAAATATGCTACACTAACACTATGAAAATTCTAATCCCAACCGCAAAAGAAATGAATACCGAAATCCCTAGTTTAGAGGCTAAACCATTGTGTCCTGAGAGTCAGGCTGTTCTGGATGAATTAGCTAGATATTCTGCCCAAGATTTAGAGAGTTTTTATAAAATCTCTGCCGAAAAGGCGCAAGAGGAGTATGACCATATCCAAGCCTTGAAAAATGGAACGGCTAGAAACTATCCTGCCTTGCACCTCTTTGATGGGCTCATGTATCGCAACATCAAACGGGACAATCTAACCCAAGCGGAGCAAGCCTATCTGGAGAAACACCTCACGATAACATCAGCTCTCTATGGTGTGATCCCGGCCTTTGCACCCATCGCTCCTCATAGACTAGATTTTATGATGAAGCTCAAAGTTGGTGGCAAAAGTCTTACAAAACATTGGCAGACGGCTTATGAAGAGTCGGTGAGGGAGGAAGATTGCATCTTTTCACTCTTGTCTTCTGAATTTGAAAATGTCTTTCCAAAAGAAATCCGAGAGAAGATGGTGACCTTTAAGTTTATGGAAGACAAAGATGGAAAACTAAAAATCCACTCAACCATTTCAAAGAAAGCTAGAGGCGCCTTCTTAACAGCCTTGATGGAAAATCAGGTAACTTCGGTAGAAGAGATCAAAAAGCTTAGCTTTGCAGGTTTTAACTATAGAAATGATCTGTCTAGTGACAAGGAATTGGTTTTTGTAAAATAGATTGAAAATAGCGTCTGTCCTAGGTTGTATCGGGGCAGGCTTTTTAGGATTTGGCCTTTCTATTTTTAGTTTAGAATGGTAGGAATTTTCGCACAATTTTGGTATAATAGGACTATTAGAAAATTTCGAGGAGACAAACATGTCAGTTAAGATTGCTTTACTTGGATTTGGTACAGTAGCCAGTGGTGTACCATTCTTGCTAAAGGAAAATAGAGAAAAAATCGTTCAAGCAGCCCAGTCAGAAATTGAAGTGGCTAAAGTTTTGGTCAAAGACGATCAAGAAAAAGCACGCTTGCTTGAAGCGGGAAATGATTTTAATTTTGTAACAAATATCGATGAAATCTTGTCAGACAAAGACATCACGATCGTTGTTGAGTTGATGGGACGTATCGAGCCTGCAAAAACCTTTATCACTCGTGCTTTAGAAGCAGGTAAACACGTCGTAACAGCCAACAAGGACCTTTTGGCAGTGTATGGTGCAGAATTGCTTGAAATTGCCAAAGCTCACAATGTTGCTCTCTACTACGAAGCAGCTGTTGCAGGAGGAATTCCAATCCTTCGTACCTTGGTTAACTCACTAGCATCAGATAAAATCACTCGTGTTCTTGGTGTTGTCAATGGAACATCAAACTTCATGATGACTAAAATGGTAACCGAAGGTTGGTCTTACGAGGATGCTTGGCAGAAGCCCAACGACTTGGCTTCGCTGAAAGCGACCCAACCAATGATGTGGACGGGATTGATGCAGCCTACAAGATGGTTATCCTTAGCCAGTTTGCTTTTGGGATGAATGTCAAGTTTGAAGATGTTGGTCACCAAGGAATTCGCAACATCACTCCAGAAGATGTGGCAGTAGCTCAAGAACTTGGTTATGTTGTGAAATTAGTTGGTTCTATCGAAGAAACAGCTTCTGGAATCGCTGCTGAGGTTACACCAACCTTCCTTCCTAAAGAACACCCACTAGCAAGTGTTAACGGTGTTATGAATGCTGTCTTTGTGGAATCTATCGGTATCGGCGAGTCTATGTACTACGGACCGGGTGCAGGTCAAAAACCAACTGCAACAAGTGTTGTGGCTGATATTGCCCGTATCGTTCGTCGTTTGAATGATGGAACAATTGGAAAAGCCTTTAATGAATACAGCCGTCCAGTGGTCTTGGCTAAGCCAGAAGATGTCAAAGCCAACTACTATTTCTCAATCTTGGCTCCAGACTCAAAAGGTCAAGTCTTGAAATTGGCTGAACTCTTTAACGCAGAAGATATTTCCTTCAAGCAAATCCTACAAGATGGCAAGCAAGAAGGTAAGGCTCGTATTGTCATCATCACTCATAAAATCAACAAGGCGCAACTTGAAAATATTACAGCAGCTTTGAAGCGTGTATCTGAGTTTGAACTTCTCAATACCTTCAAGGTTTTAGGAGACTAAGATGAAGATTATTGTACCTGCTACAAGTGCTAATGTGGGTCCAGGTTTTGACTCTGTTGGTGTAGCTGTAACTAAGTATCTAGAAATTCAGGTTTGTGAAGAACGTGAAGAATGGATGATTGAGCACCAACTAGGTAAATGGATTCCACGTGACGAACGTAATCTTTTGCTGAAGATTGCTCTACAGATTGTTCCAGACCTACAACCTAGACGTTTGAAGATGGTCAGTGATATTCCGCTTGCACGTGGACTAGGTTCTTCTAGTTCAGTCATCGTTGCAGGGATTGAGCTGGCAAATCAACTCGGGAACTTGAAGCTAAGCAAACATGAAAAATTACAGTTGGCGACTAAGATTGAGGGACACCCTGATAATGTTGCACCTGCTATCTATGGAAATCTCGTCATTGCTAGCTCAGTCGAAGGCCAGGTTTCAGCAGTTGTGGTGCCCTTCCCAGAGTGTGCTTTCTTAGCTTATATTCCAAACTATGAATTGCGTACTCGCGATAGTCGCGGTGTCTTGCCTAAGAAACTTTCTTACAAGGAAGCTGTTGCAGCAAGTTCTATCGCCAATGTGGCTATTGCGACCCTACTGACTGGAGATATGGTCAAAAGCAGGCCAAGCTATTGAGAGTGACCTCTTCCACGAGCGTTACCGTCAAGAACTGGTGCGAGAATTTGCGACCATCAAAAAAAGTTGCCAAGAAAAAAATGGTGCTTATGCAACCTACCTCTCTGGAGCTGGTCCGACTGTCATGGTCTTGGCTGACCCTGACAAGATGCCAAAGATTAAGGCAGAGCTTGAAAAGCAACCTTTCAAAGGCAAGCTTCATGATTTACAAGTAGACACAGAAGGCGTTCGCGTCGAAGCAAAATAAATTTAGCAATAGGATGGGGAAACTCTCTATTAGAGGGCTTCCTGTCCTTTTTTTGAAAATGAAACATGGGATATGAAATGTTTCCCGTGTTTAGCGACCGACAGACGGTCAAGGAGGATTTGAAATGGCAGAAATATATCTAGCAGGCGGTTGTTTTTGGGGCTTGGAAGAGTACTTTTCACGTATTTCTGGAGTGCTGCAAACCAGTGTTGGTTATGCCAATGGTCAGGTAGAAACCACCAATTATCAACTAATCAAAGAAACAGATCATGCAGAGACTGTACAAGTTATCTATGATGAAAAAGCAGTCTCGCTCCGTGAGATTTTGCTTTATTATTTCCGAGTCATTGATCCATTATCTGTCAACCAACAAGGAAACGACCGTGGTCGTCAGTACCGCACAGGGATTTATTATCAAGATGAAGAGGATTTGCCAACCATCCATACGGTCGTTCGAGAACAAGAGCTTCTCATCGGTCGTAAAATAGCGGTAGAAGTGGAGAAACTCCGTCACTATATCCTGGCTGAGGACTATCACCAAGACTACCTCAAGAAAAATCCTGGTGGTTATTGCCACATTGATGTGAGGGATGCTGAGAAACCACTGATAGATGCCGCCAACTATGAAAAACCTAGTCAGGCAGTTTTACGAGAAAGTTTATCAGAAGAGTCCTACCGAGTTACCCAAGAGGCTGCGACGGAAGCTCCCTTTAGCAATGCCTATGACCAAACTTTTGAGGAAGGAATTTATGTAGATATCACGACTGGCGAGCCCCTCTTCTTTGCCAAGGATAAGTTTGCCTCAGGCTGTGGTTGGCCAAGCTTTAGCCGTCCTATTTTCAAGGAACTCATTCATTACTACCAGGACTTGAGTCATGGTATGGAGCGAATCGAAGTTCGTTCACGTTCAGGAAATGCTCACTTGGGACATGTCTTTACAGACGGACCTCAGGAACTAGGTGGTTTACGCTATTGTATTAATTCTGCATCCTTACGATTCATTGCTAAGGATGAGATGGAAGAGGCTGGCTATGGCTACCTACTTCCATATTTGAACAAGTAGAAAAGATGGTGGTTTTCCCACCTTCTTCATTTTGAAAATAGAAGGGACACATGAAACAATTACTTTCTTACTTTAAACCCTACCTGAAAGAGTCTTTCCTAGCACCCTTGTTTAAGTTGTTAGAGGCTGTCTTTGAACTTTTGGTTCCCATGGTGATAGCTGGGATTGTCGACCAATCCATCCCTCAAAAAGATCAGGGTCATCTCTGGCTGCAAATGGGTCTCCTCTTTGTTTTTGCAGTTATCGGCGTTTTGGTAGCTTTAGTAGCCCAGTTTTACTCAGCCAAGGCAGCAGTCGGCTTTACTAAGGAGTTGACCAATGACCTTTATCGTCATATTCTTTCCTTGCCTAAGGATAGTAGAGACCGTTTGACAACTTCGAGTTTGGTGACGCGCTTGACTTCAGATACCTATCAGATTCAGACAGGGATCAATCAATTTTTACGCCTCTTTTTAAGGGCGCCTATTATTGTTTTCGGTGCCATTTTCATGGCTTATCGCCTCTCGCCTGAATTGACTCTATGGTTCTTGGTCATGGTTGCCATTTTGACCTTTGTCATTGTCGTGTTATCACGCTTGGTCAATCCTCTCTACAGTAGTTTGAGAAAGAAAACTGACCAGCTAGTTCAGGAGACGCGCCAACAGATACAAGGGATGCGTGTGATTCGTGCTTTTGGCCAAGAAAAACGAGAGATTGAGAATTTCCAACGACTCAACCAAATCTATACGGCTATCCAAATGAAAACAGGCTACTGGTCTAGTCTATTGACCCCCTTGACCTATTTGATTGTCAACGGAACTTTGCTGGTGATTATCTGGAATGGTTATATTTCTATTCAGGGAGGCTGGCTCAGTCAGGGAGCCTTGATTGCCCTGATCAACTATCTCTTACAAATTTTGGTAGAGTTGATTAAACTAGCCATGCTGATTAATTCACTCAACCAGTCTTATATATCAGCTAAGCGTATTGAGGAAGTCTTCGCTGAAAAACCTGAAGATATTCATACTGAACTTAAGGCAGGAAGGGTTTCTGGAAATCAAGTTTTACACGTCCAAGACTTGACCTTTACTTATCCAGATGCAGCTCAGCCTTCGCTAAGGGATATTTCTTTTGATATGCAGCAAGGAGAAATTCTTGGGATCATCGGAGGAACTGGTTCTGGTAAGTCAACCTTGGTACAGGTTTTACTTGGTTTGTACAAACCAGATAAAGGAACAGTGGGCCTCTATCAGGCTGGACATGGCTCTCGGGATCTGGCTCAATGGCGGTCCTGGATAGCCTATGTCCCTCAAAAGGTTGAACTTTTTAAGGGAACGATTCGTTCCAATTTGACCTTGGGTATGGAAGAGCCTGTCTCTGACCAAGAACTTTGGCAGGCTTTGGAAATTGCTCAGGCCAAGGACTTTGTCAGTGAAAAGGAAGGTCAGCTGTATGCAGAAGTCCAAGCAGGCGGTCGTAATTTTTCAGGTGGACAAAAACAACGTTTGTCGATTGCCCGGGCAGTCTTGCGTCGAGCACCTTTTCTTATCTTGGATGATGCGACTTCGGCTCTTGATACCATTACTGAGTCCAATCTTCTGAAGGCTGTTCAGGAAAACTTGCCTGATACTAGCTTGATCTTGATTTCCCAACGAACTTCGACTTTGAAGATTGCTGATCAAATTCTTCTCTTGGAGAAAGGTCAGCAATTAGCGCTTGGAAATCATGAGGAATTGATGAAGACTAGTCAAGTCTATCGTGAAATCAATGCATCCCAACATGGAAAGGAGGATTAGAATGAAAGGCAAACACGCAAGTCAAACCCTCAAACGTTTGGCAAAAGATTTAGCTGCCCATCCCGTTCTTCTTTTCCTAGCTTTCTTGGGAACCATTGCTCAGGTAGCCCTATCAATCTATCTGCCAATCTTGATTGGAGAGGTGATTGACCAAGTTCTAGTGACGGGCTCGTCTCAGATATTCTGGCAGATTTTCCTCCAGATGATTATAGTGGTGATTGGAAATACTCTAGTACAATGGGCCAATCCCCTCCTCTATAATCGACTGATTTTCTCCTATACCAGAGATTTGCGCGAAAAAATCATTGAAAAACTCCATCGTTTACCGATTGCCTTTGTAGATAGACAAGGTAGTGGGGAAATGGTCAGCCGTGTAACGACAGATATTGAACAATTGGCAGCGGGTCTGAATATGATTTTCAACCAATTTTTCATAGGAGTTTTGATGATTTTGGTTAGTATTCTTGCCATGCTCCAAATCCATCTATTGATGACTCTCTTGGTTCTGCTCTTAACACCTCTATCTATGGTCATTTCACGCTTTATCGCTAAGAGATCCTACCATCTCTTTCAAAGCAGACAGAGACTAGGGGGATTCAGACTCAGTTGATAGAAGAATCGCTCACCCAACAGAATATTATCCAGTCCTTCAATGCCCAGGAAGAATTTATCGAGAGACTTCATGAGGCAAATGATAACTACGCAGGTTATTCTCAGTCAGCTATCTTTTATTCTTCGACAGTCAATCCTTCGACCCGTTTTGTCAATGCCCTCATTTATGCCCTACTAGCTGGTGTTGGAGCCTTGCGCATCATGGCAGGTTCCACTTTGACAGTTGGACGTTTAGTGACCTTTTTGAACTATGTGCAGCAGTACACTAAGCCTTTTAACGATATTTCATCTGTCTTGGCCGAGTTGCAAAGTGCCTTGGCTTGTGCAGAACGTGTTTATGCTGTTCTAGAAAGTCCTGAGGTTACAGAAACTGGTCTGGAAGAATTGAACAGCGACCAAGTCAAAGGAGCTATTTCCTTTAAACATGTTTCTTTTGGTTACAATCCTGAAAAGATCTTGATTAAGGACTTATCTATTAATATCCCAGCTGGTAGCAAGGTTGCTATCGTTGGGCCAACGGGCGCTGGTAAGTCTACCCTTATCAATCTCCTCATGCGTTTTTATCCGATTAATTCAGGAGATATTTTGCTAGATGGTCGCTCCATTTATGACTATACTCGAGCATCCCTTCGACAGCAGTTTGGAATGGTGCTCCAAGAAACCTGGCTCAAGCAAGGGACCATTCATGACAATATTGCTTTTGGAAATCCTGAAGCAAGCCGAGAGCAGGTCATCGCAGCAGCCAAGGCAGCTAATGCGGACTTCTTTATCCAGCAGTTGCCACAGGGTTATGATACCAAGCTTGAAAATGCAGGGGAATCCTTATCTGTTGGTCAGGCTCAGCTCTTAACCATTGCCCGTGTCTTTCTAGCCATTCCTAAGATTCTTATCTTAGATGAAGCAACTTCATCCATCGATACCCGTACCGAGATTCTGGTTCAGGATGCCTTTGCCAAACTCATGAAAGGACGGACAAGCTTCATCATTGCCCACCGTTTGTCGACCATTCAGGATGCTGATTTGATTCTTGTCTTGGTGGATGGAGATATTGTCGAACATGGTAGCCATCAAGAACTCATGGCGAGAAAAGGCAAATACTATCAAATGCAAAAAGCAGCAACCTTTAGTCCAGAATAAGTGGGCAATCCTTTATAATGCCAATGAACAAACAAGAAAAGTTGCCTTCGGGTGACTTTTTTGTTACAATAGCTAGAAAAATTATCCAGTATGAATACTTATATAGAAAAGGAGCCTATGAATGAAAGTCTTTCAGCATGTAAATATTGTGACTTGTGACCAAGATTTCCACGTTTATTTAGATGGGATTTTAGCTGTTAAAGAATCCCAAATCGTCTATGTCGGTCAAGAGAAACAAGAAATCTTAGATCAAGCTGAACACCTTATAGACTATCAGGGTGCCTGGATTATGCCTGGTTTGGTTAACTGCCACACCCACTCTGCTATGACTGGCTTGAGAGGGATTCGTGATGATAGCAATCTCCACGAATGGCTAGAGGACTATATCTGGCCAGTAGAAGCAGAGTTCACACCAGAGATGACTACAAAGGCCGTCAAAGAGGCGCTGACAGAAATGCTCCAGTCAGGAACGACAACCTTCAATGACATGTATAATCCTAATGGAGTGGATATAGCTAAGATTTATGAGGTAGTCAAGGCTTCCAAGATGCGTTGCTATTTCTCTCCAACCCTCTTTTCTTCAGAAATGGAGACTACTGATGAGACTGTTGCCAGAACACGATCTGTTATCGAGACAATCAAAGGCTATCAGGATCCCAATTTCAAGGTTATGATAGCTCCGCATTCACCCTACAGTTGTAGTCGAGAATTGCTGGAAGCTAGCTTAGAACTAGCAAAGAAGAAGACATTCCCCTTCATATCCATGTAGCTGAGACCCAGGAAGAGTCAGGCATTATCCTGAAACGTTATGGCAAACGTCCAATAGCCTTTCTAGATGAACTTGGCTATTTAGATCATCAGGCTGTATTTGCTCACGGTGTAGAGTTAAATGAAGCAGAAATTACCCGTTTGGCAGATTCACAAGTCGCTATCGCCCACAACCCTATCAGTAATCTCAAGCTAGCCTCAGGTATTGCACCGGTTGTCCAACTTCAGAAAGCTGGAGTACCAGTCGGTATCGCAACGGACTCGGTTGCTTCTAACAATAACCTTGATATGTTTGAGGAAGGTCGCACCGCAGCCCTTTTACAGAAAATGAAGAGTGGAGATGCTAGCCAATTTCCTATTGAAACAGCCCTCAAGTCTCTGACGATTGAAGGAGCTAAGGTGTTGGGAATGGCAGATGAGATTGGTAGTCTAGAAGTCAGCAAGCAAGCAGATTTTCTCGTCATCCAACCGCAAGGAAAAATCCATCTCCAACCTCAAGAAAACATGCTATCTCACTTAGTTTATGCTGTCAAATCCAGTGATGTTGATGACGTCTACATTGCTGGTAACCAAGTCGTAAAAGACGGTCAAGTGCTGACTGTTAACTTGTAAAAAGTAGTATAAATTCTCTAAATCTCATGGGAAAATTCTTGTGAGATTTTCTAGTTTTGCTTATGGAATTGCAGGTTTGACTTCTTACAGAAATCTATTGATACTAAATTTTAAAAAACACCGATTAGATAAATAAGAAAAATTGTGGTATAATAAAACGATACAATTAAAGGAGTATGTATGGACATTTCAGAAATTCGTCAAAAAATTGACGCAAATCGTGAAAAATTAGCTTCTTTTAGGGGGTCTCTTTGACCTCGAAGGTTTAGAGGAAGAAATTGCCATTTTGGAAAACAAAATGACAGAACCTGATTTTTGGAACGATAATATTGCGGCCCAAAAAACGTCGCAAGAATTAAACGAACTCAAAAATACCTATAATACCTTCCACAAGATGGATGAGTTGCAGGATGAAGTTGAGATTTTACTAGACTTTTTGGCAGAAGACGAATCTGTGAAGGATGAGTTGGTCGAAAAACTCGATGAGTTAGCTCAGATGATGACCAGCTATGAAATGACCCTTCTTTTGTCAGAGCCGTATGATCACAACAATGCTATCCTTGAAATCCATCCGGGTTCAGGGGGAACAGAGGCTCAAGACTGGGGCGATATGCTCCTTCGTATGTATACTCGCTATGGAAATGCCAAAGGCTTCAAGGTTGAGGTCTTGGACTACCAAGCAGGTGATGAGGCAGGAATCAAGTCAGTAACCTTGTCTTTTGAAGGACCAAATGCTTATGGTCTTCTCAAGTCAGAGATGGGAGTTCACCGTTTGGTCCGAATCTCACCATTTGACTCTGCTAAACGTCGCCACACCTCATTTACTTCTGTAGAAGTCATGCCAGAGTTGGATGATACCATCGAAGTTGAAATCCGTGAGGATGATATCAAGATGGATACCTTCCGTTCAGGAGGAGCAGGTGGACAAAACGTCAACAAGGTTTCAACAGGTGTCCGCTTGACTCACATTCCGACAGGGATTGTCGTAGCATCAACTGTTGACCGTACTCAGTATGGGAACCGTGACCGTGCTATGAAGATGCTTCAGGCAAAACTCTACCAGATGGAGCAAGAAAAGAAAGCTGCTGAGGTAGATTCGCTCAAGGGTGAGAAAAAGGAAATTACATGGGGAAGTCAAATTCGCTCCTATGTATTTACGCCTTATACAATGGTAAAAGATCATCGTACAAACTTTGAAGTAGCGCAGGTCGATAAGGTTATGGATGGAGACCTAGATGGTTTCATCGATGCTTATCTGAAATGGCGTATTAGTTAAAAGAAAGGAAGTCACATGTCAATCATTGAAATGAGAGATGTTGTCAAAAAATACGACAACGGGACAACAGCCCTACGTGGCATCACTGTAAATATCGATGCAGGAGAATTCGCCTACATCGTAGGACCTTCAGGTGCTGGTAAATCAACTTTTATCCGTGCCTTGTATCGTGAGGTCAAAATTGACAAAGGAAGCTTGCAAGTCGCAGGTTATAACCTGGTTAAGATTAAAAAGAAAGATATTCCGTTCTTGCGTAGAAATGTCGGAGTAGTCTTTCAGGATTACAAACTTTTGCCAAAGAAAACCGTTTATGAGAACATTGCATACGCAATGGAGGTTGTCGGCGAAAGCCGTCGTAACATCAAAAAACGTGTTATGGAAGTCTTGGACCTTGTCGGTTTGAAGCACAAGGTTCGTTCATTCCCAAATGAGCTTTCAGGTGGTGAGCAACAACGTATCGCCATTGCGCGTGCTATCGTAAACAATCCTAAAGTATTGATTGCCGACGAACCAACAGGTAACTTGGACCCAGATAACTCATGGGAAATCATGAACCTCTTGGAACGTATCAATCTCCCAAGGGACAACTGTTTTGATGGCGACCCACAACAGCCAAATCGTAAATACCTTGCGCCACCGCGTTATTGCCATCGAAAATGGTCGCGTGGTACGTGATGAAGCGAAAGGAGAGTACGGATACGATGATTAGTAGATTTTTCCGCCATCTGTTCGAAGCTTTAAAAAGTTTAAAGCGTAATGGATGGATGACCATTGCTGCTATCAGTTCAGTAATGATTACCTTGACCTTGGTTGCTATTTTTGCGTCAGTTATCTTCAATACTGCAAAATTGGCAACGGATATCGAAAACAACGTCCGAGTCATGGTTTATGTTCGTAAAGACGTTGAAGACAACAGTGAAACCATTGTAAAAGAAGGCCAGACAGTCACGAACAATGACTACCACAAGGTCTATAATGCCCTCAAAGCCTTGCCAGCTGTTAAAAATGTAACCTTCTCAAGTAAAGAAGAACAGTACCAAAAGCTGACTGAAACCATGGGTGACGAGTGGAAGGTGTTTGAAGGAGATGCAAACCCTCTTCATGATGCCTACATCGTAGACACCAATTCACCAAGTGATGTAAAACCAGTAGCTGAAGAAGCTAAGAAAATCGAAGGTGTCTCTGAAGTTCAAGACGGTGGTGCCAATACGGAACGTCTCTTCAAGTTGGCTTCCTTCATCCGTGTTTGGGGATTAGTCATCGCAGGACTCTTGATCTTTATCGCAGTCTTCTTGATTTCAAATACTATCCGTATCACTATCATTTCACGTAGTCGTGAGATCCAAATCATGCGTTTGGTTGGTGCGAAAAACGGCTATATCCGTGGCCCATTCTTGCTAGAAGGTGCCTTTATCGGATTGTTGGGAGCAGCTCTTCCATCAGTTTTGGTTTACTTTATCTATAACCGAGTATTCCAATCAGTCAACCCATCCTTGGTTGGACAAAACCTATCTTTGATTACACCAGATATCTTTATCCCAGTGATGATTGGTCTCTTGTTCCTCATCGGAATCTGTATCGGTTCACTTGGTTCAGGAATCTCAATGCGTCGATTCTTGAAAATCTAAGTTAAATAACTTGATAAAACACAAAAAAAGTGGGATGTCATCAAGACTTCACAGAGCTTGATGCCCCGCTTTTTCTTTTGGTCTTGGGGCTCAGTCGCTTGCCAATTTTGGGTAAAGAGTGTATGATAGGAAAGGACCTTTTTTACTAATATGAATAATGAATGAGGAAAAGATGAAACAATTTTTGGAAAAAGTGAGTATACTCTCCCTATCGTTAGTATTAATCACATCATTTTCAATTTCGAGTGCCCTGCCAGCCATGTTTGACTATTATCAGGGCTACTCAAAAGGCCAGGTCGAGCTCTTGGTCAGCCTTCCATCCTTTGGAATTATGGCTATGCTCTTATTGAACGGAGTTCTTGAGCGTATTTTTCCTGAACGTCTCCAATTGACTCTGGGACTTTTGATCTTGTCAATCAGCGGAATCGCTCCCTTCTGGTATCAGGGCTATTACTTTGTCTTTGCTACACGTCTTCTCTTCGGGATTGGAGTGGGGATGCTGAACGCCAAGGCCATCTCTATCATCAGTGAACGTTACCATGGCAAGACTCGTATCCAAATGCTGGGTTTTCGTGGATCAGCTGAGGTAGTGGGTGCTTCTATCTTGACATTGGCAGTTGGACAGCTCTTGGCCTTTGGATGGACTGCAACCTTCCTAGCCTATGCAGCAGGTCTAGTGGTTCTCGTACTCTTTCTTCTCTTTGTCCCTTATGGAAAAGGAGAAGCTCATGAGTCCAAGCAAAAGACAGAAGAAGCAGCCAAACTAACTCGCTCCATGCTACAGCTGATTTTCTTCCTTGCTATTGGTGCTGCTGTCATCGTGTGTACAAATACTGCCATTACTTTCCGTATTCCTAGTCTCATGATTGAAGCAGGATTTGGAGATGCTCAGTTGTCTAGTCTGGTACTTAGTGCCATGCAGTTGATCGGTATTTTAGCAGGAATCAGCTTTTCTTACCTCATCTCTGCCTTTAAGGAAAAGCTTCTATTGGTCGCAGGTGTTACCTTTGGGATCGGTCAAATCATCATTGCCATAGCACCATCACTCTGGGTGGTTGTTGCAGGATCGATTATTGGAGGCTTTGCCTACAGTATTGCTTTGACGACAGTCTTTCAGTTGATATCTGAGCGAATCCCAGCAAAACTCCTCAACAAAGCAACTTCTTATGCTGTTTTGGGATGTAGTTTTGGTGCCTCCTTAACACCTTTTGTTCTTTCAGGAATTGGCTTAGTAACAACGAATGGTCGAATGACCTTTATTATTCTAGGAGCATGGATGATTGCGACATCAGTCCTTGTTTCTCTCCTATTGAAAAAAGAAGCTTAATAAAAAGAGGCTGAGAAAAAATCTTTACAATCAGAAAAAACGCATATTATCAGGTGTTGAATACTTGATACTATGCGTTTTATTTTTTTCATTTTCTGATAATACTCTTCGAAAATCTCTTCAAACTGCGTCAACGTCGCCTTGCCGTACTCAAGTACAGCCTGCGGCTAGCTTCCTAGTTTGCTCTTTGATTTTCATTGAGTATAAAATTGAGTTTTTGATCAACTTTTTTTAGTGATCAGGCGAACATTTGCCAAAAGTAATCAATGATGTAGGTCAAGCCGTATGTGTAAACGACCAGGGTAAATGGCTTGGTCAGGACAATGATGGTCATGTAACGCTTGAAGCTCATCTTGGTTAGAGCTGCCAGCATACAGAGAAAGTCCGCTGGACTAACCGGCCAAATCATCATAAAGATAAAGAATCGATCAAAGCGATTGCCCTTGTCTAGCCAACCGATGTACTTATCATAGGTACGCTTGCTGACGACAGACTGAACAAAGGGTGCTCCGTAGAGGCGAACCAGGTAAAAGATAACGGCGCAACCAATAACGATTCCAATATAGTTATAAATAGTTCCAATAATGTGACCGTAGATAAAGACACCTGCCACAGAGGTTAGAGCACCAGGAATGATGGGAACGACCGTCTGCAATATCTGTAAAAAGATAAAGTGGTGGTCCCCAGATACCGGCCTGTTGGATAAAGGCAGATAGGGTTTCCTTGGAATGCAAAACGCCAGCCTGATAGGCCCAGATACAGAAAATCAAAGTACCAACTCCACCGATGATGGAAGAAATATTAATTGCTTGCTGTAGAAGGGGAGAAACAGCTTTCATTTGTTTATCGTGTGACATGTAAACTCCTCTTGTTTAGTATGATTCTACTATACCATATTTTAAGGAGAAAGACTATATGGTTTTTCTGAGGGAAGTAGGATTAGCAAGGCGTTTTCTGCCTGTAATATGATATAATGATAGGAAGAATGCGGTTTCCAAAAGGAGAAATATAGATGCAGGTAAAACCAGAACTGGAAATAGAAAAACAACTGATTAACCAGCTGGTAACTGGTGAAAGCCAATGGACTTATAGAGAAGACCTAAAAACAGAAGAACAACTATGGGACAATTTCTTTGAGAAACTAGCCCAAAACAACGTTGCTTTGCTGGCAGACCATCCCTTGACAGAACAGGAAAAACGTCAGATTCAGAACCAACTAAACTTTGTCAGCTACTATGATGCGGCTAAGTGGTTGGTCGGTGAAAATGGCATTGCCAAGGTTGAGGTTCAAAGAGAAGATGCAAGTCTAGGTACCATCCGTTTGTCAGTCATTTGGCGTGACAATATCGCAGCAGGAAAGTCTAGCTACGAAGTTGTCAATCAAGTCCAGCGAGAAAAAGTAAATCCTATGGACCAAGACCGTAGACTGGATGTTACTCTTCTTATCAATGGCTTGCCTATGATTCAGATCGAGCTCAAGAGTTCCCAAGCAGCCTTCATCGATGCCTTTCATCAGATAAAAAAATATGACCGTGAAGGGAAATTCCGTGGTATCTACTCTAGCTTGCAGATGTTTGTTGTGACCAATAAAGTTGACACACGCTATATTGCTGCAGCTCGTGAAAATAAACTTAACAAGCAATTTCTAACTAAGTGGGTGGATAAGGACAATCATCCTGTGACAAATCTGACCAGCTTTGCCCACGAAGTCCTTTCTATCCCTCGTGCCCATCAGATGGTCATGCAGTATTCTGTTATTGACGATAGCAAGAAATCTCTCATCCTTTTGCGTCCCTATCAGATCCATGCCATCGAAGCGGTGCAGGAAGCATCTCGCCAGCAAGCATCTGGCTATGTTTGGCATACGACAGGTTCAGGAAAGACCTTGACCTCTTATAAGGTAGCTCGCAATCTCCTGCAAATTCCATCTATCCAAAAGACGATTTTTGTCGTTGACCGCAGGGACTTGGACCAACAAACCACTTCATCCTTCCTCTCATATGCGACCAATGATGTCATTGATATCGATGAGACAGACAATACACATGATTTGATCAAGCGCTTAGGAAGTAATGATAAGCGTGTCGTGGTAACTACCATCCAGAAAATCACTACCATGATGCGCAAGTTTGATCAAGGTCTTTACCAACGAGATGCGGACAAAATCAAGGGTCTCCGAGTGGCTTTTGTCGTGGATGAATGCCACCGTGCCGTGACACCACAAACACAAAAAGACATTAAAACCTTTTTCCCTCAGTCTCTCTGGTATGGATTTACAGGCACGCCCATCTTTAAGGAAAATAAACGCCAGCAGGTCGGCGACCTCGCCCAAACCACCCAACAACAGTATGGAGACCGTCTCCATGAGTATACGGTCAAGGAAGCCATCCATGATGGAGCTGTCCTAGGCTTTAAGGTGGACTATCGCAATACCCTCATCACAGACCAGGCTGAAAATGAGTTACCTGATAGTGTCTATGAGAATGAGGAGCACATGCTGGAAGTCTTGGATGCTATTATCAATAAATCCCGTCAACAACTAGGATTCCAAAAAGGAGTCGGCAATACCTACAATGCCATCCTCACTGTCAAGTCTATCCCTCAAGCCCAAGCCTACTATGACCTCCTCAAAAAAGTCAAGGCTGGTCAGACACGAGTCAAGGTATCTGAGAGAGTCAAGATGGTACTTCCAGACTTTCCAAAGGCGACCATCACTTACTCCGTTACGGAGAATGAAGAAGACTCAAGAGCCAACCAAGACCACATGAAGCAAGTCCTAGAGGACTATAACCAAGAGTTTGATACTCACTTTACTATGGCGGACCTTCGTGGTTTTAATACCGATGTCAATAACCGCCTTGCCCGTAAGCAAGACAAGTATCTCTATCGCAATGAGCAGTTGGACTTGGTTATCGTTGTCAATCGTCTCTTAACAGGATTTGATGCCCCCTTGTCTATCGACTCTCTTTATCGACAGAAAGCCCATGCAACCGCAGGACTTGATTCAGGCCTTTAGCCGAACCAACCGTATCTTTGATTCTAGTAAGACCTATGGTCATATCATCACCTTCCAAAAGCCTCTAGCTTTTAAGGAAGCAGTCGATAATGCCCTCAAGCTTTACTCAAATGGTGGTGAAAATGATGTCCTAGCCCCTAGCTGGGAAGAAGAAAAGAGAAACTTTTTGAGAAGTTGTAGCGAATTCCAAAATCTTATCACCGATGACCCGGTAGAAGGACTCCAACTCGAACAAATCTCTACGCCTCAGTTAAGAAAAATTGCCAAAGCCTATCAAGGATTTGATAAATACTTGGCTTCTATCCGAGTTTATAAAGAGTATGACGAGAAAGAAATCTATGCAGAGACTGGACTAACTGCAGAAGAATTGGAAAACTATCTAGGCTTCTATCAAAATATCCTTGCCGAACTTAAAAGTCGTTCAGAAGATGGTGATGAGGATGGGGAGCCACTGGATATCCACTACGAACTGGAGTCTATCCAAGTCGATGAGATTAACTATGCCTATATACTGACCTTGATCCAAAGCCTGATCGAGCAAGAGCAGAGTCAGGAAAAGAGTCTCAGTGCACAGGACAGAGAAGCAGTGGATACCTATATCCAAAGTCTGGAGAAGACCAATCCAAACCTTGCCCAGATCATCTCAGAGCTTTGGCAAGAAGTACAGGCAAATCCTGACCGCTACAGAGGTCAGTCCATCGCCAATATCCTTGACCAGATGATTGAGGCAGTCATCCAGCAGCATATCCAAGACTTTAGTAAGACCTGGTATGTGGGCGAAGATGAACTCCGCTACTATGTCAATCACTACCGCAAGGGTGCTAAAAAACAACTAGGAGAAAGCCAACTGACTAAGAGTCAGCGCTACAAGGACTATAAAGTTGAGGTGTCAGATGCCCTCAACCCACTCCTCTATAAAAAACAAATCAAAGAAGCCTATACCCAACTGATCGAAGAAGTGATTGAGCCACTCAGAGTGGGGAGATAGGAGAAGGGAAGTAAAATACATTTGATAAAAAAATCATTTAAATTATCGTGCAAGTATTTTTTTAGTTTTTTTATCCTTGTTATCATTATTGGCGACTTTCATAAATATCAGTGATATTTATGAAAGTAATAATCTAATAAGCCATATAATTAAAGTTATAATAACTTTAATTATATTATATGCCTTAAGCTTCGTTTGTGCATTTTTTTATATTACTATTTCAAAAAGGAGAGTAATATATTTTAAATATAATAGGTTTTGTAGTTTCAGGAACATATGGAAATATACTAGATTACATTGGCGCTAATAAAGTTAATTTAATAGTTCCTGTAAATAGTTGTTTTGATACCAAAATAGATGATTCAGTTATTTCTGCCAATTCACTTCATGGGCAAGTTATTAATTTTTTTATACGATAATAATTTAGTATCACAGTCGGATCTCTATAAGAAGATTAAGCGTAGTTTGAAAGAACAGAATATATCATCAGTAAATATTAGTAATGATGTAAAAGAAGGTGGAAAATCAGTAGGAAATTATAAAAAGGTACCCTATCGGAAGTACTGCTTTTGTGGATATTGGTAACGTTAGATATCATTTTATAGCATTATCTATTATAGAAAATAATAAGAATGCTAAAACTAGTGATCAAGACTATCTTATAGTTTTGAATGCAATAGTTGATAATTGTTTTAGGAATTCTAATGGTAATCCAATATATCTACCCTTGATTGGTTCTGGTTTGTCAAAACTAAATTATAATCATCAGCAACAATTAGAATTTATGGTTAAATACTTCATGCTTCGTAAAACAAAATTAACATCTGATGTCGAAATCGTAATCCGAAAGGAAGATGGAGATACAATTTCTATATTATAATTTAGATGAGAGATGAGTACGAATAAGGTAAAAGATCCGATTATAGTTTTTATTAGTTCTAAATGCGATGGGAAGTATAGAGAGATGCGTAAAAGACTCTCTAAACTCATTAATGATTCGCCTTTAATGAATTCAATTTGTTATGAAGAAGAGGGAAGTCGCAGTGTTAAATCGGAGGAATTTTATGTAAATCATGTAAAGTCTTGTGATGTATGCTTGATTATCATTGATAATGAAGATGGAATCAGTCCTTCGGTTTTGAAGGAAATTGACACTGCAAAGAAGCATAATAAAAAAATGTTTATATTTCTTTTGTACTGAAAATTCTAGTGAAAAAGACTCAATTACAGGAAGATCTTTATGCCAAAGAAAAATTTTCAGAAATACCCGTGTTTGATCAGATCCCTGAAAAAAAGTAATTGAATCAATTGTTGGAGATATTATTTTTTTATTATCGTAATAAAAAAATAGTGATACTGTTGATTACAAAAATTTCTGACATCAATACAGATAAGTATTCTTCAACAATTCTTGATATTTCAAAAGAATCAAAAAGTGTTATGTGAATATCTTTTTCAAAGTGTTTCAGTTGAACTTATCACAAAATGAAAATAAAATATCAAACATTGAGCAGGAGATAATAAAGTTTTTTTCCAATTTGTTTTTTAATAAACATAAATTCTTAGAAATTAATTTGGATATTCTAGAGGAGTATTTTGTTTCAAAAAAACTGAAGAGGAATTAAAAGAAATCCTAACTCAAAGATTCAATGCTTTAAAAACTATATTTTTAGGGGTGATCTAAATGGTGCAATATCCATTCTATCTGATAGTTTAGTGAAAGCAACTGACGATGTAAATATTCCAAAATGGATAGTTAACAATATAGCAATAGATTTAAGAAATGTTCAAAATGAGAAAGGGAATTATGAAAAATAGATGGCCAATTTCAAATACTGGTCAGGAGTATATAAATAAATCAAAAGAGCCTCTTTACTTCCCATTGTTAGATAGAAGAGAAAAATGTTTTTTTGAGCAAATAGACAAATTTCATGCAGATAATTTATATTCAGAATCTGTAAAGAGTTATAATCTATGTAATATTGGACTATTTCAATGGATATCGGAATCATTTATATTATCATTGGGTTATGCCTCTATTACTCATATACAATATGCAAAAAAATTTGATGAAAGTGCTTTTTAAGAACACTCACCGAAATGTATGATGATTATGAATTTAAAATAGAATTATTTGTCTTAGCAGTAACTTCTTCGGACAAAGAACTAGCGAATTTCTTGCTTAAATCTAAACAGGTAATAGGAACAATAAGTTCAGAAGAAATTGAGTATACTATAGGATTGATTCGTAATATTGAATTTTTTTCAATAATCGTTTGCGTTCTCAATGCTACTTATTACGTTATTTTTTTCAGATTATATAAATGATTCTATAATTGCTTCGTTCCTTATGGAATTTAAAGGAGAGGTCATAAAATGGTTGAATCAAGATAATCGTGAGTTGAATTTGGAAAAAGCCGATTTTTTTGATTCTTTAAAACAGGTAATAACACGTTTTAATTATGAAGATACTATTGTAATTTTTAAACATAATTTTTGAAAAAAACTAATTCGATTTTACGATAGCGCATTTTTCTCTATTATCTAGAATGGACTATCGTGGACTAACAAACCAAACTCAGAAAAAAAGTTGGAAATTATTTTATATTTAAAAAAATAATGAATATCAATTAGATACATATGGAAGTTATAGTAATGCTTTTGATTAATTATTTAAGAAATTCTACTATTGATAATACCAATTTATTAAGGTATATTGAAGATAATAATTCTGTATTAATGGAGAAAATCAATCTTGAATTGGAACACAATACTATTCCTGAAAAAAATATTGACAAGTATATTGAGGATATAATCAGTTTTAATAGAACTCAAGGAAAAAAATGGGATATTTACGTTTTTTCGGCAGTAAATAATTTCCAAACAATATTTAATATTATTAAGTTAGATAATGTAAAATTATCTGAAGAGACTTTTAATAGACTTATTGATGTTTGTAAGCAGACTATTATTTCAGATAATCAAATATTAAGTGATAAATATTCTTCATTTAACCTTTTTATTTCAAATCTATTTTTTTCTCAAATTCATGACCATAATTGGGAAAAAAACTAACAGATGTATTTCAATCAAATAGAAATACATTACTAGTACAAAAGTGATTTAATTGACGAAAATCCAATTATTTTTATCTATTCAACTGAATGTAATGAAAAGTATTTGTGATGGTAACTATAATCTTGTTATCAACGATATACTCAAACTATCTGATGAAAATATAATTGAAATTAAGAGGCTAGTATCATTCCTAAAAAAACAATTTTCGAATTTAATAAGTTTTCTCCGAATAATGAATTTATTATGTTTTGTACTTATTTTTTTGTTTAAACATGACCAAACATTATTCTAGAAATATTAAGATGAATGCAACAGATTTGTTGATTAAACTAACTAAATATGAAATAGTTAATCAGATTATATTAAATCAACTATCAAATATGATGGATTGTTCTAACTCCGATATCAAGCTAGTTATAGTAAAAAAATATAGATAAAATTAATTCAAATGGTAATTATAAAGAATATATTATAGAGAAGGCAAAATTAGATAATCACTATTTAGTAATTAAGTATGCAAATGAATATAGAATGGAAAAATTCTAATGAATAATTTTAAAATTCCCAAAAATTAGATTTATGAATTTTTAATGACAAGTGGAACTATAAAACACTTGATGAAATATCAAATTCTATCGAATATGGTTTAAATGCTTCTGCAAAAGAATTTTTGATGGTATTCATAAATATCTTAGGATTACAGATATAGATGATTCTTCTAGATTATTTTTAACTGATAAACTTAGTTCTCCAGATGTCAATTTTTACTGAAGAGGACTATGAAAACTATAAATTGCAGAAGAATAATCTCCTATTCGCACGTACTGGTGCAAGTGTTGGCAAAACATATCTTTATAGAGAATCAGATGGTGAAGTCTATTATGCTGGATTCTTAATTAGAGCAAGATTACATGATTCATATGATGGGAATTTTGTTTTTCAACAGACGCTTACCGATAAGTATAAGCGATTTATTGAAATCACTTCTCAACGGTCAGGTCAACCTGGGGTTAATGGGAAAGAATATGGAGAGTGGAAGATTGGCATGACATCCTATCCTGAACAATCCGCCATCGGATCTCTTTTCCGCACCCTCGACGATCTTCTGACTAGCTACAAGGACAATCTTGCTAACTACCAATCCCTCAAGTCAACCATGCTCTCCAAGATGTTTCCAAAAGCTGGAAAGACTGTACCTGAGATTCGTTTGGATGGATTTGAAGGTGAGTGGGAGAATTTAAGACTAGGTGACTGTGCAATAATTAAAGGAAGGTTAGGTTGGAAAAGTCTAAAACAAGAAGAATATACTGAAGTTGGACCAAGTATGATTGCTGGTAAACATATAAAAAATGGAGTAATTGATTGGGGAGAAGTCGACCATATACCACAGTGGAGATATGATGAATCTCCAGAGATTATGTTAGAGAAAGGAGATATCATTTTTTCAAAAGATGGCTCTCTTGGAAACCCTGCTTTAGTTTCGAATTTGAAAGGGGAAGCAACGATTAATTCAACAATGATGTTAGTACGGTTGGATAAGAAAGTTTCTTCTCAGTTTTTCTATCAGGTTTTGACGAGTTCTGTATTTCAAAAATTAATTTATCTAAAGGTATCGGGTAGTAGTATACCTCATCTATTTCAAGCAGATATGCAAGATTTTAGGTTTTTTGCTCCTTGTATAGAAGAACAACAAGCCATCGGTGCTTACTTTTCAAACCTCGATAACCTCATAGTTGCTCACCAAGATAAAATTTCTCAGCTAGAAACACTGAAAAAGAAACTCTTGCAGGATATGTTTATATAAAGGAGTGCAGTAAAATGTCAAAAGTAAAATCAGAAACTCTAAAGAAAGAAGAAAAACCTGTAGTAGCAATTTGCTATGATTTTGATAAAACCCTGTCTCCTGATGATATGCAAGCCCAAGGATTTATACAGAAGCTCGGGTATGAAATCAGTGAATTTTGGAAGAAATCCAATGGTTTTGCCAAGGCTAATAATATGGACAAAAATCTTGCCTATATGTTTACGATGAAAACAGAATCTGAAGGGACAGTCCTATTTACAAAGACAGAGTTAGCTAAGTTTGGTTCAGAGGTAGAACTATTCCCAGGAGTCGAAGACTGGTTTGAGCGTATTCGAAAATATGGTGAAGAAAATGGAGTTATTGTAGAGCATTACATCATTTCATCTGGTTTGAAAGAAATGATAGAGGGGACTTCAATAGCTAAAAATGGTGCTTTTAAGAAAATTTATGCAACTTCTTTTTATTGTGATGAAAAGGGTGTCGCGGTCTGGCCTGCTCAAGTTGTTAACTACACCAATAAGACTCAATTTCTTTTTTTAGAATTACCAAAAGGTATTTTTAGATGTCAATGACGATGCAGTGAACGATTTTGTTACTGAAAGTGAATTACGAGTTCCTTTTAGAAATATGGTTTATTTAGGGGATAGTGATACAGATATTCCATGTATGAAGCTTGTCAAAACAAGAGGTGGCTACTCTATCGGTGTATTCAATCCAAGAACCAATGACAGAAAGAAAGTTCACAAGATGACTCAGGATAATCGTATTGATTATTTTTGTTCCAGCTGACTACTCAGAAAAATACAGAACTTGATAAACTAATCAAGACGATTATTAAAAAGACAGCTTATAATGAATTGTTAGAAAAACAAGAAAAAAATGCTAATAAAATTGAAGCAAACTCCAAAAAAAGCCAAGAAGAAAGCCAAAACTAAGGTAATTGTTTTAAAAGGCTCTGATTTCCTTTCTATCGAAAATCTGGATTTTATAACCCTCGAAAAACATCGTTTATCAACTTCCTGTTTCTGATATTCCTTTGGAATTGATTCAAACGGTAGAAAGAGAAGTGATTGGTTATAAATGATTGCTTGTTTAAAAATAATTGCAAAACTTAGAAAGAAACATTATGGAAACAACACAAACTTCCCAGTCGCTCTACCAAGCCCTGTGGAACTCAGCGGATGTTCTCCGCTCTAAGATGGATGCTAATGACTACAAGTCCTATCTTTTGGGCATGATCTTTTATAAGTATCTGTCAGACAAGATGCTCTTTTTCGTGGCTGAGACCATGGAAGAGGGGACAGATAGTCTTGAGGATGCCCTTGAGGTCTATCGTAATTACTACGAGGATGCAGATACCCATGAGGACCTAGTCTCTGTCATGAACGATGAGCTCAACTATATCATCAAGCCTGACCTGACTTTTACGGCTCTGGTAGCACGTGTCAATGAGGGGACTTTCCAGTTGGAAGACTTGGCTCAAGGTTTTCGTGATATCGAGCAGAGTGACGACCTCTATGAAAATCTCTTTGAAGATATCGACCTCTACTCTAAAAAGCTAGGGGCAACTCCGCAAAAGCAAAACCAAACGGTAGCAGCAGTTATGAAAGAGTTGGCTGTGCTGGATGTGGCTGGTCATGCGGGTGATATGCTGGGGGATGCCTATGAGTATCTGATCGGTCAGTTTGCGACTGACTCGGGTAAGAAAGCTGGTGAGTTCTATACGCCTCAACCTGTTGCCAAGCTCATGACTCAGATTGCCTTTTAGGTCGTGAAGACCAGGAAGGCTTTACCATCTATGATGCGACTATGGGCTCAGGCTCTCTCTTGCTCAATGCCAAGAAATACTCTCATAAACCACAGACGGTTGTCTACTTTGGTCAGGAGCTCAATACCTCGACCTATAACCTAGCTCGGATGAACATGATCCTACACGGTGTGCCAGTTGAGAATCAATTTCTCCACAATGCCGATACACTGGATGAAGACTGGCCAACACAAGAGCCGACCAACTTTGATGGTGTTCTCATGAACCCGCCATACTCTGCCAAGTGGTCAGCAAGCTCTGGATTCCTGAATGACCCTCGTTTCTCTCCTTTTGGGAAACTGGCACCCCAGTCCAAGGCTGACTTTGCCTTTCTCCTACATGGATATTACCACCTCAAGCAGGATAATGGGGTCATGGCTATCGTCCTTCCCCACGGTGTTCTTTTCCGTGGCAATGCGGAGGGAACCATTCGCAAGGCCTTGTTAGAAGAAGGAGCCATTGATACGGTTATTGGTCTTCCAGCCAATATCTTCTTTAATACCAGCATTCCGACTACGGTCATCATTCTCAAAAAGAACCGTACCAATCGCGATGTCTACTTTATCGATGCTTCTAAGGAGTTTGATAAAGGAAAAAACCAGAATATCATGACGGATGCCCATATCGAGAAGATTCTGGAAGCCTACAAGTCTCGTGAGGAAATTGATAAGTTTGCCCATCTAGCAAGCTATGAAGAAATTGTCGAAAATGACTATAACCTCAATATTCCTCGCTATGTAGATACCTTTGAGGAAGAAGAAGTCGAACCATTGACAGATATCGTCAGCAAGATTAACGAGACAAATGAAGCTATCGAAAGCCAAACCGCTTCTCTACTTGAAATGCTGAATCAACTCCACGGAACCACACCAGAAGCTGATGCTGAACTCAAAGAGTTTTTGAAAAACTTTAAAGGGTGATGGGGAAGTTAATTCGCTCATTTTATAGATACAACTTTGTTTCCGTATTTCCTGGGAACTAGTAGAAAGTTAGGAGAAATATGGAAAACAACAACCAACGTGCCCTTTGTCAGCAACTCTGGGCGGAAAATAAATACCTTGTTTTGAGCCATTCCAGCAATATTTACAAGGATATTCGCCAGTATCTCAAGCAAGAAGTGGTGGAGCTGAGTCAGGTTCAAGAGATGATTGACCGTGCCTGCCAAATTCCAGAACACAGGGGTCAGGTTTGCAATGCCTTTCAGCATATTTGGGGCTATTTTAAAAAGCAAGCCAGCCTTGATGAGCGCAAAGACTATATGCTCTTGTTGGATCGCTATCGCTTTGGTCAGGCTTCCAAGCAAGACTTGATTGCTAGAACTAGAGATTTGCTTGAACGCTATCCAAATGCTTATCTGCAAGATTCGACCTTGTTGAAAGGAGACTCCCATGAGACTTTGGCATGAGGACTTGATTCCACAACTTCCCCGTCCGCAGCTCTTGGGGCAACATCGAGAGTGTTGCGCTCTGCGTGGCAATGGCTGGGGCAGAAAGCATGCGACGGTTGATTATGTCTTTACCCACTCGCCTTATCGTCTCTATGCCTATCATCGTTTGATCATGGAGGAGATGGCTAGCCGTGGCTATAATGTCAGTTCAGAGTGGTTAGATAAGAACTACCGTGGCAAGACCTGTCCTTCCTATGAAGACTTAGCAGAGGAAAGGCTGAAAAGTCCTATCTATAGCGAGCATGACACAGCCTACTATGAGGAGTGTCTGTCTAATCTCCGAGAGAAGGGGATTGAGCTGGAGTGATAATAAGAATTATAACTCTTTTCGTAATCTTTTCGAATAATAAAAATGAGACCTTTAGAATGATTCTAAGGTCTTCTTTTTATAAGTGTTACGATTTACTTTTAATAAGTTGTGTATTCTATTTAAAGGACAAGGGCGAACGAAGTGAGCTTTTAGAAGATATTTCCCGCTATAGTGGTATTCTAGATAATAATTTATTATTAGCTAGAACGGGATTTTTGAGACACTCTGGCTCAAAAAAATTAGGGATGAAATTACGAAGTAATTTGCTCCCGTCCGCACTTTCTAAGGGAAATATCAGAATTACAAAAATAAAAATCAACCTATAGTCTTTTTCTAATAGCAAGCCATAGTCAACTGTCTGTTTACTCAAGTTTGACTAGGAACATAGCTATCTTGATAATCTGTTAACCATTGTCTACCAAAAGGATTTGGGAAATCTTCTCCAAATCTTTTTTTGTACTTTCAAATAACGATATAGTTTCAAACTATATCAAAGCCTAATTTTTTTACAATTATACAGATGATTTCTTTTCTGTTAAGATAGTTTCAACAACAATTTTTGGAGGACAAAACATGTCAACTACAATTATCGGTTTCCCTCGTTTGGGTGAATTCCGCGAATTAAAATTTACAACTGAAAAATACTTTAGAAAAGAAATCTCAGAAGAAGAACTCTTAGTCTGCGGCTAAAGAATTGCGTGCAAAACACTGGAACATCGTCAAAGAAAAAGGCATCACTGAAATCCCATCAAATGACTTTTCTCACTACGACAACTTCCTTGATGCTGCTTTCCTTTTCAACGTAGTTCCTGCATCTGTTCAAAACTTGGACTTGTCAGACCTTGAACGCTACTTTGCTTTGGGACGTGGATACCAAGGAGAAAAAGGGGATGTTCGTGCCCTTCCAATGAAGAAATGGTTCAACACTAACTACCACTACATCGTTCCAAAGTTTGAAAAAGAAACTCAAGTAAAATTGGCTGGTCACAAGATCTTTGATGAGTTCCAAGAAGCAAAAGAACTTGGTCTTAACACTCGTCCTGTCCTTGTCGGCCCATTCACGTTCCTTCAATTGTCAGACTTTGAAGAAGGTGTGAAAGCAGAAGACTTCGTAGATAGCTTAGTAGCTGCTTACCAAGATGTTTTTGCAAAATTGGCTGAACTTGGTGCAACTCGTATCCAACTCGATGAAGCTGCTCTTGTCAAAGATTTGACAGAAGAAGAAAAAAAGCACTCTTCTTGAACATCTACAACAAACTCTTGGCTGACAAAAAAAGGTCTTGAAGTCTTGCTTCAAACATACTTCGGTGATGTTCGTGACGTCTACGCTGACCTTGTGAGATTGCCAGTAGATGCGATCGGTCTTGACTTCGTTGAAGGTAAGAAAACTCTTGAACTCGTTAAAGGCGGATTCCCAGCTGACAAGACTCTTTATGCGGGTATTGTCAATGGTAAGAACATTTGGCGCAACAACTATGAAAAGAGCTTGGCGATTCTTGAGCAAATCCCAGCTGAAAACATCGTTTTGACTAGCTCATGCTCACTTCTTCATGTGCCATTTACAACAGCAAATGAAGAATTTGAACCAGCTATCTTGAACCACTTTGCATTTGCAGTTGAAAAATTGGATGAAATCCGTGACTTGGATGCTATCCGCAACGGTCAAGGTGCAGAAGCTCTTGCAGCAAACAAAGAACTCTTTGCGACTGAACGTGTCGGAGCAAATGCGGAACTTCGTACGCGTATCGCTGGATTGACTGACGCAGACTACACTCGTTTGCCAGCTTTCGCAGAACGTGAAGCAATCCAAGAAGAAGCATTCAAACTTCCAGCCCTTCCAACAACTACCATCGGTTCATTCCCTCAAACTAAGGAAGTTCGTGCGAAACGTTTAGCCTTCCGTAAGGGTGAATTGTCACAAGAAGAATACGATTCCTTCCTTGCTGAAACCATCGACGAATGGATCAAATGGCAAGAAGAAGTTGGATTTGACGTGCTTGTACACGGTGAATTCGAGCGTAACGACATGGTTGAGTACTTCGGTCAAAACTTGTCAGGTTACCTCTTCTCTAAGAATGGTTGGGTACAATCATACGGTATGCGTGGAGTTAAACCACCAATCATCTGGGGTGATGTGACTCGTCTCAACCCAATCACTGTTAAATGGTCTAGCTACGCACAAAGCCGTACGGACAAACCTGTTAAAGGTATGTTGACTGGACCTGTTACCATCCTTAACTGGTCATTCCCACGTGAAGACATCTCTATCAAGGATTCTACTCTTCAAATCGCTCTTGCTATCAAGGATGAAGTTCTTGACCTTGAAGCTGCAGGCGTGAAAATCATCCAAATCGACGAGGCTGCTCTTCGTGAGAAATTGCCACTTCGTCGTAGCGACTGGTACGAAGACTACCTTGACTGGGCTATTCCAGCCTTCCGTTTGGTTCACTCAACTGTAGCACCAGACACACAAATCCACACTCACATGTGTTACTCAGAATTTACAGATATCATCCCAGCTATCGACAACATGGATGCAGACGTTATCTCATTTGAAGCTAGCCGTTCAAACCTTGAAATCTTGGACGAACTCAAAGCGAAAAACTTCCAAACAGAAGTTGGACCTGGGGTTTACGATATCCACTCACCTCGTGTGCCTAATGAAGGCGAAATCGACCACACCATCGAAGCAATTCTTGCGAAAGTACCTAGCAAGAAAGTTTGGATCAATCCTGACTGTGGTTTGAAAACACGTGGTATTCCAGAAACGAAAGAAAGCTTGATCCGCCTTGTAGAAGCTGCTAAAGCTGCGCGTGAGAAATTGTAAGAAAAGACAGTTCTCTCTACACGGTTGATCAGTAAGAAATCAACTAGAAAAAGGTTATTACATATGTCGCGTCAAACACCGTCACTCTCATTTGAAGTTTTCCCTCCAAACCCAGCAGTAGGCAATGACAAAATTATTGCAGCTCTGAAAGACATGCAGGGCTTGGCACCACACTTCATCAGTGTAACTGCCAGCAATAATAAATTTAATATCAAAGAGACGACGGTTCGTTTGGCAGACTATATCCAAAATGACTTGGAGATTCCGACCATTGCTCACTTGCCAGCTATCTATCTTACTAAGGATAAGGTGGCTGAGACTATTGCAGATTTGGATAAGGTTGGGGTTCAGAAAATCTTGGCTTTGCGTGGAGATATTATTCCAGATGTTGAACCACAAAAGGATTTTCGTTACGTCACAGACTTGATTGAGTTTATCAATGAACAGGCACCGCATTTTGATATCATCGGAGCTTGTTACCCAGAAGGACACCCGGATTCGCCAAACCAAATCTCAGATATTCAAAATCTCAAGAAAAAGTAGATGCAGGCTGTTCAAGCCTTGTCACTCAGCTTTTCTTTGACAATGAGCGTTTCTACGACTTCCAAGACAAGTGTACCTTGGCAGGGATTGATGTTCCCATTCATGCTGGTATCATGCCAATCCTGAATCGTAACCAAGCGCTTCGTCTCTTGAAGACTTGTGAGAATATCCATCTTCCACGTAAGTTTAAGGCTATCTTGGACAAGTATGAGAATGACCCTGAGTCACTCAGAGCAGCAGGACTTGCCTATGCCGTGGACCAAATCGTGGACTTGGTAACGCAAGACGTGGCAGGGGTACATCTCTACACCATGAACAATGCAGACACTGCTCAGTACATCCACCAAGCAACCCATGCCTTGTTCAATCACCAATCTTAAAATATTAAAAAGCAAACCATTCTTCTTTTCATAGAGGAATGGTTCCTTTTTGATAGAAAAGACCGTACTTTTTAAGAAAAATATGATAAAATAGACTCTGTACGTACTTGATACAAAGATGAGGGTATTTAAGTTATTAAGGTTGCAAAAACTCAACTCTAAATGTCCAAAATATCATGAGTAATTGAACACGCCTACAACTCTGTGGAAAAAGATAAATCCTCCTAGGAGCGGTCGCTCCGTCGTTGGATTTCCTATTTTCCTTTGAGTTGCTTAACGGCTTAGTATCTTGATTTTTGTAGGCAAGGCGTATAATTTTATCAATCCAAAGGGGATTAAAATGACAAAACAAGTGTTTCAAACGACTTTCGCGGGTCGTGAGTTGATCGTAGAGACTGGTCAGGTTGCTAAGCAAGCAAATGGCTCTGTTGTCGTGCGTTACGGTGAGTCAACTGTCTTGACTGCTGCCGTTATGTCTAAGAAGATGGCAACTGGGGATTTCTTCCCACTTCAAGTTAACTACGAAGAAAAAATGTATGCGGCTGGGAAATTTCCTGGTGGCTTTATGAAACGTGAAGGACGTCCTTCAACAGATGCGACTTTGACAGCGCGTTTGATTGACCGTCCAATCCGTCCAATGTTTGCGGAAGGTTTCCGTAACGAAGTGCAAGTCATCAACACTGTGCTTTCTTATGACGAAAATGCATCTGCACCAATGGCAGCCATGTTTGGTTCATCATTAGCACTATCTATCTCAGATATTCCATTTGACGGACCAATCGCTGGGGTACAAGTGGGTTATGTTGATGGAGAAATCATCATCAACCCTACTCAAGAACAAGCAGAGCAATCGCTTCTTGAATTGACAGTAGCTGGTACTAAGCACGCTATCAACATGGTAGAGTCTGGTGCCAAAGAATTGTCAGAAGAAATCATGTTGGAAGCTCTTCTCAAAGGGCACGAAGCTGTTAAAGAATTGATTGCATTCCAAGAAGAAATCGTTGCAGCAGTCGGTAAAGAAAAAGCAGAAGTAGAATTGCTTCATGTAGATGCTGAATTGCAAGCTGAAATCATCGCAGCCTACAACAGCGATCTTCAAAAAGCTGTTCAAGTTGAAGAAAAATTGGCGCGTGAAGCTGCAACTCAAGCAGTCAAAGACCAAGTTACAGCAGTTTATGAAGAAAAATATGCAGACCACGAAGAGTTCGAACGTATCATGCGTGACGTGGCTGAAATCTTGGAACAAATGGAACACGCAGAAGTGCGTCGTTTGATCACAGAAGACAAGGTTCGTCCTGACGGTCGTAAGGTCGATGAAATCCGTCCTTTGGATGCGGTTGTTGACTTCCTTCCTCGCGTACACGGTTCAGGTCTCTTCACTCGTGGACAAACTCAGGCTCTTTCTATCTTGACTTTGGCGCCAATGGGTGAAACGCAAATCATCGATGGTTTGGATCCAGAGTACAAGAAACGCTTTATGCACCACTATAACTTCCCACAATACTCTGTTGGTGAAACTGGTCGTTACGGTGCGCCTGGTCGTCGTGAAATTGGTCACGGTGCTCTCGGTGAGCGTGCACTTGCTCAAGTATTGCCAAGCTTAGAAGAATTCCCATATGCGATTCGTTTGGTAGCAGAAGTCTTGGAATCAAACGGTTCTTCATCTCAAGCATCTATCTGTGCAGGAACACTTGCCCTTATGGCTGGTGGTGTGCCAATCAAGGCTCCGGTAGCAGGTATTGCCATGGGTCTGATCTCAGATGGAAACAACTACACCGTATTGACAGATATCCAAGGTTTGGAAGACCACTTTGGAGATATGGACTTTAAGGTTGCAGGTACTCGTGACGGGATTACAGCTCTTCAAATGGATATCAAAATCCAAGGGATTACTGCAGAAATCTTGACTGAAGCTCTTGCCCAAGCCAAGAAAGCTCGTTTTGAAATCCTTGATGTGATCGAAGCAACGATTCCTGAAGTTCGTCCAGAATTGGCTCCAACTGCTCCGAAAATTGATACCATTAAGATTGATGTGGACAAGATTAAGATTGTCATCGGTAAAGGTGGAGAAACCATTGATAAATCATCGCTGAAACAGGCGTTAAGATTGATATCGACGAAGAAGGAAACGTGTCTATCTACTCTAGCGATCAAGCTGCCATTAACCGCGCTAAAGAAATTATTGCTGGTTTGGTTCGTGAAGCAAAAGTGGACGAAGTCTACCATGCTAAAGTGGTTCGTATCGAGAAATTCGGAGCCTTTGTCAATCTCTTTGACAAGACTGACGCCCTCGTTCACATCTCTGAAATGGCTTGGACTCGTACTAATAATGTAGAAGATTTAGTTCAAATTGGTGATTTTGTCGATGTGAAGGTTATTAAGATCGATGAAAAAGGTCGTGTAGATGCTTCTATGAAGGCACTCTTGCCACGTCCGCCAAAACCTGAACGTTCAGAAGAAAAAGGGGATAAAGGTCATCGTCATGGCGATCGCCCTCGTCACCACCACAAGGACCACAAACCTAAGAAAGAAACTACAGAAACACCAAAAGACTCAGAATAAGAAAGGAGAAATGTATGGGATGGTGGCGTGAAACCATTGATATCGTAAAAGAAAATGATCCAGCGGCTCGCACCACTTTGGAGGTTCTTTTGACCTATCCTGGTGTGAAAGCCTTGGCTGCCCACCGTCTCTCTCATTTTCTCTGGAAGAATGGCTTTAAGCTTTTAGCTCGTATGCACAGCCAGTTTTGGCGCTTTTGGACTCAGATTGAGATCCACCCAGGAGCTCAGATTGACTCTGGTGTCTTTATCGACCACGGGGCGGGTCTGGTTATTGGGGAGACGGCCACTGTTGAGAAGGGTGTCCTTCTCTACCACGGTGTCACTCTCGGTGGTACAGGTAAGGATGTTGGCAAACGACATCCGACCGTGCGTAAGGGAGCTCTTATATCAGCCCATGCCCAGGTTATCGGTCCTGTAGAAATCGGTGAAAACGCTAAAGTCGGTGCTGCAGCAGTTGTCGTGGCAGACGTACCAAGTGACGTGACGGTTGTCGGAATTCCAGCCAAGATTGTCCGAGTGCATGGGCAAAAGGATGAACCAACCATTCACGAAGTCGAAGAAAAACGTGAATACTACGTCAATAAACTTGAGCATGCTAGAGAAGCCAGTCACAGGTCGTCTGGTTTGTAATGAGAAGTGACTCTTTAATTAGGAGGTTAGGTCGATGCTATTAGAAGAATTTGAAAATGTACCTGCTGTTATCGAGCCAACTGATCGAAGCCTCCTTAGTGGTGGAGAAGTTTGTGATACCATTATCTTGTCTTTTAATGGAGAAATCCTTGAACGAGTAAAGCAGATAGAAGGTGTCTACGAAGGTGGCTATCTTACCAATCTAAATGGCAAACTGCCATGGTATATCTATGAAAAAGATGGGAGTAAGGTAGCAGTTTCTATGGCTACTATTGGAGCTCCAATGGTTGTTGGACTCTTAGAAGAACTAAAAGCAAGAGGATTTAAGAATTTTATTGTTTTGGGATCTTGCGGAGTTCTAGACCAGTCTATTCAAGCAGATAAGATTATCCTACCAAGTTCGGCTTTACGTGATGAAGGTACTAGTTATCACTATGCTCCAGCAAGTGATGAAATAGCCTATGAGCGATCTCTACTCTTAACTATGGAAAACGCCTTGGATAAAGCTGGTGTTGAGCATATTAGAACAAAGTCTTGGACCACAGATGCCTTTTATCGTGAGACAGCTGCTAAGGTCAAACGAAGACTTGAAGCAGGAGCTAGAGTTGTAGATATGGAAGCTTCGGCTATCATGGCCTGGGCCCAATATCGACAAGCCAAGGTCTATCAATTTTTCTATACAGCTGACTATGTCGACCATCACAATCATGAGTGGGATGCCAGACGCGAAGAAAGAAAAGCAGATGCTATGACTTTCTTTGAGATAGCCTTAGTAATTGCCAGAGAGCTGGATTGAAACTACTCTTTACGATAAACAAGAAAGAGAAAGGAGTCAGTGAGTGATTAAAATCTATGACACCATGTCTCGTGATTTACGAGAATTTGTCCCAATCGAGGACGGCAAGGTCAAGATGTATGTCTGTGGGCCAACAGTTTATAACTATATCCACGTGGGGAATGCCCGCTCAACGGTAGCTTTTGATACTATTCGTCGCTATTTTGAATATCGTGGCTATGAGGTTGCCTATATTTCTAACTTCACAGATGTGGATGATAAGATTATTAACCGTGCTAAGGAAGAAGGTATCACACCTCAGGAAGTAGCGGACAAGTATATCGCTGCCTTTCGGGAAGATGTGACGGCTTTGGGTGTGAAACCTGCGACTCGCCATCCTCGTGTAGTCGAGTTTATGGCTGATATCATCCGCTTTGTAGAAGACTTGATTGAAAAAGGCTTTGCCTATGAGAGTCAAGGGGATGTCTATTTCCGTGTAGAAAAATCCCACAACTATGCTAAGTTAGCTAATAAAACCCTAGAAGACTTGGAATTAGGTGCTTCAGGTCGGACAGACGAAGAAACAGCTCGCAAGGAAAATCCTGTAGACTTTGCTCTTTGGAAAGCAGCCAAACCAGGTGAGATTTCTTGGGACAGTCCATGGGGGCCTGGTCGTCCAGGCTGGCATATCGAATGTTCGGTTATGTCAACGGAGATTTTAGGCGATACCATCGATATTCACGGTGGTGGAGCTGACCTTGAGTTTCCTCACCATACCAACGAAATTGCCCAATCTGAAGCTAAAACAGGCAAGACTTTTGCCAACTACTGGATGCACAATGGCTTTGTCAACATCGACAATGTCAAGATGTCCAAGTCTTTGGGGAACTTCATTACGGTACACGATGCCCTCAAAACTATCGACGGTCAAGTGCTTCGTTTCTTCTTTGCGACTCAGCATTACCGCAAACCTATCAACTTTACGGAAAAGGCTGTGCGCGATGCCGAGACTAATCTCAAGTATTTGAAGAACACTTACGAGCAACCATTTACTGGAGATGTAGATGCTCAAGAATTGCAAGCTTTTAAAGATAAGTTTGTAGCAGCTATGGATGAGGATTTCAATACAGCTAATGGAATCACTGTTGTCTTTGAAATGGCCAAATGGATCAACTCAGGTAACTATGATGCAAGTGTTAAGGAAACTCTTGCAGCCATGTTGGAAGTCTTTGGAGTTGTCTTTGTTGAGGAAGTTTTGGATGAAGAGATTGAAGCCTTGATTCAAAAACGCCAAGAAGCGCGTGCCAATCGTGACTTGCGACAGCTGACCAAATCCGTGACCAACTAGCTGCTCAAGGGATTAAACTACTTGATACCAAGGATGGAGTGAGGTGGACACGTGATTGATGTCAATCTCATTAACGGGATTGCGCTAGCCTTTGAAGGTGATGCGGTTTATTCTATGTATATCCGTCGCCATCTCATCCTCAAAGGCATGACCAAACCCAATAAACTCCACCAAGAGGCAACCAAGTATGTGTCGGCCAGGGCTCAGGCTCGCTTGATTTCCCTCATGTTGGAAGAAGAAGTCCTAACGGAAAAAGAGGAAGAAATCTACAAACGGGGTCGCAATACCAATAGCCATACCAAGGCAAAAAATGCGGATGTGGTGACCTATCGCATGTCTACGGGATTTGAAGCGGTCATGGGTTATCTTCATATGACCGAAAATGTGGAGCGCCTAGAAACCTTGATTTCTTGGTGTATTCAAAAAGTGGAGGGCTAGGAATGATTGCAAAAGAATTACTAGATTGGTTTCCACAAGCTCAAATCGTAGATCAACCAGTCGACAAGGAAGGCTATCTGACGCTTCCAGTATCCTCAAATCAGTGGGTTTTACTGGAGGAAGCTGGACTTAGTGAACGTGAGAAACAGTTGGTGGCTCTCTTAACTCAGCAGGAACAAACTATCTCTTTAAATCCCTGGTATAGCTATTTGATTGAGGGCAAGGGACAAGCGCCACAGAGCTTTAAAAAGCTACAAGTTGTCTATTGTCACCTTTCCTATTACCAACAGGAAAACCTGACTTCTTGGTTGGATATGATGAAAACCCTCTTTCCTAATTGTGAAACAGTTCTTCAGGTTGGCACTCAGGATTACCTTTTTGTTCTCCAACAGGACAAATACACTTCTGTTCGCTCAATCCTGACAGATACCTTGGAAGCTGTAGAGTACGACTTTGGAGTTCGTCTGTCTATTATGCTTGGTCAGGTCTGGTCGCAAGCAGGAAATCAGAGTTTGACAGATCTCATCAAAGCAGAACGTGACTTGTTTAAAAACTGGTGGCGTCAAGGTCATCAAGGATTCCATACTTTTTCTCAACTTTACCTTTGGAGTATGGGTGAAAAAATGGTGGATCTTGGTTTGATCAAAGATTATCTACACCAGATGATTTTGGATCAAGATCAGATTCAGGAAATCATTCTCTCCTTATGGGAAAATAGTGCAGTCCTTACGAAGACAGCTCAGCAACTCTATCTACACCGCAATTCTCTCCAATACAAGATTGATAAATGGGAAGAATTGACAGGGCTTCAGTTGAAAGAATTGACTGACTTGACCTTGTGTTATCAGTTGATTTTACCAGATATTATTTAAAGTTTTGTGCAAGTTGCACAGAACTTTTTTATTTTTTTGGTCACCTTGCCATAGAAATGTAAAAGCGTTTTTCATTTATAATAAAACTATCAAAAATTAAAAAGGAGTTCACCGAAATGGTAGAATTAAATCTTAAAAAAATATTTACAAAAAAATATCCAAACAGCGAACACTACTCAGTTGAAGACTTCAACTTGGACATCAAAGACAAAAGAATTTATCGTTTTTCGTAGGACCTTCAGGATGTGGTAAATCAACTACTCTCCGTATGATTGCAGGTCTTGAAGACATCACAGAAGGTACTGCGTCTATCGATGGCGTGGTTGTCAACGACGTAGCTCCAAAGACCGTGACATTGCCATGGTATTCCAAAACTACGCTCTTTACCCACACATGACTGTATACGATAACATGGCTTTCGGTTTGAAATTGCGTAAATACAGCAAAGATGATATCGACAAACGTGTACAAGAAGCAGCTGAAATTCTTGGCTTGAAAGAATTCTTGGATCGTAAACCAGCTGACCTTTCAGGTGGTCAACGTCAACGTGTTGCCATGGGACGTGCCATTGTCCGTGATGCAAAAGTATTCTTGATGGACGAACCTTTGTCAAACTTGGATGCGAAACTTCGTGTATCAATGCGTGCTGAAATCGCTAAAATTCACCGTCGTATCGGAGCTACAACTATCTACGTAACTCACGACCAAACAGAAGCGATGACACTTGCAGACCGTATCGTTATCATGTCAGCAACTAAAAACCCTGCTGGTACAGGTACTATCGGACGTGTTGAGCAAATCGGTACTCCTCAAGAAGTTTACAAAAACCCAGTTAACAAATTCGTAGCAGGATTTATCGGAAGCCCAGCTATGAACTTCATCAACGTTAAATTGAACGGTGACCGCATTGTTGCTGATGGATTTACTTTGAAAGTTCCAGAAGGTGCTTTGAAAGTTCTTCGTGAAAAAGGTTACGAAGGTAAAGAATTGATCTTCGGTATCCGTCCAGAAGACGTGAATGCAGAACCTGCTTTCCTTGAAACATTCCCAGAATCAGTTGTGAAAGCAACTATCTCTGTATCAGAATTGCTTGGTTCAGAATCTCACCTATACTGCCAAGTTGGTAAAGATGAATTCGTTGCTAAAGTTGATGCACGTGACTACTTGCAAGCTGGTGCAACAGTTGAACTTGGATTTGACTTGAACAAAGCTCACTTCTTCGATGTAGAAACTGAAAAGACAGTTTACTAAGATAGATTTGAATCAACCAACACTACTAGAGTTTCTCTAGTAGTGTTTTTTTAGAGTTCAGTAAAGTCTTTCGGAATAGGCTTTTCTAGTTTTCATATCAACAAAAAAAGTGTTAAAATGGTAGGAAGAACTGGAGAGTATGCATGCCAAAAGAAGTAATTTATTCAGGCGATGAAGTCGTCGCTTTAACGCAAAAATATTTATCGAAAGAAGATGTGGCTTTTGTCCATAAGGCTTTGGTTTACGCTGTAGAATGTCATAGTGGGCAGTATCGTAAATCAGGTGAGCCTTACATCATCCACCCTATTCAGGTAGCAGGTATTTTAGCCAAGCTCAAGCTAGATGCTGTCACTGTTGCCTGTGGTTTTTTGCATGACGTTGTCGAAGACACAGATGCTACTTTGGATGACTTAGAACGTGAGTTTGGTCATGATGTTCGAGTGATTGTAGACGGTGTTACCAAGCTTGGTAAGGTCGAATACAAGTCTATCGAAGAGCAGTTGGCCGAGAATCACCGCAAGATGCTCATGGCCATGTCAGAGGATATCCGCGTTATCTTGGTAAAACTCTCTGACCGCCTGCACAACATGCGTACCCTTACGCATCTTCGTAAGGACAAGCAGGAGCGTATTTCCAGAGAAACTATGGAAATCTATGCACCACTTGCTCACCGTTTGGGGATTTCAAGTGTGAAGTGGGAACTAGAGGATTTATCCTTCCGTTATCTCAATCCTACTGAGTTTTATAAGATTAGTCACATGATGAAGGAAAAACGTCAAGAACGTGAAGCCTTGGTCGATGAAGTTGTGACAAAACTAGAGGAATATTCATCTGAGCGCCACCTTACAGGAAAAATCTATGGCCGTCCAAAGCATATCTACTCTATCTATCGTAAGATGCAGGACAAGAAAAAACGCTTTGAGGAAATCTATGACCTGATTGCCATTCGCTGTATTTTAGATACTCAGAGTGATGTTTACGCCATGTTGGGGTATGTCCATGAGCTTTGGAAACCAATGCCAGGCCGTTTCAAGGACTATATTGCCAATCGTAAGGCCAATGGTTACCAGTCTATCCATACGACTGTTTATGGACCAAAAGGACCGATTGAGTTCCAGATTCGTACTAAGGAGATGCACGAGGTTGCTGAGTACGGGGTTGCGGCTCACTGGGCTTACAAAAAAGGAATCAAAGGTCAGGTTAATAGTAAGGAATCTGCTATTGGAATGAACTGGATCAAGGAGATGATGGAACTCCAAGACCAGGCGGATGATGCCAAGGAATTTGTAGATACTGTCAAAGAAAACTATCTGGCTGAGGAGATTTATGTCTTTACTCCAGATGGAGCGGTTCGTTCTCTTCCAAAGGATTCTGGACCGATTGACTTTGCCTATGAGATTCATACCAAGATCGGGGAAAAAGCAACAGGTGCCAAGGTTAATGGCCGTATGGTTCCGTTGACGACTAAGTTAAAAACGGGTGACCAGGTTGAAATCATCACCAATCCAAACTCATTTGGACCAAGCCGTGACTGGCTCAATATGGTTAAGACCAGCAAGGCCCGTAACAAAATTCGTCAGTTCTTTAAAAACCAAGATAAAGAATTATCCATCAATAAAGGCCGTGAAATGCTGATTAGTCAGCTCCAAGAAATGGCTATGTGGCCAATAAATTTATGGACAAGCGTCACATGGATGAAGTCCTTCAAAAAACCAGTTACAAGACTGAAGAAGCTCTCTTTGCAGCGATTGGTTTTGGAGAAATCGGAGCCATTACCGTCTTTAACCGTTTGACGGAAAAAGAACGTCGTGAAGAAGAACGTGCCAAAGCCAAGGCAGAAGCAGAAGAACTGGTCAAGGGTGGCGAAGTCAAAGTAGAGAACAAGGACACGCTCAAGGTGAAGCATGAGGGTGGAGTTGTCATCCAAGGGGCTTCTGGACTCTTGGTCCGGATTGCTAAATGTTGTAATCCTGTTCCCGGTGATGATATTGTTGGTTATATTACCAAAGGTCGTGGTGTTGCCATCCATCGTGTGGACTGTATGAACCTTCGTTCGCAGGAAAACTACGAGCAACGTCTGCTAGATGTTGAGTGGGAAGACCAATTCTCAAGCAAGGAATATATGGCTCATATCGACATCTATGGACTCAACCGTTCTGGTCTTTTGAATGATATCTTGCAAGTCCTATCCAATACAACTAAGAATATCTCAACAGTTAACGCCCAGCCAACCAAGGACATGAAATTTGCCAATATCCATGTATCCTTTGGAATTTCTAATCTTTCAACGTTGACAACTGTAGTTGATAAGATTAAGAGTGTTCCAGAAGTCTACTCAGTCAAACGGACCAATGGTTAAGTTGGCTCGATAAATCTAGAAAGGATTTCTATGAGAATTATCGTTCAGCGCGTCAAGGAAGCTCAGGTATCTATTGAAGGGCAGATTCATGGTCAGATCAAACAGGGGCTCTTGCTCTTAGTGGGTGTTGGACCTGAAGACCAGCAAGAAGATTTGGATTATGCAGTTAGAAAACTTGTCAATATGCGGATTTCTCAGATGCCGAAGGCAAGATGAACCTATCTGTCAAGGATATCCAAGGAGAAATCCTCTCCATCTCTCAATTTACTCTTTTTGCAGATACCAAAAAAGGGAATCGTCCAGCCTTTACAGGTGCAGCCAAACCAGATATGGCTGAGGCCTTCTATCAAGATTTTAATCGAGAACTAGCTAAGGAAGTTCCTGTTGAGACAGGAGTCTTTGGAGCAGATATGCAGGTGGGACTGGTCAATGATGGCCCAGTCACCATTATCCTAGATACTAAAAATAGATAAGAAAAACCAAGCTTGTATGCTTGGTTTTTTTGTGACGTATTTAGTTCAGTTTTTCAACATAGAGCTGTTTGGCGATTTCTAGACTTACCAAGAGTTCTTCGTTCTTATGAATCAAAGTAAAGGTGTTAGAAAAGTCATCAAACTGTTGAACTTGGAGTTTGTCTCCAATATTGATAGCATGTTTTTCAAGATATTTGAGGAGGTCAAAGCTATCGTGAACGCGAGTCAGGAGATAGGTTCCAGCTTCTTTGGTTTCTGCTAGTGGCAAGTTGTTGATTTCAACCAAAAGTTCTCCCTTAGCAGGAATGGTACCACCATGAGGGCAGGTCTTTGGAAAGCCGAGCATACTTTCTAATCTTTCCACAAAAAAGTCTGAAACGGTATGTTCTAATACCTCGGCTTCCTCATGAATTTGGTCGCTGGTATAGTCTAGATGGTGGACCAGAAAAACCTCAATCAAACGGTGTTTACGATAGAGCTCAGATACAAGTTTTAAACCAATATCAGTCAATAAGTATCCTTTTTTCTTGTCTTTTAGGATGAGATTTTCAGACTGCATGCGCTTGATCATTTCGGTTACAGCTGGAGGAGATACCTGCATTCGAGCAGCAATTTCCTTATTGGTAATTTTAGGAACATCCATGCCAATCTCATAAATACATTTTAAATAGTCTTCTTTATTTGGTGTCATTCGCATTTCCTTGTTTATTATCTCCATCTAGTATACCAAAAAAAGAGGCTGGGACAAAAGTCCTAGCCTCTCAATTGTCTTTGGATTGTCGAGCAAGACGCAGTGGTTGAGTGGACTCTACTACGCTGATTTCATCAGCTTTTACAGCCCTACTCAACTGTGCGGAGGTGGGACAACGAAATCGAATTCTAACGAATTACCGATTTCTGTCCCACTCTCTATTGCTACAAGAGCTGGACTTAGTTGAGTTCTTTTGCAGCTGCAATGGCGGCTTCAAAGTCTGGCTCGCTGTTGATATTGTCTACGTATTCGACGTAGCGGATGGTATTATCGGTATCGAGAACAAAAACTGCGCGTGCAAGCAGATGCCATTCATTGATTAAGAGGGCATAATCGCGTCCAAAGGAGTGGTCGAAGTAGTCTGAGAGCATGATGGCATTTTCAATTCCTTCAGCACCACACCAGCGTTTTTGTGCAAATGGAAGGTCCATAGAAATAGTAAGGACAACAGTGTTATCCAGATTCGCCAACTCTTGGTTAAAGCGACGAGTCTGAAGAGAACAGATGCCTGTATCGATAGAAGGAATGACACTCAAAATCTTTTTCTTACCATCAAAGTCAGCCAGTGATTTTTTAGAAAGGTCCGTTGTTGTTAGAGAAAAGTCAAGCGCCTTGTCTCCTACTTGCAGTTGTTTTCCTGTGAAAGTTACAGGATTTCCAAGGAATGTAGTCATAAGCTACTCCAATCTTTTTTCTTTCATTTTACATTAAATGTTCAGACTCTTCCAATAATTTGACTGAAATTTAAATAGACAAAAAACGCCAATTCCGTGAGAACGACGTTTTTTAAATGTTTATTTAGACAATCCTTCAGCAATCTTGTCAAGGTTGTATTTCATCATGTTGTAGTAGCTATCACCTTCTTTACCTTCTTCAGCGATTGAGTCAGTAAAGATTTGAGCATAGATTGGGATGTTTGTGTCTTTAGAAACAGTCTTCATTGGACGATCATCGACACTGGATTCAACAAATAGTGATGGAACTTTCATTTGGCGAAGTTTTTCAACCAAAGTCTTGATTTGGTCAGGTGTTCCTTCTTCTTCAGTGTTAATTTCCCAAATGTAAGCACTTGGTACTCCGTAAGCTTTAGAGAAGTATTTGAAGCATCCTTCGCTGGTTACGATAAGTTTCTTATCAGCATCAATAGCGTTAAATTTATCTTTGGCTTCCTTGTCAAGCTTGTCTAGTTTTTCAGTGTATTCTTTGAGATTCTTTTCGTAGAATTCCTTGTTGCTAGGGTCTTTAGCGATGAGTTGCTTAGCAATGTTTTGCGCATAAATAATCCCGTTTTCAAGGTTGAGCCAAGCATGTGGGTCTTCTTTCCCTTTTTCATTTTGGCCTTCTAGGTAGATGACATCAACGCCTTCACTGACAGCAAAGTAGTCTTTGTTTTCAGTTTTCTTAGCATTCTCAACTAATTTTGTAAACCAGGCATTTCCACCTGTTTCAAGGTTGATACCATTGTAGAAAATTAAGTCGGCTTGCGAAGTTTTCTTGACGTCTTCTGGTAGTGGCTCGTACTCGTGTGGATCTTGTCCTACAGGCACGATACTATGAAGATCAATCTTGTCTCCTGCGATATTTTTAGTAATATCAGCGATGATAGAGTTAGTTGCTACAACCTTTAGTTTTTGGTTTGTAGATGCTGTGTCTTTTTTTCCGCTAGCACAGGCAGCTAATCCAATGATAGCAAGAAAAAGAACAAGCAATGTACCTAATTTTTTCATTATATTCCTCCAGAGGGGCTCCCTCATTATTGTTTGATTTTTTTATTTTTCAGCTTCAGATAACGTTGTTTTTGGTGCGATAAAGAAACTGATGAGAAAAGAAACTTGCAGATGTCAGCACGATACTTGAACCTGCAGCCAGGTTAAAGCTATAACCGATAAAAAGTCCCAGGACAGAAGCTAGAGCTCCCAAGCCTGATGAAAGAAAAAAATCATGGTCTTTAGACTATTGGCGTAAAGATAAGCTGTCGCGGCTGGAGTAATCAGCATGGCTACGATAAGGATGGTTCCGACACTTTGCATAGCAGTCACTGACACCAAAGTCAAGAGTATCATGAGTAGATAGTGGTAGAAATTAACTGGCATGCCCATAGCTTTGGCTAGGAGTTCATCAAAGGATGTAATCAAGAGTTGCTTGAAGAAAATCCCGATAATCAATAGAATGAGAGCTCCCATACCGATGGTAATATACATGTCTATGTCTTGCACAGCTAAGATATTCCCAAAGAGAATATGGAAGAGGTCAGTCGAGCTTTTAGCCACACTAATCAAGATAATGCCCAGAGCCAATAAAGATGAAAAGGTAATCCCAATGGCAGTGTCACTCTTGATAATAGAGTTCCCCTTGATGTAGGTGATGATGACAGAGGCAAGCAGTCCAAAGATGATAGCACCAATAAAGAAGTCAATTCCTAAAATAAAAGAAAGAGCTACACCAGGTAAGACAGCGTGCGAGATAGCATCTCCCATAAGGGACATACCACGGAGAATGATAAAGCATCCGACCGCTCCAGCAACAATACCAATCACAACAGCTGTAATCAAGGCATTTTGGAGAAAGTGGAAGTTCTGCAATCCATCTATAAATTCTGCAATCATAGGTCACCTCCATTGAAAAAAAGAGTCGGTCACCATAAAGCTTGTTTGAGATTGGCTTGGGTGAAGGTCTCCTTTGTTGGACCAAAGGCAATTAGCTCCTTGTTGAGAAGGAGTACCTGGTCAAAATAATGGGCAACCTTGCCGAGGTCATGGTGAACGATAAGGACAGTCTTGCCAGCTTTTTTAAGTTCTCTCAGCGTGTTCATGATGATCTCTTCACTGACAGAGTCAATCCCCACAAAGGGCTCGTCTAAGAGAATATAATCAGCATCTTGAACTAGACAACGGGCAATCAAGACACGCTGGAATTGGCCACCAGAGAGTTGACTAATCTGACGATCTGCGTAGTCAGAAAGTCCAACAATTTCTAGTGCTTCAGCCACCTTTTGCCAGTGGTTTGCTTTTAAAGTGTGAAAGAGTGGAATGGATGGATAGAGTCCCAGAGAGACACATTCTTTTACCTTGATAGGGAAGTTGTAGTCGATATGAATTTTTTGCTCGACATAGGCAACTTTCTTAAGAGATTTTTTCATTTCTTTATCTTCGATAAAAGCATGTCCTTCATGTGGGATAATGCCCAGCATACCTTTTAATAATGTTGATTTCCCGGCGCCGTTTGGACCAATAATTCCGGTAATCGTTGGTCCTTGGAGCACTAGTGAAATATCCTTAAGTGCCAACGTTTCTTTGTAGGAGACACTGAGGTTTTCGATACGTATCATACAGTTGTATTCCTCCTGGATTTTAATATACCTTAATTTTTATTTTTTTAAGTCAAGTTAATTTTTGGTAAAAAAATTTAAAATATTAATTATGAAATCAAATAGGAGGAGACGGCATTTTTAATTGCATTCCCCAGGGAATTTTGCTAAGCTAGGAATAAGTGAAATTAGGAAAGTGAGAACAAGATGACACGTTATCAAGATGATTTTTATGATGCTATAAATGGTGAATGGGAAAAGACTGCAGTCATTCCAGCTGATAAATCACGAACAGGTGGTTTTATCGACCTTGACGAAGAAATCGAAGACTTAATGCTAACGACAACTGACAAATGGTTGGCAGGAGAAGATGTGCCAGAAGATGCCATCTTAGCAAACTTTGTCAAATACCACGCTATGGTCAGAGATTTCGACAAGCGAGAAGCTGATGGCATCAAGCCAGTCCTTCCTATGCTTAAGGAATACCAAGATTTGGAGAGCTTCGCGGACTTTACAAGCAAGCTAGCAGAGTTTGAATTAGCCGGGAAACCAAACTTCCTTCCATTTGGTGTATCACCAGATTTTATGGATGCTAGAACCAATGTTCTCTGGGCTAGTGCTCCAGGTACAATCTTGCCAGATACAACCTACTATGCGGAAGACCATCCACAGCGCGAGGAATTATTGAACCTTTGGAAAGAAAGTACTGCGAATCTCCTCAAAGCCTATAACTTCTCAGATGAAGAAATCGCAGATTTGCTAGAGAAACGATTGGAATTGGACCGTCGCATCGCAGCTGTCGTACTTTCAAACGAAGAAAGTTCAGAATATGCCAAACTTTACCATCCTTATTCTTATGAAGATTTCAAAAAGTTTGCCCCTGCTCTGCCTTTAGATGACTTTTTCCAGGCTGTTCTTGGTCAATTACCTGATAAGGTTATCGTAGATGAAGAACGTTTCTGGCAAGCAGCAGAGCAATTTTATAGTGAAGAAGCTTGGCCTCTACTCAAAGCAACCTTGATCTTAGGTGTAGTCAATCTTTCAACGAGCTATTTGACAGATGAGATTCGCATTTTGTCAGGTGCTTATGGCCGTGCCCTTTCAGGAGTTCCAGAAGCCCAAGACAAGCGCAAGGCTGCTTACCACTTAGCCCAAGGACCATTCAAACAAGCGCTCGGTCTTTGGTATGCACATGAAAAATTCTCTCCAGAAGCAAAGGAGGATGTAGAGAAAAAAGTGGCAACCATGATTGATGTTTATAAGGAACGTTTGGCTAAGAACGACTGGCTGACACCTGAAACACGAGAAAAAGCTATCGTCAAACTCAATGTTATCAAGCCTTATATCGGTTATCCAGAAGAACTGCCAGCTCGCTATAAGGACAAGGTAGTGGATGAATCTGCTAGCCTCTTTGAGAATGCCCTAGCATTTGCGCGTATCGAAATCAAGCACAGTTGGAGCAAGTGGAATCAGCCGGTTGACTACAAGGAGTGGGGAATGCCTGCTCATATGGTCAATGCCTACTACAATCCACAAAAGAATTTGATTGTCTTCCCGGCTGCGATCTTACAGGCACCATTCTATGACTTGCATCAGTCATCTTCTGCCAACTATGGTGGTATCGGTGCGGTTATTGCCCATGAAATTTCTCACGCCTTTGATACTAATGGTGCTTCCTTTGATGAAAATGGTAGCCTCAAGGACTGGTGGACAGAAAGCGACTATGCAGCCTTTAAAGAAAAAACACAGAAGGTTATCGACCAGTTTGATGGTCAAGAATCTTACGGTGCAAAAATCAATGGGAAATTAACTGTATCCGAAAACGTTGCGGACCTTGGAGGAATTGCTGCTGCCCTAGAAGCTGCAAAGAGAGAACCGGACTTCTCAGCTGAAGAGTTCTTCCATAACTTTGCTCGTATCTGGCGTATGAAAGGGCGTCCAGAGTTGATGAAACTCATGGCTAGCGTAGACGTACACGCGCCAGCTAAACTTCGTGTTAACGTCCAAGTGCCAAACTTTGATGACTTCTTTACAACCTATGATGTCAAAGAAGGGGACGGTATGTGGCGTGCACCAGAAGACCGTGTGATTATTTGGTAATCGAAACCAAGGATGGAGTCCTTGGTTTTTATGTTTTAGAAAAATGGATTAAAAGTCTTTTCGTGAGCGATGGTCGTAGCAGGACCATGTCCAGGATAGACATCGTAGTTAGGAAGGGTGAAGAGCTGGGTTTGGATACTATGAAGAAGTTGTTCCATACTACCAGTTGGTAAGTCTGTTCGACCAATGGTTTCTCGGAAAAGGGCGTCACCTGTTATGACTAGTTGGGCTTCCGGAAAGACAAAGGATACTCCACCGATAGAGTGACCTGGAGTTGGGAGTACTGTAAAACGAAACTCCTCGATTTGGTATTCTTTATGAAAAACAAAGGTGTGTTCAGCTGGTCTACATACGACATCTTCCATATCGTCATGACGAGGAAGGCCTGAGAGGTTGTCGACAGGAGTATAGAGCCAAGATTCTTCGCTTTCTGCCACATATACTGGAGGATTTCCAAAAGTATCTCTGACCAAGTCCAGACTCAAGATATGATCGTAGTGAGTATGGGTCAATAGAATCGCACAGACTGGTTTGTTGATTTTCTCGATAGTCTTTCGAATGGCCTCCCAATGGCTACCTGGATCGACTACAATCAGGTGTTGGTCTCCTTCGAGATAATAAGTATTTTCATAGGCAACAGGATTTACGGTTTTATGGATTTTCATAGGATTTCCTCTTTCAAAGAATTTACAGTTTCTAGTATAACACAGAAGGACAAAATAAGGAATCGATCAACAAGAACGTCCCTCCATAAAAGAAGGGACTTTTTAATACATTAAAAATGATTTTTCCAGGCTTGGAAGCGTGCATCCAGTAGGAGTTGTGTCAGATTTTTTAAGATTTCGACTTGCTCAGGCTCTAGTGTCTGGGCTTGAGAAACAAGTTGTCGAACATGTTCAATCGCATTTTTTGAGGATAGTTCATTAATAGAGCTAATTCCAGACTCTAGGATAGTTCCAAAGAAGAGATCAAAATAAAGTTCTAATTCCTCATCGGGAACACTATCCACCCATTCTTTAAGAGTGTCTTTGATTTGTAGACTTTCGCTACTGATTGCCTCTAGTTGGACAAAGTGGTGTCCTTCAGTTAGCCAGCTGAAAGTATTGTGTTGAGCGATACCACCGAGAGCCGTAGATTTGACGACTGTAGGAGTATCAGGAACTTCCAGCATCATGCCAATGACAGAACCTTGTGGGACGAAACGATGAATTTGGAATCACTTCCTGATAGCCTGTGGTTTCAGTCAGTTCAGCTTGGAGGCCAGGGGCATCATAGGTATAAACTGCGGATATTTTTTCTTGCAATTCAGGCTGGATTTGACTAGCAGCAAAGACGGCTAGATTCCCACCTTTAGAATGCCCAGCAAGAATTACTTTTTGTTTTGGATGTTGGGTAAAGAATTCTTCCAAGTATTCAAGAGCATGCTTTTGGGCAGGGATTTCCTTCATATAGGTCATATGGAAATCTTCCTTCCAGCCAATAATACTGTCGTCTGTGCCACGAAAGACAATGAGATAAGTATCTAGGTTCAGACGATAGGTCATAGCAGCGAACTGTTTCTGTTGCTCGGTATCAATTTCGTTAATAAAGTTTGATAGCTTGCAACTTTTAAATCGTTTGTGTTGAGCAAGCTGATCTAAGAGTTGGAGACGTTCTTTATTGGTCAACATGGTGCTTTCTCGCGGAACACGTGTTGCGACATCGCTTAAACGATTGACTGGCTGGTACAATAGGTTATCAAAAGGAAGATAAGTCAGCTCTGTCAAAGCAAGTACATCCAGTTCATTTAAGGGAAGATTATAAAAAGAATCGTATTGAACATCAGTTAGGTAGTCAAAAATATTGGCCATGGGAATTCCTTTCTTAACTTTTATCATATCAGATTTACATCAATTTCGCTAGTAGTGAGAAGAATTTTGCTATAATATAGAAAAAGGAGGAGCATATGCATAAGATTTTACTAGTAGAAGATGATCAAGTAATTCGTCAGCAAGTTGGGAAAATGCTCTCCGAATGGGGTTTTGAAGTAGTTATGGTAGAAGACTTTATGGAAGTTCTAACGCTATTTGCTCAGTCTGAGCCTCATCTGGTTCTTATGGATATCGGACTTCCCTTGTTTAATGGGTATCATTGGTGCCAGGAAATCCGTAAGATTTCCAAAGTTCCCATTATGTTTCTGTCTTCTAGAGACCAGGCTATGGACATCGTGATGGCTATTAATATGGGAGCTGACGATTTTGTGACCAAGCCTTTTGACCAGCAGGTCCTTTTAGCTAAGGTACAAGGATTATTGCGTCGCTCTTATGAATTTGGAAGGGATGAAAGTCTCTTGGAGTATGCAGGGGTTATCCTCAATACCAAGTCTATGGATCTGCATGTTGAGGGACAGGCAATCACGCTGACAAAGAATGAATTTCAAATTCTGCGTGTCTTATTTGAACATGCAGGTAGTATCGTGGCGCGTGATGATCTGATGCGAGAACTCTGGAATAGTGACTTTTTCATCGACGATAATACTCTTTCTGTCAATGTTGCTCGCTTGCGTAAAAAGTTGGAAGAGCAAGGTTTGGTAGGATTTATTGAAACTAAGAAAGGGATAGGATACGGGTTAAAACATGCTTAATTGGAGACAATTTTTTCTAGCCTATCTTCGCTCACGGATTCGCCTTCTAGTCTTCATTTTTTTGATTAGCTGCCTTGCCCTCGCCTTTCACATTTTATTTACAAATCTAGGTTCTTACTTTCTTTACTTCTTTCTGCTTTGTAGTTTTCTAACCCTTTTATTTTTCATCTGGGATATCCTAGTAGAAGCAGAAGTTTATCGTAAGGAAATGCTTTATTCTGAAAGAGAACCAACATCTCCTTTGGAATGTGCTCTAGCAGAAAAATTGGACGAACGCGAAGCTGAGCTTTATCAAAAGAAATCAGAAGCTGAAAACCGCTATAATGATTTGGTGGACTACTATACACTCTGGGTTCATCAGATAAAAACACCAATTGCGGCCAGTAAACTCCTAGTGAGTGAGGTGGCAGATCGCCAACTGAAGCAACAGCTAGAACAGGAAATTTTTAAGATTGATTCCTATACCAACCTCGTTCTCCAATACCTACGCTTAGAGAGCTTCCATGATGATCTGGTGTTGAAGAAAGAAAATGTGGAGGATTTGGTCAAGGAAGTCATTCGCAAATATGCCATTTTCTTTATCCAGAAAAGCCTAAGTATTAATATGCATGACTTGGATAGAAGCATTGTGACGGATAAAAAATGGTTGTTGGTGGTCATTGAACAAATCCTTTCAAATAGCCTCAAGTACACTAATGAAGGTGGAATTGAGATCTATATGGACGGTCAGGATCTTTGTATTAAGGATACAGGAATCGGCATTAAAAATAGTGATGTTCTTCGAGTCTTTGAACGCGGATTTTCAGGTTACAATGGTCGTATGACCCAACAGTCATCTGGACTTGGTCTCTACCTGACCCAAAAAATAAGCCAAGAATTAGGACATCAAATCCGTATCGAATCTGAACTTGGTCAAGGAACAACCGTGCGAATTAAGTTTGCGGAAGTGAACCTACTTATTGAATAAAAAGAAATGCTAAGAGCTTGGAAGAAATCTTTCAAGCTCTTCTTTAGATTTCTATGTAGTGAGAAAATAGGATAGAACAAAGAAAAAGATAACTGGAATTTTTTCCTTTCACTATCTTTTAAATTGATTGAGTTCTTCAGAGAAAGGTTGTAAAAATTTTTTTGATATAATATCAAGGATGGACTGATGGATAGTTAAAAGATAATGTTCAAAAGAATGACAGGTGAGAATTAAAAATATGTAAGATTGGACAGATGTCTCTCTACCATCATCCATGCAGAAACAAGATTATATGAAATAAAAGGAGTAACCAATGACCGGAAACTATTCAACACGTGAATACCGTGAAAAATTATATGATGATCTTCATGTTCGATTAAGAGATACATTGATTTTTGATGTGTTCGATTTTTATTGCCTCTATAGGTCTAAATATGAATTCAACAGCTGTCATTATTGGAGCCATGCTGATTTCCCCTCTTATGACACCGATTGTTGGATTGGGGTTTGGTTTAGCTATTTTTGATACGCGTTTAATCAAGCAATCTCTAGAGGTTTTATTTACTCAAGTATTGGTCAGTTTGCTTGTATCGACTCTGTATTTCTGGATTTCTCCCTTATCTTATGCAAGTAGCGAGTTGATTGCACGAACATCTCCAACCATTTGGGATGTTCTCATTGCTATTGCGGGTGGGATAGCAGGAGTAATTGGTTCAAGGAAAAAAGAAGCAAACAATATCGTGCCTGGAGTAGCTATTGCAACAGCTCTGATGCCACCTATCTGTACTGCAGGCTATGGTTTAGCTAATGGAAATGTACGGTTTTTATCTGGGGCTCTCTATCTTTTCTTGATTAACTGTGTCTTTATCATGCTAGCCAACATTGTTGGAACAAGAATTTTGATGAGAAAAACTCCCTTAAGTTCATTTAAAGAGCTAAACATTAAAATGAAAATTGGCTTGATATCCTTGATTGTATTATTGGTTCTTCCAGCCAGCTATTCAGCAGTCACTCTGACGATGGATCAAGCACGAAAAGAAGGGATCAAACAGTTTGTAGGAAAAGAGTTTTCTAATCATACGATCATTAATCAAGTCTACAAGTCAAGTAACAATGAATTAGTCTTGACAGTTGTTGGAGATCCGATTTCAGAAGAAGAATTAGAAACAATCCGCCAAACAAGCCTCTTACGGTATTCAAACTGTTCAATTGAAAGTCAATCAAGTCCATAATTCGACAAAATTAGATAGTGAGATGACCAAGGAATTTTATGAAACCATTAACAAGTATATCGATCAAAAACTCTCTGAAAAAGATTCACAAAAAGATCTCGTAAAAGAAAATGAAGCAGACAAGGATTGAGGATAGTCAACTTATCTAACTCGAGGAAGCAAATCTTGGGAGGATATTCTATATCCAAAAGTTAGTGGATAGAAAGGATTATTGATGAGGCTGCCATTTGTGGTGGTTTGACCGATTACTACTAGCTCAGCTTAATCAAAATACAAAAAAGCAACAACTGAAATAGTTGTTGCTTTTTAGGTGGCTGGAATTTTTATCCCAGGTTTTATCGTTTATTTTTCAACACGTGATTTGTTGGCAATGTCTGCAAGAATCAATTCTACAAATGCGTCTACCGGCATGGTTTCTGTTTCTTTTTGACCATAACGGCGAACGTTTACGGCTTGCTCTTCCATTTCCTTATCACCAACGATTAATTGGTAAGGAATTTTTTGAGTTTGTGAAGCACGGATCTTGAACTGCATTTTTTCATTACGTTCATCTACATCAGCACGGACACCACGGTCACGGAGTTTCTTAGCTACTTCCCAAGCGTAATCCACATGTTTCTCGTTAGAAACTGGGATAAGAGTTACTTGGTGAGGTGCAAGCCATGTTGGGAAGGCACCCTTGTAGTTTCAATCAAGATAGCTGTGAAGCGTTCCATAGTTGAGATAACACCACGGTGGATCATCACTGGACGGTGCTCTTCACCATCAGCTCCGATGTATTTAAGGTCGAAGCGTTCTGGAAGCAAGAAGTCAAGCTGGATGGTAGAAAGGGTTTCTTCTTTACCAAGGGCAGTCTTAACCTGGATATCCAATTTTGGCCCGTAGAAGGCAGCTTCACCTTCAGCTTCAAAGTAGTCAAGTCCCATGTCATCCATGGCTGATTTCAACATACGTTGAGCGTTTTCCCACATTTCATCATTATCAAAATATTTGTGAGTATCTTGAGGGTCACGATATGATAAACGGAAACGATAGTCAGTCAAGTTGAAATCTTCGTAAACATCGATAATCAATTGAAGCGTACGTTGGAACTCATCTTTGATTTGTTCAGGTGTTACGAAAGTGTGACCGTCATTAAGTGACATTTCACGTACACGTTGGAGACCTGTGAGAGCACCAGATTTTTCATAGCGGTGCATCATACCGATTTCAGCGATACGGATTGGCAATTCACGGTAAGAGTGAACGTGGTGTTTAAAGACTTCGATATGGTGAGGACAGTTCATTGGACGAAGAACGAATTCTTCACCATCACCCATATCCATAGTTGGGAACATATCTTCACGGTAGTGATCCCAGTGACCAGAAGTCTTGTAAGTTCTACTGAGGCAATTGGTGGAGTGTAGACGTGTTGGTAACCAGCAGCGATTTCTTTGTCCACGATGTAGCGTTCCAATTCACGACGGATAGTCGCTCCATTTGGCAACCAGAATGGAAGACCTTGACCAACCTCTTGAGAAATCATGAAGAGGTCAAGCTCTTTCCCAAGTTTACGGTGGTCACGTTCTTTGGCTTCTTCACGCATTTGAAGGTAGTTCTTCAAATCTTTCTTGTCAAACCAAGCAGTACCGTAGATACGTTGCATCATAGCGTTGTCGCTATTTCCACGCCAGTAAGCACCTGCTACATTGAGAAGGTGGAAGATTTGGATACGACCAGTTGATGGGACGTGTGGGCCACGGCAAAGGTCTACATATTCACCTTGACGGTAGATGGTCAAGCCACCCTCGTCTTCTGAGTGCTCTTCGATCAATTCCAATTTGTATGGATCGTTTTTGAAGATTTTACGCGCTTCATCTTTAGTCACTTCTTCACGGATAGACGGGAAGTTTTCCTTAACGATTTTCTTCATTTCTTCTTCGATACGAGGAAGATCTTCGTTAGAGATTTGACCCGCTTGGTTGTCTGTATCGTAGTAGAAACCATCTTCGATTGCTGGACCGACACCCAAGTGGATATCTGGGAAAAGGCGACGAGCTGCTTGGGCAAACAAGTGAGCTGCTGAGTGACGCAAGATTGGAAGGGCATCTTCGTGATCAGGTGTCACGATTTCGATGCTTCCGTCTTCTGTGATAGCACGAGTAGTGTCAATCAATTTGCCGTTAAATTTACCAGCAAGAGCCTTTTTAGCTAGGGAATTGCTGATAGATTGGGCAATTTCAAAAGTTGTAACGCCAGATTCGAATTCACGAACAGCGCCATCTGGGAAAGTAATTTTAATCATGGTTTCTCCTTATATTAGTTATCCATTATTTTTAGAACAGAAGTGTTTTTCGATTTTGCAATCTTAAATCAAGAAAAACAAAAAGCGACCTCCTCGAAAGGACGTCGCAACGTGGTTCCACCTTCATTTATGTTCCTCAAAAAAGAGGGACACCTCTGATTAGCTCTAACGTAGCCACCGTTTTATGTTTGCATAAAAGTTAGTAGAGTAGTATCAGTTTAGACTTCCTATGCGTTCTCAGCAACCACGCACTCTCTAAAAGAAAGATTCTAAGTGACTTGTCTCTATGCATTATTATAGCATGATTGCGAGATTTTTCAAGGATTTTGTGAAAGTTTTTTGTTTTTCAGTTTTTTCACTAAATACTTGATAATGATACCGATAGCCATACCTAGCAAAATAAGAATTTCATAGGCTAGGAAATAAACAATGATAAATTCTCCGAAAGGAATGATAGTAAATCCATAGAGCAAGCAACTACCTAAAAGCCAATGTAGTGAAAAACCAAATCGGTAGCTATAAAGAAGCGAAACTATAAAAACTACAACAGGCGAAATGATGAATATATTTAAAAGATAGAGCTCCGTAAGTTTTGGATTCTGTAATAGTAGTATAAATAATCCATAAAGTGGCCAATAAAAGAAAAATATGACCAGATAGTAGGGGAGATATTGCGAGAATTTACGCATGGTAATCACCTCACTTTTCAAGCTGTCACCTTAGATATCCTTCCTATAACTATTATAGCACATTTGCGGTATTGATAGTAAATTAGTTGACAAAGAAGTTAGTTATTGGTAGAATAAGAACTGTCGTAAAGACAAATAACTTCTTCTTGGTTACAGGCATGCCAACCTGTCACTCGGATGAAGCCAAATAAAAAGGAGAAACATCATGGCAATCTCAAAAGAGAAAAAAAATGAAATCATCGCACAATATGCCCGTCACGAAGGTGATACAGGTTCAGTAGAGGTTCAAGTTGCTGTCCTTACTTGGGAAATCAACCACCTTAACGAACACATCAAACAACACAAAAAAGACCACGCTACTTACCGTGGATTGATGAAGAAAATCGGTCGCCGTCGTAATTTGCTTGCATACTTGCGTAAAAACGACGTTAACCGTTACCGTGAGTTAATCAACTCTCTTGGACTTCGTCGCTAATTCAAGATACAAAGGCCGTCAAAAGCACAAAGCAAAAATAGGAAAATTGACGAAGAAACTTCAGTTTCTAGGAGATTTTATCTTTTTTGCCAAGTGCTTAGGCCGTGTTCAATTGAGCATATCTTGAAAGTAAGGCTACTCTAGTTGAGTAGTTTTTTTATTTTGTCACCTCACCTCGATATACTTAAGTATTATCTTCGGTTACGGTTCCTAGCACTGTAAGGTAAAATAAACCAGATCATCTCCCTTTGGGGAGATTTTTTGTTTCACTAAAATTTTTGTTCAATCTTTGGCTTGCCGCCTAGTCTATAAACGTTTTATCCAGCAAGAATTATGATGCTAAGGGCGTTAAAAATCCGTATGAAAATAGGGAAAGGACGCAGTGTTCGATGAACACAAGGAGTTTCATCTTTTTCCCTAGGATTTTAGCCCAAGCTCAAATCGGCCCTCTGAATTCAGGGGGCTTTTTTCTATATTTTTCTAGTCTTGTTCCTGCTTTAGAAATGTGGTATACTAATTTATGAAAATTGTCTAAATTTTTAATCTTTGATAAAGGGAGGGTTTCATGCTTTCCAAATTTTATGGAAACCATCAAAACCTGCGATATTTTTTTCTCCTTGCTATTTTACTAGGAGCATTGGGAATTTCTCTGTTTCTAGCTGTTTCTATGGGTTCAGTTCAAATTAGTTTAAGTGATACTTATCGGATAATTTTGAGTAAGATGGGGGCTCCGCTGGATATAGGAGACCTTTCGAAGTCAACACTTGCGATTGTCTGGAATATGAGATTGCCACGGGTCTTTCTAGGTTTGATAGTTGGCGCGGGTCTTTCTATGTGTGGAAGCGTGATGCAGTCAACAGTCAATAACCCCATTGCTGAACCTTATGTGTTAGGGATTTCAGCTGGGGCAACCTTTGGAGCAACGCTGAGCATTATTCTCGGGTTTAAGGTCATGATTGGTCTCGGATCTTTCCTTGGAGCGCTTGTGGCAACAGTTGCAGTTCTTCTCATTGCATCTATGCAGGGCAGGATGACAACTTCCAGCTTAATTTTATCGGGGACAGTTGTGAATGCACTCTTTTTGGCTTTTTCAAATTTTATTATCTCAATTGGCGCTAATGCTGATAGTGTCATGACTATCAAGTTCTGGACCATGGGTTCTCTAGCAGGAAGCTCCTGGGCTCACATAACCCTGCCAGCAGTAGTCGTGGGAATAGCCTTTTTATTTTTCTCTACCCAATATCGTGTTTCAATGCCATGATGATGGGAGATGAGGCGGCCTTGACCTTGGGGATTCCTCTACGTTTTTACTGGTATCTCTATGTGGCTATTGTGGCTGTGCTGACAGCTATCTTGGTATCAACCTGTGGGATTATCGGTTTTGTCGGTCTTATTACCCCACATTTGGCGAGAAGTTTGGTGGGTACAAACTACAGAAGGCTTTTTCCGATAGCAACCTTGCTCGGAGCCCTCTTTGTTATCTGGGCAGATGTTCTTGCTCGTGTTTTAATCCAAAATGCTGAGCTACCGATTGGTATTTTCACGGCCCTAGTAGGTGCACCTTTCTTTATCTACATGGTTGCAAGTAGACGAAGGGAGGTGAGAGTCTGATATGGACTTAATGTGTCAGGATATTCACTTTGGAATCGGAGAAAAAAAGATTCTCAAAGGAGTCTCACTCAAACTGGAGGGCAACCAATTTCATACTATTTTAGGACCCAATGGCAGTGGGAAGACTAGCTTGTTGAAACTTCTCTATCGACAGGAAAAGCCGAATCAGGGCTTGATTTCTTTAGATGGGAAGCCTCTAGACCAAATGAGCATCAAAGAAACGGCAAAGCAGATGGCCGTCATCACGCAGTTTAATCAGCTCCAGTTTGACTGTACGGTTGAAGAAATTGTTATGCTGGGTAGAACGCCCCATCTCTCTTTCTTACAAAAGGAAAAAGAAAAAGACTTTGCCTTGGTTGAGGATGCTCTAGTCAAGGTAGATATGCTCGAAAAGAGAAGTCGTCTCTACTCTTCTCTATCAGGAGGAGAGAAACAACGTGTTTTATTGGCACGCGCCTTGGCTCAAGAGCCGACACTCTTGCTCTTAGATGAACCGACCAATCATTTGGATATCAAGTACCAGCTAGACTTGTTAACCATTGTCAAACATCTCCATATCAATGTGTTAGCCGTCTTGCATGATATTCAGCTAGCTTGTCGCTATTCAGACTATCTCTATCTGATGAAAGAAGGAGAGATTGTTTACCAAGGTACTCCAAAAGAGACCATCACACCCGAGTCTTTGCAGGCTGTCTATGGCGTTCAAAGTAAGATTACTTGGACAGAAGATCAGCAAGCCATGATTCACTATTTATAAAATTTAAAGGAAATTAACATGAAAAAATCACTCAGTATTTTGCTCCTAACAGTAGCTAGCTTATCTTTGGCGGCTTGTGGTAACGCATCTAAAGAAACAGCAACGGCACCAGCTACAACAGAAGCTAGTCAAAAAGCTAATACAGAAACCAGCTATCCTGTGACTATCAAAACCTATGATGCTAAAGGAAATGAAGTCGAACAAGTCTTTGAAAAGGCACCTGAAAAGGTCATCACCAACAACCTTTCAACAACTGAAATTCTACTTGAACTTGGTTTGAAAGATAAAATTGCCGGCATGCTCAATCCTGATAATGCCGTAACTGGTAAATACAAGGATGCCATTGAAGCTATCCCTCATATTGGGGATAAGAAATCAGTCTCACAAGAAACGGTTCTTTCTTATGAACCTGATGCCTTGATGGGGCGCAACATGATGTTCTCTGAAAAGTCAATGGGAACGATTAGTGCTTGGAATGAAAATAAAATCCCTGTTTATACGCAAAAAGCCTCACTATCAAATATTCAACAGGATTTGGGAAATATCGTAGAAGATGTGAAGAATCTAGGAACAATTTTCAATGTTCAAGACAAGGCCAACCAATACGCAGAGCAATTGCAAGCTAAAATCGATGCGGTTAAAAAGCCAACCCAGAAACACAGGGTGAAAAGAAAAAAGCTTTAATTATGGTTGCCTACAATGACGAAACCTTTGGTGCCTACAAGTCAGCCCTTCAAGAAAGCTTGCTTAACCAACTTGGTTATACCAATGTTGCAACAGGAACATCTGGCTTGACCTTGGAAAATCTAGTATCAATGGATCCAGAGTTGATTATCTATGTAACTAGCGATCGCAACAAAAAATTGGATGAAAAAGCAGTGGATTTGATGAAGGCAAACACTGTTTTGGAAAATGTCCCAGCAATCAAGAATCAAAAAATCATGACCATCTCTTACGATGAGTTGATGGACTACGGTCCTGCAGTGATTGATTCACTTGAAAAAATTAATGACTTTATCAAGAAATAAGGAGTTTAACTGGGAAGGAATTCAGGTTAGGGTCAGCCTTCCTTCAAACTATGACTCTAAACAAGCCTACCCAATTGTACTTCTAAACGATGGGGAACTGGACTATTTGTCAGACCTATCTCAATCCGTGATTTTAGTGGGTTTGATCCCAGAAAGCCGTCTGAACGACTTCACACCCTGGCAGGCTAGAGCTTTAAAAGAAAGGGCTCCGGATTTTGGTGGGAAGGTAGAAGCCTATCATGAGAAGCTCTTTCAAGGAATTCTAACAAGTCTAAAAAAAGACTACTTGATAGATGAAAACAAGATTGCTTATGGTGGTTATTCACTGGGTGGTCTTGCAGCTGTCTATAGTCTCTATAGCAATCATCTCCCCTTGGCCTGTATCTTCTCTATCTGTGGTTCATTCTGGTATCCAGACTTTACAGAATTTTGTAGGGAACATGAGCTGATACAGAGTCAAAGTCTGATTTATCTGCAAAATGGTCAGATAGAAGGTGCCAATCATTCTAATCGTCTGTCTAAGGCTCCGATGTTTGCAAGGGAACTACATAACCTGATTTCAGAAGCAGTTCCCTCAACTTATTCCACTTTTGATGCTTATGGACATCATGATGCTCTTAAGGAACGTTATCATCATTTTAGTGATTGGCTAAGAGAACAGTGGGAACTCGAGTAATCTTATAACACTCCTTGTTCATGGTAACTAGGAGTGTTTCTCTTATATGCTGAGTCACTAGAATTTTCAAGTTCTCGTCCTTGACGGAAAGCCATCCCCTGTAATAGACTAAATTATGGTATAATGAATAGATAGATAGAATCGAGGAAATTATGTCATTTACACAATTTAAATTTAAGAAATATATAGAAAAAAAGCTTTGGAGGAGTTGAAGTTTACGACTCCTACCGAGGTGCAGGAAAAGTTGATTCCTATTGTCCTAGCAGGTCGTGACTTGGTTGGTGAATCAAAAACAGGTTCAGGGAAGACTCATACTTTCTTGTTACCGATTTTCCAACAACTGGATGAAGAGAGCGATAGTGTGCAAGCAGTTATCACAGCTCCTAGTCGTGAGTTGGCGACTCAGATTTACCAGGCAGCTCGCCAGATTGCGGAACATTCTGAAGTAGAAATTCGTGTTGCCAACTATGTTGGTGGAACAGACAAGGCGCGTCAGATTGAAAAACTTGCCTGCAATCAGCCCCATATCGTTATCGGAACTCCAGGTCGTATCTATGATTTGGTAAAATCTGGTGATCTAGCTATTCACAAGGCTAAGATTTTTGTTGTCGATGAAGCTGACATGACCTTGGATATGGGATTCTTGGAGACAGTTGATAAGATTGCAGGAAGCCTTCCAAAAGACTTGCAGTTTATGGTCTTTTCAGCGACAATTCCGCAAAAATTGCAACCATTCTTGAAAAAATACTTGTCAAATCCTGTCATGGAGAAAATCAAGACCAAAACAGTCATCTCTGATACTATTGATAACTGGTTGATTTCGACTAAAGGTCGTGACAAGAATGCTCAGATTTATGAGTTGACTCAAATCATGCAGCCATACTTAGCAATGATTTTTGTCAATACAAAAACGCGTGCAGATGAATTGCATGCTTACCTGACTGCACAAGGCTTAAAAGTGGCTAAGATTCATGGAGATATTGCGCCTCGTGAACGCAAACGGATCATGAATCAGGTGAAGAATCTTGATTTTGAGTACATCGTTGCGACTGACTTGGCTGCGCGTGGGATTGATATTGAAGGAGTCAGCCATGTTATCAATGATGCTATCCCACAGGACTTGTCCTTCTTTGTTCACCGTGTCGGACGTACTGGACGTAATGGTCTGCCAGGTACAGCTATTACCCTTTACCAGCCTAGTGATGACTCTGATATTCGTGAGTTAGAGAAATTAGGAATTAAGTTTGTACCTAAGGTGGTTAAAGACGGAGAATTCCAAGATACCTATGACCGCGATCGTCGTGCCATTCGTGAGAAGAAACAAGAAAAACTGGACATTGAAATGATTGGGCTGGTTAAAAAGAAAAAGAAAAAAGTCAAACCAGGCTATAAGAAGAAAATTCAATGGGCTGTCGATGAAAAACGCCGTAAAACCAAACGCGCAGAAAGTCGTGCCCGTGGACGTGCAGAACGTAAAGCTAAACGTCAAACATTTTAGAATTGAGACAGTAGAACCAAGTGGTTTTACTGTTTTTTTGATACAGGAATTAAGACTTTTGTTGTTAAATTGTTGTTAAAGTAAAATAAAAAGCCTTAGAAATATTGATTTCTAGGCTTTTTTAGCTCATTAACTCTATTCCCACTCAATAGTAATACATATCAAGCGAATCCCGTTATAATAGGATTTCTAAACCATAAATTTATTTTTTTGGTGGGGTGTTTAGTGGGGCTCTTGCTTTCTTTTTAACGGTTTGGTTTTCCATTAAATTTCACCAAACTTTCTGTAGCAAATGAAATTGTAATGTTACCTGTCATTTCTTTGACAATTGTTTCATCAGCACCTGTCCACATATGCGAATAGTGTTTTAATGTGATTTCTGGAGAAGAGTGACCAAGCCGTTTTGATAAAATTAAGACAGACACATTAAACTCATTTATGAGATACGAAGCGTGACTATGTCTTAATCCCTTAGCTTGTATAGGTTTTACATGAGCTATTTTTTTGCGTATCTTTTTGATAACCCTTGAAATTGTAGATTTCAGCATAGGTAAACCATCATAAGAAAAGATAAAATCATTTTCATGACCTAGCCCGATTGTACTTTGACTAATACGCCATTCGTTTAAGCACTTTAGCGTATCATCATCAAGACTTATCATACGTCTTCCATCTTCAGTTTTGGTGTATGGATTGCGAACCCAATCCTTTTTATTTTTAACAATCAGCATATGATGAACACGTAATTTTTTTTTACCAAAATCAACGTCATTCCATTGTAGGGCACATCCTTCATTTACACGGACACCAGTCATAAAAATATACCCATAACATAACGAAGTTTAAATGCTCGTAAGTATCATTAATATAAATGTTGGAAATAACGGCTTCAAATTCAGTTTTTGTCCAATAAGAAACGTTATTTTTCCCTTTTGGTATAGCCCTTGACCGTTTTGAGATATTATTTTCTACATAGCCCATATCTGAAGCATAATCCAACGATTTTCGAAACATGCCGAATACTAAACTAGCATAGTTTTGAGAGTACCCAGCACCTCCTTTTTCTGTACTGGTTAATAACCAAGTACGAAAACTTTGTACTTGCTCAATTGATATTGAACGGAGTACGGTTTTTTTCCAAAACGTTCGCTAATTGCATGTAGAGTTTTTCTCACGTACTGAGAATGTGCTTTCCTCTACAGTTGTTTGGTAATACGGAATATAGTGATTCTCCATAAACTGTTGGTAGGTCATACGATAATTAGAAAAACCTTGTGACTCATGGTATTCACGTTTGATTCTTGTAAGCTCTTTATTTGCTTCACTAGCTGAATTAAAAGGCTTTCCATTTATATCTTTTCTCCCCTTTTTGCGGATTCGTTTACCTGTTATCTTATCAATACCAAGTTCTGTTTGATAAAAATATTTGCCTTTATCATCAATGTAAACACCAGGATACTTTGTTTTTTGTTGAACCATTAGTCATTATCCTCCTCATTATTTAGTAGAAGTGAAATGCCTAGAATTTCTTCAACAGCAACGATAGGGACATGCCCTAAACGTCGATTATTATAAAAGGCATATCCCTTTTGTACCATAATTTGCTTAGCTTGTCTAATAATTGAAACGGCAGTATAGGGATTGTAACCCAAATTAATTAAATCTTCTTTGTTCATTGTTTGTTTCATAATTAATAATCCTCTTGAAATTTCTATATTTTATTGCGATAATAGAAGTAGGTAATAAATATTATTACTAGTATATTTTGAGTTTGTTTCTGATACCGACCAAAGTTTGGAAACAAAGCTCTTTTTTTATTCTAAAAAAATTCACACATCTCTATTTCCTTTCTCAAATATTAAACTCAAACTGTTTACATATAAATGTATGTTTTCTGTTATATCAAGGTTTACAGCCATAAATATAAAAAAAGTTATTATTTAATTTGCTTTATTTTTTTATTATTTTTTTATTATTTTTTATTGATATCTAAATATTTATCAGGAATTCTTTTTAAAACATGATTTCTAATTTTATTTTTTTGATTTCTAGTATTAGTTTTTATAATTTCATCGAAAATGTTATTTCTATACTCTAATGAATAATCTTTTTAAAAACGTGTTTATATGTATGAGTCGATGTAGTATCTTTATGACATCCTAAACCTTTTTTTCTCTAGCAACGTCTAGTGATTTATAAAAAAAGCTTAAATATATCTCGAACGTGCCAAGTAATCATTAATCCAGTCTCGTTTTTTTCAGAATATTTTTTTCACTATTTTTGGAAGGATTCTATTATTTTTTTCTTTTGGTTCTACCTTTATTTTTTTGAAAGGAGCAATATTCGTCAATGCTATAATTTCTTCGTCTAACACCAAAGGAGACAAAAAAATCTAAGAGAATGATTATTTGCTTGATTAAAAAGTTCTTTAATATAATTTTTTTAGGACCGTATTTGTTATAAACATCTTGAATCGCTTTTTCCAGTTTTTTTATACTTGATTCTTCAATTAACTTTATGTACACATTTATTGTTGAATGAAGTTTTGTTTCCAAATATTCTATCAATTGTGCATCATTCAGTAAATCTAAGGAATTGGTTCCCAAAAAAATTTTTTTAATTTTTATTTTTTTCTTTAATACTAGTTCAAATCTTTGGACATTAATATTATCTAGTTTTTGAACCATTTCTTCTGATTTGTCCTTTTCTTTTTGCTTTTTTTCAATTTTTATCGTAAGTAACAGTTAATTCTTCATTACCACTCTTACAACTCAAAATTGGATAGTCATAGTTGTTCTTTTTACTTTTCTCATTTCCAAAATTAGGAGAGTTTCCTGATGAAAGACATTTGTGTAGAAAACTTCTGAGCTGTAGGTTTGGAGTTTTATCAAAGGCAATAGTATAAGCAAGTTCAATTTCGAGAAAGAGGGCAGTCGAGTATGTAATGATAATACCGTAATTATTTTTTTAATAAAATCGATTGCGTTTGCTAATCTATTTTTTTAATGTCGTCAATACCAACTGTTTCGAAAATTTAAACCTCCATGGATTAATTCAATGTAACAGTAGGGTACTTTAAAATCTGATGTATCAAGAGAAATAGTAATTTTACCGAATAATTCTGATTTTTATATCTAAACTACGTATCTTTCCATCTATTGAGGTTTTTAGATAACAAGAACTATCATGCTTTAAATTTCTTATTTCTACACGCTCTACAGAAAAAAATCCTGTAGGGATAATTTACATTTATCTATTCCAGCAAAACAAGACATTGATGAGAAAAACCTTCAATATAATATTTTTCATTATTGATTTTTTTCTTCTAAACGTCTTTTGCTTTTCTTCCGGTGTTAATTTTCTTCTAGCCATTCTATTAAGTTCCTTTCACATAGTATTTTTGATAAAGTATGTTGTTTGGGCTAAGATCAACATCTTTTTCTAAAGGTTAGTTAATTTTTTAAGCTTCTATTTATTTATTTATTTCACCTCCTATTATTAGTATGTCAGAAATGTTTTTCGAAAATGCCCATTTTTTTAAAAAAATGGAAAAATTTTTTTAAAACAAAAAAACACTCAGTTTTGAGTGCTTTAAAAAAACGCGTCCTAACAGGGTTTTTGAAGAAAAAAAGTAGGCTCTTACCTACTTTAATTTTTTTAGTTTAGAACAAGAATGTTAAGAAAAGAAATCAATACTTTCAGTACGATCTTTTATTGGTGTGACAAGGTTTTGAAGGAAAAAAAGTAAATTTTTTTATCTACTTTATTTATTTTTAAAAAAATTTTTTTATTTTTCATTTAGACTTAATATGCTGAGAAAAAAAGTTCAATAATTTCAGTACGATTTTTTTATCGAGTTGAATCTTTTTCAATTAAAAAGTTGAAGATTATCGTCTGATGTATCGGAAAGTGGTCTAAAAAAATCAGAAGGATCTATTTCCATCGCAGTTAAAATTTTTTTAGTAGAGCATCGACAGACAAGTTTCTTCTATTGTTTTTCAATTAGATTAATAAAAAGGTAAGCTAAGGTCGCTTTTTTTCAGCAAGCTCTTGCTGAGTTAGCTTTTACTTAGTCGATATTCTCTGACTAATTCTCCAATCTTCATTCTAAAAATTCTCCTTTTTAATAATTGTATATTTTTTTGCTGATTTTTTATATAAACAATAGTATTAGAATAACGATATTTTATTTACAATAGTAAATAAAAAAATGGTATAATAAGAGCGTTTGTAATATTATATGAAGGACTTGGAGTTGGGACTGATACGCTTCAAGTTTATGTGGGTAAAAATGAAATCAAGAAAAAAAGCAAAAAGAATAAAAAAAATAACTCTTGCTTTAGCGGCAGGAGTTGCATTAACAAGTTTCTCAACGCTTTCTGCAAAAGCAGATGAACAAGTTGATGTGAAATCGACAGGTAATACAGTAGCTGAAGAAAAAACACGTACAAACTTCATCTACTACAGCCATCACTCAAGTTGAGGGTGTTGAAGTTTCGAATGGTACTGCTCTTGTGACGAAAGCTCCAACTGAAGAGATTGTCCAAGAAGCAAAAAAATATTAAAAGATCAAGCTGACCAAGCTGTTGAAGCTCAAACTCCTGTTGTTGACAAAGCTAAAGAACAAGAAGCTATAACTGCTGGGGCAGAAGATAGTGCTAAACAAGCGCTTGACCAAGCTACTCAAAAGAAAAATGCTGCAACTCCTGAAGCAATTGAAGGGACAAAAAATGAGATTGATGCTTCTAAGAAAGAAGTCACTACGCAAACAGAAAAAATTGAACCCTTGAAAGAACAACAAAAACAAGCGCAAGAGAAAAAAGAAGCGCAAGAAACCGTTGTTAAAAATGCTACGGATGCGACTCAAAAGCAAGCTGGAAAAGTTGCTGATGCTAAGAAGAAAGTTCAGAACGCTCAAGATGTTTTGAATGGAACTGGTGCTGATAAAGTTATCAAAGAAGAAAAAGATGCTAAGAAAGACTTAGAAGCTAAACAAGCTATTGTGAAAGATGCTAAGAAAGTTCTTGAACAATCACAAAACGCAGATGCTACAAAAGCTCGTAAGTTGAGTGATGCAAAAGAACTTGAGGCAGGACAAAAAAACACTTTTGACCAAGCCACTGATACTCTTTCAAAAGCTACGCAAGCTTACAATGAAGCTACATCTCAACTTAAAGTTGCTAAACAAAACAAAGACAATGCTCAAGCCGTTTTGGATGGGACTGGCGCAAAAGCTGTCTTTGACGAGCGTGACAGTGCTAAATCTGACTTAGCTACGAAAGAAGTGACTTTTAAAGAAGCAACTGAAGCTTTAAACGCTGCTAAACGTGCAGATGCTAAAAAAGCAGAGCAATTGGAACAAGCCACAACTAACTTAGACCAAGCGACTGCTACGCTGAAGCAAGCAGAAAGTAACTTGTCTGACGCTCAAACTGCTGCAAACCAAGCTTCTGATGACTTGAAGAAAAAAAGAAAAAAAGCAGAACAAACAGCTCAATCAACCCTGGATGCTTCTAAAGGGAAAGTAGCTGGTGTCACAAATGAACGCAACAACGCCAAGTCTGACTTAGCTACGAAAGAAGCGACTCTTGGGGATGCTACGAAAAAGTTGGCTGATGCCAAAAAAGCAGATGCTAAAAAAGCAGAACAGCTTGACTTGCTAAATGAAGCAAAAACTCAAGCTGAAGCTGAAGAATCTAAAACCGCAAATGCTCAAACGAAAGCCCAAGGTGGTGCAACTCAAGCTTCAACTAAACTTCAAAAAGCTACTAAAGATGAAAAAGATGCAAAAGATAGTCTTGCTTCATCTGAAAATCGTTTGCCGGGTGTTACAAATGAACGTGACAACGCTAAATCTGACTTAGCAACTAAGCAATCTAAAAAAGATGATGCTGAACGTAAATTAGAGGATGCTAAAAATACAGATGCTAAAAAACGTTCTGATATTCAAGACCTGAAGAATCTAAAAGATCAACAAGAAAGTACAGTGCGTGCAACAGCTCAAGAATTGTCTGATGCAACATCTGCTGCTAAAAACGCTGAAAACGCTAAAAATGAAGCAGGTAAAGCTGTTGATACGCTTGAAAAACAAATCTCTGCTATCAAGAACTTGACCATCCCTCAATTGCCACAAAATGTCATTGCTGCATACAAGACTTACTTGAATGATGATAGCGAAGCGAACAAACATGCTTTGAACAATGCTATTCAGGCATGGTACAAGGGCGGCAAGTACGATTTTGGAAAACCACAATTTGTTTGGAATTCAGAGACTAAGAAGAACATCTTTACTGGTTGGGATAACAATAACATTGTTCTTCCAATTGATGATACTCTAGTCGATTTAGACAACATCACTGATGAACAAATTAAAGCATTGAGCCATTACTATGTACTCATGGCAAATAACCTCCAAGACCAAATCTGGGGAACACATAACTTTATCGTCACCAATGAGTCTGTTCAAGGGATTAAAAACATTGCCAAGAATTACGCTAATGAAAATAAATCTTACAATAGCGGGCATAGTCACCCGGCCTTAGAAAATGATGGTGTTGATGAGGTCAAATGGAATGGCGAGGTAATGAATTACGCATGGATTTTGGCGACATCACACGACTTGGGTGGTGGCAATGTTAGGGAAACTCGCAAGGCTACTATGTCTCAGCTCTATCGTGAAGTTTACGATTCTGTCATTGACTTCATGACCAATGATATTCATGCTAATTTCGGACACATGAAAGGTATGGTTGGGCGTGTTAAACCAACTTATCCAAGTGCAGTTGGGGGTAATATTAGTTACACTAAAGATAAAGTTGGGCGTACGCACTTTGTTCAATTTGCAGGTAAAAATGCTCATACAGAAACAACCATTAACTATGCAACTGGGGAACGTACTTCTGTTTACATTGACGATTACTACGACAAGGGTATCGCAAAACCACTCCCAACTCCATTTGACACCAGCAAAATGGAAAAAGACTTGGCGCAAGCTAAGAAAATTCAAGTTTCCGCAAATGCCACTCACAACAATGCTCAGAATCGTTTAACTGCTTAGCTAAACGTGCAGATGAAACTGCAAAATCTAATCTTGCAACAACCACAAATCGTCTCAATAACTTGCTTAATACACAAGACTTGACACCTAATGCGCAACGTGTTCTTGATAATGCTAATTCAGAATTAAACAAAAGCTGAATTGCGCAATACAAACGCAAGTACTGCTTTTACAAATCTTACAAAAAGAGATTAAAAGCAAAACGTGCAACTCACGAACAGGCAAAAGATGCCTTGTCTAAAAGCAACTATCATAAATACGGTTGCTCAAAAGACGCTTGCTGATGCGACTACTGCACATAACAATGCTGTTGATAAGCTAAATAGCATTAAGGATGCTATCAAACGCACAAAAGCCATTAAAGACTTAACTCCTGATGCACAAGCTAAGTTTGATACTGCAAAAGCAGAACACCAAACTGCCAAAACACGATATAAAAAAGCTGAGAAAGCTTTTGGTTGATCTTAATAACGAGATCAACACAAATAGCAACAAGCTTGCACAAGCTAAGTCGGAACTGAGTCAGGCTGAAAAAGCTGATAAAACTGCAAAATCTAATCTTGCAAAAGCAATTTCTGCTAAGAACAATGCTTCTAAATCCTTAGAACAAGCTAAGGATGCTCTAGCTAAAGTAAAAGCGATTAAAGACTTGACTCCTGAAGCTCAAGCTACATTTGACCAAGCAGAACTAGCATACAAGACAGCTAAAAACTCGTTTTAGAAAAATGCAGAAACAGCCGTTACTAACCTAAACGCTGACCTTGCAGTAAAACGCCAAGCTTTGGCAGTTGCCGTAAAAGCTTTGAAAGATGCTGAAAGTCTTACTAAAAAAACACAGGCTGAACTTAAAGTTGCACAAGCGACTTATAAGAAAGCTAATGACGAACTTACAGCTACTCGTAAAGTAATTGCAGAACTAGAAGCAACCAAGGACTTAACTCCTGATGCTCAAAAAGCATATCAAGAAGCTCTTGAAGCTGAAGTTCTTGCAGAAAAACATTTGTCCGATGCTAAAACAGCCGTAGACAACCTAACTGCTGATGTGAAGACTAAACAAGAAGCTTTGGAACAAGCAAAAGCTAAACTTGCACAAGAAGAACTTGTCCTTGAAGGATTCAAAGCAAAACAAGCTCAAGAGGAAGAAGTTCTAGCAACTATCCAAGCTCAATTAGACGACTTGAAAGCTCAAGAAAAGACTGTTCGTGCAGAGATTGCTAACATCGAAGATAGCATCAAAGAGATGAAAACTCTTCTTGATAGCCTCATCCATGCTTCTGAGAACTACGAAATCGCAAAAAGAAAGCTTATGAACAAGCTCTTGAGGCTCACCGCCCTAGCTCTTCAAACTCTTGAAGCAGAACAAGCGAAACTAAACGCTCTTCTCCAAAATCAATTGGATGCCAAAGCTCAGTACGAAGCTGTTCTACTTGCATATCAGAAGCTATATAATAAACCTCAAGAATCATTGAATCATAGACATAATTCTAAGGTAGAGAATCTAGAGCATAAACTGGGAACTGACAAACTTAGATCTGATCTAAGTAATCCAACTTATATCTATGTTGAAATAAACCTAGATATGGTGTTAATACGACTTTACCAAACACAGGTTCAGAGAATAGTTTGTTCTTGATTGGCTTAGGAGCTATGTTCATGGGATTATTTGGAATAAAATTGCGGAGAAAAAGTGAGTAATATTAAGAGCAATCTATAAATAAATTTATAGGCTGGAGGAAATAGAACCTTTTAAGGTAATCTACTTCAGCCTTTTAATTTAATATTAAAAATAGGAGTATACGATGGATAAAGAGCAATGGATTGAAATATTTACAGAAATTAATGGCCGTGTACCAACAGAAGAAGAGATTCAAGCTGGATTTCAGGAAGGAGAAATTACAGAATCAGAAAAAATAGATAATTCTTTTGAATCTACACAATTTGACTCTCAAACGAGAAGTGATGAAGATTTATCTCAAAGAGTTGAAGATGTACAAGATAAACAAGAGTTCAGTAATGATTATACTTTTTGCAGTTCATGCGGAACAAAGAATTCTGTTAATGATGAACGATGCACAAATTGTAAAAAAGCTTCAAAACAGACAAATGACAATGTTTTTTACTCTACACTTAAAAAAATAATAGTTTATTTAGATATATAAAAATATTGTTTTGATACTCAAAAGATGGGGCATTATAACTTATTTCGCTATAATAGTATTTATTGAAACAATCATAAGTAATGGAATATTTGGACTAGCGACAGTATTGTTTTTCGGTATTTTTTTCTTATCAAACACTGGTCAATCATTAATTTGTTGGATAGTCGGAGCATAGAACGAACAGACTATAAAGAAATAGTTATATTACCTATAAACGAGATTATTAATAATGCGAGACAGATGGGATTAAACTTGCCAGAAAATATTGAAATTCGTATAATTCATAATGAGGTTCCAGGAGCTTATGCAATAGGTATGAATAAAAATTATAGTTACTGATAGTTTAATAGAAAATCCTCATTTTTTTAGAATCAAATATAATGTTTGAGCTCCATCGAATCCATAACATGGCTCCAAATCTATTACCTGTAGTAGTTGGTTCAAATATCATTTTAATTTTAGTGTTACCACTTTTGTTAATAACAACACTATTTGGAGGTTTTAAGAAAAAATATGGAGACAGCAGAAACTCATTTTGGACAGGAAGTTCAGAAGCAAAAAGAGGAGCTATTCTATTTTATGGTTCTATGCTATTACTAATAGCTTTTAACAAGTTTCTTTTTACATGTTTGTGAAATCGATTGTAAGACGTGATGTGCTTCTTTCAGATCAATATATGGCTTCTATAGGCCTTGGTGAAATTCATTGTCTATATTTAGATACTTTATCAGAGATTGATGACTCAATAGCTAAACGTATATGTTCTTTAGGTTATCCTAATAAAGATAAGCGAATTAGTATTCTGCAAGAGAATTATAATGTAAGATATACAGGGGTTTGAGGTTATGAATAAAGAAGAATGGTTAACTCAGTTTGAAGAGAAATACAATAGAAAGCCAAGTCCGGCAGAGTTTATTGCAGCAAAGAAGAATAATGAGTTTAATGTAGAAAATAGTAAAGATATAAAGTATAATAATGTCGAATCCTCTTCCATATCAGTGGATGCACTTGATAGTGAGATAAAGTTATCCGAAACTTATCTTGATAAAAAAGATTTAGAGAAAACTGATTCTGAAAATATCACTGTTAACGAGGAATATGTGCAAGAACATAAAAAAGCAATAGAAGAAGATAAGATTTTTTGTGTCAAATGTGGTAAACCGAATTTTAGAACAAGCGATTACTGTGTTTCTTGTGGTTCTAAAGTTAATAATTCTAGCACTATGAATTCTTTTATATCAGATGTTTCAGAAAAGTTCTTCACAGTTAGTTCTAAAGCTGGGAAAAAGACCAAGGAATTAACTAAATCGTTACAAGCAAATACACAGATTTATACAGAGAATAAGAAACGTGAAAAACTTCTCCTGGCATTAGGCAATGCATATTACAATAGTAGAGAAACTAGGTTGGATGATCCTTTTGCAGAATTAATTGAAGAAATACATAAAATTGATATTTCTATAGAACAATTGAGAGATTTCGAATAAAGAGAAAGATTAACAGAATGAAAAGTTTTTTTGAAGATGTTCATAACCTTTTTAAGTATATTCTTTGCTATCAATATTTCTAATGTATATGCGGACGAAACTGGCCCTGTGGTAGTGCAAGCAATTGTTCAAGAAAATTATACGCAAGAGATTACTGTACTTTTAGTAAAAACTAGATACTGAAGAAGTTGTAAAGACTCTAAAAATCAATAAAAGATAATAATTGGGTTCAAGAGACTAATGTTCCACTAGGCGAATATAAAATGAGAGTATATGGTGAAGGATTAGTTGCTAGATCAATAACACAACTTAAGGCAACATATATGGTTAAAAAGGTTATAAAGAATCCTTCAGTACATGAGAAACCTTGTTTTGTTGTTATAGAGGGAGATAAAAAATTTATATCTACTTACTATGGTCTAGTTGATTTTCAGAGAAAAGACGGAAGCTACTTAAAGGGAAATTTTAGTAACGATGAACTGGATAAGTTTTACCAGGAAGCTATAGGAACTCAGACTGGGATGTTCGGTTCCAAAAAAGAAAATACCATTACTACTGAGCTAGAAACTACAGAAAATATAACAAATAAAGAAACAGAACCAAAAGAGAGTAAGGCAGATTTAGAGGAAATTGATAAAACTGAAGAACATGATTATAGTAATAAAAACTATCCAATGAAATTAAAATCATTATTCCTATAGTTTTAATCGTTTTTGCTATCTGTAGTTGCTATTATCACATTTTTAAAAAGAATAAAAATATTTAAGTTTTTCCTTTAAACAGTTCTTATTTAAGAGAATTCTTAAAGTATTGTAGTTCTATGCTTGTTTCTATGATCTCCTTTGTTTGAAATAAAAGTTCTATAATTTCTACAGTTGTTTTTATCAATTGTAGAAATTATAGAACTATTTTCGAGAAAAAATATAATGATGTTTGAAAATCTTTAGTTTGCTTGTGCGATTAACTTATATGCATAGGATTTTTGAAACTCTTCAGGTCGATTGTGCCCGAGAGCGCGTGATACAATTAAACAAGCCTTTCGATCAAGGACAACGCCTTTTAATTCCCCTCTTAGATAAACTTTTTCCCTTTTATCCTTGATGTCTTTTGGGATCTCGCGCGACAAAGAAGATAAAGACGTTTTTGCGTATTCAGCACGATATTTATGAGGTTTCAAAGCAGATGGAACTTGAAATACACGCTTTTTACCAGCAAGTTTAAATTCTTCAACAAGCCTCTCTAATTCTTCTTTGTCTCGTGTAATAATCGGAACCCAACGATCTCGTGCTCCTTTTGTTTTATGCTTTTTACCAATGATTTTAAGATAGTATCGACCATCTTCACGTTGGTGTAGAGAATCACCTGTAATAGCCTTTAATTCGTTTTTTCGTAGTCCAGTAGCAGAGACGATTGAAAACCAGCGATTATTTGTTTCTTCAGACATCCTGTCGTCATTAGACTTCAAACGATTATTCTTTTTGTCGGCTCGATATCGAATATCTGTTGCAACAAAAGCAGTAGAAGATATACCTAAGACTTTGGCTAATGCAGCCTTGTAAGTTGACTGGGTTGTAGCAGAAAGCCCTAATTTCTTACAATGTTCTAAGTATTGATTTACTAAGTCAATCCATCCCTCAATATCGTTAGATTTATCAAGAGCTTCTAAATCTTCGGCAGTAGTTATTGAGGCAACAAAGGAAGCGAATCTGCTCCAAGAACCAGCGTAGTTATGAAGAGTTCGGTCTGTATGGATTAAATGAATGTCTTCTCCCGTTTTTTTGGATTCATTTCGCTTGATACCCTTTCCTTTTTTAAAACGCGTGACTAGATTTGTTAATCCTTTTGATTGGACGAATTGTTTACGACCTTCGAAAGTAGTTAGAGAATCCATCTGTTGTTTCTTAGCTTTTTCTTTAGCTTTTCTTCGTTCAGAACGACTACGTTTCTTCTTTGCCATAGTTCTTTCCTTTCTATTGTAGATTGTCTACTTTTAAAGAAGATCTTAAGAAAATTCTTAAGGTCTTTTTAATTCAAGTTGAAGTAGTGCAGTGACATAAAGCTTGTATTCACTGATGTAGTATCTTCCCTTTGCTAAGGGCGCTTCTTAATTGATGGCTAAGAAGATAACCAAGCCATTTTACAACATGACAAGTTGACTCAATTTAAATAAGATGTAGAGTTCCATCTTACAGATAAGATCTGTTGTTTTTTCTTGTTAGTCATTTCAGGTTTAAGTGCTCTGAATTTGGCGACTGAGTTAAGCTAGTTTTTGTATTTGATTTTTTATACTTTTGTTATTTACTTTCGTTTTTATACTTTTTATTTTTTTACTTTGTTATGATCAAAAAAATTTTTAAACTGCTATTGACATTACTTTTTATTATCTATACATTTATTTTTAGTTAATGAAATACAAAACTGGTTCTTTTCCTAACCCAGCTTAAACCTACTGTTTCCACGATAGCTACCTCCTTTCAAACATAAAAAAACGTAGCTATAATAGTTACGTCTCTACTCAATCAATTATTTCTATATTATTAGTATGCCACAAAAAAACAAAACAAAAATCAGGATAAGATTTTTTTACGTTATTCACTTTTACCTAGCGCTGTGTGTTTAGCGTGACCTACACATACGTTTCTGTCAACGCTAAACACACAGAAAAAAATCAGAATCTCAAAAAAACTGAGGGATGAGAAAAGAGGTATAAGTACAAAAAAATTGAGAAGTAAACAATACCGTTATCAGTTTTTAATTTTTTTATTTTTATAATTTGAAATTTATGGCAGACTATATATAAAGAGAAAAAGGAGGTTACATATGTATGAACATATGTTTTTATTACAGGCCTAGTATATGAACTTGGTCCTCCAGACATTGGTATCATTCAATTTATTTTTTAAACTCAATAAACAACAAAAGGAGAATAAAATGAACGTTTATAAAGAGTATTTATCTAAAAAAATTTTTAGAGACTGTAAATATCGAAATTGAAACAGGTGAGGATTTTTGATGTTACTGTTAATTTTTGTCGTGATGAATATAATTTTTATCTAACATTATTACGCGAAGGAGAAGAACTAGAGTTTGATTTCATTGAAGATAGGTTGAATTTGATTATTTATCACTGTTGCCATGATAAACTGTATTATAGCATTACAGAAATGGATGAGATTTTTAAATTTCAAATACGCAATTGATATGTTAGTTGAGTTGTTCGTGGCTAATAAATGGTATACGTTTGTACCAGATTTAACTACTCATAATCTTTTGGGAATTGGTTGAACAGTACAAAACGGGTAAATTAAGAGATTATGAATAAAATTGAAACGTCTAGTTATTGAAAAAAACGATAACTAGACGTTACAATAAAACAAGTGAATTATTTTTAAATATCTGATAGTAAGAGAAAGGTCGAAAAGGGATAATGAAATGAAAACTCAAGGCTGTATAATGATTTAATCAATGAGAAAAAAATTACCAATGAAATTATTGCAGAATGTGTATATTCCGTGAATAAACGAGCTAAAAAAATTATCGTGATAAAATTAAAGAATACAAAAATGGAAGGTTCCATCAGCATTTGGAGAGGAATATTGAAAAAAAGCGGAAGAGGAAATGGGAAATACTATCAACTAAAAGAAGAATTTTTTTGAAAGTATTTTTCTCCGACTCTGATTCACAAACAATTCATTGGCGAAGAGAAAAAGAGTATATAGTTATGAAAAAACTATGAGGAATTGTTGAAAGATAATGATATTATTTGGAAAAAAATAGTTACTATGATTACGATAAAAGATATGGAGGTCGAGTTTTTTTGATTATCGTCTAGGAACAAAGAAATATCTATATTTCTTATATTACGAAAATTGGGAGAATATAGTTTTTCATTCACCTATTACAGAGAAAAATTGCTGAAAGAAAATACTGGATTAGAAATTCAAGAAATCGACGAAAATTTCAAGACTCATGGTTCTAAGATTGAAGGATTGCTGTCAATGCAATTTGTAAAAAGTATTAGAATTACTGCAAAGCTGAAGATTATACAATTGTGGATTTATAGCAAAAAGAATGAATTGTTGTTTCTGTCTTCCTATCGTTGAATAATAGAATTAAATAAACACACTGAGACAAGTATTTCAGTGTGTTTTTTTGTGGTAAAATATAATAGATTAATAAATGAAAAGTAGACGTTTTGTAGAAATTCCAATAAATAACAGGAAAGGTTGCTTTATGGCAATAGATATTAGTGAAGAACAGTTGGCTCTGGAGTCGGCTGATTTATTAAAAATTCTTTTAAAAGATCGAACGACCAAGAAAAATATTGTTTGGGCGACGCATTCTTATGAATTGTTGGGAAAGGGATTTGCTCCGAGTGATCGCATCACTCCAAGTAAGGTTACGGGAGCCTATGCAAACTTGATTCAGCCCCGGTCAGAGAAGTCTAAGTATGAGCAAAAAGATCGAACCAAGATTAGAGCTGAGGTTTTTACGCCAACTTGGTTAGTTGAAAAGCAAAATGGCTACGTGGAAACTGAACTTGAAGCTCTGGATCTTAAAGATTATATCCAAGTACGCTGGCTGGAAATTACCTGTGGTGAAGCACCTTATATGGTTACTCGCTATGATACAGTGACTGGTGAGGAGATTCCATTATCTGAGCGAGTTGGTTTTGTTGATAGAAAATTGCAACGCATTAGTCGTGAGGTTTCAGATGAAGCCACCTTCTATGAGCTTGTAAAAGAAGCCTACCGCGCTTCCTATGGTTATGAGTATCAAGGAGATTCGCTGCTTTTGGCGCGTGAAAATCTTTTAGCAACCTTTGAGGACTACTATCTTGCAAAGACTGGAAATCAACCGACTTTAGAGCAGAAGAAAGAAATTGCGACCATTATATCCTATAATGTCTTTCAGATGGATGGATTAAAAAAAAGCAGTCCATACTCGGCTAAACAAAGTCCATCTCAACAACTAAGCTTATTTTTCAGATGAGCTGGAAGTAGAAGAAGTAGAAGAAGTAGAAGAATCTAAAACCCAAATCAAAAGACTGGAAAAAGAATAAGATGATAGGGTTTTGAGCGCCTATCTAGTGAGGAAAGTGAAATGAAATTTGATGTCGTGATAGGAAATCCGCCGTATCAGGAGGAAATTGAAGGAGCAAATACTCAAAACAAGGCCTATTTATCATTTCTTTATAGATGAATCTTATAAAATTTCAGATAAAACTGTGTTAGTGACTCCAGCTAGATTTCTTGCGAATACAGGGGAACTCCCAAAAAAATGGAATTATAAAATGTTAAATAGTAGACATTTGAAAGTTAAATTCTATGAATTAAAAGAGTAATAAGGTTTTTCCAGGAACAGATATTAAAAGGCGGAGTTGTCGTCACTTATCATGACAAAAAGTAAAGAATTTGAACCTATCGAAACTTTCATTTTCCGAGCCACTACTTGATAGTATTTATAGAAAAGTCAAGAGATTAGAGGAACCGTCTTTATCAGAAATAATGTATGGAGCAGACAGCCATAAATTTACAGACCTAATGTTTGAGGAAAATCCTGAGCTTATAGAACGAACTGATGAAACACATAGAAAAGCTATTTCTTCAATGGTTTTTTTGATAGATATCTAGAAGTATTTTTTTGATTCAAAAACAAGATGATGATAAAGAATATGCTCAAATTTGGGGAAGAAAAAAACAATGAGAGAGCATTGAAATTTATTAGACTTGACTACTTAAGAGAGCACCCTAATTTATTAACATGGAAAGTTCTAGTTCCCGAATCAAATGGTAGCGGTGCACTAGGGGAAGTGCTCTCAACACCCCTAATCGGGGAACCCCTAATCGGGGAACCCCTAATCGGGTATTCCCAGACGTTTGTATCTGTAGGAGAGTTTCAATCAGAATTTGAGGCAGAAGCATGCTTTAAGTATATTAAAACTAAATTTGCTAGGGCTATGTTAGGCATTAAAAAAATTACCCAGCATAATCCACCATCTACTTGGCAGTATGTTCCTCTCCCAGACTTTACGGTCAATTCGGACATTGATTGGACACAATCAGTGGCTGATATTGACCGTCAGCTCTATCAAAAATATGATCTTTCTCCTGAAGAGATTGCATTTATTGAGACTCATGTAAGGGAGATGGATTGATGGTAGAAATTAAAACCTCTAAAGAAATCCATCCTAAAATCTATGCTTACACCACCCCTACGGTGACCAGCAATGAGGGCTGGATTAAGATTGGTTATACAGAGCGTGATGTTACGCAACGGATTAAAGAACAAACGCATACTGCTCATATAGCTACAGATGTCTTATGGACTGGGGATGCAACTTATACGGTAGAACCTAATAAGGGAAAGACTTTTAAGGACCATGATTTTCATCATTTCCTTTCTTTCCATGATGTGGAACGTCGTCCTAAGACGGAATGGTTCTACTTTAATGGGACGCCTGAGAAATCTAAAAATCTTTTTGATAAGTTTGTTCAGCATGATTTGTCAGGTTATCAGCCTGGACAAGGACAGGACTATACTCTGCGACAAGAGCAAGAAGAAGCCGTTTCTAAGACCTTAGATTATTTCAAAAATCACCCTGAAGGCAAGTTCCTCTGGAATGCCAAGCCACGCTTTGGTAAGACCTTGTCTACCTATGATCTAGCTCGGCGGATGGATGCTGTCAATGTTCTGATTGTAACAAACAGACCTGCCATTGCCAATTCATGGTATGATGATTTTGAAAAATTTATAGCAGGTCAAACGACTTACAAATTTGTTTCAGAATCAGACAGCCTTAAAAATCTCCCAACCTTGTCACGGAAAGACTTTGTTAGCATTTTAGATGACGATGTAAGACAACTTGCTTTTATCAGTCTCCAAGACTTGAAAGGCTCTGCTTATCTTGGTGGAGAGCACAATAAACTCAAATGGGTAACAGACCTCCATTGGGATTTGTTGGTGATCGATGAGGCTCATGAAGGAGTTGATACCTTCAAGACAGACCAGGCCTTTAATAAGATTCATCGTAATTTTACCTTGCATCTATCAGGAACTCCATTTAAAGCATTGGCAAAGGGAGAATTTACCGAGGAGCAGATTTACAACTGGTCTTACGCTGATGAGCAGGCAGCTAAAACTACTTGGTCGCCTGAGCAAGAAGAGGAAAATCCATATGAAAGCTTGCCTCAGTTAAATCTCTTTACCTATCAAATGTCTCAGATGATTGGTGAGGAATTAGAAAAAAAGGTGCTCAACTAGATGGCGAAAATATCGACTATGCTTTTGACTTGAGTGAATTTTTCGCTACAGATGATAAAGGGAAATTTATCCATGAGCAAGATGTCAGAAACTGGTTAGATACTCTATCAAGCAATGAAAAATATCCATTTTCAACAAAAGAACTTCGAAATGAACTCAAGCATACTTTTTGGTTGTTAGAACGTGTAGCCTCAGCAAAAGCCTTAAAAGCACTTCTAGAGGAACATCCCATCTATGAAAACTATGAGATTGTTTTAGCTGCTGGTGATGGGCGTATGTCCGAGGAAGATGATAAGGTCAAACTCAAATCCTTAGACTTGGTAAGAAAAGCGATAGCAGAGAATGACAAAACCATTACCCTCTCCGTTGGTCAGTTGACGACAGGTGTGACGATTCCTGAATGGACAGGCGTATTGATGTTATCAAACTTGAAATCACCTGCGCTATATATGCAAGCTGCTTTCCGTGCTCAAAATCCTTACTCATGGAGCGATAGCAAAGGAAATCATTTCCGCAAGAAAGGGCCTATGTATTTGACTTTGCGCCAGAAAGAACCCTGATTCTCTTTGATGAGTTTGCGAATAACTTATCACTTGCAACTGCAGGAGGTGGTGGAACTTCCGCAACTCGTGAAGAAAACATCAGAGAACTCTTAAATTTCTTCCCTGTCATAGCTGAGGATCGTGCTGGTAAGATGGTTGAGATTGATGCTAAGGCAGTTCTGACTATACCGCGTCAGATAAAAGCTAGAGAAGTCCTCAAACGAGGATTTATGTCCAATCTCCTTTTTGATAATATCAGTGGCATTTTCCAAGCTAGTCAAACCGTTTTAGACATTTTAAATGAACTGCCAGTAGAAAAGGAAGGCAAGTTACAAACATCTTCTGATTTACTAGATTTTTCAGATGTTACAGTGGATGATGAGGGTAATGCAGTTGTTGACCATGAAATCGTGATCAATCAACAAACGCGACTTTTTGGTGAAAAAGTTTATGGACTTGGACAGTCTGTTGTTGAATTAGTCACAAAAGACGAGGACAAAACTCAAAAACAACTAATTAATGACTTGAGCGAGACAGTATCTACGGTAATTGTAGAAGAATTGAAAGCTGGATACGATCTAAAAACTCGGGAAACAGACCACATCAAGAAACAAATTGCAGTAACATTTGAGAATGAAGTTCGAAAAAATGAGATAGAACGTAAAATTACTGAAGCTCATATCAAGGAAGAGGTGCAGCAACAGCTCAAGGAAGCAAATGATAAGGAGCAAAAAGATAAGATTCAAGAAGTTCTTGAAAAACGAATAGAAGAAAATAATCTCATTCACAAAGAAAAACTAGAACAAACACTCAAAAAAGAAGTGGAAAAGATGCCTGAGAAGTTTATCGAACAGGTTGAGGTCAAACGTGTTGAACAGTTGAAACAATCAGCTCAGGATGAGATTCGTGATCACCTTCGAGGATTTGCACGAACAATCCCTAGTTTTATCATGGCCTATGGTGATCATTCCCTAACGCTTGATAATTTTGACACCTTTGTTCCTGAGCATGTCTTCTTTGAAGTGACTGGTATTACGATTGACCAATTTCGTTATCTAAGAGATGGTGGGCAAGGTTTTGCAGGACATCTCTTTGATCGAGCAACATTCGATGAAGCAATCCAAGAATTTCTTCGTAAGAAAGAGGAGTTGGCGGATTATTTTAAAGATCAAAAGGAAGATATCTTTGACTATATTCCACCGCAAAAGACCAACCAGATTTTCACTCCTAAACGAGTAGTGAAGAGGATGGTAGATGATCTTGAAAAAGAAAACCCAGGTATCTTTGATGATCCATCTAAGACCTTTATTGATTTATACATGAAGTCAGGTCTTTATATTGCAGAACTTGTTAAACGACTATATAATAGCGAAGGCTTGAAAGATGTATTTCCAAATTCTGAAGAACGCTTAAAGCATATCCTAGAAAACCAAGTTTATGGATTTGCGCCTTCAGAAATTATCTATAATATTTCCACTAACTTTATCTTTGGAAATCTCTCTCAAGGTATCAGTAGAAAGAACTTTGTTTTAGAAGACACCATTCCAGCTGCCAAAGAAGGTAAGATTCAGGAATTGGTAGATAAATATTTTGGGTAGGATAGTTGTTGGTTGTATCTGAAATATGAAGTGAATAGAAAAAGAGGTCAAGTTAAATCTTGATCTCTTTTGATTATAGAGTATATTATTGTTGTTTAGGTAGAATAAGGCAGAAGCGTAAAATATAAATACTTATTTTCATTTTATCGAAGTCTATTATCTTAGTTATACAATATATAAGTAATTTTACATTTACTAAATTAAAATATTATTTTTAGTGTCAAATAGTCATTGTTGATGGTATAATTTAAGAGAAGTTTATATAAGGAAGTTTTTATTATGGTTATTAATAATATTAATTTAGTTATACCCAACGATATTCAAAAGGGCTTAGAATCAGGTATATACAAACAATTTGGTTCTGTTATCAGAAATAATAAGGGACAGATTATTAAGCATCTCAAAGCTGTAGATTTTTCTAAAGATACTGCAAATAAATTAATCGGCAATAAGGCTATAAAAGTTGGACTAATAGGTGCAGGAGTTTTTAGCTGTAGGAGGAGTTGGTTATTACGGCTATCGTAGTATTCAGATGAATAGTGTATCAAAAATCTTTAATAAAGAGGTTAACTCAGTATTTAATTACTGCTCAAAAAGGAGAATTAACTGAGAAAGATATTGATAAGTTTTTAAATTTCTTAAATAAAAAAATGAATCTCTGTTAAAGAAATTAGAATTAGATACCTCTCTTGATGAATTATTTGAATTGGTTAAGAATTATACAGAGCAGTTTGCTGAAGCAAACAACTATGTATATCATAAAGAAACTAAAAGAAAAAAACTAATCATAACGACAAAATTATTAATCTAAAAGAGTATCTTAAAGTACAAAAAGAACATATACAGTTCAGAAGTAATTTAGTTATTTTTAAATTATATAATTTGAGATGCTAAAAATTACTTAAGATGTTTTATTATTAGTAAATTAACATTTTTTAATATAAATTGGAAGGACTTAGGTCATGTTTTTTAAAAAAAGTCGAGTACTGGGACTTTCGTAAGTATAAGTCACTAGATGATTCATCAGGGTTAACTGTAACATTTCATAAGGGGATGAATTTAATAGTTGGTGAGAATGATGCTGGGAAGACAGCAATTATCGATGGTTTAAAATTATTATTAGGTACTTTGAGTGATGAGTACGATAAAATTTTAGACACAGATTTCTACACGAATGATGGTAAAGAGTTTAAAGAAGATTTTAAGATAATAGCTTATTTCGCCGATCTTTCAGATGAAGAAGCGACTAAATTTTTTTAGAGTGGATTTCTTTTTGATAAAGACCAGACTCTACAATTAAAAAGTGACTTTAAAAAGTTGAAAAAAAGAAGGGTCCGAATGGTAACGATTATTTTGAACGAAAAATTTATGGAGGAGATAATTATTCAGAGACAATTATAGATAGTGAAGCAAGACAACTTCTAAAAGCCATCTATTTAAAACCACTAAGAGACGCTCAAAAGGAATTACATCCAGGTAAGTATTCTCGACTAACTAATATTCTTTCGGCTCATCCTAAAATTAATGAAAGTGGGAAGCAGGAACTTTTTGGATATTGTTGGGAAGGCAAATGATGATGTAAAGAATTTTTTTCTCTGATGATAATCATAATGTTGTTGAGTCAATAATTGGTCAGTTGGAAAAATTTTATGATAGAAATGATGTCGAAAAAAGCAAGGTGACATTTAATATGTCGGAATCTAACATTAACTCCATACTATCTCGTCTTAGTCTGGATACTGAGAGTGTCAATTTAGGATTAGGGAATTCCAACCTATTATATATTGCGGTTGAATTGCTTTTGATGCATGATAGTGATGATTATATTGGTCCTAGAATTGCTTTAATTGAAGAAATTGAAGCACATCTACATACTCAGGCACAGATTAGGTTGATTAAATATATGGAGAAAAATACTCATACTCAATTTATTTTAACCACTCATAGCAATAATATAGCTTCTTCTATCAACCCTAAGAATCTAATCTTATTACATAACAATAAAGCTTTTTCGATGGCAGAGACAGAAACTATGTTAGAGAGTGAAGATTATGAATTTTTTGGAAAGATTTTTTTAGATGCGACAAAGAGCAATTTGTTCTTTGCTAAAAGGATTGATACTTGTGGAGGGCGATGCAGAAAATTTACTTTTTACCTGCGTTAGCTGAATTGATTGGATACCCTTTACATGAGTACGGTATTTCAATTGTAAATATTGGTAATACTGCATTTGAAAGGTATGTTAAATTATTCTCGAGAGAAAGTGAAGATAGAATTGAGCTTCCTATCTCTATTGTTACTGATGTAGATGTTAGACCGATTGAATATTATAATGATAAAGGTGAAATCAATCAAATATATGTTATAAGTGACAAGGAGGAATTGGATCAGATTTTATATGATTGTGAAATGACAAATGGTTTAGCGAATGATGATCTACCATTTGGGAAGCTGTTTTCTACATGCAATAAATTAATTAAAGAATTTGATTTTTCCGGAAAATATAGATAAAGATGAATTAAGTTCCAAAAGTATCTAAGGAGATTAGTGAAGATATTATTAGAAGTCTAGTAGGAATGAAGAAAACTAGTATTGACCAAAAAAATATGAACTATAATTCTAATCATAAAGTATTTATTGCTCCGGAATGGACATTGGAGTATAGTTTAGCAAAAAGTCCACTTGTAACATTACTCTGGAAATCCATTCATGAAACAAGATATAAAGATCCTTACAGTGAAAAAAATAAGATAAAATTTGATGAGATACAAAAATCGGATTGATACAAATAGTAACAATTCTGAATTAGCGTACGATGTTTTTAAACCTTTGAATGACAAAGATGTTTCTAAGGCAATAGTTGCTCAAAAGTTAGCGATTGAAATTAATAAATTAGACCATGCAGCTAGAGAACGACTTAAATCTGAACTACTTTCTAATGATTACACTGAGTATTTAGTTAGTGCAATTAAACATCTTTGCTCAGATTAATTAAATACTGGGAGAGTCTTATGAACGAATTGTTATTTGAAATTGAAAAGAATTTACTTCCAGAAGGATGCCATTTTTCTGAAGAACAAACGAGTGTTATTTTTGAGGACAATAATATGGATGTTGTTGCTGGACCTGGAGGTGGGAAAACTACAGTTTTAACTTCACGTATAAAAATTTTGCTTGATCAAATGAAGAATACTGGAAAGGGAATTTGCATACTTACTCATACAAATGTAGCTGTGGATGAAATCAAATCAAGTTTAAAAAAATTAGGAGTACCAGAAGTTAGAAATCCACACTTTATTGGAACGATTCAAGATTTTTTTAATACATTTTTTGCAAAGAAGGCTTTTCATTTACTTCTTGAAGATAAGAAAATGCGAGTATATGACGATGATATATACCGTGAAAAATTTCACAAAGCGTTTAATTATAGAAAACCAAGCTTCTACAGAGAGGATTTGAGTTTACCGAATCCTGAGAACAAGAAGATAGAATGGAATTTTAATAAGAAAGAACGCTTTGCCTCATTAGTTGGTAGTCAAGGTCAATATAAGAACGCTTTTGATAGTAGTATAAATTTCCTATTTAGTGAGGGAATAATTACTAATAAATGTTGCTTAGAGCTTGCAAACTGGTATATTGAGAAGCATAGAGAAAGTTTTAGAAAAAGTAATTCCAATGAGATTTTCATATTTATTGTTGGATGAAGCGCAAGATACTAGTGCTCTTCAGTTTAATCTCATTTCCGCATTATTTGATGCTGAAAAGGTGACAATTCAAAAATTTGGAGACCCTTATCAATCGATCTATAATATTTGGGGTGGGGATACTGATTTAGCATGGGAGATAGACGATTCAAAAAGAGGCGGATTTCACAAACATCGAGATTTGGTGAATCAATTGTTAATATTGTTAAAAATGTTTGTATTAAGAAATATCAGGATTTGACATCAAATTCGAATCATGAAAGTTTTTTTCTCCATATTTTATTATTTATGATAATGGTGATGATTTATTAAGTAAATATAATTCATTAATTGAAGAATTAGAGACAAAAGATGAGCATTTTAAGGTGTCTCGAAAAGCCCAAAGTTATTGCATCAGTAAAGCACAAGGATTTAGAAGATACATTTGGCGTCAAATATAAACGTGAAAAACATGAAGAAGTTTACACGAAATAGTTATTTAGATTTATTTTTTTAGGTGTATTATTGAAAAAAATTATCAAAAAAAGTTTGATGAAGACTTTGAAGATAATTTAAAAAAAGTTCAAAAATAGAATGCTGATTTTTTTGAAATTATAAAAAGCACTGATAGAGGACGAGAACGATAAACTAAAGAACGAATTAAGAACACTTCTTGATAAACTTATCACTAATGAAGAATTTTCTGAAGATAAAGATAGATTATGTACTGAAACTATAGAATCATTGAAAACTACTTTCTCTATAGAATTAGAATCTCAATCTTCGGAATCGGAAGAGTATGAGTATTCAAACATTAGATTGTGCACAGTGCATTCTACGAAAGGCGAAACTCACAAAGCAACTTTGTTAATGTTAGACACGACTTTTACTCCTGATTATAGTAATGATTCGCAGAGTTATCACATAGTTGAATTGTTGAAAAATTGTTTTAATGAGACATATGTTGAACTACCTGTAAAAAAATCCAAAAAAGAAATCGAGTCCGAAAAAGCACGTAAACTTGCATATGTTGCACTAAGTAGACCAACTCATCTAATGTGTATAGGAATTCCAAGCAATCAACTTGAGATGGATCCAACTATAAAACAAGATTTATTAGATGCTGGATGGAAACAATATCCAGATCAAGATATGGCCTGATATCAAAAATTTAACAAAGCATTTTATATTATACGAGGTTCTTTTTAAGTTATCGAATTTTAGTTTTGTGAAAAATATAAATTTTTTTCGGGAAGTCAAAAATTTTGTTGTTATTTATGATATACTTTTTACTGAAATTATATCCTTTGGATGTCAAACTGGGTCATGAACATTCTAACGGTTTCTTGAGACGCAATGGACTTCCAAAGCAGATGGATTTCAGTGGACTTTCTCAAAGATTCTTATCAGCTCTAGTCGATAAGAGAAATCGAATTCAAGGAAGTCATTGAACTACAAAACTCAGTGTCAAGTTTTTTTGAGCCAGATAAAATTGTCTAGCTTAATTTGATAAATGATAAAGGAATAGTAATGAAACTAATTTATAGGACAAAAATTCATAAACCCAATAAATACGAACGCTTTCACAATGAATATTATCAAAAGGGAGATATTATTGAAAAATATACCATTTCAAGCACACAAGTACCAGGTCGTCTAGAAAAAGGTGAAACTAGAAGAATAGATGGTGAACATTTGAGCGCGTCTTGGCATATCCAAGATCCTAATTTGCCACAATGGCTAAAACAATATATAGTCAATATATCAGAAACTCATATTGAGGACCTGATAAATGAATTACAGACAAATGGATATCGTGTGCATGCATGTGATGATGAGCCTTTACTTATCTTTAAAGATAAGATTGTTAAAGTTTTTCATTGAGCAGGTATGGATAGATATTATCCCTTTAATAAAAACTATATTATAATATGGAAAAAGTCTCAGACAAATTACTCGAACAGTTTGAAAAAAAGATTGGCTTGATCTTAATATCTCTTATCAACAGCTGTTAGATAAGCAAGAGGAAGTGAACTTACTCAAAAAAACGAGAAATACGATAAATTTTATCAACAATACTATGAATCCTACAGCTCAGAAAAAAAGCGACTGGTGAATTAAATAGATTTTTTTGTTAAGTATTATTTCTAATACAAAGGGTACTGAGAAGGAATATTTTTTTACAATTACTGGAGAAAGTTCAAAAAGCAAGACTTAACGCCTGAACTTTATGCTGATACCTTTGCAAAAGATATTTACTCTAGAAATATCTAAGAATCACTAAAATGGTGTATCTCTATTTTAAGTATATATACTATAGTCACTCCTAAATAAATTTTGCTTTTACATCCTTAAAACAAAAACGCCCCCATCAGAATATTTCTGGTGGGGGTTTTTGATGAGGGAACCAATTAATTTTGATTAATTTTTAACCTTTTATAATAACTGAAAATGCTGTTAAATCAACCATTTCACTTCAAATCAAGTTTATAAATCATTCCCACTCAACGGTTGCAGGTGGTTTACTTGTAATATCGTAGACGATGCGATTAACGTGGTCAACCTCATTTACGATACGTACTGAGATCTTTTGAAGAACTTCCCAAGGAATCTTCGCAAAGTCAGCTGTCATTCCGTCGATAGAAGTGATAGCACGGATAGCGATGGTGTAGTCATAAGTACGGCCATCTCCCATAACACCTACTGAACGAACGCCAGTGTTAACAGTGAAGTATTGCCAAATGTCGCGGTCAAGACCAGCTTTAGCGATTTCTTCACGAAGGATAGCGTCTGATTCACGGACTGTCTCAAGTTTTTCTTCAGTGATTTCACCCATGACACGGATAGCAAGACCTGGACCTGGGAATGGTTGGCGCCATACGATATTATCTGGCATACCAAGCTCAGTACCGAGGGCACGAACTTCATCCTTGTAAAGAGTATTTAGCGGCTCGATAAGTTCAAACTGCATGTCTTCTGGAAGTCCACCAACGTTGTGATGAGACTTGATGGTTTGAGCAGTATCCGTACCTGACTCGATAACGTCTGTATATAGTGTTCCTTGTGCCAAGAATTTCACGTCTTTTTAGCTTGCTTGCTTCATCATCAAAGACATAGACAAACTCGTTACCGATAATCTTACGTTTTTTGTTCTGGATCAGACACACCAGCCAATTTATCAAGGAAGCGTTTGGCGACATCAGCTTTGACAATGTTCAAACCAAACTTACCACCAAGCATATCCATAACTTGGTCAGCCTCCTCTTTACGGAGAAGACCGTGGTCTACAAAGATACAGATCAATTGATCGCCGATTGCTTTTTGGAGAAGAACCCCAACAACAGAAGAGTCAACACCACCTGAAAGACCAAGGAGAACACGTTTGTCTCCAACCTTTTCACGGATTTGTTTGATTTGCATCTCGATAAAGTTATCCATAGTCCAGTCACCTTTGGCACCACAGATATTCAAGGCAAAGTTACGAAGGATATCATAGCCGTGAACTGAATGACGAACCTCTGGGTGGAATTGGATACCATAGATTTTCTTGTCTGGATTTTCGATTGATGCATAAGGACAGTCAGCTGATGTACCAGTACGAATGAAATCAGCAGGAATTTCTGTAACAGCATCTCCGTGGCTCATCAAGACAAGTTGTTCTTCTGGAGTTCCAGCAAAAAGAGCAGATTCTGTGTGAGTCAATGTTGATTGACCGTATTCACGGTTACCAGCGTCACCTGCAGGAACAACTTTTCCTCCAAGCTTGTGAGTCAATAGCTGCATACCATAACAGATTCCAAAATCGGAATTCCAAGTTCAAAAATTTCTGGATCAATATCAAACGATCCTTCTTCGTAAACAGAGTTTGGACCACCTGAAAGTACAATCCCGATAGGATTGATAGCACGGACTTCGTCAGCCGAAATCTTGTGACTTTTTAGTTCTGAAAAGACACCAATCTCACGGATACGGCGTGAGATAAGTTGGTTATACTGGCTACCATAGTCCAGTACGATGATCTTTTCGACATCTTGCAAATCAGTTGAAATGTTGCTCATCTTTTCCCTTTCTTAAAAGAAATATCTTCTTGAATATTCTATCATAAAAGGGTTAGAATTACCAACTAAACAAGTGCGGTTTGACTTTTCCCTATGAGTTACGGTACAATGGAAAAAATAAAGAAAAGAAGTGATCAAGCATGTTACCAGCTTATATGAAAATCCACGACCAAATCAAAAAAGACATCGATGAGGGACATTGGAAGATTGGAGAGAGACTTCCTAGCGAGCGAGATTTAGCTGAGGAATTTGAGGTTAGTCGCATGACCTTGCGTCAGGCTATTTCTCTTCTAGTCGAAGAGGGGGTTTTGGAACGTCGTGTCGGTAGCGGGACCTTCGTTTCAAGTACTCGTGTTCAGGAAAAAATGCGTGGAACCACTAGTTTTACGGAAATTGTTAAAGCTCAAGGGAAAACGCCATCTAGTCATCTGATTTCCTACCGTCGTACGATTCCAAATGAGCAAGAAGTGGCTAAACTAGGTATACTGCCAACTGATAACATCATTCGTATGGAACGTGTTCGTTATGCGGATAAAGTTCCTGTTGTCTATGAAGTGGCATCGATTCCTGAGAAATTTATCAAAAATTTCAAAAAAGAAGAAGTAACCAAGCACTTCTTTCAAACCTTACAAGAGCATGGTTATCGAATTGGTAAATCTCACCAGACCATATATGCGCGTTTAGCAAAAGAAAAGATAGCTCATTACTTAGAAGTTGAAAAAGGGCATGCTATTTTAGGTTTGACTCAGGTTTCTTACTTTGATGACGGAACGGCTTTTTGAGTATGTAAAGAGCCAATACGTCGGAGAACGGTTTGAATTTTATCTAGAAAATAATTAGTTTATAACATCACTCTTAAAGTAGAAACTCATCTACTTTTAAGAGTTTTTTTATTAGTTAAGATTAGAAAACATTTTTCCTAATAAGAAAAAAATAGCAATCATACGAGTATTTTTTTCAAAGATTCGTGTTATAATAGATAGGTTATATGGTCCCGATAAGGTGGTGGGATTGATTGTAAATACTCTTCCTACCAGTTCTTTGTAACTCTATAACGAATATTTTTTAAGGGGGGACATTTTTATGTCAGAACGTAAATTATTCACGTCTGAATCTGTATCTGAGGGGCATCCGGATAAGATTGCAGACCAAATTTCAGATGCTATCTTGGATGCTATTTTAGAGCAAGATCCAGAGGCCCACGTTGCTGCTGAAACTGCTGTTTATACAGGTTCAGTCCATGTCTTCGGTGAAATTTCAACAAATGCTTATGTCGATATTAACCGAGTGGTTCGTGATACTATTGCAGAGATTGGTTATACCAATACTGAGTATGGTTTTTCTGCGGAGACGGTGGGAGTTCACCCATCACTTGTTGAGCAATCACCAGATATCGCCCAAGGTGTTAATGAAGCCTTGGAAGTTCGTGGAAACGCAGATCAAGATCCACTTGACTTGATTGGAGCTGGAGACCAAGGTCTCATGTTTGGTTTTGCGGTGGATGAGACAGAAGAACTCATGCCATTACCGATTTCACTTAGTCACAAACTGGTTCGTCGCTTGGCAGAGCTTCGTAAGTCTGGTGAAATCAGCTATCTTCGTCCAGATGCCAAATCACAGGTCACTGTTGAGTATGATGAAAATGACCGTCCAGTGCGCGTGGATACAGTTGTTATTTCAACCCAACATGATCCAGAAGTGAGCAATGAGCAAATCCATGACGATGTGATTAACAAGGTTATCAAAGAAGTCATTCCAGCTTCTTACCTAGATGATGATACTAAATTCTTTATCAATCCAACAGGTCGTTTCGTTATCGGAGGACCTCAAGGAGATTCAGGTTTGACTGGTCGTAAAATAATCGTGGATACCTATGGTGGTTATTCACGTCACGGTGGTGGTGCCTTCTCTGGTAAGGATGCGACTAAGGTTGACCGTTCAGCTTCTTATGCAGCTCGCTACATTGCTAAAAACATTGTTGCTGCAGGTCTTGCTAAGAAAGCTGAAGTGCAATTAGCTTACGCAATTGGGGTGGCTCATCCAGTATCTGTTCGTATCGATACCTTCGGTACGGGAACAGTCGCTGAAAAGCAAATTAGAAGCGCGACGCGTCAAATCTTTGACCTTCGCCCAGCAGGAATCATCCAAATGCTAGATCTCAAACGTCCAATCTACCGTCAAACAGCGACTTATGGACATATGGGGCGTACAGATATTGATCTTCCATGGGAACGCTTGGACAAGGTAGAAGCCTTGAAAGAAGCTGTTAAGTAACATAAAAAAAGATTGGTCTAAGGACCAATCTTTTTAGTTTATAATTACTTATCTAGTATTTTTTTACAAAAGCCCAGTTTCCAATTGACTTTGTTCCGTAGTCTAATATCATGGAATCCAGTAATTCATACTTGTTTTTTTCATAGAAACACACATTTTTCTCAGTGCTGGTGATTAAGCCTAGACGTTTGCAACCTTTGGCTTTAAGATAGGGTTCAACACCTTCTTGTAGGAATGCACTCCCGATTCCTTGGTTTTGGATTGAAGCGTTGACTCCTAACATCATCAAATACCAATCAAAGTTCCCAGATTTTTTCAAATGTTGTTCAGAGCGATCGACTAAATCAAGATATTTCAAGAGATTGCGTGGGCTAATAAAACGGAAAAGCTTGACAATCCCATTCAACAAATAAGATAAGATGGAAAAATCCTTTTGTTGTAGAAGTGCGATAGCCAGAATTTCCCCGTCTCGTTCAGCGACTAGACAGGTCTCTCCTTTGATGTAAAGTCTGGTCAAAAGGCTATACAACAATTCTAAGAATGCTGGGTAATATTCTGGTTTCTTTAAATCATCTTTGATAAGAGTCATGAAAGGGTAGTCCATAAAGGCACCAGCCAACACTTTTCCAATTTTTTGATATTCATCTAGCTTGGCTTCTCTGTATACTATTTTTTTCATATCATACTCCTTCATTAAAATCTCTCTATCTATTATAACGAAATTTCTCACATTTTTTTCGATTGAAATGTGAAATTTTCACAAAAAAAGCTTTTATTCACAATAATTTATTTAAAGATATAAACAAGAAAAGGTATTAAAAAAACCCCGCAGTTTTTAACTGTAGGGTAGATTAATTCTATTTTGTAGGGATTGAAATCTCAATCAATTTATCAGAATAGAGGGTTTTAATATTTGCCTTATCAATAGCCTGTTGATTAATTTTACGACTGAGGAAAAATTCTTTGATTATTTCCATTTCTTTTTCACGGATTGCCCGATGTTTATTGGAAATGAGGATTTCGTAATGAAGTGGAGCCTGAGTAAATAACATCTGTATTTCCCGCAGAATAAACCTCTACAAGCGTTGCGTCTGTGTTTTCTAGCTGACTTTTAACAAGTTGCGAGTGTGAATTTGTAGTATTGATAAGCTTCATAGGGTTTCCTCCTGTATTTCTATGTCTATTATAGCACTTTTTGGGAAATTTGGTAAAGATAGTTTAAATTTGATGTTGTTTTTTCCAAGCTTCGATCGCCCATTTGTGACTTCCACGTTTTAAGTTAGTAATAGCTTCATCGACTAGGAACCAAGCTAGATGATTGAAGTCTTCGAGAGGTTTTTGGATTTCTTGGTAAGAAGTGGCTTCGTAGAGATAGGCTGGATTGTAGTAGTAGGTATCACGATGGCTGGAATAGAAATATTCATCCGCTTGTCCGTAGTAGGTGCCGATTTCAGCTGTAAATCCTAATTCTTCAATCAATTCTCGCTTGAGAGCTTCAAGGTGATTTTCACCTTCTTCAATTTCGCCTCCTGGTAAGAACCATGCACCATTTGGAGCTTGTACGAGGATAATCTTTTCATGGTTTGCATCAGGTATGACTGCATAAACGCCATATCTATTTTTGTAGGTTACTCCCTCTTTTTTTTCTCCAAATGTTGGATTTGCCATAAATTTCTCCTTCGTGAGTGCGCTTTCTTTCTATAATAGTAAAGAATGTTCTCACTGTCAAGCAAGAACATTCTTTTGTATGTGAGGAACTAGTCGTTTGACTCGACTGTTTCCGTTTTATTTTTGGACTTAATCACGATTTTACCTTTACTTGTCATGACTGCCTTGAGGTCTTTTTCACTTGGATTTTCAAGGTAGTAGTCTGTAATGGCATCTTCGATATAGTCTTGGATGGTACGACGGAGTGGACGAGCTCCCATTTTTGGATCGTAACCAAGGTCTACAAGTTTTTCTTTAACCTTATTTGTTACATCTAAATGGATGTTATTACTTGAGAGACGTTTATTCACATCATCCAACATAAGGTCAACGATTTGAAGGAGATTTTCCTTGCTGAGGGCTTTAAATTCGATAATACCATCAAAGCGGTTCATGAATTCTGGGCTAAAGAAGTTGCCTAATTCTCCAAGGACAGAGTTGGTACGGCCTTCTCGAGTAGCACCAAATCCGACGCTTGCTTCAGCTTTTCCTGTACCTGCATTTGAGGTCATGATTATGATGGCGTCTTTAAAGCTAACGGTACGACCTTGCCCATCCGTTAAACGACCATCATCCAATACTTGAAGGAACATATGCATAACATCTGGATGGGCTTTTTCAACTTCATCTAGGAGGATCAGTGAGTATGGATTACGACGGACCTTTTCAGTCAATTGACCAGCTTCATCATAGCCAACATAACCTGGAGGAGCACCGACCAGTTTAGCAACACTGTGTTTTTCCATGTATTCACTCATATCAAAGCGAATCATGCTGTCAGCAGAGCCAAAGAGTTCGATAGCTAGTTGTTTAGAAAGTTCTGTTTTACCGACACCAGTAGGACCAACAAAGAGGAAGCTACCAATTGGACGGTTTGGAGTGCCTAGACCAACACGGTTACGACGAATTGCCTTGGCAATCTTATCAACAGCATCGTCTTGACCGATAACATGTGCCTTGAGATCATCTGCTAGGTTGATCAGTTGAGACTGTTCTTTTTCTTTAAGGTCGCCAACTGGAATATTGGTCTTTTGTTCAATGATGTGTTCAATCGTCTTTTCACTGATGATTGGAGTATCCTGATCCGTTACCTTTGTCTTTTGCATTTCCTTATATTTGGCAATCTGATCACGGAAGTAGGCGGCTTTTTCAAAATCTTCGTCACGAGTTGCTTGAGCCTTGAGATTTTCCGCTTCGATTAAGCGTTGGTCGATAACCTTTGGATCCACAAAATTCAAGGTTAAGTTCATTTTTGAACCAGCTTCATCTAAAAGGTCAATAGCCTTATCTGGCAAGAAACGATCTTGGATGTAGCGATTAGAAAGAGTAGCAGCGGCTTCGATAGCTCCGTCAGTATAATGAACGTGGTGGTAATCTTCGTATTTCTTTTTGAATACCTTTAAGAATAATAATGGTCTCTTCCACAGTTGGTTCATCAACTTTGACAGGTTGCATACGGCGCTCAAGGGCAGCATCTTTTTCGATGATGCGGTATTCATTGAGAGTAGTAGCACCCACTAACTGAAGTTCGCCACGAGATAGAGCTGGTTTGAGGATATTGCCTGCATCCATATTCCCGTCACCAGCAGAACCTGCACCGACAATCTCGTGAATTTCATCGATAAAGAGGATGACATCTTTGCGCTCACGAATTTCTTCCATGAGTTTTTGCATGCGTTCTTCGAACTGTCCACGAATTCCTGTGCCTTGAACAAGACTCACGACATCTAGGCGGATGACTTCTTTCCCTTGAAGTTTGTGGGGAACATCACCATCAACAATTTTCTGTGCTAAGCCTTCGACAACTGCTGTCTTACCAACACCAGGCTCCCCAATCAGTACTGGGTTGTTTTTAGTTCTACGGTTGAGGATTTCAATGACACGGATGATTTCTTCGTCACGGCCGATAACTGGGTCGACATTTCCACGACGGGCAATCTCAGTTATATTGATACCATACTCATCCAAGAGGCCCTTTTCTTGGCTAGGAGGAGGTGTTTGAGCTGGTCCACGATTTTGAGAACCATAACCCCCATTACCACCGTATCCGCCACCTGACTGGGTTGGAGGAACATTATTATTAGAAGAAGGTCTAAAGTTGTTCAGGTCGTTAAAGAAGTCTCCAAATGGATCAAAATCACGATTGTTTAAATCTGTAATGCCTTTGAACAAGCTATTGTTAGGATCTGTTTTGATAATTTTGTAGCAATTTTGGCAAAGATCGATTTGCTTTTGTTGCCCATTAAGATTAGTGTAAAGATGGATCGTTGAGTCATTGATTTTACAATTTTGACAGAGCATACCTCTACCTCGTTTCTTTCTTGGCTTTTGACTAAAAATAGAAAGGTCAAAAAAATAGTCAAAAGTTCTTTAGTCTCATTATATCATGATTAAAGGGAAAGCAAGCAAAAAGATTGCTTGTTACAATTAAACATTCCAGGCAATTCTTACTAGACTTTAGTGATAAAAAAATAAAAAAATCCCATTTGTCATGCAAAAAAAGGATTTTCATTGGTCAAAAGCAGGAGTATTCTCCAGCCCATATTCAACTATTAGTATAAAAGTTCGTAGATTTCCATCGCAATGAGGTCGATGCTATCAAATGTATATGTTTCACGAGCTTCAACGTCACGAAGTGTGAAAAGTGGTCCATTTTTCTTCGTCGTGGTTAAAAGCAACCTCTGCGACAACAACTCCTTCGCGCTCAAAGTTACGTTTTAAATTACCACCATCTTTAGTCATTGCTTCTAAGCGATTGATGATTCTAACCAAATGTGATTCCATTTTTGATTCTCCTCCATTTCTTATCTTTACTATTTTACCATAAACAGACTCCACTTGACTAGAAAAAAACTAAGATTTCTCGCTATTTCTATCGTCTTTGAAAAATTTATTGAAAATATTAGGAGAAAATGTTGAATTTTTTTATGCAAAAATATGTTATCCTTATACAAGTTTTGAGTTTAAATATTAAAAAAATAGAAAGTAGAGTATCCATGAATTTTTTTCTTTTTACCGAAATACTTGCCATATTTTAACTATGGTGCCATTGTTACGATTATCATTTCTATCTTAGTGGTCTTTTTGGGGACTATTTTAGGGGTAGTGTTGGCCTTTGCACAACGTTCGAAGATTAAACCACTTGCTTGGTTTGCTAATCTATATATCTGGGTGTTCCGTGGGACACCGATGATGGTGCAGATTATGATTGCTTTTGCCCTGATGCATATTAGTGCTCCAACGATTCAAATTGGGATTTTAGATGTTGATCTTACTCGTTTGATCCCAGGGATTATCATTATCTCTATGAATAGTGGTGCCTATGTATCAGAAACTGTTCGTGCTGGGATTAATGCAGTGCCAAAAGGACAACTAGAAGCAGCCTATTCACTAGGTATTCGCCCTAAAAATGCTATGCGCTATGTCATTTTACCACAGGCTATCAAGAATATTTTACCAGCCTTGGGGAATGAGTTTATTACCATTATCAAGGATAGCTCGCTCTTGTCAGCTATCGGGGTTATGGAGTTGTGGAATGGAGCTACTACGGTGTCAACAACCACCTACTTACCTTTAACTCCACTTCTATTCGCGACCTTTTACTACTTGATTATGACCTCTATCTTGACGCTGGCCTTGAAAGCTTTTTGAAAAATCGTATGGGACAAGGAGATAAAAAAAATAATGACTGAAACACTTATAAAAAAATTGAAAACCTTCATAAAAGTTTTGGAAAGAATGAAGTTTTAAAAGGGATTAATCTTGAAATTAAAAAAGGGGAAGTAGTGGTCATTATTGGACCATCTGGTAGCGGTAAGTCAACCCTCCTTCGCTCTATGAATCTCCTCGAAGAAGCGACAAAAGGAAAGGTTATCTTTGAAGGAGTAGACATTACAGATAAGAAAAACGACCTCTTTGCTATGCGTGAAAAGATGGGAATGGTTTTCCAACAGTTCAATCTCTTCCCCAATATGACAGTTATGGAAAACATTACACTTTCTCCGATTAAGACTAAGGGAGAAAGTAAGGAAGTGGCTGAAAAGAGAGCGCATGAGCTCTTGGAGAAGGTTGGTTTGCCAGATAAGGCCGATGCCTATCCACAAAGTTTGTCTGGCGGTCAGCAACAACGTATTGCTATCGCGCGTGGTCTTGCCATGGAACCAGATGTCCTACTCTTTGATGAACCGACTTCTGCCCTAGACCCAGAAATGGTAGGAGAAGTACTAGCAGTTATGCAAGAACTTGCCAAGTCAGGTATGACCATGGTCATCGTAACACATGAGATGGGCTTTGCACGTGAAGTAGCAGACCGTGTCATCTTTATGGCTGACGGTGTAGTTGTCGAGGATGGAAGTCCAGAGCAAATTTTTGACCAAACACAAGAACAAAGAACCAAGGATTTCTTGAGTAAGGTTTTGTAAAATATCGTTTATTAGAAAAGCTCCAAGGGGGCTTTTTCTTATAGTCTCAGACTATAGGGTATCTTAGGTAAGAAGTGTTAGAATGCAGAACGATTTTTTGTTATAATAGAGGATATTTGTTAGAAAAGAGAAAATACATGACACAGATTATTGATGGGAAGGCTTTAGCAGCCAAGCTACAGGGACAGTTGGCTGAAAAAACAGCCAAATTAAAGGAAGAGACAGGTTTGGTTCCTGGTTTGGTGGTTATTTTAGTGGGAGAAAATCCAGCCAGTCAGGTTTACGTTCGTAACAAGGAACGTTCAGCAATAGCTGCAGGCTTCCAAAGTGAAGTTGTACGTGTTCCGGAAACCATTACTCAAGAAGAATTATTGGAGTTGATTGCCAAATACAACCAAGATCCAGCATGGCATGGAATCTTAGTCCAGTTGCCATTGCCAAAACACATCGATGAAGAGGCAGTTTTATTGGCTATTGACCCTGAAAAGGATGTAGATGGTTTTCATCCGCTCAACATGGGGCGTCTTTGGTCTGGTCACCCAGTGATGATTCCTTCAACTCCAGCAGGGATTATGGAGATGTTTCATGAGTATGGGATTGACTTAGAAGGTAAAAATGCAGTAGTTATTGGTCGTTCAAATATCGTTGGAAAACCAATGGCCCAGTTGCTGTTGGCTAAAAATGCAACTGTAACCTTGACCCACTCTCGCACTCACAATCTAGCCCAAATAGCTTCTAGAGCTGATATTCTTGTAGTAGCAATCGGTCGTGCTAAGTTCGTGACTACTGATTTTGTCAAATCTGGGGCAGTTGTCATTGATGTGGGGATGAACAGAGATGAAAATGGCAAACTCTGTGGAGATGTTGACTACGATTCTGTAGCCCCAGTCGCTAGCCATATTACACCTGTACCTGGTGGAGTAGGACCTATGACCATTACCATGCTGATGGAGCAGACTTATCAGGCTGCTTTAAGAACGCTGGATAAAGATTAATCTCGAGTACAATCATTAATAGGTATTTAAAGAGCAAGTTCTAAAAAGGGCTTGCTTTTTTTTGCTCGATTTCTACTAAAATTCCAGTAAAACTTCTACAAATTATTGAAAAAAAGTTCTACTATTTTTGATATATTAAAAAAACATCAATATGTATATGCAAAAAAATAAGTAAGCGTCTAGAGGGAGGTTTATTTTTTTGAAGAAAAAAATGTAATCGCTTACTATAACTTAGAAAAGGAACCATAATGGATAAGAGATTTTTTTGAAAAAAACGGTGTCATTTTAGTATTCGTAAGTTTGCAATTGGTGCGGTTTCAGTTATGATTGGAGCTAGTATTTTTTTGGTCTTCAGGTAGCGCAAGCGACTGAAACTGAAACGTCAAGTACCAGTGAAGAAACAATTCATCAAGTTCAACCTTTAGATAAACTTCCAGATGATCTAGTCTGCACCATTGCAAAAAGCTGAGCAAAATGGCCCACAAGATAAGGCTACTGAAAAAGAAGAAAATGATGCGGTTGAACCCGCAAAACCAGCAACGGAAGAAAAAAAGAGCCTGAGGTAACAAGTCCTAAGGAAGAAAAGGAAGCAGAAGTAGTCACCCCTAAGGAAGATAAAGCTGAAAAACCAGCAACTGCAGTGGATGAAAAAGCGCCTACAGTTTCAGAAGCTAGTTCTGAAAAGCCAGCAGTTTTGGAAGAACATGCTACTGAAGCTAATCAGAATAAACCAGTAACTAGTGATAAAGTTAAGGAAGAAAAATACTTCTGCAACAGCATTACCTCAAGTCACTAAGGAGAAAGAAAAAGAAGACCAACTTTTACAGGAAAGAAAACAAAATTTCAACAAAGACTGGTACTTTAAATTAAATTCTCAGGGTGATTTTTCTAAGAAAGATGTAGATGTTCATGATTGGTCTAAGTTGAACCTTCCTCATGACTGGAGTATTTATTTTGATTTTGATCATAAGTCTCCTGCCCGAAATGAAGGTGGCCAATTAAACGGTGGTACTGCTTGGTATCGCAAGACTTTCACTGTAGATGAAGCTGCAAAGGACAAAGATGTTCGTATCAATTTTGATGGAGTTTACATGGACTCTAAGGTCTATGTAAATGGTAAATTTGTTGGCCATTATCCTAGTGGTTACAATCATTTTTCATACGACATCACTGAATTTTTAACTAAAGATGGTAGTGAAAATACCATTGCTGTCCAAGTTACCAATAAACAGCCAAGTAGTCGTTGGTACTCAGGAAGTGGTATCTATCGTGATGTGACGCTAAGCTATCGTGACAAGGTGCAAGTAGCTGAAAATGGAAATCATATTACAACTCCAAAATTGGCTGAACAAAAAGATGGCAATGTTGAAACACAAATCCAAAGCAAGATTAAAAACACTGCCAAGACTCTAGCCAAGGTATTTGTAGAGCAACAGATTTTTCACCAAAGAAGGAAAAGGCTGTTTCAGATTTAGTTCGTTCTGTAACTAAGAATTTATCAGGAAATGAGACAGCAGACTTTAAGCAAACGATTTTTGGTTAACAAGCCAACTCTCTGGACAACAAAAAGCTACCATCCTCAGCTCTATGTTCTAAAAAAACAAAGGTTTATAATGAAGGTCAGCTAGTTGATGTAACAGAAGATACTTTTTGGTTATCGTTATTTCAACTGGACAGCCAAAGATGGATTCTCTCTAAATGGTGAGAGAATGAAATTCCATGGGGTTAGTATTCACCATGACAATGGAGCCTTGGGAGCAGAAGAAAACTACAAGGCAACCTATCGTAAATTAAAACTCCTGAAAGATATGGGAGTTAACTCTATCCGTACAACCCATAACCCAGCAAGTCCACAGTTGCTCGATGCTGCTGCAAATCTAGGACTTTTGGTGCAAGAAGAAGCCTTTTGATACTTGGTATCGTGGTAAGAAAACGTATGACTATGGACGTTTCTTTGACCAAGATGCAACTCACCCAGAAGCTAAGAAGGGTGAAAAGTGGTCTGATTTTGACCTCAGAACCATGGTCGAACGAGATAAAAATAATCCATCCATCGTCATGTGGTCACTCGGTAACGAAGTGGATGAAGCAGATGGTGGTGAGCGCTCTTTAGAAACAGCTAAGCGCTTGAAAGCTGTCATCAAAGCAATTGATACAGAGCGCTATGTGACCATGGGTGAGAATAAATTTAGTAATAGGTCTACAGGAGAGTTCTTAAAATTGGCAGCAATCATGGATGCTGTCGGTATGAACTATGGGGAACGGAACTATGACGCTGTTCGTAGGGCTCATCCAGACTGGTTAATCTACGGTTCAGAAACCTCTTCAGCAACTCGAACTCGTGATTCCTACTTTGACCCTGCTCATTTACTCAGTCATGACAACCGTCGTAATCGTCATTATGAACAATCCGACTACGGAAATGACCGTGTTGGATGGGGTAGAACAGCTACTGAGTCTTGGACTTTCGACCGTGATCGTGCCGGATATGCAGGTCAGTTCATCTGGACTGGTTTTGACTATATCGGTGAACCAACACCTTGGCATAACCAAGATAATACACCAGTGAAAAGCTCATTCTTCGGTATTATCGATACTGCTGGTTTGCCTAAGAATGATTTCTATCTCTACCGTAGTGAATGGTATAGTGCAAAAGAAAAACCAACAGTTCGTATCATGCCTCACTGGAATTGGACTGATGAGACACTTAGAGAGCGCAATATGCTAGTCAATGGCAAGGTTCCTGTACGGACCTTCTCAAACGCTGCTAGTGTAGAATTATTGTTGAACAACAAGACTCTCGGCAAGAAAGAATTCACCAAGAAAACCACTGCGGATGGTCGACCTTATCATGAAGGTGCTAACCCTGGTGAATTGTATCTTGAGTGGTTGGTGGAATATAAACCAGGCACCTTGACTGCTATTGCTCGTGATGAAAATGGTAAAGAGATTGCGCGTGATAGTGTAACAACAGCAGGAGAACCTGCTAGAGTTCGTCTCACTAAGGAAGAACATGTTATAACTGCAGACGGTAAAGATTTGTCTTATATCCATTATGAAATCGTTGATGAAGACGGCAATGTTGTGCCAACTGCAAATAATCTTGTTCATTTCAATCTTCATGGGCAAGGGCAAATCGTTGGTGTGGACAATGGAGAACAAGCTAGCCGTGAACGTTATAAAGCTCAGAAAGATGGTACATGGCAAAGAAAAGCCTTCAATGGTAAAGGTGTTGTCATTGTAAAATCTACTGAAAAAGAAGGCAAATTCACTCTTTATGCGGATTCTGCAGGCTTGGCTTCTGATCAAGCAACAGTCACAACCGTTTCAGGCAAGAAAGAAAATCGCCACTTTGTCGCTTTTGCCCCTGTTAAGGCAACTACTGATGTCAGCGAAAATCCTAAATTGCCAGAAACTGTGACAGCTATTTATAGCGATGGTAGTGTCGAAGAAAAAAACAGTGACTTGGGATATTCCAGACAATCTTCGTGCAAGTGCTGGTGTGAAAAAAAGTCCTAGGTAGTGTGGAAGGAATCGAAGCTAAGGCTGAGGCCCTTGTCAAGGTCATTGCCCTTGATAAGTGGTTGCCCTAAGGTAGCAACTGTTCCTGTTGGTACAGCTGTTGAAGATTTGGATAAGACTGTTACAGCTGTTTTTGTCAGATGGGAATTTGGTTGATGCGGATGTCGTTTCTTGGACCTTGAAAGATCCTGATGCCTTGAAAAAAAGAAGGTGGACGTACTGAAGCAACTGGTAAATTAGTAGGTAATGACTATGAGGTGAAAGCGACCTTTATCGCAAGTAATCAGGAAACCGAAAAGCACTGTTACAGGTCTCACTGTTGGTGACAAGGCTCTTGCTGACTTTGAATCTGGAAAGACCTATTACCGAGTAACCCTTCCTTACAGTGCTGAGATTCCAAGTGTGGGTGCACAAACTACTGGCTACCAAGTAACAGTTCAACAGGCTTCGGCTGCTAATGATTATCAGGCTTCTGTGTTCTTGAGTAACCCAAAGGGTGATTTGGTTCAAACTTATTTGATTCAATTCGTGAAGGAAGCCCCTGCCTTGACACGCTTGGAAGTAAGTGTAGAAGGTAAAGAAAATGCAACAGAAGATCAAGTCCTCCCTTATCATGTCATTGGACATTACGAAGATGGTTCGCAGAGTGAATTTTCAGCATCAGATATTCACTTGGATGCTAGCTCTACTGATGGTGGACATCTTGAAGTAAACGGACAGAACTTGCTACTTTACACTAAAGGAAGTGTGACGCTTACTCCTCGTATTGACAATCAAACAGAGAAGACACAATCTGTAGCCACCGTAGTGGTCATCAAAGAAAACAAAGTAGCGAAGAAAATTGTTAAGCTTCATCCTGTTTCAATCTCTACAGATATCAATCAGCAACCGAATTTGCCTGCTCAAATCGGAGCAGAATTTGACCAAGGTTTGCCTCGTAAGGTAGCTGTAACTTGGGATAAGGTGGATGAAAAAGAACTCGCTAGCTATCATAGCTTTACCCTTAAAGGGCATGTAGAAGGTACAGACATTGAAGCTACTGCGAATGTGACTGTTGAAGGTTTGCAAGTCGCAGAAGAAATTAGTCTCACTCTTCCTAAAGGTGAAACTGTTCAATTGCCAGCTAATGTACGCGCCTACCATTCTAATGGAACAACTGTTTATAAAGATGTCGTTTGGGACAAGGTTCCAGCTAACTTTAGCCAAACTGAAGGAATCTTTGAAATCAAAGGTCAATTGGTTGGAAGTCATTTGACTACCAAGGCTCATGTTCGTGTTTCTAGTCAAGTTGTTGCTGGAAATAATATTTCGAAACAATGGACTGGTTCTCAATTGCCAGCTGCTATTGTATCCAATACCGGTGGGGATGATTCAGCTAATACTTTGAACGATTTGACGGTTTCAAGAGCCAATACAGATGTCAAGAATCGATGGACTACATGGCAAACAGGTACAGATAATGATTGGGCGTCTATCTTATTTGGTAATTCAGGAGATTTAACCAAACGCTTTGTCGATAATCTCTCAGTTGATTTCTACACAGATGGTGCAATCGGACTTCCAAAAGAATATGTCATTGAATACTATGTTGGTCAAGAAATTCCAGATCTGCCAACTGATGTCAACCATGCTCAAGGAGATGCCAAACATCCATTTAACAATGCTGCTAACTGGAAAGAAGTTGAACATCTCAAAGCACCAGGCCAACTATCCGCAAGCCAAACTAACCACTTTACATTTGACAAGGTTGAGACCTATGCAGTTCGTATTCGCATGAAGAAAGCAAATGGAACTGCCGGTGTCGGTTTGACTGAAATTACAATCCTAGGAAATAAGGTTCCAAGTGCTACAAGTTCAGACATTACGATCAAAGTAGACGGTCATAATCTTGAACATTTCAATCCAGCTAAGACAGACTACCATATTGCTCAAACTAGTAAAGAAATCACTGCAACAGCTAGCAACAATGGTGTAGTAACGATTGTCCCTGCCACGAGTTCAACAGGAGCAACTCGTCTCATTTTGAAGGCAGAAGACGGAACCATCTTGAAAGAATACCGTATCTTCCGCGATGGCGAAAAAGAATCTACACAACCAGCAGCTGCAGAAAATGGTGCTGTGACATTAAATGTTGGTGATAAGCTTCAACTACCTACAGAAGTGACAGTCTATTATCCATCACAAACAGATTGGACAACAGATAAACTAGCCGTAGAATGGGATGCAGTCCCTGAACATGCGACAGACCAAGAAGGTACCTTTGAAGTGCTTGGTCATATCCTAGGAACAGACCTGACAACTAAGATGCAAGTAACCGTTCTTGCAAGAGGAAATCAAGTTATCTCAGAGAATGCAAGCAATAATGCGACTGACTCTAAAGCTTTTGCGTCTACCACAAACGATACCCAGGCCGCTTCTAATGATAGAATCTTCTATATCAACGATGGTCGATTTAATGAAGATGGACGTTGGACCAACTGGTCTCGTACTCCAAAAGACCAAGAGGTATCTGTAGGAGTACTCTTTAAGAAGAATGGTCAGATTACACCTCAATCGGTTGGAAAAGTAGCTATTCAGTTCTTCAAAGACAGTGGTACAGATGCACCAGCGACAATGGTACTCGAAAGATATGTTGGACCAACTTATTCTGAACCAAGCACTATTTCACGTTATGAGGAAAATGCGGATCATCCGTTTAACAAGGCAGATAATTGGCAAGAAATTCCTTATAAGGCATCTAGCGCAATCGAGGCTGGTAAACCAATCGAATTTACCTTTGATCCAATACAGACAACCGCTATTCGCGCACGTATGACTCGCAAATCAACCACTAATGGCCTCGCAATGGTTGAGTTTAGTGCTTATTCTCCAGCTAAAGCAAGTGATTCAAAAACACCTGCAGTGACTATTTCAGTTGCTGGAAAAGCATTGGAAAACTTTGATCCTACTGTTTCAGAATATCGATTGACTTCAAATGGAGCGAAACCAAAAGTGACTGTCCAAACAAGTGGTCATGCTGTAGCGACTGTCGTTGAGTCAAGCCAAGACAATCTTCCAACACTTGTTCGACTTCTTGCTAAAGATGGTAGTCTCGTTAAAGAATATCGTCTATACTTCCAAGCTGGTTCTGAAGCTAGTCATGCAGTAGATGATCAAGCTCTTGTCTTAGATCGTCCAAGTCTGGAAGTTGAGAAATCTGTCATTCCATTTAAGGAAATTATTCGTGAGAATAGTGATTTAGCTAAAGATGAACGTCGTATCGTATCAGAAGGCAAAAATGGAGAAAAAGTAGACTATGTCGAAGTTTTAGGAACAAGTCGTAAAATTGTTCACACTGAAACAAGTGATGCAAAAGATCAAATTGTTGAAGTAGGAGTAAAAGCACTTGTTACAAGTAGCAAGGGTGATGAGCCGGCTCCTGTTCTTGAAATTCCAGAATACACAGCCCCTATTGGAACTGTAGGTGAGGATCCTGCCCCAGTAGTAGAAGTCCCAGAATATAGCGGCTTTATCGGTACTGCAGGTGACCAAGCAGCCCCAATCGTTGAAGTTCCAGAGTTCAAGGGTGGAGTTAATTGGGTCGAAGCCGCTAAAAATGAAGTTCCAGAGTTCAAGGGCGGAGCTAATTGGGTTGAAGCTGCTAAAAATGAAGTGCCTGAATTCAAGGGTGGAGTCAATGCTGTGCAAGCAGATAAGAACGAGCTCCCAGAATACACAGGTCCTTTAGGTACCTCAGGGAATCAAGCAGCTCCAACAATCGACAAACCTGTTGCCGATATTCGAGGTTTATCTGATAAACCTTCAGAAACTCAGGCTTCTGCTAAACAGACCCAGGGTTCACAAGTCCTTGAAAATACTTCAGGGAAAGCAGACTCAGCAAGACTTCCAGAAACTGGTGAAAGTCAATCTGATACAGCAATTTTCCTAGCAGGTCTCAGTCTAGCCTTATCAGCAGCATTCCTAAATGGGAAACGCAAGGAAGAATAATGACTCATAACTCATTATTCTTAAAAGGCTAATCATTATGAAAAAAGGAGAAGACTATATAGTCTTCTCCTTTATTAATTGGGTAGTGAGGTGTATAATGAAAGTAAGAGAATGTGAGGAGAAGGACCATGATTGTAAAAGTTTGTAATGCAGATTTTAGTCTCCAGTGGGATGGGATATATCAATTTGCTCTTGAAAACTATCCTAAGATTAAAGAATGGGAATTGGAGAAGCTAGCAAAGTTTATTGCTTACGAACAGGACCATCATCGTCAGACCATTGTGGAATGTGAGAATCATGAATTAAATATACAAATTCATGATTATTTGCAAGACCATAGCTATTTTCCTCCCTACAGACCAAGTCATCGCCTTGTAGCTTCTACCTATGATATCCAGAGGAAGTTGGTTACTTCCAATTATTGTAGTCATACTTGTACAGTTGAGGCGGCTCAGGATATTTTTCAGACTGGAAAAATCATGTCGGCGGTAAAAGTATTTGGTAAAAGTGGGGCTGAGCTAGTTACAGATAGTCGTAATGCAGCTTCTGATCCAGCAGACTATTTTGACTATATCATGTTCGGATGGTCTAATACGACTTCGGGTTACCGACTCGCTATGGAGCGTTTGTTAGGACGTGCACCGTCTGAGGAGGAATTGCAAGAAAAGTTCATTCCTGGAGTTAGTTTTCATTTTCTTTATGAAGAATTGATTCAAGCACCAGGTTATATATTTGATGGCTATCATGTTGCGAAGGTAAAAGATAGTTTAGATTTGGATACCTTTCTTCATTTGTGTGTTATTCCTTCAAAAGATAAGGCTTGTTTTGAAGGTTTAATTCCTTATCAATTACAAGATAGAGTGATTTACCTAGACTATGAGGGAGAAGGGTTACAGGCTTGGAATACTAAGGTTAATCAAGTACTACATGGTACGGATAAGTTGAAGGAGTAGTGTATGAAAGTCATTGATCAAGCTCTACTGAAAAAAGTAATCATCGAGCGTCCTCGTTCTAGTCATAAGGGAGACTATGGTCGTCTTCTCTTGATTGGGGGAACGTATCCTTATGGTGGAGCGATTATTATGGCTGCCTTAGGGGCTGTTAAAAGTGGCGCAGGCTTGGTGACAGTAGCAACGGATAAAGAAAATATTCCAGCTCTGCATAGTCATCTTCCTGAGGCTATGGCTTTTGACATCGATGATAAACAATTACTGGAGCAACAGTTGCAGAAGGCTAGTATTGTCTTAGTTGGACCTGGACTAGTAGATGATGGGCGTGGAGAAGAGCTTCTCCAAACAGTGTTTTTTCATTTAAAGCAAAATCAGATCCTCATACTGGATGGTGGTGCCCTATCCATTTTAGCGAAGACGAGAATGAAATTTCCTAAAGCCCATCTTGTCTTAACTCCTCATCAAAGGGAATGGCAAGCCTTGTCAGGTTTAGATTTGGCTTCTCAAGGAGTTGAGGAAACAGGAGAGGCTTTGACGATATTTCCTTTAGGGACGATTTTAGTCCAAAAAGGTCCTGCGACTCGAATCTGGCAAGCTGGTCAAGTTGATTGTTATCAGCTGAGTGTTGGTGGCCCCTATCAGGCAACTGGAGGAATGGGTGATACTTTGGCGGGAATGATTGCTGGTTTTGCAGGGCAATTTCCACAAGTTAGTCTCTATGAAAGGGTGACGGTAGCAACATATCTGCACTCAGCAATTGCTCAAGAATTAGCTGAGGACAACTTTGTCGTTCTACCAACCACGATTAGTCAACATATTCCTGCATTCATGAAAAAAATACAAAAAGACACCTGAGTTTTTCAGGTGTCTTTTGATGATTAGAAGAGGCCTTTGACCTTATCTACAAGACCGTCAAGGCCTTCTGATCCTGAGACCAAAGCCTGTGCTTGGCTAAGGTACTCACCGAGTTGATCCTTGTTTTCTTCAACAAATGTTTTTGCTGCAGAAAAATCTTTGTTCTCAATGAGTTCTTTTACTTGATTAAACAAATCTAATGGGTTCATGAGTTCGCTCCTTTTCTACAAATCTATTCAATCATTTTTTTTTTCAAATCTTACAAGAAACTTGACTCTTCAAATGAAGTTCATGGGTGTCAAATGGTTCAAATTTTGATATAATTTTTAGTGATGAATTTTAGAAATGATCGGTACGTAGTTGTAGATTTAGAAGCAACAAGTACTGGAAGTAAGGCAAAAATCATCCAAGTGGGAATTGTAGTCATTGAAGATGGTGAGATTGTTGAGCAGTATGCTACTGATGTCAACCCTCATGAACACTTGGATTCTCATATAAAAGAACTAACGGGTTTGACTGATAAACGTTTGGCAAAGGCTCCAGAGTTTTCTCAGGTAGCTGGAAAGATTTTTGAACTGGTCAAAGACGGTATTTTTGTTGCGCACAATGTTCAATTCGATGCTAATTTGTTGGCAGAATTCCTCTTTTTTGAGGGTTATGAATTGCGTACGCCTCGTATCGATACAGTGGAGTTAGCTCAAGTATTTTACCCTCAACTTGAGAAGTATAATCTCGGCATTCTTTGCCAAGAGTTGGGGATTCCTCTAGAGCAAGCCCATTCAGCCCTATCTGATGCCCAAGCAACAGCAGAACTCTTTCTTTGTATGAGACAAAAGATGTTTGAACTGCCAAAAGGGTTGTTGGAGCGCTTATTGAGTTTATCAGACAGCTTACTCTATGAATCTTACCTAGTCATCGAGGAAGTTTATCAGAAACAGTCCCTCCTCGTTGAGCACGATTTGGTAGAAGTGCAAGGTTTATTCTTAAGAAAAGAAAAATCAGCTCTTTCTCCGCGAAAACTATCTAAAGATTTCCAGACTAACATTGCCTTGTTGGGTTTGGAGGAAAGAAGCCGACAAGAAGAATTTGCTCAAAAGGTCCAAGAGTTTTTACAAGAGGAAACAATTTCTTTTATTCAGGCTCAAACGGGGATCGGAAAAACCTACGGCTATCTCCTGCCAGCCTTGTCACTTGAAAACGAAGGGGGAATCCTACTTAGTGTTCCGACTAAAATCCTTCAAAATCAGGTAATGCAAGAGGAGGCTAAAAGACTAGAAGAGATTTTCCACATTTCTACTCATAGTCTCAAAGGACCACAGAATTACTTGAAGTTAGATGCCTTTCATGCAGCACTAGAGGAAGAAGAGTCCAATCGTTTGTATACGCGTTTCAAGATGCAACTCCTAGTTTGGCTGACTGAGACTGATACTGGAGACTTAGATGAAATTGGTCAGCTTTATCGCTATCAGCAATTTTTACCAAACTTGGTTCATGATGGAAATCTTCACAAAGATTCTCTCTTTTGGCTAGAGGATTTTTGGAGACGTGGTCAGGAAAAAGCGCGTTCTTGTAAGTTGCTAGTGACAAATCATGCTTACCTCCTTACTCGACTTGAAGATGATCCGAGTCTTTTAGAGGGACGTCTCTTGATTTTGGATGAAGCCCAGAAAATCTTGTTGACCTTGGAAAATCTTTCTCGAAAATCTTATTTGCTAACGGATTTGCTAGATCAACTAGACCAAGCTCTATCAAGGGAAGAAGGCATGCTTGAAAGACGCTTGCTAGAGAGTATTCGTTTTGAGCTTTCTTATCTGCTGGAGCAGTTTCTATCTGGCAAACGGAAGATGTGTCCAGCTAGTAGCATTGACAAGCTCCGACAAGATTTTTCTGAGTTGAATTTACCAGAATTTAAAGACTATCAGAGATTTTTCTCGTCTGAAGGAGAATTTTGGTTATCAGTTTCAGAACTCTCTAGTAAAAAAATCGAGATTACTTCTAGTCGCGATCAACGTTTGCTATTTTCTCAGATATTTCCAGAATCCTGCCAGCTTCTCGGAATCTCTGCAACCCTAGAAATTAGTAGCAGAGTTTCTTTGCCAGAATTGTTAGGATTCCCGCAAGCAAACATTTATTACCTAGATGAACAATTTCAGGAAAAATCAGGAAATTTTGTTGGTGAATGATTTTCCGTTGGTGACAGAAATTTCATCTGAGGAATATGCACAAGCAATTGTAGAAGTTCTAGAAGAATTATTCCAGTTTGAAGAACCCATTCTAGTCTTGTTTACTGCGAAAGATTTATTATTGCAGGTATCTGATACTTTAAGAATTCCCCATCTAGCCCAGTACAAGCATGGGGAACCAGCTCAATTAAAAAAACGTTTTGAAAGAGGCGAGCGTGAGCTTTTGCTTGGTGCGGGAAGTTTTTGGGAAGGTGTCGATTTTTCAAGACATCCGCGGGTTATTGAAGTGGTGACTCGTCTACCTTTCCAAAATCCAGAAGATCCTTTTACTAAAAAGATGAACCAAGAGCTCCGCCTTGAAGGGAAAAATCCTTTTTACGATTATCAGCTTCCTATGGCCATTATTCGCCTCAAGCAAGCGATTGGAAGAACCATGCGTCGAGTGGGGCAACGCTCTGCAGTTCTGATTCTAGATAGCCGCATGGCAAGTAAACGTTATGGTAAGCAAATCAGCAAGGCTTTGGCTCGAAGCAATCGCGTTAGAGTCATTAGCAGAGAGCAAATTTATATCAATGTTCAAGATTTTTTACATAAACAACGAAATGAATACCAGAAAGAATGAAGGAGACCGTTATGAAACGTTCATTCGACTCTAGGGTCGATTATAGTTTAATATTACCAGTGTTTTGTTTATTGGTGATTGGAGTTGTAGCTATTTATATAGCAGTTAGTCATGACTACCCAAATAATGTTTGGCCCATACTTGGACAACAACTGGCTTGGATATCGCTAGGGATTGTTTTTAGTTTCATAGTCATGTTTTTTAACACAAAGTTTCTCTGGCAGTCCACACCTTATTTATATGGACTCGGTCTAGCCTTGATGGTCTTGCCTTTGGTCTTCTACAACCCGAGTTTAGTAGCAGCAACAGGTGCTAAAAACTGGGTATCAATCGGTGGTTATACACTTTTTCAACCATCCGAATTCATGAAGATATCCTATATTTTGATGCTGGCATACGTTATCGTAACCTTTACCAAGAAACATAAAGACAAAGAACGAACTATTGGCTTAGATTTCCTTTTGATTCTTTGGATGATCGTTTTCACGATTCCAGTTTTAGTGTTACTAGCCTTACAAAGTGACCTTGGAACGGCAATGGTTTTTGTTGCGATCTTTGCAGGTCTTGTCTTGTTGTCAGGTGTTTCTTGGAAGATTATCATTCCAGTCTTTGTAACAGTTGTATCAGCCATTACAGGATTTTTAGCCATCTTCATTACAAAGGATGGGCGTGCCTTTATGCATCAAATTGGGATGCCGACATATCAGATTAACCGTATCCTTGCTTGGCTCAATCCCTTTGATTATGCCCAAACGACTACCTATCAACAGGCGCAGGGTCAAATTGCGATTGGTAGCGGTGGAATTTTTGGTCAAGGCTTTAATGTGTCTAATCTCCTTATTCCAGTCCGCGAGAGTGATATGATTTCACAGTAATTGCGGAAGATTTTGGATTTATTGGTTCAGTTGTTGTGGTTGCACTCTATCTACTCCTCATCTATCGTATGTTAAAGATAACCCTCAAATCTAACAATCAATTTTATACCTACATCTCAACTGGATTTATCATGATGCTCTTGTTCCATATCTTTGAAAATATTGGTGCGGTTACTGGTCTTCTGCCTCTGACAGGGATTCCTTTGCCCTTTATTTCCCAAGGGGGATCCGCTATTATCAGTAATCTAATTGGTGTCGGTTTGCTTTTATCGATGAGCTACCAAACCCATTTGGCTGATGAAAAGAGTGGTCGAACAAGATTCAAACGTAAAAAAGTTGTACTGAAGAAAGTGAAATAAGGAGGTCGCTATGCCTAAAGTTGCAGTTATCCTAGCAAATGGCTTTGAAGAAATTGAAGCCTTGACTGTCGTAGACGTCTTGCGTCGCGCAAATATCACCTGCCATATGGTAGGATTTGAAGATACAGTGACAGGTTCACATGCCATTCAAGTTCAAGCTGATCGAGTGTTTGATGGTAATTTATCAGAGTATGACATGATTGTCCTTCCAGGAGGTATGCCTGGTGCTGCCCACTTGCGGGACAATGAACAATTAATCACCGAACTTCAAAAATTTGATACAATCGGTAAAAAGGTTGCAGCCATTTGTGCGGCTCCAATTGCATTGAAACAGGCAGGTCTACTAGAAGGTAGAAACTTCACCTGCTATGATGGAGTTCAAGAACAAATTGCTGACGGTCACTACCACAAAGAAACAGTAGTCGTAGATGGAAATATCATTACGAGCCGTGGGCCAGCAACAGCTTTAGCCTTTGCTTACTACCTGGTTGAAACACTGGGCGGAGATGCTGAGTCTCTAAGAAATGGCATGCTCTACACAGACCTATTTGAAAAATAATGAACAAACTGAGGAGAATCTTTCTTGATGGAGAAGATTCTTCTCTTTTTAATGGCAAAAACCAAGGTAAACATCGCTTTTTTTATAAAAAAATGGTATAATGAAGGGTATGAAATATCACGATTACATCTGGGATTTAGGTGGAACCCTGCTTGATAATTATGAAACTTCTACAGCAGCTTTTGTAGAAACATTAGCAGAGCTCGAGATTGAGCAGGAACACGATAGTGTTTACGAAGCTTTGAAGGTTTCGACTGCCTTTGCTATCGAAAAGTATGCTCCAGGTATTGAAAACTTTCTTGAAAAATATAAGGAAAATGAAGCCCGAGAGCTTGAACATCCAGTTTTGTTTGATGGGATTCCTACTCTTTTAGAGAATATTTCGGACCAAGGTGGCCGTAACTTCTTAGTTTCTCATCGAAACGATCAGGTATTGGAGATTCTAGCGAAAACTGAGATAGCTCCCTACTTTACAGAAGTAGTGACGGCTAGTTCAGGTTTTAAACGCAAGCCTGATCCTGAATCGATGATTTATTTACGTGATAAGTATCATATAACGTCAGGTCTAGTCATTGGTGACCGTGCCATTGATGTAGAAGCAGGCCATGCTGCAGGCTTAGATGCCTATCTCTTTGAGAACGTTGTAGCGTTAAAACAAGCAATAGACATGTAAGAAAAAGGGGAAACATGACAGAAGATATTAAAAACCAACAGGCACAAGATTATGATGCTAGTCAAATTCAAGTTTTGGAAGGTCTGGAAGCTGTTCGTATGCGTCCAGGTATGTACATCGGTTCAACTTCGAAAGAGGGTCTTCACCACCTAGTCTGGGAAATCGTAGATAACTCTATCGACGAAGCCTTGGCTGGATTCGCTAGTCATATCGAGGTCTTTATTGAGCCAGATGATTCGATTACAGTTATTGACGATGGTCGTGGGATTCCTGTTGATATCCAAGAAAAAACAGGACGACCTGCCGTTGAAACAGTCTTTACTGTTCTTCACGCCGGAGGGAAATTCGGAGGTGGCGGCTACAAGGTGTCAGGTGGATTGCACGGTGTGGGCTCATCCGTTGTAAATGCTCTTTCAACACAGTTGGATGTTCGCGTTCATAAAAATGGAAAGATTCATTACCAAGAATACCGTCGTGGACATGTTGTTGCAGATCTTGAGGTGATTGGAGAAACAGATAAAACAGGAACAATCGTTCACTTTACTCCAGACCCAGAAATTTTTACTGAGACAACGACATTTGATTTTGACAAATTAAATAAACGGATTCAAGAGTTAGCCTTTTTGAACCGCGGTCTTCAAATTTCTATTACTGACAAACGTGAAGGACTTGAACAAACCAAGCATTATCACTACGAAGGTGGGATTGCGAGCTACGTTGAGTACATCAACGAAAACAAGGATGTTATCTTTGATACACCAATCTACACAGATGGTGAAATGGATGATATTACAGTGGAAGTTGCGATGCAGTACACAACGGGTTACCACGAGAATGTCATGAGTTTCGCCAACAATATTCATACTCATGAAGGTGGAACACATGAGCAAGGTTTCCGTACAGCCTTAACTCGTGTTATTAATGACTATGCTCGTAAAAACAAACTTCTAAAAGATAACGAAGATAACTTAACAGGTGAGGATGTCCGTGAAGGATTGACAGCCGTTATCTCTGTGAAGCATCCAAACCCTCAGTTTGAAGGACAAACTAAGACCAAACTTGGAAATAGTGAAGTTGTGAAGATTACCAATCGCCTCTTCAGTGATGCATTTTCTGACTTCCTCTTGGAAAATCCACAGATTGCTAAGCGCATCGTCGAAAAAAAGGGATTTTTGGTCGCCAAAGCGCGTGTTGTCGCCAAGCGTGCGCGTGAAGTTACACGTAAGAAATCTGGTTTAGAAATTTCAAACCTTCCAGGAAAATTAGCGGACTGTTCATCAAACAATCCAGCTGAAACTGAACTTTTTATCGTCGAAGGAGACTCTGCAGGAGGTTCTGCAAAATCAGGACGCAATCGTGAGTTCCAAGCCATCTTACCAATTCGTGGTAAAATCCTTAACGTTGAAAAAGCGAGCATGGATAAGATTTTAGCTAATGAGGAGATTCGCAGTCTTTTCACAGCTATGGGAACAGGATTTGGCGCTGAGTTCGATGTTAGCAAAGCTCGCTATCAAAAACTGGTGATCATGACAGATGCCGATGTCGATGGAGCCCATATTCGTACTCTCTTGTTAACTCTGATTTATCGTTATATGAAACCCGTTCTAGAGGCAGGTTATGTTTATATCGCTCAGCCACCAATTTACGGTGTTAAAGTCGGTAGTGAGATTAAAGAATATATTCAACCTGGTGCAGACCAAGAAACTCGCCTACAAGAAGCTTTGGCTCGCTACAGCGAAGGTCGTTCAAAACCAACCATTCAACGTTATAAAGGTCTTGGAGAAATGGATGACCACCAACTTTGGGAAACTACTATGAATCCTGAACATCGCCTTATGGCCCGTGTATCAGTAGATGACGCTGCAGAAGCAGATAAGATTTTTGATATGCTCATGGGTGATCGAGTAGAACCACGTCGAGAATTTATCGAAGAAAACGCTGTTTACAGTACTCTTGACGTATAAAAAAATTGGGAAATAGTTCCCAAGGTTTGAAAAATATGATATAATCATTACAATTGTGTCATGTATAAAAGGAGTTTGATATGTCAAATAATCAGTTGATTATTACTTTGATTGGAATTGCAGTCCTGCTTCTTATTGCTTTTGCAGTAGCAATTTTGCTACGTAAACGAAATGAGAGTAGACTTGCAGCTTTAGAAGAAAGAAAAGAAGAACTATATAACCTTCCTGTTAATGATGAGGTAGAGGTTGTAAAAAAACATGCATCTGATCGGTCAAAGTCAGATTGCTTTTTAGAGAATGGAACCAAAAAAATGGGTAGATTTGTCTCTTAACTCTTTTGCAGATATCGAGAATAACCTCTTTGAAGCTGAAGGATACAATAACTCATTCCGTTTCTTGAAAGCTAAGCACCAGATTGATCAAATTGAAAGTCAAATCCAACTTGTTGAAGAGGATATTGCAGCAATTCGTAATGCCTTGTCTGAGTTAGAAAAACAAGAGTCAAAAAATAGTGGACGTGTTCTGCATGCCCTAGATTTATTTGAGAAACTACAAAACACTGTAGCTGAAGATCCTGAAAAATATGGTCAAGCTCTTCCAGAAATTGAAAAACAATTGGAGAACATCCAATCTGAGTTTTCTCAATTTGTAACCTTGAATTCATCGGGAGATCCGGTTGAAGCAAAGAGGCATTTTTAGATAACGCTGAAAATCATATTTTAGCTTTGACACATATCGTTGAAAGAATTCCAGCGATTGTCACTAAGCTTACTACTGAATTGCCAGAACAACTTGAAGATTTAGAAGCTGGTTACCGCAAACTTTTAGATGAAAACTACCATTTTGTAGAAACTGATATCGAATCTCGTCTTCAACTTCTCTATGAAGCCTTGAAGAATAATCACGAAAATATCCGTACATTGGAGTTGGATAATGCAGAGTATGAAAATACTCAAATCCAAGAAGAAATCAATGCACTTTATGATATTTTCACTCGTGAAATTGCAGCCCATAAAGCTTTTGAGAAATTGGTAACTACCCTTCCTACCTATCTTAAACACTTGAAAGAAAACAATCAGGTACTAGTTAAAGATATCGAACGTCTTGGGAAAACCTATTTGATTTCAGAAAGCGATGTGAATCGAGTTCGTCGTCTTCAAGCTGATATCTCAGCCTTGAATGCTACTATTGAAGAAATGAATAATGCAGAGTCAGAAGTTTCAGAAGCATATTCTGTCTTACAAGAACGTTTGGAAAATCTCCAATCTACATTAAAAGATATTGAAGATGACCAAATCGGTGTTAGTGAGCGTCTCGTTCAAATTGAAAAAGATGACATCAATGCTCGTCAAAAAGCAAATGTATATGTCAACCGTCTGCATACGATTAAACGCTACATGGAGAAGAGAAATCTTCCAGGAATTCCTCAAAAATTCTTGAAACTCTTCTTTGATGCAAGTCACAGTACAGAAGACTTGATGGCTGAGTTGGAACAAGCGCAAGTGAATATCGAATCTGTGAATCGCATCCTTGAGATTGCGACAAATGATATGAATATGTTGGAAGAAGAAACATACAGTATTGTTCAAAATGCAACATTGACGGAACAATTGCTTCAATATTCGAACCGTTACAGATCATTTGATGATCGTATTCAACAAGCTTTCCAAGAAGCTTTGAATATCTTTGAAACAACATTTGATTACCAAGCATCTTTCGAAAAAATCTCTCAAGCATTAGAAGTTGCTGAGCCTGGTGTTACCAATCGCTTCGTTACTTCTTATGAAAAAACAAGAGAAAGTATCCGTTTCTAATTTATAAAAGAATCCTAGATTTTCCTAGGATTCTTTTTACTTTTCTTTACCTATTTTAAATATTTCCATGCCATGTTTTTCATTGAAATTATAGTTTATATTTGATATGATATGACTATGACAAGAAATAGAAAAAGACGTAAAACAGTTGAAGACAAGAAGCAAAGAAATTTATGGATAATAGTGGCTTTGCTTTTTTTTACAATGGTGGCTTTGCAAGGCATCATAACTTATAAGGTAACAAATAAAAAAGTTTTTGAGGAAAAAAATTGAAGCACTGAAAAAGGAAAAAGATGATTCCTATTCACAAGGAAGTCGGAAAGATCATTTTCGTAAGGGGCAGGCAGAAATCATCACCTACTATCCTATGACGGGGGACAAGGTCATTACCTCTGTTCAGGATATCATTGTAAAAGATATTACGGATAAGGTAGAAGATAAAGAACATTTGATTTTTTACTACTCTGAAAAAGATTCTTCCTCTATCAAAGGTGTGGAGAGCCATCTTGTAAAAAAACAGGCCTATGATTTGAGTGATTCTACTGTTGTGGAATTAGAAAATACATCGTTAGATCAGCTTTATCTTAAGGAAGATGGGACCCTGTTTACATTAGATCAGCTCTTTACAGATGCTAGCAAAGCTAAGGAAAAGTTTCTTGAGGATATCAAGTCAACACTTCTTGATAAAAAGATTGAGCAAACACTTGTTGATCAAGTAATAGCCGATTTTACAGCTAGCGATTTATCATCTTGGAAGTTTGCATACAAAGATAGTCAATTGGTTCTTTATCCAATCAAAGTAACCAATAATGTAGAAGAAATAGCTTTGCCTATTTCAGACTTCTTTGATGTTATCCAATCGTCCTATCTAACTGAAAAGGATGCAGAACTTTATAAGAAAGCTCAGGCTGAGAAAAATAAAAAAGTAGTAGCTCTTACCTTTGATGATGGACCGGATGGAAATACAACTCCACAAGCTTTAGATATTCTAGCCAAGTACAAGATCAAAGCAACCTTCTTTGTACAAGGAAAAAATATTGCAGGCAATGAGTCGATTCTTAAACGTATGCAGTCTGAAGGTCATGAAGTTGGAAACCATAGTTGGAATCACCCGGTTTTAACAAAACTGTCATTGGAAGACGCTAAGAAACAGCTTACAGATACCGAAGATGCTATTACAAAAGTTCTTGGCAAAAGCTCTAAATTGATGCGTCCACCATACGGTGCAATCTCAGATGATATTCGTAATAGCCTTGATTTAAGCTTTATCATGTGGGATGTGGATAGTTTGGATTGGAAGAGTAAAAATGAAGCTGCGATTTTGACAGAAATTCAGCGTCAAGCGACAAATGGATCTATCATCCTCATGCATGATATCCATCAAACATCCGTTAACTCATTGCCAAAAGTTATTGAGTATCTGCAAGGACAAGGATATAGCTTTGTTACAGTATCTGAATTGCTAGGTAACCATGTGAAACCACATGAGATTTACTATTCACGGAATCAGTAGAGTCAATACCTAAGGATGTGACTTGAATCAAAATTCCATCAAGAAAAAATAAAAAAGATAAATTTTTATCTTGACAAGTAGGGGAAAACTTGATATTATATACAAGATGAGAAAAGCAGAAGTGAGAACTTCTCGCCTTGCGACTAACGTTGTCTGGCCCCTACAGATCAAGTTTCAGGAATGAAATATAATCATGTAGTGCGGATTTGCGTTAGCAAGTCCGCTCTTGTTTTTCTCTAAAATAAAAAAAGAGGTGAAAACCATAGCAAAGCAAGACTTATTCATCAATGATGAAATTCGTGTACGCGAAGTTCGCTTAATCGGTCTTGAAGGTGAGCAATTGGGTATCAAACCACTAAGCGAAGCGCAAGCACTTGCGGATGAAGCTAACGTGGACTTGGTTCTCATTCAGCCTCAAGCTAAACCTCCTGTTGCGAAAATTATGGACTACGGTAAGTTCAAATTTGAGTACCAGAAGAAACAAAAAGAGCAACGCAAAAAACAAAGCGTTGTGACCGTGAAAGAAGTTCGTTTGAGCCCAGTTATCGACAAGGGTGACTTCGAAACTAAACTTCGCAATGCTCGTAAGTTCCTTGAAAAAGGAAACAAAAGTAAAAGGTATCTATTCGCTTTAAGGGACGTATGATTACCCATAAAGAGATTGGTGCAAAAGTTTTAGCAGACTTCGCTGAAGCAACTCAAGATATTGCTATCATCGAACAACGTGCTAAAATGGATGGTCGTCAAATGTTCATGCAGTTGGCACCAGCAACTGACAAGAAATAATCTGTCAGAAAGTTAAAAAAAGGAGAAAAAATCATGCCAAAACAAAAAACACACCGCGCATCAGCTAAACGTTTCAAACGTACAGGTTCTGGTGGACTTAAACGTTTCCGTGCTTATACATCTCACCGTTTCCACGGAAAAACTAAAAAACAACGTCGTCATCTTCGTAAAGCATCTATGGTGCATGCAGGAGATTTCAAACGTATCAAAGCAATGCTTACTCGCTTGAAATAATCGCGTATTTGTAAGTAAACAATTCTAGGAAATATTTGGAGGAAATATAAATGGCACGTGTTAAAGGTGGCGTTGTATCACGCAAACGTCGTAAACGTATTCTTAAATTAGCTAAAGGTTACTATGGAGCTAAACATATCTTGTTCCGTACTGCAAAAGAACAAGTAATGAACTCTTACTACTATGCATACCGTGACCGTCGTCAAAAGAAACGTGACTTCCGCAAATTGTGGATCACACGTATCAATGCGGCAGCTCGTTTGAACGGACTTTCATACTCACAATTGATGCATGGTTTGAAATTGGCTGAGATCGAAGTTAACCGTAAAATGCTTGCTGACTTGGCTGTTAACGATGCAGCAGCTTTCACAGCTCTTGCAGACGCAGCTAAAGCAAAACTTGGTAAATAATTATTCATAAGACTGGGAAGATTTTCTCAGTCTTTTTTTCTTGCTGATTTCATGCTATAATGAAAATAATCGTAACTATTACGAGGAGAAATAGAGGATACAAAGGTGATACACAATCGACTAGCATGGGATGAGTATCTTGCAGCACAGGCTTTATTGATTTCGAATCGGGTAACCTGTAATCGTGCTAATGTGGGGGCTGTTCTTGTTAAGGATAACAAGGTCATCGCAACCGGGTATAATGGATTCGTTTCTGGGACAGATCATTTTTTAGAGTATGGTTGCCTCATGGTCGAGGGACACTGTGTCCGGACGATTCATACGGAAGTAAATGCTATTTCAAGAATATCATGAATGAAACACATGAATATCGTGGAAATAGTAGTAAAATTTTGTATAATTGTTTTAAAGAGACCGTGAAAATTAAGATAAAGGTTGGGTGAGAGTCATGACAGATCAACAAAAAAATCCTGAAGTAGATAAAGAAAAAGAGGCATTTGTTTCAGATGAAAGTCTTTTTCAGAACGATGAAATGAAGTCAGAAAAGAGAGTCGGAAATTCTGTAATCCTTTCTATTGCTTTGTTCTTAGCCATTGCTTATATAGTTTTACTTTTATTTGCTCTCTTTGCAATGGGAGCGTGGATTGGTGGCTTTTTGTACTTTTTGGGAATCCATATTATTAGCTTTGTGATAGCAACTATCCTGCTTTGGAATGGAATGGTGAATAGCAATAAAGCAACTCTTTATATCGCAGCAGCTATTTATTTTTTTTCATTTATTGCTGCGGGTGATCCGGATTGGGTGATTAATCATATACCACCGCTTGTGGAAGCGATACTGGTATTTATTGGAACTATATTATTTAAAAAAATGGAGAGTGATGATAGTAAGTATTGATTTAGGAACGACTAACTCTTTGGTTGGCGTTTATCAAGATGGTCAAGTAAAACTGATTCCAAATGCATTTGGAGAATATTTAACGCCATCTGTTGTTCCGCTTGGACTCATCTCTTGTTTATTATTTATAAGCATTTTTTCTATTGTCGATGGTTTCCATGTGCATCACGGTTTGAGAGTGGCTGTTTCTTTAAACAAGTTGGTTCCACTGGGGCTGTTTCTATCAGCTGGCTTTCTAGTTGCTTTTGGCTACCGAAAATGAACTGAGTTTTAGTTTAGTCTTAAACTATCTTTATATTCTAATTTCTGTTATTGCTGTGATTTTTCTATACAAAAACTGAAATCAGGTTTTCCATCTTCAGTTATAAAAGTTTTTCCTTCCAGCCTTGTTAGGGATTCTTGTGTTTTATCTAGTTCCTTATATCCATGTTCGGCTAGCTTTCTTTGATGCTGTTATTCTCAGTGGAGATACATTTAAGATAACGCTGATTTTATTCTTAAATGCCATTGCCTTATCTTATTTCACAAAGGAGCAAAGTTCAAGCGCTGCGGTAATGAAAATTCATATGTTGTATGGTGTCCAGATTTTTATTTTCCTCCGACGTCTATTGATTATCTTGATTGGTCCGGTAACGGATCTACTTGGTAAGCGAATGGAAGTGGATGTTCTCTTGATGAACAATGAGTTTGCATTTTATTTTCTAGAATGGCTCTTCATCCTTATCCTACTTTTGGTTATGCGAAATATTCGTAAGGAAAATCGTGAAAGTATTGATTGAGACTGAAATACAGAGTAGAGACTATCGTTCTAGTTTCTAGTAAATTTTTCTAATTAAGGGTATAATGGAATTAGTAAAAAGAAAGAGGTAATGATATGGCTTCAAAAATGTTACATACTTGCTTGCGAGTAGAAAATCTTGAAAAATCAATTGCTTTTTACCAAGATGCTTTTGGATTTAAGGAATTGCGTCGTAAGGATTTTCCAGACTATGCTTTTACGATTGTTTATCTAGGTCTTGACGGTGATGATTATGAATTGGAGTTGACTTACAATTATGATCATGGGCCTTATGTTGTGGGTGACGGCTTTGCTCACATCGCTCTAAGTACACCTGACCTTGAAGCTCTTCACAAAGAACATAGCGAAAAAGGTTATGAAGTAACGGAACCTAAAGGGCTTCCAGGTGCTCAACCAAACTATTACTTTATCAAAGATCCAGATGGATACAAGGTAGAAGTGATTCGTGAAAAATAATAAAAACTCCTCATTTGTCAAATTGAGTTAGACAATTTCACCTGACTCAGAAAAACCTGATACGGAGTAGTGTAGGTCATTTATGTTAGTCTCAGACAAATGTGAGCGTTTGTCTGAGACTAACATAGATGGCTTTTTTCTATCTAGCTTAATTTGATAATTTGGGATATAATAAAAATAATTAAACAAATTAGTGGGAGAAAAAGATGTCAGACCAAAATCCAAATGTAGAGCTAAACAAAGAAGAAGATAAACTAATTGTAGAAAATAATTCGGTGGAAGATATGAAGAATGGTCCAAAAGCAGTCAAGAAACCCTCGGCTCTTCTATCTTTCTCATTTTATTTGGCACTTACCTATATTCTTCTATTTTTAACTCTTGCTTTATTTACTGCTCCATGGGGAATTGTATTCTTGATTTTTCTAGGTCCTAATTTAATTGCTTACGCTGTAGCAACTGTTTTAACACAGATAGGAATCAAGAAAGTAAATAAAACTGTCTTGTATACAAGTGCAGGATTTTATTTGCTTTTCAGGACTTTTAGCATTCGACCCGGATTGGCAGATTTTTAGGATTTTTCCTTTTCTCTCCCTAGCTCTAGTTTTAATCGGGATATTTTTAACGAAAGATACAAGTAACTAAGTTAAAAAAGCTAGGCGCAACTCTTCTTCGAACTTATTTCATATCATAAAACCATAGCTTTTAAGGCTGTGGTTTTTTAGTTTAATGATTAGAAAGAAATTATGTTTCTATTTTTTTAAAATGGTATAATAGAGAAAGAATAAGGGAGGTGAGAAAGAATGATTGCCCAACTGGATACCAAAACAGTCTATAGTTTCATGGAGAGCATGGTTTCGATTAAGAGATATGTCAGTCAAGGGAAGGAATATGGCTATTCATCACTTGGAATCATGGATGAAGATAATCTCTATGGAGCTTATTATTTTATCAAAGAGTGCCAAAGCAAGGGATTCAGCCTGTATTAGGTCTTGAGATGACTGTTCATCATAAAGATGAATGGATTAATCTACGTTTTCTAGCCCTGTCAAACCGAGGTTATCAAAACCTGATGAAGCTGTCGTCTTTAAAGATGACAGGTAAAAAGGAATGGACTGATTTTTCTCCCTATCTAGAAGATATTTGTGTTATTGTTCCCTATTATTCTGCAATTGATTCCTTGGATTTAGGACATGACTACTATATCGGAGTGTATCCAGATACACCTCAGTCGAATTTTTCTCACCCCATTCTCCCACTTTATCGTGTTAATTCCTTCGAATCTGAGGATTTAGAAACGCTTCAAATGCTCAAGGCGATTAAGAAAAATGTGACCTTGCGAGAGGTTGATGTTCAATCTCAACAGGGTTTGTTTTTGCCTGCTGACCGTCTAGAACAGGTTTTTGTAGAGAAGTTTCCACAAGCACTCGAAAACCTAGCAAGATTGACCAAGGGTACTTCCTACGAGATTGATAGTAGTCTCAAACTTCCACGTTTCAATCCAGAGAGACCTGCTGTTGAAGAACTCCGGGAACGAGCTATTCAGGGTCTGAAGCAGAAAGGGTTATGGAATCAAGATTATCAGGCTCGTTTAGAAGAAGAGCTATCTGTGATTCATGATATGGGATTCGATGACTATTTCTTGGTTGTCTGGGACCTATTGCGTTTTGGTCGGTCTCAGGGATATTACATGGGAATGGGACGTGGTTCTGCAGTTGGAAGTTTAGTAGCCTACGCTCTAGATATTACAGGAATTGATCCTGTAGCAAAAAATCTCATCTTTGAACGCTTCTTGAATCGTGAACGCTATACCATGCCCGATATTGATATTGATATTCCTGATATCTATCGTCCAGAGTTTATTCGCTACGTTCGTGATCGATATGGTAGTATCCATGCTGCGCAGATTGTTACTTACTCGACCTTTGGTGCCAAGCAGGCTATCCGAGATGTTTTTAAACGGTATGGTGTTCCTGAGTATGAATTGACGGCCATTACGAAAAAAATAGCCTCTAAAGATACTCTTACGACAGCCTATGAAGGCAATCTAGGTTTTAGACAACTTATTCAGAGTAAGATGGAGTACCAAAAGGCTTTTGAAATTGCTAAGAAGATAGAAGGCTATCCACGACAGACTTCTATCCATGCAGCTGGTGTCGTTATCAGTGATAAAAATCTAACAGATTATATTCCTCTCAAGTATGGAGAGGATATGCTGATTACCCAGTATGATGCCCATGGAGTTGAAGGAAATGGCTTGCTCAAGATGGATTTCTTAGGCCTTCGAAACCTAACCTTCGCTCAAAAAATGCAGGAGCTCTTATATGAAACTCAAGGTATTTCACTAAGAATTGAAGATATTGATCTTGAAGATAAGGAAACCTTAGCCCTCTTTGCTACAGGTAAGACCAAGGGAATCTTTCAGTTTGAACAACCTGGGGCCATACGATTATTGAAACGCGTGAAACCACAAAATTTTGAAGAAGTAGTGGCGACGACTTCCTTGAACCGACCAGGTGCGAGTGACTATATCGACAACTTTGTGGCTCGAAAACATGGTAAAGAAAAGGTGACAGTTCTGGACCCTGTGCTAGAAGATATCTTAGCTCCGACTTATGGTATTATGCTCTACCAAGAGCAGGTGATGCAAGTAGCTCAGCGATATGCTGGTTTTAGCCTTGGGAAGGCCGATATTTTACGTCGTGCTATGGGGAAAAAGAACGCAGCTGAGATGCACCGAATGGAAGAAAGTTTCATCCAAGGTGCACTCGAAAAAGGACACAGCAAAGAACAGGCGCAAGAAGTTTTTGCTGTCATGGAGAAATTCGCCGGTTATGGCTTCAACCGTTCGCATGCTTATGCTTATGCGGCTTTAGCTTTTCAACTTGCTTACTTTAAGACACATTTTCCAGCCATTTTTTATCAAGTCATGCTCAATTATGCGAGTGGAGATTATATTCTCGATGCACTTGAAATGGGATTTGAACTAGTACCGCTTTCGATCAATACAATTCCATATCAGGATAAATTAAAGGATAAGACGGTTTATTTGGGTCTTAAAAGTATTAAGGGAATACCTCGCGACTTTGCTTATTGGATAATCGAGAATCGTCCTTTTAGCAGTGTTGAAGATTTTATCACACGATTACCCAAAAATTATCAAAAGATTAGCCTCTTAACCCCTTTAGTGGAAGTAGGACTTTTTGACGGATTTGATAAAAATCGTCAAAAAATCTTAACCAATCTACCAACTCTATTTATCTTTGTAGAAGAATTAGGTAGCCTCTTTGGGGATTCTAGCTATAGTTGGACAGATACAGAGGACTTTTCAAATATTGAAAAATTCCAAAAAGAGCAAGATTGGTTAGGCGTTGGAATTAGCCAACACCCATTGCTAGTTTTAGCGAAGAATCCTTTGTATCCAATCGTGAGTTTATCTGAGCTTTTCGAGGGACAGACAGCTACAGTGCTCGTTGAGATTCAGTCTATCCGAGTGATTCGAACTAAAAAAGGTGAAAACATGGCCTTTTTGAAAGTTACTGATAGTAAAACAAGTCTTGAGATCACTGTTTTTTCTGAACAGTACCGCCAATTTAAAAATCTCTTGCACGAAGGAAGTTTCTATTACCTAAATGGGAAAGTTCAGGCTAGGGACGGACGTCTTCAATTAGTTTTAAATAATTTAAAAGAGGCAGTGAGTGAGCGTTTTTGGATTCAAGTTTCCAATCATGACCACGATGCTGAAATTTATCATATTTTTAGAGCAATACAAGGGACAAATTCCTGTCGTTGTTCGCTATGAGGATGAACAAAAAAATGTCCTTTTGCCAGATTATTTTGTAGCAAAAGACGCAAGCTTTACAAGAATCTTTTAAGTCAAATGACAATGAAAAACGATTTATCGTTAAAAATCAATGAAAATAAAAAGAATTTTTAACTTTAAATATGGTATAATCAGTTAGAATGTTAAAAGAAAAAGGAGCAAAACCAAATGAAACGTATTGCTGTTTTGACTAGTGGTGGAGACGCCCCTGGTATGAATGCTGCCATCCGCGCTGTTGTTCGTCAAGCAATCTCAGAAGGAATGGAAGTTTTCGGTATCTATGATGGATACGCTGGTATGGTTGCTGGTGAGATTTATCCTCTTGATGCTGCTTCTGTAGGAGACATCATTTCACGTGGTGGTACTTTCCTTCACTCTGCTCGTTACCCTGAGTTTGCACAACTCGAAGGTCAACTTAAAGGGATTGAGCAGTTGAAAAAACACGGTATCGAAGGTGTCGTGGTTATCGGTGGTGACGGTTCTTATCATGGAGCTATGCGCTTGACTGAGCATGGATTCCCTGCTATCGGACTTCCAGGAACAATTGATAACGATATCGTAGGTACAGACTTTACAATCGGATTTGACACTGCAGTAACAACTGCAATGGATGCAATCGATAAGATTCGTGATACATCATCAAGTCACCGTCGTACTTTCGTTGTTGAAGTAATGGGACGTAACGCAGTGATATCGCTCTTTGGGCAGGTATCGCAACTGGTGCTGACGAAATCATCATCCCTGAGGAAGATTTCAAATTTGAAGATATCGTAGCAAGCATCAAAACTGGTTATGAACACGGTAAAAAACACAACATTATTGTTTTGGCAGAAGGTGTTATGTCAGCGGCTGAATTTGGTCAAAAACTAAAAGAAGCTGGAGATACAAGTGACCTTCGTGTCACAGAACTTGGTCACATCCAACGTGGTGGTTCACCAACTGCTCGTGACCGTGTATTGGCATCTCGTATGGGCGCACACGCTGTTAAACTTCTTAAACAAGGAATCGGTGGTGTCGCTGTCGGTATTCGTAACGAGAAAATGGTTGAAAATCCAATTCTTGGAACAGCAGAAGAAGGAGCTTTGTTTAGCTTAACAGCTGATGGTAAAATTGTCGTTAACAACCCTCACAAAGCTGATCTTGAACTTTCTGACTTGAACAAGAACTTGTCATAATCAACTTTAACTAATCTGGTAAAATGACCATTAAAGGTCGAATTATATAAAGGAGTCACAAAATCATGAACAAACGTGTAAAAATCGTTGCAACTTTGGGTCCTGCGGTAGAAATCCGTGGTGGTAAAAAATTCGGTGATGACGGATACTGGGGTGAAAAACTTGACGTTGAAGCTTCAGCTAAAAATATTGCTCAATTGATTGAAGCAGGAGCTAACACATTCCGTTTCAACTTCTCACACGGTGACCACCAAGAACAAGGTGACCGTATGGCAACTGTTAAACTTGCAGAAAAACTTGCAGGTAAAAAAGTTGGTTTCCTTCTTGACACTAAAGGTCCAGAAATCCGTACTGAATTGTTCGAAGGTGAAGCTAAAGAGTACTCATACAAAACTGGTGAAAGAATCCGTGTTGCAACTAAACAAGGAATCAAATCAACTCGTGAAGTGATTGCATTGAACGTTGCTGGTGCTCTTGATATCTATGATGACGTTGAAGTTGGTCGTCAAGTATTGGTTGACGATGGTAAACTTGGTCTTCGCGTTGTAGAAAAAGACGACGCAAATCGTGAATTCATCGTTGAAGTTGAAAACGACGGTGTTATCGCTAAACAAAAAGGTGTAAACATCCCTAACACTAAAATTCCTTTCCCAGCTCTTGCTGAACGTGATAACGCTGATATCCGCTTCGGTTTGGAACAAGGTATCAACTTCATCGCGATCTCATTCGTTCGTACTGCAAAAGACGTAAACGAAGTTCGTGCTATCTGTGAAGAAACTGGTAACGGTCACGTTCAATTGTTCGCTAAGATCGAAAACCAACAAGGTATCGATAACTTGGACGAAATCATTGAAGCTGCTGACGGTATCATGATCGCTCGTGGTGACATGGGTATCGAAGTACCATTCGAAATGGTTCCAGTTTACCAAAAAATGATCATCACTAAAGTAAACGCTGCTGGTAAAGTTGTTATCACTGCAACAAACATGCTTGAAACAATGACTGAAAAACCACGTGCGACTCGTTCAGAAGTATCAGACGTATTTAACGCTGTTATCGACGGAACTGATGCTACAATGCTTTCAGGTGAGTCTGCAAACGGTAAATACCCACTTGAGTCTGTTCGTACAATGGCTACAATCGACAAGAACGCTCAAACTCTTCTTAACGAATACGGACGTTTGAACTCAGATTCATTTGAACGTAACTCTAAGACAGAAGTTATGGCTTCAGCAGTTAAAGATGCTACAAACTCAATGGACATCAAATTGGTTGTAACTCTTACTAAGACTGGTCACACAGCACGTTTGATTTCTAAATACCGTCCAAATGCTGATATCTTGGCATTAACATTTGACGAGTTGACAGAACGTGGATTGATGTTGAACTGGGGTGTTATCCCAATGTTGACAGAAGCTCCATCATCAACTGATGACATGTTTGAAATTGCTGAACGTAAAGCAGTTGAAGCAGGTCTTGTACAATCTGGTGACGATATCGTTATCGTAGCAGGTGTGCCACTTGGTGAAGCAGTTCGTACAAACACTATGCGTATCCGCACTGTACGTTAATCAAAAAAATAAAAACCTATCACTTCAAGCGTTCGAACTTGGGTGATAGGCTTTTTTTGTTGTGGAATATAAAAGAATTAAAAAAAGCTTTCTGGAAAACCAGAAAGCATGAGAGGCATCTCCATGTGAGAAACCGGTTCACACAATTTCTCAAGGTCCGCTCCTGCGTTAATGACCTCCTTTGCGCAATTGTAGCTCTCGCTACATATCGACTCATCGCAGACTATATTGTACTATAGGGTCAATACTTTGTCAAGAAAAAAACAGTCCCTAAAAAGGAACTGATGAATGATGCTAATTGCCGGGATCGAACCGGCGACCTCATCCTTACCATGGATGCGCTCTGCCTACTGAGCTAAATCAGCTTACCTAGAAAGTATACTATAGATTTAGCCTTTTGTCAATATGTTGAAGAGTATCTTAACTCATTGAAAAAAGCCCAAGTAATCCACTTAGGCTTGTGAAGATTGGATTATTGTAGTTGTTTTCTCTTTTTATCGGGGTCCCAAACAAAACTTGCTACAAAGGTAAAGAGAATTGTTAGAATTCCGATAACAATTGCGAGAATCAAGGCAGGGATACGGATGAACCACCACAGTGGGTTAGGTTTTTTATTGTTGTGCCACTGTTTGGTTTCCTCATCCAAGCGTTGAAACTCAGATTGGATGCGGTCTGCAACCATCTCAATTCCCTCATCATTCATCTTTTTAATGTCCGAGATATCGATAGGATTTCCGAAGTTCATATCAATACGTTCACGGCTGACAAGCCCTTTTAGAGTCATAGGACCAGTATAGGTAACAGGCATGATGCGAACCTTGGCCATCTTTGCAATGAGAGCTACACCACCCTTAACATCATTGGAATGACGACTACCGCTTGGAAACATAATCAGTGAACGATTACTTTTTTTAAGAACATTGATTGGATACTTGATGGCAGAAGAATTTGGGTTATCACGGTCAATCGGGAAGGCACCACACATGCGAATCCACCAACCAAAGATACGATTTGAAAAGAGTTCTTTTTTGGCCATAAAGACAAATTGTTTCGGTTTGGTCGCAAAGGCCATGTAGACTGGATCCCACCAAGTACGGTGTGGGGCAACAAGGATATAGTTCTCATCTAAACTTGGAATTTTTTTAGTATTGTGAAAGTGAGCATTTCCATTGATTGACCATAAAATCAACATAACTAGCCCACGTAGATAAGTATAAAACATGGTGTCTCCTTCAGTTTTCTTTCTTTTATTATACCTTATCATACTAGGACAGGCAAATGTTTTTTGTTTAGGCGGAATAGCTTTTTTTATATGAAATTAGAAATATTAAAAAATGATATGATAGAACTTATGGATAAAAAAATAAAATGTTGGGCTTAAGCCAATCAGAAGTTAAAGATCGTCAGAAACAGGGACAGGTCAATGATTTCAAAGCTTCAGCTAGTACTAGTACATGGCAGATAATAAAGCGAAATGTCTTTACTTTATTCAATGCTCTAAACTTTGCCATTGCCTTAGCGCTCGCTTTTGTTCAAGCCTGGAGCAACCTAGTTTTCTTTGCGGTTATCTGTTTTAATGCTTTTTCAGGGATTGTAACCGAGCTACGTGCCAAACATATGGTTGATAAACTCAACCTCTTGAATAAAGAAAAGATTGCGACTATTCGTGATGGACAAGAGATCGCTTTGAATCCTGAAGAACTTGTTTTGGATGACGTGATTCGCTTATCAGCAGGAGATCAGATTCCAAGTGATGCGATTGTATTAGAAGGTTTTGCAGAAGTCAATGAAGCTATGTTAACGGGTGAGAGCGACTTGGTGCAAAAAGAAGTAGAAGACTTAATGTTGTCGGGTAGCTTTCTTGCCAGTGGTTCTGTCCTTGCTCAGGTACATCATGTTGGGGCGGATAACTATGCTGCTAAACTCATGCTTGAAGCCAAGACAGTGAAGCCAATTAACTCTCGTATCATGAAATCGCTAGACCAGTTAGCTGGCTTTACTGGGAAAATTATCATTCCTTTTGGTATTGCTCTCTTGCTTGAAGCCTTGGTCTTAAAAGGTCTGCCACTGAAGTCTTCTGTAGTCAATTCATCTACAGCTCTTTTAGGAATGTTACCTAAGGGAATTGCCCTTTTAACCATCACCTCTCTCTTAACTGCTGTTATCAAGCTTGGTTTGAAAGGTCTTGGTGCAGGAGATGTACTCTGTTGAGACCTTGGCGCGTGTCGATATGCTCTGTCTGGATAAAACAGGAACCATCACCCAAGGAAAGATGCAGGTCGAGACGGTTCTTCCTCTGACCCAGGCTTATGACAAAGATGCCATTGCCAAAATATTAACTAGCTATATAGCACACAGTGAGGATAAAAATCCAACTGCTCAAGCTATCCGCCAGCGTTTCCAAGGTCAAGTAGTTTATCCGATGATTTCTAGTCTTCCATTTTCTAGTGATCGAAAATGGGGAGCAATGGAGTTGGAAGGTCTAGGAACTGTTTTTCTAGGTGCACCAGAGATGTTGTTGGATGCTGAAGTTCCTGAAGCTAGGGAAGCTCTTGAACGAGGATCTCGTGTCTTGGTTCTGGCCCTCAGTCAAGAAAAACTTGACCACCATAAACCACAGAAGCCATCGGATATTCAGGCTTTGGCTTTGCTTGAGATTCTAGATCCGATTCGAGAAGGGGCTGCTGAGACTTTAGACTATCTTCGTTCTCAGGAAGTGGGGCTGAAAATTATCTCTGGTGATAATCCGGTTACTGTTTCAAGTATTGCCCAAAAAGCAGGTTTTGCAGACTACCATAGCTATGTAGATTGTTCAAAGATTAACGATGAAGAGTTAGTTGCCATGGCTGAGGAGACAGCGATTTTCGGACGTGTCTCGCCTCATCAAAAGAAACTGATTATCCAAACTCTGAAAAAAGCAGGACATACTACAGCAATGACAGGAGATGGTGTCAATGATATCCTTGCTCTCCGTGAGGCAGACTGTTCCATCGTTATGGCTGAAGGAGATCCAGCGACTCGTCAGATTGCAAATCTGGTTCTCTTGAACTCAGACTTTAATGATGTTCCTGAGATTCTCTTCGAAGGTCGTCGTGTGGTCAATAACATTGCCCACATTGCTCCGATTTTCTTAATTAAGACCATCTATTCCTTCTTGCTAGCAGTTATCTGTATTGCAAGTGCATTGTTGGGTCGTACTGAATGGATTTTAATTTTCCCATTCATTCCCATTCAGATTACCATGATTGACCAGTTTGTGGAAGGATTCCCACCGTTTGTATTAACTTTTGAACGAAATATCAAACCTGTGGAACAAAACTTCCTCAGAAAATCCATGCTCCGTGCACTACCAAGTGCCTTGATGGTAGTTTTTAGTGTTCTCTTTGTTAAAATTTTTGGAACAAGTCAAGGCTGGTCAGCCATTGAAATTTCGACTCTTCTGTATTATCTGCTAGCATCGATTGGTTTCATGTCAGTAGTTAGAGCTTGTTTGCCATTTAGTCTGTGGCGTGTGCTCTTGATTATTTGGTCAGTTGGTGGTTTCCTTGGAACTGCTCTATTTCCAAAACTTCAAAAATTACTTGAAATTTCAACACTGACAGGACAAACATTACCTGTCTATGGCATTATGATGGTCATATTTGCTGTCATTTTCATCCTGACAAGTCGTTATCAAGCTAAAAAATAAAGAAAGGCTGCAATCTTTGATTGCGGTCTTTTTTAGGTACAGGATTGCTAGATAAAATATGGTATAATAAAGGGAAATAGAGTTTTTGAAAGTGAGAGAAGATGATTTCAAAGAGATTAGAAACGGTAGCTTCCTTTGTACCTCAAGGAGCCGTTTTGCTGGATGTCGGGAGCGATCATGCTTATCTGCCTATTGAATTAGTTGAAAAAGGGAATATTGAAGCTGCCATCGCGGGTGAAGTTGTAGAGGGGCCCTATCAATCTGCAGTTACAAATGTTGAGAGTCATGGTTTGACTGAGAAAATTCAGGTTCGTTTAGCCAATGGTTTGGCTGCTTTTGAAGAGGCTGACCAAGTTTCTGTTATCACTATTGCTGGAATGGGTGGTCGCTTGATTGCTACGATATTAGATGATGGTTTGGACAAACTAGCAACCGTTGAGCGATTGATTCTTCAACCAAATAACCGTGAAGATGAGTTACGTAGTTGGTTACAAGAGCATGGATTTCAGATTGTAGCTGAAAGTATCCTAGAAGAGGCTGGCAAATTTTACGAGATTCTAGTAGTAGAAGCTGGTGAAATGAATCTATCAGCAACTGATGTCCGCTTTGGCCCCTTCTTGTCCAAAGAAGTCAGTCCAGTCTTCATCCAAAAATGGCAAAAAGAAGCTGCTAAGCTTGAGTTTGCCCTAACCCAAATCCCAGAAAAAAATCATGAAGAACGTCAAGTTTTAGTAGATAGAATTCAAGCCATCAAGGAGGTGCTCCATGAAAGCAAGTGAAGTGATAAATCGTTATGAAGCCTATTGTCCTCAAGAATTTTCTATGGAGGGTGATAGCCGTGGTTTGCAGATTGGTACCCTAGACAAAGAAATCCAAAAGGTTATGGTTGCCCTCGATATTCGTGAAGAAACGGTTGCAGAAGCCATTGAAAAGGGTGTAGATTTGATTATCGTCAAGCACGCGCCTATCTTTCGTCCAATCAAGGACTTGGTAGCTAGCCGTCCTCAAAATCAGATTTATATCGATCTCATTAAGCACGATATTGCAGTCTATGTTAGCCATACCAATATTGATATTGTTGAAAACGGCCTTAATGACTGGTTCTGCCAGATGCTAGGCATTGAGGCGACAACTTATCTACAGGAAACAGGTCCTGAACGTGGGATTGGCCGTATTGGAACTATTAGGCCTCAAACATTTAAGGAATTTGCTGACCATGTTAAGGAAGTCTTTGGTCTAGATAGTCTCCGTATGGTGTTTTATCATGAGAGTGATTTGCAAAAAACAATCTCAAGAGTTGCTATCTGTGGTGGAAGTGGTCAATCATTCTATCCTGATGCTTTAGCAAAAGGAGCAGATGTCTACATCACTGGAGATATCTATTACCACACAGCTCAGGATATGTTGTCAGATGGCTTGTTGGCTCTGGATCCAGGCCACTATATCGAAGTGCTTTATCGAAAAAATTGCAGAGCTCTTGAACGAATGGAAGAAAGAGAATGCTTGGTCTCTCGAAGTTATCACAAGTCAAGCTTCTACCAATCCATTCCATCATATCTAGTTAGAAGGTAAAGACAATGAAAAAAGTTGCCATTGTAGGAGCAGGGATTGTAGGGGCAACGGCCGCCTACTACCTCTCTAAAGAAGCAGATATCGAAGTAACTGTCTTTGATCATGGATACGGCCAAGCGACCAAGGCAGCTGCAGGAATCATCAGTCCTTGGTTCTCTAAACGACGTAATAAAGCTTGGTACAAGATGGCTCGCCTAGGAGCAGACTTTTATGTAGATTTATTAGCTGATTTAGAAAAAACTGGTCAAAAGGTTGATTTCTACCAGCGCTCAGGAGTCTTCCTTCTCAAAAAAGATGATTCCAAGCTCGAGGAACTCTATGATTTAGCCTTGCAACGTAGAGATGAATCTCCCTTAATTGGCGAATTAGCCATTTTGGACCAAGCTGCTGCAAGCAGCCTATTCCCTGGTCTAAAGGGATTTGAGAGATTGCTCTATGCTTCTGGAGGAGCTCGAGTAGATGGGCAACTCCTAGTGAGTCTCTTGCTTGAAGCCAGTCAAGTGAAGGTTGTAAAGAAAGAGGTTAGTCTAACCCCTCTATCATCAGGCTTTCAGATAGACAATCAAGTTTTTGATCAAATTATTTTATCTACAGGAGCTTGGCTTGGTCACATCTTAGAGCCTTTAGGATATGAGGTAGACGTTCGTCCACAAAAAGGTCAACTTAGAGATTATCAAGTGCCACAAGACATGGGAGCTTATCCTGTAGTTATGCCTGAAGGGGAGTGGGATTTGATACCATTTCCAGGCGGTAAGTTATCTCTAGGAGCTACCCATGAAAATGATATGGGATTTGACCTAACAGTTGATGAAAATTTGCTTCAGCAAATGGCTGAGGCAGCGAGTCCATTTTATCCTAACTTAAAAGATACAATGATAAGTGGTGAGCGCGTGGGGATTCGTGCCTATACAAGTGATTTCTCTCCATTCTTTGGACAGGTTCCAAACTTATCAGGAGTCTATACAGCAAGTGGTCTAGGATCTTCAGGCTTAACGACCGGCCCTATTATAGGCTATCATTTAGCTCAAATGCTTCAGGGGAGAAGTGGAGTATTAGATCCGGCTGATTATCCGACCGAAAGATATATTAAAAAGAAACAATCGTAAATCTTTTACTTAGTTTTTTACGGTAGTATTAGGAAAGTAAATGACTTTCTCTATCAAAAATGGTAAAATGAAAAAAATAATCCAAGAATTGAGGAAATAAAATGCAAGAAAAAATTCTGGTAACGGGTGGAGCAGGTTTTATTGGAAGTCACACTGTCATTGAACTGGTTCAAGCCGGACACCAAGTTGTTGTCGTGGATAATTTGGTCAATAGTAGTCGTAAAAGTCTTGAAGTAGTTGAAAGAATCACAGGCGTAGAAATTCCTTTCTACGAAGCAGATATTCGTGATACAGATACACTTCGTGATATTTTCAAACATGAAGAACCAACAGGAGTCATCCATTTTGCTGGTTTGAAGGCTGTAGGAGAATCTACACGTATCCCACTTGCCTACTATGATAACAATATCGCAGGAACTGTCAGTCTCTTGAAAGTTATGGAAGAGACAAACTGTAAGAACATCATCTTCAGCTCATCAGCAACAGTTTATGGAGATCCGCATACAGTTCCAATCCTCGAAGATTTCCCACTTTCAGCTACCAACCCTTATGGTCGTACCAAGCTAATGCTTGAAGAAATCTTAACAGATATCTATAAAGCAGACTCAGAATGGAATGTTGTTTTACTTCGCTACTTCAACCCAATTGGAGCGCATGAGAGTGGAGATTTAGGAGAAAATCCAAACGGTATTCCAAACAACCTCTTGCCATATGTGACACAAGTTGCAGTTGGTAAGTTGGAACAAGTCCAAGTATTTGGGGATGACTACGATACTGAAGATGGAACAGGTGTACGTGACTATATCCACGTTGTTGACCTTGCGAAAGGACACGTTGCAGGACTTAAGAAACTTCAAAAAGGTTCAGGACTCAACATTTATAACCTTGGTACAGGAAAAGGTTATTCTGTCCTTGAAATTATCCAAAATATGGAAAAAGCAGTTGGTCGCCCAATTCCTTACCGTATTGTTGAACGCCGCCCAGGGGATATTGCAGCTTGCTACTCAGATCCAGCAAAAGCTAAGGAAGAGTTAGGTTGGGAAGCAGAGCTTGGCATCACAGAAATGTGTCAAGATGCATGGCGTTGGCAAAGTCAACATCCAAATGGATTTGAAGACTAATCATTTGATTAAACAAAAAAGAGGAAGTAAGTCCTCTTTTTTAATACTTTATATGTGCTTGTGTGATAGAAAAACGTCTTAAAAGAACAGTTTATTTATTATTGAAATATTGGAACAATTAAATGTAAAATTGTATAAAAATTAGTCTAGCAAAAGACTATAATTTTTCTAGAAAAATTATGCTACACTAGAGGGAGTGGAAATTAGAAATCTATGGCCCACCAAATTTTAAGATTCATCTATGATTAGAGCACGAGTAGGGCAATTTTTAACGGCTTCTAAAGCATCGTCGCTACAAGGAATTTCTTTCTCTAATTGTTCAGGATCATCGAAAAAACGGACGATACCATTATCATGGTAATCAAATAATTCTGAATAAGTTTGGCAGAGCCCACAGGCGATGCAACGTTCGGGTATAAGTCTAATCTTCATATTTATATTGTAATAAGAAACTAAAAAAATCTCAAGGAGTAAGGTATGGAAAAGGAACCGTGGCAAGAAGATATTTATGAGGAAAACAAGGAAGAGTCGAGAAGTGAGCACCATTCTAGAAGTGGAAAGTGGGCTTTTCTTACAGCGAATAACATTTTAACAACCCTGGCTATCATTTTCTTTATTGTTGTTATAGGTATGATTATTGTTTTAATATACTTATCTTCGGGTGGAAGTGATAGAACATCAGCTTTGAAGGATTTTTATGATTCTGCAAATCCTAAAGTTGAAGAAGTAACTACTGTAACGACAGAAACAACTACGGTAGCTACTACTGAGTCTGGCGAACAACAAAATACTACAGAGGCACATACTGACTCTGAAGGAACAATCACAGTTTTACCAGGAGAGGGTGAAGCAGCGATTGCAGCTCGTGCTGGAATCTCTATTGCTCAACTGGAAGCCTTGAATCCTGGTCATATGTCTTCAGGAACTTGGTTTGCAAATCCTGGTGATGTCCTTAAGACAAGATAGGAGTGACAATGAAAACAATTCAGATTGCTATTGATGGACCAGCTTCAAGTGGTAAAAGTACAGTAGCAAAGATCATTGCTAAGGACTTTGGCTATACTTATCTGGATACGGGCGCTATGTATCGCGCTGCGACTTATATGGCCTTGAAAAACCAAATAAGTCCAGAAGAACCTTCTCAACTCCTTGAATTATTGGAGCAATATCCAATTAGCTTTGGACGTGCTGAAAATGGAGAGCAGCTTGTTTTCGTTGGAGATGTTGAGGTGACAAATCCAATCCGAGAAAATGAAGTAACAAACGCTGTTTCTGCCTTTGCCGCTATTCCAGCTGTTCGAGAGAAACTGGTTGCCCTCCAGCAAGAGATTGCTAAACAAGGTGGTATTGTTATGGATGGGCGCGATATTGGTACTGTGGTCTTGCCTCAGGCTGAATTGAAGATTTTTCTAGTAGCATCTGTAGATGAGCGTGCAGAGCGTCGTTACAAGGAAAATCTTTCAAAGGGAATTGAAACCGATTTGGAAACTTTGAAAGAAGAGATTGCTGCGCGTGATTATAAAGATAGTCATCGTGAAACTTCGCCTCTCAAGCAAGCTGTGGATGCAATCTATTTGGATACGACTGGCCTCTCTATTCTAGAAGTTGTTGAAAAAATCAAATCAGAAGCTCAAAAACGTTTATAAGAAACTTTAAAACGATTAACCAAGTTTGGGTTAATCGTTTTTTATCATGATTTGTCAAATAGTCTGTTTTAAGGTATAATAGTTGCTGTTAAAGAAAATTTGACATTCAAATAATCATAAATGTTTAAGGAGATAAAATGAGTCAACTACCAAATTGCCCAAAATGTAATTCAGAATACGTATATGAAGATGGCACACTTCTCGTTTGTCCAGAATGTGCTTACGAGTGGAATCCTGCTGAACAAGTTGAAGCAGAAGAAGGTATTGTTGCTATCGATGCAAATGGAAACAAACTAGCCGATGGAGATACAGTTACCTTGATTAAGGACCTTAAGGTCAAAGGTGCTCCTAAAGACCTCAAACAAGGAACTCGTGTGAAAAATATCCGTATTGTTGAAGGTGACCACAACATCGATTGTAAAATTGATGGTTTTGGTGCTATGAAGCTAAAATCAGAATTTGTGAAGAAGATTTAATGATGTTACAAAATAAAAAAATTATATTTTATAGCCGTGTTCTTCTATTTATAGCTGCCTTTCTTGGTGTTTATTTGGAGATTACTAAGCATGGCGGTTTTGGGATGTTGCTCTACTATACAGTCCTTTCTAACCTTTTGGTGACACTTTTTACAGGTTATCTGTTGTTAAAGATGCGTAGTGACGATGATAGTTGGCAAAGCCCAGTTATTTTGAGACTCAAAGGTGGTGTCACCATGAGTATCATGATTACCTGTGTCATTTACCATTTTATGCTGGCACCAATCGCGACAGATTTTTACCGTCTGGAAAATTTCCTTTGTCATTATATCGTGCCCCTCTGGTTTCTAGCTGATACACTTTTCTTTGACAAAAGTCGTCAATATAAGTGGTTTGATCCTATTGTATGGACAGTCTTACCTCTGCTATATATGGGATTTGCTATCTTGAACGGTTTAGTTCTCAAAATGAATATCCCAAATTCTAAGGATAATCCTTTCCCTTATTTCTTTTTAAATGCCAATAAACATGGTTGGGGCTTTGTCTTTAGATGGGCAGCTATCATTTTTGTTGCCTACATGGTTTCAGGATATCTGTTTTATCTTGTGAAAAGCATTAAAAAATCAAAGAAATAAAATAGTACCCTATAGGGGTACTATTTTTGTTTGTGACAATTGTACCCGGACAAATGAACTTTTTTAATCTTGTGATGTAGTCATTTCTATTTTACAATAAAAGTGTAGCTACCAATAAAACAATTGAGGAAGAAGAAATGACTGAAAATCGTTATGAATTAAATAAGAATTTGGCACAGATGCTCAAGGGTGGCGTCATCATGGATGTTCAAAACCCTGAGCAAGCAAGAATTGCTGAGGCTGCAGGTGCGGCAGCAGTTATGGCTTTGGAGCGAATCCCGGCTGATATTCGTGCAGCGGGTGGTGTATCTCGCATGAGTGATCCAAAGATGATTAAGGAAATCCAAGAAGCTGTTAGCATTCCGGTTATGGCTAAGGTTCGAATTGGTCATTTTGTTGAAGCTCAAATTTTAGAAGCAATCGAGATTGACTATATCGATGAGAGTGAAGTGTTATCACCAGCTGACGACCGTTTTCATGTAGACAAGAAAGAATTTCAAGTTCCATTTGTTTGTGGTGCTAAAGACCTAGGAGAAGCCTTGCGTCGTATCGCTGAAGGAGCTTCTATGATCCGTACAAAAGGGGAACCAGGAACAGGAGACATCGTTCAGGCGGTTCGTCATATGCGTATGATGAATCAAGAAATTCGCCGCATTCAAAACCTCCGTGAGGACGAGTTATATGTTGCTGCAAAAGAACTCCAAGTACCTGTAGAATTAGTTCAATATGTCCACGAACATGGAAAATTACCAGTTGTCAACTTTGCAGCTGGAGGGGTTGCAACACCAGCGGACGCTGCTCTTATGATGCAGCTAGGTGCAGAAGGTGTGTTTGTTGGCTCAGGGATTTTCAAATCAGGTGATCCTGTTAAACGTGCGGCAGCAATTGTTAAGGCAGTTACAAATTATCAGAATCCTCAAATTCTAGCTCAAATCTCTGAAGACTTGGGAGAAGCCATGGTTGGTATCAACGAGAATGAAATCCAAATTCTCATGGCTGAGCGAGGAAAATAGATGAAAATCGGAATCTTGGCCTTGCAAGGTGCCTTTGTAGAACACGAGAAAATGCTTGATCAACTAGGAGTTGAAAGTATTGAACTGCGAAACCTAGAAGATTTTCAGCAACACCAGAGTGACCTGTCGGGGTTAATCTTGCCAGGGGGAGAGTCTACAACTATGGGGAAACTGTTGCGAGATCAGCAGATGCTCATTCCTATAAGAGAGGCTATTCTCAATGGTTTACCAGTCTTTGGAACTTGTGCGGGTTTAATTTTGCTAGCAAAACAAATCACTTCTAAAGAGGAAAGCCATCTAGCGATTATGGATATAGTAGTAGAGCGCAATGCCTATGGACGTCAGCTAGGAAGCTTTATACAGAAGCTGACTGCAAGGGTGTTGGTAAAATTCCAATGACGTTTATCCGTGGCCCGATTATCAGTAGTGTTGGTGACAGTGTTGATGTTCTAGCGATTGTGAACAATCAAATCGTTGCGGCACAAGAAAAGAATATGTTGGTAACCTCCTTTCATCCTGAATTGACAAATGATCTTCGCCTGCATCAGTACTTTATGAATATGTGTAAATAAAAAAAGAGGTTGGGATTTTTCCCAACTTCTTTTTTACATGTAATAAACAATAGCAATATATTGGAGAGCAGAGGCTGCTAGGATAAAGAGATGCCAAATCATATGGAAGTATGGTTTCTTTTTAGCGTAGAATCCAGCGCCAACTGTATAGCAAAGGCCACCTGATACCATAAGACTCCAAAACATTGGGCTTGTCTGACTGATGATTGCTGGTAAGATAGCCAATACAAGCCATCCCATGATGAGGTAAAGGATGAGACTGAATTTTTCATTGACCTTCTTGGCAAAGATTTTATAAAGAATACCGAAAATAGTTGTTCCCCACTGAATGGCGATAATCAGATAACCAAACCAATTATTCATCAGGGTTAAAACCACCGGGGTATAAGAACCTGCAATGGCAACATAAATCATGGAATGGTCGATGATACGAAGCACGTACTTATGAGTGGAACCATAAGCCATAGAATGATAAATAGTTGATGATAAGAACATGAGAAAAAGGCTGATGACGAAGATGGAAACACCGATAGACGATAAGAAACCATGTGCCTCATAACTGTAAGTAGATGAAATGGGAAGTAGGATGAGCATGATAAATGCTCCTACAGCATGGGTGACACTGTTGGCAATTTCTTCTCCAAAACTAAGTTGTTTACTAAGTTTGAAACTAGTATTCATTTGTTTCCTCCTCTGGGGTTTCTGTATAGACTAGTGCAAGTGTTTGATGATAGAGTTTGACCGTTTGGCAGCTTGCCTGGATAATGGGATTAGCTGGATCAATATCTTCATTCATATAGTCCACAAAAGCATTGTAAAGTTCTTCTGAATTAGTGTCTGTGTGTAGGGTATTAAGAGTTTGAGCAATTTCTTGGATAGAAAAAACAGACTTGAGAGTGGTAATAGCAATCAATCGCGCGATTTGTTTGCGTTGGTATTTTTTCTTTTCAGGTTTACTGATATAACCGTGTTTGACATAGTTGTTCACCATGGATGCTGTCAAACCTTTCTCCTTGTCAGGAGAGGCAGGAGGACAGATTTGATTGACATAAAGCAGAACCTGGTCCAGATAGAGATTGATACTTGGAATTTCTTCCCATTTTGGATAGGAAAAAGTGGGATTCATTTTCAACTCCTTTTTATCTAGTTTTAATAACTAGATTATAAAATATTAGAAATAATAAGTCAAGTTTCAAGTGCTTGTAGAAAGAAATATTTTATGCTATGATGAGAGAAAATAGTATGAAAAGAGGATAAATGATGGAGATTCGCTTAGCCTTTTCCAAACGAAGTTGATGCAATTATACAAGTGATTGAGGGAGCCAAGAAATGTTTGGCAGAAGCTGGTAGCACTCAGTGGCAAAACGGCTACCCAGATGCAGATACCATTATTGAAGATATCATCTCTGGTCAAGCTTATGTAGCCTTAGACGAAGGTGATCTCTTAGCCTATGCAGAGAGTGACTAAGAGCCCCGAAAAAAAGCTTATGAAGCAATTTATGATGGCAACTGGGAGGGAAATGAAGCAGAATACTTAGTATTTCACCGTATTGCTGTTGCTAGAGACTCGCAAGGTCAAGGTGTTGCTCAGACCTTTTTAGAAGGCTTGGTTGAAGGCTTCGATTACCTAGATTTTCGTTCAGATACGCACGCTAAAAAAACATAGCCATGCAAAGCATATCTTTGAAAAAAACTTGGCTTCAAACAGGTTGGTAAAGTTCCAGTAGACGGGGAACGCTTGGCCTATCAAAAATTAAAATCAAATGCCTAAGAAGTATGTAAAGATGCTATACAAGTCACCGATTGGCCCCCTATCTCTGGTAGCAGATGACCATTTTTTGTTTGGGATATGGATTGAAGAAGAGAGCGATTTTGAGAAGGGATTATCTGAAAATGATGTGACTGTTGTTGAGAGTCATCCCATTTTAAATCAAATTACTTCCTATTTAGAAACTTATTTTAAGGGGCAAGATCAAGACTTATCTGGATTACCTTTAGCTCCTGTCGGTAGTGATTTTGAAAAAAGAGTCTGGAACTACTTGCGAGGAATTCCTTTTGGTCAGACAGTTACTTATGGGCAAATAGCTAAGGACCTGCAGGTGGCTTCTGCTCAAGCAGTCGGAGGAGCAGTAGGTCGCAATCCTTGGTCTATCCTTGTACCCTGTCACCGTGTGCTAGGTGCTGGAGGACGTCTGACAGGCTATGCTTGGGGACTCGAAAAGAAGGCTTGGCTTTTGAGGCATGAAGGTGCAAGTTATCAAGAAAATAAAAAATAGAAAGAGAAGAAAATGTTAGAATTTATCGAATATCCAAAATGTACAACTTGTAAAAAAGCTAAGAAAGAATTAGATCAACTCGGACTAGAATATAAAGACGTTCATATCGTTGAAGAGACTCCGAGTGAAAAGGTCATTTTAAACTGGCTCGAAACTTCGGGATTTGAATTGAAGCAATTTTTCAATACTAGTGGAATCAAATATCGTGAACTCGGATTGAAAGATAAGGTTGGAACATTGTCAAACAAAGAAGCAGCCAAACTCTTGGCTAGTGATGGTATGCTGTTAAAACGTCCAATATTAGTAGAAAACGGTCTTGTAAAACAGATCGGTTATCGTCAAACATACGATAAGTTAGACTTGAATTAGTTTTTTTCTATCTCTTCGATAGGTAAAAATATATAACCTCCCACTTTTTAAAGTATGATACACTAGAAGGTAGATGAAGTCTGATATGCTCGTAGCAAATATTTTTAATTAGAGCATAAGTATGATAGAATGAATCATTATCTTGAGAGGATGTTTCTATGAATGTTACAACGATTTTAGCATCTGATTGGTATCAAAATTTGATGCAATATATTCCAGATGGCAAACTTTTTAGTTTGCGTTCTGTCTTTGATGGGATTCCAAGAATTGTACAGCAATTACCTACAACATTGATGTTAACGGTATTTGGTGCCTTTTTTGGTATCATGCTAGCCCTAGTCTTTGCTATCGTTAAAATCAACCGAGTTAGATTTATTTACCCATTACAAGCCTTTTTTGTTAGTTTCCTAAAAGGAACTCCAATTTTAGTTCAACTGATGTTGACTTATTATGGAATTCCATTAGCTTTGAAAGCCTTGAATCAACAATGGGGAACTTCTCTGAACATTAATGCGATTCCAGCAGCAACATTTGCGATTGTGGCTTTTGCTTTTAACGAGGCGGCCTATGCCAGCGAAACTCTTCGTGCGGCAATTCTTTCTGTAAATCCAGGTGAGATTGAAGCTGCTCGTAGTCTTGGTATGACACGTGCGCAAGTTTATCGTCGTGTGATTATTCCCAATGCAGCAGTAGTTGCAACACCAACCTTGATTAACTCCTTGATTGGCTTGACCAAGGGGACTTCCCTAGCCTTCAGTGCAGGTGTTGTAGAAGTCTTTGCCCAAGCTCAGATTTTGGGTGGTGCAGACTATCGTTACTTTGAACGTTTCATCTCAGTAGCTCTCGTCTATTGGGTGGTAAATATCGTTATTGAAAATCTTGGCCGTTTCATTGAAAGAAAAATGGCTATTACAGCACCAGATAATGTTGAGACAGATGTGAAAGGAGAGCTTCGCTAATGATTAAAATTTCAAATTTAAGCAAATCCTTTTCAGGTCAAACCGTTTTGGACCATCTGAACTTAGATATTCAAAAAGGAGAAGTTGTTGCCTTAATTGGTTCTTCAGGAGCTGGGAAATCAACTTTTCTTCGTAGCCTAAACTATCTAGAAACTCCTGATAGTGGTTCTATTCAGATTGATGATTTCAAAGTTGATTTTTCTCAAATTACGCAAGAAGAAATTCTAACTCTTCGTCGCAAACTATCGATGGTTTTCCAACAGTTTAATTTATTTGAGCGTAGAACAGCGCTAGAAAATGTTAAAGAAGGCTTGGTTGTCGTTAAAAAACTATCGGACGAAGAAGCGACTAGGATTGCCAAGGAAGAGTTGGCTAAGGTTGGGCTTTCTGATCGTGAACAGCATTATCCGCGTCACTTGTCTGGGGGACAAAAACAACGGGTTGCAATAGCGCGTGCTCTAGCCATGAAACCAGACGTCTTACTCTTGGATGAACCGACTTCAGCACTGGATCCAGAATTGGTTGGTGAGGTAGAAAGATCGATTGCCAATGCTGCAAAATCAGGTCAAACCATGGTTTTGGTTAGTCATGATATGTCATTTGTTGCTCAGGTTGCGGATAAGGTTTTATTCTTGGATAAAGGAAAGATTATTGAATCTGGAACACCGGATGAGATTATCAACCATCCTAAAGAAGAACGAACAAAAGAGTTCTTTGCTAGTTACAAACGGACCTATATCTGATATAATAGAAGATAAGAAAAAAACTCAGTTGGCTAAGCTAACTGGGTTTGCTCTTTTAAAAAAATAATAGAAATGAGAGAGAGCATGCTAGTTCAGCTATTTGCTTTGTATTTAGAGAGTTTGGTTTTGACGATTTTACTAGTCTTGGTTGTCTTAGGGATTTGGATTGGTTTTAAGAGCTCTATCAGGTGTGGATAAAACTGCTAAGGAGCGTCAGGCTCACCTCTATGATATGATTATGATTGGAGTTCTAACAATTCCAGTATTATCTTTTGCAACCATGAGCATCTTGTTGGTTCTCAAGACTTAATAGTTGTCAAATAGGATTTTATCCGTTAGAATAAGAATAGTTACAACAAGAAAGAAGGAAATAGAATGTACGATACGATTATTATCGGTGCAGGTCCTGCTGGGATGACTGCAGCCTTGTATGCAGCTCGCAGCAATCTCAAAGTAGCTTTGATTGAAGGTGGTCTTCCTGGCGGTCAGATGAACAATACTTCTGACATCGAAAACTATCCAGGTTATGCTAACATTAGTGGACCTGAGTTAGCAGAAAAGATGTTTGAACCTCTTGAAAATCTAGGTGTTGAACATCTCTATGGCTTTGTAGAAAATATTGAGAACCATGGTGATGTTAAGAAAGTAATCACAGACGATGAAGAATTTGAAACTCGCACAGTTATCGTAGCGACTGGTTCTAAGCACCGTCTCCTGGGAGTTTCAGGAGAAGAAGAACTAAATAGTCGTGGAGTTTCCTACTGTGCGGTTTGTGATGGAGCCTTTTTCCGTGACCAAGATTTGTTGGTTGTAGGTGGTGGTGACTCAGCGGTTGAGGAAGCAATCTTCTTAACACAGTTTGCCAAAACTGTAACCATCGTTCACCGTCGTGATGAGCTTCGTGCTCAAAAAGTCTTGCAAGACCGCGCCTTTGCAAATGAAAAAATCAACTTCATTTGGGATTCTGTCGTAAAAGAAATCAAGGGTGAAAACCGTGTGGAGTCAGTTGTCATTGAAAATGTTAAAACAAATCAAGTGACTGAACATGCCTTTGGTGGTGTCTTTATCTATGTTGGTTTAGATCCAGTCAGCGATTTTACAAAAGATTTACAAATCCAAGATGAGTCAGGTTGGATTGTGACAGATGACCATATGAAGACAAGTGTTGCAGGTGTCTTTGCAGTTGGAGATGTTCGTCAGAAAGACCTTCGCCAAGTTACAACAGCAGTTGGAGATGGTGCGATTGCAGGTCAAGAAGCCTATAAATATATTACTGAACACAGTTAAAAAAGAGAGTGGGACAGAAATCGGTAATTCGGTAGAATTCGATTTCGTCGTCCCACCTCCGCACAGTTGAGTAGGGCTGTAAAAGCTGTTGAAATCAGCGTAGTAGAGCCCACTCAACCACTGCGTCTTGCTCGACAATCCAAAGACAATTGAGAGGCTAGGACTTTTGTCCCAGCCTCTTTATTATAATCGATTGCGGAAGACTTCGTACATAAGAATAGCAGCAGCAACGCTTGCATTGAGACTCTGTACATGTCCATTCATTGGAATGGTGATCATCTCGTCCACTTGTTTTTTGATGTTGCTAGAGATTCCCTTTACCTTCATTTCCCGATAATGAGGGCATCTTTCCTTTGGTATTCCATTTGTGGCAAGGAGTTCCATTCATATCCGTTCCAAAAGTCCAGAAGCCTTCTTCTTTAAGTTTATCTAAGGTTTGGCTGAGATTGGTTACGCGGGCGATAGGAACGTGCTCAATAGCACCAGTGGCTGTCTTTGCAACTACGGGTGTCACACCAACAGCTCGATGTTTTGGAATGATGACACCTGAAACATTGGTTGCATCTGCCGTTCTTAGGATAGAGCCTAAGTTGTGAGGGTCTGTTAGTCCATCTAGAATCAATAGTAGTGGATTTTCTTCTTGACGAGTCTTAGCAAGAATCTGCTCAAGTTCAGTATAGGCAAATTCAGAAACACGTAAGACGAATCCCTGGTGGACAGCTCCTTCAGTCATCTCGGAAAGTGATTTTTTTGAAGTCCAAGAGATGGATACTTTCTTTTCAGTAGCCAGTTCCTTGACCTTTTCTACATTCTTACCCCGTAAATCATCCTGGAGATAGAGTTTGTTTCCAGTATTTGCTAACAGTGCTTCGGTAACGGCGTGAACGCCATAGACAATATCATTTGTTTTCATGGCTCTATTATAACATAAAACCCCGTTGTCGAACGGGATTTTCTTTATTCCAAAATGAGTAAACCTTCTTTGACTGCGAAAGGATCCTTCTCATTGATACGATCGTAAAACATGACACCATTTAAGTGGTCGATTTCATGTTGAACAACGATGGAGTTGTAGCCTTTGAGTTTGATGCGATGCTTTTCGCCATCCTTATCAAAATAGTCAACAGTTACTCGAGCGTGGCGGATAACATAGCCTGGAACCGCACGGTCAACAGACAAGCAACCTTCTCCCTCGCCTAGGGCAGCGTCTTGTACTGAGTGGGATACAATTTTAGGATTGTACATAATAGCCTGTAAGTCATAGGCTTCTTGAGGTGTTTCACCTTCCTCAGTGATATTTGGTACCAGCACGGCGATGATGCGTTTTGAGATATCTAGTTGTGGTGCTGCAAGACCAACTCCACCACGTAGCCCTAACTTTTCAGCCATAACTGGGTCTTGTGAGTGTTTTAAAAATTGCATCATTTTCTCACCAAGGATGATGTCTTGATCGCTCAATGGGAAAGTTACTTCCTCAGCGACAGCTCGTAGGGTTGGATTGCCCTCGCGGATAATATCTTTCATGTCGATTAAATGTGAAGCTTTTGTAATACGTTCTATAGCAGACATTTTCTCTCCTTCCTTCCATTACAATTACATGATAACACAAAACAGTTGAGAAAGAAAGTCACAGAAGTTGCTAATAAAGGGAAATACCTATTTGTCTGTGGTATAATAAGGTAAGGAGACTTGCATCAAAAAGCAAGGAGAAAAGATATGGAAAAACGTAGTAGAAGAAAACAAAAGCAATCAGGCATACCAGTTGTCAAAGTGTCTATCCAATTTTTCAAAAATTACCGACATTGGAGTAATAAAACTTTTATTGTGGTTTTATTGATTGTTGTTGCTTTCTCGATGGCCTTGACCTTATTAGCCCAAGGGATAAAGGGAGTTCCATTGTGGAATAGTAATGCAACTACAGTGAGTCAAAATTCGGACTCGAAAGAGAAGAATTCTGTAACGGAACAGGAAACAAGTGCTCGAATTATGGCAAACGGTGATTTGCTCTACCATGACATTATTTATATTTCAGCAAAAAAGGCGGATGGGACCTACGATTTTCATGAAAATTTTGAATACGTAAAACCTTGGCTTAAGCAAGCGGACTTAGTTCTTGGTGATTTCGAAGGAACTGTAAATAAAGACCACTATCTTGCTGGATACCCCTTGTTTAATGCCCCAGGTGAAGTTATGGATGCTATCAAAGATGCAGGCTATCAAGTACTAGACTTGGCTCACAATCATATCTTGGATTCTCAGATTGAGGGAGTAGTTTCAACTGCAGATGCTATTGAAAAAGCAGGAATGACACCAGTCGGAGTCTATACTCATGAATCCCGGGATAAGGCGCCTTTAGTTATCAAGGAAGTCAATGGTATTAAAGTTGCTATTTTGGCTTATTCCTATGGTTTTAACGGCATTGAACAAAGCATTTCTCAAGAGGATTATAATCGTTATCTTTCAGATTTAGATGAAGATAAGATGAAGGCTGAAATCGAGAGGGCTGAAAAAGAAGCAGATATCACGGTCATCATGCCTCAGATGGGAGTTGAGTATCAAATTGAGCCGACTGAGGAGCAAAAGAAACTTTACCATAAAATGATTGATTGGGGAGCTGATATTATCTTCGGTGGACATCCTCACGTTGTTGAACCTGCTGAAACGGTTGAAAAAGACGGTGATAAAAAGCTCATCATCTACTCTATGGGAAATTTTATCTCAAATCAACGGATTGAAACCATGCAGGATGTTGAAAACGCTAAATGGACGGAACGTGGAGTCCTCATGGATGTGACTATTAAGAAAAAATCAGGTAAGACGACCATAGAAACTGCCAAAGCCCATCCAAGCTGGGTTAGTCGTACTCCAAAGGGAGGCTATTCTCCAGAAGGGTATCCACTCTATCTTTACCAAACCTATATCTTGGAAGATTTTATAGAGGGAGGAAAATACCGCAGTCAGTTAGATGAGGCTACCAAGGAACGGGTAGACATAGCTTACAAAGAAATGAATGAGCATGTAGGTTTGAAGTGGTAGTTATTTGAACTACAAGGAGACATGATGGAAATTAAGATTATTGCGACAGACATGGATGGAACCTTGTTAGACCCGAGAGGTCAGCTGGATCTTCCTCGTCTAGAGAAAATTATAGATCAGTTAGACCGACGTGGCGTTCGTTTTGTCATTGCAACAGGAAATGAAATTCATCGTATGCGTCAATTACTGGGACATCTGGCAGAGAGAGTAGTTCTCGTTGTTGCTAACGGTGCTCGTATATTTGAAAACAATGAATTACTTCAAGCACAAACTTGGGATGACGATATGGTTGATAAAGCTTTAGCTCATTTCAAAGGCAGAGAATGCCAAAATCAGTTTGTTGTAACTGCTGTGAATGGTGGTTTTGTCAAGGAAGGTACAGTTTTTACAGAACTTGATAAATTTATGACACCAGAGATGATTAAAAAGCTCTATCAACGAATGAACTTTGTTGATGAATTTGACCCTAATCTCTTCGGTGGTGTTCTCAAGATGAGCATGGTAGTTGGTAAAGAACGATCCGAATCGGTTTTACAGGAAATTAATGACTTATTTGATGGGCATGTACGAGCTGTTTCCAGCGGTTATGGCTGTATTGATATCTTACAAGATAGGATTCATAAAGCGTGGGGGCTAGTAGAATTGCTCAAACGTTGGAACTTAAAACCTGAACAAATCATGGCCTTTGGTGATAGTGAAAATGACATTGAAATGTTAGAGTTGGCCGGAATTTCATACGCTATGGAAAATGCAGAAGAGGCTGTTAAGAGAGTTGCGACAAAAGTAGCTCCAGCCAACAGTCAGGCGGGTGTTTACAAAGTTTTAGAGAACTGGCTAGAAAGAGGAGAATAACTTGGCAGTACAGCTATTAGAAAATTGGCTCTTAAAAGAGCAGGAGAAAATCCAAACCAAGTATCGTGAACTCAACCAGATTTCTGTAATTGAACCAGATATCATCTTTATTGGAGATTCTATTGTTGAGTATTATCCCTTGCAAGAATTACTAGGGACAACAAAGACCATTGTGAACCGAGGTATTCGAGGCTATCAAACTGGACTTTTACTAGATAACCTTGATGCCCACCTCTATGGTGATGCAGTGGATCAAATCGTGCTTTTGATTGGGACCAATGACATCGGGAAAGATGTTCCAATGAGTCAAGCATTAACGAATCTTGAAAGTGTAATTCAAAGTATTTCTCGTGACTATCCGCTGTCACAGATTAAGCTAGTTTCTATTATGCCAGTTCATCAAGGGGAAGAATACAAACAGACAGTTTATATTCGCACAAATGAGAAAATCAAGGCCTGGAACCAAGCCTATCAAGAGCTAGCTTCTGCATACATGCAGGTAGAATATGTGTCTGCTTTTGAAGAGCTACTCGATCAGGAAGGGCAACTCAAATCTGACTATACAACAGATGGGCTTCACCTTAGCGTTTCTGGCTATCAGGCTCTATCAGAAACCTTGAAAACTAGACTTTTCTAGACATCTACTTGCATTTTTGCTTTTTTAACCTAGATAAGGTATAATATCTTTATAGTCTTTGGGGTCGTTACGGATTCGACAGGCATTATGAGGCATATTTTGCGACTCGTGTGGCGACGTAAACGCTCAGTTAAATATAACTGCAAAAAATAACACTTCTTACGCTCTAGCTGCCTAAAAACCAGCAGGCGTGACCCGATTCGGATTGCTCGTGTCTGATGATGGGTCTTATTATTAGCGAGATACGATCAAGCTTTGTCTAGCAGTTTGGTAAGAGATTTATAGACTCGCAGTTCCTAGGCTTGAGTTATGTGTCGAGGGATTGTTAAAACAATACATAACCTATGGTTGTAGACAAATATGTTAGCAGGTGTTTGGACGTGGGTTCGACTCCCACCGGCTCCATTGATAATTTACATTGTTTTGTAAATCTTTCTAAAAACGTTGTTTTTACAACGTTTTTTTATTTTTATTCTTTGGTATTCTTTTGCAAAAAAAGAATACAACATTTTGTTGTATCCTAAATATTAAATCAAGTCCTGAATTTTTCTTAAGTTTTTTTATCATATTTTCTGTTATAATTAAGGTGCCTTAAGAAAAATAATGAAAAAAACTAAATGTTTTTTTCATATAGTTTTTCATTTTTTTGTGTTATAATTAAGGTGCCTTAAGAAAAAAATATTAAGGTGCCTTAAGAAAAAAATAATGAAAAAAACTAAATGTTTTTTTCATATAGTTTTTCATTGTTTTAATAGTTTAAAGTCAATCTTATTTTTTTCTCTAATAGAAAATAATGAAAAAGTAGGTTTAGAAAGAGGTAAGTATCTATGTCTTCTCATAAAAAAGTGTCACTCTCTGAGATTAATCAATCTATCGATACTCCAAATAACAATCATTTCTGGCAAAATTTAAAGGCCTTTTTAGGTCCGGGTGCTCTTGTCGCAGTTGGTTATATGGATCCAGGAAACTGGATTACCAGTGTAGTCGGTGGTGCTTCCTATAAGTATAGTCTCTTGTTTGTTATCTTGATTTCATCTCTCATTGCCATGCAACTTCAGCAGATGGCAGGAAAGCTTGGTATTGTAACCCAGATGGACCTGGCTCAAGCAACGGCTCATCATTCACCTAAATGGCTTCGTTATAGTCTATGGGTGATTTTAGAATTAGCCTTGATGGCGACAGATCTGGCAGAAGTTCTAGGTTCAGCGATTGCTCTCAATCTTCTCTTTAAGATTCCGATTATGATAGCCATCCTTTTGACGGTTCTAGATGTCTTTCTCTTATTGCTTTTGATGAAATTTGGCTTTAAGAAGATTGAAGCTATTGTGACAACACTGATTTTAACGATTTTAGCAATCTTTACTTATCTGGTAGCTTTGTCACATCCAAGCTTCCAAGGAATCGTTGAGGGTTATCTACCGAATGCAACCTTATTTGAAAGTCCTTTGCCAGGGCATGAAAGTCAATTAACCTTGGCGTTAGGTATCGTGGGTGCGACAGTGATGCCCCATAACCTCTATTTGCATTCTTCCTTGTCTCAAACTCGGAAAACCAATCACAAGGACAAGAATGATGTTCGAAAAGCCGTGCGCTTTATGACCTGGGATTCAAATCTTCAACTGTCCTTGGCCTTTATCGTTAACTCCCTTCTATTAATTCTCGGGGCGGCTCTCTTTTTCGGCCATGCATCCGAGATTTCTGCCTTCTCTCAAATGTATAATGCCTTGCAGGATTCTACTATTGCAGGAGCTATAGCTAGCTCAACCTTATCAACCTTGTTTGCCTTGGCTTTATTAGCCAGTGGTCAGAATTCGACAATTACGGGTACCTTGACTGGACAAATCGTTATGGAAGGTTTCTTGCATATGAGATTGCCTCAATGGTTCATTCGTTTGGCAACTCGTCTCTTTGCCTTGTTGCCTGTCATGATTGTAGCGGTTGTGTTTGGTCATCAGGAAAAAACCTTGGATCAGTTATTGGTTTATTCGCAGGTCTTTCTTTCAATCGCTCTTCCATTTTCAATCTTCCCTTTGATTTATCTAACTTCTAAGAAATCACTGATGGGCGAATTTACCAATGCTAAATGGAATACCATCCTTGGTTATATTGTTTCCATTATCTTAACAATTCTCAATGTGAAATTGTTATTTGATATTTTCTAAGAAATTCACCCGAGTTATAAAACAAGTATATAAGAAAAAAGATACCCAAGATTTCTTGGGTATCTTTTTTGAAACTAAACGGAAGACATGGGATTCGAACCCACGCACGCTTTAACACGCCTACCGCGTTTCCAACACGGCCTCTTAAGCCTCTTGAGTAATCTTCCATTGTTTACTAACCTAGTCTACCATAAAGCCTTCTTTCTTGCAAATTTATTTAAAGTTGAGGATCCAGTGATAGAAAAGTGAAAGAAATTGACAAAAAAATGCTTGACTTTGATATTTTTTTATGATAGAATGAATAATGTAATCGTTAACAGGAGGTGGGTTCGTGCTAAAAAGCGAGAGAAAAAAGTTGATTTTAGAAGAATTGAGTAAGCATAAAATCGTCTCTCTAGAGAAATTGGTAGGCTTGTTAGATACTTCAGAATCAACAGTCAGACGTGATTTAGATGAATTGGAGTCCGAAAATAAACTTCGTCGAGTGCATGGAGGAGCAGAGTTGCCTCACTCCTTGCAAGAAGAAGAAACCATTCAAGAAAAAAATCTGTCAAAAAAACCTTCAAGAGAAGAAGTTGATTGCGCAAAAAGCGACTTCCCTCATCAAAAGAAAAAAAGATGTTATCTTTGTGGATGCAGGAAGTACGACAGCCTTTTCTCATTAAGGAATTGGAGCGAAAAAGACATTACAGTGGTAACCAATTCCATTCACCATGCGGTTCAATTAGTGGATAAGCAAATCCCAACAGTCATTATCGGTGGTGGAGTCAAGATGACAACTGATGCCAGTATCGGAGGAGTAGCTCTCAACCAGATTAACCAACTGCACTTTGATCGTGCCTTTGTTGGAATGAATGGTGTAGATGAAGGTTACTTTACAACTCCAGATATGGAGGAGGGAGCTGTTAAACGTGCTATCTTAGAAAATGCTAAGCAGACATATGTTCTAGCAGATTCATCCAAGATTGGTCAGTCTTGTTTTGCTAAGGTAGCTCCTATAAAACGTGCTATTGTCATTACAAGCAAGGGTCACGAGCTCTTGTCAGCTATCAAAGAGAAAACGGAGGTAATAGAAGTATGATTTATACAGTCACACTCAATCCATCTATAGACTACATTGTCCGTTTGGACAAAGTGGAAGTTGGTAGTGTTAATCGTATGGATAGTGATGATAAGTTTGCTGGTGGTAAAGGTATCAATGTTAGCCGTGTCTTGAAGCGTTTGGATATTCCAAATACAGCGACAGGTTTCATCGGAGGCTTTACTGGAAAATTTATCACAGATACTTTAGCTGAAGAACAAATTGAAACGCAATTTGTCCAAGTGGCAGAAGATACGCGTATCAATGTTAAGATTAAAGCAGACCAAGAAACTGAAATCAATGGGACAGGTCCCTAATGTTGAGCCCGAACAACTTGAAGAGTTAAAAGCCATTCTTTCAAGTCTGACAGCAGAAGATACAGTAGTATTTGCTGGATCAAGTGCAAAAAACTTGGGTAATGTTGTTTACAAAGAATTAATTGCTTTGACACGTCAGACAGGCGCTCAAGTAGTCTGTGACTTTGAAGGTCAAACCTTGATTGATAGTTTGGATTATCAACCACTTTTGGTCAAACCAAATAATCATGAACTTGGAGCTATCTTTGGAGTCAAGCTTGAAAGCCTTGATGAAATCGAGAAATACGCTCGAGAATTGCTGGCTAAAGGTGCTCAAAACGTGATTATCTCTATGGCTGGTGATGGAGCCCTTCTGGTAACATCAGATGGAACCTACTTTGCTAAACCGATTAGGGAACCGTGAAAAACTCAGTGGGTGCTGGTGACTCGATGGTTGCTGGATTTACGGGTGAGTTTGTCAAATCAAAAGACGCAGTAGAAGCCTTCAAGTGGGGAGTGGCATGTGGAACAGCGACCACCTTCTCAGATGATTTGGCAACTGCAGCATTTATTAAAGAAACTTATGAAAAAGTTGAGGTAGAAAAAAGATGAAAATTCAAGATTTATTGAGAAAAGATGTCATGTTGCTTGATTTGCAAGCAACTGAAAAAACAGCAGCTATCGAAGAAATGATTCATAGCTTGGTGGAGCATGGCTACGTGACAGATTTTGAAACCTTTAAAGAAGGAATCTTAGCGCGTGAAGCTTTGACTTCTACAGGCTTAGGCGACGGTATCGCTATGCCACACAGCAAAAATGCTGCTGTTAAGGAAGCAACAGTTCTCTTTGCTAAGTCAAACAAGGGTGTTGACTACGAAAGTTTAGACGGGCAACCAACTGACCTCTTCTTTATGATTGCTGCTCCAGAAGGTGCCAATGATACTCACTTGGCTGCCTTGGCAGAATTGTCACAATATTTGATGAAAGACGGATTTGCTGATAAACTTCGTCAAGTAACATCAGCTGATCAAGTCATTGAACTCTTTGACCAAGCTTCAGAAAAAGCTCAAGAACCAGTTCAAGCTCCTGCAAATGAATCTGGTGACTTTATCGTAGCAGTTACAGCTTGTACAACAGGAATTGCCCACACATACATGGCCCAAGAAGCTCTTCAAAAAGTGGCTGCGGAAATGGGTGTTGGTATCAAGGTTGAAACCAACGGTGCAAGTGGTGTTGGCAACAAATTGACAGCAGAAGATATCCGCAATGCCAAAGCTGTTATCATCGCTGCAGATAAGGCAGTTGAGATGGATCGTTTCGATGGTAAACCATTGGTGAACCGTCCGGTTGCAGATGGTATTCGTAAGACAGAAGAGTTGATCAACTTGGCTCTTTCTGGTAATGCTGAAGTATATCGTGCTGCTAATGGAGCGCAAGCTTCAACAGCATCTAATGAAAAACAAAGTCTAGGTGGTGCCTTCTACAAACACTTGATGAGTGGTGTATCACAAATGTTGCCATTCGTTATCGGTGGAGGTATCATGATTGCCCTTGCCTTCTTGATTGATGGTGCTTTGGGTGTGCCACAGGATAGTCTTGGCAATCTCGGTTCCTACCATGAGCTAGCTTCCATGTTCATGAAAATTGGTGGTTCAGCCTCGGTTTGATGCTTCCAGTATTTGCTGGATATGTTGCTTACTCAATCGCTGAAAAACCAGGTTTGGTAGCCGGTTTCGTAGCTGGTGCTATCGCTAAAGAAGGTTATGCCTTTGGTAAAATCCCTTACGCACAAGGTGGCGAAGCAACTTCAGCCCTTGCAGGGGTATCATCAGGTTTCCTTGGAGCCCTCGTAGGTGGATTTATCGCAGGTGCCTTGGTGCTCTTGGTTAAGAAATACGTGAAGGTTCCTCGCTCACTTGAAGGTGCTAAATCAATCCTTCTTTTGCCACTTTTTGGAACAATCTTGACAGGATTTGTCATGCTAGCTGTTAATATCCCAATGGCCGCAATCAACACTGGTATGAACAACTTCCTTGGTGGTCTTGAAGGTGGATCAGCTGTCCTTCTTGGAGTCGTTCTTGGAGGAATGATGGCTGTCGATATGGGTGGACCTGTCAATAAAGCAGCCTACGTCTTTGGTACTGGTACCCTTGCAGCAACAGTGGCAACAGGTGGTTCAGTAGCCATGGCAGCAGTTATGGCTGGAGGAATGGTTCCACCACTTGCAATCTTTGTGGCAACACTTCTCTTCAAGAATAAATTTACCAAAGAAGAACGTAACTCTGGTTTGACGAATATCGTTATGGGCTTGTCATTCATCACTGAAGGTGCGATTCCGTTCGGTGCAGCAGACCCTGCTCGTGCTATTCCAAGCTTTATCCTTGGTTCAGCAGTAGCAGGTGGACTTGTTGGTCTTGCAAATATCAAACTCATGGCTCCTCATGGAGGAATCTTCGTTATCGCCCTTACTTCAAATGCTCTTCTCTATCTTGTCTCTGTCTTGGTAGGAGCACTTGTCAGTGGTGTCGTTTACGGTTACCTACGTAAACCTATAGAAAAATAATCACAAACACATTTAAATGACTGAACACGGAAGTGGGCAGTCATTTTTTAACCTCTCGAAAAGTTTCTGAAATATGATATAATAGAAGCATGGCAAACAAGAATACAACTAAAACAAGACGAAGACCATCTAAAGCAGAATTGGAAAGAAAACAAGCGATTCAACGAATGCTGATTTCTTTAGCTTTGGCTATCTGTTTAATTTTTGCAGCCCTCAAATGGGGAGCTGTTGGAATCACTGTTTATAACCTGATTCGCTTACTCGTAGGGAGTTTAGCATACTTAGCTATTTTCCTCTCTCTTGATTTATCTATTCTTCTTTAAATGGATTCATAAACAAGAAGGCTTGCTAGCAGGTTTCTTCTTTATTTTTGCAGGCTTGCTCCTCATCTTTCAAGCTTATCTTGTCTGGAAGCTTAGCATGGCAAATGCTATTTTTCAAGGAACGATTGGACAAATTTTTAAAGATTTAACTAGCTTTAAAGTGACTAGTTTTGCTGGTGGAGGTTTGATAGGGGTTATCCTCTACATTCCGGTAGCTTTTTTGTTCTCAAATATTGGAACTTACTTCATCGGAGCAATCTTAGTCTTAATCGGTGCACTTTTGATCAGTCCATGGTCAATCTACGATATCGCTGATTTTCTCTCAGCTCGATTTGCTATCTGGATGGAGCGCCATGAGCAGAAAAAACAAGAACGCTTTGTCAAGCGTGAAGAAGAAAAGGCACGAAGAAAAGTAGAAGAACAAGCAAGACTCGAGAAAGAAAGAGACGAGCAGGCTTTGATTGATATGCCTCCTGTAGATATGGAAACTGGAGAAATATTATCAGAAGAACCACTGCACGATTTTCCTCCGCTTCCAGAGGAGGAATGGGTGGAACCTGAGATTATTCTCCCGCAAGCTGATTTTGATTACCCTGAAGAAGGAGACTATCCAGAGGAAGAAGTTTTCTCTGAAGAAGATGATGATGACGAAGAGGTTGAAGTAGGTTTTTCTGCTAAAAAGGCCTTGGAGTATAAGCTTCCAAGCTTGCAACTCTTTGCGCCAGACAAACCAAAAGATCAGTCAAAAGAAAAGAAAATCGTTCGAGAAAATATTAAAATTTTGGAAGAGACCTTCGCAAGTTTTGGTATTAAAGTGACTGTAGAAAGAGCAGAAATCGGTCCGTCGGTGACCAAGTATGAAGTTAAACCTGCAGTTGGTGTCCGTGTCAACCGTATTTCAAACCTAGCAGACGACTTGGCTCTGGCCTTGGCTGCTAAAGATGTCCGTATCGAAGCACCGATTCCAGGGAAATCCTTGGTAGGTATCGAAGTTCCTAACTCGGAAATTGCAACTGTATCCTTCCGTGAGCTTTGGGAACAATCTCAAACAAAACCTGAAAATCTTTTAGAAATTCCTCTTGGGAAGGCCGTTAACGGAACAGCTCGTAGTTTTGATTTGGCAAAAATGCCTCACTTACTTGTAGCTGGTTCTACAGGTTCTGGTAAATCCGTTGCAGTTAATGGTATTATCGCAAGTATTCTGATGAAGGCTCGCCCGGACCAAGTCAAATTTATGATGGTGGACCCTAAGATGGTTGAGCTATCCGTTTACAACGATATCCCTCATCTCTTGATTCCAGTTGTGACCAACCCTCGTAAGGCCAGCAAGGCCCTTCAAAAAGTCGTTGATGAGATGGAAAACCGCTATGAACTTTTCGCTAAAGTCGGAGTTCGAAATATTGCTGGTTTTAATGCTAAGGTTGAGGAATTCAACGCTCAATCAGAGTACAAACAAGTACCTCTACCTTTAATCGTTGTGATTGTGGATGAGTTGGCTGACCTCATGATGGTTGCTAGCAAGGAAGTAGAAGATGCCATTATCCGACTTGGACAGAAGGCACGTGCGGCTGGTATTCACATGATTCTTGCAACCCAGCGTCCTTCAGTGGATGTTATCTCTGGTTTGATTAAGGCAAATGTGCCCTCACGTGTAGCATTCGCGGTTTCTTCAGGAACAGATTCACGTACGATTTTGGATGAAAATGGTGCGGAGAAATTACTCGGTCGAGGGGATATGCTCTTTAAACCAATTGATGAAAACCATCCTGTTCGTCTCCAAGGTTCCTTTATCTCAGATGATGATGTGGAACGTATCGTAAACTTTATTAAGGGTCAAGCTGATGCGGATTATGATGAAAGCTTTGACCCAGGAGAAGTATCTGAGTCAGAAGGTGAGTTTGGTTCAGGAGATGATGGTGGAGATCCACTTTTCGAAGAAGCCAAGGCATTAGTTATTGAAACTCAAAAAGCAAGTGCATCCATGATCCAGCGCCGTCTTTCGGTTGGATTTAACCGAGCCACTCGATTGATGGAAGAATTAGAGATGGCAGGTGTTATTGGACCTGCTGAAGGAACAAAACCTCGTAAAAGTTTTACAACAATAAATTGTTTGAAAATAGAATAAAAATTCAAGAAATTACCTTTCGAAAATTGGGATAATCTACTCTAATTTTTTTCGAAGGTAATTTCTTTTTTATGCCTATGATTATAGGTGTTCTTGTAGTAAAAAAAACTTTCAGTCTGGTTCGGAATTTAGATTTTACTTTTTACTAATTTTTAACTAATATAGTATTGATTTTTAAACCGATTTTTTTGATATATTAAAATGGTATAAGAAATATTTATATGTTTAAAAAAATAAGCGAAAAATAATGAAGGGGTTATTTTTTTAAGACGAAAATGCAAACGCTTACTTTTTTTAAGCAGGAAGGAATAAAAAAATAATGGATAAAAGGTTATTTGAAAAACGTTGTAAATATAGTATTCGGAAATTTTCATTAGGTGTTGCTTCTGTTGTCATTGGTGCTACATTCTTTGGAACAAGTACTGTTTTAGCAGATACAGCACAAACTGGGTTCTACTGCAAATATGCCAGCTGATTTAGCAGCTGCTCTGGCAAATGCAAAAGATGATAATGGACATGATTTTGAAGCACCAAAACCTGGAGAAGATCAAGGTTCTCCTGAAGTTACCGAAGGACCAAAAACTGAGGAAGAATTATTGAGAAAGAAAAAGAAGTTGCAACAAGTTCAGCAACTGAAAATGAACTTCCAAAGGATTTGCGTGAAAAAAACTCGATAAGGCTGAAGATAGTGGACATTCTGCTTCAAAAAGAAGATTTAGAAAAAGAAGATAAAAAGTTTAGTTCCAGAAGATGTTGCTAAAACTAAAAACGGTGAGTTGAAATTACGGTGCGACTGTTGAAATTAAGAGCGAAGCTGGTATTGGTAGTGGGGATTGTTATCGGAGAAAATCTTGTCTTATCAGTATCTCATAACTTTATCAAGGATGTTCCGGATGGCAATAATCGTAAGGTAGCAGACAACATCGAAAGTGATAAAGATGTGTATACAGTTTCTTATGAAGGTGCACCAGACGTTAAGTTTAGTAAAAATGATGTAAAAACACTGGGACCGTGAAGGCTTCCTAAAAGGTTATAAAAATGACTTAGCCATAGTCAAACTTCGCAGTCCACTTGCAAATGCTCCAGTTGAAGTTTGCGGATAAAACCATCAACTATTAAGGTAGGAGATAAGGTACATGTATTTGGCTATCCAAAAGGAGAGCTTGATCCAATTCTTAATACCACTGTCGAAGATATTAATGACCACGGAGAGGGCGTTCGTGGAATTAGTTACCAAGGAAGTGAACCTGGTGCCAGTGGTGGCGGAATCTTTGATGAAAAATGGAAAATTAATTGGGATTCATCAAAAACGGTGTATCTGGTAAACGTAGTGGTGGTATTCTTTTCTCACCTGCTCAATTAGAGTGGATTCAAAACTACATCAAAGGTATTGAAACAACTAAACCAGCGGGTCTAGATGCACTTGATAAACAAGTTGAAGATAAAGAAGACAAAACCAAAAGAGGACAAACCAAGAAAAGAGGATAAACCAAAAGAGGATAAACCAGTGAAGAACAAAACCAGCTGACAAATAAACCTGCAGAAAACAAACCAGCTGAAAGAAAAGAAGTCAAACCAGAATGGAAAACTGTTGATAAGAAGGAACAACAAGGAACAGTAGCAATTCGTGAAGAAAAAAAGGTGTTCGATACAACCAACTCGCTTCAACAGCTCAAAATGATAACGGCATAAAAATCCAGCCTTGTTCGAAAAAAAGAAGGTTTGACAGTTGATGCTAATGGGAATGCTACAGTTGATTTGACCTTCAAAGAAGAGTCTGAAACAGGCAAGTCTCGCTTTGGTGTCTTCATGAAATTTAAAGACACGGATAACAACGTTTTTTTGTAGGGTATGACCAAGGCGGATGGTTCTGGGAATACAAGACAAATGGTAGCGGACTTTATGGTATCAAGGCGAACGTGTCGCAGCACCAGTAAATGGTTCTGTTAATCATTTGACGATCAGTCTCAAATCGGATGGACAACTTAACGCAACAAACAATGATGTCAAGTTATTCGATACTCTTACCTTGCCTTCTGCAGTTAATGACAAATTAAAAGATGAGAAGAAGATTGTTCTTAAAGCTGGAACATACAATAGTAGCGAAAGAACAATTGTAAACATTAAAACAGATGACCAAGAAGGCGTTAAAGCAGACCAAGAAGTTGCTGAAAAAGAAAAAAAGGCGATGAAGTCGATGATCGTAATGTGAAATACGATACAATTGAGTCTACTGTTTTGAAAGCAGTCATTGACCAAGCCTTCCCTCGTATTAAAGAATATGTCCTTAATGGCAACAAGCTTCCAGGTCAACTTCAACCAATTAATCAAGTTGTTATCAATAAGCATGCCGTAACTCCGGAAGTTACCTATAAAAAAAAGTAAATGCAACGACTGCTGAGTACGAAATGAAACTCCGTGATGAGGAAAATCTCATCAATGCAGATATGACTGTTCGTTTACAAGTAGTGGGATAATCAACTTCACTTTGATGTGACTAAGATTGTCAACCATAACCAAGTAACACCAGGACAGAAGATTGATGATGAACGTAAATTGCTTTCTTCAATCAGCTTCCTAGGCAATGCCTTGGTATCTGTTTCAAGTGACCAACCTGGAGCTAAGTTTGATGGGGCAACCATGTCAAACAATACTCACGTAAGTGGTGACGACCATATCGAAGTAACCAATCCAATGAAAGAATTGGCCAAAGGTTACATGTATGGATTTGTTTCAACAGATAAACTTGCTGCTGGTGTATGGAGCAACTCACAAAACAGTTACGGTGGTGGTTCTTATGACTGGACACGTTTGACAGCCTACAAGAACACTATTGGTAATGCTAACTACGTTGAAATCCATAGTTCTGAATGGCAATGGGAAAAAGCACACAATGGTATTGTCTTCCCAGCATATACTAAGGAACTTCCAAGTGCTAAAGTTGTCATCACAGAAGATGCCAATGCTGATAATAAAGTAGACTGGCAAGATGGTGCGATTGCATACCGTAGCATCATGAACAACCCTCAAGGTTGGGAAAAAGTTAAAAATATTACAGCCTACCGTATCGCCATGAACTTTGGTTCACAGGCACAAAACCCATTCCTGATGACTTTGGATGGTATCAAGAAGATTAACCTCCACACAGATGGTCTTGGGCAGGGTGTCCTCCTTAAAGGTTACGGTAGTGAAGGACATGACTCAGGTCACTTAAACTACGCGGATATCGGTAAACGTATCGGTGGTACGGAAGACTTTAAAGCTCTTATTGAAAAAGCTAAGAAATATGGTGCCCACCTCGGTATCCACGTTAACGCTTCAGAAACCTATCCTGAATCAAAATACTTCAATGAAAATATCCTACGTAAAAATGCTGACGGTAGCTATAGCTATGGTTGGAACTGGCTTGACCAAGGTATCAACATCGATGCAGCCTATGACTTGGCTCATGGACGTTTAGCGCGTTGGGAAGAATTGAAGAAAGAATTGGGTGAAGGCCTAGACTTCATCTATGTCGACGTTTGGGGTAACGGTCAATCAGGAGACAATGGTGCTTGGGCGACTCACGTTCTTGCAAAAGAAATCAACCAACAGGGTTGGCGTTTTGCAATTGAGTGGGGCCATGGTGGTGAGTATGACTCTACCTTCCATCACTGGGCAGCTGACTTGACTTATGGTGGCTATACCAATAAAGGTATCAACAGTGCCATTACTCGCTTTATCCGTAACCACCAGAAAGATGCTTGGGTTGGTGATTACAGAAGCTACGGAGGTGCGGCAAACTACCCACTTCTAGGCGGATACAGCATGAAAGACTTCGAAGGTTGGCAAGGTCGTAGCGACTATAATGGTTATGTAACCAACTTGTTTGCCCACGATGTTATGACTAAATACTTCCAACACTTCACTGTTAGCAAATGGGAAAATGGTAAACCAGTAACCATGACTGACAATGGTGGTACCTACAAGTGGACACCTGAGATGAAGGTTGAATTGGTTGATGAGGAAAACAACAAGGTAGTTGTTACTCGTAAATCTAATGATGTCAATAGCCCACAATACCGTGAACGAATTGTTACACTCAATGATCGTGTCATTCAAGATGGTTCAGCCTACTTGACTCCTTGGAACTGGGATGCCAATGGTAACAAGCTTACTGGGGACAAGGAAAAAATGTACTACTTCAATACTGAAAAAGGTGCAACAACTTGGACACTTCCTAGTGACTGGGCAAACGGTAAAGTTTACCTTTACAAACTAACAGACCAAGGTAAGACTGAAGAACAAGAAGTGGCTGTCAAAGATGGTAAGATTACCCTCGACCTTCTAGCAAATCAACCATATGTTCTCTATCGTTCTAAACAAACTAATCCTGAAATGTCATGGAGTGAAGGAATGCACATCTATGACCAAGGATTTAACAGTGAATCTTTGGATCATTGGAAGATTGAAGGTGACGCTTCTAAAGCTGACAGTTGTCAAATCTCAAGGTGCAAACCAAATGCTTCGCATCCAAGGCAATAAAGAAAAAGTTAGTCTCACTCAAAAATTGACTGGCTTGAAGCCAAATACTAAAATATGCAGTTTATGTCGGTGTTGATAACCGTAGTGATGCTAAAGCAAGCATTACTGTTAACACTGGTGAGAAAGAAGTGACTAACTACACGAATAAGTCACTTGCTCTTAACTACGTTAAAGCATACGCTCATAACACTCGTACTGACAATGCAACAGTTGATGATAGAAGTTACTTCCAAACATGTATGCCTTCTTCACAACAGGTTCAGATGTATCAAATGTAACCTTGACCTTGAGTCGTGAAGCAGGAGATGAAGCAACTTACTTCGATGAAATCCGTACTTTCGAAAATGATTCAAACATGTACGGTGATGGTCATGATACTGCAAAAGGCGTCTTCAAACAAGACTTTGAAAATGTCGGACAAGGTATCTTCCCATTTGTCATCGGTGGAATCGAAGGTGTTGAAGATAACCGTACTCACTTGTCTGAAAAACATGGTCCATACACACAACGTGATTGGAATGGCAAGAAAGTTGACGACGTTATCGAAGGAAATTGGTCACTCAAGACAAACGGTCTCGTTAGCCGTCGTAACTTGGTTTACCAAACAATTCCACAAAACTTCCGCTTTGAAGCAGGTAAGACCTACCGTATCACATTTGACTACGAAGCTGGATCAGATAATACTTACGCCTTTGTTGTAGGTAAGGGAGAATTCCAATCTGGCCGTCGTGGTAGCCAAGCAAGCGATCTCGAAATGCATGAATTACCAAACTCATGGACAGATTCTCAAAAAGCGAAACGTGCAACCTTCCTTGTGACAGGTGCTGAAACTGGCGATACTTGGGTAGGTATCTACTCTACAGGTAACGCAAGTAATACTCGTGGAGATTCTGGTGGTAATGCTAACTTCCGTGGTTACAATGACTTCATCATGGATAAACTTCAAATTGAAGAGATTGTCTTGACAGGTAAGATGATGATAGAAAATGCTGTCAAGAATTATCTTCCAACTGTAGCCATGACTAACTACACCAAAGAAAGTATGGATGCTTTGAAAGAAGCAGTCTTCAACCTCAGTCAAGCCGATGATGACATTAGTCTGGAAGAAGCTAAAGCAGAAATCGATAAGGTCAATGCTCTTAAAGATGCTTTAGTAATGAAGAAAGTAGCTCTTGTGGCAGATGACTTTGCAAGTCTTTCAGCTCCTGCTCAGGCTGGTGAAGGTCTTGAAAATGCCTTTGATGGCAACTTGTCTAGTCTATGGCATACATCATGGGGCGGAGGCGATGTTGGTAAACCAGCAACCATGGTCTTGAAAGAACCAACTGAAATTACAGGCTTCCGTTATGTTCCACGCGGTTCAGGTTCAAATGGTAACTTGAGAGATGTGACTCTTGTTGTTACTGATGAAACAGGTAAGGAGCATACCTTCAATGCAACTAATTGGGCTGATAATAACAAACCAAAAGATATCGACTTTGGTAAGACTATCAAAGCTAAGAAGATTGTCCTAACTGGAACAAGAACTTATGGAGATGGTGGTAATCAATATCAATCAGCTGCAGAATTGATCTTTGCTCGTCCTCAAGTTGCTGAAAGCAGGTCTTGACACAAGTGCATATGAAGCAGCCTTGGCTAAAGCTCAAAAATTGACTGATAAGAGCAATCAAGAAGAAGTGGCAAGTGTAGTTGCAAGCATGAAGTATGCAACAGATAACCACCTCTTAACAGATCGAATGGTGACATTCTTTGCAGAATATTTGGATCAGTTGAAGGATTCAACACCAACCCCAGATCCGAAACCAACCCCAGATCCAGAACCAACTCCAGATCCGAAACCAACCCCAGATCCAGAGCCAACTCCAGATCCAGAACCAACTCCAGATCCGAAACCAACTCCAGATCCAGAAACCAACTCCAGATCCAGAGCCAACTCCAGATCCAGAACCAACTCCAGATCCGAAACCAACTCCAGATCCAGAGCCAACTCCAGATCCAAAACCAACTCCAGAACCAAAACCAACTCCAGAACCTGAAGTACTAACAAGTAAGGGAGATCAAGAACCACCAGTAGTTGAAATTCCTGAATTTACAGGTGGCGTTAATGCTGCAGAAGCGGCTGTTCATGAAATCCCAGAGTTCAAGGGTGGCGTTAATTGGGTTGAAGCGGACAAGAATGAGCTCCCAGAATTCAAGGGTGGCGTTAACGCAGTTGAAGCAGATAAGAATGAGCTCCCAGAGTTCAAGGGTGGAGCTAATTGGGTTGAAGCTGCTAAGAATGATGTTCCTGAGTATAAAGAAACATTAGCTGCAGGAGACAATCAGACAAGTCCAGTTGCAGAAAAAAACTTGATCAGAAACCAGCTCTTACACCAACACCTGCTATGCAAGCAGCACAAAAAGAAGCAGATCAGTCTAAACTTCCTGAAACTGGTGAAGGCACAACTGAACACCTCTTCCTAGCTGGTCTTACATTAGCAATGTCTGCTCTATTTCTTCAAAAAAAGGAAAAGAAGATTAAAATATAATAGAGTTTTTATACTATGAAAACTCAAACTCCTAGCTTATTGTAATGGAGAAAAACAAACACCTAGAGAGGACCTCTTGGTCCTCCCTTTTTAAAAAGGGAAATGATAACGCTTACCCAATTTAAGCGTGGGAAAGGAAATAAAGAAAATGGGAAAAACATTTTTTTGAGAGACGGTGTCATTACAGTATACGTAAGTTTGCAATGGGCGCTGCTTCTGTCATGATTGGTGCAAGCATTTTTTTGGTGCTGGTATGGTTCAAGCAGCAGAAACAGAAGGGCCTGCAGAGACAGAAGGCACGGTAACACAGGTTCAGCCCCTAGATAAGTTACCAGCGGATATAGCAGCAGCTATTGAAAAAGCTGAATCAGCAAAACCAACTGATCCTACTGAAACGAATCCGACTGATGCGGAAGCTCAACCTGAAAATACTGGAGAAGTATCTCCAAAACCAGCAGAAACTCCAGTTCCTAAGGAAGAAGCAACACCAAAACCAGCAGAAACTTCAAAAGAAGAAGCAGCACCAGTAGCTAAACCAGCAGAAAAGCCAGTGACTAAAGATTTGGTTGAAACTCCAGATGTCAATCATTTGGAAAAGGCTACTGCAACAGCTTCAAACCATGAAGCCAACACACCATTTACAGCTGAGAAGGCGATTGATGGAAATCCAGATACTCGTTGGGCAACTGACCGTGATGTTGTGAAACCAACAATCGAATTTAAGCTTGAAAAGACAACCTTAATCAAGCATGTGGAAATCGATTGGGATCGTCGTGTTCGTGGTGAACAAAATGACCCAAACATCAAATCTTGGAATCTTTATTATGCAGGTCAAGACGAAGTCAATGGATCAGGTCCTGGAGAATGGAAGTTGGCTCATCAACGGACAGGAACTCCGGTTCTAGATGAAAAAGTTGACTTAAAAGAAGCTGTTCAAGCTAAGTATCTCAAACTTGAAATTACAGATTATCAAGCCGGTACTATGCAATGGAAAAATGTGGGTATCCAAGAAATTCGTGCCTACTCAAACATTCCAGACACCAGCAAACCAACAGATATTCGTCAAGTTACAGAAATAGCGGTTGCTGAAGACGGAAAATCACTTGTATTACCTAAATTACCTGGTCAAGTTAGCTTGATTGGAAGCAATAAGCAAGGTGTTATCGACCTAAATAATAAAATCTACACACCGCTGACAGAACAACATGTCAAAGTGATGGTTCAACAAACGAATGATAACCATACCTTCACAAAAGAATTTGAAGTTGTCATTAAAGGCTTGCATGCGGATGAAGGTGTTGGAACCAAACCTGCAGTTGCCCCAGCAGTTCAACAATGGTACGGCACTGAAGGTAAAACTTCTATTACTTCTGAAACTGTCATTTCAGTAGGAGATTCAGGATTTGACAAGGAAGCTAAGTTCTACCAAACTGACCTTGAAAATCGTGGTTTGGAAGTCGCAACCGGTGATCAATCAGCTCAAAACCGAATTGAATTTAAAAAGGTTGAAGACAAGGGCTATGGTAAAGAAGGCTATGGTATCACCATTAAAGATGGAGTTATCACAGTAGAAGCAGCGACTAATGCAGGTGCATTTTACGCAACTCGTACTCTTCTTCAAATGGGAGAAAATGACCTACAGAACGGTGAAATCCGTGACTTCCCAAGCTTCAGCCACCGTGGTTTTATGCTAGACACAGGTCGTAAGTTTATTCCTTATGACACGCTTGTAGATATCATGCTAAATATGGCTTACTACAAGATGAATGACTTGCAGTTGCACCTTAATGATAACTATATCTTCCTAGAAAAACACTTGGAAGGAAAACATCTTAGTCAACAAGAGGAACTGGACTATGTTCTAAAAAATGCCAAGACAGGTTTCCGTGTGGAAACTGATGTTGTCGGAGAAAATGGTGAAAAATTAACATCAGACGAGCATTATACTAAGGAAGAAATGCAACAGATCATCAAATTGGCTAAAGCTTTGCATATCAACCTTGTTCCTGAGATTGACACACCAGGTCACGCTTTGTCCTTTGTTAAAGTTCGTCCAGACCTTATGTATAAAGGTAGTCTGAGCGATTATAGAGGTAAGCACAATGTAGAACGTGTTGCTATGTTGGACTTGGATAATAAGTACGAAGAAACTCTTGCTTTGTTAAATCAGTCTATGATAAATTGCTCGATGGAGAAAATGCACCACTTCATGGTGTCTCAACAGTTCATATCGGAACTGATGAGTACTACGGCAGTAGAGAAAGCTATCGTCGCTACGTCAACGATATGATTCAGTACATCAAAGGAAAAGGTTATACACCTCGTATTTGGGGCTCACTTAGTGCTAAGCCTGGTACAACGCCAGTTGATTGGAATGGAGTAGAAGTTGATATCTGGAGTATTGGTTGGCAACGTCCAGCGGCTGCAATTGCTCAGGGTGCCAAGATTATCAATATCACAGATATTCCAACCTATAGTGTCCCAAGCGGAAGCAACAGTCAAGGTGGTTATGGCGATTATGCTAACTACGAAACTCAATACAATCGCTGGACACCAAATGACTTCTCAACAGGTGGAGGACCACGCTTAGAAGCCTCTAATCCAAATATCATCGGTGGTGGTCATGCAGTTTGGAATGACAACATTGACCTCCATGAAACTGGTTTAACTTCATATGATATCTTTAAACGCTTCTTCAAGAGTATGCAATCAACTGCAGAACGCACTTGGGGTTCAGATCGTGCAGCTAAGACCTATGCAGACCGTATCCAACCAACAAGTGTTTATGCGCCACGTTCAAATCCAGAAAAGACAATAGAAGATAGCGACCTCTTCACAATTAAACCAGAAACTATCAAGGAATATCTTGCTAAGAATGTGAAGAAAACAGAAGCAGGTTTGAACTTCGAAAAAGATTCTAGCATCGAAGGCTTTAGTAGGTGATGTTGGTCCCTAGTCACGTTTTGAAATTGGATGTAACTGTTACAGGTGATGGAGAACAAGTCTTCTCTACAAGTGGGGACAACCAACTTTATCTTGCGGACAAGGATGGCTACTTAGCTTATAAATTTGAACAATTCCATATTCAATTCAACAAGAAACTTGAGAAAAATAAACGTTATCAAATCTCTGTTGTTACGAAACCACAAAAAACAGAAGTTTATGTAGATGGTGAAAAAGTTGAGCGTATTGCAAATCCAGCTCACCCTCGCTTGGCTCACAATAGCTTGGTACTTCCACTTGAAACAATCGGTGGCTTCCAAGGAATCTTGCATAGTGCAGAGTTGTCAAATGAAGCATTTGTAAACCCACGTTTGATTCCAACAGATCACTTCACAGTTTCTGCAACTAGTCAGGAAACACCAGGAACAGAAACAGAAGGACCAGTCGAAAAAGCCTTTGACAATGATCCAAACACCTTCTGGCATTCTAAATGGACTGGACATCAGGCTCCATATACCGTTGCTATGAATTTGAATGCTCCTGAAAAAGTCAATGGTTTGACTTATCTTCCACGTCCAGGTGGTGGTAACGGAGTCGTGACATCTTATGAAATCTATGCTCAAAAAGATGGTCAAATGGTTAAAGTTGCTTCAGGAACTTGGGAAAATAATACTAAAGAAAAAACGGTTAATTTTGCAGCAGTTGAAACCAATAAGGTAGAATTTAAAGTTCTGTCAGGTGTCGCAGGATTTGGTAGTGCCGCAGAAATTCAACTTCTCAAGCCACTTTCTGATAGTGAATCAGAAGAACCAGTTGCTCCAGAAAAACCTGTCACTCCTGAGAAACCGGTGACTCCAGAACAACCAAAAGTTGAAGAAGTAAGCGATGGTACAACTGAACTTGCGGATAGCTTTGTAGCTACAAAACCAGCCAGTGATGATGCGATTGCTGCTGCAGCACAAAGTCAAGACTATCTCAAGAAAGAATACAAGGTATTCCCAACACCACAAAAAGTTACTTACGGTGAAGGTGTCACTAAACTTCAAAAACAAGTCAATCTTGTTATGGGAGACCATCTAGATATTTACACTCGCAACCGCTTGAAGAGTGTACTACAAGATCATCAAATCTCTTATACAAGTAGTCAAGCTGCAGTAGCAGGTGCTACAAATATCTATCTTGGTGTTCATGGTCAACATTCACAGGCTGAAAGAAATATCTGGTATTTCTCAAGGACTCTTTGATAAGATTGATGCTTATGCTTTATCAATCAAGAACAATACAATCTCAATCGTCGGTAAAGATACAGATGCTGTCTTCTATGGATTGACGACTCTTAAACACATGCTTAATGAAAGTGAAGCTCCAGTTTTACGTAATGTAACTGTTGAAGACTACGCTGAAATTAAGAATCGTGGTTTTATCGAAGGTTACTATGGAAATCCATGGAGCAATGCTGATCGTGCTGAATTGATGCGCTATGGTGGTGACTTGAAGTTGACTCAATACTTCTTTGCTCCAAAAGACGATCCATACCACAACAAGAAATGGCGTGAACTTTATCCAGAAGAAAAATTAGCTGAAATCCGTGAATTGGCGCGTGTCGGAAACCAAAACAAGACCCGCTATGTTTGGACAATTCACCCATTCATGAACAACCGTATCCGTTTTGGTAACGATGCTGACTACCAAAAAGATCTTGAAACCATTAAGGCTAAATTCACTCAATTGATGGATGTCGGTGTCCGTGAGTTCGGTATTTTGGCCGATGATGCTCCAAGCCCAGTTGGTGGCTACAATAGCTACAACCGCTTGATGAAGGACATGACAGACTGGTTGACTGAAAAACAAGCAACTTATGTTGGCCTTCGTAAGGAAATGATCTTCGTTCCAGGTCAATATTGGGGTAATGGTCGTGAAGATGAGTTGAAATCTCTAAATGAAAATCTTCCAACTTCAACTTCTATGACCCTTACTGGTGGTAAGATTTGGGGTGAAGTATCAGAAAACTTCCTATCTAACCTTAAGAACAATCTGACTGCAGGTGGTAAGACTTACCGTCCAGTTTCTCTATGGATTAACTGGCCATGTACAGATAACTCTAAACAACACTTAATCTTGGGCGGCGGTGAGAAATTCCTTCATCCAAATGTGGATCCTAGTCTCCTTTCAGGTATCATGTTGAACCCAATGCAACAATCTGAGCCTTCGAAGATTGCCCTATTCTCTGCAGCTCAGTACGCATGGAAACAATGGAAATCTGAAGACGAGGCTAAGAAAGTAAATGATATTGCCTTCAACTTTGTTGAAACAGGCAAATTTACTGACAGTGAAACATCTGTTGCCTTCCGTGAACTTGGTAAACACATGATTAACCAAAACATGGATGGTCGTGTTGTGAAGTTAGAAGAGTCTGTTGAACTTGCACCGAAATTGGATGCCTTTATGGCTAAGCTAAAAGCAGGTCAAGATGTTAGCGCAGAGCGTGCTGAATTGCGTGCAGAATTTGCAAAACTGAAAGCAGCAGCTCAACTTTATAAAGCGTCTGGTGACGAAAAGATGCGTTCTCAAATCCATTACTGGTTGGATAACACTATTGACCAAATGGATGCTTTGAGTGCTTTCCTAGATGGATCAGAAGCTATTGAAAACAATGATTCTGCTAGACTTTGGGATAGCTACTACAAGGGATTGAAACTTTATGAACAGTCTCAAACTTATACTTTCCATTATGTAGATCATGATGAAAAAGCTGAATTAGGTGTTCAACATATCCGTCCATTCTTGCTTGGTCTTCGTGAAATCCTTGCAACTGAAGTTCAAAAAGCCTTGCATCCAGACCAAGTCATTAGTACTTTTATTACGAACCGTACAGGTGTAGAAGGTGGACTTGCTGAAGTCACTGATGGTGATTTAGGAACACATGCCCTTATCAAATCACCAAACAGTATCCAAACTGGTGATTACATTGGTTTGAAATTTAACAAGGCTGTTCCAATCCAAAACTTAACATTTGCAATGGGAACTCAAGCAAATCCACGCGATACCTTTAACAATGCTAAGGTTGAGTATCTCAATGAAAATGATGAGTGGGTAACACTTTCAGAACCAAGCTACACTGGTAATGAGCCTCTTCTTAAATTTGAAAATCTCAATATCAATGCTAAAGCTGTTCGAATGATTGCAACTTCTGATCGTGAAAATACTTGGTTTGCTGTACGAGAAATCGCTGTGAACCGTCCTGTGGAAGTAAGTCGTCCTAAACAGGCAGCTACAGTGACCATCAGTCCAAATCTCATGTACAAGTACAATACGACAGTTGCTTCCATTACAGATGGTCGTGATAATACTGAAGCAATGCTTGCAAATGCTGATCGAACTGATACAACTCCAGTCGATGGTTGGGTTCAACTAGACTTGGGTGGAGTCAAACCTGTAACTAAGGTTCGCCTCGTTCAAGGATCAGGAGATAAATTGGCAGAAGGTGTTCTTGAGTATTCTACAGATGGTACTTCATGGCAAGAATTGGATCGTTTGACTGGTGAACAAACCAAAGAAATTGAAACTCCAATTTCAGCTCGCTACATCCGTGTTCGTAACACCAAGAATATCAATCTATGGTGGCGTATCGCTGACTTCTCAGTTGAGACACGTGCTGGTAATAGCGAGATGACAGACACCAATGTTGAAAGTTTGAAATCAACTCCAGTATATGACAGTCTCGGTCGTTATGACATGCAAATTCCCAAGTGGAACTAAGCTTCCAGCTCATAGCTACTTGGGTATGAAGCTAGACCGCCTACACCAAGCTGAAAGCATTCAGGCTATTGGTATTGGAAATCCAGCCCTTGACTTGGAATACTCTCCAAATGCACAAGAATGGTATCCAGCTAGCCAAGTAACTGATAAGTCCTTGGTACGTTATGCTCGTTTGGTCAATAAGACCGACCAAGAACAAGCAGTGACAGCAACATCTCTATTGGTTAAGACAAAAGAAGTCCAACCAACTAAACTGGATTCTACATCTATGGGAATCGATGCCCATTATGGTGCAAATGATGTTCGCAAGATCAAGAATTTGGATCAGTTGTTTGATGGTGTTTACAATAATTTTGTAGAGTTCTCTGACTATGCACGTAAAGATGGTCACATTACCTTGAAACTTGGTAGTGAACGTGAAATCAAGAAGATTAGAGCCTACATCCAAGACGGTACGAAGAACTATCTTCGTGATGGTAAGATTCAAGTCAGCCAAGACGGTAAGACTTGGACAGACGTTGTGACAGTAGGTGATGGTGTCGCTAATGAAATGCGTGATGATTCATTGACAGATGGATGGACACATGATTCTAAGATGCCTGGAAATCGCTACATCGAGGGTGAACTTGCAAGCCCAGTTAAAGCTAATTATCTCCGTGTTCTCTTCACTGCTAATTACGATGCTCGTTTTGTTGGATTTACTGAGTTGGTTATCAATGATGGCGAATTTGTGAAACCAATTAACGACCCAACTGTTCAAGGAAATAGTGGAGAAAGTCGAGGCAATCTATATACAAATCTTGTAGATGGCAAAGTCTTGACAAGCTATAAGGCTGAGAAAGACCAAGGTGAGCTGGTTTACCACTTGTCAGACCCAACAGACGCTAACCATATTCGCCTTGTTTCAAGTACTCCTCAAGGAGTGAAAGCTCGTGTGCTTGCTCGTACTCTGAAAACAGACAGAGACGGTGCTTGGACAGATTTGGGAGCAATTACTTCAAGCTTCCAAACATTTGCAGTGAGAGATAAGGCTCCGTTACTTGATGTCAAACTCATTTGGGAAGGTGGCAAACCAGAGTTCTATGAAATGACGACATATTATCAAGAACTTTCAGAAGAACCTGAGCAACCAACTCCAGATCCAGAACCAACTCCAGATCCAGAGCCAACTCCAGATCCAGAGCCAACTCCGAACCCAGAGCCAACTCCAAATCCAGAGCCAACTCCGATCCCAGAGCCAACTCCAGATCCAAAGCCAACCCCAGATCCAGAGCCAACTCCAAATCCAGAGCCAACTCCAAATCCAGAGCCAACTCCAAATCCAGAGCCAACTCCAAATCCAGAGCCAACTCCAAATCCAGAGCCAACTCCAAATCCAGAGCCAACTCCAGATCCAGAGCCAACCCCAGATCCAGAGCCAACCCCAACTCCAAAACCAACTCCAGAACCTGAAGTACTAACAAGTAAGGGAGATCAAGAACCACCAGTAGTTGAAATTCCTGAATTTACAGGTGGCGTTAATGCTGCAGAAGCGGCTGTTCATGAAATTCCAGAGTTCAAGGGCGGCGTTAATTGGGTTGAAGCGGACAAGAATGAGCTCCCAGAATTCAAGGGTGGCGTTAACGCAGTTGAAGCTGCTAAGAATGAGGTTCCAGAATACAAAGAACCTGTTTCAGATCCAGCTATAACAATTGCGAATCACAAGCCAGCTCAAATTTCAACAAACCAAAAACAAGAACAACCACAGGAACCAGCAACTGAAGCCAAAGCTCAACTTCCAGCGACTGGTGAGCAAGATTCAGTAGGTTTAGCATTCCTAGCTAGTCTTGGATTGGTTCTTTCTGCAACCTTTATCAAAAAAGGGAAAGAAAACTAAGTACGAATCTTAATTCGATGCAGAATAACTTGTTTTAAAAAGAAAAACCAGGGACACTAGTTCCTGGTTTTTTGTGATTCGAAAGTATAGAAAACTGCAAATAAAATACCAACGAAGTAACCGTTGGTATTGAAAAATGCTTAAGATGCTCCGTTATTTGCGCTAACTCCTGCTTCAGTAGTTGGAGTGTTTGAAGAAGAATCAGATTGCTCATTTTTCTGAGAATTGTTATCTGATTTTGTATCCTCCTTCTTGCTAGGAGTTTGAACCTCTTCTTTTTGAGTTGTTTCTTGATTGTTAGTTTGATTTTGTGCAGGGGTATTGGATTCAGCGGGAGCTTCCTTTTGAACTTCCTTGATAATAGTTGTTTGCGGATTTGTATCTTTTTTATCTTTTTCCTTATCAAAGGCATTCATAATCGTGATGCTAGCCGTAATCAAACCTAGAATACTAGCAATCGTCGCGATTGTTTTTTGAAAAACAGTGAATCCTTTTTTGATGTGTTCGGTCTTAGGCTTTGAACTTCTACGATAGTTAGACATAATTTCTCTCCTTTGTCATGATTCATTATACTCAAAATCTTTAAAAAAAACTTAAATGAACCTGAATTGCCTTTCTTGTCGCCTGAACTGTTTCGTGTTACAATAGAAGGAGTGATTTTAGAAAGCGTGAGAAACCATGATTTACTTTGATAATTCGGCTACGACCAAGCCCTATCCAGAAGCACTTGAAACCTATATGCAGGTGTCTGCAAAAATTATTGGAAATCCTTCTAGTCTTCATCGTTTAGGAGACCAGTCTACCAGGAATTTTAGATGCATCTCGTCAACAGATTGCAGATTTGATTGGCAAAAATAGTGAAGAAATCTTCTTTACCTCTGGTGGTACTGAAGGGGATAACTGGGTTATCAAAGGGGTTGCATTTGAAAAAGCGCAATTTGGTAAACACATCATCGTGTCAGACATTGAGCACCCTGCAGTCAAGGAGTCAGCTCTCTGGCTTAAAACTCAAGGGTTTGAAGTGGATTTTGCACCTGTAGATGAAAAGGGATTTGTAGATGTAGCCGCTTTGGCAAATCTACTTCGTCCTGATACGACCTTGGTTTCCGTCATGGCAGTTAACAATGAAATAGGCTCTATCCAGCCTATTCAAGCTATCTCAGAACTATTAGCGGATAAGCCAACTGTCTCTTTCCACGTTGATGCGGTTCAGGCCTTGGCTAAGATTCCGACAGAAAAGTATTTGACAGACCGAGTGGATTTTGCGACCTTCTCTAGTCATAAATTCCACGGCGTTCGTGGTGTTGGCTTTGTCTATATCAAGTCTGGTAAGAAAATTACACCGCTTTTAACTGGTGGTGGCCAAGAGCGTGACTATCGTTCAACAACTGAGAATGTAGCTGGAATTGCTGCGACAGCCAAGGCTTTGCGTTTAGCTATAGAAAGATTGGAATTGTTTGCTAGCAAAACGAGTCAGATGAAGGAAGTTATCCGTCAAGCTCTTCTTGAATATCCAGATATTTTTGTTTTCTCAGGTGAGGAAGACTTTGCCCCTCATATTCTGACCTTTGGGATTAAGGGTGTTCGTGGTGAAGTCATTGTGCACGCATTTGAAGACTATGATATTTTCATCTCGACAACCTCTGCTTGTTCGTCCAAGGCGGGAAAACCTGCTGGAACCCTGATTGCTATGGGTGTTGATAAAGATAAGGCCCAGTCAGCAGTTCGTCTCAGTCTAGACCTAGAAAATGATATGAGTCAGGTAGAGCAGTTCTTGACCAAGTTGAAATTAATCTACAATCAAACCAAAAAAGTAAGATAGGAGTATTCATGCAGTATTCAGAAATTATGATTCGCTATGGTGAACTTTCAACCAAAAGGTAAAAACCGTATGCGTTTCATCAATAAACTACGTAATAACATTTCAGATGTCTTGTCCATCTATCCTCAAGTCAAAGTAATTGCTGATCGCGATCGTGCCCATGCTTATCTGAATGGGGCAGATTATGAACCAGTAGCTGAGTCTCTCAAACAGGTTTTCGGGATTCAAAACTTTTCTCCAGTGTATAAGGTTGAAAAATCTGTAGAAGTTCTTAAATCTGCTGTCCAAGAGATTATGCAGGACATCTATAAGGAAGGCATGACCTTTAAGATCTCTAGCAAACGTAGTGATCACAACTTTGAACTGGATAGTCGAGAACTCAACCAGACACTTGGTGGAGCAGTATTTGAAGCTATTCCAAATGTCCAAGCCCAGATGAAAAATCCTGATATTAATCTGCAAGTGGAGATTCGTGAAGAAGCGGCTTATCTCTCCTATGAGACCATTCGTGGTGCTGGGTGGTTTGCCAGTTGGAACTTCTGGGAAAGGAATGCTCATGTTGTCAGGGGGAATTGACTCTCCAGTAGCTGGTTATCTAGCCCTGAAAACGTGGCGTAGATATCGAGGCTGTTCACTTTGCTAGCCCACCATATACCAGTCCAGGTGCCCTCAAGAAAGCTCAGGATTTGACCCGTAAATTGACTAAAGTTTGGTGGGAATATCCAGTTTATCGAAGTGCCATTCACTGAGATTCAAGAAGAGATCAAGGCTAAGGCTCCAGAAGCCTATCTCATGACTCTGACTCGTCGCTTTATGATGCGGATTACCGACCGTATCCGTGAAGTGCGCAATGGTTTGGTCATCATCAATGGTGAAAGTCTTGGTCAGGTGGCTAGCCAAACCCTAGAAAGTATGCAGGCTATCAATGCTGTGACCAATACACCGATCATCCGTCCAGTTGTAACTATGGATAAACTAGAAATCATTGATATTGCACAAGAAATTGATACCTTTGAAATCTCTATCCAACCCATTTGAGGACTGCTGTACTATTTTTGCGCCAGATCGTCCAAAAACAAATCCTAAGATTAAGAATGCGGAGCAGTATGAAGCACGTATGGATGTCGAAGGCTTGGTTGAGAGAGCAGTAGCGGGAATTATGATTACTGAAATTACACCTCAGGCTGAGAAGGATGCAGTCGATGAGTTGATCGATGATCTCCTTTAATCAGAAAAAAACCAGAGGAAAAGATAAAATAAGTAAAAAAAGTTAGTTTATTGTCCTAAATTTGGACGGAAACTGACTTTTTTTCTATTTTTATGATATAATTAGGTAAAAATTTTGAATATAGAGAGTTTTTCTGACAATGAATCAATCTTATTTTTTTATTTAAAAATGCGAGAGCATAAATTAGTGGTTCCCTACACAGGTAAGGAGCGACGCGTACGTGTTCTCCTCCCGAAAAACTATGAGAAAGATACGGATAGAAGTTATCCAGTAGTGTATTTCCATGATGGACAAAACGTCTTTTATAGTAAAGAATCCTACGTCGGCCATTCCTGGAAGATTATCCCAGCTATCAAACGAAATCCGGATATCAGTCGCATGATTATCGTGGCCATTGACAACGATGGACTTGGACGGATGAATGAGTATGCGGCATGGAAATTCCAAGAGTCTAACATTCCTGGTCAACAATTTGGTGGTAAAGGAGTCGAGTATGCAGAGTTTGTTATGGAAGTGGTTAAGCCTTTTATCGATGAAAACTATCGGACAAAATCAGACAGAAAACACACTGCTATGATAGGATCTTCTCTGGGTGGAAATATTACCCAGTTTATCGGTTTGGAGTATCAAGATCAGATTGGTTGCTTAGGGAGTTTTCTCATCAGCCAACTGGCTTCACCAAGAAGCCTTTGATCGCTATATCGAGCGTAAAAACTCTTAGCCTGACCAACGAATCTTTATCTATGTTGGAACGGAAGAAGCAGATGATACAGATAAGACCCTAATGGCTGGCAATATCAAGCAAGCCTATATTGATTCTTCTCTTCGCTATTATCATGATTTGATAGCAGGAGGAGTGCAGTTGGAAAATCTCTCTCTCAAGGTTCAGGCTGGAGCTATTCACCATGAAGTACCATGGTCAGAAAATCTTCCAGCTTGTCTACGTTTTTTTGCAGAAAATTGGTAAATAGTATAAAGGAGACAGGATATGAATATTGAACATCTAAGCCACTGGAGTGGAAACCTAAATCGTGAAATGTACGTCAACCGTTATGGACATGCGGGTATCCCTATTGTAGTCTTTCCTTCTTCAGGTGGTAGCCACAATGAATACTATGATTTTGGCATGATTGATGCTTGTGCGTCCTTTATCGAGGAAGGCCGTGTCCAGTTCTTTACACTTTCAAGTGTCGATAGCGAGAGCTGGCTTGCGACTTGGAAAAACGGTCATGACCAAGCTGAAATGCACCGTGCCTATGAACGATATGTGATTGAAGAAGCTATTCCTTTTATCAAGCATAAGACAGGATGGTTTGATGGTATGATGGCGACAGGTTGCTCCATGGGAGCTTACCATGCACTCAACTTCTTCCTACAACACCCGGATGTCTTTCACGAAAGTGATTGCTCTTAGTGGTGTCTACGATGCTCGTTTCTTTGTTGGTGATTACTACAATGACGATGCCATCTATCAAAATTCACCAGTAGACTATATCTGGAATCAAAATGATGGCTGGTTTATCGATCGTTATCGTCAAGCTGAAATTGTGATCTGTACGGGACTAGGAGCCTGGGAACATGATGGCTTACCTTCTTACTACAAGCTTAAAGAAGCCTTTGATCAAAAACAAATTCCTGCCTGGTTTGCAGAATGGGGACACGATGTTGCCCATGACTGGGAATGGTGGCGCAAACAAATGCCTTATTTCCTTGGTCACATGAGTCTATAAAAGGAGTCGCTTATGAATTATCTTGTAATTTCACCCTATTACCCACAAAATTTCCAACAATTTAGTATTGAACTAGCCAATAAAGGAATTACCGTTCTAGGGATTGGGCAAGAACCCTATGAACAACTAGATGAACCATTGCGCAATAGCTTAACGGAGTACTTCCGAGTTGATAATCTTGAAAATATTGATGAAGTCAAGCGTGCTGTTGCCTTTCTTTTCTATAAACATGGTCCAATTGACCGCATTGAATCACACAATGAATACTGGCTAGAGTTGGACGCTGCTCTTCGTGAACAATTCAATGTTTTTGGTGCCAAACCAGAAGACCTTAAGAAGACCAAGTTCAAGTCTGAGATGAAAAAACTCTTCAAAAAAGCTGGGGTTCCAGTTGTGCCAGGTGCTGTCATTCAAACAGAAGCAGATGTTGACAAAGCTGTGAAAGAAATTGGACTTCCAATGATTGCAAAACCTGATAATGGAGTAGGAGCAGCCGCAACCTTCAAACTTGAAACAGAAGATGATATCAATCACTTTAAGGCTGAATGGGATCACTCAACCGTTTATTTCTTTGAAAAATTTGTCACCTCTAGTGAAATCTGTACCTTCGATGGTTTGGTAGATAGAGATGGAAATATTGTCTTTTCTACGACCTTTTGACTATGCCCATACACCCTCTCGATCTCATGATTTACAAGATGGACAATTCTTATTATGTTCTCAAAGAGATGGATCCAAAATTGCGTAAATATGGTGAGGCAATTGTCAAAGAATTTGGCATGAAGGAACGTTTCTTCCATATTGAGTTCTTCCGTGAGGGTGATGACTATATCGCTATTGAGTACAATAACCGTCCAGCGGGTGGTTTCACCATTGATGTCTATAACTATGCCCATTCTTTTGACTTTGTATAAGGGATATGCAGCGATCGTTGCAGGTGAACCATTCCCAGCTTCTCAATTCGATCCCCTATACTGTTTGGCGACATCACGCCGTGTTAATGCCAACTATGTTTATTCAGAAGAAGATTGCTGGCTAAATACGGAAACCAGTTCAAGGTCAAGAAAATCATGCCAGCAGCCTTTGCTGAGTTGCAAGGAGACTATCTCTATATGCTAACGACACCAAGTCGTGAAGAAATGGAACAAATGATTAAGGACTTTGGTCAGCGTCAAGAATAATTAAAATTTGGACTTAACAAACGATGTTTGTTAGGTCTTTTTTGTAGAATTGAAATAAAAGCGTTTTCTCACAGGATTCTTTTAGAAAATCTGTTGCTAAAAGCCCTAAAAATTGATAGAATAGGGACTGTCTAAAAAATATTAAGGAGAATCTATCAATGGATTTCACATGGGCAGTCAAATATGCCACTGAATTTTTTTGGGAACAGCCATCTTGATTATCTTGGGTAATGGTGCTGTTGCTAATGTTGAACTTAAAGGTACGAAAGGTCACCAAAGTGGCTGGCTCGTTATCGCTGTTGGTTACGGTATGGGGGTTATGATCCCTGCCTTGATGTTTGGTAATGTTTCTGGTAACCACATCAACCCAGCCTTTCACTCTTGGACTTTAGCAGTTAGCGGACTCTTTCCCTTGGTCACAAGTAGCGCAATACATCATCGCACAAGTCTTTGGGAGCAATCTTTCGGACAAGCCTTGGTTGTTGCAACTCACCGTCCATACTACTTGAAGACAGAAAACCCAAACAACATCTTAGGAACTTTCTCAACAATTTCAAGTATCGACCACGGAACAAAAGAATCACGCTTTGCAGCTTCTGTTAACGGTTTTTATCAACGAGTTTGTTGGTTCATTCGTACTTTTCTTTGCAGCACTTGGTATGACAAAGAACTTCTTTGGTGCTGAATTGCTTTCTAAAGCTCAAGGATTGATTAACGATCAAGTGGCACAAGCGACTGCCCAAGGTCAAACAATTCCTCAAGAACAAGTTACTGCAGCTCTTGAACAAGCAAAAAATCAAGTAGCTCCATTCTTGTCACCAGGTCTTGCTATTGGACACTTGGCACTTGGTTTCTTGGTAATGGCCTTGGTAACATCTCTTGGTGGACCAACAGGGCCAGGTTTGAACCCAGCTCGTGACTTTGGGCCACGTCTTCTTCACGCAGTACTTCCAAAATCAATCCTTGGTGAACACAAGGGTGATTCAAAATGGTGGTATGCTTGGGTACCAGTAGTTGCACCGATTGCAGCTGGTATTGCCGCAGTAGCACTCTTCAAATTACTTTACATGTAATCATTAAAAAAACTGGGAAGACCCAGTTTTTTTCTTTTTCTAAAACTAGAAAAGGATCTTCAACTCCTAAATGCTTAAATCGTCAGACTTTTTTCATTTTAAAATCAAAAGATGTAAAATATGGCAAAAAAATATGGTAAAATAGAGTATTAAGTAAACGTTAAAAAGGAATATTATGCGTAAAGAGATTGCACCTGAATTATATAATTACAATAAATTCCCTGGTCCTGAATTTCATCTATCTGGAGATAAAGTCGAGGCTGAAGGTTTTTCCTTTAATTTGGTTGAAAATAGTAAGGACGCTTTTGATGCAACAGCTTTTACTCAACGCTTTTCGGAAGTTTTAAATAAGTATGATTATATTGTAGGAGACTGGAGCAATGAGCAGTTGCGCTTGCGAGGATTCTACAAGAATGAGCGAGCTGAAGAATCTTTGGAGAAAATCAGTCGTTTACAAGATTACCTACTTGAGTATTGTAGCTATGGATGTGCCTACTTTGTCTTAGAAAATGAGATTCCTAAACGAGCACCATTTGACCAAAAAATGCGCAAAAAGAGAAGAAGAAAGACAACTCGTAAAAGGGCAAGAAAGTCTTCTCAGAAATAAGAAAAGAAATCATGCGGACAAGAGAAATAGACGTCGCCGTAAAGAACAGAAACCTCAGAATGAAGAAAAAGGACAACGTCATTTCGTCATCCGTCAGAAAGATTAGAGAATAAGGAGAAAAGATGAAACCGTCGATTTATAGTTTAACTCGTCAAGGCATGCAAGAATGGGTCTTGGAACAGGGAGAAAAGAAATTCCGTGCCGACCAAATTTGGGAGTGGCTTTACCGTAAACGTGTTCAGACATTTGAAGAAATGACCAATTTGTCTAAGGATTTGATTGCCAAGCTTAACGAGCAGTTTGTTGTCAATCCCTTGAAACAACGCATCGTTCAAGAGTCAGCTGACGGGACAGTTAAATATCTCTTTGAATTGCCAGATGGGATGCTGATTGAGACTGTTCTGATGCGTCAGCACTATGGTTTGTCAGTCTGTGTAACAACTCAAGTAGGATGCAATATCGGTTGTACCTTCTGTGCATCAGGTTTGATCAAGAAGCAACGTGACCTCAATAACGGGGAAATCGTTGCCCAGATTATGTTGGTTCAAATATTTTGACGAACGTGGACAAGATGAACGTGTAAGCCATATCGTTGTAATGGGTATCGGAGAGCCATTTGATAACTATAATAACGTTTTGAACTTTATCCGTACCATCAATGACGATAAGGGAATGGCAATCGGAGCTCGCCATATCACTGTTTCAACCTCAGGTTTGGCCCACAAGATTCGTGAGTTTGCTAATGAAGGTGTGCAGGTTAACCTTGCTGTCTCACTTCATGCGCCAAACAATGAACTTCGTTCAAGTATCATGAAGATTAACCGTGCCTTCCCAATTGAAAAACTCTTTGCAGCTATTGAGTATTATATTGAAACAACTAACCGTCGCGTAACTTTTGAGTACATCATGCTCAATGAAGTGAATGATGGAGTGGAACAAGCACTTGAGTTGGTAGAATTGCTGAAAAATATCAAGAAATTGTCATATGTCAACTTGATTCCTTACAACCCAGTTAGTGAACATGACCAGTACAGCCGTAGTCCTAAAGAGCGCGTGATGGCCTTCTATGATACGCTCAAGAAGAAAGGCATCAACTGTGTTGTTCGTCAGGAACATGGTACAGATATCGATGCAGCATGTGGACAATTGCGTTCAAATACCATGAAACGTGATCGCCAAAAAGCAGTAGCTGAAGTAAATCCATAAGATGAAACGAAAAAAATTACTAAGCTTGGGAGTCGTGCTATACAGTCTTTGTATTGTCTGTTTTTGTTTTACTCCCCAGCCAAAACTTCCTACAGGAGTGGAAACTCCAGGTATTCAAACTATTTGGACGCCTGGTTTTTTCTTTTGACGCCTTTTAACTCCCTTTTTGGAAATCTGGGTGAAGTAACTAGCCTTTTACAGCTATTCTGGATATTTTTGCAAAATGCCTTAAATATCCTCTTGCTCTTCCCATTGATTTTCCAGCTTCTCTATCTTATACCTGCTCTAAGAAAAACGAAGAAAGTGATTTTGTTTAGCTTTTTATTGAGCTTGAGCATCGAGTGTACGCAACTAATTTTAGATTTTTTCTTTGATTTTAACAGGGTATTTGAGATTGATGATTTATGGACCAATACTTTGGGTGGCTACCTGGCTTGGGTCCTTTATAAACTACTACATAGAAACAAGATAAGGAATTAGAATGAGTATCTTAGAAGTAAAAAATTTAAGTCACGGTTTTGGAGACCGTGCGATTTTTGAAGATGTATCCTTCCGTCTTTTAAAAGGTGAACATATCGGTCTGGTCGGTGCCAATGGTGAAGGAAAATCAACTTTCATGAGCATCGTGACTGGTAAAATGTTACCTGATGAAGGTAAGGTGGAATGGTCTAAATATGTGACAGCTGGTTACCTGGATCAGCATGCGGTGCTCAAAGAAGGCCAAACTGTTCGTGACGTTCTTCGTACAGCTTTTGACGAATTATTCAAAGCAGAAGCACGTATCAATGACCTCTACATGGAAATGGCAGAAGAGGGCGCTGATATTGATGCTCTGATGGAAGAAGTTGGAGAACTTCAAGACCGTTTGGAAAGTCGTGATTTCTATACCTTGGATGCTAAAATCGATGAAGTGGCGCGTGCCCTTGGTGTCATGGACTTTATGGGATGGATACGGACGTCACAGCCTTTGTCATGGTGGGACAAAGAACCAAAGGTGCTCTTTAGCCAAACTGCTTCTTGAAAAACCAGATATCTTGCTTCTTGACGAGCCAACCAACTATCTCGATGCTGAACATATTGACTGGCTCAAACGCTATCTCCAGAACTATGAAAATGCCTTTGTACTTATTTCGCACGATATTCCTTTCTTAAACGATGTAATCAATATCGTCTATCACGTTGAAAATCAACAGTTGACACGCTATTCAGGCGATTACTACCAGTTCCAAGAAGTCTATGCCATGAAGAAATCACAACTGGAAGCAGCCTATGAGCGTCAACAGAAAGAAATTGCGGATCTCAAGGACTTTGTGGCTCGAAACAAAGCACGTGTCGCAACGCGTAACATGGCTATGTCTCGTCAGAAAAAATTGGACAAGATGGATATCATCGAGCTTCAAAGTGAGAAACCAAAGCCGTCCTTTGAATTCAAAACTGCTCGTACACCTGGACGCTTTATCTTCCAAGCCAAGGATTTGCAGATTGGGTATGACCGTCCCCTTACCAAACCATTAAATCTTACCTTTGAACGCAATCAAAAGGTTGCCATTATTGGTGCTAACGGTATCGGGAAAACAACACTTTTGAAGAGTCTCTTGGGGATTATTCCTCCAATTGCTGGGGAGGTTGAACGTGGGGACTATCTAGAACTCGGCTACTTTGAGCAAGAAGTGGAAGGTGGCAATCGCCAGACACCACTAGAAGCAGTCTGGAACGCCTTTCCAGCTCTCAATCAAGCAGAAGTCCGTGCAGCTCTTGCCCGCTGTGGTTTGACGACTAAACACATTGAAAGTCAGATTCAAGTCTTGTCAGGTGGAGAGCAAGCCAAGGTGCGTTTCTGTCTCTTGATGAACCGTGAGAACAATGTCCTTGTTCTTGACGAGCCAACCAACCACTTGGATGTGGATGCCAAGGACGAACTCAAACGTGCTTTGAAAGAATACAAGGGTTCTATCCTCATGGTTTGTCACGAACCTGATTTTTATGAAGGCTGGATGGATCAAATCTGGGATTTCAATGAACTAACATAAATAGCCATAAAAAGCCAAGTCTAAATGACTTGGCTTTTTTACGAGGGTTGCAACTAGTAGAAGTCCTATTGCTTCCGCCCTGTTTTTGTATCAAAAATAACTAATTTGTTTGATTTCCTTCGATTACATTCTCCTCAAAGTGTCCCACACCATCTTCAACAACAAATGGGCAAGTAACTTTCTTTTTTATTCCATTTTCATCATAAGAACAAGTGATGTGATAGATTCCATCGGAAAATGAATTTTTTGGTAAAGATAGGATTTTTTCCTTAACGGCATCTACAGGACTACCATTTTTCTGCCTTGATTTTTCGTAAGGTCACAATCAAAAATCGAGAGTAAGTCCCTTGTTTTTTTCATGAGATCTTTTGTTGTAATATTATAAAAGCCAGCTGCGTCAGAATCTCCTTTTTCTCGATTGCTGACAGCCTGCGCCATAATTGCAACATAGTAGTTTTCTATTGGATATTTTCCAAATTTAAAACTAGAAGTTATTGGTGTCGCAAAAGAGTTTATCTATTTTTGTCAGCAGTAGCATTTTTTGATACTATCTTCTTCTTGTTGTAGATTCGGCCTTTCTTTGTATACATCTAGTAAGAAACTGAATTCATCTTGTTTGACAGTGTGAAACAGTGCCTTTTTCTTTATCATTTAGAAGTGTTTCAAGATCTGTTCCTGAAAGAAGAAAGAAATTTGATAAATGTTCTCCATTCATTTTATGAATTTTTGCGTCAGTATATTTTTTTAAAATAGTTCCATCCGATAAATTTTCGGTGTATGTTAACTCATAGATTGTTCCATTAAACATTTCAATCTCTCGATGTTTATCAACTAACTCAACTTTTACCCTTAAGCCCAAGTGATTGAAATTCTTCAGCGAAAGAAGGAGTAGTGTATTTAATGGATGGAGAAGTGAAGTTGAGAGCAGTGCTAGGCTAGTAAGAAAAAAATGATCATAGCCCCCAAAGATAAAAACCAAGTATAGCTAGAATTATCTTTTTCCCTGACCTAGCTTTTATTATCTGATAAATACCGATAAGGAGAATGATCGAGTAAACAATACTTTGTACAAACTAGTACTGGATAAATTGTCGATGTAATTAAGTGGAACTCCCTTTAAAAACCTACTATTTGCAAGAAAAGCTCCAATTGTAGCTAGAGCTAACTGTATAGTACATGTCTTTTGAATCAACTCATTATCTTTGAAAGGAGGATTTTAATTTTGAGATATCTCTAAAAGATAAAAAAATATTTCCTAGTACAATTCCTGCATATGATAAGTAAACTAGCTGGCCACAAGATTATAAAAAGCAAAATCCAGCAGAATCATAAATAATCGAATAAACAACATTAAAGATCAAATACGTTGGCAAGAGTAAACCAAGCTGGAATAGGTTGATTTTATAGGGTTTCATAGGAAAAATCTCCTCGTTACTATTGACTAAATTATATCATATTTGTTTGAAACAAAAAAAGAGAGCGTTTACATAAAAAGTGTAAATAAAAAAAAGATAAGCCGAATGACCTATCTTTTTTTAATAGTTTAGAAATTGTTCAATTTCAGATTTTTTTGGATTTCTTACCGTAATGACAAATCGGGCAAGAAACGAAAATATGTTTTTACCATAAGGAAAGATTGGAATCAAGTAAAGAGTGAATTTACGTCCGTATTCCGTAATTTCCCAAGTATCAACATTGTGACAGTGGCCACACTCGATAGCAGTTTGAGTATGTCCCAACACTTTTTGGTAACCTTTTGACCCCCAAAATAGAATCATTTTTACATCTCCTTATAATTAATGATGTTATTGTTTACTGAAATCGTAGTCTTTAACAATTTCGATACTATCGATAGTGATAGCAGTAGTTGGTTTGTCTTTTTCGTCTTTTTCAGCTTTGGCGATTTTATCTACTACGTCCATCCCATCGATCACTTGTCCAAAGACGGGGTGTTTCCCATCAAGAGTTGGATTTCCACCTTCTTTGTAGGCTTCGATAATTTTCTTAGGATAGCTACTTGTAGGAAGTTTAGATGAATAGTCTGTTGTACTTTGGTTAATGAAGAATTGGCTACCATTTGAATTTGGTTGACCAGTATTGGCCATAGATAGAGAACCACGGATATTATAGAGATATGGAGAAATTTCGTTTTTGAAACCTGTTCCCTTGTCCTTGGTTTTTATCCTTATCGTGCCAGATAGATTCACCACCTGTTCCCATCTCCCTTTTAGGATCTCCCAGTTTGAACCATAAAGCCATCAATTACACGGTGGAAAGTCACACCATTGTAGTATCCTTCTTTAGCATGAGTAAGGAAATTTTCAACTGCAAGAGGTGCTAGTTTTGGAAAAAGTTTGATACGAATATCACCCAGACTTGTGTGAAGGATAGCTTCAGCTTCATCTTCAGCTACTTCCTTAGAAAGTTGAGGGAAGTTAGCATTTTTGTTTGTTAAGGCGTCTTTCAAATCTTTTTCTGCTTGGGCAGCAGCTTTCGAACTCTCTTCAGCAGCAATTTTAGAATCCACGTAATCATCACCACGAAGTGTACGTTGGATACTTGTACATCCACCAAGGGCAAATGTTGAGATGAGTAGTAGTGTAGCTAATTTTTTCATGTTAATCCTTTCAAAAATCATTTCTACCATTGTACCCTAAAAGGAAGTGGATTTCAAATATTCAATTAAGAATATTTATCTAACACATGCAACTTTATAGCTTTACTTACACCATTTTGTTCATTAGAGTCAGTAACTGCTTTTGCACAAGTTTTGACATCTCTAGGAGCATTCCCCATTGCTATACCTAGCCCTGCGGTTTCAATCATGGGAATATCATTATAATTATCTCCAATGGTCATAATTTCATTAAGTGATAGTTGATAATACTTGGCTAATTCTAACAGAGCTTGTTTTTTGGATACTTGATTATGTGTAACTTCAAGATAGTTATCTTTAGAGAGATAGAAGTCGGTTTGAGGGAAATCTATTGAGGATAAGTTTTTTTGAAGTTTCTGGATAGTAGATCCGTATTATCTATCAGCAAAAAGTTTATGAACAAGAGTTTTCTCGTCTCTTATAAAATCTGCTAAAGATGTAACTTTTGGACTTTCTCCAGTAATAGTTGCTTCGATTTCTACCCATTCATCAATAGTATTCACAAGCCAATCTTTTCCAGAATAAACATTGATAGAAACTGTCGGGAATTCTTTTTTTAAGAAGTCATGAAGTAAGAGCAATTCGCTTTTATCAATAGAATGCTGACTTAGGATTTTATCTCCTAAACTGATGAGTGCTCCATTATAGCAGGCAATAGGGACAGTCGGTGATGCCAAGCTCTTTAGAAATTGGCGCTATACCGAGAGGAGATCTAGCAGAAGCTAAAACAAAAGGAATATCACGTTGTTTTAAAAGTGGCATCAGTTCTATCAAATAAGAATCTAATTGGTGATTTTTATCCAAAATAGTACCGTCAATATCACTCATGATTAATTTAATTCTGACATATTTTTGCTCCTTTTTATTAAAATAGAATAGTTGTTTCTACCATCTAAAGATTCTTGTATTTCTACAGTCAGGCTCTTTATCTGTAATCCAGTAATCAAAATCAGCTAGTTCAGAAAGTATAAATGAGAGTGTTTGTTTATCTTTCCTAGTTTCAGCTAACAAAGACACGAATTTTCACTAGTTTTTAAATGCTCTTTTTTTCATGAGAACATCTTCTTGATCCTCAAAGCTAACTTGTCCGTCTGAAAGACTAGCAGCACAAAAAAATGCTACATCAAATCTAATTCTATTCAAAGATTCGGATTCTTCTAATGAGTAATAGAAAACGATTCTTTTCTATGAAATCGTCCACCGATAATGTGAAAATCGACATTTTCATTTTTCTCCTAAGACCAGTGCATTATCCAATGAATGGCTGAAAAATAGTAACTTTTTTTATCAGTTATTTTTTTGCTAACTCAAGTACAGTTGTTGAAACATCATAGAAAATTAATTGTGAATCAGAAATGAGTTGGGTAGCTAAATGAGCAATTTTCGCTTTTTTTCTTTAGAAGATTGTTCTGCTCGACCTTGAAACCAAGAATCCTTTTGCTTTTTGAATTGGCAACAAACCTCCATGAGTTCGTTTTTGCTCGTTTCTCCTTTGCAAGAATGGCAAAAATCTCTACGGATAGTATCTTTGGAAACATGGAAATAGTCAACCATTTCTCTTTGCTGATAGACTTCCTCTATCCTCTAAAAAGTTTTATGATTTCTTCTAATCGTTTGTTCTTGGTACATAGGAATTCCTCCTTTTTAAATACTATACTCTTTTCTATAAGTATTTGTCAATAATTATAATGATTTGTAAGTCTTTTGAAAATTTACAAAAAAAATCAACCAGTCTTGGTTGATTAAAGATTCTTTTTAGGATGGCGGTCAATGATTGCCTGATGGTCTTTGAGCGCTTGTTCTCCTTTAGGGGTCAGTTTATAGCCACGGATGGAGAAACACTGGGATAATTCTTCTTCTGAAAAATGGTCATGAAATGCTTGATTCAAGTCGGCAGCCTTCATCTTTGGAAAGTCCAGCAACCCCCTTCTTTTTAAGGATATTCTTTTTTTCGTAGTAGCATTTAGATGATTCAAGCGAGTCAAAAGCAGTTTCGATAGTAGCATAGCCTTTTTCAACAAGCTTATCTAAATGTTTTGGTGCGTCAATTCCATAAGTATACTCAAAATACTTTGGAAACCAAGTTTCAGTGGTGAAAGTTCCAAAGTTGATTCTCCAGATAAGGATGATATCACCTGCTAAAAGATTGTCTTCGAGTAGTTCCATGTTGCGTTTTGGAACAGGCTTAGGGTTTAGTAGCCAAGCCTCCATATCACGATTAGGAGAGATATAGGGCTTGACAGGGTAGTCTTTATAGATAGAATTTAAAGTAGTATTCATAAAATCTCTCTTTCTATTTTTCTTTTATCAGTCTAACAAATTTCCAAAAAAATATAAAAAAATATTTAAACTCTGTCAAGTTTTTTTCTTGACACCTCTCAGAAATCTGATATAATAGAACATGTGCTAAATAGCTTAGCTATTTCACCGAACTAAAAAAATAAAAAGAAAAGAGATATTAAAAATGGCAGTTAAAAATCCGTTTGACTCGTATGGGTTCTAAGAAAAAAACCTTTCTACCGTATTAACGTAGCAGATTCACGTTCACCACGTGACGGACGTTTCATCGAAACAGTTGGGACTTACAACCCACTTGTTGAAGAAAAACCAAGTAACTTTGAAAAGAAGACCGTATTCTTGCATGGTTGGCTGATGGAGCTCAACCTTCAGATACAGTTCGCAACATCCTTTCAAAAGAAGGCGTATTGAAGAAATTCCACGATTCTAAATTCTCAAAATAAGTTTAAAGTAGGTTGACAGATGGATACGATTGAAAATCTCATTATTGCAATTGTGAAACCTTTGATTTCACAACCAGATGCCTTAACTATCAAGATTGAAGATACACCAGAATTTTTGGAGTATCATTTGGATCTTGACCAAAGCGATGTGGGTCGTGTAATCGGTCGTAAGGGTCGCACTATTTCTGCGATAAGAACGATTGTCTACTCTGTCCCAACTGAAGACAAAAAAGTAAGAATCGTTATTGACGAAAAATAAGAAAAGCGGGACATGGTCTCGCTTTTTTTGCAAGGAGAAGGAATGAGAGATTTAACAGTTAGACAACTAGAGGAATACTTGCTTGACCATTATCAACAATCTAGGACAGAAGAAGGACTCTTTATAAAACTAGTTGAAGAAGTTGGAGAAGTCGCTGAGGTTTTAAATGGACGTTCCGGTAGAAAAGAGGGTGTCAAAGATTCAAACGAGGAATTGGCAAAGGAGTTGGCAGATATCATTCACTATACAGTGGCAATTGCAGCTATCAACGATATTGACCTAACGAAGACCATTTTTGAAAAAGACAAAAAGGCAGCCATCAAGTATCAGCATGTACAAGATTTGGAAAGCTTTTTAGATAAAAACCTTCCATAGTTCCCCTTTTCTCCAACTTGTGAAAATCCCTGTAACATGATAAAATAAAGGGAGAAACAGATACAGGAGATCAGATGAACTACTTTAACGTTGGGAAAATTGTCAATACGCAAGGTTTGCAGGGGGAAATGCGAGTCTTGTCAGTGACAGATTTTACTGAAGAACGCTTTAAAAAAGGGGCAGAGTTAGCCTTATTTGATGAAAAAGATCAGTTTGTGCGCACAGTGGTTATCGCTAGCCATCGTAAGCACAAAAACTTCGATATCATCAAGTTCAAGGATATGTACCATATCAATGATATCGAAAAATACAAGGGTTACAGTCTAAAGGTTGCTGAGGAGAATCTCAATGATCTTGATGATGGTGAGTTTTACTACCACGAGATTATCGGTTTAGAAGTCTATGAGGGAGATAACTTGATTGGAACCATCAAGGAAATCCTTCAGCCAGGTGCCAATGATGTCTGGGTAGTCAAACGTAAAGGCAAACGTGACCTACTCTTGCCCTATATTCCGCCTGTTGTCCTTAATATAGATATTCCTAATAACCGTGTGGATGTTGAACTCTTAGAAGGGTTAGACGATGAAGATTGATATTTTAACCCTCTTTCCAGAAATGTTCACACCCTTAGAACATTCCATCGTTGGAAAGGCTCGTGAAAAAGGACTCTTAGATATCCACTACCATAATTTTCGTGACTACGCTGAAAAGGCCCGTCATGTTGACGATGAACCCTACGGTGGTGGTCAAGGGATGTTGCTAAGAGCGCAACCCATCTTTGATGCCTTTGATGCCATTGAAAAAAAGAAGCCGCGCGTGATTCTCTTAGATCCAGCTGGGAAAACAGTTTGACCAAGCCTATGCGGAAGATTTGGCTCAAGAAGAGGAACTCATCTTTATCTGTGGTCACTACGAAGGTTATGATGAGAGGATTAAGACCTTGGTAACAGATGAGATATCTCTTGGAGATTATGTCTTGACCGGTGGAGAACTAGCTGCAATGACCATGATTGATGCGACGGTTCGCTTGATTCCAGAAGTTATCGGGAAGGAAGCAAGTCACCAGGATGATAGCTTTTCATCAGGTCTCTTGGAATATCCTCAATACACGCGGCCTTACGATTTTCGTGGTATGTTAGTTCCTGATGTGCTTATGAGTGGACACCATGAAAACATCCGTCAATGGCGACTCTATGAGAGCCTCAAGAAAACCTACCAACGTAGACCTGATTTGCTGGAAGAGTATGAATTGACAGCAGAAGAAGAGAAAATGTTAGCAGAAATTAAAGAAAATAACAATTAAAAGGAGAAAACCTATGCAAGTAATTAAACGTGATGGACAAGTCGCTGATTTTGATCCAGATAAAATCTACCAAGCTATCCTCTAAGGCAGCTCAAACAGTCTATGTATTGACGGACGATTTGCGCCAAAATCTAGCTCAAGTTACTAAAAAGGTTGTTTTGGATTTGGAAGAAGCAAAAGTAGAACGTGCAACTATCAGTATGATCCAATCAATGGTTGAGCACCGCTTACTAGGTGCAGGATATATCACTATTGCAGAACACTATATCTCTTACCGTTTGCAACGTGATTTGGAGAGAAGTGGTTACGGCGACCACATCGCTGTTCACCTTCATTTTGAACAAATTCGTTAATAGAAAAAGAGTGAGATGATAAAAGCATCTCACTCTTTCTTAAATCTTCTTTTTTGGGCCGTTTGGATAGTAGAGGGAACGAAAGTTACCCTTCGAATATCCGACACTCGAATAATACGGCTGACGTTTTTGGCGAAATTTTTAACAATAATTTGTTGGCGGTCAGTATCATACTTGATAATATCGCCTGTAAAACTCGTTTCCGCAAAGATGATATGTACAGCCTTTTTTTGGGCTAGGGCTTCTTCAAGTCTAGCAATTAGGGAATCGCTTTTTTCAGGAATGGAATCTTCATGTCCATTGACAAAATCATGGACTTTTTGCAAAGCCTGTTTTAATAAATCTTTCATTCCGGCCTCCCTTCTTTTACATCATTATATAAAAATTTTTATGAAATCTACAAGATTTTTTTCGAATAATCAATTGAGAACAAAAAGGAGAAAGAACATGGCAGAATTTACATTTGAAATCGAAGAACACTTACTCACTCTATCTGAAAACGAAAAAGGATGGACCAAAGAAATCAATCGTGTCAGCTTTAATGGTGCACCAGCAAAGTTTGACATTCGTAGCTGGAGTCCTGACCACACCAAGATGGGGAAAGGAATTACCCTCTCAAATGAAGAATTTCAAATCATGGTGGATGCTTTTAAGAATCAATAAACATTCATCTAAGATGAATTAAAAAGAGGCTAGGGGAAATCCCAGCCTCTTTTATTTGTTTGAAAAATAAGCTTGTGTACGAAGACGTTGGAGTAGTGGTCGGCTGATGAAGCTAATGGCTACAATTTTGGCAAGATCAGGTATGATAAAAGGAATGACACCGACAGCCAGTGCTTTATCAAAAGGCATTCCAGCTAAGAAGTGGAGACTGAGAATACCACCTACAAAGACAAGTGAATCTCCCAAGAGATTTGCAAAGAAAATACGTAGAACACCACTATTGGTGTGAATGAGATAGGAAGCAAGCCCTGCATAGACAAGATCGAACCAAAGATAACCAGCGCTTGGTCCAACTAAAACGTGAAATCCAGCTCCACCGTTAGCAAAGACCGGTAGGCCAATAGCCCCAAGTAAGAGATAAATTCCGACAGAGAGAACAGCTTCTCTAGGTCTAAAAACAGTAGCGATGAGTCCGATAGCAAAGTTTTGCAGAGTGAAAGGAACTGGACCAATCGGCATACTGATTTGGGCCAATACTGCAATCAGTGCAGCCCCGATAGCTGGGATAGCGTAAATGTGCCTTTTTTCAAAATAGTTAACCTCTTTCTATAAATTATAGTAACTATTATACTGGATGAGACAAAATTGTCAACCTATTTTAAAATAAAAGGTTACAAATTTGTAACGGCCGATTGAGATAAAAAAAGAGACCAAGGGGTCTCTCTTTTCATTTAACGCATGGTCACAAATTCTTCTGAGCCAGTTGGATGGATAGCGACAGTAGCATCAAAGTCTGCTTTTGTAGCTCCCATCTTGATAGCAACTGCGAAACCTTGGATCATTTCATCGACGCCATAGCCGATACCATGAAGTCCAACTACCTTTTCGTCTGCACCAGCTGTAACGAGCTTGAAGCGAGCTTCTTGACGGTGACTAGTAACGGCAGAATACATAGATGCAAATTTTGAAGTATAGACTTTGACGTTTTCTTGACCGTACTCTTTGATTGCTTCTTCCTCAGTCAGACCGACTGTTCCGATTGCTGGGTGTGAAAAAGACAACAGTTGGAATAGTTGTATAATCCATTTTTGGCATTGGTTTTTGCCATTGAATAGTCTTTCTGAGAGAGTACGACCAGCCTTGATTGCGACAGGCGTTAGTTCCTTTTCACCTGTAACATCCCCAAGAGCGTAGATTCCGTCAACGACTGTGTTTTGGTATTCATCAACCTGGATAAAGCCACGTTCATTGAGAGTAACACCTGCTTTTTCAAGTTGAAGTCCTTCAACATTTGGACGGCGACCAGTTGCCCAGATAACTTGACTAGCAGTATGAGTGCTGCCATCTTCAAAATGAATTGTAATGCCTTGTTCAGTTTCTTCAAGTTTAGCAGGAACCTTTATGAGTGTGGAGTTTTAGTCCAGTATTTTCCATTTCTTGAACCAAGCTCTCAACAATATAGCTATCAAATCCACGTAGCGGACGTTCACGACGGACAAATAAATCTGTCTGAACACCAAGTGTATGGAGTACACCAGCCAATTCTACAGCAATATAACCAGCACCTAGAATAGCTACCGATTCAGGCAACTCTTCCCAGGCGAAAACATCATCTGAGCTACCACCTAGTTCAGCACCAGGAATAGTAGGAATATGAGGATGAGCTCCAGTCGCAATCACAATATGCTTAGCGCGGATCAATTCGCCATTAACGCTGACAGTATGAGCATCGACAAACTCGGCACGTCCTTCAATCAAATCAACTCCATTACGCTTGAAGCTTCCATCGTAAGACGAGCGAGCACGATCAATATAGGCTTCACGATTCTTACGAAGTGTTGCGTAATCAAATTCGTTACCAGTACTTGTGAAACCATAGTCAGGTCCATATTTGTGGATACTCTCTGCAATTTGGGCTCCATACCACATGATTTTTCTTTAGGGAACGCAGCCGATGTTGACACAAGTTCCCCTAATTTCTTTTTCCTCAATAACTGCGGCTTTAGCACCATGTTCACCAGCACGATTCATGGTAGCAATACCCCCGCTACCTCCTCCGATGGCGATAATATCATATTCTCTCATAGAAAGCTCCTTTAGTTGTTTTCTAGTCATATTCTATCTTTTTTTGAAAGGTCAATGCAAAAATCTGCTACGCTTAAATTTCTTAAGAAAATGCTTGCAAAAATAAAAAAGAAGTTGTATTATATAACTAACACAACAATAAAAGATTTGGCAATTATTTTTGGATAGTCAGAAAGCAATTGTCCATTTTTTAGGACTTGTGCTATAATCTTAATATATGTTTATAAAAAGAGGTATGGATATGAAAAAGAAGTCAAAAGCTAAAAAATGGCCCTTATTTACAGCTATCGGAGTTACATCAGTTCTTGTAGTAGGAGCAGCTGCTGTTCTTCTATTGAGACAACCAAATCAAGCTGCAACACAAGACGAAACTGCAAAAATCGTTCTTGCCAAAAGAGGGGATCAGTGGCTTCATCGGTTCTCTTATCTGGTACCGTAACAGCTCAAAAATGAACAATATGTTTATTATGATGCTAGTAAAGGTGACTTGGATGAGGTTTTCGGTCTCTGTCGGAGATAAGGTAAGTGAAGGCCAAGCTCTTGTTAAGTATAGTAGTACAGAAGCTCAGGCTGCCTATGATGCTGCCAGTCGTGCAGTTGCGAAAGCTGATCGTCATATCAATGAATTGAATGAGGCTCGAAATACTGCTGCAGCAACACCTGTACTCCCTCAAGCAGGTATTGAAGGCGCTACGGACCAAACCCAAGCGCAATCATCTACATCAGCTACAGCTTCTATTGATTCACAAATCAGTGATGCCCGTGATGTTCGTGCAGACGCAGCGGCACAACTTGAAAAAGCCCAGGCTCAGTTGGATGCCGCTACAGTTTTGAGCACAGTAGAAGGTACAGTTGTTGAAGTCAATCGCAATGTTTCAAAATCTCCAACAGGAAATAGCCAAGTATTGGTGCATATCGTTAGTAACGACAACTTGCAGGTCAAGGGAGAACTTTCTGAGTACAACCTTGCCAATCTATCTGTAGGCCAAGAAGTTACCTTTACTTCTAAGGTTTACCCAGATAAAACTTGGAATGGTAAGATTAGCTATATTTCAAATTATCCAAAGAACAGTAGTGAAGCAAGCAGTAGCTTAGCTGGTTCAAACACAGGTTCTAAATACCCATATACGGTCGATGTAACTAGTGAAATTGGTGATCTGAAACAAGGTTTTACTGTCAGTGTCGAAGTGAAAAGCATGAGTAAAGCATTGCTTGTTCCGATTACAAGTATCGTCATGGAAGAAGATAAAAACTATGTTTGGATTCTTGATGAAAATCAAAAGGCCAAAAAAGTTGAAGTTGGATTGGGCAATGCAGATGCAGAAAACCAAGAAATCACATCTGGTCTGACAGATGGAGCAAAAGTCATCAGTAATCCGACAGCTTCCTTGCAAGAAGGAAAAGAGGTGAAGACTGATGAAGCAACTAATTAGCCTCAAAAATATCTGCCGTAGCTATCGTAATGGTGACCAAGAACTTCAAGTCCTTAAAAACATTAATCTAGAAGTTCATGAGGGAGAATTCGTGGCTATCATGGGACCATCTGGTTCTGGTAAGTCAACTCTCATGAATACCATTGGTATGTTAGATACACCTACAAGTGGTCAGTATTTTCTAGACGGAAAAGAAGTAGCTGGTTTGGGTGAAAAACAATTAGCCAAGGTACGAAATCAAGAAATCGGCTTCGTCTTTCAACAATTCTTTCTCTTGTCCAAAATGAATGCTCTACAAAATGTAGAACTTCCCTTGATTTATGCAGGAGTTGCTGCATCTAAACGTCGCAAACTAGCAGAAGAGTATCTAGAAAAGGTTGAACTGACTGAGCGTAGTCATCATTTACCTTCGGAGTTGTCAGGTGGTCAGAAGCAGAGGGTTGCCATTGCGCGTGCATTGGTCAATAATCCTTCTATCATCTTGGCAGATGAACCAACTGGAGCTCTTGATACTAAAACTGGAAATCAAATCATGCAACTCTTGGTTGAATTAAACAAAGAAGGAAAAACTATCATTATGGTTACGCATGAGCCTGAAATTGCCGCCTATGCGAAGCGTCAAATCGTCATCCGTGATGGTGTCATTTCGTCTGATAGTGGTCTCGTAGAAAAGGAGGAAAACTAAGATGCAGAATCTGAAATTTGCCTTTTCATCCATTATGGCTCACAAGATGCGGTCCTTCCTGACCATGATTGGTATCATCATCGGTGTTTCCTCAGTTGTCGTTATCATGGCCTTGGGAGATTCCATGTCTCGTCAGGTCAATAAAAATTTGACCAAATCCCAGAAAAATATTCATGTCTTTTTCTCACCTACCAAGAGTACAGATGGTTCCTTCACCCAAAAACAATCTGCCCTGACCTTGTCTGGCGGACAAGAAGAAGATATTGTTGAACCACCAAAACCTCAAGAAGCTTGGGTCAAGGAAGCTGCTAAGCTCAAGGGAGTGGATAGCTACTATGTGACCAACTCAGCCAATGTGACCTTGACTTATAAGGATAAAAAGGTCGAACACGCTAACATGACCGGTGGGAATGTCACTTATATGGATGCGGTCGAAAATGAAATTATTGCAGGTCGTGGACTTAGAGCGCAAGATTATAAGGATTTCGCAAGTGTGATTATCCTAGATGAAGAACTAGCCAATAGCCTTTTTGGTTCAGCAAAAGATGCCCTCAACCAGATTGTTGAAGTAAATGAAATCAGTTACCGTGTTATTGGTGTTTATGCAAGTAAAGAAGCTAAGGCTGCAAAAACCTTTGGCGTTGGAGGGCTCCCGATTACGACTAATACATCTCTAGCGGTCAATTTTAACACAGATGAGATTTCAAATATTGTCTTTCGTGTCAATGATACTAGCTTGACCCAGACTTTAGGACCAGAGCTGGCTAGAAAAATGACAGAGATTGCAGGCCTCCAACAAGGGGAGTATCAGGTTGCCGATGCAACGGAAGCCTTCAACGAAGTTCAACAATTGTTTGGTTTTATAACAACCATTATTAGTGCTATTGCGGGGATTTCCCTTTTTGTCGGTGGTACTGGTGTTATGAACATTATGCTCGTCTCAGTGACAGAGCGTACCCGTGAGATTGGTCTACGTAAAGCGCTAGGAGCAACACGTGGGAATATTCTAGTTCAGTTCTTGATTGAATCTATGATTTTAACCATGTTAGGTGGCTTTATTGGTCTTCTGCTCGCTGCAGGGGTGACTATGCTTGCAGGTATTCTACTTCAAAACATGATTGCAGGTATCGAAGTTGGCGTATCCATTCCAATTGCCCTCTTTAGTCTAGCGGTCTCAGCTAGTATCGGTATGATCTTCGGTGTTCTACCAGCCAATAAAGCCTCTAAGCTGGATCCTATCGAAGCACTTCGTTATGAATAAGACAATCAACCGGAAAAACGAGATGGACGCTTGTCTATCTTGTTTTTTTGTATGGATTTCTCTATCGAAAATCACTAAAAATGTGGTATAATGAAGTGTTAGAAAAACAGGTTTCATTAGCCTGGAAAGGAAATATTATGTCTGAAAAGAATTTTTATATTACAACACCGATTTACTATCCATCTGGTAAACTTCATATCGGTTCTGCCTACACAACCATCGCTTGTGATGTCCTAGCTCGCTACAAACGTCTGATGGGCTACGATGTCTTTTATCTGACAGGTCTTGATGAACATGGTCAAAAGATTCAACAAAAAGCAGAAGAAGCTGGCATCACACCTCAAGCCTATGTTGACGGTATGGCAGTTGGAGTTAAAGAACTCTGGCAATTGCTTGATATCTCATACGATAAATTTATCCGTACCACAGATGACTACCATGAAAAAGTAGTGGCTCAAGTCTTTGAACGCTTGCTTGCTCAAGATGACATCTACCTTGGTGAATACTCTGGTTGGTATTCAGTTTCAGATGAGGAATTCTTTACAGAAAGTCAACTTGCGGAAGTTTTCCGTGATGAGACTGGCAATGTAACAGGTGGTATCGCTCCATCAGGACACGAAGTGGAGTGGGTATCTGAAGAGTCTTATTTCCTTCGCCTAAGTAAATACCAAGACCGTTTGGTCGAATTTTTCAAATCTCATCCTGACTTCATCACTCCAGATGGACGTCTCAATGAAATGTTGCGTAACTTCATTGAGCCAGGTTTGGAAGACTTGGCGGTTTCTCGTACAACCTTTACCTGGGGTGTACCAGTCCCATCAAATCCGAAACACGTAGTATACGTTTGGATTGATGCCCTTCTTAACTATGCGACAGCTCTTGGTTATGGTCAAGATGAACATGGCAACTTTGATAAGTTCTGGAATGGAACAGTCTTCCATATGGTTGGGAAAGACATCCTTCGTTTCCACTCGATTTACTGGCCAATCCTTCTTATGATGTTGGATATCAAATTGCCTGACCGCTTGATTGCCCACGGTTGGTTTGTCATGAAAGACGGCAAGATGTCTAAGTCTAAAGGGAATGTCGTTTATCCTGAAATGTTAGTAGAGCGCTATGGACTGGATCCACTTCGTTACTACCTCATGCGTAGCCTTCCAGTTGGTTCAGACGGAACCTTCACTCCAGAAGACTATGTAGGTCGTATCAACTATGAATTGGCAAATGACCTTGGAAACCTCCTCAACCGTACGGTTTCCATGATTAACAAGTACTTTGATGGACAAATCCCTGCCTATGTAGAAGGTGTAACAGACTTTGATAATGCACTTGCTCAAGTAGCAGAACAATCAATCGCTGACTACCACACCTATATGGAAGCAGTTGACTATCCACGTGCGCTTGAAGCAGTCTGGACTCTTATCTCACGTACTAACAAATACATCGATGAGACAGCACCTTGGGTTTTAGCTAAGGATGAAGCGCACCGTGACCAATTGGCAAGTGTCATGAGCCATTTAGCAGCCAGCCTTCGTGTCGTAGCGCACTTGATTGAGCCATTTATGATGGAAACTAGTCGTGCAGTTTTGACTCAACTTGGTCTAGCAGAAGTTTCTAGCCTTGAAAACTTGAGTTTAGCTGATTTCCCTGCAAATATCACTGTAGTTGCTAAAGGAACACCTATCTTCCCACGTCTTGATATGGAAGAAGAAATCGCCTATATCAAGGAACAAATGGAAGGCAACAAACCTGCAGTCGAAAAAGAATGGAATCCAGATGAAGTTGAACTCAAACTGAACAAGGAAGAAATCAAGTTTGAAGACTTTGACAAGGTTGAAATTCGTGTTGCTGAAGTCAAAGAAGTTTCTAAAGTGGAAGGTTCTGACAAATTGCTTCAATTCCGCCTAGATGCTGGTGATGGTGAAGATCGTCAAATCCTATCTGGTATTGCGAAATTCTATCCAAATGAGCAAGAATTGGTCGGCAAGAAAGTACAAATCGTTGCCAACCTCAAACCACGTAAGATGATGAAAAAATATGTCAGCCAAGGGATGATCCTCTCAGCTGAACATGATGGCAAATTAACTCTTCTAACAGTTGATCCAGCTGTACCAAACGGAAGTGTGATTGGATAAGATTAAAAGAACCAGTTTGAGCTGGTTCTTTTCTTTTGTGAGGTGTCAGTTGATAAAAGAGACATTCTGCTTTATAATGAAGAAAAACGGAGGAAAAAGCCATGAAATACATTTCATTTGGACAAGATAAAAGAGAACTATCAGAAATTGTCCTCGGCATGATGCGAATCAGTGACAAATCGGTTAAAGAAGTGGAGGAGCTGGTTGAAACAGCCCTATCTGTCGGAATCAATGCCTTTGATTTGGCAGATATCTACGGTGGAGGTCAATGTGAAGAATTACTAGGTCAAGTGTTGAACAATCGTCCTGACCTACGAGAAAAGATGTGGATTCAGTCCAAATGTGGGATTCGCATAGAAGAATTTACCTTTTTTGATTTTTCAAAAGATTATATTTTAGAGTCAGTTGATGGGATTCTACAACGATTGCAGGTTGATTATCTAGATAGCTTGCTTCTCCATCGTCCAGATGCCTTGATGGAAGCTGACCAAGTGGCAGAAGCTTTTGAAATCTTACACAAACAGGGCAAGGTTAGAGATTTTGGTGTATCCAATCAAAATCCTATGATGATGGAATTGCTGAAGAAAGAGGTCAAACAACCTCTAATGATCAATCAGTTACAACTAAGTGCAGCTTTCACGCCTGGTTTTGAGGCTGGTTTCCATGTCAATATGGAAGGTAATAAGGCAGCTTTGCGTGATGGTAGCGTCTTTGAATACTGCAAACTGAATGACATGGTCATTCAGGCTTGGTCAGTCTTGCAGTTTGGCTATTTCAAGGGTAATTTTGTTGGAAAAGAGCAATTTCATAATCTAAATGAAGTTCTAAATCGACTAGCCTTAAAATACGGTGTAAGCCCATCAGCTATTGCTATCGCTTGGGTGTTACGCTATCCAGCTAAGATGCAGGCAGTAGTGGGAACAACTAACCCTAAACATTTGATAGAAGCCAGCCAAGCAAGTAACGTTAATCTAACTCGAAAAGAATGGTATGAGATATACCTAGCAGCAGGAAATGATTTGCCATAGAAATTAAAACGTAATCCATTCAAGAGCGAGGTTCTATCTCTCTCTTTTTGTTTTAAAAATTTATATAATTGTTTGAAAATACAAACTATAAATGATAAAATGGTATAAAAATAACAATATAATAAATATTTTAATAAAATAGGAGCGTTAAAAATGAAAAAAATAGTTTTGACTTCTGTTGTTTTTCTCTCGTTGCTGACATCAGTTGGTTGCTCGAAACATAAGGAAGATGCAAAAAGTAACTGAACCTGTAACGACTGAACAGACCACGCAGGATAATACAAAATTGTACAAGGAAGCTGGTTTACTTACTTTTAGAAACGAAAAGCAGCTGGAACTTGGAGAACTTGATTCCAAATCTCGTGCAACCTATGCTCATATTCAATTGAAAGATAGTGATGAACCTAAAGAAAAGAGAGAAGCTAAATTAACCTTTGATCCAGTTGGATGGCATAACTATAAATTTTACTATGGTGATGGTACAAAAGAAGCCTGGTTAATGAATCGTGGTCATTTAGTTGGTTATCAATTTAGTGGACTTAATGATGAAGGTCGCAATCTAGTTCCTATGACAGCCTGGTTAAATACAGGTGCCTTTACTGGAACGGATGACAAAAATCAAAGTAGCATGCTCTATTATGAAAATGGACTTGATTCATGGCTTGCAAATCATCCAAACTATTACCTTGACTATAAGGTGACAGCAGTCTATAAGGATAATGAATTGATTCCGAGACAGATTATCTTACAGTACGTAGGAATTGATCAGGATGGTAAGTTACTTGAGATTAAATTAGGTAGCAGTAAGGAAAAAATTGATAAGTATTCTGTAACCCATGTTGCCTTAGATAATGTTTCAGAAAATGCTGAAATAAATTATGCGGATGGTACTGCAAAAAATACAGTTAAGTCAGCTGAAGAACGTGCAGCTGAACTTAAAGCAGCCGAGGAAAAAGCCAAGAAAGAGGCTGAAGAAAAAGAAGCACAAGAAAAAGCTAAAAAAGAAGCAGAAGAGAAGGCTAAAGAAGAACAGAAACAGCAGGAAACTCAAGCACCGGCACCAGCAGAAGAAGAATCACAAAATAGTAATACAGGTGGTTACTTTAGAGATAGAAAAGGAAGATGGCACCGACCAAATGGGAAATATGCCTCTAAAAAGGAAATCAGAGAAGCTGGTTTGCAGTGGTAATCTACTAAGACTTAAGAAATCATGAAAAATAATTGTCAAAAAGCCGTTGGAAAGCGGTTTTTTGTTATAATTAAATTAAGGTATTTAGAAAATAAAGGAGAAAAACATGACATTTGAAGAAATCCTGCCTGGACTAAAGGCAAAAAAGAAATACGTCCGTACTGGCTGGGGTGGGGCTGAAAACTATGTCCAGCTCTTTGATACCATCGAACAAAATGGAGTTGCTCTTGAAGTGACACCTTATTTCCTCATCAACGTCTCTGGTGAAGGGGAAGGTTTCTCTATGTGGAGTCCAACTCCTTGTGATGTCTTAGCGACAGACTGGGTGGAAGTTCATGACTAAACGTGTACTGATTACAGGAGTTAGCTCAGGGATTGGCCTAGCACAGGCTCGACTCTTTTTAGAAAAAGGTTATCAGGTTTTCGGAGTGGATCAGGGTGAAAAGCCTGACTTACAAGGCGACTTTCACTTTTTACAACGTGATTTAACGCTTGACTTGGAACCAATTTTTGACTGGTGCCCTCAGGTGGATATTCTTTGTAACACAGCAGGGGTATTAGATGACTACAAACCCTTACTAGAACAAACAGCCCAAGAAATCCAAGAGATTTTTGAAATCAACTATGTGACTCCAGTAGAGTTGACGCGAAATTATCTGACTCAAATGCTGGAAAATAAAAAAGGAATCATCATCAATATGTGTTCCATCGCTTCAAACCTAGCTGGTGGTGGTGGTCACGCCTATACCTCGTCCAAACACGCCTTGGCTGGATTTACCAAGCAATTAGCTCTAGACTATGCTGAAGCTGGTATTCAGGTCTTTGGGATTGCTCCTGGAGCAGTCAAGACTGGTATGACCGCAGCAGACTTTGAACCAGGTGGTTTGGCGGACTGGGTAGCAAGTGAAACACCCATCAAACGCTGGATAGAGCCAGAAGAAGTTGCTGAAGTTAGCCTCTTTTTAGCAAGTGGAAAAGCGAGCGCCATGCAAGGACAAATCCTGACTATTGATGGTGGTTGGTCTTTGAAGTAATATAGTTGATACTCTGTGAATATGTGGAGGTAAGCTATGAAAAGAGATGAGTTTGGATTTGTCTTGCCCAATCTCTACTATCAGTTTTTATCAGAGTGGGAAGAGATTGACCCCTATGAAATTGGAGATTCAGGCATCTGTTTGTACGCTAAGGAGGATCTTCAAGAGCGAAATGAGACTTATCAGATTGAGGAAGTAGAGCCAGATTACTTTATGATTGGACAGGAAGGAGATTTGGCTTACTTTATCAAGAAAAATTCTGATGATTGCATTTATGAAAATGACTTTGGGAGCTTTAGGTTCCTTAGAAATGCAAAAAGTTGCTACAAATGTCTATGACTTTATTGACAAGGTCTTGGAATAATGGCTGTAAAAAAGGAAGAGATTAATCATGTTTAGAGTGCTAGATGCAGATTCACCGATTTCAAAAGAAGAATTTTTACAATTTGAGGAGATTCTTGGAAAGAAATTGCCAAAAACTATGTTGGACTTTTATCTCAAGTACAACGGTGGCCAGCCCCAAGTAAGAGGGGTCCACGATGAACATCACGTCTTTCCTTTCAATTCCTTTAATTCACTTGAGGAGATGAGCAAGTCTCTTACATGGTATGACGATGAGGCTGTGCCTGCAGGATTTAGGGCTACAGACCTTCTCCATTTCGCCTATGATCCTGGTTCTGGCAACTATGCTCTTTCTCTAAGGTCAGAGGATTATGGCAAGGTGTATTTCTATGTTTTAGAAGAAAAAGCTGAGATCTATGGTCAATGGGCTTCTTTTGAGGAATTTTTGAACTCTTTTGTTGAAGAGTGAGATTAAAAAGGAGACGGGATGCGAAAACACCAAGAACTTTCACTAGAGCAGATAATTGAGCAGGTGCGCGTAGATCAATTGGTATCAGATGATTTTTGCCTCTATGGCAAGGAGGATGGAGAACTGGCACTGGAAAAGCTCTATTGGGTATCAGATTATCCAGATGTTGTGGAAGACCGTGATGTCTACCCAGCTGATGCAACGGATCAACATCTCCAGCTAGTCTACTATGGAGAGCAGTTGATTGATGTTCTCACCGTAGCGATTGAAGAAAAGCCAGATGCAAGTCTCCAAGACTTGGTTGATGCTTTGAATTATTATAATCAGCATGATAGCTTTATGCCTTTTGATGCTGAGTAGATCTACTAGATTTATGAAGTCCTGTTACCAATAAACGCGTTCCATAAGGAGTTTAAAAAAATGATGGAATTTATGAAGTCCTGTTACCAATAAACGCGTTCCATAAGGAGTTTAAAAATGATGGATTACAAAAAAATAAATGTAAAAATTGCCCCTTTTAGCCTGCTTGTATATGATGAGGATCCTAAAAATGTTCGAGGGTCGCTCATTTATTACCCTGATGGAGAATACAGACAGGAAGTGTTTGACACTCGAGAAGAGGAGGGATTTGAAGGAAATGGCTACGATTGGGCATCCCTAGCTTGGGTATTTTTGGAGGAAAAAATGCCTGAATTAAGCGATGCTATCGACTTTGATCCTGAAGGAAGTATGTTTTGCGCCTATTCTTCCAAGGTGGACGCCTTGGCTAAATTCGCTTTAGAATTTAAAGAATTTTGCGATGATATCGAAGCTATGAAAGACTTGTTCAGTCGAGCAGAGTTGGATTAGTTGACTAAAATCTCTTTAAATTTTTTTAAAAAGAATAGAAAGGATTTCAAATGAAGCTACCAGAAGTAGTTGAACAACTGGAAAAACATCCAGACCTACATCTCTATTTAGATAAAATTTTAAAAAAGAATAAGAAAACTCAAGCTAGCTATCTCGAATCGCTGAAATCATCTGGCCTATTTACTTTATCTGGATGGTCAAGAGGAAATGACTAAGAAAATTATTAGATAGGATCATACAAGTTCCATTTGAAGGGAATTATAACATTTGGACCTTTGTTGATAGCTCTCTGGTTTTATTGGCCTATCTGGAAAGAGAAAAAGAAAATCAGGTACTCGTCTATAAAAAACTCCTTTTGTCTCCGTTAGAACAAGGGGAGGAATCCACTCAAAACATAAGAAAGAGAGTTCATCAGAGATTTTTGAATGGTGATAGCTTGGAGCAAAAGCTTGCAAAAATCGAGCAAGCTTCAAGTCCTGAATCTGAGATGGAACGTCGTTTGCTATACTTGACAGATCTATTGAAGATTCACCTCTTTATTGCTGAGTCAACTTTGAAGAGACAGATATTCAAGCAAAAATCGAAGAGAATATGGAGATACTGAAGAAGTATATCAAAGAGTATGAAATCTATAGCCTCTTTCCTTTTAAGGGATAAGGTGAGATAACAATCTTGGAGATTAAGAAAGAATAGAATATGGAAATCAAAAATCACTTTGGGGTATATGGAGTCTGTCTTCAAGAGGGAAAACTGCTCTGTATTGGAAAAACAAGAGGCCCCTATCAACATCGTTTTGATCTACCGGGTGGTAGTCAGGAACTCGGTGAGGGGTTGACAGAAACCCTCAAGAGAGAAGTTCTGGAAGAGACAGGCTATACGCTTAGCCGTTATTCAAATCCTAGGATGTATGATGTGATGGTTCAAGAAGAGGGCAAGACTTCGCAGTACATCATATCATGGCCTTTTACGATATCGTACTCGATTTCGAGAACTCTCAACAATCCCTTCCTCAGGAGGTTCTTGATGGAAGCAATGATTCAGCAAAGGCAATTTGGCTTCCTCTTGAGCAGATTACCGAAGAAAATGCCTCCCCCTTAGTATTGAAGGTGAAGGCAGAGTTACGAGGATTTCCAGAATTAGAACTGACAAGCTATAAGAATTGGAAAGTAAAAAGAAAAGAAGGAGAACCAAATGACACCTCAAGAAATGTGGAATGCCTACAAGCAAATCAACCCCTCTATCGGAGATGAGATAGATGCCTGGGCCTTTGGAGTGGAACCAGACCTTTTAGCGGAACTGGTCTTTAAAGGCGAAAAAACAGCAACAGCCTCAGCTTACGACCTCTACGCAGTAGAGGACGAACCCCTTCCACAAGAAGGGACTTTCGATGTCATTTTAGACAGTCAAAACCAGGCTGTCTGCATTGTCGAAATTACCAAGGTTTCCGTTCAGCCTTTCCATCAAGTGTCAGCCGACCATGCCTACAAGGAAGGTGAGGGAGACAAATCTTTAGCCTATTGGCGTCAGGTTCATGAGGAGGTTTTCACCGAGTGGATGAGCGAGGCTGGACTGAACTTTACACCTGACAGTAAGGTTGTTTTAGAAGAATTTCTTAGGGTCTACCCCCTTTAGACTGCAAGAAGGAAGAAAGTTTTGGAAATCGCCGTCCAAAGCTTTTTTCTGACTTTAAATGATAAAACGAGTAAACAAAAAGCGGACAATCATGTCCGCTTTTTTGAATCTATCAAAGTGAAGTTGTGGATAAAGTATTTCAAAGATGTTTGTCTTTGGAATCCCTATTCATATCACTTCTACATTGGTTGATTATTTTTTACGATAATGTAAAACTGTTCCTACAGCTACGATAAGCATTGCAACACCAGCAACAGAAACAATTAAGCTATTACGTTCACCAGTATTTGGAAGTCCTGGTTTGCCTCCAGTTGTTGAAACTGTTGTAGGTTCTCCATGAGTTGTAGTTGTTGAACTATTTGATCCAGGAGCTGTTGTCTCTGAAGTTGATTTCTCTGTAGTTGTAGAGCTTGATTTTTCTTCACTACTATTCTGGCTAGTTGGCTCTTCTGGAGTCGTAGTAGAAGTTGTAGACTCAGGAGTCGTAGTTGTAGTTGTAGAAGTTGTTTCTTCCTCGCTACTATTTTGACTAGTTGGCTCTTCTGGAGTCGTAGTTGTAGTAGTTGAAGTCTTAGGCTCTTCAGTCGTAGTTGTAGTAGTTGAAGTTGTAGACTTAGGCTCTTCAGTTGTAGTAGTGTAGTAGTTGAAGTCTGTAGACTCGTAGTTGTAGTAGTCAGGAGTCGTAGTTGTAGTAGTTGAAGTCAGTAGTTGTAGTAGTAGATGTCGTAGTCGTTGTTGAAGTTGTTGTGGTAGTAGATGTAGTCGTTGTTGTAGTTGTTACATCACTATTGTAGACTTGTGCATCTGCTGAAGCAGCTTTGTTAACCCAAGTGTTTTCTTTGGTTACAGCTGTTTTGTGTTGATCGCTTGTAAGAGAAGCAACGTTTGTTACGCTCTTGATTTGATCAGCATGTTGTAGAAGTGTTTGATATGATAGGGTAATTTCGTCTGTAGATGCAACTTTAAATTGGTCGCTGACCTTAGTCAAATCAAGTTTAAATCCATGTTCTGTCCACTCAATGTATGGTTCTAATGCAAGACCAGACATTGATACTCCGTTGACAACTAGAGTTTTACCATTGACTTTCAAGTCAAATGATGCTGGAAGGTAAGTTCCACCTTTGAAGTATTGAGACACATCTTGACCTTTAGCAGATTTAATACGGCTATAGTCAAGTGCAGGAAGGTTAGGCATTTGGTCAGTAAAGACGATGCTTGAAGCAGCTTCTTTCTTGTCAACAGCATTGTTTACTGAGATGTGCCAGAACAAGAAACCATCAGTAGTCTTATCAGTTACTTCTAGGGTATCTCTCCAGTCTGGAATTCCTGTAGGTCCCCAAATTTTTTGAGCATGTTGCAAGTTAGTGTTATCTGTACCACCAGAATTATACTTCTTAATCGGAAGTAGGACTGGTACTGGACCTTGTCCAGAACGTCTGACGATTGCAGATTCTGAACCGATTTTTTTAATGGAGCGTTCTTGGTCTTGACCAGTGGTATTATCTCCATCCCATTTATACCAGAATGATACGTTTCCTTCGGCCCCTTTATTTCCTCCTTTTACAAAGGTGATAGTCAGAGTCTTACCATCATCTGATACTTTTCCTGTTGCAATTTCTTCGCCACTAGCGTTTTTCATTGAGCTAAAAGCAGAAGAAGCAAACTTAACGTCCTCTGGCATAGAAATCTTGAATGTATCTCCGACTTCCACACCTGAATCAATTTCCCAGTGATATGAAATCTTTTCGCCTTCAGTTTTCACTTGAGAAATCTTCACTTGGCTTGTTAATTCTTTTGCTTGGGTACTATATGCACCAATAGAAATTAGAAGTGCTAGGGCCGCAAACGCAGAAATAACAGCAAAAAATAACTTTTTCATTGTTCCTCCTTTTTATAGTTGATTTACCAAACAAGACAATTTTAGCACTAACATATTAAGCGGTCAAATAATACGACTTAACAATTTTTTTATAAAATATCTATAGAGTTATGTGAGATGAAAATATTGTAAAAATCATTTCAATCCTTCTTTCTATTTAAAAATATGATAAAATAGGTATGTTTGAACTAGAGCATTCGCTCAGAAATTTAGAATAGGAGAATATGATGCAAGCAGTAGAACATTATATTGAACATTTGTTCCTGAACATTATGATTTGTTTTTAGACTTGAGTCGTGAGACCAAGACGTTTTCAGGAAAAGTAACCATTACTGGTCAAGCTAAAAGTGACCGTATTTCCCTTCACCAAAAAGATCTGGAGATTTCTTCAGTTGAAGTAGCAGGACAAGCTCGTCCATTTACAGTCGATAACGAAAACGAAGCTCTTCATATCGAACTTGCAGAAGCAGGTTCAGTTGAATTGGTTATTGCTTTTTCAGGTAAAATCACAGACAACATGACAGGAATCTATCCATCATACTACACAGTTGATGGGGTTAAGAAGGAAGTCTTGTCAACTCAGTTTGAGAGCCACTTTGCCCGCGAAGCCTTTCCATGTGTGGATGAGCCAGAAGCTAAAGCAACTTTTGACCTATCTCTTCGTTTTGACCAAGCAGAAGGCGAACTTGCCTTGTCAAACATGCCCGAAATTGACGTTGAAAATCGCAAGGAAACTGGCATCTGGAAGTTTGAAACTACACCTCGAATGTCCTCATACTTGCTAGCTTTCGTAGCTGGTGATTTGCAAGGGGTAACTGCTACAACTAAAAACGGTACTCTCGTTGGTGTTTACTCAACAAAGGCACACCCACTTTCAAACCTTGAGTTTTCATTAGATATCGCTGTTCGCTCAATCGAGTTCTACGAAGATTACTATGGAGTTAAGTATCCAATTCCTCAATCTCTTCATATCGCCCTTCCTGACTTCTCAGCTGGTGCTATGGAAAACTGGGGTCTCGTAACCTACCGTGAAGTCTACTTGGTTGTAGATGAGAACTCTACCTTTGCCAGCCGTCAACAAGTAGCCCTTGTCATTGCCCACGAACTTGCTCACCAATGGTTCGGTAACCTCGTAACTATGAAATGGTGGGATGACCTCTGGCTCAACGAAAGCTTCGCGAATATGATGGAATACGTCTGTGTGGATGCGATTGAGCCAAGCTGGAATATCTTTGAAGACTTCCAAACAAGTGGAGTGCCAGCCGCACTTAAACGTGATGCGACTGATGGTGTTCAGTCTGTTCACGTTGAAGTTAAACATCCAGATGAAATTAATACTCTCTTTGACTCTGCTATCGTTTATGCCAAAGGAAGCCGTCTCATGCACATGCTTCGTCGTTGGCTAGGAGATGCTGATTTTGCTAAAGGTTTGCGTGCTTACTTTGAAAAACACCAATACGGAAACACTATTGGTCGTGACCTTTGGAATGCCCTTGGTCAAGCATCAGGCCGTGATGTAGCAGCCTTTATGGATTCTTGGTTGGAGCAACCTGGTTATCCAGTTTTGACTGCTACAGTTGAAAATGATGTTTTGAAAATCTCACAAAAACAATTCTTCATCGGTGAACACGAAGATAAGAACCGTCTTTGGGTAGTGCCACTTAACAGTAACTGGAAAGGACTACCAGATACTCTCGAAACTGAAAGCATCGAAATTCCAGGTTATGCTGCGCTTCTTGCTGAAAACAAAACAGCTCTTCGTCTTAACACTGAAACACTGCTCACTATATTACGGACTATCAAGGTGAATTACTGGATGCTATCCTTTCAGAATTAGTTGAACTTGATAATACAAGCAAACTTCAAATCGTCCAAGAACGTCGCTTGCTTGCTGAGGCAGGACACATTTCATATGCAGACTTACTTCCAGTCCTTGATAAACTTGCCAAGGAAGAATCTTACCTGGTTGTTGCTGCAGTTTCTCAAGTTATTAGTGCCCTTGAGCGCTTTATTGATGAAGGAACAGAAGTTGAGAAAGACTTTAATAACCTCATTGCTAAATTGGCTCGTCACAACTATGAACGACTTGGTTTTGAAGCAAAAGAGGGTGAATCTGATGAAGATGAATTGGTTCGTCAATTAACCATTTCTATGATGATTCGTTCAAATGATGAAGAAGCTAGTCAAGTTGCTAGTCAAATCTTTGCAGCTCATAAAGAAAATCTTGCAGGACTTCCAGCAGCTATTCGTGCTCAAGTCCTCATCAATGAAATGAAACATCATGAGACAAAAGAATTGGTAGCTCTTTTACCTCGACCTATACACTCATGCCACAGATGCAGTCTTCAAACGTCAATTAGCAGCTGCGCTTGCATATTCTACAGATGCAGAAAACATTCAAACCCTTCTTGCAACTTGGAAGGACAAATTTGTTGTGAAACCACAGGACCTTTCAGCATGGTACCTCCAATTCCTTGGACATCAAGCTACCCAAGAAACTGTTTGGGTTTGGGCGCGTGAAAACTGGGATTGGATCAAGGCAGCCCTTGGTGGAGATATGAGCTTTGATAGCTTTGTCATTTTCCCATCACACATCTTTAAAACAGAACAACGTTTGGCAGAGTATAAAGCCTTCTTTGAACCACAACTTTCTGACCTAGCTCTTAGCCGTAATATCAGCATGGGTATCAAAGATATCGCAGCACGCGTTGAATTGATTAAACGTGAGAAAGCAGCAGTTGAAGCAGTTGTTGCACAATATGGCAAGGCTTAAAAACTTCTTGACTAAATAGAATATAAAAACTCAACTTTCTCTTAGAAAAACAAGGAAAGTTGAGTTTTTTTAAGATATTTTTGCTATAATGGATATAATAAGGAGGAATTTTTGATGATTAAAATTCTATTAGTGGAAGATGACCTAGGCCTGTCAAATTCAGTCTTTGATTTTTTGGATGATTTTGCAGATGTTATGCAGGTATTTGATGGCGAAGAAGGTCTCTACGAGGCTGAAAGTGGCGTCTATGACCTGATTCTATTGGACTTGATGTTACCAGAAAAAAATGGTTTTCAAGTCTTAAAAGAACTACGTGAAAAAGGTGTTTCGACTCCTGTTCTCATCATGACAGCCAAGGAAAGTCTTGATGACAAAGGACATGGGTTTGAGCTGGGAGCAGATGATTATCTAACCAAACCTTTCTACCTTGAAGAACTCAAGATGCGTATTCAGGCCCTTCTCAAACGTTCTGGGAAATTTAACGAAAATACCTTAACGTACGGTGATTTGACAGTCAATCTGTCTACCAATGAAGTTAAGGTACATGATGCTGTTGTGGAGTTGCTTGGTAAAGAATTTGAACTCTTGGTTTATTTCCTCCAAAACCAAATGTCATCTTACCTAAAACTCAAATCTTTGATCGATTATGGGGATTTGATAGTGACACAACTATTTCCGTTGTAGAAGTCTATGTATCAAAAGTTCGTAAGAAATTGAAAGGTTCAGTCTTTGCTGAGAACCTTCAAACCTTGCGTAGTGTTGGGTATATTTTAAAACATGTTTAATAAACTAAAAAAGAATTGGTATGCAGAAGATTTCAGCTACTTTATCCGTAATTTTGGAGTATTCACGCTGATTTTCTCTGCCATGACCTTGATTATCCTGCAGGTTATGCACTCCAGTCTCTATACGTCAGTGGATGAAAAACTCTTATCACTGAGCAAAAATCCCCAGGACATTATTCAATTAGCGGTAAATCGTGCGACTGAAGACGTAAAGGATTTAGATGGTGGGAATGTAGCTCCAGCTTCTGATAAAAAACCAAATGTGAGTTCCAATACTGAAGTGATTTTGCTGGATTCGAATCTCAATCAATTGGTGACTGGCAATCGCTTTTTGGGATTAGATAGAATCACCTTCAATAAAAAGGATTTAAACCATATTCGCCAACTTCATGTTGTCAATAGCTACGGTCAGGATGAGATTTACCGTGTTGTCTTGACGGAAATAAATATTGATTCGGTTTCGACCAATATTAAGTATGCTGCTGTCCTGATTAACACGAGCCAACTAGAGCAGATCAGTCAAAATCACGAGCAGTTAATTGTGGTGGTCATGGCAAGTTTTTGGATTCTATCGATCATAGCCAGTCTCTATCTTGCTCGTGTCAGTGTTAAACCCTTGCTTGAAAGTATGCAAAAGCAGAAGAGCTTTGTGGAAAATGCCAGTCATGAATTGCGTACTCCCCTTAGCAGTTCTTCAGAATCGCCTGGAAACTCTTTTTAGAAAACCAGAAGCGACCATTATGGAATCAAGTGAGAGCATCGCTTCCAGTTTGGAAGAAGTTCGAAATATGAAGTTTCTAACGACAAATCTTCTCAATCTAGCACGTAGAGATGATGGTATTAAGCCAGAGCTTGGCGAAGTAGAACCTGCTTTCTTTAATACGACCTTTACCAACTATGAGATGATTGCATCCGAGAATAATCGTGTTTTTCGTTTCTCGAATCGTGTTCATCGCACTATCATCACAGATAAACTTCTCCTCAAGCAATTGATGACCATTCTGTTTGACAATGCTGTCAAGTATACAGAAGAAGAAGGAGATATTTATTTTGAGATTTCAACGACAGAACGCAGTCTCTATCTAAAGGTAGCAGATAATGGAATTGGTATTTCTGCAGCCGATAAAAAGAAAATCTTTGATCGATTTTATCGCGTTGATAAAGCTCGGACACGTCAAAAGGGTGGTTTCGGTTTAGGCTTGTCTTTGGCTAAGCAAATCGTAGATGCCCTTAAAGGAAGCATCAGTGTAAAAGATAACAAACCTAACGGAACAATTTTTGAAGTCAAGATAGCTATCTCAACACCATCAAGACGAAAGAATAAATAAAAAAACCTTCGATTCATCGAAGGTTTTTATTTGAATTTTTTCTTGATAAAAGTACGCTGAAATTGCAATGCTACAAGACTAAGACCGATAGCCAAAGCAAATGATAAGACAGTGTTTACTTTTAGTGATAAGAACAAAAAGCTAAAAATCGCTAAAAAGACGCAGAAGCAAGCGATGTTTACAAAAAATAGAACTTCCTTTACACTAGCAACAGAAGTATTTTCTGGAACATAATCTTGAAACTGAGCAGTTTTTACACTTTCTTGTTCAAACTCATACGGGTGTAATTTTCTAGCGGGCATATTTCTCTCCTTAACAATACATTACTATTTTTATCACTTTTTAAAGAGAGAATTATTACAGAATGGTTACAAATTGCATAAAATCTGTTTTCAAGGACAAAAGTCGGTTTTTCTTGACATGCCTTAGGGAAAAATGATAGGATGGGTGAACCGTTTAAACTTTATTATTTTTCTCTTATTCCAATGAGTGGAAATTTGATGATTAAAACGAATAAAAATCATACACTGATGCAAATAAATTCAATTTCGAAGTAAGGACAGGATTCTTTTAAATTGATTCTAGTTGTTCATGACGAGATAGTTTTCTATCTTTAGTGCTATGGTGAAGAGGAGATTTGTTCCCGACAACAGAATACTTAAAGGAGATTGGCATGTATCTTGCTATCAAAGAAATTTTACAGAATAAACTGCGATACAGTTTAATTCTAACTACCATTTTTCTCATTGCTTTTATGGTCTTTTTTATGACCAGTTTGGCTTTAGGACTCGTTCGAAATAATAGGGCTGCTATCGATAATTGGCAAGCAACAGGAGTTGTGCTATCCGATTATGCAAATGACAATTTGACTGCATCCTTTATACCTGAAAAAGACTACAAGGATAAGGTTTCTGAGGATGCTGTTCCCCTAAGCTATATGTTTGCTGTAACAAACCTTATCGATAGTAGTGACAAGATTAATGTCTCTATTTTCGGTCAAGAGTGGGACAGTTTTATCTCTCCGTCCTTGATTGAAGGGCATTATCCAGAAAATGACCAAGAAGTTGTAGTGGATCAGTCTTTTGAAAATTATGGCATCAAACTTGGGGACGCAATTCAACTCAACGGAAGTGAGACAAGTTTTAAGATTGTCGGCTTGACCAAAGAAAATAAATTTTTCACAGAACCTGTTGTCTTTACAAGCCTAACAACGTATTGGAATTTACAAGGAACGACAAAAGCCAATCGTTCTATCTCTGCATTGGTATTGCAAAATGATGTAGAAGTAACTGGTGATGGCTTGAAGCAGATTTCTATTCAAAAAATGATTTCAAAAATTCCTGGTTATACCCCTCAGGTCAATGTATTCTCAGGAATGATTCTAGCAATGATCGTTATAACGGGTCTGATTGTAGGGATTTTTATTTATATCATTACCATTCAAAAATTAGGTCTCTATGGTATTATGCGAGCACAAGGGATTCAGATAAAATCTATCGTTTGGTCCCTTTTCTGTCAGATTTTTCTTTTATCTGCTTTGGGTATCGGATTGGCCTTAGTAGCCATTTGGGCTGTCATCTTAGTCTTACCTGCAACCTTCTTTTTCTACCCTAGTTGGTTGGCATACTTTGTGTTAAGCCTGGTCATCTGCTTGATGGCTCTTCTAGGTGGCGTCATTTCGCTTCCTCGTCTGCTAAAAGTAGATCCAATTACAGCCATTGCAGAATGATAAGGAGAATGATATGACGACATTAATTGAAATGATTCAAGTGACAAAAACATATGGCGAAGGCAATATGAAAGTTACAGCTCTCCATGAGACCAATTTTCAGCTAAACGCTGGTGAGTTTGTAGCCATTGTGGGGCCTTCTGGGTCGGGCAAAACAACCTTTTTAACGACTCTAGGCCAACTACAGGAAGCTTCAAGTGGCAAGATTCTGGTAAAGGGAAAAGAGACTGGAAACCTAACCGAAAAAGAAAAAACGGATTTGCGCTTTAGTGAATTTGGCTTTATCCTCCAGGCTTCAAATCTGATTCCCTTTTTAACGGTTAAGGAACAATTAGATTTAATTGACCGTTTGGATAAAAAGAAATCTATAAAAAGTAACCGACAAGAGTTGTTCAGTTTATTGGATTTGGAAAAGGTTCAAAATCACTATCCCAAAGCTCTCTCTGGTGGAGAACGCCAACGAGCTGCAATTGCTAGAGCCCTTTATAATAATCCTAGTATCGTGCTTGCAGATGAGCCGACAGCTAGCTTGGATACACAACGTGCTTATCAAGTGACGGATATGTTGGCTTCAATTGCTCATGAGCAAGGTAGGGGAGTTGTCATGATTACGCACGATACTCGTTTGCTAGATAAGGTTGACTGTATTTATGTTATGAATGACGGACGACTAGTTGAAAAGACACAAGCATAAAACGAAAAAGTGAACTGTTATTGATACGGTTCACTTTTTTTAAAATTTCGCATCATAATACACACTTTTCTATATAGCTGATTTTTTGGAAATGTGGTATAATTTTCTCTATGGAAAAGATTATCATTACAGCAACTGCTGAAAGTATTGAACAAGTAAAACAGCTACTTGAAGCTGGTGTCGACCGCATTTATGTCGGTGAGAAAGATTTTGGTCTTCGTTTGCCAACTACCTTTAGCCATGAAGAATTGCGCGAAATCGCAAAAATCGTTCATGATGCAGGTAAGGAATTAATCGTTGCGGTCAATGCCCTCATGCACCAAGACATGATGGACCGTATCAAGCCATTCTTGGACTTTCTAGAGGAAATCAAGACCGACTACATCACTGTTGGAGATGCAGGGGTATTTTATGTGGTCAACCGTGATGGCTATTCTTTTAAAACCATCTATGACGCATCAACCATGGTAACAAGCAGTCGTCAGATTAATTTCTGGGGACAAAAAGCAGGAGCATCAGAAGCTGTCTTGGCGCGTGAAATCCCGTCTGCTGAACTTTTCAAAATGCCTGAAATTTTAGAAATTCCAGCAGAAGTTTTGGTATATGGTGCTAGTGTTATCCACCATTCGAAGCGTCCACTCTTGCAAAACTACTACAATTTCACACAAATTGATGATGAAAAATCTCGTCAACGTGATTTGTTCTTGGCTGAGCCTAGTGATCCAGAGAGTCATTACTCTATTTTTGAAGACAATCATGGAACTCATATCTTTGCTAACAATGACCTAGATTTGATGACCAAGTTGACAGAATTGGTAGAACATGGTTTCACTCATTGGAAGCTTGAAGGTCTTTATACACCTGGCCAAAACTTTGTAGAAATCGCAAAACTTTTTATCCAAGCGCGTAACTTGATTCAAGATGGCAAGTTTACACATGACCAAGCCTTCTTGCTCGATGAAGAAGTTCGTAAGCTTCATCCTAAAAATCGTTTCCTTGATACTGGATTTTACGACTATGACCCTGATATGGTTAAATGAGAATCAAAAACCCGAAATAAAATGTTCGGGTTTTTCTAGTGCAAGGATGAATTTGAAGCGTATTCATGATATAATGGAAGTAGCCCTATTTGGAGGTATATAAGTGGAAAATCTGAAAAAAATGGCAGGAATTAAGGCTGCTGAGTTCGTCAAAGATGGTATGGTTGTCGGACTTGGAACAGGCTCAACTGCCTACTATTTCGTAGAAGAGATAGGTCGTCGCATCAAGGAAGAAGGCTTGCAGATTACAGCTGTAACGACTTCTAGTGTGACCAGCAAGCAGGCAGAAGGACTCAATATTCCTCTTAAGTCTATTGACCAAGTGGATTTTGTAGACTTAACTGTGGATGGTGCGGATGAAGTAGACAGTCAGTTTAATGGCATCAAAGGTGGTGGAGGTGCCCTTCTCATGGAGAAGGTCGTCGCAACTCCATCTAAAAGAATATATCTGGGTCGTTGATGAAAGTAAATTAGTCGATAAACTGGGAGCTTTTAAATTACCTGTAGAGGTTGTTCAGTATGGTTCCGAACAGGTCTTTCGTCGATTTGAGCGAGCTGGCTATAAACCGAGCTTCCGTGAAAAGGATGGCCAACGTTTTGTGACGGATATGCAGAACTTTATCATTGACCTCGCCTTGGAAGTGATTGAAGATCCAATTGCTCTGGGACAAGAATTGGATCATGTCGTTGGTGTCGTCGAGCACGGCTTGTTTAACCAAATGGTGGATAAGGTCATCGTTGCTGGACAAAGAGGGCGTTCAGATTTTAACTTCAACAAAAGCAAAATAATCAAAATAAAAAGGAGACACACTATGCCAAAATTTAATCGTATTCACTTGGTGGTACTAGATTCTGTAGGGATTGGTGCAGCACCAGATGCTCATAACTTTGTAAATGCGGGTGTTCCTGATGGTGCATCAGACACACTTGGGCACATTTCAAAAGCTGTAGGTTTAAATGTACCAAATATGGCAAAACTTGGTCTTGGGAACATTCCTCGCGAGACACCATTGAAGACAGTTCCAGCTGAAAGCAACCCTACTGGTTATGCGACTAAGCTTGAAGAAGTATCTCTAGGTAAAGATACCATGACCGGTCACTGGGAAATCATGGGACTTAATATCACTGAACCATTTGATACTTTCTGGAATGGATTCCCTGAAGAAATTATTACAAAAGATTGAAGAATTTTCAGGCCGTAAGGTTATTCGTGAAGCTAACAAACCTTATTCTGGTACAGCTGTTATCGATGATTTCGGACCACGCCAAATGGAAACTGGTGAGTTGATTATCTATACGTCAGCTGACCCAGTTCTTCAAATTGCAGCCCACGAAGACATCATTCCTTTGGATGAATTGTACCGTATCTGTGAATACGCTCGTTCGATTACTTTAGAGCGTCCAGCTCTTCTTGGTCGTATCATTGCTCGCCCATATGTTGGGGAGCCAGGAAACTTCACACGTACTGCCAATCGTCGTGACTTGGCTGTTTCACCATTTGCGCCAACTGTTTTGGACAAATTGAATGAAGCTGGTATTGATACCTATGCAGTTGGTAAGATTAACGATATCTTTCAACGGTGCATGGTATCAACCACGATATGGGCCACAACAAATCAAACAGCCACGGTATTGATAACTTTGATTAAAAGCTATGAAATCTGAAGACTTTCAAACATGGCTTCTCATTTCACAAACTTTGGTAGACTTTCGATGCTCTTTATGGACACCGTCGTGATCCACAAGGCTATCGTGATTGCTTGCATGAGTTTGATGAGCGCTTGCCAGAAATCATGGCAGCAATGAGAGAAGATGATCTTCTTTTGATTACTGCTGACCATGGTAACGATCCAACCTATGCTGGTACAGACCATACTCGTGAATACATCCCACTTTTGGCATACAGTCCAGCCTTCAAAGGAAATGGTTTACTTCCAGTTGGACACTTCGCCGATATCTCAGCAACAATTGCGGATAACTTTGGCGTTGAAACTGCCATGATTGGTGAAAGTTTCTTAGATAAATTAGTTTAAGATGATTCGTTACGCTCTACTTGTTAGAGGCATTAATGTCGGTGGAAAGAACAAGGTAGTCATGGCTCAGCTGCGTCAAGAATTGACGGAGTTAGGATTAGAAAATGTAGAAAGCTACATCAATAGTGGCAATATTTTCTTTGACACCAAATATGGCTAGAATTCAGTTAGTTGAGGATTTAAAGGGATTCTTTGAAAGACATTATCCATTTATTCAGAGTTTTTCCTTGTTGAGTCTGGAAGACTATGAAGAGGAGCTTAGAAATCTTCCTGATTGGTGGAACCATGAGATGGCTCGAAAGGATGTACTCTTTTACACTGAGGGCTTGGATGTAGATCCAGTCATCGAGAAAAGTTGATCAGCTTTGGAAACTAGGGTCGATGAAGTGCTTCATTTTTGGGAAACTAGGGAATCTTTCTGGGGCAAATTGTCAGAAGAGACCTACGCTAAAACAGCCTATCACAAACAACTACTGAAGATGCCTTTCTATGGCAATATTACCATTCGTAACGCTAATACCTTTGACAAAATTGGTCATTTTTAAAACAATAAGAAGGAGATAGATAATGACATTATTAGCAAAAATCAATGAAACAGCTGCTTTCTTGAAAGAAAAGGAGTTGAAGCTCCCAGAGTTCGGCTTTGATTCTTGGATCAGGACTTGGAGAATTAGCTGAAGAAATCGAAAAATCCAGTCGTTGTAGACTACGCTGAAATTCCAAACTGGGGTCGTTCAACAGTTGTTGGACACGCTGGAAAATTGGTGTACGGTGAACTTGCTGGACGTAAGGTTTTGGCTCTTCAAGGACGTTTCCACTTCTACGAAGGAAATCCTCTTGAGGTCGTTACCTTTCCCAGTTCGTGTTATGAAAGTCTTGGGATGTGAAGGTGTGATTGTAACCAACGCTGCCGGTGGTATCGGATTTGGTCCAGGTACTTTGATGGCTATCACTGACCACATCAACATGACTGGTCAAAACCCATTGATTGGTGAAAACTTGGATGACTTCGGTCCACGTTTCCCTGATATGTCAAAAGCTTACACTCCAGAATATCGTGCTACAGCACATGCAGTTGCTGAAAAAAACTTGGTGTTAAACTTGACGATGGTGTTTATATCGGTGTAACAGGTCCAACTTACGAAACTCCAGCTGAAATTCGTGCGTATAAGACACTTGGTGCAGATGCTGTCGGAATGTCAACAGTTCCTGAAGTCATCGTTGCAGCACATTCTGGTTTGAAGGTTCTTGGTATTTCATGTATTACTAACTTTGCTGCAGGTTTCCAAGAAGAACTCAACCACGAAGAAGTCGTAGAAGTGACAGAACGAGTTAAAGGGCGACTTCAAAGGCTTGCTTAAAAGCGATTCTTGCTGAATTGTAAGATGATGAAAGCACGACTCCAAAGTTCGCCCTATGGCTGGCGTCTGCTTTTAGCGACCGTCGCTTTAGGAATAGGAACAGGTCTGGTCGGAATCGCCTGTCATTTTCTACTAGATGGCGTACAAAAGTTGGCTTTCGGCCAAGAACGATCTGATCTGCTCCAGCAATTTCAGGGAAGCCGGAGGTCTTCGTAGATTTCTTTGTCTTATCTGTGACAGGGCTTTTTGGCAGCAGGGATTCTGGTATGTTTTGCAGAAACGTTATAAGATCCTGTCTATTCGTAAGCAAATTGATCAGGTTGGAGATAGAGAACCAGCGCCCCTAGCCCATATCCTTCATGCAAGTATGCAGGTTGAGATTGTCGGAGCTGGCGCTTCGGTCGGAAAAGAAGGAGCTCCACGTGAGGTTGGGGCACTTATAGCTGGTCGTTTGGGAAACAGTTTTGTCCTTGACGATCAAAAGAGCAAAGAGTTTTGATTGCTTGTGGAGCTGGAGCGGGGTTAGCTGCGGTCTATCAGATTCCCTTTGCTAGTAGCTTGTTTGTCTTTGAGACCTTAGGGTTGTCCTATCGCTGGAAAAATGTCTTACTGGTCTTGTCCAGTACTTATCTAGCGGCTTGGGTGGCCCAACCAATCGTTGGTCATGGTGCTGTTACCACCTGTCGCAAGTTCATTGGTCAGCAAGTGGTTTCTTGCAGGCTGTCTTAGTGGCTCTATTGGTTACTCCATTGGCACTTGCCTTTCGTTTTCTAGCCAAACAGGCTAGTCGCAAACGGCGGAAGGATTGGACCATTCTATGGGCTCTGCCTTTAGCATTTATGGTGCTAGCTGGTATTGTGATCTTTTACCCGATTTTTATGGGGAATGGACAGGTTCTAGCTCAAGCCGTCCTATCAAGTCAGCCATTTTCGAATCTAGCCTTGATCTTGGTCGTGAAAGGGCTTCTGGTTTATCTCCTCTTGAGTAATGGTGCCTATGGGGAACCTTGACGCCATCTTTGCCTTAGGAATTGGATCTGGTTATTTGGTGACCATGATTCTTTTCTGCAGTTGGTGTTCTACTAGATCCTGCTCTAGGAATGTTGCTTGGAGCGACAGTCTTTTTAGGGACGACCTTACAAGCTCCCATGACTGCCATTGCCCTAAGTCTTGGTTTTACAGGACAGAGCTGGGCCTTGATTCTACCGCTGGCACTATCTGCTGGTTTGTCTTATGTGATTCAAAATAGATGGGAGAATAAACGATGAGAGTGCATTTTGTTTTGCACGAAACTTTTGAAGTACCTGGTGCCTATCTAAAGTGGGCGCAGGAGCGTGGTCATCAGGTGAAAATGACCAAGGTCTACGAGCGAGAAGCTCTACCTGAGACAGTGGATGAAATCGATTTTTTGATTGTCATGGGAGGACCACAATCGCCAGATGAGGATCGCGCAACCTTCCCTTACTATGATCCGCAAGCTGAGATTGAACTAATTCAAAAAGCTATGAAGGCGGATCGCTACATCGTTGGTGTCTGTCTTGGTGCGCAGCTCCTGTCTGTAGCTTATGGCGCAGAGTATGAACATAGTCCAGAACGAGAGATTGGTGTTTATCCGGTGGACCTAACCCTTGAAGGATTAGCAGATCCGAATGTCGCCTTATTTGGTGAGAGCTTTGATTCAGGACACTGGCATGGAGATATGCCGGGATTGACAGAGGATGCTGTTGTCCTTGCGACCAGTCAAGGTTGTCCACGGCAGATTATACGCTTCAGTCCTAAACACTATGCCTTCCAAGCTCACTTGGAATTTGATCCAGAAGCAGTCAATCTCTTAATTGCTGCAGATGGTGAAGCCGCTTTGGAAAGCCCAAAGTCAAAAGATTGCCATTTGTCGAAAAACCTGAAGCCATCCGTGCTTACGATTATCAAGAAATGAATGCAAAATTATACGCATTTTTGGATTCTATTAACAAATTAAAAATAAGAGAGGAAGAGCATGTAGTTCTAATTTGAACACGAGCGGAAAAGCTTTTTCTAAATAAAAATATACACAGAAAGGAAGGGTTAACTGTATTCACTGAACTGAATATGAGTGGAGAACTGTGGAAAAAGATAAACTGTCTAGCATCTGTGATGCTCGTCAGTTTCCTATTTTTCCTTGTCTCTGTCGCCCTTATATCTTAAACATGTCTATCCATATTGCTGCTAAGCAGGGTGAAATTGCTGATAAAATTCTTCTTCCTGGGGATCCCTCTTCGTGCGAAATTTATCGCTGATAATTTTCTTGAAGATGCTGTTTGCTTTAACGAAGTTCGTAACATGTTTGGTTACACTGGTACCTACAAGGGTCACCGTGTTTCTGTCATGGGAACTGGGATGGGAATGCCATCGATCTCTATCTATGCGCGTGAGTTGATTGTCGACTACGGAGTAAAGGAATTGATCCGTGTGGGAACGGCTGGATCTTTGAATGAGGATGTTCACGTCCGTGAATTGGTCTTGGCTCAAGCAGCTGCAACCAACTCAAACATCATCCGCAACGATTGGCCTCAATACGATTTCCCACAAATCGCAAGTTTTGACTTGCTAGACAAGGCTTACCATATTGCCAAAAACCTTGGTATGACGACACACGTCGGGAATGTCTTGTCATCAGATGTTTTCTATTCAAACTATGGTGAAAAGAACATCGAGCTTGGTAAATGGGGTGTGAAGGCTGTCGAAATGGAAGCAGCAGCTCTTTACTATCTTGCTGCCCAACACCATGTTGATGCCCTTGCCATCATGACTATTTCAGACAGTTTGGTTAATCCAGATGAGGATACAACCGCTGAAGAACGCCAAAATACCTTTACTGATATGATGAAGGTTGGTCTAGAGACTTTAATTGCAGAATAAGAAAAAGAGGCTGGGACAAAAGTCCTAGCCTCTCAATTTTCTTTGGATTGTCGAGCAAGACGCAGTGGTTGAGTGGGCTCTACTACGCTGATTTCATCAGCTTTTACAGCCCCTACTCACTGTGCGGTGGGACGACGAAATCGAATTCTAACGAATTACCGATTTCTGTCCCACTCTCTCTTTTATGAAGAAAGCAATCTAGTTCTTTTTGATTAGTGATTATGGTTACCTTGTCTGCATAGTCTGAACAGATCTGTTGATAATGGTCTTTGTGAGAAGAGTTACGTCCATCCCAAAGAATCCAGCGGATAAACTCCCAGTCAAAACGTTCAGGACAACCGTCTGCCATACTTTCTCTAACTTTTCCTCTGTATCTTAGATAGCGTTTAAAGGCTCTTGCTAAACAATTCCATGCTGAGAAGTTTAAAAAGATAATCTGATCAGCTTGCTCCATTCTTTCCTCGTAGCTACACCATGTATAGTTGCCGTCGATAACCCAATCCTCATGTTTAGAAAGGAAAGTCTTCATCTTCTTTAACATCCAATCGCGATCGCTATCTTGCCACCCAGGCTGAAATTGCAATCGGTCTATATGGAGTTTAGAAATGGAGTAGTAGCTGGAAAGTTTTTCTGCCAGAGTAGATTTACCTGAGCCTGAATATCCTATAATAGCAATTTTCATGATAACCTCCAGAAAAATGTGTACAAAAAAAGCTCCGAAGAGCTCATTTTGTATCCAGTTAAAGATTAACCAAGTTTAGCTGCAAGACGTGCTTTATCACGGTTAGCTTTATTCTTGTGGATCAAACCTTTAGTTTCTGCTTTATCGATGGCTGAGCTAGCAGCACGGTAAAGTTCTTCAGATGGGTTTGCTTCAAAAGCTTTGATAGCAGTACGCATAGCTGATTTTTTTGAGCTGAGTTCTTTTCGTTTTTGTTTAACGTTCAATTCAGCGCGTTTGATAGCTGATTTAATGTTTGCCAATGTTCTTACCTCCATATTTACTAACTATACCATTATATCTGAAAACTATTATTTTTGACAAGGGAAATCACTTTTTTTAAATAAATTTCATCAATTTCATGATTTTTAGATTTATGAAGAATGACTTCTGCCCGATTTCTGGTTGGTTCGATGTAGTTTTGTAGATTGGTCAAATTAATACTAGTCCAAACCTGATGGGCAAAATCTTTTGACTTCACTGATTGGTTGCTGGGTGAAACGATAGTAATAGTTGTTTGGATCATCTTGTGCAAAGCTAAGAAGTTTCAAGAAACGGTCCAAATACCAACTCTCGATATCCTCGACTGCAGCATCTACATAGATTGAAAAATCGAAGAAGTCTGTAATATAAAGACGGCTGTTATGTGGTGTTTGAAAGACGTTGATACCTTCTACAATGACAAAATCCGCTGCTTGAACTCTTTGTGTTTTATCAGGTACGATATCGTAGATTTCGTGAGAATAAACAGGGATATCTACATCCTGACCGTTTTTAAGTTGATCAAGGAAATCGAGCAAGCTTTCCATATCATAACTCTCAGGGAAACCTTTTCGGTTTAGGATATTTCGCTCATTTAAGATACTGTTAGGATAGAGAAATCCATCAGTTGTCACTAATTCAACACTTGCTTCTGGAAAAATACGGGAAAGCAAAATTTGTAAGAGTCGGCTAGTAGTTGATTTGCCAACAGCGACACTACCTGAAATTCCGATAATAAAGGGTTGTCTTTTGCTCTCCCTTTGGAGAAAAATCCCTTTTGAAAAGGCTAGGTCTTCTTTGGAGCGTTTGTAGATTTGAATCAGATGAGCAAGCGGCAGGTAAATATCTGTTACATCTTGGAGACTAATCTGGTCATTAAAACTCTTAATCGAATCCAATTCCTCCTCGGTTAAAGGAGGTGTAGTTTTACGATGTAAAGATTGCCAAGTTCTGCGACTGATTTTTTCATAATGTATAAATTCGTTGGTCATAAAATTTCCTCGTTTGATACCTCAGTATACCATAATTTACAAAGAAAGACATCTGAATCATTTGAGAAAAAGCGCTTTCTTTGTTAGAATAGAGGTAGAATAAACATCAAAAGAGGAGATGTTATGAGACTAGAAATAAGTGATAAAATACTAAAACTAAGTTGTTTACTTGTTGCTATTTTGTGGTTATCTCCGACTTTAATTGAGTTTACCGTGAATTTAGGAAGTCAAACCTATAGTTGGTCTGCCTTTGTCTTGTTGTTCTTGCTACCAATTATTGGTTTTATTTATTTGATTCTCGCCATTTTAACAAGAAAATGGTGGCTGATATTGATTGGTCTAGCTTGTCTATTTTCATTTTTTATTAGTATGTTCCTAGGTTATCTCTTCTTAGGGCCTTAGATGGTATAGACCGTGTAAACGATTTAAAAATATCTAAATTTTTATGGTAAAATGAAACTATGAGTAAAATGTATTATGCAGAAAATCCAGATGCAGCCCATGATGTTCATGAACTTAGAGTTGACCTACTTGGGCAAAAGATGACCTTTTTGACAGATGCGGGTGTCTTTAGTAAAAAAATGATTGATTTCGGAAGTCAGTTATTGTTAAGATGTCTAGATGTCGAAAAAGATGAAAAAATCCTTGATGTTGGTTGTGGCTATGGTCCCATCGGCTTGTCTTTGGTTAAAGCTTATGGTGCCCAAGCGACCATGGTGGATATCAATAATCGTGCCCTGGATTTAGCCCAGCAAAATGCAGTAAAAAACAATGTTCAAGCGACTATCTTCCAGTCCAATATTTATGAGCAGGTAGAAGGTCAATTCGATCATGTCATTTCGAATCCGCCCATTCGTGCAGGCAAGCAGGTCGTTCATGAAATCATCGAGAACAGTATTGATTATCTTAAGGATGGTGGAGATTTGACCATTGTCATCCAAAAGAAACAAGGAGCTCCTAGTGCCAAAAACAAGATGGAAGAAGTCTTTGGTAATTGTGAGGTCGTGAAGAAAGACAAGGGATATTATATCCTTAGAAGTGTGAAAGAATGAGAGCAGTAGATCTAATCCAGAAAAAAAGAGACGGACAAGAACTCAGTTCCAATGAAATCCAATGGTTGGTTGAAGGCTATGTTGCAGGAACTGTTCCTGATTACCAGATGTCAGCCTTTGCTATGGCTGTATATTTTAAAGGTATGACCACTAGAGAGATTTCCGATTTGACTATGAACATGGTCAAGACAGGTCAGGAATTTGATTTATCTGCTATTGAAGGTATCAAGGTTGATAAACACTCTACGGGTGGTGTTGGTGACAAGGTAACTTTAATCCTAGCACCCTTGGTAGCTAGTTTTGACGTACCAGTTGCCAAGATGAGTGGTAGAGGTCTAGGACATACTGGTGGAACAATCGATAAATTAGAATCTATCAAAGGTTTTCAAGTCGAACACAGTCAGGATGACTTTATCAAACAGGTTCAGGATATCGGGGTTTCAGTTATTGGACAGTCTGATCAACTAGTCAAAGCGGATAAGTTGCTCTATGCACTACGTGATGTGACAGCGACAGTTGATACTATTCCACTGATTGCTAGTTCTGTCATGAGTAAAAAGATTGCAGCTGGAGCGGATGCTATTTTGCTGGATGTTACTGTCGGTGAAGGTGCCTTTATGAAAACAGTCGACGATGCGCGTGAACTGGCTCAAACCATGGTGAATCTCGGGAAAGCTGTTGGTCGTAAGACTGTAGCAGTCATTACGGATATGAGTCAACCTTTGGGACGTGCCATTGGGAATCGCTTGGAAATTCTAGAAGCGCTAGAAATTCTTCAGGGTAAAGGACGCGAGGATATTAGTCACTTTATCTGTGAGTTAGCTCAGATTATGCTTTCTCTGGCAAATGTTGAAAAAACAGTCGAGGAAGTAAGGCAACATCTTGAAAATGGGCAGGCCCTCAAGAAATTCGAAGCGATGGTCCTCGCTCAAGGTGGAGATTTAGAAGATCTTTATCGACCTGTAACAGTTGATCATGTGGTAGAAATTCCTGCTCAGGAAGATGGTGTTATTGAGGCACTGCCAGCCATGGGGTTCGGTCTTTTCGCTATGAGATTAGGTGCTGGTCGTGCAGTCAAAACAGATGCTCTTGATTATGAAACAGGAATTGTTTTTTTGAGAAGAAAGTTGGAGAATCAGTCAAAAAAAGGTGAAATTGTCGCAAAAAGTATATGCAAATGGCAAAATTTCTCCGGAACTAGTTACAGATTTCCAAAAAAATATGTTAAAAATTAAAATAAGTGATGAAACGCTTAAAACGCGTGAAATCATCGAAATTATCTCCTAATTTAAGGAAAATCCGAAATGAAATTAAATAAATACATTGATCATACGCTTTTTAAAAGCAAGATGCAACTGAACAACAAATCGATCGTTTGCTATCTGAAGCAAGAGAGTACGATTTTGCCAGTGTTTGTGTGAATCCTTGCTGGGTTTCGCATGCAAAAGCTGGTCTAACAGATACTGATGTCAAGGTTTGTACAGTTGTAGGTTTTCCTCTTGGAGCTACAACTTCAGCTGTCAAAGCCTATGAAACCAAAGAAGCTATCCAAAATGGTGCTGACGAAATTGATATGGTTATCAACGTTGGTGCACTAAAATCAGGAAATCTTTCATTAGTTGAGACAGACATTCAAAGCTGTTGTTGAAGCAAGTGGAGACAAACTTGTTAAGGTTATTATTGAAGCTTGTTTGTTAACGGATGAAGAAAAAGTTCTGGCTTGCCAACTTGCTCAAAAAGCTGGTGCAGACTTTGTCAAGACTTCTACAGGTTTCTCAACAGGTGGAGCAACTTTGCCAGATGTTCAATTAATGCGTCAGACAGTTGGTCCTGATATGGGGGTCAAAGCAGCTGGTGGAGCTCGTTCTTATGCAGATGCAGTTGCCTTTGTTGAAGCAGGAGCTACTCGAATTGGAACATCTTCTGGTGTTGCAATCTTAAAAGGAGAATTAGCTGATGGCGACTACTGAGTTGATTGAATTAGCGATTGAAACTAGTAAAAAAAGCTTACGTTCCCTACTCACATTTTCCGATTGGCGCTGTTTTGGTAGCCAAGGACGGAAGTATCTATACAGGGGTTAACATTGAAAATGCTAGCTACCCCTTGACCAACTGTGGCGAAAGGACTGCGATCTTTAAGGCGGTCTCTGAAGGACAACGAGACTTTTCAGAATTGATTGTCTATGGTCAAACTGAAAAACCAATTTCGCCTTGCGGTGCTTGTCGCCAAGTTATGGTCGAATTTTTTAAACCAGATCTAAAGGTGACTCTAGTTGCCAAAGATAAAACGACGGTCGAGATGACGGTCGGGGAATTACTTCCATATTCTTTTACAGACTTGCAATAGTCTGTGTCACTCTCTGAGTGGCAAGGGTCCTTGTGACCAATCAATTCATACTTGCAACTTAGTTGCGCATCTTATTTAGGAGGTTCAGTAATGAACAAGAAACAATGGCTAGGCCTTGGTCTAGTTGCAGTAGCAGCATTTGGACTTGCTGCATGTGGTAATCGCTCTTCTCGTAACGCAGCTTCATCTTCTTCTGATGTGAAGACTAAAGCAGCTATCGTTACAGATACAGGTGGTGTTGATGATAAATCATTTAACCAATCAGCTTGGGAAGGTCTTCAAGCTTGGGGTAAAAGAACACAACCTTTCAAAAAGACAATGGTTACACTTACTTTCCAATCAACAAGTGAAGCTGACTACGCTAACAACTTGAACCAAGCAGCTGGAAGCTACAACTTGATTTTCGGTGTTGGTTTTGCTCTTCACAACGCTGTTGAAGAAGCAGCAAAAGAACATTCAGATAAAAACTATGTTTTGATTGACGATGTGATTAAAGATCAAAAGAACGTTGCTAGCGTTACTTTCGCAGACAACGAAGCAGCTTACCTTGCAGGTGTTGCAGCTGCTAAAACTACAAAAACTAAACAAGTTGGTTTTGTAGGTGGTATGGAATCTGAAGTTATTTCTCGTTTCGCAGCTGGTTTTAAAGCTGGTGTTGAGTCAGTTGACCCATCTATCAAGGTTCAAGTAGACTATGCTGGATCATTTGGTGATGCGGCTAAAGGTAAAACAATCGCTGCAGCTCAATACGCTGCAGGTGCAGACGTTATCTACCAAGCAGCTGGTGGTACTGGAGCTGGTGTCTTCTCTGAAGCTAAATCATTGAACGAAAGTAAAAATGAAGACGAAAAAGTTTGGGTTATCGGTGTAGACCGTGACCAAGTTGATGAAGGTAAATACACTTCTAAAGACGGTAAAGAAGCTAACTTCGTGCTTGCTTCTACATTGAAACAAGTTGGAACAACAGTTAAAGACATCTCAAACAAGGCTGAAAAAGGTGAATTCCCTGGTGGTCAAGTTATCGTTTACTCATTGAAGGATAAAGGTGTTGACTTGGCAGTGACAAACCTTTCTGAAGAAGGTAAAAAAGCTGTTGAAGATGCAAAAGCTAAAATCCTTGATGGTAGCATCAAAGTTCCTGAAAAATAATTGATGGAAGTCATTTCTTAGGAAGCGGCCAGTGGCCGCTTCTTTAAGAAATTGAGACAAATGGTTTTTGTCTCAATAGAGCTGCTAAAGTTTCTTTAGCAGGTTTTATTGAAACAAAATATAATTCTGAAAGGAAGAGCACATGGCACACGAAAATGTCATTGAGATGCGTGAAATTACCAAAGTTTTTTTGGTGAATTTGTCGCTAACGACAAGATTAACCTTGAACTTCGTAAAGGTGAAATTCATGCACTTTTTAGGAGAAAAATGGAGCTGGTAAGTCCACTCTTATGAACATGCTAGCGGGGCTTTCTAGAACCAACTAGTGGTGAAATTGTGGTCAACGGTCAAGTTGTAAAACTAGATTCGCCATCAAAAGCAGCTAGCTTAGGAATTGGGATGGTCCACCAACACTTTTATGTTGGTAGAAGCTTTCACTGTTGCTGAAAATATCATTTTGGGGAGTGAATTGACCAAAAATGGTGTGCTAGATATTGCTCGTGCAACTCGAGAAATCAATGAGTTGTCTGAACGTTATGGCCTTGCTGTGGATCCTTCTGCCAAAGTTGCAGACATCTCTGTTGGGGCTCAACAACGTGTTGAAATCTTGAAGACACTTTATCGTGGAGCAGATATTCTTATCTTTGACGAACCTACTGCTGTTTTGACACCATCAGAAATTGATGAATTGATGGCTATCATGAAGAACTTGGTTAAAGAAGGTAAATCAATTATCTTGATTACCCATAAGTTGGATGAGATTCGTGCTGTATCTGACCGTGTCACAGTTATCCGTCGTGGTAAGTCTATTGAAACAGTTGAGATTGCTGGTGCAACTAATGCTGACTTAGCTGAGATGATGGTAGGACGTTCTGTTTCCTTTAAAACTGAGAAACAGGAAGCTCGACCTAAAGAAGTTATTCTGTCTATTAAAGACCTAGTAGTAAACGAAAAACCGTGGTGTTCCTGCTGTTAAAAAAATCTCTCACTCGATGTTCGAGCTGGTGAGATTGTCGGAATTGCCGGTATTGATGGAAATGGTCAATCTGAATTAATCCAAGCTATCACTGGTCTTCGTAAGATTGAGTCTGGTAGCGTGGAGTTGAAAAGGCCAGTCTATCGTAGGCTTTACACCCTCGTCAAATTACAGAAATGAGTGTGAGGCCACGTTCCAGAAGATCGCCACCGTGATGGTTTAGTTTTAGAAATGATGATTTCTGAAAATATCGCTCTTCAAACCTACTATAAGGAACCTCTTAGCAAGAAGGGAATCTTAAACTACACCAATATCATCGGGTACGCTAAACAGTTAATGCAAGAATTCGATGTGCGTGCTGCTAGTGAGATTGTTCCAGCCTCAGCTCTTTCTGGAGAAATCAACAAAAAGCAATTATCGCTCGAGAAGTCGATCGAAATCCTGATCTCCTAATCGTCAGTCAACCTACTCGTGGTTTGGACGTCGGTGCCATTGAGTACATTCACAAACGCTTGATTCAAGAACGTGATAATGGGAAAGCTGTCCTTGTAGTCAGCTTTGAACTAGATGAGATTCTAAATGTCTCTGATAGAATTGCTGTTATCCACGATGGTAAGATTCAAGGGATTGTAACACCAGAAACAACCAACAAGCAAGAGCTTGGTGTCTTGATGGCTGGTGGTGAATTGGAAAAAGGAGAAGAGTGATGTCTAAAAAATTACAACAAATTTCGGTTCCTTTGATTTCTGTTATTTTAGGAATTCTACTCGGAGCCATCGTCATGTGGATTTTCGGCTACGATGCTATCTGGGGCTATGAAGAACTATTCTACACAGCATTTGGTAGTGTTCGTGGAATCGGTGAAATCTTCCGTGCTATGGGACCTTTAATTCTGATTGCCCTTGGATTTGCAGTTGCAAGTCGTGCTGGTTTCTTTAACGTTGGTCTTCCAGGACAAGCTCTCGCAGGTTGGGTTATGAGTGGCTGGTTCGCTCTCTCTTTCCCAGATTTGCCACGACCATTGATGATTCTTGCGACGATTGTAATTGCCTTAGTTGCAGGAGGGATCGTTGGTGCTATTCCTGGTATCTTAAGAGCCTACCTTGGGACATCTGAAGTTATTGTAACCATCATGATGAACTACATTGTTCTTTATGTAGGAAATGCCTTTATTCATCACTTCCCTAAAGAAATCATGCAAAGTACTGACTCATCCATTCGAGTAAGTGCAAATGCAACCTATCAGACACCATGGCTTGCTGAGTTAACTGGAAACTCTCGTATGAACATTGGAATTTTCTTTGCTATCATAGCAGTTGCAGTTATCTGGTTCTTGCTCAAGAAAACAACTCTTGGTTTTGAAATCCGTGCAGTTGGTCTCAATCCAAATGCTTCTGAATACGCAGGTATTTCAGCGAAACGCACCATTATTCTATCAATGATTATTTCTGGTGCCCTTGCAGGACTTGGTGGCGCAGTAGAAGGACTTGGTACCTTCCAAAACGTTTATGTTCAAGGTTCATCATTGGCAATCGGATTTAACGGTATGGCAGTAAGCCTACTTGCTTCAAACTCACCAGTTGGAATTCTATTTGCAGCCTTCCTTTTCAGTGTTCTTCAAGTTGGAGCCCCTGGTATGAATGCTGCACAAGTACCATCTGAGCTTGTAAGTATCGTTACAGCCTCAATTATCTTCTTTGTCAGCGTTCACTACATCATCGAACGCTTTGTCAAACCAAGAAAACAACTTAAAGGAGGTAAATAAGGATGTCGATTACAACAATGTTAACCCTTATGGTTTCTTCGATGTTGATTTACGCAGCACCACTTATTTTCACAAGTATCGGAGGAGTTTTCTCAGAACGTGGTGGAGTTGTTAACGTTGGTCTTGAAGGAATCATGGTCATGGGTGCCTTTTCTGGAGTTGTTTTTAACCTTGAATTTGCTCAAGATTTGGGAGCATTAACTCCTTGGTTAGCTCTTCTAGTTGGTGGATTAGTAGGAGCTATCTTCTCGCTCATTCACGCAGTAGCTACAGTTCATTTCCGTGCAGACCATGTTGTCAGTGGTACTGTGCTGAACTTGATGGCGCCAGCCTTGGCGGTTTTCTTGGTGAAGGTGCTTTATAATAAGGGACAAACGGATAACTTAACGCAAACTTTTGGTCGTTTTGACTTTCCGGTATTAGCTAATATCCCTGTTATCGGAGATATCTTCTTCAAGTCAACTAGTCTACTAGGTTACCTAGCAATTGCTTTCTCATTCCTAGCTTGGTTTATCCTCTTTAAGACTCGCTTTGGACTTCGCCTTCGTTCAGTTGGTGAACACCCACAAGCAGCAGATACTTTGGGTATCAATGTCTACAAGATGAGATATCTTGGAGTAGTGATTTCAGGCTTCCTTGGAGGAATTGGTGGAGCTATTTACGCTCAGTCAATCTCCGTCAACTTCTCAGTTACAACTATCGTAGGACCTGGATTTATCGCTCTTGCAGCCATGATCTTTGGTAAATGGAATCCTGTTGGTGCTATGCTTTCAAGTCTTTTCTTTGGGCTATCACAAAGTTTGGCAGTTATCGGTTCTCAGCTTCCATTCTTGCAAGGAGTACCAGCCGTTTACTTGCAAATCGCACCATATCTCTTGACCATTGTCGTCCTAGCAGCCTTCTTTGGTAAAGCTGTTGCGCCGAAGGCAGATGGTATCAACTATATCAAGTCTAAATAACATAAAAAAACGTCAGTTGAAACTGACGTTTTATTTTTTTGGTTCTTGGTGTGTGAGGTTTAAGCCCCAGGGAACAAGATTTTCTGTTTTATTACGAATACGATTGATATTATCTTTGTGGCGGATAATAATTAAACCTGCGAGAGCTAGGATAATCGCTACGAATAATAAATCGTAACTTGGCAGTAGGAAACCGATAAGCGGAAAGAGGATCACCCCAAGTACAGCAGCGAGAGCAGCAGTAACACTAGAGAGAGAAATCATGCTTCCTAGATATAGAGTTCCAAAGAAGACAACTGCTAGATAGAGGCAAAATAGTGGAGCAAATCCAAAAATAACTCCTGCGCTGGTAGCGACAGCCTTGCCACCCTTGAATTTGGCAAAGATTGGGAAGGTGTGGCCAATGACTGCTAAAAGCCCAAAGACGATTGGTGAAACTCCCTGTACATGGAAGATGAGTGGAAGTAGAGTGGCCAAAGTACCTTTAAAGAAATCAATTACAAAGGTTGCTATTCCGGCTTTTTTACCTAAAATACGAAAGGTATTGGTTGTACCTGTATTTCCAGAACCATGTTCACGGATATTAATGTTAAAGAAAGCTTGCCCAATCCAAAGCCCAGAAGGGATGGAGCCTAGTAAATAGGCTATAATTAATAATACTATTGTCATCATGCTCCTATTATACCATGAAATAGGATAGAATCGTAAGGAATCTTGTCTGGAATTGTGACATCTGAAATCTTGTTATAGAAAGATTTGACAATAGGGAACTACAACTAGAAAAACTTTGCAAAATCGCTAGAAAACCTGTAAAATAGTAAAGATGAACAAATAGGAGGTTCCTTGTGTCAAAAAAGGAAATCAATATTAACAATTATAATGATGACGCCATTCAGGTGCTAGAAGGGTTGGATGCGGTCCGGAAACGTCCAGGGATGTATATCGGATCGACTGACGGTGCTGGTCTCCACCACCTTGTCTGGGAAATCGTCGATAATGCTGTCGATGAGGCCTTGTCTGGATTTGGTGATCGGATCGATGTGACCATTAATAAAGACGGAAGTTTAACGGTTCAAGACCACGGACGTGGAATGCCGACTGGGATGCACGCTATGGGAATTCCAACGGTTGAGGTTATCTTTACCATCCTTCACGCCGGAGGAAAATTCGGTCAGGGTGGTTATAAGACATCTGGAGGTCTCCACGGGGTTGGATCTTCTGTTGTAAACGCCCTCTCTAGTTGGCTAGAAGTAGAAATTACTCGTGATGGAGCAGTTTATAGACAACGTTTTGAAAATGGTGGGAAGCCAGTAACCACTCTAGAAAAGGTTGGAACTGCACCTAAGTCTAAGACAGGTACCAAAGTGACCTTCATGCCAGACGCCAGTATCTTTTCTACGACAGACTTTAAGTACAATACCATTTCAGAGCGTCTCAATGAGTCAGCCTTTCTCTTGAAGAATGTAACCTTGTCATTAACGGACAAGCGAACAGATGAAGCAATTGAATTCCATTATGAGAATGGGGTACAAGACTTTGTTTCTTACCTCAATGAAGACAAGGAAACCTTGACGCCAGTCCTTTACTTTGAAGGCGAAGATAATGGTTTCCAAGTAGAAGTAGCTCTCCAATATAATGATGGATTTTCAGATAACATTTTATCCTTTGTCAATAACGTCCGTACCAAAGACGGTGGAACGCATGAGACAGGACTCAAGTCAGCCATTACCAAGGTTATGAATGACTATGCACGTAAGACAGGTCTTCTCAAGGAAAAAGATAAAAATCTTGAAGGATCTGACTACCGTGAAGGATTGGCGGCCGTTCTTTCTATCTTGGTTCCTGAAGAACATTTGCAATTTGAAGGACAGACTAAGGACAAACTAGGAAGTCCCCTTGCTCGTCCAGTTGTGGATGGAATTGTGGCGGATAAGTTGACCTTCTTCCTTATGGAAAATGGGGAGTTGGCTTCTAATCTGATCCGTAAGGCTATTAAGGCCCGTGATGCCCGTGAAGCAGCACGTAAGGCGCGTGATGAGAGCCGCAATGGCAAGAAAAATAAGAAAGACAAGGGCTTGCTTTCTGGTAAATTAACGCCAGCCCAGTCTAAAAATCCAGCTAAGAATGAACTCTACCTAGTCGAGGGTGACTCTGCCGGTGGTTCTGCCAAGCAAGGTCGTGACCGCAAGTTCCAGGCTATCTTGCCTCTTCGTGGTAAGGTCATCAATACAGCCAAGGCCAAGATGGCAGATATCCTCAAAAATGAAGAAATCAACACTATGATTTATACCATCGGTGCCGGTGTAGGAGCAGATTTCTCCCTTGAAGATGCCAACTATGATAAGATCATTATCATGACCGATGCGGACACCGATGGTGCCCACATTCAAACCCTTCTCTTAACCTTCTTTTATCGCTACATGCGTCCACTAGTCGAGGCAGGACATGTTTATATCGCCCTTCCGCCTCTTTACAAGATGTCCAAAGGTAAGGGCAAGAAAGAAGAAGTAGCCTACGCTTGGACGGATGGTGAGCTAGAAGAGCTTCGTAAGCAGTTTGGCAAAGGCGCAACACTCCAACGATATAAAGGTCTTGGTGAGATGAACGCGGACCAACTCTGGGAAACAACCATGAATCCAGAAACGCGTACCCTCATACGTGTAACTATCGAAGACCTAGCACGTGCAGAACGTCGTGTCAATGTCCTCATGGGTGATAAGGTTGAACCACGTCGTAAGTGGATTGAAGACAATGTCAAGTTTACCTTGGAGGAGAGTTCAGTATTTTAGGAGGGATATATGTCATTAGGAAGAAATGATAAATGTTATTGTGGTTCTGGAAAAAAATACAAACGTTGTCATTTGATAATTGAGAAGCAAAAGAAGCAAATGGAACGAAATAATCTTCATGATATTTCTATAACTGATAGAAAAACTTCAAGCTTTCGATCGAGACAATATGAAGCGTTTTTTGAATCTAAAGGAAAAAAAGTGTCAATTTCCAGATTGCGATAGAAAACCCTATTAAATCGCATACTTTTCCTAGAAATTTATTAGAAAAAAACAGATTGCAAGACTAACTAATAACGGATATTCAGTTTTTTTCGTCCGATATAAAAAAATATTATTAGTAATCTTCAAGATCCTAAGCAACATGATGAATTTTTTTATGAAGTCAATATAAATGATGCTGGAACTATGCCGCTTTTTCTGTAAAGAACATGACAGTCAAATTTTTTTCGCCAATAGAAACTTTTTAACCCCATTCCTACTGAAAAACAATATATATTTTTTATATGCTTACCGTTTCTTTTTATACCATTTTTCTAAAGAAAAAAATATGCCTTGATAGATTATCATGATATGATTGCTTCAGAAAAAGGAGTGGGCAAATCACTTTCTCCAGATACAAGACATAAAAAGAAATTCTATTTATGCTAATGCAACAAAAAAATTGCAAATACTAAAACAAACATAACAAATTTAGATGTATTAAAGATTAAATTTGATCAAGTAATGAATCATACTCTACCAAGTGATGCTGAAATTGATGAACATTTTAAAGTATATGGTTATAAATTGAAAAACAATATTCAGTGGTGCGGTGCTGGCTGTACAGAGTTTTCTTATGACGATACTGGAATTATGAATCATTTAGGGTTGCAGTTTTGGTTTAATCCCACAAAATGGAGATTTTTCCAGCATATTTTTTATTGTGTTGTACCAAACGAAGAAAATGATTATTTGAAAGATAAATTGCTGAAGTTACTTAATGATAAGTATGATAGTTATAAGAATGAAAAAGATACTGCTTCTTTTGAAAATATTATAAAATATTACATCTTTGATAGTTCAGAAAAATATTATAATTTCTCCTGATATTATTGATGAATTGAGAGAGAAAGAAATTTGTTTTCTTAATGAAAAAGGTAAACTTCTAAAAAAATAGCCAATATGAATTGCTTTTTAGAAGCGAATAGTCTATTATGTAAAGTTAAAGGAGTTGAGAACGAGGAAGTACGCAAAACTGTTTATAATATACTGGAAAAAAATAGATTTGTTTTAAAAACAGAGAGATTGGACTCATCAAATCCAATTGATAGTAGGCGAACTTGAGAAGAAAAGAATACGAGTTCTTCAGAAACAAGAGGAGCTAGATAGTTATGAAAAATAACTAATTAAAGATAGGTGCAGAAAATACAGAAGGCAAGAGCAAATGCTGAGATTGATTTTTAGAGACTGCCGAAACTT